>ERZ1108162.11-NODE-11-length-184881-cov-492.610596_pt1 | contig 184881 bp, 169 predicted proteins | sample MGYA00403698_ERZ1108162 | MGnify/ENA primary metagenome ERZ1108162 (study PRJEB35170, sample SAMEA104062405) | human gut metagenome | biome: human gut; feature: human-associated habitat; material: faeces | place: Denmark | collected 2012-04-30 ... | reverse complement strand
CTCCGGCAATCATGCAAGCCGCTATTTTCTTGTATCTTCCCACTTTTCTATTCCTCACCTTATGATTTTGATTTCAGCCACTCGTCCAGCTGGCGTTGTTTTTCTTCGACGATTTTATCCATTCCCGCCTGTTCCATTTTTTGTATGAATTCATCGTATTTCGCCATGACGTCGTTCCCGTGAACACCGACAGAAAACTCACGCAAATAAGTAGAAGCCGTAGCTTTGCACTGGGAAATGTAAGAAGATACATTGCTTTCGTCAAAAGTAAAGCCGACCACATCGCTCTTGTAGGCTGTTTTATTGATCTGTTCAGATTCGACATAAGGATTTGTATCGTATCTATCCAGATAGTTGACTCCTTCGATAAATTCGGAACTGTAAGCCCACGTCATGGACGCATTATCATAACCCGAATTCGGGATCTGCTTGACCTGATAGGAATTCCCCTTATCGGTATATTCATAATGCTCTCCCTCGATACCGAAGCAAAGCAAATTCAGGATATCGGCATCCGTCCACATCAGATCAATAAATTTCATCACGCGCGCGGGATTTTCCGAGGTAGACGAAATAGCTGTCATTGAACCGAGAATAAAGGTGATATAATAATACGGATTCCCCAGACGCATAGCCCCGCCTATACCGCCGTCCGTGTTTTCACGAATATCGTTCGGCTTCCATGTCGTCAGGGAGGCTACATCATATTTTCCCATCGATGCGCCGTAATCGTTCGTATTGATCGTATTCGGTGACATGCCGTTCATGTAATGTCCGGCTTTTCTGACAATATCGTTCTTAAACTCTTCCGTCTCGAACTGGTTGATCACTTTGATCCCGCCGTCTGCGGTATCTTCACAGGATACCACGCCCGGAACCTGCATGCCCGTTCCCAAATCATCCCAGTGATAACGCGTCTGAAGACTTTCGCCCATGTCCAGAGCGCCCATCTTTCCTCCTAACCCTTTATTATTGTTTTTCAGCCATAAAATATATTCTTCAAGAAGATCATAAGGATGAATCTCTTGCTCGAGAATATATTGATAAATATTGGTATGATCGTATTCGCTGTATCCGTTCAATTCACAAAAACGGTCAAACAGTTCATAATCGCGAATCAGAACCGCATCCGTACGCGGCATGATCTGCTGATTTACAACCCCATAGATTTTTCCGTCCGAAGCAGTCGCCTGATCCCACGCAAATTCAGGGACTTGCTCCATGACATGCGGTGCATACATTTCCAGCAAACTGTTTAACGGTAAAAACGCCAGCCGTTTAATATAAGTCCAATAGTAATTAACGGAAGGAGAAGTAAAACATAAATCAAATTTTTCATTTGAATTGATTCGAGTCGTCATCTGCTCATTATATGTGAACCAAAGTACTTGCACGATATTTACTTTCGCTTTGATTTTCGGATAGATGATTTCATTGATCGCATTCTCGACCTCTTTCATATCGGGGAATGCCAAAGAAATTCCATCTGTGGTAATGGGCATAAACCATGTAATGGTATAATCTTCATCATTATCCGTCCATACTTCCTGCAATTCTTTCGGTTTGCAGGCTGTGCCGGAGAAGAGAACACATATACAGATAATCATGCTCATAAAAATCATCAGAAATTTTTTCATAAAAGTCTCCTTAATGTTAAATTCTTGCTTTTTATTTAATACCGCCCGTGGTAAGTCCACGTACGAAATATTTCTGGAAAAACGTAAACACACAGAGCATCGGTGCAACCGTAATGACTACAACGGCTGTCTGAAGCGTATATTCCGGAATATCCATATCCCCCAGACTGATTCCGGGATACATTCCCTTTTGAACATCCTGTAAGAAAATAATCAGTTGACTCATTCGTGTTATATACACCGAAATAGGCATATATTCCGTGGACGCAGGATCCAAAAAATACAGAGCACTGCTGGCATCGTTCCAATACATCAGCACACTGTAAAAGGTAACCGTCGCAATTCCGGGAGCAATCAGAGGAACTGCTATTTTCCACATGATCCCGAATTCGTTTGCCCCTTCTATGCGTGCGGCTTCATAATAGGTGTTGTCTATCGCCTGGAAAAATACCCGCAAAAATATGACATGCCCGACATTTCCGATTTGCGGTAATATCAGCACCCACCAAGTGTTATAAATATGTAGTATATTTTTATAAAGCATATATTGAGGCACAATACCTGCACTGAACGCCGTCGATAAAAACAAAGATAATGAAAGCATCCCGCGGAATTTAAAATCAAGTTTGGATAACGGATATGCTGCCATAATACAGAGCGCGACGTTGCACAACGTTCCGATCAGAGTAATGATAATCGAATTTTTGTAGCCGAGCAAAATTTCATCCGGATAAATAAAGATCGTTTTATAGGCATCAAAAGACAGACCGCGCGGAAACAGGCTTACGCCGAACTCTTCAATCTGTTTGGATTCACTGAACGAAGTCGACAAAACCATTATAAACGGCAGAAGGCATGCCAACAAAAAAACAACTACGGGTACATAAACACATATGGCTGCAACAGCGGACATATTATTCAGCTTATTCTTTCTTTTCTTTGCTGCAAGAACTTGTTCCATCTATGCCCCCTTAAAACAATGAACTTTCCTTTGAAATTTTGCGCGTAACATAATTTGCTCCGATACAAAGAAAAAGTCCGACTATACTTTGCAAAAGCCCTGCCGCCGTGCTGGCCTCAAACAGACCGTTGCTCCGCAGCGCACGATACATATATGTTTCAATTACATCGGTCGTTTCATATAGCGTCGAGCGGTCTCCCGTAAGAAAATAAATCCGAGAAAAATCATAGCGAAGCAAATTCGAACAATTCATGATGATATTGACAATTATCATATTCTTCAGATACGGCAACGAAAGATACCACATTTTCTGCACACGATTGGCTCCGTCAATATTGGCAGCTTCATACATCTCAATGTCCGTTCCCATCAGCACTGCATAATTGACGACTGCTGATACGCCTGCGCCCTTCCATATCCCCATCAAGACAATAATTCCCCACCAAATCCAAGGCATATTGTAAAAATCAACCGCTTTCCCCGTCATGGCAGTAACCCATTCCGTTATCATGCCGTTATTTCCGATAAAAGAATCCAACAATGTACCGGTTACTGCCCATGTAATAAAATAAGGGAAGAAAAATATCGTCTGGATCACTTTGAGTCTCTTTTTGCCGATAATCTCAAACAACAATAGTCCCAATACAATGCCGACTACCGTGCCGAAAATAATGTCAAGCACATTCAGCACAAACGCGTTGCGTATCATCTTAAAAAACGACGCACTCGAAACCAGAAATTCGAAATTGGCAAATCCGACCCATTCACTGCCGAATATTCCGCCGCTCGGAATATAAAATTCAAACGCCATCACAAGCCAAAGCAACGGTACAACCGAAAATATAAACGTCTTAATAAGCAAAGGCAGCGTAATCAAGAACAAATCTCTGTTATACTTTCTGGAAAGAGTTCCTTTATTCTTGCTTAAATGTCTCTTTCGGGAAAGTCGAAGCATGTTTTTAGAAGATGCAGTTATATCTTTCATTTTTTAAATACTCCTTCATGGGAAGCCGAGGCGCAGATCCTGCATCCCGGCTTCCTCCAAGGTCTTTTAATCCTTCTTTTTACGAATTACAAAAATACAGCCGGCTAAAAGTGCGGCAGCCGCCGGAATGACAAGAGTTGCCATGATGGAGGAACTGCAGCCTGTTTTCTCTTGATCTTCATTCCCACCCGGTTCAGGATCAGGCGTTTCATCCGTTTTCAGCGTAACCTGAACATCAAACACATTATTCGCGGAAGACACCGTTATCCCGGACGGGAATGTGTATGAGTTTTGAGAACCGCTAACCTTACGGAAACTGATTTGACGTACCCCAGACAATCCGCTGTATGAATATGTGCCGTCACCATTATTCTCTGCTTCCGCATAAGAACCGTTTGCCAACAAGATACGTACGATAACATCTGTTACGACCTGTCCGTTCTGATCTTTTACGGTAAGAACGATATCATAATCGTATTCGATAACAACAGCAGACACTTCAGATGAAATCATCTGTGCCGCAAGTCCCGTAACAGGGTTCCTGTCGGCATCGCACACGCAAACATCATAAGCATGGTATAGATCAGGGATATAATATTTCTGATCGATTTCATCGTAATATTCCGATGCGTTCAGGTAAATCACTTCTCCCGTATACTTATCCGTCAGCCGCAAATAAGCAACGGAACTGTCAGGCGTCAAGTCTTTCCGAAGTACACTGACTTCCCCTGTGTATTTACTCGTGATCGTTCCGCCATCCAGCAGCAATGAGTTTCCGCTCAAGATCTGGAAAGAGGGCTCAACCATCGAAAGCGAGCCAAACGAGCGGCCGCCTTCCTGCCCTTTGATCCCGTCATGCCTTTCCGTATCAAAATCGCCCCAGCCTTCCATAACACCGTTTTCGTCCGGAGCATAGAACATATATGTTCCGTCCTTATAAACGTTGTAATCATATACACCGGTTCTGTCCAATATCAGAGAATCATTCAGATATGTTTTGACTGTACCCGTAAATTTGCTGCGACCGTATTCATATATCCCTGCCGCGGCAGCCGCTTCATCGTCGCTGAGTTCAAACGAAAAATATATTTCGATTTTTGACCAATAAGCATTGGTTACCGTTACATCAACAGGTACCCAGAAGAAAAACTGTCCGCCGTTGCACAAATTGATCGTAGCGAGGAGTACCAATGTGAATTTCGTTTCAGCGGCCTGCGTTGCAGGTGCTTTCGCGTAAACGGTAAAGCAATATGTGGTTCCGTCCAATAAATAGCCGTTTCCGGCACGGTAAGCGACCCTGTTTCCGAACGTCTTATCCTCCAGCCCGTTTTCCGCCATAAATGCAGCATATTCCGGATCGTCTTGCGCCAACTGCGCTGTTGAGGAAGAAATCCGTAAAGATTTTTCGCCAACCGCAGATTCATCGGATAAGGTGAGAACCGGCAGGAACGAAGCCCATTTATCGTTCGCTCCTGTATTTAAAACTTCTGGATATGCATATTCACGGCTCTCATACATTTCCAATTGCGACAAAGATTCAACATCACCATTCAATGCCGTATTGCCGCGAAGGCCGTCTGCGGTAGAAGGTACGCGCTTAAGTCTGAATTCGGCTTGCGGATTCGTACGTTCAACCGTTAAAAAGGCGTGCTGTTCATAGCCCTGTGCGTATACATATACTTTGAGATCACCCATTGCGCCCTCAAAAGTATACGCTTTAAGCGTATCATCCCATGTACCGCCGATGCGCGTAGCGCCGTCCAGCGCATATATGTCATAAATTAATTCCGTATTGATCTCTCGGCCTTCACCGTCTAACACCGCAATGGTTGCTGTATACGGTTTCGCCAGAAGAAGTGAAGTATTCGATGCCGAAGTACTGCCTTTGTATATATTTCCGTCCACCTCGACCGTGTAACTGACCACTCCGTAAACATTCTGATAAATAAATTGTTTGTTCTCGCTGTCTACGGAAGGACGGATAGAGATCGTATTCCCCGTAAAATCAGTTGCCGTTATCGTAACGCCTTCCGTTATACATTCGTTATCGGCATTGAGAACCTGAACAGCAGCCGTATACGTATTGAAAAAGGTTACATCGTCCAGATAATATTCCCCTTGCGCGCCCAATGACAAGTCAAACCAACCGACATCCACGATCGGTTTTCCCGCCACAGAACTTTCAAACACCTTTGTTTCTTCAAAATAGGGCGAAGACAAATACAATTTCCCGTCTGCAACAGAAACAGAGAACTCGATTTCCAATTTTGTCCATTCCGATGTGGAAAGTGTTATATTATCCCCCAACGGAATCAATCCGTCTACAAACTGATTTGCGCCGACAGTCATCATATCGCCTTCCACAAAATAAGAAATATAAACACTGGGAGCAATCGTTAAATTCTCTGTGATCCCTTTCATCCAGAATGTAACATGGTACGTCTTATCCAGATCAAAATTGCTTTCGTTCTGCAAGCGGCTCATACGGAAAACAAGGCGGTCTCCCACAGAATTTACCCGCAAAGACTGGGTCCCGAAATGCGAATCGGTATCGGCAACGGAAATGGATGCCGAAGGCCCGTTGATAAACGTTGAAAGTTTAAATTGATTCAAAGAAGGCGCAGGTTCGCTGACTTCTATACTTTCAAAGCTGTTATACGAATACAATTCATCCGTGTAATCGCTCGGATCTTCCGTAATTGCTCTTTTGTCAAACACAACGTCTTGAGCAGCTGTCGTCTCCGTAACCGAAACCGCTACGGTAACATAGAGATTTTTCTCGATCGTAACATCGATCTCACCCAAAACTTTGTCTATCGTAAGAATATTTTCGTTCACCGCCGCAGACTCATAACTGCCTGTTCCGCTTATTTCATAAGTAAAATCGGTAACAGGATTTCCCTGGCTGTCTTTTATTGTCAATTGCGCCGTATACGCCTGTTCCGCAGATACCAATTCTACACGCAGGGTTTTGCTTTCAGAAAGAACCACCGTCTGCCCGACATATCCGTCTTTCTTGATCAAAACCGAGACTTCGCCGTCAATACCCGTGATCTGAAGCACATTTCCTTCCGCGGACGCATTTTCATAAATACCGTTGATCTCATAAGAAAAATCACTCAAAGGCTCATCATTTTCGCCGAAAACTTCGATCGAAGCATCATAGATCTTGGGAGATACATTGTAAACAGCCACATTGTCAACATACCAAGTACCGTCATGGCCTGGACCGATCTGACAATCCAAATGTGTGAAAGCGGCCGCATCCGCAAACACAACATTTGTCGCCGCTACTGTATCTTTCGTCTTTCCATAGGAAAACATTAAAGAGCCGTCATCCTGTTTATCCAGGCGGAAATATCCGACTGCCGTATGATATAGATTAACCGGTAAACTTCCGGACATCATGCCGATGTCTGCAATGTAAAGCGCACTCTCGCTGTCAGATAATTTGAACTGGAAATGCATATTGGCAGGCAGCATAGCCGAGGTTTCGGAATCGACCCGAATCTCTGCCGTCATTCGGTAAATTTTACTAAATTCAAGGTCGCTCGACAGCATTCTCGCGCTCATCCATCCCTTGCCGACATTCTTTATAACGTATGAATTTTTATCGGCATCCCAATAGCGCTCCATAGATTCCGAAGCATAAGAACCTGTTCCCCATTTTTCAATATGATTTTCCGTCGCAAACACATCGGTCATGCCGCCGTTTTCAACCAGATTGCCATCAACTTCCGTTACGACGAAATCATCCAAATAAAATTCAACGACATTTCCGGGGGCTCCGCATCCTACCAAAAAGTTTATAAAAGACAAATCAGTACTCAGACAATCCATTTTTTTGGTCAGGTTATCCGGAGAAGTTCCCGTATACAGCACGTCGACAGACGAACCTTTTTCAATTCGAATATAATAGGAATATGCTTTCCACTCTCCGATCGTGCTTCCGCTATTCGCGCCGATCTCGATATATGTATTGTCCGGTATGTGAGTATTATCATTGCTGCTCAATGCCGCCAGAAACTGACCTCCGTTACCCAATACCGTACTGTCATCGCCGGAGACAAGTTTCATATTGAAACTGATCCGATATGTTTTACCGTACATTGATGAGGCGTTCCAAACCCGCGGGCCGGTCCAAAAACCTCCCGTAACACTGATTTTTCCGACATGGTTGCCGCCTTCATCTTCGACACGTTCCGGCTGAACAGAATACCCCCAGCCTCCTACCACCGAAGAATCATAAGACGTTTCGAAATTTCCATTCTCGGCAAGATTTCCAACATATTCACCATAAGGAATCATAGTATAATCGTCGACATACCATTCCGACAAATTCCCGGAATTCCCGCATCCGACAGCCAAATCAAAATGGGAAAGCTCGATGTCTGCTGTCCCCAGTGAATTCAAGGCAGACAGGTTTTTGCCTGCAAAAACACTATAGGTTTCGTCCTTGTTGTCTGTAACTTTCAGATAATATGTAAAAGTATGCCATTCATTGAGCGATATGGAATCTTCAACGTTACAACCAATTTCAACATATTGCTCTTTCAAAAAACTGTTGTCATTCGCCGTCAGGCGCGCCAAAAACTGCGCCGCCGAGGTTGTCGCATTCGCATCGCCGGAAACAAATTTCAACTTAAAAGATATTTTATAAAGTTGATCATACATAAATGATGCGTTCCAGATACGCGCCTGCACCCAACCAACAGATGTCAATTTACCGACATGATTGTCCGCCCCATCAGCGACTCGCTCGGGCGTTGTTCCGTTTACACCCCATGCACTGTATTCTTTCTCAAAATCGCCGTTTTCTATATAATTGTAATACACAGAATCATTAACGACTGCCGCGGCTTTACCGAACGATGTCATCACCATAACGAAACTCGAAACTATAAGTAAAGCTGACAGAATGCATACCCAAACATTTTTCGTTTTAACTGACATATGCCCCCCTAAAAATTATTTTTTTATTTGCAATGAATGTTTCCAAACATTGACAACCAAATTATTAAACGGATGTTTCCAGACAATTGATAGTTTGTACTTTACCGTCCTTCGTATTGACTTTGTATGTAACAAAAGAAAAAGGGCTTATTTCGTAAGAAGAACAAATTCTCTCCAAAACAAAGATCTCTCCGAAAACAGCTTTTTCTGTAGGATTATACAGTCGGATCACAACATCATCACCGTTTTGTGCGCGCTTGATCGCCGAACATACTGCATTCCCCGTAAGCCTTACTAACGGCAAAGGTTTATTACCGTCCCCGGAAGGAAAATAACAGAGTGCAAACGGCGTCTTATGAAAGATTTCAGCCTTTCGCGCGACTTCCTGCGCTACCTCGCTGCCACCGAACAAAAAACGGAATTTGTAGGAACGGACACCGTTATCGATACGATCAACATAGGCATCCTCTCTTGTCAAGGGTAGATCGTATACTTTTGAACTCGAATAACATGCAGAACGGATCAGACTCATACGAGCAGTACCGTCTTTCCAATCCACCCCGTGAACACAATTATTGATAACAGCAAAATATTTATCGTCTCTTCGCCAAAGAAGATATTTTTGAAATGCGGTTTCTTTGCCGTCATCCGGGATGATTTCCGACGAAAACATGGTATGGCCTGACAACTCACCGATGCCAAAAGGCAGTACCATTTTCAGTAACGTATCCGATTCCATCCAGAACACATCCAATGAGACGTCAATATATTTGCCTTTTTTCGGAAATGAATAATGTGCAACAATGCGCGAATTGCCGCTGACATATATCACTTCGACAACTGTTCTTACCGAGCCGTCTTCGATGACACGGACATTTTCGTTATCAAACGAAGAACGAATTATGTTATTTACATAATTTTTATCGGCAAGACGAAAACGACTGCTTTCGGACGGATATTCCTTCTCAAAAGTCCCCCACGGATCTTTGCTTGTCTGAACCGTTTCAAGAGTAGCAAACGGAACATTGACAAAGGTTTTACCGTTCACGACGAGAGTATCCAGATAACCGTTTTTTTTGCCGATCTTCACGTCAAATCCGTCGCCGTGAAATTCAAAATAATCTCCCGAATTCATCGGGTAAAACTCTTTCCTGTGCGGGATTATTTTTTCCGTTATATCAAAACGAGTTATTTGCCCCGCTTTCAACTTTGCTAAAAAAGTTACGCGCTTTTGCCAATCGATCATCATGCCGCTCGCCTGCTGCTCCCATTGGCATTCAACTTCATGTCCTCCAGAAGTCATTTTGCCTTCTGTCCAATGCGGCTCCCAATTTTGTTCGGCCATCGTATATTCGCACGTTACAATTTCCTCTATATCATAAGGATGCGGATTGTAAACAAGGATCGGATATACACGATGTTCCGCCTTTTCCTGCCCTTGCGCTAACTTAAAAAAGCATTGAAGCCGTAACCGAATCAATTCTTCTATCGCATGATCGGCAATTCGCAGGGCGCTTTCCTCTACATTGCGAATCGAAGAACCGGGGATCGCATCATGAAATTCAATCAGCAGCAGATCTTTTAATGCACGATTCAACTGTTTTCCCGGATATTCCATGAGGTTTTGCGCATAACAGGTCGTTGCCATTTGCTCAACCGCGTAAAACAGGTTCTCAAGTTCCCGGTGCTTCTGCTTTATACGTATCTGTGATGTATAACACCCGGTCATGCTGTTGCCTAACGTCCCCTCAATCACCGGAAGATTTTTTTTCTCTGCTAAAAAATCCTTGGCATAGCGATCGAAATCTGACTGAATAAATTCAAGTTTCGAAGCGGCAATAAACCGTTCAAGCTCCTCATAATCTTTTTTGCTGATACCGCCGCCGTGATCACCAATTCCCCAAAAAATCAGAATATTTTCAAAGTTTTTCTGTTTACCTGATTTCAGAACACGTACTATTTTTGCGGATGTGCCCTCCGCACCGGTACTGTATCCTTCCGGATCGCGTATTACCGGAATTTCACTGCCGTCCCGACCTCTCCACATAAAACGATCGGGAACAGACATATCGCAATATTCATCGCGCGGTCGGCATATATAATACGCAATATATCCCGCATCCCGCAGAATCGGGACAAGTCCCCGTGAATGTCCGAACGAATCAAGATTCATTGCCGTTTCAGGATAATGTTTAAAATATTTATGAAAAAATTCATTCCCTTGAATTATTTGCCGAATGATGCTTTCTCCCGACGGCATATTACAATCCGGCTGAAGATACCAACCTCCTGCAATGATCCACTTTTTTTGCGCTTCCAATTTCTGTATACGCTCAAAAAGATCAGGCGCATAACTTCGTACCCATTCATATAAAAGTGCTTCGTTGTGATTAAAAACCAAGGCATTATATTTTTCACAAAAATCAGCGGCCGTCCGAAAAGTTGAAATGGCTGCCGCACAACCGTCTTCCCACTCCCATAACCACATGGGATCAATATGCGAATTTGCTATCAGATGTATTTTCATTGTCTTATTTATTTTATAGATTCGTTTTCTTTAATTCAAAATAACCCTTACCTTCGTTTGGTACAGAAAATGACAAAGCATATGTTCCGTTTTCATCTCTGTATGTCTGCCAAAAATCATTTCCGCAGACGCTTTGATCTACTTTCTTTCCGTTTCGGTATAGTGAATATCCGCTATATCCCTGCAAATTTTCAAATCGCATGGGAACATATCCCAATCCTCCTTGCAAAATAAAAGAACATGCATCATCTTCACATTCAAAAACGAGAGGGTAAACCCGTTTAAGTTTGCCGATTTTCGGCAGAACCTGCAAGCGGTCTCCTTCAACCTGATAAATGGCACATTCCGGAGTATCCAGTTTCTCACCGTCTCTTAGAAGATAAGAACAGTTGCCATAATACTGTTGAATATCGGAAGGTAAACAGATCAATTCCAGGCACATGGCAATACTGCTTCCCGCCGCAATTTTCCCTTCAGCCGACCATGGATTAATTTCAACCGATTGATGAAGAATGTCAGAAGAATAACACTGGCGTATCGAATAACGAGCTTCACTATCTGTCCCATTTATCTTTGCTTCATACTCGCGTAAAATAAACAGCACCGTCGCATTTTTGCCTTCAGCCAATGTCTGCTTATTTTCAGGAAGCTGATCCCACCCCCCTTTGCGCTTCTCAGGCAGATCATAAAAATAAAACCAAGATTCCTTTCCCGCAGCTCGACAGCTCTCATAATTGGAATTATAACCGTTCTTCTGTGTTTCGTCCTCTTTAAAATTTATTTCTTCTAAAATCCTGCTTCCTTCCCCATGCGCTAATTTGCGGAATAAATTTGCCTGGTAACGCTCTGTATCATACTGAAAAAGAGCCAGGCGCTTATATTCGGTATCTTCCAAAAAGAAATATTCGACGTTAAAATATATTTTTAATACATCGTCCGTCCGAACATTATTGATGATCAGCGAAGCAGCGATCTTTCCGTCTTTCGTTTTCAGCTTATAATCTGCTTCAGAAAGCACCGGACATTGTTCTTTAAAATCTCTCAATATCTCGGTAAACTCGACTCGATTTCCGTCCTTGTCATAATATACCAACAACTCACCGCCGCCAACATTATCAGACCAATCATAAGAACGAAATCCGCCATGACGGCCGCGCGTATACAAAGGACGTATGTCATTGATAAAAGAAACTCCTTGCGACGAGGTATCAGCCTGAAAGCAAATATTTTCTCCGTGGCTCCCTACAGCCAGTTGCTCCCAAATATCATATCCTCCCCAACCTACCAATGAAAGCTGCGCATGCGAAACGGCCGGTGCCGTCCCCCAATTTTCATACGCACACACAAACTCCCCCTCATATTTTGTATGCGACTTCAAACGTATGTACGAATATAAATGCGACCACTTTCCTTCAAGATATCGGCGCGGTGAATTTTTCGGGATAGCAAACCACTCATTACATTCCTCAGGATCAGGATGTATGTGCCAGTCCTTGGTGATCTGAATGGGCATTCCGTTCGGTTCACCGGTCCGCATATCACGCCAAACAGGAGACATCCCCGTAATCGGGAATTTATCTCCTTCCTTTGCAAAACATAACATGCATCCCTGCTCCTGATCTGTTGTATTCTCGATCGAAACAGCGACCCGGTCATACTTATTGCGATCCTCGGCAACATTAAAGTCGAGGTTTCTACAACTCATATCTATTCGATATACCCCGTCATCTGCCTGACGCTGAATATCCAATCTCTCCTGGTTATGTTTTAAAATTTTTACATTACATTCCGATGCGGTATCGCGATTAATATTAAATCTTGCCGCGATCCCTTTAAAGGAATCATTTAAAGTTAGCCGATCATTCGAAAATACAATCGTATTGCCTTGCACCGATAAGGATGCGTTTAAACTCTCCACTCCAAGAAAATTTTTACCTTTGACCAAACGGGCTCCTGTTTTGGTTTTTTTTATTTCCCAATCATTCGGAAACGTAACAGAAAACCTCACACCGCCCATTGCTTGCTCATCATTGTAACCGTCAAATTTTAAAAGAAAACAATCCGGCATGGCACTCATCTCAAAGCGCCCCAGCAAAGCATGATCCTCAAACGTCATATACATGATGTCGACCTTGTTATAAAACCGCCCCGCTTCGATGATCCTGAACTTTGAAGGTGCACACCAGTACCAGTACTTTGACGTATACGGATAGCGACTGCCGATACATTTATAATTTTTTCCGTTCTTTATCAATTGAAATTCACAAGATAACGAATCCGAAAACAAATCATTCCCCTTGTAAATATCAAATTGTTCGTTTTTTACAAAACCGAATCGCGTTAACCCCATCTTGTCTTCCGAAGAAATTTCCGCAAAATATTCAGGAGCATAAAAGCGCAACACCGAGTTATGAAAATTCCCGCCCGGCTGGTATGTGTAAATATAATTTCTTTCAAGTTCCATCCATTCTCTCCCGTCGGCTGCCTTGAAGATGATTGTTTAGCATTACCAAACTCCACAAGTTTTATTCGAACAAAATCTTATCATGTGTTGCACTTAGTTTGACAATTCATCTTCTTCCCTTGCTTTGCGTTATGCATCAAAGCGAATCCTTTTGTTTTTCAAAACCATTTTATCCCGTACTTTCTTCCAATCATCATAGCATATCAATGAAAAGCCTGTATGCCCGGTGTAAAAATCCTATGCTTCATGGTGCGCATGATCGCACAATGCACGTCTTTTCGTCTTCCTCTATGAATTCATTTCTGTAATCACAATCTTATTTAAACACCAGCATCATTCACAAATATGCGAACAACCCCGCTTCTTCCGTTGATATACGGCGTAAAATCCTGTCGATTCTTTCGAAGTCATTATGTCTGAAATCATTAATCTCCTTTACTTACCAACACTGTAGACGTTATACACAAGCTCGTATCTATAATTTCCAGATAAAACATATTTACATTCTCCTCAATCTCAAAAGAGACAGATGTCTTGTTAAAATCGTTAAGCCATGTTTCCTTCCATAAAGTATCCTTTGTGGGAACAGAATCACTGCTTGTAAGCAATTTGATTGCCTGTAATTCACATCCGTTCGGTACCAGGAAATCTACACGTTTATCTTCAAACGTGGGTTGTTTTGTTACTTTAATTAACTTCACCCCGCCTTTCACTACACTGTTCGCAAAGCGATAAGGTTCTTCCCTGCTCCACGCAGAAAAATGACTATGGCTGAATCCGTTTATAACACTAATAAATCCCTGTCTTGACTGTAAATAAGACTTCGTTGACGCGTCAAAAGAAAAGAACTGGTCATTTGCTCCGTTCAGCCATAAAATCGGCGTTTTTATCGCTTTCAAGGCGTCCGCTTCATCCCAAATCTGCGCTTTCGGATTAGCTTGCAATAGTCCGGCAAAAGAGCCGTGACTGTTTGTCAGATTCAATGTACCGTAAATCGGTATGGAAAATGAGAAACGGTCATCATAACCGGTTACGATTGAAGTAATTACCCCGCCCCATGAAACGCCGCATATCCCTATTTTATCTTTATCTACAACCTCAAGACTTCTCAAATAGGTATTACATACTATGGCCGCAGCCGCTCCATGATATAAAAACTGATCTTCTACCGGTTTCGTACTATCGCGATATTCCGTATTTTGCGGACCTCCGCGAGTATTTCTGATTTTTTCCGCGCCTTCCGTGTAACTGCCCGCTTTGGGCATATTTCCTTCTGTATCAGGCGCTATGGCGACATACCCGCGCTCCATCCATAATCTTACCCATTCGGCAAAAGAAGTGCCGCCCCCTCCGTGGACAAGTACTATGGCAGGAGCTTTATTTTCTGCTGTTGCACTTTCGGGAATCCCGACATATGCGAAAACCCTGCTTATTTCACCATTTTCAAGAGGTACGCTTTCCAAATAAATACCATTCAAATTTTCCCCGTATATATTGCTGTAATCTTTTCCTACATTATAAGAAATTGTCTCTTTAAACAAATCATCGTCAAAATGTATCTTTTCATTCTCGTATGCCTGGCGATCCTCGATTATATTCTCTTTTTTTTCAAACTCATAAACATCTTTTTGCGCAGTATCATCTTTTGCGCAAGCAGGCATGAAAACGGATAAAAACGCAAGGCACATACATAACCCCTTTTTCCAAAATTTCATATCATATCCTCCATATCATTTCCTTTGCCATACAAGGCAGATATATTTTCTACGGTTATATCTTTTCCGAAAATTTTAGAAGACGTATAGATATACCCGCCTTTTACGTGAAAGGCAATCTGCTTTTTAAAAATCAAGTGACTCGCTCCCCATGTTTTGCCGTACGGTAAAAGATTTTTGTCCTCACAACGATCATTTCGCTCACTGATGATTTTAGTTTAATACCTGAACTTCCCCTTGTCAATACCTTTTTATTCACAACTTAATATAATAAATATATTAATATGCTAACTTTTAAAACTCCTGATTTATTTATATATTTCAAATTTTTTTACTTAATATTGACAAATCGTGATTTATTGATTATACTTAAATATATTAAGTAGATAAGCGAGGGAAATAATGAAGCAGCAAGAGTTCTTGTATAAAAAAGTTATACGCTATGTTACCGACTTGATCAAACAGCATTCACTTGAGCCCAATTATAAATTACCCAGCGAAAAACAATTAGAATTAAAATTAGGGGTAAGTAATATTACTGTCAAACACGCACTGAATAAACTTGAAGCGGACGGACTTGTTATCCGCTATCAAGGCAAAGGAACGTTTATTAATACCATGATCTCACAATCCGAACTGGATTTTCCTCTTTACAATATCATTGTTTGCTTGATATCTCTCAATTCGCATTTTATTCAGGAGATTCTGCTTGGTATCAGCGATTCCTGCCGTGAAAAAGGCATGAACTTTTTTTGTTATCAAAGTTACAACAACTTAAAATCAGAGACAAAACTGATCAGAACTTTAAAAAACCTGAATTATGACGGGATGATCATTTATCCGTCGGACGGAAATTATTACAATAAAGATCTGATCAAATTATGCATGGATGATTATCCGATCGTTGCACTGGATCGTGATGTCCGCGGAATTAATATAAGTTTTGTAACCAGCGATCATTATCATCTTACTTTTAATGCCGTAACGAGGCTTATTGATGCCGGTTATAAAAGGATTGCTATCATATTGCCTCTTTCACAAGACATATCAACGGCGGGAGACCGCTATCGCGGTTACGTGGATGCGCACATTCAAAAAAAAATGCAAATAAACAAAGATTACATACTCGATCGCTACATATCCTCCACCCGCACTGACTTCATCAAATCTATCACCTATCCCCTCGACGGTGCCGAAATTGACAAATGGGCTGCAGACTATACAAATTTTCTGGAAGAAAAACCTGAAGTCGATGCCGTAATCACGATTAACGGAATCAGTTTCTTATCTTTATTGAAAGCTGTGCAAGAAATCAATAAAAAAACAAAGCGTTCCGTTAAAATACTTACATACGACAACGATTTCGACGATATAGCTCCAATTGTTGATGTACCTTTTGAATCAATTCAGCAAAACGGTTATAAAATCGGTAAAACAGCAGCAAATCAGCTTTATAATTTAATTACAGGTTCAACCAAACACAAAAAAATTGTTATTGAATGAAAGCATTAACATCATCCGCTCATAAGATTGCATTTCACAAAATATTTTTTTACGCAGAGAAAAGGGAGAGCATAGCTCTCCCTTTTCTCTGCGTAAATGTATTTACATACGACAATACTGCTCAGCGAAACATACCATTAAAAACGATCTTTTATTCTCCATTATCTTTTAAACACTATTGGCTCAGCCTGTTTCGGCTTGCCGTTTTTCCCACACGGAGATTTAAAATCATTTCATATATTTTTTTAAGGCGTTTAGTTTTTTCTGTGTAAACGGAGGGTATGCAACACGCAATTGAAAGCGCGTAGAACGCTTCAACACACTGCGCAAATGCGTAAAATTCAAAAAGCCGTACTCTCCGTGATAATTTCCCATTCCCGAATATCCCACGCCGCCGAACGGAAGATTGGGGTTGATAATATGGCTGACCGTATCATTCACCGAAACCCCACCGGAAGATGTATGCTTCAAAATATACGAAATTTCTTTCTTATCTTCGCTGAACACATACATCGCAAGCGGTTTATCGTTCCTGTTGATAAAAGATAATACTTCTTCCATGCTTTCATACGGAAAAACCGGAAGCAACGGTCCGAAAATTTCTTCTTTCATGCATGCGGCGATCTCTGTATTTGCAGGACATAGGACCGTCGGACCGATAAAGCGGGCTTCTTCATCCGATTCTCCGCCAAAAGCTATAAACGATTTATCCTGCTCCAACATTCCAGTCAGCCGTTTAAAATGGCGGGCGTTCACAATTTTCCCGTAATCAGGGTTGTTTCGTATATCCTCTCCGTAAAACCGAACAATCGTTTCTTTCAACTTTTCAATAAAATCCGCAAAAATCTGTTTAGAAACAAAAATATAATCGGGAGCAACGCATGTCTGACCCGCATTCATGAATTTTCCCCATACAATCCGTTCGCAGGCAATTTGCAGTTTTGCACTTTCACCGATGATGACAGGACTTTTACCTCCCAACTCCAACGTAACCGGCACAAGATTTTCTGCCGCGGCACGCATAACAATTTTACCTACATTGGTGCTGCCCGTAAAAAATATTTTATCAAAACGGCTGCGAAGCAATACTGTATTGTTTTCAATGCCGCCTTCCGCACAAAAAACATACTCCGAAGGAAAAGTTTGTCCTATCATGTTCTGTATCACTTCCGCAGTATTCGGTGTAAGCTCAGAGGGGCTTAAAACTGCACAATTCCCTGCAGATATTGCCGCAACCAACGGCTCGATCAAAGCTGAAACGGATAATTGAAAGGCCCGACAATCAATACACTACCATACGGTTGTTTATCTACATAGCTTTTGGATAAAAATACCGTCATCGGTGATTTTATAGGATCCGGTTTCATCCACTTAGCCAGATGCCCGATCGTATGCGTGATCTCAGAAAGAACAAACCCTATTTCAGAAGAGTAGCTTTCCTGTTTATGCTTGCCAAGATCTTCCGCCAATGCTTTCTCCAATTGCGGCTGAAACGCTAAAACAGCACTTTTTAATTTTAATAAATTAGCTTTACGCGCCTGAAGCGAAAGCGTATTTCCTTTTGAAAAATATTCTCTTTGCTTTTTTAAAAGCGCATTTACTTTTTCATCTGTCAGCAATTCCATAATCTGCTTACCTCACTTATATTGTGAACCTTTTCCAGTTTATCATACCGCATCGATATACAAGCTTTACCAAATAAAACGAATATAATTATATTCTATTTATCAATTTTTCGCAAGTAAAGAACGTAATTGTCTTTTCCTGTTTCGGGCACTGCAAACTTATTTATAAAAAAGACACTGTCTTGCAAAAAGCCTTTTAATTTTCGATCAGAACTCGATGCCTTTTCTCGCCGTAACACCGTGATCAAACGGGTGCTTTATTTTTTTCATTTCCGTAATGTAATCCGCCCGCTCGCACAGCTCTTTAGCCGGATCTCGCCCTGTCATAACAACTTCCATTTTTGTCCGATCCAAAAACGACAGCAAATCTTCTCGCTCTACAAATCCATGATTGTATGCGGAAATAATTTCATCCAATATAATGACATCCGCCCCGACCTCTTCCGCTTGCTGCACGCTTGCAGCGAATAATTTCATATACGCAGCCCTGCTTTCCAGCTTTTCACTGTCGGTCATATTGATTACCCGACCAAAATATTTCGGTTCAAACAGCACGATGATATTATTCGATTTTTTCAAAAGATTTATTTCCGAAGAAACACCGTTTTTAAAAAACTGTACAAACAAAACCTTTTTGCCGCAACCTGCCGAACGCACCGCCAACCCGATCGCTGCCGTCGTCTTTCCTTTTCCGTCTCCGCAATAGATGTGTATCAACTTATCCGATCCCCTCTTCAATGATTTTTTTCAAAAGATCCGTATTTACATTCTTTTCAAAAACATCCGCAAGCAATTCGTAATTTCTCTCTTTATAGCTTTGCGTATCAGTATCTTCCGTATAATCTTTTCCGGTGAGCGCTCTGACGATTGTTGAAACGATTCCTCGCTCATCAAAAATGCCGTGAACATAAGTCCCATATACGTTTCCTTGCGAAATAACCGCCTCATCGTTCCCGGAAACACCCATATGAATTTCATAACCGGCATACTTCAATCCGTTCAGAGAAGAAAAAATTCCCGCCAACCCCTCAATTCTGCCATAAACTTTCTGCAGACATTTTTTTTCTTGAAAGACAGTCCGAACAGGCAAAAGTCCCAAACCCGTTTCACATCCTCCGCCTTCTATACCCGCAGGATCTTCGACAGACTCACCCAAAATCTGAAAACCTCCGCAAATGCCGAAAACAGGGATCTTACGGTGTGCCGCTGCTACGATTTGTTCTGCAAGACCGCTCGTTTTTAAAAAACGCAGATCGCTGATCGTGCTTTTTGTCCCCGGAATGATCAAAAGATCGGGAGACCCAAATTCTTCCGGCTTTTCAATATATCGGACAGAACAATTTTCAGCTCTTTCAAACGGCGCAAAATCCGTAAAATTGGATATCTTCGGCATGCGAATGACTGCAATATCCGTTCCTGAAGCTTTTTTACGGGTAAGCCGCTCCGATAAACTGTCTTCATCGTCTATATCGACCTTTGCATAAGGCATAACACCCAGAACAGGCTTGCCGGAGCGTATCTCTAAAAGTTTTTTCCCTTCATCAAACAAAGACAGATCACCGCGAAATTTATTGACGATCAAGCCTTTGACCAATTCCAGCTGATTCTTTTTCAATAACGACAGGGTGCCGCAAAGTTGCGCAAATATTCCGCCCCTGTCTATATCTCCAACAAGTAAAACAGGCGCTTTCAGCCTTTCGGCAAGTCCCATATTGACAATATCGTTGTCATTCAAATTCAATTCCACAGGGCTTCCCGCACCCTCTATCACGATCACATCGTTTTCAGCCGCAAGACTTTCATACGCTGAAAGAATTGCGGGAACAAGTCTGCCCTTATAGCGAAAATATTCCCTAGCTTCCATATTCCCGATCGGTTTTCCCATGACAATGACCTGCGATCCCGTATCGGTCGCAGGTTTCAATAATACAGGATTCATGCGTACGTCCGGAGATTTCCCTGACGCTTCCGCCTGAACTGCCTGTGCTCTGCCCATTTCCGCCCCGTCGGCTGTAACAAAAGAATTCAACGCCATATTCTGAGATTTAAACGGAGCCACCTTGTATCCTTGTCTCATAAGGTAACGGCAAATGGCTGAAACGATCAGACTTTTCCCTGCATTGGACATTGTTCCCTGTATCATCAAAGGCCTTGCTTTCATCTTTTTACCTCATGCAATGCTTTGAGCAAAATACTGTTTTCTCTGTGCGTCCTGACTGCGATTCTGAAAAATTTTTTATCATTCCCCGCAACCAATCCTATAAAATCATCGCAGCCGCGGATCGCAATGCCTCGCTTTCGAAGACAAGCCCCCAGATCATTCTCTCCTTCAAACAGAAGAAAATTTGCACAAGACGGATAAGGCAAATACCCTAACTCTTTTAAACCGCTCGTCAAGTATTCTCTTTCCTTTTTGATATAAGACCGCAGTCGAATCAAATATTTTTCATCGCAGGCGGCGGCAATTCCCGCCGCTTGCGACACAATCGATACGTTCCATGGCTGTACAAACTTCGAGATTTTTTGCAATATTTCTGATTTTCCCATCAGATAACCCAGCCGCACCCCCGCCAGCGCATAACTTTTTGTAAAAGCCTGCAAAACAAAAACATTTTCATTCGCAAGAAGCTCCTTCAAAAGATACGGAGCACCTATTGTAAAATCATAAAAACAAGCGTCCACAAACAACGTTGCACCCGCCGCCCGGCACGCTTCGACCGCTCCGAAAAGCTGTGATCGGGAAGGCAATAAACCGTCCGGATTGTTCGGTACACAGACAAATACCGTATCACTGCCCTTTAATTGTATTTGCCCTATACTTTCGTATCCGTAAACGTATTCGACATCACCTTTATACGATTCAAAGGCGGCGGCATATTCCGTAAACGTAGGAGACAAAATATATGCCTTGTCGCCCGCATGGTACGCTGCATAAGCATAGATCAATTCCGCCGCACCGTTTCCTGCCAATATACATTCCGTCGGAACGCCCTCTTTTACAGAAATCGCACTGCACAATTTCCCGCAATTTGAATCAGGATAATGATCCGCGTTTTTCAGAGAGGAAACGATTGCCCGCCGAACTTTGCCGCTCATTCCCAAAGGACTTACATTGATCGAAAAATCATATTTTGCACAGAGATCTCCTCCGTGCGTATCTCCTAAAAAACGCATAATTCTTCCTCAGACAATAAAAAGTAATAAACATGCAACCAATGAAAAAACAGCCAACGCCAAAAATGCTGTCGTATACATCAACCGATTCGCCAGTACAATGTCAAACGGACTCACTTCCCGCAACGGATCACCTATATACGGTTTTTTATGCAATACGCCGTGATAGATCGCATCCCCGGCAAGACGAAGCCCAAGCGCACCCGCGCAGACGGATTCCGTCTGCGCCGAATTCGGAGATGCGTGTTTTCTCCTGTCCCTCCGATAAATTTTGAGAGCATTTCGCGGGCTTAGGCGCAACAGAAAACTTGCCGCGATCATGAATACCGCGCTTAGCCTGGAGGGTATAAAATTGAATACATCGTCTGTCCTTGCCGCAGCTCTTCCGAAATGCAGGTATCCGTTTTCTTTATATCCTACCATAGAATCCATCGTATTTACGGCCTTATATAAAAAACCTCCCACGGCACCACCTAAAAACAAATAAAACAAAGGGGCAATCACTCCGTCGGAAGTATTTTCCGCTACCGTTTCTATCGCCGCACGGGCTATCCCGTTCTCATCCAGTACACTCGTGTCTCTACCGACGATCATAGATACCGCAAAACGGGCACCTTCCGTGTCTTTATCCTTAAGTTTTTTATAAACTTTACAACTTTCTTTTTTGAGACTGTGCGCCGCCAGGATCTGCCAACATAAAACAGATGAGAGAGCCAAATACGCATAAGAGTGCAAATGGTAACAGACAAACAACAAACCAAACGGTATTCCAGCCGACAAAATGCATACGATCACAACCAATATGGCGCCGCCGCCCAATTCCCCGCGCGGCGTTTCGGGAAAAATTTTTCGCAATATTTTTTCCGTTTTTGAGATCAAAAAGCCGATCGCACAGATCGGATGCGGCAAAAATCTCGGATCGCCGATCAGAAGATCGATCAAAAAACCGATCAATATCGAATAAAATGTCAACCGAAACAATTCTACCATATAAGCCGCTCCACAGTCAATATACCGTTCTCCCAAATTGTCTCAACTCCCTGTCCGTTCGGCAGGCCGTACTCGTAGAAGTTTTTCTGTTCCCGATCGAACGCCTCTAAAATCGCCATAATTGTTCCTCCGTGTATGATAAAAGCCGCCGATTTATCCGAAGGAAGCTCGTTCATGTATTTTTTGAAAGCGGCGGCACAGCGCTTTCTGAATTCTTGCGGATCTTCCCCTCCCGGAAACTTATTCTTCCCGTTCGACGCTATCCATGCAACATAATTCGGCTCATCGGACAATTCCTCATAATTTTTCCCTTCAAAAGTTCCGAAATTACATTCGCGGAAATCGACTACGATATGATATTCGCGCCCCGGAAACAACAAATTTGCCGTTTGCCTGCATCGGAGCATCGGCGAAACAACAATTTCATCCGCAGGCGGGACATTCTTCCCCTTCAAAGAATCAATTCCTCTCAGCGACAAAGGCTGATCTGTCCTCCCTATATAGCGCTTTTCTTCATTCCCGGCCGTGAGCCCGTGCCGGATCAGATAAACACGATTCATTTTATCCTCTGCCCTATGCCCGCAAAGACGCGGAACACTTCATCGGCGCGCTTTGCTATTTCGCAAAGGACTTTCCCTACATCGTCCCTGTATTCGCGGTCTTTTTTATCCATGGGAACAATTCCCATTCCGACTTCATCACAACTTACGATACAATCGCCTTTCAAAAAGCGCTCTTCCAGTTTATAAAGAACGGTTTCCTTTCCTTGTTCACGTATCAACTTCTCCAGATGCATAACCGCCCTATTTTTGCCGATATCGCAGTCAAATTCCTCCTCGCGGACTTCGAAGGTCTCGCGAATAAAATTTTTTTTGCCCTGCGCTCGCCCGCCGATCACCAAAACGATCATAAAACATATCCTCCGACTGCCGCCGCCAACAACATAACAACTTCCACGATCTGTACCATCCAACCTGCAAGATCTCCCGAGATTCCGCCAAACTGTCTGTACATGACAGCAACACAACACAAATACGCCAACAATCCGCTCACGCAAACAATACAGCCCAACCAGGGAAAAAGCAAAACAGAATACAATACGGCGCCAATAAGCCAAAGGAGCGAAATGATCGTTACCAACGCGCGCGCACCTGCGTTTTTAAACATGGAAACCAGTCCCTCTTTTGCCGTCGGGAAATTAGCGATTGAGAAAGCACTCAATCCTCTCGCAAATACAAACGCAGACAAAAAAACGGTATAAGTTTGCAAAGTACAGCTTGCCGCACATCCGAAATACAAAACAAAATATACAGCACACCAAATCACCGCAAATGCGCCCGTATGCGAGTCTTTCAGGATCTCCAGTTTCCGCTCCCGCGGCTGATGCGACGAAAGAGCATCCGTCGTATCGCAAAAGCCATCCATATGGAGGCCTCCGGTGATCGCAATCGGAACAACCGTCATCACCGCGCCGATCAAATAAACAGGCAATCGCAGATATTCCGATAAATAATAGAGCCCAAAGCAAACCGCAGCAATCACTGCTCCGATCAACGGAAAAAAACAAAGCGCATATCGCATATTTTTTTCATTCCAATCCGCCTGCGGAACAGGTATTCGGGAATACATCGACACGGCAATCAGAAAACTGTTCCAAACACTTCTCATATCCATTCACCTTTATGAACCAACGGAATTCCATATACGCTTTCCACAACAAGTTCTGCCTGTCTGCAAAGCACGCAATTCAACCTCCCCAGCATTCTTCTGTACTGCTCAGTTTCCGGAGAATATTCTTCCCCGTCCGAAAAGATTTCGTTCGTAACAATTACCACACTGTTTTTTTCGGAAAGCGTATTTATTTCATCCAGGATCACCCTTTCAGGGTCCTCTTCGCCATCCGAAAACATCGCGTTTGCCAGCCGATTGGAAAGACATTCGAGCAAAATTACCGAATTTGTAATTTTTGTATTTAAATGCGACGGACATTCTTCCGTAATAAACCTGCAGCCGTCTCGCCGCTTCCTGTGCTTTTCCACGCGTTGCTTTCCTTCCCGATCGTAAACCCGCATCGTCGCATAATAATAGAGCCCGCCACCTTTCTTTCTGCTTTTATTCCATAGATTTACGGCATATTTTTCAGCAAGCTCAGATTTGCCGCTACTGCTCCCTCCGCTGAAAATATAAATCATAGCGGTTTATACTCCTCAATTTCGGTCTGTGAAAAACTAAGCATTTCATGAAATACGGCATATGCCATATCTAAAAGAGGCATTAAAGCGACCGCACCGGTACCTTCTCCCAGTGCCATCTTTGCCTGTATGGGCGCAGATAAACCCAATTCAGATAAAATATATTGCGCCGCAGGTTCCCCCGACATATGGCTCGCTACCATATAATGCCTGCTTTCGGGACACAATCTGACAGCACACAGCGCCGCCACGGATGAAATCACCCCGTCAATCAGAACCGGAACACCGATCTCCGCTCCACCGATAAAAGCTCCGCACATCCCCGCAATATCCAGTCCGCCTACTTTGGACAAGACATCCGTTACATCGCTCGGATCAGGTCTTAAGCGGGCAATCGATTCTCGGATGACCCGAATTTTGTTCATAAGCCCTCTGTCCGACAAGCCGGCTCCCTTTCCCGTCAGTATCTCCGGTTCCAGTCCCAGAATGACACTGGCGACCGCACTGGCCGCCGTTGTATTTCCGATTCCCATTTCACCTGCAGCAAAAAGGTCGTATCCGCACTCCGCATACTCGCGGACAAGCTCTCTCCCTACGTCGATCGCCTGTTCGCACTGCCCGCGCGTCATAGCCGCTTCCCTGTAAAAATTCTTTGTCCCTCGCATAATATGACAATCCCGTACACTCGGTACGCATTTTAGCATCCCTATATCGACCGGAATCACATCCGCATGTGCTGACTTTGCCATCTTACAGACTGTTGCATCGCCTTTGGTCATATTCTCCGCCACAAGCGCGGTAACGTGGCTGCCCGTCTGCGCTACACCTTCTTCCACGACACCGTTATCCGCACAAAAAACGAGAACGCAGCGTTTTTGAAGATCTCGCTTTCCCGGCATACCTTCGATTCGGCTGACAATATCTTCGAATACTCCCATGCCGTGCAACGGCTTAGCCAGTGAGTCCCAACGCTGAAGTGCCTTTTCATATTTTTCACGATCGTACTGCTTTGCACGATAAACCATTTCAATGTTCCTCATTATACGCGCTGAACGATCGAATACAAAACTGCATTGCAAATCGCCGCAGCAATATTCGACCCGCCTTTTCTTCCTCTTGCCACAATATGCGGGATCTTACTGTTAGAGAGCATTTCTTTGCTTTCGATCACATTTACAAACCCGACAGGTACCCCGATCACGGCGATCGGATCTGCTTTTCCCTCTCGCACACACTGCAAGAGCGATAAAATTGCAGTAGGCGCATTTCCGATCGCAAATACGCAAGGCCCCGGCAAAGCCGCCGCACGTTCTATCGCTGCCGCCGCACGCGTTATGCCTCGCTCTTTTGCTTTTTGAGCCACTTCTTTATCGGCAATAAAACAATGTATGTTTATCCCGAGTTTTTCAGCAGCCGGCTTGCTGATGCCTGACTTTGCCATCATGGTATCCGTTACGAGATTGCATCCGTGCAAAAAAGCATTCCGTAAAATAGGCACAACATTTTCCGAAAATACTAAATTATCCGCATAATCGAAATCCGCCGAACAATGGATCACTCTTTTCACGATATCTTCCGTTCCAGGCATCAGTTTCTTGTTGCCAAGTTCACGGCTTATTATCTGAAAGCTCTTTTTTTCAATTTCCATCGGATCCATTTTGTTCCCTCTTTCGTTTCAGACACTGTCTGTAGAATCGCTCTGCACAATGCAAGTTGCTGAAAAAATGAATATGCGGAAATCCTGCCGCGAAATATTCGCCTGCGATCTCACAATCGTACGTCTCATCCTTGCGCTTTGCCGAAAAAGCATTGCCGTTTTGCGTACAGTCATAATAATGAAATTCGTGTGCTCGCAGTTTGTCTCCCTTTTCTGCAATCAGACAATCGCGCTTTGCTTCTAATTCCACATATCCGAACCGAACCGGCTTATTCTTGTTCGTGCACTCACCGCTCAACACTCCAGCCATCTCTTTGCCTTCCAGTATGCGGTTCAAATACATAAACCCGCCGCATTCCGCAAAAATCGGAATTCCGTTCTGAGCAGCCTTTCGCAAACTCTCTTTCATTACAGCATTGCCGCTTAAAACATCCGTATATAATTCCGGGTAGCCTCCGCCCAGATAAATGCAGTCAGCCTTCGGCAATCCGATATCATGTAAGGGCGAAAAATTCACGATTTCTGCTCCCATTTTTTCTAAAAGTGTCAGATTTTCTTTGTAGTAAAAACAAAAAGCCTCATCCTTCGCCACAGCAATGCGAATGGGTTCCAATTTTGGGATCCGCGGTATCTTGCACGAAAGCGGTTTTGCACCTTGCGCCAAATCAACCAACCCATCCAAATCAATTGTTTTTTCTGCCTGCTCTGCCAGATATTGCATCATTTCACGGATACACAAAACCTCGGAGGCCGTAACTAATCCTAAATGTCTGCTCTCAAGCACATAGTTCACCGGCAAAGAAGGGAAATATCCATATAGTTTTGCACGCTTATCTTTCCAGTTCGCACAAATACCTCTATATGTCTTTTCCGTAACCCGATTCAAAATAAACCCGCAAATTCTGCTCTTTTTTTTTAAATTCAAAAATCCCTGCATGATCGCAAGCACAGAGTTCGCACTGCCTTTTGCATCGATCACAAGTACTGTAGGCATATTCAGTCTGCACGCCACATCATACGCACTGTATTCTGAAGTAAACCCCAAACCGTCATAATACCCCATGGCGCCTTCCGCAAGACTGACCTCCCCCGCATTCTCCGCCATCACATAAGGCAGCCAATCCGCGCAAAAGTAAGGGTCGAGGTTGGAAGACGGCGCCTGCAAAATTTCCGCATGAAACATAGGATCGATATAATCCGGCCCGCATTTGAACGCGGCCACATTCAGGCGGCGGTTCTTTAACGCCTGCAAGACGGAACAGAATATTGTCGTCTTACCGCAGCCACTGTTCGTTCCGCTGATTAAAAGCCTGGGCAAATTCTTTTCCATGTCATATCTCCGAAATGTCTTGAATGACCGCAATCGATGCCTCTTGCGCAAATCGAATAATTTCCGCGCACTTTTTGTTGCACTCGCCGAATGAATGTGTGGCAACGTAAATCTTTTGTGCCTTCAAAACAGCCTCCTTTGCACGCTGAAAATCTTGATCGTGCACAACGGAAAAAGCAGGGACTGAAATCACCGATTCAGCCAACGGCTTCGCCACCTGAAAATCAACGTCATTTTCACTGAGGATCCCTGTACTGAACGCAATGCCTTTCCGCTGCAGTGCCCGATAGACGGGGATCCCTGCACCCCCGCCTGCAAGGACAAAAACCTTACTTTCTCCCAAAGGCTTTTCCAGCTCAACGCTGCCGAACAAAAGATTATAAGATCCCGATTCCAATCCGTACAGCTTTTTGATTTCATCGCCGCTGAATATTTCTTCCGGCGTACCCGTTTTGGAAATCTTATCCCCGTCCACACAGATGATCTTATCCGATATTTTTGCGGCAAGATCAATTTCATGTAATGACAATATGACGGACATCTTCCTTTCCTTACAAAGTTTACGCAATATTCCCAGAAGTTCAATTTTGTAACGGATATCCAGGAAGGATGTCGGCTCGTCCAAAATCATGATCTGCGGCTGCTGACAAATCGCTCGCGCCAGAAGAATCCTCTGCCTCTGCCCGTCTGAAATATCTGAAAACAACCTTTCCGAAAGACTTTCGCCGCCGACCATTCGTATGCTCTCCTCGACGATCCTCTTATCCTCTTCCTTCAGTTTTCCGAAAAAATTCGTATAAGGATATCTGCCTGCTTCCACAATCTCACGACAGGTCATTCGATCCGTTTTGATTCGCTCCGTCAGGACAACCGAAAATTTTGCGGCAAAATCTTTATGAGAGAGCGACTTCACGTCCGATCCGTTTACATAAATCACACCGCCCAACGTATCCAATTGTCGGCTCAGACTTTTTAAAATAGTAGACTTCCCCGAACCATTTCTGCCAATCAGAGTTATAATCTCTCCGGCTCCGATCTTCAGATCGATGTCCCCGATCAAAATTCTCTTATTATACCCAACGCAGAGCTTTTGCGCCGATAAGTATTCCATTACAATTCTCCCCGCCGCTTTGATAAAAGCATCGCAATCACAACCGGAGCGCCGAATACTGCCGTTACCGTACCGATCGCCAATTCCGTCGGAGCGAAAACAGTGCGGGCGATCAGATCACAAATCAGACAAAATACGGCTCCCATTAAAAACGTTCCGGGCAAAATAACGGACGGCTTGGATGTAGAAAAAAGCATTTTCGTAAGATGCGGCACTGCGATTCCGACAAAACTGATCGGCCCGGCGTATGCGACAACGCACGCAGATAAAATACTGGACAGAAGTATCAACAGCACACGAAATAATTTGACATTCATACCCATGCTCTGGGCATACCCTTCCCCCATCCGAAATGCCGAAATCGGTTTAATAAGCAGAAGAGTTCCCGCAAACGCGCTGAGCACAAAACCGGCAATCACCGCCACATCGTCCCAATCTTTTCCTGAAAAACTTCCCATCGACCAATATGTAAGGTTGACGATCTCTTCATCTTTTGCAAAGGTTATAATAAGATCGGTGATCGCTGAGCAAATGTAGCCAATCATAATACCGATGACCAGCAAAACTGCCATATTTTTTGTTTTCCCTGCACACAACAAAACAAACCCCATCGAAATCAGGGAACCGATAAAAGACGCCGCTACCATACTGACTCCGCCAAGTCCGCCCAGTAAATTTGTTGCAACCACAACAAAAAACGCCAATACCATCTTCGCCCCCGAAGATATGCCGAGCACAAACGGACTCGCAATCGGATTACGAAAATACGTCTGGATCAGGTATCCCGAAACACCGAGTGCGCCGCCCAAAAGGGCGGCGGCAACCAGCCGCGGCATCCGCATACTCCAGACGATCGTATACTCAGCCTGTCCTTTCAAAATATCTGTAAATAAAATTTTGAAGACATCCGCCACAGAGATGTTTGCGCTGCCGATCCAGATATTGGCAATCACCGCGATAAAAAGCAATCCCAAAAGTATCGCAAAACAAACCTCCCCGCGCAGAATACCGGATTTTTGTTTTTTCATTCACTTAACCTGTTTACATATTCGAGAGTGTCGGAAACCTCATCATTATACAGCATATTGTAAATGTCCATCACCATTTCGCCCATCTTATCCATTTTCTGATAAAAATCATTGGATGTTCTCCATACATTCCCGTCTTTGTATGCTTTAAATTCTTTAAACCAGTTTCCGAGACGCGCGTCGATCAAACCTTGAAGCGTTTCATCTTCAACTCCCGATGCTCCGCTCGTCCAGTTATACAATACATAATCAGCCTGCGAGCACGTCGCCGCAAATGTTTCCTGATCCATCTTTGTGTTTCCGGATTTTCCCGCGCCGATCTCGCTCACCTGTTTACCGCCAGCAAGATTCACAAGCTCCGTAACATAATCTGCCGCATTGCGGACATAATACGTTTCTTTACTGGATGTAGTATAAAATATGAGCACGCTTTTCCTGTCCGTCTCCGCCAATTCGCCTATTTTCTCCAGTGTTTCATTTAAAATACCGACCTGATCATTGAATACAGCATCCGATTGTTCCCGCATTCCAAAGATTTCACCATAAATTTTGATCCATTCCGTACGCGCAAGCGGATGCCCCTCCGACGACGACTGATCGCGCATAATGCGCAGTCCGCAGCTATTACCGAGCATCTCTTCCACTTCCGGCTCATAATCGATCATCGTAGAAAAAACTGCAAGAGTTACTTTCTTTTCAGCTCCGATCATCAGAATCTTTTCATAATCCGGAGTATTGTATTTCCCGACTTCCTGTACCTGACCGCTCGCGATCGCGTTTTTGATCTCTTCGATCCGCCACGTCGTATCGGACGTCGTCATCGGGACCTTGTCCAAAGCGCCCATCGCATTGATCAAAGACATCGTACTCGCCGAAGATACCATAATATTTTCACGATCTGACTCTGTCATAAGATTTGTTTTTTCCGGCAATCCGATTACGGAAGTTACCCCTTCCGGAAGTAAGAGCCACGCGGAATTTAATTCTTTGTTTTTATCGTAAATCTCAATCCTTGAATAAGCCCGTCCCTGCCCGTCCGAAAAATGTTCGATCGAAAAAAGTTCCGCAAATACATTGCTGTCCTTTCCCTGGCTTACCAGTTCAATGTATTGTACTGTTTCTGCCTCATTTTTTTCTGTTTTTCTCGCGCAAGCTGATACGATCAACGTGCATCCCAACAGAAACGTCGCGCATAAAAATAATGCCAAACCTCTCTTCGCTCTCATAGTAACCTCTGCGATCTTTTTTATAAGTAAACCGAGAAGAAGATGGCAACAAAAAAACGCCCGCAGATTCCTGCGGACGCACCTATCCCATGGTCAAAGATTTGCCGGCCGCATTCTCCGATTGCCCAAGAATGTTTCTCCGAACGAAATTCAAGCAGGTCTCCTGACTTACGGTCCTTTCCCAGGATTCGGCTTGCCTTCTCAAACTTTCATTCAATGGCGCAGCGCCTCTTTTAACCGCTCACAGTAATGGCTGTTGCACCGGATTTTCACCGGTTTCCCTTTTCACCTACCCTTCGGCAGACACTTGAATCGTACAATTTACTTACAGACATAGTTTAAAGCAATTTCACGCAGATGTCAACGTTTTTTCCCTTGTTTTCCGATTCCGCCGCATGAAATAGACCATAAATTACTTTTTGAAAAACCTTACTTTATCGGTTTCCATAATATTTTAGATAAACCATGCCGCATTCACATACGACATGGCTTATCTATCGGTTAACTTTTTACAAGTTTTGTTTTATGTTTCTTTTATTCATCCAAAAATCGGTGATCAAAGTTTCATTGCCACATCCCATGCGCGCCAAACAGCCGTCATGACATTGCCGACCTCATAACAATCTCCCACTAAATACTTCGTTTTTGTGCCCAGCGGCTGCGGCACATATCCTACGCAAAGGATGACCGTATCGCCTTCCAAAGTAAATTCTTTGTTATTTCTGTCTGAAACCACAGCGCCCTTTTCTGTTATGCTTTTCAAAGTTGTGTTCAGATATACAGGCACTTTTTTCAACTTAAAGAAATCGCGTAAATAGGAAGAATTTGCCAGGCATATTCCTCTGACAGCCATCAGATCATTCTTCATTTCCACAATGACCGGATGCTTCCCCTGATTGTACAGTTCATAGGCGATTTCACAACCGGTCAGACTGCCCCCGATTATGATCACTCTCTCGCCCGCCTTGGAGCGATCATTCAGATATTCCAAAGCCTCTAAACCTCTCACGGCTCCGGGTACATGTAATTTCCGAGCAGCGGCGCCTGTCGCTATAACCACTTCATCCGCATCCAACGTATTCGGATCCCTTATTTCCGTGTTTAATTTTACCTCCACCCCAAGATCGCGAATTTGCTTTTTATACCATTCTATCAGGCTTCTGTCCTTTTCTTTAAACTCAAAAGAAGCCGCCGGGATAAAAACGCCGCCTAACTCTCCCGTTTTCTCATAAACCGTAACTTTATGCCCTCGCAAAGCAGCTACCCGAGCCGTTTCCATACCGCCGACCCCTCCGCCGATCACTGCAACTTTTTTTGCGGTCTTTGCCTTTTGAATACCATATTTTTCAGAATTCATCGAGATCGGATTAACGGCACATCGACACATCGCTTTTGTTTCCGCCAGCGTCTGTGTATTCGGTACTCCCTCATATTTTGCCAGATTAAAACATCCGTTATGACAGCATATGCACGGGCGGATATCTTCTTCCTTCCCGTTCATAAGCTTCGTTATCCATTCAGGATCTGCCAAAAACTGCCTGGCCACCCCCATCGCATCAATTTTTCCCGCTTGTATCTTCTCTGCAGCATAGGCAGGCTCGTTCCGTCCCGCCACCACAACCGGAATCGATACTGCTTTCTTCACCTCTTCCGCTTCCCTGTAATTGCAATTCAAGGGCATGTACATAGGCGGATGCGACCAATACCATGCATCGTAAGTACCGTTATCGCAGTTCAGCATATCATATCCGGCATCCTGCAAATATCTGGCGGCTTTGATACCTTCTTCCAAATCTCTTCCTGCTTCCTTATAATCATCTCCTTCACACGGCAAAGCTCCGAGACGAAAATCTTTTGTCTTAGAAACAACTGAATAGCGCAGTGAGACCGGATAATCGTTCCCGCACGCCTGCTTGATCGCCCGCACGATCTCTACCGCAAAACGATACCGATTTTCAAAATTGCCTCCATATTCATCCTTGCGCTTATTCACATAAGGCAGCGTAAACTGATCCAGCAAATACCCTTCATGCACCGCATGAACTTCTACCCCGTCAACGCCGGCTTTCTTGCATTTTTCCGCTACGCGCGCAAAACCATCGATAATATCACGGATCTCTTTTTGCGTCATCGCACGACTGGGTACTTTATCCGACCACCTGTTCGGCGCAGATGAAGGCGCCATCGTCAGTCTGTCAACATTTATAAACGGCTTCAATATTCCGCGCAGCAACGGATGCGTATAAACAGTTTCCGTCAATTTACTCACTGCAAAAGAACGACCAAACCCGGCCGTGATCTGAACAAAAAGTTTTGCTCCCGTTTTATGGACCTCTTCCATAAATTCTTTCAATTTTTTGAATTTTCCTTCCCCTTGATACAGCCACTTATTCCCGACCAAATCCCTTATAGGCGCAATACCGGGAAGAATTAACCCACAGTTATTTTTTGCTACTTCCAAAATCAGCTTCGCGGCTTCCTTATCCCAATGGTTCGGCTCGGCAAACCCGAATAAACATGTCCCTCCCATAGAGCACATTACGATACGATTTTTAACTTCAACATTCCCGATTTTCCACGGTGTAAAAATTGAACTGTATTTATTATCCATTCCGGCACCTCCTTCTCCATTATAAATGCATTATTCACTCTTGTCAATACTCGCGTAAAAATAGAAATATTTATGAAAAGGAACAAATCATTTGAACCAATTAAAAAAAAGCGTCGGGCTTACCGACGCTTTTAATGGTCATTTTGATTTTTGCTTTACTAAAGACAAATACGGTTTTATCAATCCTGAACGAATCAAAGCTTCATCTGTCTTATACGGAAAATGAAAATCCGTATAAATACAGCCGACTTCCGGCAATCCGTTCTTTAAAGCAAGAATTTTCAAGAGCTCTCTTGCTTGTTTTACGGAGCGCCGCGATGTAATTTTGACACGCAGCGGGGTCTCTTTATGTGATTTTTTATCCGAAGCATCTTCAAAACGATAACCGCTGGTTTCATATTCGGAAGGATCCAACGCCAAAAACAGAGAAAGCTTTTTACCGGTGATAACGAACTTTGCAAGTTTTTTCCCGTTTGCACGGAAATTCTCTCCGCTAAGACACATCCTCGATTTCACCCCGCCATACCCCAGCAAGGCATTTTTCAACTCCGTATATACATCCTGAAGCTGTGTATTCTGTATAAGACGCGATCGAAAAGAACGCCGATACCGCGTTACAAACTCATACCCGTCCGGGGCGTCTTTCCGCAGCGTTTCTTGAAGCGGCTCAGGCGTCGAAATATCCGTCAATGCAATTTCTTCCTCTGCATCTTCCCGCAAAGCCTCTCCTGTATCTTCTTCCGCCTTTTCCGACTCGATCTCTTCTTCTTTCCTGTTCTCTTGTACTGGAATATCTTGATCCGACAGATCAAGCGTGATTTCGTCCAATGCCGTCTCCATTTTCTCACGGAATTGAGCTTTCGCACATGGATATGTCTCGCCTTTGACACAATATATGCACCAGCTCATCGACCCGCACAAATCGCGCCCGGCCTTTTCGCTCGCAAGCCATTTATCCACATCCAAAACTTCCTGCATTTTCGCGAATTCAGACTCTGAAACAGCCGACAAATCTTCCTTTCCAACCATAGGTGCTACCCCCGTTCTCCGAGAATTGATCTTATTTCCGAGATGAAACTATTATAGTACAAAATTCACACAAAATCAAGATTTTCATTAAAATTTACTTACCTTGTACGTGCAATGCTTCGATTTTTTTCCGAATACCCAACATGCGTGCATCTGTGGCAGCAATCGTCTCCGCACAGCTTTTTAATTCGTTGGCAATCTCCGGAGTATCGGCATTTTCCTTTTTGTACTTCATCTGATGTTCCAGACTTGCCCAAAAATCCATTGCGACCGTGCGAAGCTGTATTTCGACCCTCGTTATCTTTTTGCTGTCAGAAAAAAACACGGGTACTTCTACGATCATATGATAACTGCGGTATCCGTTTAATTTGGGCTTTTGTATATAATCCTTTACCTGGACAACAGTAATATCATCTTGCTTCGCCAGCATTTCCGCGACTCTGTAAATATCATCTATAAAAGAACATATAACTCGTATGCCCGCCACATCGTTCAGATGTTCCGAAATAGCTTCCACTGTCGGCTCGATCCCCAGTCTTTGAAGCTTTGCAGCAATACTGATCGGTGTCTTGATTCTCGATACAATGCTTTCAATCGGATTTCTGCTCGTACGATACGATAATTCCTCATTAAGAACTTCAAATTTTGTGCGAACTTCCTTGACTGCACAATTGTATTGTACCATCAAAGCCTGAAAAGCTTCAAACCTTGAAACCACATCCTTATCCTCGCCGCCGAAAAACTCGCGGAACAGCTTTTCTTTTTCCTGCGTATCGTTCATGTTTACTCTCCTAAATAAAAAACTCCGGCATCCGACGAACCAAACAATTTGCTTCCAGCCAGTCTTTTGCCTTCATTATATTTTCGTCGTTGAATTTTCTGGCCCCGGCAGGACAAAACCTGACACACGCCGCACATCCGATGCATCTGCCCGAATCATGCCGTTCTGCATCCAAATTGCATACAGGGCAAACCTCTATACATTTGCCGCACTCGATACACTTTGCCGGATCTTCCGACGGTGCCTGCCGCGGTTTCAGAATAGACGGACCATATTCTTTATAAGGCCTTCCGCCTCGTATTTTCTTTGCGACTGCTTTACCCGCAACAACTTTTTCGTAGGCAGCCAACCCAAATGTTGCTGCCGCCAATAAATCTTCCACATCCGGCCGACCCGCACCAACCTTTTCCGAATATGAATGCTGCCCGACAAATGCCCCCGCAGCACAAACAACAAAATTCTGCTGCGTCATCAAATCATATAGTTCCAACAGTGCGTCATCATAATCGCGATTTCCATATACGGTCAAGATAACTGCTTTTGCTCCGTTTCCGCTGATCCTGCTCAAAAAAGAATGCAGTAGCGGCGGAATCCTGCCTCCATATACCGGAACCCCAAAAATCAGAACATCTTCCTCATCAAAAGCGTATTCACGCGTTCTGGCCGCCAGGCTTGTCAAATCAACTATACGCGTTTCACAAAGCAATTTTTCAAAAAAAATTTTACCGACCGCACTGACTGTTTTCTTAGTCGTATGCGTGGGACTGAAATACATCATTGTAAGTTTCATGTTTACGCTACCTTCTCTATCCACACTTCTTTTTTATTTTATCATGGATGTTACAACTTGTAAAGATAAAACGAGCGGAAAAATTCCGCTCGTTCTTTGTTTAATCATTTTTAATATAAAATAGCATAAATATGTCAGACATAATACTATGTAAACATCTAAAAATCTTTGTTTTTATAAATTTTTAGAGCACATAATGCAGACGGAATAAAAGTCAGACAACCTAACAAAAATGGTAAAAAAGCAACGACCCAAACCGCAACTACACCCAACAATTCAATGGCGAGGGCAAAAAATACACTCATCAGAACTGCCCCTACAAACATAATCATATACGCCAACTGAGCATGTTCTGAACCTTTTTTCAGAACAATCGGTAACATAGCATTAATCGATAAAAAACTCATTCCGCCGTATGCAGCCAGCGCCGCAACAGCCCTTATGTCCAAATACCCTGCCAAAGCCGACACAGCAAATCCACACCCCAGCAAAGGAAGCCCTACACCATACGCAACGGCATATCTGTATAGGACTAATTTTTTACGTGAAATTCCCGCTGCCAATGCAAACGCATCCCAGTTAACTTTCTCGTCTGCCGTCAAAGCAGACAGCGGCAAAGATACGCTTAAATAAACAATGCCACCTAAAACATAAATGTTTTGAGTCAGCACACTGATTATGATCAAACCCAAAAACGCAGCCAAATAGTAGACAAACTGATTCGATATATTTTTCAGATCTTTTATCAATAATCCGACCATACCGCCCCCTAAAAGTCTTTTCTCTCAAAAATTTTCTGTGTTACAAGCAACGAAATTGCTATCGCTATCCATCCCAGCACAAAAAAACCAACTGAAATCCAAACTGTCAAAGAAATCCCGGCTGTATAATTGCTTAAAATCGTACCAAGCATTGTGCAAACAAATACACCGACCACTACAAGCACTAATAAAACTATCCTTGATTTATCAGCCCCATATTTATGTTCCAGCGGCAAGATAAAAGCGATCAGAATAAGTCCGATCCCATTAAAAAGAAAAAATATTGTTACATTATCCAAACGCTCCCCGACAGGAAGAATATAAATCAATATTGCCGATAAAATCCAAAGCGGAAGCAACAACATAACGGAAAACAAATACCTGCTGCGCACGACCTGATTTTTTTCATTCCCGCCGCAAGCACAAATTTATCCCAATTATCTTTCTCATCCACGACATAAGCACTTGTCGGAACAGAAATCCCCAGCACGACACATACGGATGAAAAATATATTATGTTTTTTGATAATATGCATACTACATAAAAAACGACCATAAAAAATGCATAGTATCCAATTGTAGGTAAAATATTTTTTAAATATTTCAAAAGCAATCCCTTCATAACTTTTCGCCTCTTACAAAATACAGCATAATATCTTCAATACCTGCTTTTTCCGTATCAAATGTTTTCGGAATTCTGTCGAGCCTTACTAACGCACTGACCCCAAAATCACCTTTATGATAGCCAACAACAGCGGCCGCATCCAGCTCTTTTAACCGTTCCAATGTACATTTCAAAACACCGTATTTCTCGGTAAGTCTATCTTTTTCTTCCTCAAAAATGATCTTTCCGTCATGTATAAACAAAATATAATCGCATAATTTTTCCAAATCCGATAAAATATGCGATGAAATCAATATGGAATGCGTTTCATCCTGCATAAAATCATAAAGCAGATCAATCATTTCATCCCGAGCAACCGGATCAAGCCCCGATGTCGGTTCATCAAGAATCAGAATTTCAGCTTCGTGCGACAAGGCTACCGCCAAAGAAACTTTCTGCCGCATCCCGCGCGAAAACTCCCTGACCTTCTTATCCAATGGCAAAGAAAATTTTTTTGCATAATAAAAATATTTATCACTATCCCATTTTGTGAAAATATGCTTCATTATACCGTCAATGTCTTTCAAATTCAAATTTTCCGGCAAACAGGTCTCTCCCAAAACTGAACCGATGCGATTTTTATCCTCTCTGTCAAGCTCTTCTAACCTTTTTCCGAAAATTTCAATTTGTCCGGCATCCGGATTCACCAATCCCAAAATTGACTTGATTGTCGTACTCTTTCCCGCACCGTTTTCACCTATAAACCCTACCACACACCCTTTCGGAACATCAAAACTTATATTATTTAATGTAAAACCCTTAAAATTTTTTCTAAGATTCTCCACCTTTATACATTCCTGCATTTCTTATTCTCCTTTCAATATCAATAAAAAAGCTTCTTTTAATTCTTCATCCGATAATCCGCCCATTCGCCCCAATGCGATCGACTCTTCCATTTTACTCTCCGCTTGCTTTAAATACTCTTCCCGAACCGTCTCCTTATTCTTAGCCGCCACAAAACTTCCTTTCCCCTGTACAGAAAATATAAACCCGTCTCTCTCCAGATCATCAAACGCTCTCTTTGTCGTTATTACACTGATCCGCAACTCCTTCGCCAGCGCCCTTATCGACGGCAGAGCCTCCCCTTCTTTTAAATCACCTCGTAAAATCGCTCCTTTAAGCTGTATATATATCTGTTCATAAATAGGCTTTTCACTTGTATTACTGATGATGATATTCATTTTCATCTCCATGCTTGAACTGTATATATTAAGTATATACAATATATACAATTTGTCAAGCATTTTGAGAAAATATTTCCGATATTTTTTCTTATCCCGAAATAATGTAAAGCAAACCTATAATTGATGTGCGGCCATCGATCCCTTAAAGCCGACAGTACTCCCTTACGGAAATAACTTAAAACAAAAAAACTGTCCTTGCCGATATAAACGACAAGAACAGTTTCAATTTACGAGACAAACCGATCTTGATTTAATTTTATATTATACTTTTTCTGAACGGCACAATTTCACAACTTTTCCACCCGTCATGGCGATCATTTTGACTGCAGGAAGTGAAAAATCAACCGCTTCAATCGTCAAAGATTTATCTAAAACGCCGCGAGCAAGTACTTTGCATGCCGTCGCCTTTTTATCAATCAATCCTCTTTCTTTCAGTGTTTGCAAATTGACGTATTCACCTTCACGATAATTTGCCGAAATCGTATCCAAATTGATTACAGCACGGCGCCCGGCTGCAGCACGCTCTTCCCGAGATTCAGCCAACGCAATAATTTGCTGCGCCGTTGCATCACTGATAGCAGTATCCGCTTCGCTTACACTTACCTTGTCCGTAACTGTATATGCAGATAATTTCTCGACCGTAGCGCCCTCAGCAATCATTTCATCCAATTGCTCTTCCGTTACCGTTTCACCTGTTTCTCGCTTAGCATAAACTTTGATAAGCTTCTTCTTGATCAACTCTTCGCGCGTCTCATATGGAATTACTTTCGTATCATCAACTCGTTTAAAATCCAATTCAAATTTTTCTGCCGCCTGATCCAACAACTCACAAGCATACTTGAAGCTCCGGCTTCCCGTAATTTTAAATCGAACAGGCACATTGGCATACCTCTTTTTTTCAGATACATCGCGGAAATTATACTTCTCATCCACCTCCGCCGGAGTAAGTGCCAGATACAGGATCAAACTTTTTGTGTTGGCATTCACCTTTGCAAATTGTCTGCGACCGACATTATAACTGTCATAATTCCAACTTACACGCTCTTTAACACCGACACATGATAAAAGCTCATTTCGAAGCTGATTATAAAAGTCTTTCATTTCATCATCGGCCTGAATCAAACGAGCCGAAAAGCTGCGACGATATTGGACAAATACTTTATTTCCTGTTACAGTGGTTACGACCGCACCTTCGATTTCATCGCCTTCACCCGACTCATCATCCTCAGCTTCATCTCCGACAGATTCTTCTTCTGCAATATTCTCCTTTGCAGGTGAAACGTCTTTGAAAACCTCAGGCTCTTTTGATTTTTCAAGTGAGACTTCTTGTAAAACCTCGACCTCGTCCGATTTTTCACTTTCGTCTCTTGCGGAATCAATCACCGCAGCTTCATCAATATCTGAAGCCGCTTCTTTGGGTTCTTCCGTATTTACCTTTTGTTCCCGCAACTCCTCGATCGGTATCCATTTAGCATATAAGGACGCTCCCCGCATCGGCATACGAAAAACCTTTTCAACTTTACGAGTAAAATTTTCATCCTCATACCAACCGCCGAAAACAAATCCGTCCCGACGGTCAGGCTCATGCAGCTCGACAATCCTGTGTCCCGGATAAGACTTTTTAAAAATTTTTCCGGAACCAAGATGCAACGTCAGCTTGAAACGAAGCGATAATAATACAATAAATACTATGATCGCAACCAAAATAACAGCCGCCAATCCGCAAAAAATTAAAAACTGGGGTGAATCCAAACTGTTTTTAATAGCCTCAAAAAATGACGATGCCTGCAATGAATCAATATGTAATTTCATTTTTCGAAACCTCCCTTTACTTAATCAGTACCGGTATTATACCACGAAAAACGAAGATTGGCAAGGTTTTTGCACAAATTTTAATATACGTATATATGTTTTCGCGTCGAAACCAAATTATTCGACAGAACGATAGCCTTTGTATGGTATCTTATCTCCCCACGGACGACTTTAAAACCGCATACAAATCTTCTTCCGTAAAATAGGCTTGACAGTTTTTTACGTTTTTATTGAGCGACGCACGATGCGCATAATCGCGTAAAATTGCATCATCATATTTTTCTCTTTCGCCTAGCAAATCATGGACAGCGCATTCAAATGAATCTGCATTCATACCTAGCGCCGCAAAAATTTCCTGAGTTCTCTCAGGCTTTTTCTGCTGACAAAGTTTCAGAAATTCCGGCAAAAGCAATCCGTTTGCTCTGCCGTGCGGCACGCCATGAAAATAGGTCAGCGAATATCCCATTCCATGCACCGGACTTGTACCCGTATTCGCAATCACCATTCCAGCAAGCGTTGCCCCATACAACAAATTTTGCCGCGACTCTAACGTGTATTTACCGCTGCGCAATGCTTCAAACTCTGAAAAAATAACGTGCAAACTTTCTTTTGCAAATATATCCGACATCGCACCGGCCCGCACTGACAGCATTCCCTCAATCGCATGAGAAATTGCGTCCAGTGCCGTATTCACCGTGGTGCTTTGTGATAAGCCGAGCATATATTTTCCGTCCAAAAACGCCACACGCGGAAAAAGAGAAGGAGCGGCAATACTTGTTTTCGTTTGTTTTTCATCGTTTGTTATAATCGAATAAGGCGTTACTTCGCTTCCCGTCCCTGCCGTGGTCGGAACATGAATCATCGGCAACACATCATCCGTGATTTTATGCGCAAATATCCCTTCTTTTGCTTCCTGACGGGCAAGCATGGAAATTGCCTTCGCCGCGTCCATCGGGGACCCTCCGCCTATCGCGACAATAAAGTCAGCCCCGATCCGACGTGCAAGCGCAGCACCGTCCTCTACACTTTTTACCGTCGGGTTATTCGGCACTGAATCATAAACAGCATATTCTTGCCCGTTTTGTTTCAAAGCAAACACCATATCATCCAACGCACCGTTTTTCGCTGAACTCTTTCCTGTTACGATCAATGCCTGTCTGCCAAATTGTTTGATTATTTCTCCATGATCACGGACACAATTTTCTCCGCTGATAATATGAACCGGCACAAAATACTGAAAATCCATATTCATAACTTTTACTTCCTCTTATTATTTTTATGGTTGTTACATCTTATCATTTTTATAGTTTATACATCCCTGCAAAATATGTCAAGAACACAGACTCAATTTTCAAAAATTCAAGACGGCTTTTCAGTTGCATAATAGCTGTGTCCACGGAAAACATCCGAAATTCAAACAAAAAATTAAAAAGAATAATTAATATAAATAAAATTCAATTACTTTGAGCGCTATAAAAAGTCAGCCGCGACAGCAAATAAATTTGCAATCGCGGCTGACTTAAGAATGCTTCAGTACTCAAAGATCCGAATGATCTTCACTGCCGGGCAACAATCTGGCATATCCGCCGTTACCGCGATGAACGGCCTTCGAAACACGGGAAAGGGTCGCCGAAGAAATTCCGGTCAGCTCAATAATCTCTGCATATGTTTTCCCTTCCGATATCAATTTAGCCGCCGCAGCACGCTGCGCCATTTGTTCAATTTCCTGATATGTGCAAAGATCCGCAAATAAATCAGCGCAATCTTCCATTGTTTTGCAATTCAACATCGTGCGAAACAATATATCCGTCATTACCCCGCTTTCTTTCATATTTCCGCCTCAAAAATTCTCTTCCAGAGATTTACGCAAAAAAGCACGCGTCTTCTCGCTTTTGGGATTTTCGAATACTTCCAAAGGAGTACCCTGCTCTTCAATGACGCCGTCCGCCATAAAAATTATATGGTCGGCAACACTTTTTGCAAACTCCATCTCATGCGTAACCACAATCATTGTGCTTTCCGATGATTTTAACCCTTTTATCACCTTCAGAACTTCACCCGTAAGTTCCGGATCGAGCGCGCTGGTCGGCTCATCAAAACACAGGACATCAGGATTCAGTGCCAATGCTCTGGCAATCGCAACTCTCTGCTGCTGACCTCCGGACAATTCAAAAGGATACGAATTCCGCTTTTCCAATAATCCCACACGCGCCAGAAGATCCTCAGCTTTGGCTTCGATCTCCCTTTTCCGATTTTCTTTCATCTGCGCAAGAATTTGCTTATGCATGCACTTGGCCTTTGCCCGTTCTTCCTGCGCTGTCATTTTCAGCTCAGCCCTGAGACTTTTCTTTTTGTTCTTGTATTCCTGTTTAGCCAACAATGTCTGCGCCAGTGTAATATTTTTTAAGACTGTATATTGCGGAAACAAGTTAAATTGCTGGAATACCAAACCGAAATGCAATCTCTTTTCCCGAATCTGTGAATCCGAATGCTTTTTAACTTCTTCTGCGTCAAACAATGTTTCACCATTCAGCCGTAAAATTCCCGTGTCTGGAATCTCCAAAAAATTCAGGCAACGAAGCAAAGTTGTCTTGCCTCCGCCGGATGAACCGATGATTGCGAGCACTTGCCCCTTTTCCAGTGTAAAAGAAATTCCCTTCAAAACTTCCGTTTCACCAAATTTTTTTGTATAATTTTCAATTTCAAGAAATGCCATATATCCTATACCTTGAAGTAATTGAGTTTCTTCTCGATAAAATGAAATAAAATTGTCAGAATTCCCACAAACACTAAATAATATACTGCGGTATAAAACAGGGGCCAAATCAACCCGTCTGCGGCATAATCATAGGCAATCTTCAATATTTCTTCCACAATAATTATACGAGCTAACGAAGTATCTTTTACCAATGTAATAATTTCATTCGACAGCGGAGGAATAATTCTTTTTATCACCTGCAAAAGCACTACTTCGCAAAAAATCTGCGCTTTTGTCATTCCCAACACCTGTCCAGCTTCATATTGTCCCTTGGAAATACTTTGGATCCCGCCCCGATAAATTTCTGAAAAATAACAGGAATAATTAATTACAAACGCTACAATGACTGCCACAATTCTTTCTAAAAACCCCCACCCAAACAATAATGCAGGGCCAAAATATACCACTATCATTTGTAACATCAGCGGCGTACCGCGAATAATCCAAACAAAAACTTTTATCAGATATTGCAATGGTTTAAAGCGGGACATAGCCCCGAATGCCAGTACTAACCCCAACGGCAACGAACATAACAAGGTCACAAAAAAAATCTCACATGTAACCCCAAACCCTTTCAACAGGTCAATTGTTACTTCCCAAAAAAAACTCATAACGTTATCTCATACTTCGTTTTTAATTGTGCAATCGTACCATCTTCCGCGTATTTTTTTAACAATTCATTGATATCTGAACACATTTGACTGTCCTCTTTATTAAAACCTACTGCAAAATATTCCGGATCGAAACCTACATCCACATAAGTAAGATCCTGATAATTCCCTGTTCCGCATAAAGTTTGTGCCATTGTCTTATCAACTACAGCTATGTCACATGAACCAGATTTAACCTCTAAAAATGTATCTAACTGCTTCGTGGCAGAAAATAATTTACTTTCATCCAAATTCAGTTTCTCCAATTCGCTTTCCGCTGCTGAACCGCCCTCAAATGCGATGCTGGATGCCTTTGCTAAATCTGCTTTTGTCTGATACTTATCAACATTTTCTTCCTTAACCACCACTACCTGTTGGTTCGTCAAATAAGGATCGGTCATCAGAATATTTCCTTTTAATTCATCCGTAATGGTCATGCCATTCCAAACACAATCGATCACACCAGAATTTAAGTATACTATTTTCAAATCCCAGTCAATTTCCACAAACGAAACCTTATATCCCAATTCATTGAATGCCTTTTGTGCCAGTTCAGCATCAAACCCGATCCAATTTCCATCTTCATCTTTAAAATCCATCGGTTCATATAAGGTAACCCCAACTTTAATTGTCTCATCTCCGCCGGAGCACGACGCAAACACTGCTGTACCGCTGATAAGCAACGCAACCATACATAAAACGGCTAAAAATCTTTTCATTAATATACTCCTTTATTATTAATCTTAATTATTAATATTTATTATTATACTTTATTGCGCTAAATTAGTAAAGTGTTTTTAAGCACTTTTGATAAAATTTATTTGATAAAAGCCTGTTATCGTTTCGCTATTTTTTGCTTCAATTATTGTCATATTTTACTATATTTTCATAATTTTTTATCTAAAATTGAATAATTTCCTATTATTTATAAGTTTTAGCCGCAATAATGTGATATTTTGTGGTTTTATTGCTACTTTTGAATGATTTTTTTAAGTTAACGATTCGCACGTTGATAAAAATGAAATAAAATTACAATTTTTTGATTTAAAATCTTTTTCCTTATTCTCTGTTGAATTTTTCTGAAATATGTTTATAATATTCCTTGAAAAGTAAAATAAAGGAGTAGTTTTATATGAGCAAAACGCTGACTTGCCCCGAAAAACAACCTCTGACGGAAGAGTATCTCACAAAAATGGATGCGTATTGGCGCGCAGCAAACTATCTTGCCGCCGCACAACTCTATTTACTGGACAATCCTCTGCTCAGGAAGCCTTTGACCCGTGATCAAATCAAAAAGAAAATCGTAGGACACTGGGGAACCGTTCCCGGACAGAATTTTGTCTATGTACATCTGAACAGAGTCATAAAAAAATACGATCTGGACATGATCCTCTTATCCGGTCCCGGACACGGCGGTAATTTCTTTGTTGCCAACTCCTACCTTGAAGGAACTTACAATGAAGTTTACCCGAACGTCGGGCAGGACTATGAAGGCATGAAGAAATTGTGCAAACAATTTTCCTTCCCGGGCGGCATTTCCAGCCACGTTGCCCCGGAAACTCCCGGCTCGATCAACGAAGGCGGCGAACTCGGCTATTCCATCGCACATGCCTTCGGTGCGGTTTTTGATAACCCCGATCTCATCGCTGCCGTAACGGTCGGCGACGGTGAAGCAGAAACGGGCCCCCTCGCCACTGCCTGGCATTCCAATAAATTCCTGAACCCCGCAAGCGACGGTGCCGTTCTTCCGATTCTTCATTTAAACGGTTATAAGATCAATAACCCTACCGTTTTTGCGCGTATATCCCACGATGAAGTTGAAAGCTTTTTCCACGGCTGCGGCTGGAAGCCTTATTTCGTAGAAGGCGACGACCCCATGGAAATGCACCGAAAAATGGCAAAAACGCTGGACAAATGCATTGAAGAAATCAAAAAGATTCAAAAAGACGCTCGCGACGGCAAAAATACGCAGCGCCCTTTCTGGCCTATGATCGTACTTCGTACCCCGAAAGGTTGGACGGGCCCGAAGGTCGTGGACGGCTTGCAAATCGAAAATTCCTTCCGCGCGCATCAAGTCCCTATTTCTATGGAAAAGCCGGAACACATGCAACTCCTCAAAGACTGGCTGCTCAGCTATAGACCGGACGAGCTTTTTGACGAAAATTATCGTCTCAAACCCGAACTTCGCGCGTTGGCTCCGGAAGGAGATCACCGTATCAGCGCAAACCCGCACGCTAACGGCGGAAAGCTCCTGCGCGATCTGCGGTTGCCTGATTTCAAAAGCTATGCTGTCGATGTTCCTGCTCCGGGCAGCGTAAAAACACAGGATATGCTTGAACTCGGCGGTTATGTGCGCGATGTATTCAAGCTCAACGAAGAAAGCAAAAATTTCCGCGCTTTCGGACCCGACGAGTGTATGTCAAACCGCCTTTACCGCGCCTTTGAAGCCACGAACCGCGACTTTAATGCAGAGATATGGCCGACAGACGACAAGCTCGCCAAGGACGGACGCATTATGGACTCTTACTTATCAGAGCACATGTGTGAAGGATGGCTCGAAGGCTATATTCTGACCGGGCGCCACGGGTTCTTCGCATCATATGAAGCATTTATCCGTGTCGTTGACTCCATGGCTGCACAGCATGCAAAATGGCTCAAAGTATGCAACCAGCTTCCCTGGAGACAGGATATCGCGTCTTTGAATCTCATACTCACCTCCAACGTCTGGCAGCAGGACCACAACGGTTATACGCACCAGGATCCGGGATTTTTAGATCATATCGCCAACAAAAAAGCAGACGTTGTCCGCATGTATCTGCCGCCGGATGCCAACTGCCTGCTCTCTTGCTTCGACCATTGTGTAAAGAGCAAAAACTATGTGAACGTCATCGTCGCATCCAAGCACCCCAGCTTCCAGTGGCTTACAATGGAACAAGCCGTCAAACATTGCACGCAGGGTATCAGCATTTGGGATTGGGCTTCCAACGACGCCGGTGAAGAACCTGACATCATCATTGCCTGCTGCGGCGATACTCCTACCTTAGAAGCACTGGCTGCCACGACCATCCTTCGCGACAACCTGCCCTCTTTGAAGATCCGCTTTGTCAATGTGGTAGACCTTATGAAATTACAGCCGCACGGCGTTCACCCGCACGGTCTGACCGACGCAGATTATGACGCGATCTTTACAAAAGACAAACCTATTATCTTTAACTTCCATGGGTACCCTACTCTGATCCATGAACTCACTTACACGCGCCACAATAAAAACCTGCACGTATTCGGGTATACGGAAGAAGGCACCATCACGACACCCTTCGACATGCGCGTACAGAATAAGATCGATCGTTTTGACCTCGTTAAAACAGCGATCACCATCCTTCCTCAACTCGGCAACACAGGCGCTTCGCTTTTCCAGAAAATGAACGACTTGCTTGTCAAACATAAAAATTATATTGCCGAAGTCGGTGAAGACATTCCCGAAGTTAAAGATTGGATCTGGCATACTCCTGATCAAAAATAAGCATTTCGGATGCGCACTGTGTGCGCATCCTTTTTTATGCAAAAACTACTAAAGTATTCTGAAGCAGACACAGCAGAGTCCTTGTCTTATTTGAAATAAATTTAAAGCGGATCTACGGTTTACACTTTTCTCTAAATACGCCCGATATCGTTTAAACGCCAAACATCCGCTTATCACTCTACAAACATCGAAACGTATCTTTTTTCAAACATACATTCTAAAAATTCTTTACGCTTTCACTCCTATAAAATTAAAAATAAGGAAGAGGCGCGCAAATATTTGCGCGCCTCTTCCTTTTATATACTTATACCATGTATAAGTCCTATAAACTTTTTTAACTTTTAAGACTGCTCGTTATTTTAAATCAAACACTTTTTCAGGCTTTGTATCGTATTTCTGCATCACCGGCTCCATGGAAATTTCCCACTTTTGCACCACCGGATTTTCTTGTTGGAATTGAAGCGCAAAAGCTGCACCCTTTTCACATTCGTAATACCCGAACAACTCATCCCCGTCCATCCAGATCGTGTAATTGCAAACACCCGCCTCTTTCAGGGCCTCAACCATCTCACCCCATATTTCTTTATGGCGGCGTTTATATTCTTCTTTCATTCCGGGCCGCACCTTCGCCCTCCATACAACCTTATCCATTGTTAACCTCCCTTTCAAAAACATTAATGCCGTTCTGTTTGATCATCAAAAGTTTCGCAAAATCTACCGGAAAAAGCCGGCGGTTCATCTGCGATATATAAATGCGAAATATCTCCGTATGCAGAACAGCGAAATGATGCAATTCCGCATTCGCGCTCTTCCGTATAAAGGGTCGTTACCGACGACGGCGCGGCAGAAAAATGTTGCATAATAGCCGTCGGCGACATGTTAAACAAATGCGATAAGATCACAGCCGTTGCCCCAAAATGACAGAAAAACACAAGCGTCTTCCGATTTGCCTTTTTAACTTCATAATATGTTCCCTTACGCGCATAACCGTAACCGGCAAGCAAAGTATCGATGCCGTCGCATACGTGTCTGTAAGCCGCCGGAACTCCGCTTTTAGCTATGAATGGCACATCTATCCAATCCTTTGCGGAATACAACTGCGGATATCTGTCTATAAACGAAGGCATAAAGTCCCAAATCAAATGTTTTTCTCCCGTTTCCGGCAAGATGCACAGTTCCGAAAATTCCTGCAGCCAATCCAGCGTTTTTCCAGTTTTTCCGATCCTTTTCAACGTCGCTTCACCCGTTCGCTGTGCTCTGCCCAACGGCGAAAGAAAATACGCGTCTGTCTCTATTTTTTCCAGTCTGTCTGCTAAAAGCTCTACTTCTTTTTGCCCCTTTTCCGTCAGAGAATCGTGGACATAATCAGGGTCGCCATGTCTGATAAAGATCAATCTCATAATTATAACCTGTACTCTTTTGCAAGTTTTTCGAACGACGGCAACGAACGCCGTATCATATCATTGGATACACAGTACGCTATTCTCACATATCCTTTGCATCCGAAATCATCTCCCGGTACAAGCAAAAGATTGTACTTTTTCGCCTTTTCGCAAAAAGCATTTGCATCAGGCTCGGGCGATTTCACAAACAAATAAAACGCACCATCCGGCTGAACACAGGTAAAACCGTATTTTTGAAGTGCGCCGACCAGCAGGTCGCGATTCCGCTCATAAACCGATATATCCGAGGTAATCCCCTGGCAGCGTGCTATCATTTTCTGAAACAAGGACGGTGCGCAAACATATCCGTGCGCCCTGCCTGCACCGCATACCGCCAAATATATTTCTTTTGCCTTTTCCGCTTCCGGATTTACAAATATATATCCGATCCGTTCGCCCGGCAAAGAAAGCGATTTTGAATAAGAATAACAAACAAGCGTATGCTTATAATAATTTGTAAGATACGGAACTTTTACGCCGCCGTATACCAATTCACGGTAAGGTTCGTCCGTAATGAGATATATCGTTTTGCCATACTCCGCTGATTTCTGCGTGAGTATTTCCGCAAGTCTTTGCACTGTAACTTCATTGTACACAACGCCGCTCGGATTATTTGGAGAATTCACCAGCACCGCACGTGTTTTCGACATAATCGATTTTTCCAGCAGTGAAAAATTGATCTGAAACGTAGCGGGATCTGAATCGAGAGCCACCAATTTTGCGCCTGCCGTTTCCGCAAAAACTTTATATTCCGTAAAATATGGCGCAAACGTTATTACCTCGTCCCCGTCTTCACAAATCGCCGACAACGAAATCACCAATGAGGCCGCCGCTCCGCATGTCATATAAATATAATCCGGATCACAGGGCACATGATGCGTCCTCTTGATGTAATCGCAGATTGCCGTCCGAACCGATAAATCTCCCTGCGCCGATGTGTATCCGTGCAACGCCGTCGGATCTTCCGTTTTTAACAGCTCTTCGAGAATATTTTCCACCTGTTCCGGCGGATTCACACTCGGATTTCCCAAGCTGAAATCATAAACATTTTCGGCACCCACTTCCTGTTTACGCTTTTTCCCGAATTCAAAAATTTCCCGTATAACAGAGCGTTTGCTGCCTAATTCTAACATTCTTTGATTCATAGCCGAACCTCGTTTATCGCTTTTTATTTATTATAGCACAATTCGGTTCCGTATTCAACCGGCAGACAAGCTGATTAAAAAAATAATTCCTTAAAAATCAACCATGCAAGCCCACTTTCATCTTCAACGCTTGACAAAATTACGAAAAAAAATTATACTACTTTTCAGTAAAGTATTTTGGGAGGTCATACCGTGAAAGAGAAAATTATCCAGCTTTTGAACGACGAAAAAACGGAAGAACTGACCGACTTACTCAAAGACGTTACCCTCGAAGAACTCGCAGATCTTTTAGATTCCCTCGAAAGCGATCAGTTGACGAAATTATTCGGTTTGCTTGATAAAGAAACTGCCGCCGACGTTTTCGTTCTCTTGAACCGCCAAACGCAAAAACGCGTTCTGAAAGATTTCAGCGACGTCAAACTCCAATCGGTTACCGATGAAATCATTGACGACGACGTCGAGGAATTGCTCGGAAGTATGCCGACCGATGTCGTCCATGAAGTCTTACTGAAAGCTACCCCGGAAAACCGAAATGATAAGATTGTAGAAATCCTCGATTACCTCGAAGAAAAGAAGTTCACGCTTTTAAAACCGCTCCTTGCTGAATTGGAACCGGTTGACCTTGCGGAAATTTTCTCAGAACTCGATGAAACCGATCTTCCCATCATTTTTCGGCTCCTTCCCAAAGAACTGGCTGCCGAAACATTCGTTGAAATGAACAGCGCTCAGCAGGAACTGCTGATCCGCTCCTTTTCCGATAAAGAACTGAAACTCATCATCGATGATCTTTTCGTCGACGATACCGTGGATCTCATCGAGGAAATGCCTGCAAACGTCGTCAAAAGAATCTTACAGCAAGCTGACAGCGAAACCCGCAAAGAGATCAATGAAATTTTAAAATATCCGAAAGACAGCGCCGGCAGCATTATGACAACGGAATGCATCTCACTCCGCTCCCATATGACCGTACGGCAATGCTTCGATAAGATCCGAAAAGAAGCCATCGACAAAGAGACAATTTATACTTGCTATGTTACGGACGACCAGAAAACCCTGCTCGGCACCGTTACCGTCAAAGACCTTTTTCTGCATGACTATGAAGAGAAAGTCGAGAATTTTATGGACACCAATTGTATCTTTGTCGATACTCACCAGGACAAAGAAGAAGTCGCCCATCTCCTTTCCAAATACGATCTCCTCTCGGTCCCTGTCGTAGATCAGGAAAACCGGCTTGTCGGGATCGTAACTGTCGACGATGCTATGGACGTCATTACAGATGAGGCTACCGAAGATATCTCCTATATCAATTCGGTTACTCCGTCCGACAAACCCTACCTCGAAACCAATGTTTTTAAAATCTACCTGCACAGAATTCCCTGGCTTTTGATTTTGATGGTCAGTGCCACTTTCACGGGCCTTATTTTGAATAACTACGAAGCCATGCTTTCCTCATTGCTCGTCGCATGCGTGCCGATGGTCATGGGAACCGGCGGAAACGCAGGAAGTCAGTCTTCCGTTACCGTCATCCGCGGCATGGCTCTCGATGAGATCCGCCCCCGCGATATCGGCAAAGTTATTTGGAAAGAATTACGCGTTTCCATTCTTGTTGCCATTTCCGTCGGCATTGTCTGCTTTACGAAACTTCAACTCGTCGACCGCCTTATTTTTGGCTATAATTACACTCTGCTTTATTCTCTCGCTGTGGGTATCGCTATCACCTTTGCCGTGATTGTCGCTAAAATTGTCGGTTGCTGTGTTCCGATCTTCGCAAAAGCGATCCATATCGACCCTGCTGTCTTCGCCAATCCCTTTATCACTACGATCACGGACGTCTTGTCTTTGCTTTTGTTCTGCGGCGTTACGCTTGGTATTTTTCATCTTGGCATTGCATGACACGAATATAAAACGATTTCAATAACTTTTAAAGCAGCCCGTCGGCATTTGTGCCGAACGGGCTGCTTTCATTAAAATATCAACAATAATTTTTTTACCGACAAGATCTTTCCGAAACACAACGCCTCACAATGCAAACCCAACTATTAAAACGCCGTAAATACAAACAGCATTTACGGCGTTTTTTATCATTATAAGATCAGACCAAATATTGACACAATAACATCAACACCGGAATTGTTACAATGCATAGAATCGTACTCATCAGAGTCGATGCCGCCGCCGTCTCTCTGTCTCCGTTATACATCTCGGCAAAATTCAAAGCACTGGAAGCGGCAGGCATAGCTGCTATGACATAAAGTGCAACAAGAACATATCCGTCAATCGGCACCAACAAAGCAATCAACAGCATTACCCCCAAGGACAACAACGGGGAAATAATAAGCTTTACAAATGTGGCAAGATATACCTTTCCGTCATTGATCAGACGTATCGGCTTCATGTCAGCCAAACGCACTCCCAGTATGATCATGGACAAAGGAAGCGTCATATCACCCAAATAAGAAATAGGCGTCATAACTTGCTCGGGAATCGGTACATTGCAAAAGAAGAAAGGCAATGCAACGATCACCGCAATCGTCGGCGGATTTAAGATAATTTTCAGAGCATTGATCCGCTTCCGCTCCCCTGTAATGGCATACACTCCCAACGTCCATGTCATCGCATTAAACGCAATATTATAGACGACGGTATACAATACCAGATCTGCATTATCAGGAAAAAGCATCTGCATAACCGGTATGCCCATAAAACCGACGTTTCCAAGATATGATGTCGCTACACAGGCCCGTTTTGCCGCTTCATCCTTACATTTCCAGAAAATCAGCCGCGCCACAAAATAAATCAAAAATTGTAACACAACCGCAAACCCGATGACCCAAGCAAAATTGATAAGCATCGATGACTCAAACGGCTTATTAAACAGCGACGCCATCATCAGAAACGGCTGAGAAATATATAAGAGCAATACAGCCAGAATACTTGCCGCAGTTTCAGGGAAAAGCTTCACTTTCCGAAGAAAATATCCCGGAATCGCCAAAACAACAATAATGAGAACGTTTAAAAATGTGGACAGGAAATCCATAGATTTACCTTCCTTTCGCTTTTTTTCATTTTCTCGCTTACCGTCCAATATTTTAATACGCAGGCGTAAATATGTCAAATAATTACAAGCACAAAAATTATTTTTATATGAATTCTTTTTATCTTAAAAACAAACTCTCGCGTTTGCTTCCGATCGTCTGATCTTTCATATATTTTCATCATTTTATTTACAAAAAAATACTGCAGCATGCAATCATTGTACACACTGCAGTATTGATATCATAGGCTAAATTTTCTTTTTTGCTTGCAGAAAACGTAAAAAACCTGTAACTCCGCTTTCAATCTCATGATATGCCTTTGTAAAATCTCTTGTATACCACGGATCTGCTATATCGTGCGGCTGGTCTGTAAAATCCAGCAGCCTATACACCTTAGCGTCCTTGTCTCCGCCAAAAATGCGAATAGCATTCATAACATTCCTGCTTTCCATGCACAAAATATAATCATATTTAAAATAGTCTTCTCGCTTTAACTTAACCGCGCGTTTTTGATCGCATTGAATTCCGTGCAAGGAAAGCTCAGCTTTTGCAGGAGGATAAACAGGATTCCCTTCTTCTTCCGAACTCGTTCCGGCTGAAGCAACATCTACATCCCAGCCATTTTTTTGAGCAATATCTTTCAGAATAAACTCAGCCATTGGAGATCTGCATATATTCCCAAGACAAACAAACAAAACCCGTACCATTTTTATTGTTCCCGTATAATCAGTTTCGCGGTTTAATCATTGTAATAAACATCCAATCATTATAAGTAAGCGGACGTCCCTGCTCAGTCGTCTTATCCCATTTCAGAATATTTTCTTCCAATTCTTCGATCTTGCCACGCTTGCCACACAGGTAATCTTCCAAAACACGTCGGCAATGCGACAGTCTTTGTCTAAGCCCGCCTAAACGTATATCGTGCTTTTCAAACCCGAAAGGTTTGCACTCATTCATCCATTGTTTTTCAAAGCTATGCATAAAACGAACAACCCTGCGCTCTGTCTCTTTTAAATCCTCCAGTGCTTTTACAAGGCCAGCCCTATCCTTTGCCTGATAAGCATTACGCAGACAAACTCCTAACGCATATTTTTTTTCAAGCACTGCACATAAATCGGCTATTGTTCGGAATACATAACCATATTTCCCTTTTGAAATATCTCTCAGCTGCTCAGCAAGCTTACCGAATCGCTCCGGTTCGGAAGGTCTTACCGTCTTATCAAAGATTCCTAAAAAAACATCGCTATACAGCATGTATTTCGTTTCATTATGCACAAAACTCTTTTCAAAAGCATTTTCAGGAGCATCCAGCAAAAGAAAATCTTTCATAGAAACGTGAAAGGTTTTAAAGAACTTATCCGCTATAGCTTCTTTATCGTAATTGCCGCGCGCATTCTCGGCCGCACTCCACAATGACGGCAGATTACTCCATAGTGAGCTCTCTGCGCCGTCATCTTTCCAAACTGTAATAAAAACATCTTGTATACCGTTTGCATTACATGCCTTGATGGCTGCACTGCTTGCTTCTATACTGAATTCGTTATGCGGTACAAATCCGGTCCACGTCCAAGCGCCGCCCGCAAACACCGGTTCTGTACCAAGCTGACGATGCGCCTTGATCATTGCGTCATAATGGTCATAATCCTGGCTGTAATAGTCCCAATAAATCAACCGCAAATTATCCGGGATCTTTACATTCGCAATTTTTCCCGAACTATGTGTGATATAGTACTCTCCATGATTGGCCAAACGGAAAAACATATCCGACCACATCATGGGTTTAAACCCATATTTACTTGCAATCTTACAAACTCTCTCCAGATGTTTTATTAAAATTTCAAATCTGCTTCTATAGCCATGAAGATCCAGATACCTGCCAAGCCCTACCATATGCGCCTCGTCCATGCCTATATTGATATTACGGCTTTGAAAGCATTCCGAACATGCACGAAACATATTTTCGATCAGAAGATATGTACGCTCATCTTCCGCCAGCAAAATATCGTTTACGTCTGTACAATTAAAATATTCCTGCCAGCGAAGAGCACCCGATAAATGAGCCAGCGTCTGAATGCAAGGTATCAATTCAATTCCCTTTGATCCGGCATAAAAATCTAATTCTCTTAATTCCTCAACCGAATACCGCCCGCGCAAATATCCGAAATAAGGTTCCCCCTTCACTTCATAGGTATCTTCCGTATACAGTTGCAAAGAATTATATCCCATCTTTGCTAATACATCTATATACTTTTTCAGCGCGTCTACTGTATATACAGCTCCGCGGGAACAGTCCAGCATAACTCCTAAGCGCTCAACTCTTTTACTCAAAACATCTCCTCCTCATAAGTCCTATTATGTTACTGAGAGAGCTTGTTCAAATTACTCTCTCATGCTTTGCTATAGGCTCATTGTACCATGTACTATTATAAAGAATACAGTAACAAATTGCAATCGATTCTCTGATTTTTAAAAAATAATTTAATAATGATCGATCACCTTTAATTTTCTGTCTTAACAACGTATATCTTTTTAAACTATCTTTCAAAAAATCTTGGCAGATTTGCCGTGTTTCATAGAAAAATAATATGCGTTGTATAAACGAAAGCCATTTATGTCTTTCAATGCGAAATATCCGACAATTTTTCAAAGGCTGATAAGTACTTTTAAATATTTTTTAAATTTAAAAACAGAGCGGAAAAATCCGCTCTGTTTTTTGAGTTTTCAAGAGGATGAAAACTTCTGTGTGCTTACCAAAGTTCTTCGTAAATACGCATAACATCCGCTTTTGTCGGGACCTTCGGGTTCGTTGCCGTACAACCGTCGGCCAAAGCCGCATCCGCCATCTGCGGAATCTTGGAGCGATATTCCATTTCCTGAATATTGCCCATCTGCGATATTGACAAAGGAATATTCATTTCCTTATTCATGAACTGTATCCAGTTAACCAATGCACGAACCGTAGTGATCGTATTAAAATTCTGCAAACCCAAGAGACGTGCAATGGATACGTACTTTTCAACTTGCTTCGGATATTCTTTCTGACTGCGCGAATGAATATTGATGCCGCTGTTAAATTCAATAATATGCGGCAAAAGCATTGCATTGGCGCGACCGTGCGCTATATGGAAATTCGCACCGAGCTGATGCGCCATACCATGATTGAGCCCAAGCGATGCCGAATTGAACGCAAGACCGGCCAAACAAGACGCTACATGCATTTTTCTGCGTGCATGCCAATCGTTTCCGTCGAGATAAGCACGAAGCAAAAACGCACCGCAGATCTCGATCGCTTTCTCCGCAAGCGCTGCAGAAAATTCATTATTGTTCATACTGGTATATGCTTCGATTGCGTGCGTCAAAACATCCATACCCGTATCCGCCGTAACATTGGGAGGAACACTCTTAACCAATTCCTCATCCAAAATTGCTTCTTCGGGAAGCATGCTTTCAGACACAAGCGGATATTTTATATGGCGCACAGGATCCGTGATCACAGAAAACGCTGTAACTTCCGAACCTGTTCCGCTGGTCGTAGGGATCGCAATCAACGCAATTTTGGCTTCATGCATGCGCACAGCAAATTCACGGATTGCCTTGGCAGAGTCGATAACGGATCCACCGCCGACTGCAATCAGGCAGTCCGGCTTATAATCCAAAACAGCTTTAACCCCCACTACGATTTTGTCAATCGGAGGATCAGGTACCACATCGTTGAAAACCCGAAATTCCTTATTGGTTTCACTCAACGGTTGCGTAACAATTCGCAACATGATGCTGCCGGAAAAGAATTTATCCGTTATGATCATTATGCGCTTATAAGGAAGTTCGCGCACACGATCCATTGCATTGTCGCCGAAATATATTTTTGTTTTTATATCAAAACTTTTCATGACAGACTCTCTTTTGGCTGAAGATAACTTTCAGCCTGTTTTTTATAACAGATAATCGGGAAGATCGTTTCCGATCGAACGGGCTGCCTTAAACTTCTCTTCATGAATCGAATCTGACTCGGAAGCGGCCACAGCTATCTCTTCCACAGCAACTTTATAAATAGCCATAAGATCTTTTTTCGCTGCAGTAACACCCGTTCCTTCCAACGTAATCACTACAGCCTTCACCTGTTCTAATCCGCATGCTTTTGCGGCAGCAATCCGACATGCGCCCGATACTATACGGAATTTTTCACCTTCCGCAAGAAGCGAAACAGGTTCCATAACTCCATATTTTTTTACTGACTTGATCAACGCATCCGATGCCTGCGGCAAAACACCCGAAATTTTTTCGACCGCTACATCTGCCAGCGCAGTTTGTACTGCAAAAGCAACTTTTTCTGACTTTTTTTCCGTTTTGTTCATCGCGCCTGTCGCACGACGTATGCTTGCACTTCCTATCGGCATACCGCTTCGATCTCCTCCGTTAACATTTGATATTCTTTACTGCTGCGCGAACTTCTCCGGTATTTCCCGACCGGTTTACTGTTGTCCTGCGCCCATTCAATACTGCTGTCCAAATGAATACATGTTTCAAATAAATGTGCAGGTAACTCTCGCAGAGTTTCCATCGTCTGTTTAAAATAATTCTTCCGCCCGTCGACCTTTGTAACGGCAATTCCCGCTACCTTCAAATCGGGCGCCACACCCTTGGCTTCCGATAAAAATTCAAATAAATTCGAAAGGCCAAACAGCCCCCACGGACTCGCTTCCACCGGTACTATCAAATAATCGGCGGCCGCAAGTATATTCATGACCCAACCGCCCAATGTAGGAGGCGAATCAATCAATATATAATCGTACTTGCCGCTCTCTCTCAGCTTCTGCAAACACTTACGCAGAATATACTCTCTCTGCCATTTAGAAAACAATTCAAATTCGATGGAACTCATCAACGTAGAAGAAGGAATAATATCCAATCCCGGATATCCTGTCGAAACTACGTAATCGGATAAATCCTCTTGCTTTTTGATGGCATTAAAAAGATTTTTCTCGCTTGCCGCCATAGAAAGAACCCTTTCTTCATCAAAAAACGCAAGCGACAAATTCAATTGCATATCTCCATCGATCAGCAAAACCTTATGCCCCGATTCCGCCAAAAAATATCCGACATTTGAACAAGTAGTCGATTTTCCGCTTCCACCTTTATTGTTCGCAAAACAAATAACCTTTGTCTCAGACATTTTCGCCCTCCGGATACAGACAATCCACATCGTTTGCGGCAAAAATCCGCTCCCACTCAGCACTAGGCTTCTGATCGGTAATAACAGCTTCGACTCTCTCAAAATTACTGATCGTCGTAAGCGACAGTTTCCCGAACTTGGATGAATCGACCGCAAAAAAGACTTGTGCCGCACTTTGAATCATGCTTCTTTTAACTGATGCATGCATATCACTGCTATCCGAAAAACCGTGCTCAGGATGTACTCCTTTGCATGATATGAACGCTTTGTCTACATGAAATCTTGAAAGGCACTCTTCCGCTTGATTTCCTACCAAAGCGCAAGAACGCTCTTTCAAAAGTCCGCCCGTCGATAAGATTTTCCAACCAGTAACATCCGATAATTCCATGAGAACTTCAATCGAATTCGTGATCAGCGTCAAATCTTTTTTACTCTTAATCTTCTGCGCTATGAAAACAGCTGTCGAACTGGCATCCAAAATCAGCGTATCACCATCCGAAATAATTCCGGCCGCCAATTCGGCAATCTTCTGCTTTGCTGTTACATTCGCTTTCTTACGAACAACATACGGCAACTCAACGGAATTGTTTTCACTCATCACTGCGCCGCCGTATGTCTTGACAACCAGTCCTTCTTTTTCCAGCTTATCGAGATCACGCCGCACCGTTTCTTCCGAAACTTCAAACGCCTTAGCCAATTCACTGACTACTACATGTTTGTCCTCACGTAAAACAGACAGTATCGCGTTTCTTCTCTCTATTGCGAGCATAATATCCCCCTTCTTTCTTTTCTCCGCAACGCCATCCTTACCCGGGCTGCATGGTAAATACTCCTGAAAAAAGCGACAAAAGGCCCGGCACATCGCCTGCACCGAACCCATTCGTCTTACAAAATCTGATCGATGATCTTTTTATCGGGGCGGGCAATAACGGAACTGTCCAAGAACATTCCGCGCGGCTCGACCGCTTTTTGGGCACGCGCTATGGCAGCTTCCACTGCAGCAACTTCTCCCGTCAGAAGGAGATAACTCTTACCGCACATGCCGCGCGCCAAACGGATCTCCACAAGAGATACATCCGCCGTCTTTGCTGCCTGATCTGCCGCCACTATGATTGCCGCCGCATCATATGTCTCGACAATACCCAAAGACTGCACTACCTCTACATGTGAAGCCCCATAGATCGCAGGAAAAATTTCGTCCGCAGGATTACCCAGGACAAAACTGTCGATCAAATGCAATCCGTGCAATGTACGCGCAGTTTCTACCGACGCATTTACCGCACTGAGTTCTCCCGTAATGATCACAATATATTTGCCGGGACATACCGTTTCCGCTTCGATCACATCAACATCCGATGTTTTGACCATCGCGTCTGCCGCCGTAATACCCGCAGATACCGTTTTAAATTCGGCCATTCCGATTGCTTTGCTCATTTCAAATCTCCGTACTGTCTATCGTTATGCTGTTCGCGTCCGCTTCTCTGACTCTGCCCGTTATGGATGCATGAATCGCAACGCTCAAACCGTTTGCAGGGTTTGCTATTATCTGCCCGCGCTCCACTATATCTCCCGCCTTGACGGCACATACCGCCGGAGCACCGATATGCTGGCGCAACGGGATCTTCACACTCTTGACTTTAACACATTCATCCTGCAAAGGAGCAGGTACATCGTATTTCGTCAGATCTATCCGCGCCATCAAGCGTTTCATGGGTGCCTTGCGCAGCTCTCTTGCCGGCTGTACCGGCGCTGCCTGTACCTGCGGCGCTTTCACTCCCGCTGCACGCAGACCGTTTTTATACGTCGTGATCAGCGTACGAGGCGAAAGTCCCTGGAAACAGGAATACAACTCGCACAAACCGCACGAACAGCAGAAAAACGTATCCAGGAAGATATTCGGATCCTGCGCGTCCTTGCACGTCGCCGCACGCATGAACAGATGCGGCTGGATCGGATGTCCGAGCAGATGGCGAGGACAAAGATCCGTACACATAGAACACTGACAGCAGCTCGCCGCCGCTCTCTTTAACATGACCTGCGTGTTCGCACGCTTACGCTCTACCAAATAATGATTCTGCGGCAGAACAAGGATCGCGTTCGTAGTCTTGGTGATCGGCGTACTTCCGGGAAGAATATTCCCCATCATCGGACCGCCCACAAAATACACGGGATCCTTTACCGTTGCGCCGCCCGCAAGCTGTACGGCTTCTTCCACCGTCGAACCCAAAGGCATGCGCACCGTAACGGGATGATTTACTTCCGCAACTACGCTTACAAGTTTGTCCATGACCGGTTCATTCTTATGTAATGCGCGATAAAGATTATACAACGTTTCCACGTTAAATACGATCACACCGCTTTCGATCGGAAGTCCGCCGGGACGTACTACTTTATGTGTAACTTCGTATATCAGAACGACTTCATCACCGGCAGGATACACTTCGTCCAAGAGTCCCAAACGAACGCCGGGATACTTGGGAATTACTCCTTCCAGTGCCTTAATAGCCGCTTTATATGCCTTTTTAATGCCGATGATCGCTTCTTTCGCTCCAACGGTTTCCATAACCAAATGGAAGACAGAAACTATCTCATCTGCATACTTTTCCAATAATTGCCGGTGAAGTTTGAGCAACGGCTCACATTCCGCGCAATTCATAATAATTGTTTCCGCACGGGCATCCAGTTTTGCGTATGTAGGGAAGCCTGCACCGCCCGCACCGACTACGCCGCTCTTTTGCAAAAGTGCGGCCAGTTCTTTTATTTCCATGGTCTGCAATTACTCCAAATTCTGTCCTTCGTCCAAAATACCAACGATCGCTGCATCTATCGGGGCCCTTTCCATACCGCAACCAACGCGCGCCGCGCTGCCTTGCGCCACCAAAACAAGCTCACCGATACCGGCTCCGATCTGGTCAATCGCCACGATCCGGTTCATTACTTTCAAACTCGGGATCGGTTCCACGATCATGAATTTGTTCCCGACAAGATTTTCGCACTTGCGAGTGGACACAACACTGCCCACTACTTTTCCGATGATCATCTCAGTGCTCCTCCTGATTTACAGTATACGCACCGTCGAACCAGTCGAAATCTTTGCCGCATTGGCTTCATCTGTATCCAAATGCATCTCCAACGTAAAACTCTTGTCGACACGGATCTGAACATGGTTAAATACTGTTCCGCGTTCGTTGTCCGCTTTCACGGATACGATATCTCCGTCTTTTACTCCTGCCGCTTCCGCATCTGCAGGCGACATATGTATGTGCCGCTTTGCTACGATGCATCCCTCTTTCAGATAAACAGCACCTTTCGGCCCGACCAATGCGATCGGAGCACTCCCAGCAATATTACCCGACTCACGGATAGGAGCTTTCACACCCAGTTTCAATGCATCCGTCGCGGAAATCTCAACCTGCGAATTTTTACGGCAGGGCCCAAGCACACGCACATTTTCAATCGCACGAAGTTTTAACCCCACGATCGTTACACATTCTTCCGCTGCAAACTGTCCGCCCATAAGATCTTTTTTCTTATGAAGCTGATAACCTTTACCGAACAGTTCTTCTACGTGTTCCTGCGTCAAATGTACATGCCGCGCCGAAACTCCCACCGGTACCATAAATCCGCTGCCGGAATTCTGTTGCTGTTCCAACGCCTGCAACGTAAGCCTCGTTATCATTTCAATGGTACTTTGTTCCACTGCCGCCATCCTCCTGAATTGTCCGAAAATTAAATACAAATCTTTACTGCACCATCTTAGGTGCAGTTTTCTATGCTTTCGCCGCGCCCCGCCGTTTAGCGGAGCGCGGATTCAAGCCACCCGATTCTCTGCCGCGCAAATTACTTTGCAAGCGTAGGAAGAATCTTCTCAACGTCAGAATGAGGACGAGGGATCACGTGTTTCGCTACCAATTCGCCGAGCTTGGACGCATTGTTTGCGCCAGCTTCCACTGCAGCGTTAACAGCACCGACATCGCCTCTGACCATCACGCTGACCAAGCCGCTGCCGATCTTTTCCGTTCCGATCAACGTAACGTTCGCTGCTTTCAGCATAGCATCTGCTGCTTCGATCGCTGCTACAAGACCTCTCGTTTCGATCATTCCCAATGCTTCAAATGACATTTTTTTCTCCTCCTTCAAGAGATATTTTACTGATTTTTATTTGCTTACGGTTTTACCGTATGCACGCTTAAAATTTGAATCAGGTATCGTGTTCCATCGGAACTTCTTTACCGTTTCGTTTTGCAAGTCTGGATGCGGAAAGCGCAACCAGCCGCTCCGTTTCGGAATGCGGATTAGCTATTACCGCTTTCGCCACAGGCTTTTTGATCGCTCCCGCAGCAGCCGCTTCCACCGCTTCCGTTACCGCCGACACGCTTCCTCTTACAATCAGAGTAACAAGCCTGCCGCCCAGCTTCCTTTCCCAAGTAACAAGTTCGACATCCGCCGTTTTGCACATGATGTCGAGCGCATCGATCGCCGCGGTTACGCCGGATATTTCAATAAAACCAAGTGCTTTGCCCATTGTTGCCTCCGGCCTGCCACAAAATTACAGTTTGGGAAGAATCTTTTCCACGTCTGCATGAGGACGGGGAATTACATGTTTCGCAACCAGCTCACCAAGTCTGGATGCGTTGTTTGCACCGGCTTCCACCGCCGCATTCACTGCGCCGACGTCGCCGCGCACCATCACGCTGACCAATCCGCTGCCGATTTTCTCCGTTCCGATCAAAGTAACTTCCGCTGCTTTAACCATTGCATCTGCTGCCTCGATCGCTGCCACAAGGCCTCTCGTCTCGATCATGCCCAATGCTTCCTTTGCCATGTTTTTATCCTCCTGAAATTTATCCGTTTTAATTTTTATCAAAAGCGTTCAGCTTCAACATCTTTTGCGTCCCTTCTTCGGGATTTGCAATGACGAATTTATCGACCACGCCGGAAATTCCTTCCGCCGCACTCGCCGCCGCATCCATTGCCGCTTCCACCGCCGCAATATCGCCGCGGAATTTGATGCAGACAATCAACGGCACGGGAAGTTTATCCGCGTTGCCAGGTTTATTTTTGTCAAAATGCTCTATCGTTACGTCTGCCGCTTTGCAGCCTGCATCCGCCGCCACAAACGCCGTCGCCAATCCGAACACTTCCAAAATACCGACTGCCTGTGCCATAATCTACCTGCTTATTTATTGATGATCGCGATCTTCAATCCTTCCATACGAAGGTTCGTCTGATGCGCTTCATTGATCTGCTCAAGCGGGAAAGTATGCGTAATCAGCTTATCGATCGGCAACCCGATCCCCTTTGCACGTTTAAGGAAATCAAACGTCGTCGCATAATCGCGAAGCGTGTAAACCCAAGATCCGACCATCGTAAGCTCTTTCGAACAGATATCGAAGTGCGGGTTGATCGTCGCGTCGCCGCCGTTGATAAAGAAACCAAGTTCGCAAAGTCCGCCGCCGTTGCGTACGAATTTATAAATATTCGAATGCGCCGCCGGAGATCCCGTGCACTGGAATGCAAAGTCTGCCGGATGTCCGTCAAAGGTGTCTTCCACTGCCTTTGCAAGATTCTCGATTCCTTTGTACTCTTTAAAGTTGACCGAACGATCGGCGCCCATCTGCTTTGCAAACTCAAGGCGCTTCGGCTCGCCGTCTACCGCCGTAATGTGTTCGATACCCATGGTGCGGAGTACTGCGATGCAGATCAAACCGATCGGGCCGCAGCCTTGCACGACCACTCTGCTGTTGAAACGCAGGATTCCCGTGCTTTTCGCACGTTCCACCGCATGCACCAAAACCGCGCAGGGTTCGATCAGAATACGCGAAGACAGATCCAAATCACTTACGTTGAAGATCGTGCTTCCGCCGCGTACCAACAGATAATCCGAGAACCAGCCGTTGAAATGAATGTCATCATCGGGAAGAAGTCCGTAAACATCCGCCCCGCCTACATTCTGCTTGTTCAAATCGAACATTGTGATATCGGGATTGTCTTTGAAGATCATGCAGGTAACAACTTTGTCGCCGAGTTTCAGGTCTTTGCCTGCGCTGTCCTTCTTGACATTTTTACCCATCTTAACGATCTCTCCAGTTCCTTCATGGCCGAGCACGACAGGAATCAGATTGAAAGGATCACGTTTGAATTCATGCGCGTCCGTACCGCAAATACCGCATCCTTCCACTTTCACAAGGATGTCGTCATCGCCTACCGGAGGAAGAGGATATTCTCTGATTTCGTATCTCTCTTTTTCAACCAGCATTGCCACACGCGCTTTCTGCGGGATCGTTGCGCCCGCTACGCTCGAAGATGTTGCAGCGGGAGCAGCCGGAGCAGCACTCTTGGCACCGCCCGTCATATCTTCGAGAACTTTTCTGACGATTTCTTCAATATTTTTATTGTTGATATCCATTTTTCTCTATATCTCCTTCCATCAGCGGATACACAGACTATCACTCATGACACAGCGACGGCGCTTTGTAAATGTTGCCGCAGAAGTCAGACCTTCGCCCGTTCTGCTCGCAATCGTAAAGGTACAGAATCCTTCACCGCCAAATCCGATCGCCGCATAGGACGGCCCATTCTTGACCAGGATCGCCGTATCGATCGCCTTTGCATATTTAGTAATATTGTCGACGTTCTTGGAATGTATATGCGCCGAATGACGATTGCCGTGTTCCAGCCAAACTGCCTTTTCCACTGCATCATCAAAGTCCTTCGCGCGCACGATACCCAAAATCGGCATCATTAATTCTGTCGAAATCAGAGGATGTTCTTTCTCGCCTTCAAAAATAATGCAGCGAATATCGTCCGATACTTCTACACCGACCATACCGAGCAAAACTTTCGCACTTCTGCCCACGCATTTACGGTTCAACCCCTTCGGCGTCAGTACCGTAGCGACAAGCTTATCCTGCACCTCTTTGCTGGCCAGATAGCATCCCTGCTCCGTGATCATATAATTCATCAGCTCGTCCGCAATACTGTCGACCGCAACAACTTCTTTCTCTGCTATGCAAGGAAGATTGTTGTCAAACGTGCAGCCGTTGACAATATCCTGCGCTGCTTTGCGGATATCAGCCGTCTCGTCCACGAGCGCCGGAGGATTGCCTGCGCCGGCTCCGATCCCGCGTTTTCCGGACGAAAGCACTGCCGTAACCACACCGGGACCGCCCGTTGCTACGATCAGCGGGATATCCTTGTGCTTCATCATAATTTCGCTCGTCTGCAAGGTAGGTTTTACAAGCGAACAAGCCAAATTTTCCGGCCCGCCTGCTTCCACACTTGCTTCATTCACGAGCCGAACGGCGTAATTGCTCGTCTTGATCGCTGCAGGGTGTGCATTGAATACCACCGTGTTTCCGCCCGCGATCATCCCGATGCTGTTGCAAAGGACCGTCTCGCTCGGATTCGTGCAAGGCGTGATCGCACCGATCACTCCGAACGGTCCCATTTCGATCAACGTCAGCCCGCGATCTCCCGACCACGCGACCGTCGTGATGTCTTCCGTACCGGGCGTCTTTTCGGCAACCAGACGGTTTTTCAGAATTTTATGCCCGACGTTGCCCATTCCTGTTTCATCCACAGCCATACGGGCAAGCGTTTCCGCATTTTCGTTTATTTTCTGACGGATCCTTGTAATGATCTTCTCACGCTGATCCATCGACATCCGGCGAAGAACTGCCTGCGCTTTCTTTGCTGCCGCGATCGCTTCGTTCATGTCCGTAAAAATACCCATGCCCGTCTGCGTCTGCTCTCCGAGGCTCATCTTCGCTATTACTTCTTTCACAATGTCCTGTACAGACTGTTCGTTCAACATTCGACCTCCTTAAACACCTGCCTGCCATATGCAGCAAGTGCCGTATCCTGTTCCGCAGTTCCGCCGCTTACGCCCAAACCGCCGACGATCTTCCCGTCTGTTTCCAACGGTTCGCCGCCGCCGAAAATCACGATCTTATCTTGATTCGTAAACTGGATCCCGTACAGCGACCCTCCCGGGGCAGCCAGCTTAGCAAGCTCTGCCGTAGACATTTTCAGTGCCACCACCGTATATGACTTTTGCAAAGCAACATCCCAGCTGGCAAGATAGGCTCCGTCCATCGCCTGCACGCTGACAGGATTTCCTCCCGCATCCGATACGGCAATTACAGCATTCACCCCCATCTCTCTGGCCCGCGCTTCCACGGCTTTCGTCAAAGCACGCGCCTTTTCCAGGGTCATCTTATGTTTTCCGCAGCAGCCGGATTTACCTTTTGCTCCGCGAACTATCTCTTCAACAAGGATGGAAATCTGCTTCTCGTCCATGTGTCAGATTCCGAGCTCCTGCATCACTTTCTTCGTGATCGCCGCTACAAGATCAGAATCGGACGCAGCGCTTTCCGCTTTGGAAGCACAACCGCCGCAAGAATGGCAGCTGGGTTTGCCCTCTTTTGCATTCAAGCAGATATTTGCCGGATGTTTGCCCTTCATTCCGAACTTACGGCGAATCTCATACAGTCTCTCGACCTGTTCTTTGGAAAGTTCCTTCGGGCCGCCGAGCTGTTTGGACAAGAACAGAAGCTGTGCATAGAATTCGACAGATTCCATCTTGTGATATGCATTCAGGAGCGTGTCCGAATATGCCAGCGCGCCATGGTTGGCAAGCAGAACCGCATCAAAATACTGCAGATATTTGGATACTGCATCCGGAATTTCTTCCGTAGAAGGCGTGCCGTATTCTGCGATCGGTACGCATCCGAGAGCGATAACTGCTTCCGGCATGATCGGCTGCGTCAGAGGAATTCCTGCGATCGCAAACGACGTAGCGTACATCGGGTGCGCGTGAACAACCGAATTCACATCCGGGCGCTCTTTATAAACACGCATATGCATCTTGATTTCCGAAGAAGGTTTGAATCCCTTATTCGCCTGCAAAACTTCACCGTTTTCGTTCACCTTGCAGATGAATTCCGGAGTCATGAATCCCTTGCTCACTCCCGTAGGCGTGCAGAGAAATTCATGGTCGTTCAGCTTCACGGAAATATTACCGTCGTTCGATGCAACCATGCCGCGGTTGTAAATACGTTTGCCGATATCGCAAATCTCTTTTTTGATCTCGTACTCGTTTACCATCTTCAAATCTCCTGTATGGTTTTTTGTTTTTTTATTTTTTACAATTCTATTATACAACACAAACCCACAAAAGTCAACATCTTATTTTATAATTTTTTGTGTTTTTGTGAGATTTTGTTGTTTTTTGTTTGACTTTCTTTCCCAAGGCAACACATCGCCGGGCTCTTTGAGATATTCGAAAATATCGGTGATCCCTTTGCCAGAATAAGAAGAAACAAAGAAAATTTTTTTACAGCCCGCCAGACGAAGCCAGCGTGCCGCACGCTCGGGATTCCCTTTCGGATCGTCCGTCTTGGTTACGATCCCGACCACTTCCCTGTTGACCATGCAAGTTACGCAAGGCGGAAACAGAGAGTAAGGTTCCGTTGAGGAACAAAGAAGCCCGACTACATCCGCTTCATAGGAATACAGTGCCAGCGCATAACCGAGACGCTTTGTTTCAGCATATTCGCCCGGGGTATCGATCAGCGCACCTTCAAAATTTACATATTGTGTTTTTTGATAAACAAGGCGTTCGCCTCTCAAGGCTTGCGTTAACGTAGTTTTGCCTGCGCCCGTACGCCCCATCAAAACAATTTTACGCATATCATGTTCTTGTGATCGGGCAGCACGCAAATCCGAGCACATCGCGGCTGTAAGCAATCAAAGCTTCCAGTGCCGCATCCACTTCGGAAACAGTTCCCGTTACGATCAGCGTTCCGCTGAACCTGTCCACAAATCCCAGACCAACTCCCGAAGATTTAATGGAAATATCACCGAGAATAATCGCAGTCTCCGCAGGGCTCACCGTTACAATTCCGATCGCCGCCTTACTGTAATCGACCGCGGGATCCAATCCGAGTTTCTGATAAAGTATTTTATCGGGATTCGCTATCACATGCGCGATCGTGATCTGTTTGCCCGGGACCAGTTCCTGCACAATGCGAAGTTTACCGCTGCTGTCTTTCATCAAATCATCCAAATTCATCCGCTTAGCCTCCTATCTGACAATCCAAACCGGACACACGCTCTGCGGCATGAAGCAGTTTTTCCATTTCCTCCGTTTTCGGGGGCAAAATGCCTTTCATTTCGTATTCCCTGCCTAAGCCTTCATACTTATCCTGTCCCAACCGATGATACGGCAGTAAATGCAATTTTCTGACTCCCGGCAGCGATGCCGCAAACTTAGCTATGCTTTCGATCTCCGCTTCCGTTGCATTGAAAGTCGGAATCACAGGAACACGGATGATGAGTTCCGTCATCCCGCTCTGTGCGACCTTCCGCGCATTTTCCATCATCAGTTCGTTGCTGCGGCCCGTAAATTGTTTATGCTTCATCGGATCCGTGTGTTTGATGTCCATCAGATATTGGTCCAGGTACGGCAGCATGCGCTCGATGACCGAATAATCCGCACAAGCCATGCTTTCCATCGCCGTCGTAAGCCCCGCCTCTTTCGCACCGCGCAAAAGCGCTTCGCAAAAATCCGGCTGGCAAAGGCTTTCACCGCCAGAAAGCGTCATTCCTCCGCCGCTGCGCCGATAATACGGACGATCCTTCACTACGGTCTCCAAAACTTCCCGAACCGTTATATCCTGCCCGATCGTCTTCGGTTTACCCTGGACGATCATCGTCTGAATCTTGTATTCCTGCGATTCGGGATTGCAGCACCATTTGCAACGGAGTACGCAACCTTTCAGAAATACGATCGTGCGGATGCCCTTCCCGTCATGTATGGAGAACCTTTGTATATCAAAGATCCTCCCTTTTGTATCCAGATAATTTTCCGCCATAAATTTTAAAATCCCTGTTCGGTACGATGAATAATATCATCCTGCAAACTTCTTGAAAGAGTTGTAAAGAACGCACTGTATCCGGCAACACGAACTACCAGATGCTTGTATTTTTCAGGATATTTCTGCGCGTCGAGAAGCGTCTCTTTCGACACTACGTTGAACTGCATATGACTTCCTTTCTGATCGAAATAGGAACGGATCAACGCGACAAAATTTTCAAGTCCTTGTCTGCCGCTCAGTGCCGAAGGATGGAACTTCTGGTTAAACAGTGTTCCGTTCGATGCAATATAATGGTCAAGCCTTGCCACCGAGTTCGCTGCAGCCGTCGGGCCGTGTACATCTTTTCCTGCCGAAGGCGAAACCCCGTCCGCTACCGGCTTGCCGGCAAGTCTTCCGTCCGGCGTTGCACCTGTCTGCGCTCCCAAAGGCACATTCGCAGACACAGGATACAATCCTGCCTGGAAATGTCCGCCGCGCGGGTTCATATATTTTTCCAGCGGGCGCGTATATGTATAAGCGACATCGCGCGCAAAAGCATCCACTTCCTCAAGATCGTTGCCGAACTTGGGTACATTTTCGATCATTTCCAGAAGCTTGTCGTATTTTGTGCTGTTTCCGACCAGCGCCGAAACAGCCGACGCGATTTCCGCTTCCGTAACATTCTTGCCCGCGGCTTTCAGTTCTTTTACAACTTCCGCAACGACCTTTTCCGCTTTCTGCGCATCCAGTCCTTTGCCGTAATTTTCACGCAGCGCTTCCCGATATTCCGCAAGCGTTACTTTCTTTTCGTCGAATACGAGAGTTTTGATCGCATACAGCGAATCCGCCATATTCGCAATGCCGAATCCCTGCGGACCAGTGAAATTGTAAATTGCACCGCCTTCCTGCACCGATTTGCCGCGGCCGATACAATCTTCGATCATCCCCGAAAGAAACGGCAAAGGGCATCTTTCGGCATGCGCCACATCGATCGCATTGTCTGCGTTTACAAGCAGTGAAATGCAGTAATTCATCTGCTTTTTATAAGCGTCGTAGAACTCATCAAATGTCTTCATCTGCGCTACGTCGCCCGTATGGATACCGACCTGTTCGCCTTTATCCATCCCGTCCGAGAACACCAGTTCCAAAGGACGGCACATATTGAAAAACGCTGCATCGTGCCAGCCTTCCGTCTTGCCGGACTTCTGCGGCTCCACACAACCGATGATATTATATTCGCGCGCATCCTGCAAAGTCAGCCCTCGGCTCATCAAGGAAGGAATGATCACTTCATCATTATAATAAGCAGGCAAACCTACTCCCGTACGCGTCAGCTCTGCCGCATGCATCAGAAGTTCATGCGGGCTGTTGTTCCACACACGGATGGAAAGCGACGGCTGCGGAAGCAATACGTGCATCGACGCCGTAATACACATGAACGAAAGATCATTCGTAACATCCAGGCCGTCCGCATTCTGCCCGCCGACAATCAGATTCTGGAAAAGACTGTATCCGGCAAAACCTTCCGCGCTCGCCGCATCACGACACTTATTCAGATCGTTAAGTTTGATCCAGATACAATCGATCAGTTCCTGCGCATCTTCCCTGGTCAGAGTTCCGGCGTCCAGATCCTTTTTATAATAAGGATACATGTATTGGTCGAATCTGCCCGGAGAAATAGAGTGTCCGCTCGACTCGATCTGCAAAAGCTGCTGCACAAACCAGAAGGACTGGCAGGCTTCCCAGAAATTCCGCGCACCGTTTTCCGGCACATTTTCGCAATTCTTCGCTATCATCAACAGCTCAGTCTTGCGCTTTTCATCGGTCGTCTTAAGCGCCATATCACGCGCAAGCGCCGCATACCGCTTCGCATATATGATCGCCGCTTCACAGCTCATGATCACTGCCTGCAGAAAATGTGTACGGCGCGCACAGTCCGCATCCCCGAGATTCACTTCGGAAAGAGCTTTCTTCGCTTTTTCCGCAATCCCTTTGAATCCTACAGCCAATACCCAGTCATAATGCACCGTAACATGACCGACACCGTTATAAAAATAGTTTCCGGGCGTAAAAATATTATGCTCGATCGCACGAATCGTTTCCGGAGCCATATATGACGTCGCAAGCTCACTCGTGGTTTTCCCTTTCCAGTACTTGTCCGCTTCTGCAATTTCACGTTTTGTACTGTCAGCAATATAAAAAGGATCCGCCGTACGCGTTGCGACGGTATCAAACTCAGACTCCAGCCATTCATAGGAAAACTCAGGATATGTCTGACATCCTCTCGGTGCAAGCGTCGTACTGCCCACGATCAGTTCTTCATCCCGGATCGTAATGGGAAGATTTTGCAGAATGTGCAAAAATGCCTTCGCGCGGCGCGTAATGATCGGCTCACCTTCTGTTTCCTTATAGGATTCCGTAATCAGCCTGGCACGAGCCGATTCAATTTCCGGCATCTTCTTATAAAGATTATCTTTCAGTCTTCCGATACGGTCCCGCATCGCTATTTTTTCTGAATAAAATTTCGCCATGACCTTTTCCGCCTTTTAAATTCTTTCATTGTTATTATAACCCGACATTTTATAAATGTCAACACCTTGCACAAAAAAATTTGTGGTTTGTTGTATAATTTTTGTTGCTTTGTGTGGTTTATGAAAAATTTTTTTATTTTTTTTGATAAGAATTTGTTGTTTTTTTGACAAAACAGGTATATAATCTAGTCATGAATATTTTAATCGAAACACATTCTCATACCGTTGCCAGCGGTCATTTTACACACGATACCATCACGGATTTGGCAAGGGCTGCAAAACAAAAGGGACTGCGGCTCTTATGTGTTACCGACCACTCACCGTCTATCCCCGGGTCCGCAACGGAAAACTATTTCCGCTCTCTTAAATATTGCGAAAAAAAACGTTTCGGCGTCGAATTATTGTACGGCACTGAAGCCGATGTCATGGACGAACACGGCAAACTCGGCATGAGTGATGAAATCCTGGCTGAAATGGGGATCGTTATTGCCAGCCAGCATCCTCCTTGCTTTAAGCCTTCCGACATCGATACAAATACGCGCGGAATGATTCATGCCGTCGAAAGCGGGCGCATCGACATTGTCGGACACCCGGACGATGAAAAATATCCTCTCGACGCGGAAACCCTGGTAAATACCTGCAAACAATACGGAACAATGATCGAAATGAACAATGCATCCCTAAACCCCAACGGATACCGCGGCGATGCAAAAGCAAGAGACGCCGAATTGCTGAAACTATGCAAAGAAAAACGCGTTTATGTTTCCCTCGGATCCGACAGCCACGGCGCAGCCCATATTGCTGATTTTACTTACGCACTTGCGCTTGTTCGTGAATGTAATTTCCCGGAAGAACTGATCGTCAATTCCTCTTTAACACTGTTCCGCTCGTTGTTGGCTCCTCACAGTCTGGTCAGAAAAAAGTACCTGTCTGAATCTTCCGGCCAGCACAAACTTTTCTGAATCGTTTAATTATAATATAGATAGTAAAGTTCATTGAAACTTGGCGTTAATCACAATAACGCCAAGTTTTTCCTTTACAGTCTCGGAACGGCGAAAATTGTCAGATATAAAGAGAGGGGTATCCGTATGCGGATACCCCTCTCTTTATACTTTACTCTTATACCTTATATAAACAACTGCTTACTACAAATATGCCTCCGTCTTGTTCCGTCAAAAAAAATACCGACCCGAAGCAAGCAGACAAGCTGCCTTCGTTCCTTTAAAAGCATGGCAAAATATTAATTTGAATATTAAGATCGGAAACATGAAAAAAGGGCGCTTACGCGCCCCATCAACTTTTTGGTCGAGGTGACGGGACTTGAACCCACGACCTCTTGGTCCCGAACCAAGCGCGCTACCAAACTGCGCTACACCTCGACAGCCAGTATATTGTATCAAAGATTTTTTTCTTTGTCAATTGTTCCATGATCTTTTTTAAATGAATTTTCAGAAATTTCCTCATTTTTTGAATCATGTACTTTTTCGACTTTCTTGCAGTTTTTATTTATCATAGGATAAACCCTCACAGCCAAAACAGCCGCCAGAAAGCACAACACCGCATCTTTCGGCAAATAAATCAAATTATATAATAACAGTGCATTCCAAGCTCCCGCATTGTGATAGTAATAAACCCACATCAACATAAAATAAGCAGTGCCTATAAAATAGTTAACACCCACTGCAACCATAGCTACCGCAACATTGCGCCGGAATGAAGCAACCTTACGTCCGGCAAAAATTCCGGACACAACTGCAGCCGCAATAAATCCTACCAAATAGCCGAACGAAAGCTGCAAAACATAACTGAAACCGCCGCTTCCCCCGGCAAAGACCGGAAGCCCCAGCAACCCCATAAACACATAAACGGCAACCGCAGCACCTCCCCACTTCGGCCCCAGTAATAATCCTGCCAACACGGCGGCTACCGTCTGAAAAGTCAACGGAATATATGGAATGGGAATTCGTATAAATGCGGCAACAATCATTACCACAACAAATAAAGCGCACTTTGCTATATTCACAGCCGTCGAATACCTTCGTAATCCGACAGAATCTCTGTTTATGTCAGACATAATACTCTCCATTTATGCTAATTTTGAATCTTGATACTCACTTCTCCGGATGCCAATTGCTTGACCGTGCCATCATCAAAACGCACTTTCAGAAAACAATTTTCATCCAAATCCAATACAGTCGCATCTCCTTCGATATTTCCCGAAAAAACCTTGACCCTCTTTCCTACCACAACAGACCGCCTTTTATATTCGGGAAAAAAAGTACGCTGAGGTATCCTGTCATAATAATATCTGAATCTTTTAATGATCTCGGCCGCAATCCGAGCCCGTCCTTCTTGCGGATATTCCCCTTCTCCAAAAACAGTCCCGGCAATTCCCGCCAACTCCGACGGAAATTCCTGATATAAAACATTTACACCGATCCCCACCACCGCATACGATAAACCGCCGCTCTCCACATCATACGAAGCTTCCGTCAATATTCCGCAAACCTTTTTCCCGTTTAAAAGCACATCATTGACCCACTTGATACCTACAGATTTTCCAGACACGTTTTCTATCGCTTCACAGACAGCTACCGCCGCACATGTGGTAATAAATAAAGTCTCCGCTGCTGAAAACTTCGGACGCAACAGAATACTGATATAAACTCCAGCACCCTCGGCAGAAATAAATTTCCTGTTAAATCTTCCTCTTCCCCTTGTCTGCTCTTCCGCAACCACACAACTCCACTCGTTCGCCCCCTCTTCAGCCAGCTTTTTCACTTCATCATTCGTGGAGCCGACACACCTTTCAACCCGCAGTTCACAAGGAAACGGAATGTATTGTCTGATCCCGGCTTCCGTCAGCCGATCATTCGCCGCAAGAAATGTATACCCGCGGTTCGTTGTTGCCTGAATCGCAAAGCCTTCTTTTTGCAGCGACTTGACGGCTTTCCATACAGCCGCTCTGCTGACCCCGTATTGTTTGGCAAGCTCTGCACCGGAATAACTTACCCCTCGCGAACTTTCAAATTGTTTTAAAATTTCATCTTTCAATCCCATGAATTGAGTTTACCATACTCCTTTTAAATTGTCAACCAAATATTTTAATTTGGTTGACAATTTTTAAACAAAGTGCCTGTTCCAAATAAAAACAATTACTGAATTGACCAAAAAAGGCGCCGGTATAACCGACACCTTTTTGTTGTTTTATTTTGAGGTTTACGGAGTAACACGATTGATATCGCGAGGGAACATAGACGCATAACGAACATTTTTAAAACCGAGCAAATGCATGGTAATACGTTCCAACCCAAGACCCAATCCACCATGCGGCGGCATGCCGTACTTATGCGCCATCAAATAACTTTCGAAATCGTCAGGATTCATTCCGCGCGCCTTCATTTTGGCGATCTGCTGATTATAATCATGAATTCTTTGACCGCCGGTCGTAATTTCTATGCCGCGGAAAAGCAAATCAAAACTCAAAGTATAGGTCGGATCCTCAGGATCGTCCATCGCATAGAACGGACGCTTCTCGGAAGGATAATGCGTTACAAACAAAAAGTCGGAATCAAATTCCTGTTTCGCCCATTTGCCGAGAATCTGTTCTTCTTCCGGTTCAAAATCACGGTAATCGGTAATTTTTTTCTTAAATTTCTTTGTAATAATTTCCTTTGCATCCATGAATTTAACGATCGGAATATCCTTGATCTGAGGCAAATTTACATTTAAAAGAGTCAGCTCTTCCGCATAATCTTTTTTCAGCAGTTCCATGATATATTTCAACGCGCCCGTTTCCATATTCATAATATCGTAAAAGCTGTCAATAAAGCCCATTTCAAAGTCCATGCTGATGTACTCATTCAAATGGCGCGAGGTATCATGATGCTCTGCACGAAAAACAGGTCCCACTTCGAACACGCGCTCATAGACAGGAACAAGCATCTGCTTATAAAACTGCGGGCTCTGTGCCAAAAATACCTGCTTACCGAAATAATCAAGCTTAAATATATTCGCGCCGCCTTCCGCCCCTTGCGCATTGATCTTCGGCGTACGAATTTCCGTAAAATTCTGAGAAAATAAAAATTCACGGAAGCCGCGGGCAATCCCTTCCTGAATTTTGAACACAGCCCGTTCCTTCGGATTACGAAGCGTAACAGGACGCATATTCAGATTCAAGTCCAACGGAATATTGTCCAACTGCTTTTTATTGATGACGATCGGCATTTGCTCCGCAGGCGTTGAAAGTACTTCAATGTTATGAATCTGCATTTCATACCGACCTTCACGCGTTTCATCCTTCACAATCTTGCCCGTCAGCTTCACCGCACAGCCTTCCACAACCTTGTCATCCATCCTGTAGTCAGAAAAATCAGGAGAATATACACACTGCACGACATCCCTGGCGGTACGGATAATCACAAACGCAAAACCAGTCATTTCACGAATACGGTGAATCATCCCTTTCATCACAACTTCTTCATTCACATGCTGCGGAAAATCTTTATATTCGACGCACGTTTTTGCTATTACGCCATCCATTTTTTCCATACGTTTACCTCTTGCTGAATTTATCTCTTCTATTTTATACGTTTACATCTCAAATTGCAAGCAAATCAAACACTTACGCCCGAAAAAGCAAGCACAAAGAAAATCTAATCGCCAAACCAGCGTAACAATATCCCAAAACGGACAACATCTTGCCTTCCTTGTCCCACCTTTGTTTTACAACTGCTACCAAATGCCGTTTTCACTGTCTATGGGTGCATGGCAAATCAATACGGCAGAACATCCGAATTCCTGTATACAGTAAATCGAATCATATATCCGTTTGTTTCAATCGGCTCGCCGACACTAACGCAAGTCCAATTATTTAATTGATCCAAGTTTTCAAAATAAACTTCAGCTCCGCCGTCGGCATCCACTTTTGTTACGATAACCTCTTCGCAATAAGGCAAAAGCGTTTTATACAGCATCGCCCCGCCGACAACAAAAACATCCTCAGCCGGATACTTTTTTACCTCAGAAAATAATTCCTGCAAGTCATGAACCACTTTACAATCATCACGATCCGCCCCGTCCGGCCACAATACAATATTTACTCTGTTTTTTAAAGGTTGACCACCCGGGAAAGATTTCAAAGTATTGCTTCCCATTACAACAGTTTTTCCCTGTGTCGTCTCCCTGAAATGCTTCATGTCCGCAGGTAAAGAAAATAACAGATCATTCTTTTTCCCGATTCCCCAATTTCTGTCAACCACAACAATCGCGCGCATTCAAAATTACTCCTTTTAATCAATTATATCAGACATATTACTATTTTAAATTCAAAAAAAACAAAGAAAATAAACTAAATAGCGACCGGTATCTTATCCTTAAACTCATTATATTTATAGTCCACCAACGTAAAGCTGTCTTTGGTAAACTTGTAAAAATCCGTAACAGCTTCATCCACGATAAGTTTCGGCGCCGCATATTGAGGATTGTTCAAAATGCGTTCTACAATCGGAACATGACGGTCATAAATGTGAGCATCAGCCACAACATGAACGAGTTCCCCCGCTTCCAATCCGCAGGCACGGGCAAACATCATCAAAAGTATACTGTACTGCACCACATTCCAATTGCTGGCCGCCAACATATCCTGACTCCTCTGATTCAGTATGCCGTTTAAAGTATTTCCGCTCACATTAAACGTCATGGAATATGCACACGGATACAAATGCATATCTTTCAAATCTGCAACATTATACATATGGGCAATAATGCGTCGACTTGCCGGGTTATTGTGCAAATCATACAAAACTTTGTCAACCTGATCAAATTCCCCTTCCGGAAAAACATACTTCTTCCCCAATTGATAGCCGTATGCCTTGCCGATCGATCCGGTTTCATCCGCCCAGCTATCCCATATATGCGAGGAAAGATCATGAATATTATTACTTTTTTTCTGCCAAATCCACAAAATTTCATCGATCGCAGATTTCAGATAAGTGCGCCGGATCGTCAAAATAGGGAATTCTTCCCGAAGATCATATCGGGATACCTGTCCAAATTTTTTAATCGTATGAGCAGGCGTTCCGTCCTCCCATCGGGGCCGCACCTCTCGATCCGTATCCCACACTCCGTTTTCCAGTATATCCTTGCAATTTTTTATAAAAATCTCATCAGCCTTACTCATAGTCGCTCTCCTTCATTATGTTTTCGGGAAATATAACCCGTCAAATAGCTTTTTATCAATTTATGTCTGAAACAGTACTCCGCAAACGCTACCGAACCTTGTACATAGTACGATGTAAAGCCTCCTCCCATGCACGCAGCTTCTCTGCCCGTTCCGCATCTGACATTTGCGGACTGAAAACTTTTGCTCCTGCCGCTTTTTTCCTCTTCTCCTCCAGATCCCCATACAAACCGCAAACTTGACCAGCCAAATACGCCGCGCCCAAAGCCGTAGTTTCTGACACAGCCGGTCGGACCACCTCAGCCCCAAGTATGTCTGCCTGAAATTGCATTAAAAAATTATTGACGCTCGCGCCTCCGTCCACACACAAACGATCGATCGGGATCCGCAGATCCTGTTCCATCGCATTAACCACGTCAAACGTTTGGAATGCAATCGACTCCAACGCCGCACGAACAATATGAGCACGCGTCGTACCGCGCGTAATACCGCTCAACACCCCGCGACAGTCCGAATCCCAGTGCGGAGCTCCCAGTCCGACAAAAGCCGGAACCAATACAACCCCGAATGTATCCGACACAGAATTCGCCAGCGTTTCCGTTTCAGAAGCCGCAGCCACCAGTCCGAGCCCGTCTCGCAACCATTGCACTACGGCACCCCCCACAAACACACTGCCCTCCAATGCATAATCCGGTATTTCCAGTGCCGCGGTAAGAGTCGTTACCAATCCGTTTTGAGACACAACAGCTTTTCTTCCCGTATTCATCAAAAGAAAGCAACCTGTCCCGTATGTGTTTTTTACATCGCCCGGACGAAAACAAAGCTGACCATACAGCGCGCCTTGCTGATCGCCTACCGCAGCACATATCCGAACCGACTCTCCCAAAATCTCCCTTCGGGTTTTCCCGTAATCCGCACCGGACGGTTTCACCTCCGGCAGCATCGACATCGGTATATTAAACAAGCGGCAAAGTTCCTCGTCCCATTTGAGCGTATGAATATTAAACAGCATCGTGCGCGATGCGTTGGTGTAATCCGTCGCATGCACCTTACTACCCGTTAAATGCCATATTAAATAACTGTCGACCGTCCCGAACAGCAACTCCCCCTTTTCCGCTCGTTCACGGGCAAACGGAACATTATCCAGTATCCACTTCAATTTCGAAGCGGAAAAATAAGCATCAATATTCAGCCCCGTCCGTTCATAAACAAATTTTTCATGGCGCTGTTTAATTTTTTCACAATAATCCGCCGTTCTTCTGCATTGCCATACGATTGCATTGTATATCGGCCGCCCGGTATAACGATCCCAAACCAAAACCGTTTCCCTCTGATTTGCCACTCCTATGGCGGCAACGGAAGAAATACTTACACCGCTTTCTTCCAAAACACCGCGCAAAGCTTGCATCTGCGAAGAAAGAATTTGTCTGGGATCATGTTCCACCCAGCCCGGCTTCGGATAGATCTGCGCAAATTCTCTTTGGCATTTTGCCACTAAATTACCTTTTTGATCAAATAACACCGCCCTTGAGCTGGTCGTCCCCTGATCCAGCGCAACTATATATTCGTCCATAATCCCCCTTTTGCCACGAAAAATCAAAATGCGTCCTTTTCGATCTTAGACCAGCGCGCCGCAATAAAGCGCATTCTCACCCGCAACGGTAAAATCCGCGGCACCACTGCGATAAATTTATTCCAAAATCCCGGGCGAATCAGCCTTTTATTTCTTTTGACAGCAGCTAGGCTCTTTTTTGCTATATATTCCGGCTTTTTTGCGGAAAGCCTGCCCCACAAACCTTGCCCGTTTATATTTTCACAAATATCCGGCCTTGTGTAAATCCCGCCCGGCTCCACTACCGTGATGCGGACACGCATTTCCTTCCATTCCAACCGCAACGATGAAAAAAAAGAAGTCAACGCACACTTCGTCGCACTGTACTCTGCAAAATACGGCATCGGATAAACTCCGCTTAGGCTGGATATCGTTACAATCTCAAGATCATCCGCACGGTTTTCCAACACAAAATGCGTAAGCGATAAGGCACTTTCAAAATTGACCCTGCATTGCTGCACAATTTTATGCTGTGTATATTTTATAAAAGCCTTCTGCGTGTCTATACCCGCCACATTCATCAGCCCGTTAAAACGATAGCCTTTCTTTTGAATATATCCGAACATGGCCTCTCTTGCCGCTTCATCCGATAAGTCGCATGCATACGTATCCACTTTCAGATCAGGATACTTCTCCGTCAGCTCTTGTCTCAACCGCAAAAGTTTCTCCTCACTACGCCCCGTCAAAAACAAAGCGCCACGTCCGGCGCAAGCATCCGCAAACGCCCTGCCTAAGCCGCCGGTAGCCCCACTGATCATTGTATAACAACGTTCCGATGTATCCATCATAATAATCTTATTGTACCATATTTTCTCCTCCTTGTAAACCGCAACAATTAAAATCATCAAAAATCTTTCTTTGTCTACGATCGTGGCTGGCTGATTTTTAAATTTACAAATGTACAGACATTTTCCCGCAAGCAGACTTTTATATTGAGAATAACAAAAGCCTTTTGCGATAACAATATAACGACAACATACAAAAAAGACTGTCCTTTGCTTGACAAACCTATCACATGATTTTATAATTATAAAAATAAAAAACGGAGTAGTGTTTTATGCGTGTTCTTGCCATCAATGACATATCTTGCGTCGGAAAATGTTCTTTAACGGTTGCGCTGCCGATCATTTCTGCTTGCGGCGTAACTTGCGATATCCTTCCGACCGCTATTCTTTCTACCCATACAGGAGGATTCCAAGGATACACTTTCCGCGATCTCAGCGAAGACATTCCCGCAATTTTAGCACATTGGAAAAGCCTTGGCCTTAAATATGACATCATTATCAGCGGATACCTCGGCAGCATCAGTCAGATCGAAATGGTAAAATCCATTAAGCGAGATTTTTTGAAAAATGACGGATTATTTATCGTTGATCCTGTCATGGGCGACAACGGAATTCTTTATTCCCATTTCGATCAGAATTTTGTGAACGAAATGAAAAATCTTTGCCGCGTTGCCGACATCATTGTTCCAAACCTGACCGAGGCTTGTTTTCTGACCGATACCCCCTATGCCTCTTTTACCGAAAGTGATTACAATACAATTTTGCAAAATCTGAAAAAACTCTGTCCTCAACCTTCCGTAACCGGATGCGATATCACGGAAAACGGACAAAAGCGAAGCGCCGTTTTTTACACGGAGCGCAACGGTTCCATAAAAAAATATTCCACAGAAAAAATCGAAGGAGCTTTTCACGGCGCGGGAGATGTCTATGCAAGCGCATTGGTCGGAGCCTTAGCCCGCAACGTTCCCATGGACAAGGCTGTGCAAATTTCCGCAGAATTTACCAAAAATTCTATCGCTCAAACCAAAGCCGATCGCACAGAAGCAAGATTCGGTTTGAATTCAGAAAGTCAAATGCTTTCCTTTTTGCTCGCCTTGGATCAGGCGTCGTAATAAATTATTTTTTATAATAAAATACTTGAACTTTTTTATAAAATTGCGTATAATATAGACAGAAACTTGTTTTGGTTTTCAGCAGGTTTCAAGAACTGAATAATGACGGTCTGCGGTGTTCGGAGTTCGAATTATCTTAATCCACATGTTAAATTCGGGAGCGCTAACGAAAATGGTCTATGTCGATAGGCGAGGTCTGTTTATGAACGGAAAGGCTGAGGCGGCAAGCGGCGCACCCACCTGCGAGAAGCGGGTTAACACTTTTTCGTTCTGCGGCACAGGCGGATCCCTAGAAAAAAACGCCGCAAATTTTTAATTTGCGGCGTCCTTTTGTTTTCGAAAGCCCCTTCGCGGCTAAAGCGCAGGTATCTTTGATAATCGACATAACACAAAATCCATTCTTCGTTCCTCTGTGCGATAATAAGCCCCATATCTGCACAAAAATGACCACAGGCCGAGCTTATCCTTTTTATTCTTTACCTTTTCTCATCCGGTTACCAACATCCGGTAAAAATTTGTCTCCCTGCTAAATCGGCCGAACAAATATCACGTCGCAACCCGCTGAATTTACAAGCAATACGAGCATTCATACACAAAGCAAGCTGTATCTATATATGCAAAAAAAACGTGCAACAGAAAATTTTCTGTTGCACGTTTTGTGGTAGCCCCATGGGGAATCGAACCCCAGTTTTCGCCGTGAGAGGGCGACGTCTTAACCGCTTGACCATGAGGCCATAACCTGAATTGCTGGATTATTATAGCATAAATTCCATCGGTACGCAAGCATTTACACGCTATTTTCAAGATTTAATTTCATTGTTTTTATTCTTCTTATAAAAAACGGGCGCGGCTAAAACCGCGCCCGTTTTTCAGGAAAGACCTTCCAATAATTCTTTAAGAGTCTCCAAATGCAATTGTTCATCCAAAATAATCCGCTTGATTATTTCCGTTACTTGTTTATTTTGCAATTTGCGGGTCATCTCTTCATATGTACGAATGGCTTCCATCTCCCCTCGAATATCGTCCAGAAGCATTTGCGTCGGATCCGAACTGTAGGAAACCGCGCGCGTCGAATAAAAATCAAACTTATAAGGCGGTCTGGATGTAAAGACGGGCAAAGCCCCCATTTCGTATAAAATTGTCCCTAAAATTTCCAAGTGTTCCATCTCCGCAATCGCTATACTCAGCAATGTATCCGAATATTTCTTCATTTCCAGCCCGCCAAACACAACCGATTGAAACACATATTGCAAAACAGCAGTCATCTCACTACCGCGATCAGCATATGCCGGAGAAATAATTCTTACACTCCGCACATCTTCTCCAAGTCCTTCCGTCGAAGGATAAGGTAAATCAACTTGCAATCCTTTCATAAAACGCACCTCGAGGTTTTTCTGCCATTCTATGAAATTGCACGCGTTTTTGTGAATCATGGCGGAACAAAAAACGCACCGCCGCTCGCAGCTATTAAACCTTGCGCGGCGGACAAACCGACGGTGAATCCAGCATATTTTAAGATCGAGTCTTTTTATTTTTCAGGATTTTCGGAAAAGTATGTATTTTATGGGCGCGCCACAGGCGGTTTCCGCTTTTATAAGATCAATATTTTCGCCGCAAATCAAGATGCTTGTGCCGTAATTGTTATACAAAACGGTTATTCCTTCGCCAAGCGAAAAATCCTTTCCGTCCGCAGGATCATCGCATATCCTATGCACCCTCGCATACAAGTTACCCAATCCGCGAATCGTTTTCTCCGCCTCTTGCTCCGTTAAATTCTTCGTTTCAAGATATATTTAATTTGACGGTATGACTGAACTTATGGAATTAAAGCGCTGAATCGCTTTGTATCTGTGCCGATTGCGATATATATATTCTTTCCCATGTCGCATCTCAATATCGTTTTCGTGCTCCAACTCCATTATCATCCTGTCGCGTATTCATTTGTCGACAAATCTTTTGATAAAATTATATTCCTCTTCTTTCATCGAAGCACCCTTGTCCTTTCGATATCCTTTTCCGTAATAAAAAGAAATGCGCACGTTTGTGCGCATTTCTTTTTATTTATTCAGCTTTTCAATCATCTCAACAATGTCTTTTACTGTTTTTACATTTACGATATCATCTTCAGGAATAGAAATACCGTAATCATCCTCCAAGGAAATCAGCAATTCTACCACATCCAACGAATCCGCCCCCAAATCTTTTACAACATCGCTCTCCATCGTGATTTTATCCGGTGAAAGATTCAGTTGTTTCGCAAGCATCTCGCGCACTTTTTCAAACATTGTTTAATCCTCCTGCGTTATGAAAATATTTTACTAAAATAGAAAAGTTTTGTCAATACCTTACTGCGCTTTTGCCGCAATTTTTTTCTTTGCAGCAGGATTTTTCATCGTAAGCCCGATCCTGTTCTTCTTTACATCCACATCTTTGACCCATACCGTTACGGGCTGTCCGACTTCCAACACATCCGAAGGATGTTTTATATAACGATCCGTGATCTCCGAAATATGAACCAGTCCGTCCTGATGAACACCGATATCGACAAACGCACCGAAATCTACGACGTTGCGTACAGTCCCTGTCAGCTCCATGCCCGGCGCAAGGTCGTTGATATCCATGATATCCTGACGCAAAACAGGCTTCGGCAAGGACTCTCTGATATCTCTGCCCGGCTTAATGATTTCCGACACGATATCGTTCAGCGTCGGAACATCCAGCCCCGTTTCTGCAGCCGCTTTTTCAGCCCCGTACTCCTTCACCTTTTTCGGCAATTCAGCAATTTTACCGTTCTTAATATCGTCCTCGGTATATCCGAACAGTTTCAGCAATTTTTCTGCCGCCGCATACGATTCGGGATGTACTGCCGTGTTGTCCAATATATTGGATCCGTCCGTGATACGCAAAAATCCGGCACATTGCGTAAACGCCTTTTCACCGAGCTTCGGTACCTTCAGAATATCTTTACGCGAGACAAATTTTCCGTTTTCCTCACGATACGTAACAATGTTTTTCGCGATACCCGCGTTCAGTCCCGCAACATACTTCAAAAGCGATACGCTTGCCGTATTCAGATCCACGCCGACACTGTTCACGCAATCCTCCAAAACGCCCGACAAAACACTGTCTAGACGTTTCTTGTCCATATCGTGCTGATACTGGCCGACACCGATCGATTTCGGATCAATCTTAATAAGTTCTGCCAAAGGATCCTGCAATCTGCGGGCAATCGATACCGCACTGCGTTCCGCCACATCGAAATCAGGGAATTCTTCAGCACCGAGCGGACTCGCCGAATATACAGACGCACCCGCCTCCGAAACAACCACATACGCCACATCTCTGCCCGTTTCCGCCTTGATCTCCTTGATCAGATCCGCAACAAAGATCTCGCTTTCCTTCGACGCCGTGCCGTTTCCGATCGAAATAATGTCCACATTATATTTTGCGATCAAATCCTTCAATTTTGCCTTTGCAGCTTCAATATTCTGTTTCGGACCGGGAGTCGGGTACACAACAGTCTTATCCAAAACCTTTCCCGTCCCGTCTACGACAGCGATCTTACAGCCCGTACGATACGCCGGGTCCAAGCCCAAAGTTATTTTATCTTTGACAGGCGGCTGCATCAGCAAAGGCTTCAGATTAACTTCAAACATTTTAATTGCTTGTTCGCTGGCCGATTCCGTCAACGCCGCGCGGATCTCACGCTCGATCGAAGGATAAATAAGACGGTCATAACTGTCTTCCACCGCCTCCTGCACGAGTTGCGTCGAATAGCCGCCATCCTTCAGATATCCTGCCCCGGCAATTCGTTTTGCGATCACATCGTTAAACGTAACTTTGACCTTCAAAAAGCCCTCTTTTTCGCCGCGGTTCACCGCCAACACCCGATGGCTTTTGATCTCAGCAACGCTCTCCGAATAATCCGCATACATTTCGTATACTTTTGCGTCATCTTTGTCTGCATTGACAAGCTTCGTCTCGATCTCGCCGTTTTTCATAAAGAGATTACGCAGCTTTTTACGTACATTGGCATCGTCCGAAACAATTTCAGCGATAATATCTTTCGCCCCTGCAATCGCTTCATCGACTGTCTTGATCCCTTTCTCTTCATCAATATATTTCTCAGCCTCAGCTTTAACATCCGCATTCTTATCCTGCGCAAGGATAAAATCTGCAAGAGGCTGTAACCCGCGCTCGATAGCTACACTTGCGCGCGTCTTCTTTTTCTGCTTATACGGACGATATATATCTTCTACTTCCGTCAAAGTCGTTGCCGCATCCAAAGCAAGCCTGATCTCGTCCGTCATCTTCCCCTGATCGGTAATCGACTTTTCAACTTCTTCTTTTCTCTTTTCAAGATTGCGCAAATACAACAGCCGATCGTTGAATTCACGCAAAACCTGATCGTCGCAACTGCCCGTCATCTCCTTGCGATAACGCGCAATGAACGGGATCGTATTCCCCTCATCGATCAGATTAATAATGTTTTGAGCCCTGTCCTCTCGGATGGAGGGAAATTCCTCCGTCAACTTTTTTAAAATGTCCATAAAAACTCCGTCATTTACATTCGCAACCCGATACATTCGGATGCATTGTGAATATTGTACCACATTTTTTTTACTTTTTCATTAGTTTTTCAAAGATTTTAAATAATTTTTTTGATCAGCGTCCAGCCGATAACTTTCACAGGCTTTTTGTATCGCTTTCCTCTTTGCGTTTTCTGAAAGCTTCCCCGTTTGCAGATATTCAGTCCCCCGCGCATAAAATTTTACCAGCACCTCCGCCAAAAGCCACGCTGCGCCCATCATCGTATAGTAATAATCGGTTTTAGCCACGTCCAGCAATGAAAAAATTTCGTCCAGATAATTTTCATCCATATATAGCCCCAACAACATCACATACGCAAATCTTTGCGAAAATTCACTTCCCTGCAAAACAAATTTATGTATCTCTTCCAAGTATTCATCCCTAAACTTTTTAATCGGTTTCAACGTAGAACAAAACACATCGCATACCGCCCATCCGTCAACGACAGGAAGGCACTCCCTGATCAATTTCACGCGTTCCTGATACGGTACCTTGGCATACCCCACACAAATACACTTCAAAACACGAATTTCAAAATAATCATTCGGAAAAGAAAATAATTTTTCAAAAGAAAAATCATCAGAACATACAAGCTCCTTAGCCAGTTTTCGAAGCAACGGAATTCTGACACCGATACTCGTATCCTTTTCAACATTTACGATCTTTTCATTAAAAACACGAAATTTTTCATCCCGTTGCACGATCAATTTACTTAAAATTGTATCATAATCCATTCCGACCACCTCAAAAGTTTGTATGTTGTTTTATGCAGAATTGTATTAATTTAACCCGCCGGGTTTGCGACAAAACTCCCAAAAAAGATTATTTTTTAAAAACGCTGTCCAGTGCAGCATACCATACAGAGGCATCGTAACGCACATTTGCCGGACTTGTTGACGGCATCAGAAAATACGGAACATCGCAATCATGATATGCCTTGCTGAATATTTTATAAGCAGTCGTGCCGTTCAGAAGAATTGACGAAATTTTACTTTCCTTTAACAATGCAGGAACATCCGCCAATTCATAATCGCGGATCGAGGCATCCGATGAACCTTTGATCTCACAGGATGTTACAATATCCCATAAAGCGATTTTTTTCCGGGAAAGAAATTTTTTCTTTTGCGAAACTTCATCCTGTTCTTTCTCACCGAAATAACCATATAACATTTTCCAAAAACGATTCTGTTTGTTTCCGTAGTAAAATTGAATACGCCGGCTCTTTACAGACGGAAAACTTCCTAAAATCAGAACTTTACTTTCCGTATCAAAAAACGGTTCAAAACCGCTAACTTTGTCAGACATAGTACTATGAAGCTCCTAAAAATCCGCTTTTTATTAAAGAAAAGCGCCGTATTAAATCAACAGCGCCCCTTTTCTTTATTTTATTTTCAAAGGATTTTTCAATTTGCCAACCGCAGCAGCAGCCATTTTCGACATATCAAAATTCAAAGAAAGAGCATTTACGCAATCCTCCATCGTCATTGAATCGATATCCTTGACCCTTTGATCGAGATCCAAAATTTTATCATTGAGCAAAAGATATTTCCCGTATGCAATCATCTGCGATGCCGTGTTTTCCTGCGACAATATCACCGACGATTTTAATTGTTCCTTCCCTCGCAAAAATTCATCCTTTGTAAATTTATTTTTGCAAAATTCTCCGATCGTATACATGATCGCATCCTGCGCTTTCCCCACGCTGGAAGGATTAACCCCCGCATACACAGTCAGGATCCCACCTTCTGTGAACGAGGAAATATAAGAATAGACGGCATACGCCAACCCCATTTGTTCACGCACTTTCTGGAACAATCTGGAGCTCATTCCTCCCCCCAAAATCGTGTTTACAACCAGCGCGGCGTCCATCAGTTTATCTTCCCGCGCCAAGGACGGCCAGGCAAATGCAATATGCACTTGCTCAATATCTTTATTCTTAAATAAGCTGTCTCCCTTTTGCTCCAGGATCTTTTTCCGATTGCCGAACGCTCGTTTTTTTAAATGCTTCTCAAAGTGCTCCGCAACCAATTCTTCCGCATATTTGATATCAATTTTACCGGCAAACGAAATAACAAGATTTTCCGGATTATACCTTTCGTCTATATAATCAAATAAATTTTTTCTAGTAAAACCCTTTACATTATTCGCCGGGCCCAATATCGTCCTGCCATAGCCGCTGTTACCAAAATAGGCTTCCGAAAGAATATCCAGGCAAAGGTCGTCCGGAGTATCTTCCGTCATCGATATCTCTTCGCAAACGACGCCCTTTTCCCTGTCCATCTCCTCCTCCGGGAAAGTGGAATTCAAAACAAAATCAGACAAAATCTCGAACGCTTCGCCCGCATGATCGGAAGTCGATTTTGCATAATAACACGTTATATCTTTCGAAGTGAAAGCGTTTACCTGCGCACCGATCCGATCCATCGCATCCGAAATTTCAAAGGCATTCCTCTTTTCCGTTCCCTTGAACATCATATGCTCGATAAAATGCGATATGCCGTTTTCTTCCTCCGTTTCATAACATGAACCGGTTCCCACAAGTACTCCCATGCTGACCGATAAAAGCCCGTCGATCTGCTTTACCACCAAACGAAGCCCGCTCGGAAATTTCTTTGTATACGTCATAAATCCTCCGTATGTAATACCCTGAAACACTTATTCCTGCCGATTTTTACAAACCAAAATCATGAACATGAATATCATACCATGATTTCCGCGTTTTCGCAAGCACATTCCGAAAAATTGCCCAATTTATTCTCTCCGTCTTATACTTTTTCCACCCCGGATATATTGACGGATACAGGCACTTGCTCCAAGCCCTGATCCCGATAATACGCCAGAATGGACGGCAACGCAGCGGCTGTTTCTTTTGTAGGATGTGCCAGCACGAGATCCCCCCCGCAGGCCCCATTTGTCGCCCGCCTGTAAATCACCGTCTGATCATGATCGCGCCAGTCTATTGTATCTTTTGACCACATGATCACTTTATAACCTAAATTTTCTGCCGCCTCTACCGTTTGCTCCGCATAAGCCCCCGAAGGCGGTGCAAATAAATTCATTTTTACACCCGTCAACTGTTCCACCAATTCTCCGCATATACCTATTTCTTCTTTATTCTTTTCAAAAGATAAGACATCTTGATTTTTATGAAAATATCCGTGATTCCCTAATTCATTGCCGCGGTCTCTGATCTGAGTCAAAACTTCCGCATGATCGTCCGCCCAACTTCCCCCGACAAAAAATGTGGCATGAACGTTATACTCATCTAAAGTATCCAAAATTTCGGATATATATTCTGTGCCGCCGTACACATTGAACATGATCGAAATATATTTGCTGTCTTTGTTTCCGCTATAATACACCCGATCACTCAGCTTTCCCGCTGTTGTCGCACCAAAAGGGAAAAAGCATACTGTTCCCACCGCAACCAAAACAATTGCCAGGAATATGTTTGTGAAAAGCGCTGTTTTTACATTTCTCTTCAATTTAGTTTACCTCTTTTTTAAAAAATCTTACTGCATATTAAAACTTTTCTCTGTATTTTATTCTTACAAATTCATTTATATTCTCAGGTTTGTCCTCGTAGACATTCTCCATATTATTATTTTCAAGCCTCTTGATCAAAAATTAGACAAGCTATTTTTCTTACCATCGGCCGAATTTTCAAAAATTCATCATTGACTGATTTATTCTTTCCGACACACAGACAAATTTTGCTATTATGCCATCATTCATCCGAAGCACAAAACATTTAAATATTAAAAATTCAAAACAGCCTGTTGAACCTGAGAGCTTGTACATACCCTTAAAACGATAATTCCCCAAACAATCTGTCGAGGTGTCTCTCTTTAATATAGTGTCATCAGCACATTCCTTTAAAACAGATTCCAATCGTATATAGAACTAAGCTTTTTTACAATGAATAAATCCGGACTGCAATCCATGCAGTCCGGATTCAAATCATTTCATTCCGAATAAATAACCACTCAGCTTTAAAAGATCATTTGTATTTTTAAGTCATCATTCTTGCTCTTTGCATATACAGCAAAACTTTCGTAAGCGACACAATTATTTTAACTTGACGATCGTAACTCCCGCCTCGCCTTCTCCGTATACACCGCTTCGGAATTCCGCAACGTTTTTCATTCCGCGCAAATGATTCCGTATACCTTCTTTTAATTTACCAGTTCCGATCCCGTGAATGATTTTTACCTCATCCAATCCCCCGAGAACAGCTTGATCAATAAACGCATCAACCTCCTGAATCGCTTCGGACACAGTCATTCCGAGTAAATTAATTTCTGTTTTTACTTCCCTCACCGGTTCAATTTTCCGAACAACCTGAATGCGATCCCTTTGACTATTTTTCTGTTTTTTCACAACAGGACTCATTTCATACAAATCAGAAGCCTTTACATTCAGCCGCATGTTTCCGACCTGAACTTCCGCCTCTTTTTTCTTCTGGTTTAACGACAAGATTTCTCCCGCCGATTGCATCACGCCGACAAATACACGGTCTCCCGCCTTTAGGCGGGCAAAGTCCGCATTTGCAGCGCCCTTGGGTTCCTCCGTTTCTGCCTCCGATAAATATGCTTTATCCGCAAGCCTGTTTTTTAACGTACGCGCGCGAATCAGGTCGGACTCAGTCAAATCCCTTTTATGCGCTATTTCTTCAATTTGCGCCAGCAGTTCTTCCGCCTGTTCCGTACGCTCATTGACGATCCTTCGGCTTTCGACGCGCGCGTTCAGAAAAAGTTTTTCCCGTTCTTTTTTTAATTTATCACGCTCAACATTTACCTCGGCAAGCTTTTCTTTCCATTCCGCTTTTAATGCTTCCGCTTCTTTTTTCGCTTCATCCGCTTCGATCTTACTTTGCTCCGCAGTCCTTAAAATATTTTCAAACTGCCGCCCGCCCTCCGAAAGATTCGCCACAGCGTTTTCCAAAATCTCCTCAGAAAGTCCCAGCCTGCGCGAAATTGCGATCGCATTGCTGCTTCCGGGTACCCCGAGACTGACTCGATACAACGGCTGAAGCGTGTTCATATCAAATTCCATGCTAGCGTTCTCAATACCTTTCTGTTCATACGCATACTCTTTTAACGCCGTGTAATGCGTCGTAACAATGCCGCTGCAACCTTGTTTCAGCAAATAACCGATCACCGCTTTTGCAATCGCCTGGCCTTCGTCCGGATCCGTTCCTCCGCCAAGTTCATCGATCAAAACAAGGCTCTTTGAATCCGCAGCCTGCGTTATTTCGATAATGTTTTTAATATGAGATGAAAATGTTGAGAGATTTTCTTCAATTGACTGTGCATCGCCTATGTCGCAGAATATTTTTTCGAATACAGAAACTTCACTCCCCTGTGCCGCCGGAATAAATATTCCGCATGCCGCCATCATGCAAAACAGCCCGCACATTTTTAATGTTACCGTTTTACCTCCCGTATTCGGCCCGGAAACAAGCAAAATTTTATAATCCCTGCCTAATGCCACCGATACGGGCACCGCAATCTTCGGATCCAAAAGCGGATGCCTGCCCTTACTGATATCTATTATGCCGCGGTTATTAATCAACGGCCGAATACATTTATTCTTATAAGAAAATTCCGCTTTTGCATATACCCGATCAATATCACTCAATCTTTCGATATCCACAGCCAATTGATCAGCCATTGCCCCCACACGATGCGAAAGCTGCGCCAAAATGCGTTCGATCTCTTCTTTTTCCGCCGCGGCAAGTTCTCTCAATTCGTTGTTCATTTCCAGAATCTGCTCCGGCTCAATAAAAAATGTGGCGCCACTGGCAGAACGATCGTGCACAAAACCTCGGATTCGGGTTTTATACTCAGCGCGAACCGGTAAAACATACCGATTATCGCGCATCGTTACAATTCCTTCCTGCAAAAACTTTGAACCTTCTCCGCTAAGATACTCCGACAGCTTATTCCGAACCTTTTCGTTCAGAGAACGAATGGAACGGCGAATATTGTACAGATCATCGCTTGCATAGTCGCTGACCTCGTCTTCCGATAAAATTTTATCCGTAATATCCCGCTCCAGTGATTCATCAAAATAAATACCGTCCGCGAGCTCACACAACAAGGGCGCCTGCGGCAAAGTTTTTATCGAGCGATACGCCACGCGCGCCGAACGTAACAACAAGGATACCCCTAACAACTCTTTGCAGGAAAGCGTAGAACCTTTTGCCGAACGTTCAAGCTCATCTGAAATCTCGGGGAATTCTTCGATCCTTCCCACCCCCGCATGAAATAACGCATCGTCCGCCTCAGACGTAAGGTCCAAAAGTTTTTTTGCCTGCGATAGTTCCGTGCAAGGCTCTTCCTCAACAAGACCCCGCTTTGTCTGCGGTAAAACCGCAAATAAAGCAATCGCTGCCAATATTTTATTCAATTCAAGTTTTTCGATCGTTTTCTTATCCATTCCGCCCACCGTCTTTTATGATAAATCGAAATAATTAAATTCTTTCTTGTAAATGAAATTTCCGTATATATTTGTTATTTTATGCCTCGTTTTGCAGCACCGGAAGTAAATCCTGACATGCCTGATTTTACATCAGTGCATAAAAGAAACTTTTCTTTTTCTGTATTGCTTAGTGCCGTGAAATCATACAGAGCTCTTTCCTCCCGCTCATGCGCTAACAAAGCGTAATTGTATATTTCAAAACGGCAACATGAATTTTTATACCTTCTGAGCGGAAAAGTCCGACCCTCCTCATCCGTCATTTCATACAAAGCACGCTCATCACAAGTCGAACACCTCTTGCCAAAAACACAATGTCCCAAATCCATCAGCTTGATCCCACCGCCCGACAAACAAAATGCGCCAACCTCCTTAGCAAATGCCGCCTCTTTATCCGATAACTCTTTCGAAAGCACTATTTCCGACACTCCCTCACTTTTACAAGCAAAAGCGCTCCAACTGTTAAAAAGATTAAAACCTGTCCCAGCAAACAAAGGGATTGAAAATTCTCGGCAAAATTCCAAAGCAAATACACCGTCAGCATAAACACCGTCGAATTCCTTAACGATCTTTAAAACCCTATTTAAATCCATTCCAACACTAAATGCCGGCAAATATAATAGTTTATGCCATGCATAGTACTCTGCAAGCCTCAAAAAATTACTTAATTCATCTTCGTTACTATAGTCATTTGGTTTAAATATTATATAATCCGGCTTGATTTTTTCGTAAACCTCAGATGTAAAATCGTTATCGATAACCGCCAATAATTGCCCCTTCTCCGTCTCTATATTTACAATCGGAGCCGAGATCTTTCGTTCTTCAAGCATCGGATGCGTAGCGGATAAATACACAAACACCTGTCTGAAAACGTTTCGGCGCAAAGCATTCAGTTGCGATTTCACAATAAAAAGTTCACCTTTAATTTGCGCCGATGCTTTTACTTCAAACGGATATTCATCCGTTTTCATAAAACATTCTGAAAAATCTTTTTCGGTAAAAGGTCTCGATTGGGCTTCCTGCGCTAAAAAATCCGCCTCAAATATTTTTTCACCGAACGCACCGCGAATGTGGATTTCAGGAGCTTTCCCGACACAAAAGAAACCTTCGACGGAAAGGTTTATCTTCTTTCGGCGAGCAGATACGCGGTTCTCCAACCGCTTGTCCAAAGTCAGACAAACCCAATCGCCCGCTTGGAATGCTGTATTTTTGATCAGGCAAAATCCGTCCTTAAGCTGCGGATAAAAACTTCTCCATACGCCTCCGCCTATCTCTTCCTTACCGCGGCGGATGACCTTGAACCCGTCCCCATCCTCGGGCTTATAATTCGACCGAACATATGTGAATTTTGCATTATTTTGAATTACCGAAATTTCCCCTATCTTCTCGCCTGCGTGCCCTTGAATATCGGATGAAATCAAGTTCGGATCCTGACCATACACATATCCGCGCGTGAATCCTCCGCGATTAAAGGATCTCATAAGATCAGAATTATCCGCTTTTTCTTCCCCTGTATTTTTGTCAAGAATATCCCTGTAATATTTTACCGAACTGCCCACATAAGCGGCTGAACGCATCCTTCCTTCAATTTTAAATGAACAGACACCTGCCTGTACCAATTTCAAAACGTCTTTCCCCAGGCATAAATCAGAAAGAGAAAGCCGATAAGAAAACTTTTCAAACCCTGGACGGTCTATTTTATATTTTTTTCGGCAAGGCTGTTTACAATATCCGCGATTACCTGAATTTCCGCCCGCAAAAGACGACATATAACATTGACCGGAAAAACAGGTACACAGCGCTCCTTGCACAAATACTTCCGTTTCCAGTATCTTCGCTATTTCCTGAATATCAGATAAAGGCGTTTCTCTTGCCAATATTACCCGCGAAAAACCATAGCGCTTTGCCAACTTTGCCCCATACACATTGCAAATCCCTGCTTGCGTCGACAGGTGCAAAACAATTTCGGGATAGACTTCATGCAACAGTTTCCCTAAAAAGATATCCTGGATGATCAGCGCATCCGCTCCGCTGTTCCATGCCTGCAATGCACAGCGAAAAAAGTCTGCCAATTCTGCGTCCTTGACCAACGTATTCAGCGCCACATACACTTTGCAACCCAATACGTGAGCTCGTGCAGCATATTCTTTCAGGTTGTCCAGGGTAAAATTCGCCGCCGATTTGCGTGCAGAAAAATCTGTAAGCCCTAAATAAATTGCATCCGCTCCCGAATTCAACGCAGCGTCAAACGATACGCCGTCGCCCGCCGGAGCCAATATTTCCGCCATATAACTCTCTTTTTCCTTTCTTTCTTCCTTTTATTGTACCATGTTTTGCTTTTTTTGAAAAGAAAATTGAAGCATTCTCTTGAATTTTCCGCACGATAGACTCATTTCAACCGCACAGTCCTTTTTAACAATCTTTTACAAACAAATATCTCTTGGCTATAATACATTGATTTAATCCATGAAGATACACATACTTCAATGCAAATTTTTTTGCCTGTTCTACGCAGATGTTTAAAATTTTAAAAGGAAGCTCCGAAAGATGTAGCTTTCGGAGCTTCCTTGTTATCAGCGAAGTTCAATGTTTAATTTTTCATGCAGTGCTTTCAAAATACGCTTCACATATCCGTCCGCATCTTCCGGCGAAATCGCTTTATCGCGCGGCGTAAACGTAACGGAGAACGCCATACTCTTTTTGCTTTCGCCGATCTGAGCACCGCGATACACATCAAACAAATGCACATCCGACAAGTATTTGCAGCTTTCCCGAATTACGTTTTCAATCTCTGCGCAAGTCAATGATTCATCTGCAACCAAAGCAAGATCCCTCTTTACTTCCGCGAACTTCGGCAAAGGAACATATTTCTTGCGAGCACTGAGAACACTTTCCAATTTTTCGTAATTAAGCTCTCCCAAATACAGAGACGCCTCTACCGACATGGAGGCCGAAATATCCGGCGCAAGTTCTCCTATATATCCAACCGTCTCGCCGTCAAATACGATATCTGCACATTTTCCCGGATGTAAAAACGGCTTTTCGGTAGCTGCATATGCAAAACGGATCCCGGCTTGCGCTGCCAACGATTCAAAAATTCCTTTTGCCGTGAAGAAATCTTCGTTTTGACCGTAAACGCCGATGCACAGCGTTTTACGCTCCTGCGGCATATCCTTTAACGGCAGCTCCTGCGCAAGATAAACACTCGCAAGCTCATATAGCCTAGCACTTTCGTTGCCGTGCCGTACGTTCCTGATTAACGTATTCAACATGGACGGGATCAACGTTGTGCGCATCAGACTCATATCCTCTCCGATCGGATTTTTGATGCGGATCGCCTTCGGAATCTCGTCCTCCATGCGGATCAGCTCATAATCCTTGGGAGATATGAAAGAATACGTTATGATCTCACTGCACCCCTGTGCCGTGAGTAATTTTTTCAATTCTTCTTCCGCCCTTTGCGATGCATTCAATCCCCCGTTCGTTACGGTTGCTTTTTCCAGGAACGTCCCTTCAATATGATCGTATCCGTACATGCGAATGACTTCTTCCGCAAGATCCGGATATCCGTCTACATCTTCACGATAAGCTGGAACGGTTACAATTAAAGAGTCTTTTTTGGATTCGACATTAAAATTCAGACGGCTGAGAATTGAACAAATCTCATCTTTCGGTACCTCAATCCCCAAAAGCCCGTTGATCTGAGAAACAGTCGTTTTGATGACCTTCGGTTCTGCCTTGTTCATTCCGATATCGAAGCGATCCTTTGCAATGACGCCGCATCCCAACGTTTCAATCAGATTCAACGCTCTGTTCATCGCGACGCCCGTCGTATAGGCGTCCACGCCCTTTTCAAACCGTGCCGATGAATCGCTCTTTTGTCCCAGCTTCCTGGACGTACGGCGTATGTTGGCGCGCTCAAATTTTGCGCTTTCAAACAAAACTTCGCTCGTCTCTTCCGTAATACCGCTGTTCAGTCCTCCCATGACTCCCGCCAACGCCACAGGCTTCGTTCCGTCCGCGATCACGAGGTTTTCATTCGAAAGTTTAAACTCTTTTTCGTCCAAAGTTGTAATTTTCTCTCCGTCCTGCGCACGGCGAACACAGATCTTGTTCTGGGAAACCTTTGCAAGATCAAACGCATGCATCGGCTGACCAAGTTCCAACAAAATAAAATTCGTTATATCAACGACATTATTGATCGAACGAAGCCCGCACAGCGCCAATCTGCGTCTCATCCACTGCGGTGATTTGCGGATTTTTAATTCACGCACATAATGGGCAATATATCGCGGGCAAAGATCCGGCGCTTCCACAGATACATTCACCCGCTCGCACGTGCTGAAACCTGCCGCGTCATACGAAAGATCCAGCGGTTCCAACGGTTTTTTCAATACCGCCGCCACTTCCCGCGCGATCCCGTACACACTCTGGCAATCCGGACGGTTCGCCGTAACCGAAATATCAAATATATAATCATCCAGGCCTACGACCTTTTTGATATCCGTACCCAGCGGGATATCCCCCTGCAATAACAGGATACCGTTCACCTCTGCACCTTCGTACCAATCGTCATTGATACCCAGTTCTTCACCGGAACAAAGCATTCCGCACGACTCGACGCCTCGCAATTTTCCCTTTTTGATTTTGACACCGTTGTGCAAAGACGATCCTTCCAGCGCCACAGGAACGACATCTCCGGGCTTTACGTTATCCGCTCCCGTTACGATCTGAATATTAGAGCCGTATTCTCCGCAATTCAGATGACAGATCTTGAGTTTGTCCGCATCCGGATGTTTTTCCATGCTCTCGATTCTGCCGACAACACATCGATCGATCTCCGCACCCACATAGATGAGTTCTTCCACTTCAAAGCCGCAGGAGAACAGTCTGTCCGTCAGTTCCTGCGCCGTAATATCTATATCCACATAATCTTTCAGCCAACTGAATGGTACTTTCATCGTCCCGTCCTCCTCAATCCTTGAATTGTTTCAAAAAGCGTACGTCGCCTTCAAAAAGCAGCCGAATATCACCGATCCCGTATTTGATCATCGCAATGCGCTCCAGCCCCATTCCGAATGCAAACCCTGTATACACGTCGGGATCCACACCGCAATTTTCAAGGACGCGGCGGTTTACCATTCCGGCGCCCAAAACCTCGATCCAACCAGTCCCCTTGCAGATACGGCAGCCCTTTCCGCCGCACGCGGAACAGGAAAGATCGACCTCGACGCTGGGTTCCGTAAAAGGAAAATAGGAGGGACGCAGGCGTACCTTCGTTTCCTTTGTAAACATGCGGCGCGCAAACTCGTCCAGCATGCCTTTCAGATCGTTCAAGGTAATCCCTTTGTCGACAACCAGCCCTTCCATCTGGTGGAACATGGGTGAATGCGTCGCATCCGAATCCGAGCGATATACCCTGCCCGGACTGAGAACCTTGATCGGCGGTTTCTTGTTTTCCATCACACGGATCTGTCCGGACGAAGTCTGCGAGCGGAGCAGGAATTCGCCCGTAATGAAAAATGTATCCTGCATATCGCGCGCGGGATGATCCGCCGGAATATTCAATGCCTGAAAATTGTAATAGTCTTTTTCGATCTCCGGGCCCTCATAGACATCAAAGCCCATTCCCGAAAAGATATCGATCAATTCACGGCGAACAAGCGTTACGGGGTGCACCGACCCCGTTTCACGAAATTTCGCCGGCATCGTTACATCGATCTTTTCACTTGCGATCTTTGCTGAAAGCTCTCTCTTCCCAATCTCTTCTTCCAGTGCCGCAAATTTTTCTTCCGCCCATTGTCTGACTTCTCCGACCAGTTTTCCAACCGCCGGCCTGTCCTCAGCAGCCACTTCGCGCATCCCTTTCGACAAGGCCGAAATCTTTCCCGTTTTGCCCAGATAATCCATCTTCAACACATACAAATCCTTGCTCGTCATCGACGCGCCGCGTTCTTCCAGTATTCCGGAAATTTCCTGACGTATGCTCTCGATCTGCTCTTTCATATGACCTCCTCTGTTCATTCCGCAACTTATTTTCTGATTTTTACAACAACGGTCATTGCTGTGCATTTATTTTTTTAAACCGCTTCATCCATAAAAAAAGCCCTGCGGCAAAAAATTGCCACAGGGCGTAAAAAAACGCTGTACCACCTATGTTCACAGAATAACTCTGCCTCATTCCCGCTTAACGCGCAGCAAAACGTCTGCCCTTACTCCTTACGTTTCAAAGCAGAAGCTGTAAAGTGAATACCGGTTCCGCAAAACAGAAAACCTTTCAGCCGCCGAGTTTTCCTCTCTTGGAATTACACCTGAACCGTCTCTCTTCCTCATTGCCTCTGATATTGCCTCTATAATAAAGCAAATCCACGCAAAAGTCAAGAACTTTAAAGCATTCCGCGCGTATTTTTCTGCACTGCGACCGAAAAACAGCCGTTTGGATTTCAATATATTACGTCGTAATCCAGCCGCCGTTAAGATAAATTTCAGGAATTTTCCCCACGATAATACTTTCGCAAACCAAAATCTGCGTACGGATCGCAACTTTTTTCGTCTGCGATGGAAGAACGATGCTTACCGATGCATCCGCAAACATATAGACACAATGTCGCGTCTGATTAATCCCAGCCGAAGTGAATTCCGATTCAAAGGAACATATTACGCTGCCTACCTGCAAGACGCGGAACGTTATCTCGGGCCCAAACCCCGCCAGAGCACTGATCCCCGTAAATGCGCCCAACGGTACGGGGATCCCCTCTTCACATACAGCGTTGACATTCGCCGTCGCCAATGTCTGCGTTTGCCTTGCTAAAAGATTGATCTGATAGGAATTTGCTTCAATGCTTAAAATTTCACCCTGGTCGTTTCTCTCAACCGAAACCAATTTATCATATTCGATACCGTTCCACTGCATAGTCTGCAACGCGGCTTCGTTGACCGCTTCCGCCATCTTCGCACGCGAATTTTCTTCGCTCAGGGAAATCAGCAACCGCAAAACTCCGCACTGAAACCACACAAATGCAAGGATCACCACAGCCAGCAAAATCGCTGCAATCACAAATTTTTTTATCCGCAGCGGCTTGCGGTAGCGCCGATAACGATATCCCGTTTCATAACCGTACCCACTCATATCATTTTAATGTATGCGCCGCTTTCATGAATTAGTACAGCTTCCCGACAGCCGTATTTCAATAAGCATCCCGACACAAACATCAGCCTGCCGCGACAAAATTTGCTGCGGCAGGCTGATACAATAAATAACTCACGGGAAATTAAGGCTGATTTAAAGAACAGGCTGAGGCTATCCGCACTCTTTTCGCATATATTATGCCAATCTATCCGATCCCAAAAGCCCGGCCTCTCGCTTTACGTCTCATAAACTATGAAATGAGTGAACCGTTATTCTCACGGAAATCCCCGCTTCGATTGGATGTTTCCGTTTCAATAAAAAACGTACGTTGCGCTTTGGTTGCATCTTTTGTGATCACAAAGGCGCCGTTAACGCTCGCCAGATAATACTGTGAATTTGCAATACTCTGAAATTGTACGCCCTCTCCGTTCTCTCCGACAAGCGTTCGGAACGTCATGTTGATTTTATCTGCCATTCCCTCTTTACTCGCGGGATCTTCCGAATCCTGCGTGATCACGATCTCGCCCGAAATCGGATCCGCCCATATATACAATCCGGGCTTATTGTACGCCTGAATGGAAACATATGCTTCCCCCGTTTTTCCCTCCGGCACATACTTTGCTTCTTCGATCTCCCAAAGCATGTCGTCCGTATCGTCCAGATCGCTCTCCTGCCAAAGAAGCAGATCGATCTTCAACGGGTACAAATAAGCAGACCCCGAATCCTGCTGCGGATTTTTAAAATTGCGATGCGACAGAGGCGTGCCGTTGCTGTCCGTTATTTTGCTCGCACCCCCCGTCAGACCCGTAGATGTTTCCGCCACGTATTTGATATAGCCGTTTTGGTCAAATTCCAATTCCGCAATGCACGCCACGCGGCGGTATCCGCTCCCATACGGCAGAGAACCGTTATGATAGATCATATATGTACTTCCGCCAAAATCAAATATCGCGGGATGATTCGTATTGGAAGTAGCCGTCGGATCCATCAGAAGATTGCCGTAATCCCAAACAGCTTCCCATAACGTATCGTTCACGCTGTATGCAAGCGCTTCACGCCATCCCGCCGCGTAGAACATATAGAATTTTCCGTTTCGCTCATACAAATACGGTGCTTCCGTAAACGTATTCCCGACCGGGTTCTTGCTGTAACAATCCAGCCGCATGATGTCCCAATCGGCAGGATCCGACGAATCTTTATAACTCGTCTCTCCGCCATAACAAGGCTGCTGCGTCTTACGGTCGATCACTTTTATATCTCCTGTGCCCGACGCACTGCGATCTACGATCTCCAACGCGACCGTATATCCTTCCGCACAATACTCGGTTGTTGCGTCCGTGATCTCGACCTGCGCCATAAAACAATTGCTGTTGCCCCAGGCTATATAGAATTCATCCTTTCCGTCCTTATCCGTATCATAAATCAGTGCAGTCGGATCAATATCGTTCCAGCGCGCTATATCTTTCGTGGCATCATCACGGTTATCCGTCCACGAACTGTACACGAGCGGCTGGCTGTAACAGGTAAACGGCCCCGTCGGATCTTTCGATACGGCCACCCCGATGCATTGATCCCCGTTTTCATTCGCCGTTACCGACCCCGCAGTCGTATCAGACCAGCAGCAGAACAGGAACCAATAATACCCCTCATACTTTACGACCTGCGCCGCCCATGCGGAATTATAACTCTTGTTTGTCCACGGAACGTCGCGGATATCCATGATGATACTTTCCGCCTTCCAGCTTAAAAGATCCGTCGAAGAATAGCAGATCCATTCCGGCATATTATACTCACCTGTTTTTGAAACATCATGTCCGGCATAAAGATAAACCGTTTCGCCCTCTTCTCCGCTCTCTACCAAAACGGAAGGATCTCCTGCATACGTCAGAACTTCTTTATCGCCTTTTTGCCAAAGCGTGCTCTCCGTATCCCAGGAGGAATCATAACTGCTGTCGCCGACCCCGAATCCGCCGATCGGATTGCCGCCCGTACTTTTTGGAAGACTTACTTCCCGCAATTCAGCCGATTCACTCGCAAACTGCGCCGTAAGGGTAATGCTTGCCTTCACTTTGAACGTATAAGGATTCTGTTCGGAAACGATTTCACCGCCAACCTCCCAACCGATAAAACTCTGCCCCTCCGGTATCGATGCCGTTATCGTGCAAACGGCATTCTCCTCATATTCTCCGCCGCCCGTTCCGCCGATCACGGTTACTGTATATTTCTGCGTTTCACTCTCTTTCTCTTTGGTTCCGCACGCGCTCAAAAAAACCGTAAACACCAAAGCCGGCAGCATTGCTAAAATAAGTAACGTTCTGAAAATTTTCTGTTTCATCTTTGCCCCCACTTCTTACTAATCCGCCAACGCATGCACATCCTCTACCGCGTGCAGCATGCCGATCTCGTCCTGTGAAAGGACTCTGTTATACACGGTCAGATTCGCCGCATAGGCCACTTGGTTCCCGTCCGTACTCCAGTAGGAACGGCCTACCCAGTTATCCTGCCCGTTCAAAACCGCATTCAATATTGCTTCAAACTGATCGCCTGCATGGTAAACAGCGGCACCGATACCGCCGTAAACGCGGTTTGTCGCCGCGCTGCTTACATAAAAAGAAACCGTGCGACTGTACGGATCGAACACGATTGACGCCGTGATCCACTCACCCGCAATGATCGTACAGAACCGATTCGCCTCCGGATACGTGTCAAACACATCCGAATTATTCAACGTGATGCGAACAGTACCGCTTTCAAACGCAAAGAAAATGCCCGTTCCGTTTTGATAACCATCCCCTGAAGCCTTCGTCCCTAACTGGAATATCCGCGCCCACGGTTTATAGAGCGTTTCCGCATACACGGAAACCGTCATGGTCAGCCCCGTCTGCAACGTCGCTCCCCGCATGGCATCCGCAGGTATCTTGAGTCCCGTTGTGGCGCTTGTCGAAGTGTCCCATCTGTCGCGATCATGCAACATGTTTTCATTAAACAATTTTGTACCCGTGATCCGCTGTTTCGTCGCCGCAAGAGTTTGCGTAATGTCGGAATAAGAGGTGCCGTTCATAAACCGCACTTTCTCCGAGAAAGCGTTTACAAGGTTTTCTCCGCTTCCCGACAGCGGATATGCCGAAACCAAACCCGCCGTAAGATCGGGTTTCCGATAAAACGCCTTTAACTCCTCCAGCGCGGATTCCAAGGCCTGCGCAACAGCGTCTACTTCCTGCTGCGAAGCCTCAAAATAATTCAAACCGCGCGCATTTTCAAGAGCATGTTCCAGCGCTCCGTAAGCCTCCGACCAACCGACTGCCGACGTATCGTAATTAGATAAGGATATGTTTTCCGCTTCTTCTTTGAGAGCGTTCAGACACGAAAAATCTGCATAGCCCGCATTCACGCCTGCAATCTCTTCCGCTGTCAGCGCCTTTGCGTACAGCGCCACGTTTTTCACGTTCATATCCGCCTGTCCCCAATAATTGTCCGCACAGCCCAGATGAAAATACTCTGCCGTATTGATAAATCCGACCGTATCGTAACTGTACGCACCGCGATCGCCGTCCGTATATGTATAGGTCTCCTGCAAAATACCGTTCAGATAAATTTTAATTGCGCCGTCGTCTGCCGTGAGAATATATTGAGAAAGATTCTGCATGTTCAGAACCCGATCGGGTACGATATCATAATAAGCGCTCGTACTGCCCGTCTCGCCGTTCCTGTTCAGATGAAAGCCGACTCCGCTTCCGCCCACACAGAAAAATTTGGCATCACACAACGTCGGATCCTGCGTCGCAGTAAACCCGAACATCGATTCATACTGGTTGATGAATGCACCTGTGATGGCGACATTTATTACGACGGAAAAGCCTTCGCCCACTTTTCCTTTTAAAGGATTGGAAACGGAATATGCAGCCATGTTTCCGTTCGCCAAAATTCCGCCCGTGATCGTAAGCCCTGTTCCCCTTTCGAGCACAACCGAAGCGCTCCCTTTGCTGACCGCTTTCCATTCACCTGCATCAAACGCCGCCGAAGTAAAATCGTACGCTGCCGTCGGAATGACGGTCCCGGTTGTTGCACTCAGACCCTCATAATCCAGCCCCGTCGTTTGCCCTGCTTCCTGCCGTGCGCAAGACGCCAGCATCGCACCGGGCAAAACCAGAAGCAATGCCAGCACCGCCGCTGCGATCCTTTGCGGTATTCGCCTTAAATTCATTCAGTTTTCCCTCCATCATATTTTTATAAACAACTAATCTTGAAATCTCTTAGGAAATAACAAAAACAGTTACGCTGTTTTTATCCAATGTATACTCAAACGAGTCTCCGCAGATTTTTAATTTTCTTTCCACGGGGATAATATTATATTTTACCCCCTGTTCCGTTCCGATCTCATTGACAACATTTTCATTTTCATCCGACAACGTGATCACGTTTGCAGAAGTCTTCTGATCAAAATTTTTCAAATCCACACGCAAGTTCTGCTCCGTTCCGCTCGCATTGACAACTTTCAGATAAATCTTTTCATCATCTGCCGTTGCAGATTGGAATACCCTCTCATTCACGCGCCAGACATTCTTTTCATACAAAAAGTTCCAATCTCCGCCTTTACAGAAATACGCACTCATCTTTTTCTTGCCGTAAATAATTTTTAACGTATTCTTTTCCGGAGCGTATCCTACAAATTTATCTTTTCCCATCAGTTCGCATACGGTCCTGATAAAATCGACCCGTTTTTCAAACGAAACATCATACCCTCCATGATTTTTTCCGTATTGGCAGCTCATGGAAAAAACATTGCAATCCAATGTTCCGCGATCTTCCACGCCACGTACTCCGACGGCCACGATAAAGCTCTGCGCCCCTTTGATCCTGCGCATGTCAACTTCTACTACGCATTCAGAAAAATTCCCGTCCAACCAAAAACCGTTGAACGCATTCGCCTTGTCGATGATCAATTCTCCATTCGCGATTCTGCCCCCCGCGGCGCGCGGATATGCCGCCCAGCCGCCCAGGCCGTCTTTAAAATTATGCCAATATAAAAGTTTACCGTCTTTGATCGACCGAATACGCACTTCCCGTACTGCAACCTGCGTCGAGTTCGCGCCGATCAGTATTCCGCCCGCGTTGTCGTCGTCCGTTCTGCAAACATCCTTTAAAACAAATTTCCCCGTGTTTGCGGCAAACATCTGCTGAACAAAATAATTCGGCGTCCGCATGATATCGCGCGGATTAAACCAAATCAGATCGGGCGTCCACTTATAATTGGCAGTCGACGCAAAAAGCGGCGCATAGCACGTCAGTTTTACCACGTCGCTGTTCCTTTCACAACCCGTCAGAAACGCCGCTTCCGCGATTGCCGAACGCAAATTATTCTCTCCGTTCAGGCGTCCGCGACCGTCGCTCATCGTGTGCATCGCATATTCTCCCATGAACACTTTCGCACCGTTTCGATCATAACAGTCGTACCGCCTAGTATTGTCGATAAACCACTGATAAGAATTGTAGACGTGCTCATCCACGATCATATCCCGATATTTTTCATTGATAATTTTCCAGTTATCGTTCGAATCCTGCGGACGAATGTCCACACCAGCCGTCGTTATTACCGTTATACCAAATTTTTTCAAAAGATCCGTCTGGCTTCCGGCATATTCGTATTGCCGCAGCCCCATCAGGCACGCTGCAAAATTTTCAAAGTATTCTCTGCCCCAGTTCTCGTTCCCGATCCCGACATACTCCAACGAAAATGGCTCCGGGTGCCCCATCCCGGCACGCACTGCTGCCCAATACGCTTCCTCTTTGTCTTCGCTCTCCGTGTTTCCTTTGGCAAAAAACAACAGATCCGCCACATTGTCGATCACTTCTTCTTTGAACATCTTCGTTCCGGGTATGATCCTGCGATATCCTTCACCGCGCTGTTCGCCCACGCGGATCTGACAAAGCAAACCGCAATGCACGACTGGTAACGGTGCCATTTTCAAATCTTCACACAGGCAAAAATATTCATAAAAACCGATCGCGTATGATTGCATGTATCCCCATGTGTTTGCAATCTGCCGCCGCTTTTCCAACGGGCCGACCGTTCCGCGCCAACGATACTGATTTTCGAAAACCTCATCACCCTCCACGACACAGCCGCCCGGAAAGCGTAAAAACGAAGGATGACATTCCTTCAATACCTGCACGATCCGCGGCGAAAGTTTTCCGTTCCTGTATTTGTCCGGATCTCCCCAGACGTCTTCCGGTAAGAGCGAGACATAATCCACACCGATCCTGCCTTGACCGCGGAAAATGATCACCAGCCTGCCCATTTCCGTTTTCAATGCATTTACCGAACAACAAACTTTCTTCCACGTTCCGCCGTTCCCCGAAAGAACGATCTCCGATTTTGTCGTCAGTTCTCCTTTCTTGCCGCGAATATAAACCTCCGCCGTACCTTCAAAACCCAAAGGCTTTACCCACATACTGAAATGGTATGTTTTCCCTTTATCCAGCGCCATGCCGTAATTATTCCAGCCGCCAACCGCATAACCGGGATTTTCCAATCGGTAAAATCCTCCGATGCACAACATAAGATAAGACGGATTCGAGGGAGCAATACCGCCTTCTGTACTGATATTGTGCGAGCCCGCGCCCTTTATATCCCAATATTTATCCTTCATCTGCCTTAACTCTACAGGCACCGTACAATTGTGCGCATCGTAGGAAAAATATTCAAACTCAAACGAATTGTTGATGATCATTTCCGCATTTAACCCACCGTCCGCAGACTGATTAATGTCCTCAAAAAACAATCCGTATAAATGATCGCTAACCGCGATCCCTTGCTTTTTCTTGTCCAATGTATACCGAATCATCCGCATGCTCCCTTTCTTTGTTAGCTCAATTCTACCATACAAACCCCATCAAGTCAATGCTGATTTGAAAATAATTTTAATATTTTTTGCATTTTTCTAACTTTTTTTGAGCGAAACGATAACCTATTAGTCTAAATTTATACAAAAAAGGACGAAACATACTCTGTTTCGTCCTTTTTTTGAAATTTTTGCTGATTTTTAGTTCTAAAGCAGCTTTTTCATTCTATTTTTTTCAAAATACCGTTTTCCATTAGCAGCCTTGTCTCAGAAGCCGAAGCCAATCCGGAGCGAAAAGCAGTTGCACAACCGGCCGCTACCCCCAGCGACAACGCCTGTCTGTCGTTCGCACCGCTTTCCTTTGCCGCAAGAAATGCCGCCAACAAAGCATCCCCGGACCCGACCGTATCTTTGACACATCCGAAATAAGATGCCGCCCTTTCTTTTTTACCCTGGTCCGACATAAAAATTGCGCCGTCCTCACCTAAACTGACGATCACATTTCTTGCTCCCATCCGTATCAACTCTTGTGCCAATTCATATGCCTGAGAACAGTTTTCGACCATAACACCGAAAAGCTCGCTCAGCTCTTCTCGGTTCGGCTTTACAAGCCATGGTCTGTATTTTAAAATCCCTTTCAATAAACGTCCCGCCGTATCCGCAACAATACGCAAATCTTTCCCTTGCAATGATTCCAAGATATACGAATAACTCTCTTGTGAAAGAGATGAAGGAACACTGCCTGCCAATACGACAACCGAATTTTCCGGTACCTGCACCAGTTTTTCGACCAACCGATCCAGATCCTTTTGCGTAACTTCCGGTCCGGCACCGTTAATATCTGTCTCAGCCTTTTTTTCACGCACCTTAACGTTGATACGCGTCAACCCTCTTACCCGCAAAAAATCATTTGCTATTTTGTCCTGATCCAAAAATCTGCACAGCATCTCCCCAGTCTGCCCGCCGACAAAACCCAATGCCGTCGTCTCGACCCCAAAGCTATGCAATACCGCGGAAACATTGATCCCTTTACCTCCCGCATGCAACTCTTCCCGTTCCGACCAGTTTATCTCACCATGATTGATCTGTTCCGTGTAAATCCTGTAATCAAGCGCAGGGTTCATTGTAACGGTATAAATCATTTCAACTTTTCCCCCTCAGCATCTAAAACGCACTGTTCTTTTAAATATTCTTCCAGTATCCCTGCTGCGCACGCACATAATTGAGGGCAAGGACGCTTTTTATAATATTCCGCCGTTCTTTCCTCCGCCTGAGGAGAACAGTCTGTTTTTACCCCCGATAATAGTTCACGACAGATAATTGAACCGTTCATCTCTCGAAACCGTGAAGCCAGCTCCTGTTCCCGCGCATACAACTCCGATTTTTCTTTTGTCGTCGGAGTCTTTGCATTATAAAAGATAAGTCCCGCAATCATCATCATCCCGGATACCGTTCCGCAGATTTCCCGCATTCTGCCGACCCCACCACCAAACGGAGCGCTCATACGCAGCAAATCTTCTCCGCTTATCCCCGTCAGATCTGAAAACGCCAAAACAACCGACTGCGCACAATTCAAACCTTTTTTAAAATTTTCTTCCGCTCTCTCCGCCCTGTTCATGCTTTTCTCCTGAATCTGCCAATTGGATTTTCAAAAAAACCTTGCTTTATCAAAAATCTATGGTATAATGAAATCATGATTGATATCTTTTATACATACAATTCAATTATCTCAGATGATTTTATCAAAATGATCCTTACGCAATATTATAATATAACAAATCCGATCATTTGTAAATCGTTTAACGGTAAACCTTTTATCGACGGGAGAAAAATTCACTTTAACCTCACCCACAGCAAACAGATCACCGCTCTTGCCGTCGGAAAAAAACGCGTCGGCATTGACTGCGAATCTTTAACCGGTAAAGCCAGGCCTGCCGTTTTAAACAAGTTCTCCGATCGAGAAAAATCCGAAATCCTCAGCGTCGGCGACTTTTATACACATTGGACCGCCAAAGAAAGTTATATAAAATTTTTCGGAGAAACTCTTGCCAATCTTTGGAGAAAAGTCGAATTCTACCGCGGTCATATTTATCTGCGAGGCGAGCTCACTGACGCTCATATCACGCAGTTTGAAATAGATAATTATGTATTCAGTATCTGCGGAGATTATTCAAAGTTTAATCTTCATAAGATCTGAAGCAGTCTTTTAAAATTGTGCCGTATTTGTCTGAGCCGTCATTTTTATTTGCAAGTCTTTTTTATCCAATCATTACAGGTTTTACACGACTTATACAATTTACCGAAAAAAACAGCAAAGCCTTCTTTGGCTTTGCTGTTTTTTATATTAAATTTCGGTTCAACGCCCATCTCCTGCCCACACGACAAACACTTTCCGAAAATCTGAATATCAAAAATTCCGCATTGAGCCGTGAAAAACAAAAAAAGCACCCGAAAAAGGTGCTTTTCTGGCGCAGAGAAAGGGATTTGAACCCTTGTTACCCTTATGGGGGTAAACACGATTTCGAGTCGTGCGCGTTCGACCGCTCCGCCATCTCTGCATTTTTGCTTGCGTTTAAACAAGCATCAATTATTTAACCACTGTTTTATATTATAACTCTTTATTTTATATTTGTCAATCTTTCGGGCAAATGTTTTACACACAAAGTCGTTAAAATTCCGACAATTATTCCCGCCGCCAGACTGAATCCTCCGACAAACGGCAACTGAACATACAAAGAAGGCGCTTCCATGATCAAAACCGCAACACTCGTGCGCGCTATGTTGCTCAAAATTGCGCCCGCAACACTCACGGAAACAAGACTTACTTTCGGAAATACAGCCGCATACAATCCTGCCATAATAAGATATGCACACATACTCCCCGCCAAATTGAATACAATTGCAAAACCACTCCAGGATATCAGTCCTGTCAAAAGGTTTTTAGCCAAAACAAATACAAATGCTTTCCCCGCCCCGTAATAAATGATCACAAGCAAGACAAAAACATTCGCCAGCCCGATTTTTACATACGGAGCTACAGGCAGCAACGGCGGAATCAATGATTCTATCAAAAATACGATACTCGCTGCCGCAAGCATAATTCCGAGAATGGAAATTTCCCGTGCCGTTATCTTTTTCATACGTCCGTTTCCAACCCCTTGCCTCGAATTTCTATACGCAGATCATGCGGCACGCAAATAATCTCGCCCCAACTGTGCGCTCCTAAATGTTCGCAGGTATGATCCGGACAGTCTGCCCCGCTTACGCGGACTGTCCCCCCTTCCACCGAAATTCTGTTATAGCTCTTATACCCGTTCGAATCGTTGTATTTTTCCACAATACCTTCACCGTTTTCTATATAAAAAATATACTCCGCATCCGTATCCAGCAAAGCGCTGAAGATCTGCTCACCTCGGTAATAAACATAAAAAGTATCCCCTTTTTCCTTCGGGGTCAGAAATGCGACAAGCACAAAAAAAACGATCAGCAGAAGCGCCGCCGCAAATACGGCGACGTCTCCCCAAACAAAATATTTCTGTCTTTTAATCTGATCTATTTTTTCGTCCCTGTTCATATGATTTTAACCGTTTCTTGCCGCAAGTAATTCTATATACTCTCTTTCTTTCTCGCAAGGAACAACTTCATCTTTTGCCGCGGAAATCTCGGTATATGTGAAAACATTCTCGACTTTATCGGTCAAGGAAGGATTCGTCAACTGCGCATATTCTTTTGGCTGCAAAACGGTATACTCACCGACCGTATAATAACAAAAATCTGAAGTGATAACGACCGCTCCTATTCCGTATTCCTTCCATAACAACTCATAAAACGATAAAGCTTGCGTTAAAGGCATACAAAAACCTGTCGTTGAATACGCATCCGCCAACGCACCCGCATGCGCGACCGATAACGGAACCAATACCGTAATGCTGATCACCCCGTTATCCGAAGGCCGACCTGTAGCGGGATCCAAAATATGCTTGTATATCTTGCCGTCATAAACGTAATAACGATAGTCATCCGCACTCGTGCTGACTGCAACATCCGAAAGCCCCGTAAAATACAGTGCTCCTCCGGAACTCAATCCGCCCGTTATTTCTTTTCGCGGATTTTCCAGCGTTGCCGTGTATCCCAACCCTGCCGAGTCGTTTTGTTTTTCGCCTGCCAGTACCGAATTCGACATAACGGAAAATGTTCCCTGAACCTCACCGTAGCGCTGCCGCAGAAGTGCCAAAACACAATCACTCATGTATCCCTTCGCAATCCCGCCGAAGTCAATGCGCGTCTCAGCATTTTTCTTGACAATTTCTCCGCTCTCCGCCCTGTAAATGTCATCAAATTGAGATTTTTCCAAACACGCATCAATTTCATTCTGCGGCGGCTCCTGCCTCGGCTGCGTATAGCGATCGGCATATTCTGGCGAAAAACCCCACAGCTCACTCAAATTATACAGCGCAGGAGAAAACGCCCCGTTCGTTTGCAGATACAGCTCTTTACTTAACGAAAAAAGATCCGATGTGTATTCACCCGCCTGAATTTTTTCTCCTGCATCCGCGGCATTGATGCGCGCGACGCTTCCGTTTTTCTCCGTGCTGACATCGTCTTCAATCGAGTTCAGCATCTTTCCCACTTCGGCTGAAATCGAACGGATCTCGTTATTATCCAGTTTTTGCCCTCCGGCATAGAAATTGGATGAGATCGAAAATTCCACAAAATAATATTCGGTTTCATCCGCACTGCATGCGCAAAAACATAAAATTGCCGCACTCAGCAGAAAACAGAGCGCCCGTCCGAAAAATTTAGCGATCACCGTAAAAAATCAACCCCAATGTTCCCGGCCCGCAATGCGACGCAATTACCGGCCCCACGATCTGATAATCGATCGTGATGTCCTGGCCGAACTCATTCTTCAGCGCCTCTACAAACGCATCACCTGTTTGCGGACAATCCGCCTGCAAAACTTCGATTCTGTAATCTTTTACATTGCAGTTATGTTCATGCATTAAACGGATAAATTCAGCAAAAACACGCTTTGAACCCTTGATTTTACCTACGCTTTGCAAAGACCCATCCTCTACAATGGAGATCATCGGTTTAATTCCGAGGAGCGAACCGAGTGTCGCCGTGAGCGCAGAGATCCTGCCGCCGCGTTTCAGGTATACAAGATCATCCACAACAAAATATACGATCGTATGATCGCGCAGGTTTGTCAGATATGCATCCAGCTCGTCCATCGTGGCACCCGCGCGGTATTTTTCCGCCGCATAACGCACCTGAAACCCGCTGCCTAAACTGATCGCTTTCGTGTCAAATGTGCGAATCTCACGATCCGGATATTTCTCTTTCAGCTTCGCGATCGCCTTGTCCATGCTTTCAAATGTCGCCGAAAGTTTGTGAGAAAAGGTAATGTAATAAATGTCTTTTCCCTCTTGCAGTACCGGTTCAAAATAATCTATATAGTTTTGTTCGTTGATCGCAGAAGTCGTCGGGACCGCTCCCGCACGCATACGATCATAAAAATGTTTGAAATCCGTTTTTTCTCCCAAATCATAATAGTACTCTTCCCCGTCCAGCACATACGGCATGCGGATCACTTTTAACCCGTATTCCTTTGCAGTCGTATACCACAGCTCGCAATTCGAATCGCAAAACAACTGATACATTCGTAACTCCTTCCCTTTTCTTATAATTGTAGACGTACTCTCACCAAAGTACATTGTCATTATACTATATGACGCCGAGCTTTGCAATCGATTCAAACAAATTCAAAACTTTTTGTGGACTATTTTTCTCAATTTGTCTTGTTCCAACAACCAACAATTAAAAATCACGCCGATCACAAAACAAATCATCAGCAGATACAGCCACAACAGAAAAACAATCAGAAATACCGCCGCGCCGTATAGCCTCTGCATCGAACCGAAACTTGCGTATACCGAAAATCCGAACGACGCAAGTCCTCCCAGCAAAAGCGTCAGCAGACTCCCCCAAACCACATTCTTTACCCCGATCCTGTACGGACAGATATATAAATTCAGCAATATAAGCAGTCCGAACACAAACACCCCGAACAATGCATACACTGCTACCTGCGCGATAAAAGACGGGAATAATCTCTGCAACAAAGCATTCCCCAACAAAAAAAGAATTACCCCGAAGATAAACAGAATCATCACAATAAAGAGCAAAACAACCGCCGACAGCCTTATCAGCAATCCGCCCTTCCGCCTGCCGAATTCATATATAATTTCTCCGCTTCGGCGCATATGGTAAAACAAATTCGTAGACGAATATAAGGTGGTCGCCAGTAATACAACGGACGCTCCCGCCGTGGCGCTTTGCGCCGCATCCCTGAGATATAAAAATACGTCTTTTACTTCGGAAAAAATCTCCAGCTCTAAAAGCTGCGTGTAATCGATATTCAGCTTTCCGAACAGCAGGGTCAGCCAGAATAAAAAAGGCACCACCGACATGACAAGGAAAAATGCCATAGTCCCCGCCAAAGTCGTATATTTTTTTGCCGATAAATAAGAAAACGCACCGCGTACTTTTTCATAGGCATCTTTTACCTGACTGCTGCTCTTCATAAATTTATTTTATGCAGTTTGCCGCGGAAAATTTATCCGAAGCTTCAGTTTTGCCGTCTTTTTTTTCACGAATGCGACATCCTCAAAAAATATCGGATGCAAACCCTCATACCCAAAAATATTTATATACGTACACAGGCTGCAAACGCAAAGACCCGCGAGGCTAAAAAGCCGCGCGGGTCTTTGATCACATCCTGACAAAATGTCCTGTCCTACTAAAAAATTTATGCTTTTTTGGGTATCAAAAGTCCGATCCCGCCGTCTTCTCTTAAATAAACGACCCTGACTTCACCCGTCTCAGAATCCTGATAGACGTAGAAGGAATGCCCGAGCATATCCAGCTGATCCGCCGCCTCTTCTTCGGTCATGGGAGTAAGCCGGAACGTTTTCGTCTTTACCAATTTACTCTCGGGTAATACCTCTTCACGGAAGAACAGCTGCTTTTCTGCGAAAGCATCCTTTTTCAGTTTAGATTCGATCTTTGATTTATGCTTATAAATCTGTCTCTCGATCTTCGGCAGCACTTCATCGATATTATCATAAAAATTATCACCCGCAACTTCCGCCCGTATCATGTTGCCCTTATAATAAATCGTAAGTTCGGTTTTGCAAAGTTTGTTTTCCTGTTTCAGGTAAACGGAGCAAATGGCATCCTCGTCAAAATACTTATCGAGCTTTGCAACTTTTTTCTCCACAACCCCGATGAGCTTTTCACCGGCCTTGCAATTTTTTTCATTGATTTCAACGCGCATAATCTTTCCCTCCTGATGTTATTTCACAACGATTTTTCATAAGCATGAAAAACCGGCGCTTTCTATTTCAGAGTACGGAATACGATCTTCCCATCCTTTGCGTCTGCCATGACTTTTTGGCCGGGCAATACTTTATTCGCCAGAATTTCTTCGCTGAGCGCATCTTCCATGCGCCGCTGTATCACCCTGCGCAGCGGGCGTGCTCCGTACACCGTATCATATCCTTCATCCAGCAACAGCTGCTTTGCCGCTTCCGTAACCGAAAGCTCTATTTCCCGCTTTTTCAGACGCTCGCACAGCACCGATAAAAACAGATCGCAAACCTTGGAAGCATCCTCTCGGCTCAGCTTATGGAAAATAATAATTTCATCCACACGGTTTAAAAATTCAGGCTTAAACTGTGATTTCAACTCTTCCGTGATCTTATCTTTCATGCGGTCGTATTCTGCCATGTCTGCATCCGATTCGGCACCGCCCGAAAAACCAAGCCGACGCATTTCGTTGACTTTTCCCGCCCCGACATTGCTCGTCATGATAATGATCGTATTTTTAAAACTGACAACCCGGCCTTTACTGTCGCTCAGCCGCCCGTCATCCAGGATCTGCAAAAGAATATTGAATACGTCCGGATGAGCCTTTTCGATTTCATCGAAAAGCACAACCGAATAAGGTTTACGTCGTATTTTCTCCGTGAGCTGACCGCCCGCATCTTCAAAGCCGACGTATCCCGGAGGGGCACCGATGATCTTGCTCACCGAATGCTTTTCCATGAATTCACTCATATCCAGGCGAATCATCAGCCTTTCGTCCCCGAACATTGCCGCCGCCAATGCTTTACTGAGCTCCGTCTTACCGACTCCCGTAGGCCCGACAAAAATAAAGGAACCGATCGGTCTGTTCGGATCTTTCAATCCTGCCCTTGCACGGCGGATAGCCTTTGCGACCGCCGACACAGCTTCATCCTGCCCGATCACCCGCTTATGCAATTCATCTTCCAGATGCAAAAGCCTCTTACTCTCTTCTTCCGTCAGACGGACGACCGGAATTCCCGTCCAGCTCGCCACGATCTTTGCCACATCTTCCGCTCCGATGCTTGCATGGCTTTCCTTGCGCGTCTTTTCCCAGTCTTCGCGGATCTTCGCGATTTCTCCTTCCGTCTGCTTGATCTTCTGCAGAAAATTCTGTGCGGCAAGAAAGTCATCCTTGCGGACCGCCTTGTTTTTTTCTGCCGTCAGGCGCTCGATTTCCTGTTCCTTCTCCTTGATACCCTCCGGGCCGTTGTAACTGTCCAGTCGTGCACGACTCGCCGCTTCATCGATCAGATCAATTGCTTTATCCGGCAAAAAACGGTCTGTGATATAACGATCGGAAAGGCTCGCCGCCGCGACGATCGCATCATCGCTGATCGTAACTTTGTGATGCGCTTCATATTTATCCCGCAAGCCTCGTAAAATTTCAATCGTCTCTTCCACGCTGGGCTGCTCCACGTTTACGGGCGTAAAGCGGCGCTCCAGCGCAGGATCCTTTTCAATGTATTTGCGATACTCGTCCAGCGTCGTCGCCCCGATCGTCTGCAATTCTCCGCGCGCCAACATAGGTTTAAGAATATTCGCCGCATCCATACTGTTATCCGCACTCGCGCCCGCACCGACAATATTGTGTATTTCGTCGATAAACAATATAACGTTGCCGCTTTTCTGGATCGCTTCGATACTCTCTTTTAAACGTTCCTCAAAATCACCGCGGTATTTCGCGCCCGCAAGCATTCCGGGAAGATCCAGCGAAAATACAGTCTTTCCCGACAAGAGATCCGGGACTTCCCCGCGCACGATCGCCTGCGCAAGACCTTCCACCACGGCGCTCTTTCCGACCCCCGGTTCCCCGACCAATACAGGGTTATTCTTCGTCCGACGGGATAAAACCTGAATAATTTTATCAATTTCCTTTTTCCTGCCTATGACAGGGTCGATCTTTCCCTCCCGCGCCTTTTGCGTAAGATCTGTTCCGAATCTAAGGCTCAGTCCGCCGCTTGTCTTTCCCTGGCCGACACCTTCATGCGCCTGCTGACTCGCACGCTGTATACGAAATTCATACATATCCAATTCCGGATCAGCCTTCGGTTCACCCATTTCCGCATCCAGCGCCGATAAGAGTTCATCAATATCGATCCCCAGCATGCGCAAAAGCCGCACCGCCACCGATTCGTCATCCGCCAAAATCGCCAGAAGCATATATTCGCTTCCCACACTTGCTCCCGTACCGTCGTGGTCGACCGCGTATTCGCAAGCCTTGTCAAACATTCCCTTTGTACGCGGTGTGAAACCCGTCAGTTTGGTGCGTTTATCCAAAGTGCGTACAAACACGGATCGATATTCCGGCTCCGTAACACCTGCCGAACGCAGAATACGGCACGCGCGGCATTCCGGCACATTCAGCATTCCGAACAGCACATGCTCACTTCCCACATACGTGCTGCCGTAATATTTCGCCGCATCCACCGATAATTTCAAAGCCTTTTGAAGATTCATCGAAAATTTATTAAAGTCGTACATTACCCGCTCCGATCTCAAAAATTATTATTTACATCTGCGAACAGCTGTCAGCGCCGCGCGGCACTTCTCTGCCCTGCATATATCCCGCTCCGACGCCGTCAGCGGTTTATCGACCAAAAGATTCAAATTAGACGGCCGCACCGACGAAATCAATTCATCCATAGCCGAAAATCGCCGCGACTCCAAAAAATCCAATGCGATCCCCAGTTTTACCGCCGAAGCAAGCTGAATGAACTCTCCGTACGAAATCTGCTCGCAATTGCACAAAACCCCGTACGCCCGGCAGCACTCATCCTTCATCCCGACATAATCGCTCGTCCGCAAAGCTTTCCGCGCCTGTGCCTCCAGGTTGACGATCTCCAGCACGGCACGCTGCACTTCCGACAATATATACTCTTCGTCGACGCCTAAAGTTACTTCGTTGCTGATCTGGTACATGTATCCTTCCGCCGCACTGCCTTCCCCGTAGACACCTCTTACCGTATGCCCGAGCCGCGATATTTCCCTTGTCAGGCGGTTCATTTTATGCATGCGCGTCAGCCCAGGCAAAAATAACATCACCGATGCCCGCAGTCCCGTTCCGAGATTGGTGGGACAAGCGGTGAGATATCCCAGCTGCGAATCAAAGGCAAAACGCAATTCTTTCGACAAATCGTCATCCACCGCCGAAATTTTTCGGTATGCCAACGGAAGATTCAATCCGTTTACAATATATTGTTCCCTCAAATGATCTTCTTCATTGATCATGAGTGAAAATTTCCCGTGCGGCGCATCCGCGTCGTTTTCTTCCTCGTCGATCAATGCCGCCCCGCACTGCTTATTCGCAGCAAGTTCCGCACTGATCAGATGATCGTCGCACAGAGACTGCGCAACCGTTTCGCTGATCTCATTCATCGTATAAAGCCGAAAACCGCGCACCCGTGCCGCCGCATCATAAACCTGACGGATCACCTTTCTGCCCTGCGCCGCATTCTTAAATGCCGAAGGAAACGGATAATCGCCAAGATTTCGCGCAAGCCGCACCCGTGTCGACACGACCGTACTCTCGATATTATTCATTCTCGCCTCCCGCATCGTTGATCATACGGCTGATTTCACGGATGTCGCGATTGATACGCTCCGCGTCTTTCATCCGCTTTTCCCGTAACGCACGTTCCAGATCCGTACGCAACCCCTTTAAAGCATCCAGCAATTCAAACAGCTTTCCGCTTCCGAGCGGCCGTTTCCCTTCATGCTGCGTCTTGCCGTGTATCCTGCGGATCGCAGGCATCAGCTCATCCCGAAACGTATCATAACACGCCGCACAGCCGACAAGCCCCGTACGCGTATAATCCGACAGTGTCGTTCCGCAAACAGGACATTTCAGTGCGTCGTCTTTCTCCGGCGGAAGAAAATTAACAAAAAAATCCGGTCCGTCTCCCAGATATGCCGCCGCACCGCCCAACCGTTCAAAGCACCCGTCGCACAAGTGCAGTTCTTCCCCGTCGTTTCCGCATACCGTGTGCGTCGCTTCCCTTTTTTTGCAGTTGGTACAGAGCATGTCGCACCCCCGTAAGTAAACCGAATTTCTCCGCCGCAGACTTGTCCGCGGCTTACCTTGCGCCCGTTCGGCGCTTCTTCTTTTGTCTTATTATACCACGAGACAGCTTCTTTGTAAACGGTTTTTCCAAAAAATGACGATCATCCCCCTCTTTTTCCGCTCTGTTCTCTCATTTTCTGACAACCGCACAATTTTACGTATAATCGCTGCGATCCATATTTGCCCGCACTTTTTCGATCGCCCTTTTTTCGATTCTGGAAATATATGAACGCGATATTTTTAAAAACACGGCTACTTCCCGCTGCGGCATCGGCGCTCCGCCCTTTAAACCATATCGCAGGCACAGCACCGTGTATTCACGATCAGTCAGCGTCTGCCGCAAAAGCCGCATAAATTTTTCTTTCACCAGTTTGTTTTCCACCGTCTTGAATACGCCGTCTTCCTTTTCAAACAGCAAATCCATCAGTGTAAGCTCGTTCCCTTCCTTATCCACTCCCACAGGATCCGACAAGTACACGTTTCCTTTGTGCTTTTTATTGCTTCGGATCAGCATTAATATTTCATTTTCAATACACCGCGCCGTATATGTCGCCAACTGCGTGCCTTTCCCGTCTTTGTATGTATCGATGGCTTTGATCAAACCGATACTTCCCACTGAGATCAGGTCATCGGTCTCCGCCGCCCCGCTGTACTTCTTTACAATATGCGCAACCAATCGCATATTGTGCCTTACAAGCATGTCTTTTGCCGATTTGTCTCCTTCTCTCGCCAAACGCAGGTACCTCGCCTCATCTTCTGCAGACAGCGGTTTCGGAAAAGAACTCTTTCCGCCGATCGCCCCCGTGAAAAACATTAATTTCCCCAATATCGCACATAAAAAATCAAACAGCATGGCCTTCCTCCTTTCTATACGGTTACCATTACTATATGATTTTTGCGGCTTGTACCATGCCCGTATCCCGATTTTCTGCCTGTCCCTTTTTTCCCGGAGGCTCCCAACCCTTTTTCATACTTTTTATCGGCTTCTAAGTGCAGAACACAATCCATACGGCGCTCATAAAACAAAGCTGCGTTCAATTGTACGCCTATCCGCACAGGCGGCGGTTATTTTGCATATCCATGGCATCGATTAAATAATCCCCGTTCTGCTGTAAACCGTATTCTCACTTACTCGGATATCCAAGCGTGAAGAGCCTATGACTGAGAACAAAAAAGCTATGAGCCGAAAGTCTTAAAATCGAATTGTTCGGTTTTTAAAGAAAATTGCCGGACGAAGCAAAAAAACTGCTCCGTCCGGCAATGATCGACTGTTTATCAAAGTTATATACCCTGTTCAGGTTTGACTGTTAAATTTTTTGATCGCTTCATATGTCGGCTTGCTGATCAAGTGTTCCATCCTGCAGGCATCGGCTTCCGCCGTCGTTTCATCCACACCCAACTTGATCAGAAACGCCGTCAAAACCTTGTGCTTTTCAAAAATCTGTTCTGCATAGGCCGTTCCGCTCTCCGTCAGATGAATATGATTGTCTATGATATTCACATATCCCTTTGAAGTGAGCTGACGCATTGCTTTCGTTACGGCGGGCTTGGAAACATTCAGCTCCCTGGCCACTTCGACTGAGTGTACGTCCTTCTGCCGCGCTGAAAGCCTTAAAATCGCTTCCAGATAGTCTTCACCCGATTCGTTATCAATCATTCTTTCTCCTCCGTGAGCGGCTCGCTTTCACATTTTTTCGGATCCAGCAGAACGTTACAATCGACCGTCTTCTTTAAAAGGCGCGTGAGATCCAGTATATCTTCCTCACCCAACACCTCAACATACAAATCAAAATATTTCAGTAAAAAGTCATACTTTTCCTGCAAAGCACGCCGGCCCGAATCTGTCAGCATCACATCCATCTTCCGCCGATCATCCGATGCAATCTTCATTTCGACATAGCCCTTCTCGCGCAAAGCGCGCAGAATATTCGCCGCGCGCGCCCTGCTGACCTGAAGATTGTCGCTGATCTGAGAAGGCGTTACACGATCATAACCGCAAGTATTCAGATACCACAGCGCTGCCGTTTCTCCTTCTACAAACTCCTGTAAATGACCGATGATATCCATTTTCGTCATCCGCCATAATTCGCGGATCAGGCCATCTCTCAATTCTTTTTTATCCATTTCTGCGAATTCCTCCGCTCATTCGTTGGATTTCAATGACTCCGCCATATTGATCCTGTTCAGCTTTATCAGCATAAACGCATAAACCAGCACCGCAAAGGCGATCGTAAGCAAAAACGCCCATAAGTAGCTCCAGCCGCTGATCACTCTGCCAAACATCATCGTAACACTGTTGACCCTGTCTATAATAAATAAATGCAGCAACATTCCCAGCAGCAACCCCAACAATGTTCCGGCTATCGTCAAAATCGCGCTTTCACGGTAAATATATCCCGCGACTTCCCATTTTCTGTAGCCCAATACCCTTAACGTCGCAATTTCACGCCTGCGCTCATCGATATTGATATTCGTAAGATTGTACAGAACAATAGCGGCAAGCGCCCCTGCACTGATCACCAGGATCGCTACGACAAGCCCCATTGTCGAACTTAACCCTTCCATCGTCTCTTTTGAGGAACAGGTAAATTCCACGCTCTGAACTTCTACACCCGAAGTACCGTTTTCCGACAAAATATTCTTCGCCAGCTCATCCGTATCATTCTCCGCTATGCCCGATTTTACCAAAACCGTATTGTATTCCGGCATCGTTCCGAACAGAGATTCGTAAGCCGCTTTTCCGATATATACATAGCTGCCCGTATAATTTTCGCAAACCGCACTGACCTTTACTTCCACGGGGCTTCCGCCGGAATGGCTGTAATATAAAGTATCACCTGCTTTGATGCCATATACGATCGCTATGTTTTCCGGCAATACGACATAATTGCCGGCATCTTGTACCGTTTCTATTATAGCAGAATTTTCACGTTCATGCAAGCTGACAAATGAATTAAATCCGGCATTGTTTTCCACGACATACATATCTACCGTTTCACTGGATGCTCCGCTGCCTTCCCCGATAATAAGTCTGCCGCTTTCTTTATAAACCGGTAAATATCTCTCGCCTTCCTGCGAAGCATCGCCGATAAATTCACGAAGCGCTCCGTCCGCTTCCGAGATATCGCCAGTATATTCGATCATTGTATCATACAAAATCACCTTGCTGTATTGCAAATCTGTAACTGCATTCACCGAATCGTTCAATCCGAAACCGGTCAGAATCAGCGCTGTACATCCCATGACCGAAACAATTGTCAGTATCATATTCTTTTTATAGCGGAAGATGTTTCGGAGCGTCGCTTTCCACTTGAATTTTAACGGTTTCCAGATAAACCCTATCCTTTCCAGCAAAATACGTTTGCCCGGCTTCGGAGCTTTCGGCTGCATAAGATTGGAAGGTTTTTCCTTCAATGATGTGCGGCAAGCACCCCACGTTACCAAAATTGTTCCCAACAGTGCCACGCCGAATACCACTACCGCAAAAATCCAACTGAATCCCAGTGAAAGCGCGGGAAGCTGATACATCGTTTCATAAGCCCGCCAGAATACCGACGGCAACAAGGCAAAACCGCACAAAATACCGCCTACACATCCGATAATACTTGCCAGACAGCAATAAATCAGATATTTGCTCATGATCCTGCCGCGGCTGTATCCCAACGCTTTAAACGTTCCGATCTGCATTCTGTCCTCGTCAACCATTCGAGTCATCGATGTTAAAGCCACCAACGCTGCCACCAAAATAAAGAATACCGGGAATATTCCCGCAATATTTTCCACTTTTTCCGCGTTCAGATCAAAACTGACATAACTGATATTCGTGCTCGCCCGATCCAGTACATACCACTGTGCATCCGGAAGGTTCTCTAACATTTTTTTCTGGTCTTCCGTCAGCATCCCGCCAAATTTATCCGACAATTCACGCAACTTCCCGACCGTCTCGTTCAGCTTGCCGCTCAGCGTTTCGCCGATCGATACAAGATCGTCCGTCTTTTCCAGTACATAACTTTTGTAATCGTCATGAAAACGCCTGTACTCGTCCGCCCCCGCTATCTTCACCCAGCAATCCGTGCATAGAATCTCCGCCCGGTTTTCTTCCCCGATCAACGGATTTTGAAGATACGAAAAAATACTGCCTTCTTTCTGAAGATCATACATATCCTCCGAATACCCGTATACAACAGTACCGATCGCCCCCGTCCCGATCGAGGTCGTTTCGCGTCCGTCCAGATAGTAATAATCGGGCGATGACACAATACCTACGACTTGGTATGTTGTTTGCTTATAAACATCGCCGTACGTCGATTCGTCTGTATTTAAAGTAAACTCGGTACCGATCTGTAGTTTCTCAAATTTATTCGTCGAGCGGATCACCACAACCTGATTTGTGCCCTTTTCAGGAAGTTTCCCCTCCTCCAATGTCAATGTATTCAGATACCCGCTGTCCAGATCCAGCCCGATAAATCTGCCGACTATATCTTTCGCGTTGACAGTAATCTCCGCATCCGTAGAAATCACAGCGGTTACTTCTTCCACCGATTCCGAATTTTCGATAGCTGCCAGATCTTCCTGCGTCAAACCTAAAGTTCCTTTGATCGTTACGTCGGACGCATTCATCCGTGTGTAATAGTCGTCCATCGTATTCTTCATGTCCGGCGTCGCCTGCATGACCCCGATCAGAAACCCCACACCCAACGCTATGATCGCCATGATCGCAATAAACCTGCCAAATCCCGTCGTAAACTCTTTTGCAATATTTTTATTGAATTTTCTCATGACTGCATTTCCTCCCGGCCGCACGTTCGCGTACTACCACTCGATCACCGACACATCCGCAGGATTTTCATTAACTTCTTCCGCCGACACCTTGCCGTTCTTGATATGGATCACCCTGTCCGCCATCTGCGTGATCGCCTGGTTGTGCGTAATGACAATGACCGTCTTTTTATTGTTGCGGCATACATCGTGCAGAAGTTTCAATATGCTTTTACCTGTTTCATAATCCAGCGCCCCCGTCGGTTCATCACACAGCAGCAACTTCGGGTTCTTTGCGATCGCCCGCGCGATCGACACTCTCTGCTGTTCCCCGCCGGACAACTGCGCCGGGAAATTGTTCATCCTGTTTCCAAGTCCTACATTCTTCAGTGTTTCTTCCGCATCCAACGGATTCTTGCAGATCTCCGACGCGATCTCCACATTCTCTTTTGCCGTCAGATTCTGGATCAGATTGTAAAATTGAAACACAAACCCGACATCATACCGCCTGTAATCCGTCAGCTTCTTTTCATTGAATGCGCTCACTTCTACTCCGTCCACAAAAATCTTGCCGCCGCTCACTTCATCCATGCCGCCCAACATGTTCAGAACTGTAGTCTTCCCTGCACCGCTCGGCCCGACAATTACACAGAATTCTCCTTTCTCTATAGAAAAACTTACGCCGTCTGCCGCCTTGATCTTATTGCTTCCCATCGTGTAAATTTTGGTTACATCCTGAAATTCTACAAACCGCATAACGTCCTCCTGTCATACTCGGTCATATCTTGTAATGCCGAGTAATTATTTATTATGACAATAGTGCAAATAATTTCTACTGCTAATTATCTATGCTACTATTATATTCCGTTTGATACAAATTGTCAAGAACAGATGTGTTAATTTTTCGTGAAAAAAAGCAAACTACGTTGCACAAAATTATCACATTTCATTACTATCTTGCCGTTTCAGATTTTTGTCTGCTCTTGTAAAAACGCGCACGTGTTTCATCTGATTACTTATCAGCAATAAACATAAGGCTTGATATTTTTTACTCCGCCGATCACACTGATTTTGTTAAAACTACAAACAAAACGGCAGAGAGCAATGCGCACGTTTACGCTTTTGCTCTCTGCCGTTTCCTTGATTTCAAACAACTTATTCAGTTACCTGATTTTTCCCGTTTACATTCAGGCACGATCGTCGCGTCTGTTCGTAAAGCGAAGAATACCGTTCGCAAAAACAGTATAGACGATCAGCCAGATAGCAGCCAACGCTATGATCACATACGTAATGATCGCACCCACACTGCGCTCGCCCATGAAAATCGCCGAAACCAGGTTAAAGTTAAAAATCCCATACAATCCCCAGTTCACTGCACCGAGCAGGACAAGAATATACGAAATAATATTGGCAATAAACATTCTGCTTTTACCTCCTGCGATCAGTATGCGCAAAAAATTTTCTCTTATTCACAACCCGTCTTTCTGCTCTTATCCCTTTTTCCCCTGCTCTTTTGCAAGCCATCCGTTTTCCCTCGAATAAATTATGAAAGTTTCATCGACCAAAAAAGATTCCTTTCTTTCCGTTATAAAAAAGTTCTTTTCTGCGCATACTTCGATATATAATTCTCCGACGGAGGAATGCATTATGCCGAAAAGAAAAAAAGAAAAAATCAAAACGCTTACAGAAGAACAGTACAACCAATATCTGATGGCGCTCAAAGATGAGCGCCCCACAATGCTGATCGATAAAAACGGGAAACGCACGCCGCAAAAATAACATCTGATTTCGGTCTGCCTCGAAAGATTTTTTAAAACTGTTTATCTTTTTAAATTTTTGCAGGCAGTCATATGTTCCGTTCTATAAAATCAGCAATCGGAAGTAATTTCCGGGCGGCGGTTTGCCGTGATGCAGTTTAAATGGCGCGGTACGCAAAATATTTTGCGTACCGCGCCATTCTTACATCATTGCGCAAACTGCGAATTATAAAGATTATAATAAAAACCCTGTTTTTCCATCAGCTGAGCATGCGTACCTTGTTCGATCACCGAACCGTGATTCATCACAAGGATCAGATCCGCATCGAGAATGGTAGACAGACGATGCGCCACAATAAAAGACGTCCTGCCTTGCATGATCTTTTTAAACGCCTTCTGGATGCGCATTTCCGTCATTGTATCAATGTTCGAAGTCGCTTCATCCAGTATCAGCATCGGCGGATCGGCCAGCATGACGCGCGCAATACACAAAAGCTGCCGCTCGCCCTGCGATATATTAACATTGCCCGTCAGAACCGTATCGTAACCCTTCTCCAGATTTCGGATGAAAAAATCACAATATGCCGCTTTCGCCGCCCTTTCTACCTGCTCGCGCGAAGCGTCTTCATTTCCGTATGCAATATTCCACGCCACCGTCTCTCCTGTAAGAAAGCTCTCCTGCAACACCATACCGAACATTTTACGATACTCATCCAAAGGAATTGTTTTTGCATCGATACCGTCCACATAAATCTTGCCGCTGTCAAGATCATAAAAACGCATCAGAAGATTGATCAGCGTCGTTTTACCGCATCCCGTCGGACCGACGATCGCAATTTTACTCCCGGCCTTTACGTCCACGTTCAGATTTTCGATCAGCTTCTGCGAAGGATCATATGAGAAACACGCATTCTCTATACGGATGTCGCCGCGTACCTTTTCAATACGGTTTTCCCCATCCAGTTTTTCACCCGGCTCGTCCACAACTTCAAACACGCGAGCAGCCGAAGCAAAGGCGTTCTGCAATTGCGTGATCACGTTTGAAATTTCATTGAAAGGCTTTGTATACTGGTTTGCATAACTCAAAAAAACCGAAAGCATTCCGACGGTGAATCCGCTCAACGTCAGCGCGCCCAAGTTTAAGACGCCGCCCGACTCCGCACTCAGAATACAGAATATCGCACCCAGGACTCCGACAACCGCATAGATCACGGCATTCACAAAACGCGTACTCGGATTGGTCAGCGCCGAATAATACTGAGCTCTCCAGCCGATATCATACAGCCGCGCATCGATCTCATCAAATTTATCGCAGGATGCGCGCTCCTCATTAAATAAAATAACAGTTTTCTGCCCGCCCAGCATCTCCTTGACATGCGCCGCCAGTTCACCCTGCACGCGCACTTGTTTTGTAAAACTCTTGAATGTGCGCTTAGTTATGAACGCCGCTACAAATAATGATAACGGGGTCAGGATCACCACGACCAAAGCGATCAGATAATTGATCACAAACATGACTACCAAAGTCGCCAATATCGTCATGACTCCCGTAAACAGCTGCGCAACACCCTGCAAAAGGCCGTCCGAAACGATATCCACATCCGTAACTACCCGCGCCATCACATCGCCCTGCGCGTGCGTATCGATGTATTTTATGCGTGAACCCGTCAGACTCTGAAACGCATCGCGACGCAGATCCTTCACGAGCTTATAGCAAAGACTGTTGACACAGTTTCCGAGCAACTTCTGCGAAAGAGAAGCCAGCAACACGCACAACGCAAAACCGACAACCAAAATCCAAACTTTTTCGTACAGACCGCTTTCTTCAAACATGGCATCGATCGCCCAGCCCGACAAAACAGGACCTACCAACACAAACGCAACATACAATATACTGAAAATGACAGCACCGACTACATAACCGCTGTAAGGCCTGACATAGGTCAGCAGCCGATGCGTGATACCGCGTTTGAATTTCTTTTGGGATAATTCTCTGTCCATACTTATGCCCTCGTCTGCGAATCGCATATTTCACGGTACAGCGGACAATTCGCATATAACTGCGCATGCTTTCCGCTCCCTACGATTTTTCCGTCTTCCATGACATAAATCACATCCGCATTTTTGATCGACGACGCACGCTGCGAAATAATGATCGTCGTCAAGTCTTTCAATTCGGAAATGTTTTTTCGCACCTTTGCATCCGTTGCAAAATCCAGCGCCGAACAGCTGTCATCCAAAATCAAAATCGCAGGTTTCCCGACAAGGGCGCGCGCAATCGTGAGCCGCTGACGCTGTCCGCCCGAGAAATTTTTTCCTGCCTCCGTTACAGGCTGATCCAGCCCGCCTTTTTCCGTGATAAAATCATACGCGCACGCCGTTTTCAATGCCTCGTTCATCTCATCATCCGTCGCGTCCTGTTTACCCCAACGCAGATTAGTTCGGACGGTTCCCGAAAACAATGCCGCACTTTGCGGCACTACCCCGAACAGCTGACGCAGTTCATGCATGGGGTATTGTTTTACGTCTTTCCCGAAAATTTTTACGGTTCCGCAACTCGCATCATAAAGCCTCGGCATCAAATTTACAAGCGTGCTCTTACCGCTTCCCGTACCGCCGATCACACCGACCGTCGCACCTCGCGGAATCGATAGGCTTACATCCGACAAAGAGTATTGCTCCGTGCCCGCATAAGAAAAACTTACATGGTCCATTTCCACCGCAGGCTGCGAAAAATCCGCCTGCGCGTCCCCTGTTTCCGCAATGCTCGATTTCAAATCAAACACTTCACTGACCCGATTCATCGATGCATACCCTTTTGTGAAGAGCGAAATAAGATTGGAAATGACGATCATTGCATTCAGGATCTGTGCCATATAGTTGATCAGAGCAACAATATCGCCGCTCGTAAATCCGGCGGGAGTATGAACTTTGAAATTGCAGAATGCAAGAATCAGCGCCACTCCAAAATTGACGATCGCATACGTCAAAGGATTCAGCCACGCCGAGACCCTGCCGATTTTGAGAGAATTGTCCAGCATATCTTCTGCCGCAACATCAAAGCGTTCACGTTCACCTTCTCTTCTCGAAAACGCACGCACTACGCGCGCTCCCTCCAGATTTTCATTGGTGATCTGCGTCAGTCTGTCCAGTTTCTTTTGATTTTTCGCGTAATACGGCACCGTTTTATGCATAATCACCCATAAAACCAGCCCCACCAAAACGGATATACCTGTAACCAAAAGTCCGATTTGCCAGTCAATGATAAAACATAAAACAACGGCACCTGCCGCAATAAACGGAGCCCTGACAACAAGACGGATGATCATCGCCACGGCACTTTGCATCTGGTTTACATCGTTCGTCGTGCGTGTTACCAAGGACGCAGTCCCGATTTTATCCAGTTCCCGGTAACTCAATGTATTGATATGCCGAAACAGTGCGTTTCGTACATTCGTACCGAACCCCTGCGACGCAATAGACGCGCTCCTTTGACAAAAAAGCGCACAGCCGAATCCGACCGCTCCCATCGCAAGCATGACGCCGCCTCCCGCAAGAACATACCCGATACTTGCGCGCTCCGTTATGCCTACATCAATGATGTTCGCCATGACCAACGGAACAAGAAGTTCCAGCACCGCTTCGATCCACTTTGAAGCCGCTCCCAATATGCAATACCATTTGTATTCCTTTAAATAAACAAAATACCTTCTCACGTTTCGGCTCGCTTAACAAGTTTTTTATTTATTATATAAGTTTCCCGTTCGAATTGCAAGCGACTTTTGCCCTTATGGAAGAAAAAACCGTGGAACGGCGCGAAACAATTGCGCCGTTCCACGGTTTTTACCTGTTAAAAAGTTCAGCTTTTTAAACTTTCGCTTACAAGAACGATCCGACTGAAACTTGAATGTATTTTTCCGATTTTTGAAAAATTTTGCTTATAACAAAATGCAGATGACTCCGCCTTTTCCTTCATTTACGATGCGCGTTACCGCTTTGCGCAATTTTCCGCGCGCATCTTCGGGCACCGTTTTCTCCAGCAACCCTTCCCGCGCCATATCCTTGAAAGTCTTCCCGAACATATCCGTATTCCAAAGCGCATCGGGATCTTTTTCGTAACTGTCAACCATTCCTTTTGCGATCTCCTCTCCGCGCGCCGCTTCCCCCGCAATCGGGCTGACTTCGCTCTGCACGTCTACCTTAATAACGTGATAAGTACTCGCCTGCGCACGCAATTTGACGCCGCTGCGGGTTCCGCGCCTGAACAATTCGGGAGAACACAATTTCATATCCGATTCGGAAGGCACGCTGACACCGTAACCGTATTCTTCCGCTCTGCGGAATGCCGAACCGTATTTATCGTAAAAGGTCTTTGCTTCCCCCAGCGCACGCACATATGCCATAAGTTTTAAATCATCCGTGATTTCAACCCCGCACTCTTCGCTCAAAACTTTATAGAACATCCCGTCCTTGGCGGCAAGACAGCATTTTGCGACTCCGCTCGATACATCTGTCTCGCAAGATTCACAATAAACATCCCCGTCTCCAAACGCATCCGACAATTTTCCGCAGTCGCCCATGCGCTCCACTTTCGGCGTGATTTCACGGATACGTGTCAATATTTCAGAAACAATTTTGCTTTCTGCCGGCAATACGCGCATCCATTCCGGGAAATAAAAGTCCATTCGTTTAACGGGGAATGCCATTAAAAACTCTGCCATAAATTTATCTGCATCCAGACCCGCATGAATATCTCCGGCCAAAACGGGAGCCCCGTATTTTTCGGCCAGGGATACGCGCAGCCCTTCACATTCGGCCGAACCGGGCGCGGCGCTGTTCAAATAAACCATAAAAGGCTTGCCGCTTTCGCGCAGCTTTGCCGCAATCGCTTCTTCCTGCGAAAGCAATTCACTCCGCACCTTTCCGAAACTGCCGTCCGAAACCACCAACACGGATGCCGCTATCTCCCCCTGCGCCGCGTCATGCGTTTCCTCCGCCGCAATTTCAAGCGCACCGCTCTCCGTACGAATACTTCCCTTCACGCAGAGATCTTCCTTTTCTTCCGGTACAGAATTCAAAACGGATGCCGCAAAGGCACGTATAAACGTACTTTTTCCTGTTCCGCTCGCTCCCGACACGTTCAGGTTGAAATGTCCGCCTGTCCGGGCATATAAACCTTCGTAAATTTCATTCGACATAAAAAAACAGCCTCCCATATACCAAATACGTTGGATATACGGAAGCTGTTCTTTAGCCCCCGTATCCGCCTGTTACAGTTCAGTATATGAGAGCAGTTTTTGAAAAATGACAAATTTTTTTATTTCGGAAACAGTTCTTTCAAGCGGCATCCTTCTTCCCGTGCGATAGCTTGCGCACGCTCGTATGATGCTCCTCCCCCGACAGCAACGCCATAATATTTTTCCTGTGCGCAAACCAGGTAAGAAAACAATCCAAAAGCAGCAAAAGAAAAATAACCATTACAAACACTTCCGAAAGTTCCCCAGCATAACGCATCCAGAACACCACGCCCTGCACCGCCGTCAAGAGAGATACGCCCAGAAGCGATCCCATCGATCCCCACTCGCTTGCCCAGATATAAAATAACGTCAGAAGCAGGATCGCAAGTACAATAAAGATCATCCACCAGTATTCACAGCAAAGAGCAAACGAATACATCCCCAATGTCGAAGCGATCCCTTTGCCGCCCTTAAATTTCATTGTAACGGGATAAATATGCCCTATAATTACCGATACCCCGCAGACATAGCGCGCCAAGTCTCCGACAAGCACATCCGTCCCGGCAAAAATATATCCGCGGAATATAAGATGCGCGATCAAGAGCGGAAGCCCGCCCTTGATCATGTCGCAAAACAACGTCAATGCTCCGATCTTTAAGCCGAACTGGCGGCTCATATTCATTGTGCCCGGATTTCCGCTTCCCATTTTGCGCACGTCCTTGTGTTTGATCTTCGAGATCAGCAACGCAAAATTAAAACAGCCCACAAAATAGGATACGACCGCCATTACAATGAACCAGTACCAAATTTCCCCGAATGCGATTTCCATAATGATCCTCCGACGCAATCCCGCTTTAAACCGTTATCCCCGCATCATTGTCATTGCGGTTGCGCGTTACGATACGTATCGGCGTGCCTGTAAAATCAAACGATCTGCGCAATACGTTTTCCAAATACCTTCTGTAGGAAAAATGCAAAAGCGATTCATCGTTCACAAACAGTACGAACGTCGGCGGACAGACCGACGGCTGTGAACAATAATAAACTTTCAACCGTCTGCCGTTATAGGAAGCGGGCTCGTTCGTGCGTACCGCATCCAAAATCAAGTCGTTCAGCGTTCCCGTGGATATGCGACGATTCGCATTTTCATAAACCGTTTCCGCAACTTTCAAAATCTTTTCCGCTCGCTGTCCCGTCTTCGCGGACACGTATACCGATTTAAAATAATCCATAAAGCTCAGATCAACTTTTAATTTTTCTTCAAACTTGTTGATCGTATTCGTGTCCTTTTCGATCAGATCCCATTTGTTCATCACGATCACCGAAGGTTTGCCCTGTTCATGAACATAACCAAGGATCTTGACGTCTTGTTCCGTCAGTCCTTCGCTGCTGTCCACTACGGCAAGACATACATCCGCGCGGCGCACCGCATCAAAAGCGCGCAAAACACTGTAATACTCGACATCATCCGTTACGTTTTTCTTTTTGCGGATTCCTGCCGTATCGATCAGCAAATATTTCTTCCCGTCCAGTTCAAACGGCGTATCGATCGCGTCCCTCGTCGTGCCTGCAATATTCGTAACGATCGAACGCTCAAATCCAAGCAAACGATTCACAAGCGAGCTCTTTCCTGCATTCGGTTTCCCGACAACAGCAATTTTCAGACGGTCCGCCTCTTCTTCGTCTCCGCTTTCAAAATGTGCAACCACTTCGTCCAATACGTCGCCGATCCCCTGTGAATGCTCCGCCGATACCGCAATCGGCTCGCCAAGTCCCAACGCATAATATTCGAATAGCTTATCCTGTGAAAAATTATCGACTTTGTTGATCGCAAGCACCACAGGCTTATGACTGCGGCGAAGCTTTTCCGCCACATCGTAGTCGGAAGAAGTAAGCTCTTCCTTCCCGTCCAACAAGAGAATAATCACTTGCGCCATTTCGATTGCAAGATCTGCCTGCCGCAGGATCTCCCGCCACATCGTATCTTGCGATTTGAGTTCAATGCCGCCCGTATCGATCACGGTGAATTTTTTTCCGCGCCATACGGCATCGGCATAAAGCCGATCCCGCGTAACCCCCGGACGGTTTTCCGTTATCGAAATCTTTCTCCCGACAATTTTATTGAATAATGTGCTCTTGCCGACATTCGGTCTGCCGACGATCGCAACCAAAGGATTTGCCATACATACTCCTGCCCGCGCACATTGCACGCGTTTAACATTCTTTCCTGAATATTATACAGATTCTCCCTTCGTTTGTAAAGAAAAAGCGGCTTGCTTTCGCAAACCGCTCTTTGATCTCTTTAAAAAAGTCCTAAAATCGCACTCGCCACATACAAAGCAACCGCGATCCAGAATATGATCACCCAGGTCTTCCCGTGTGCACGCGCAAACGAATAAGCCCCGAACACGATGCCCAAAAGCAACGCGATGTCCTTGATCAACCGCAGTATATCAAAGAGCATACCGCTTACATCAACTTTGATCAAAGGAAGCAAATTATCCACAAAAATCAGAACCGCCGCCAAAAGCAACGTAACAAAGCAGCAAATCTTGATAAAATCACGGCGAGCCTGTCCTTCCGTTCTCTGTCTGTTCGACATGTTTTTATTCTCCTTCTTTTTTCTTTCTATCTTATTGTACCACTTTCCAAAAGGAATTTCAAGCAAACCGATATATTTTTTTAGAACATTTTCCCGAAAGTTTCGCACTCTTTTTATCGATTTTTCGAAAGTACGTACCCCGAAATTTAATCTTTATCAAAAATATAGACGGCATCTTCCCCATCCGTTTCCACAAATCGGACTGCAACCCCTTCCCTGTGCGAAGTGGGTACGTTTTTGCCCGTATAATCCGCTTTGAACGGCAATTCTCTGTGTCCGCGGTCTACCAACGCCAGAAACTGGATCCGCGCAGGCCTCCCCATCGACATGATCTCCGAAATCGCCGCGCGAACCGTTCTGCCCGTATAAATCACATCGTCGCAGATGAGAACCGTTTTTCCGTCCACCCCGAAAGATATTTCACTGCCGAAAAATTCCACTTCGCTGCCAAGCGATTGCAGATCATCCCGATACAGAGCAATGTCAAAAATGCCGAGCGGAATATTGCTGCCTTCAATCGAATCCAGACATGCTTTGATCCGCTCCGCGACGGTAACGCCGCGCGTGCGGATGCCGATGATGACAAGATCATCCACTCCGCCGTTGCGTTCCACGATCTGATGCGCAAGGCGCCGGAACGTATTCGCCATCCCATCCGCATCCATCAGCTTGCCTTTAATCTTCATGATCTGTCTCCTAAATCTTATTTAGATTTCTCCGCCTTTTTCCAGAGTATTGAGTACTTTTTCAAAATAATCCGGGATCGGCGCTTCAAAAACCATTCGCTCGCCCGTTCTCGGATGCGTCAGCCCCAGTCTGTATGCATGCAAAAGCTGACCGTTCAGTTGAAATTTTTGTTTTTTACTTCCGTAAACGGGATCTCCCACGATCGGATGCCCGATATAGCGGCAATGCACCCGAATCTGATGCGTTCTGCCCGTTTCCAGCTTAAACCGCATCAGCGTAAATCCCTTCGAAAACCTTTTCACGACTTCATAATTCGTCGCTGCATACCTGCCCTTCTCCGCCGATACGACCGCCATCTTTATGCGATCCGTCGGGTGTCTGCCTATATATGTTTCGATTCTTCCGACATCGCCTTTGACGATCCCTTCGCACAGAGCAAGATATTCGCGCGAACACGTTTTGTCTGCGATTTGCGCCGACAAAGATAAATGTGCGGCATCATTCTTTGCGACCACCAGCAATCCCGACGTATCCTTGTCGATCCTGTGCACAATTCCGGGGCGGATCACGCCGTTGATCGTGCTCAGACTTTTCAAACGGTACAAAAGCGCGTTCACGAGCGTGCCCGTCAGATTCCCGCTCCCTGCATGAACTGTGAGACCCTGCGGCTTATTGATCACTGCAATGTCGTCATCCTCATACACGATGTCGATCGGAATATCCTGCGGTGTAAGATCCAGCGTTTTCGGTTCCGGCATGATCACGTCTGCCCGGTCCCCGGCTTTGACGGCCTGCGAAGCTTTAACTTGCACCCCGTTTACGCGCACGTGGCCGTCTTCGATCAGCTTCTTCGCCGCCGAACGCGTCAGATTCAGCTCCTGCGCCAAAAAAATATCCAACCGCGCACACGGCTCCTGTGCCGCTATGCTGCATTCCTTATTCATTGTCTTTATCGGATCTCTTTCCCTTTTTCTCCTGCGGAATAGTCCCCGATTCGTTGTCCGAGCCGACCGCACGCTTTATAAGATCTTCCGCTGCCGTCTCCACTTCCTGCTTTTCTTCCTGTTTATCCTTATGTGCACGGAAAATCGCATCCGAATCCACAAACAACAGCGCCAGAACAAACATCACGGCACCCACCGTAATGACTATGTCTGCTATATTGTTGCTGAAACACAGATAATCACTGTTGATTATAAAACGGAAATCCATGTAGATCAGATCACGCACTCCGCCAAGAATGCAACGGTCGATCAGATTTCCTGCCGCTCCCGCCATGATCAGCACGAGCGCTGTTTTCAGAAAACGACGCTTTTTGTTCAGCTTAATAATGAATGCCAGCAAAACCACAATGGCCACACTCGTCAAAGCAATGAAAAGCGCCAATGCCCAGGGGGTATCCGATCCGATCCCGAATGACATCCCCTTGTTGATCAATGTGTCGATCCCAAACACTTTCCCAAGCCAATACCTGACCGGCTCATTCACGTCTACCAGCGCAAATGCAGCCGCCTTCGTGCCTTGATCCAGCAAAACTAAAAGTAAAAATACGATTGCGTATACCATAAATTCTTCCTGTTTTTTATTTGAAAGGCTCAATCATCCATAAGTCCGAGATTGCGGCAAAGTTTTTCAAGATCCAATTCGCCCTTCGGATTGATCACGTCGTCCAGGTTGAAGCCCGTCTCCTCTTCGCCCTCCACATACCTTTCGATCACCGCTTTCGGATCAAACGATTCTTGTTCCGGCGCATTTGCGTCCGACACTCCGAATCTTCCGCGCTCTTTCCCGAGCAAGGCCGACAGATTCTCCGCAAAATCGGCGTACTTCTTCGCTTCCGATTCCGGGATTGCCCCTGCCATCTGTCCAGCAAGGCGTTTCCACTTTTCCGCAAACAGACGCAACGTATTCAATTCCGTTTCGGCAGACATACGATACAGGCGCACGATCTCCTCGCCTTTTTCTTCCGCCGCCACAATTGCCTTACCTACTTTTCCTTCCCTGCTTTTCAGCTCCGCCAAGCTCGCGCGAAGGCTTCGATTCTCCGCCGTCAGCCCCTCCAACCGATAGTTCAACTGGCGGATCTTGATCTCATACGCCTCGCGAATCCCCGCGATCAGCTTTTCAGCTTCCTGCTGCGTAATCTTCTTAGCCATGATTCTCCCTTATCTGTGCGATCAGTTTATTTTTTGTATCATATAACTGTTGCGACAAATCGACTTTATAAACATGAGGATTGTCAGGACGCTTATATTCATCCCAAAAACTTTCCTTCTCCCGCTCCGCATAATCGCAGATCGCTGCAAGATCCGGCATCTGCGCGGCAAGTTTCCCGCCGCGGATCACCTGCTCCAACAACGGCCGCAACGTATAATCGGTAAACGTCGTTTTCTTCCATGTATCTTTCGGGTGAAATACCGTCAGCGGCAGACTTTCATCAAATTTTTCCGATCTGAGTGCAATCAGATCCGCTTCCGCCTTGCCCGTTTTATTGTCATAAATCCTGTAAACCTGCTTGAATCCGGGATTCGTGATCTTGTCCGTGTTATCCGAAAGCTTGATCTTGGGTATCTCTTCTCCGCCTTTCGGCGTCAATGCCGATAATTTATACACTCCGCCCAATGCCGGCATGTCTGCACTTGTGATCAGCTTTGTCCCTACACCCCAAAGATCAATGCACGCACCTTGATTCTTTAATGACGTGATAAGGTACTCATCCAGGTCGCCCGACGCGCAGATGATCGCATCGGGGAACCCTGCATCATCCAACATCTTCCGCGCACATTTCGACAGATAAGCAAGATCGCCGCTGTCCAATCGGATCCCCTTCGGCTCATGTCCCTCTTTACGAAGTTCCTTAAAAACCCGTATCGCGCTCGGAACACCGCTGCCCAACGTATCATACGTATCGACAAGCAGCAGACACGCGTCGGGATACATCTTCGCATACGCTCGGAACGCTTCGTATTCGGAAGGAAAATTCATTACCCAACTGTGCGCATGCGTCCCTGCCACCGGAATATTGAACATCTGGCCCGCCAACACATTCGAAGTAGAACGGCAACCGCCGATCACCGACGCACGCGCACCGTAAATTCCGGCGTCCGGGCCTTGCGCACGGCGAAGCCCGAATTCCATTACCGAATCGCCTTTCGCCGCATAGGCAACTTTCGAAGATTTGGAAGCGATCAACGTCTGATGATTTACAATATTCAAAAGCGCTGTTTCCAAAAACTGCGCTTCCAAAACCGGAGCTCTTACCGTTATGATCGGCTCTTCGGGAAATACGACCGTACCCTCCGGCACTGCATACACATCCCCCGTAAAACGAAACGTTTTCAAATATTCCAAAAACTGCTCGTCAAACAGATTCAGCGAACGAAGGTATTCGATGTCCTCTTTTTCAAAGCGGATATTCAAAATATAATCGACAGCCTGTTCCAATCCCGCCGCAACCGAATAGGTGATCACATTATTGCGGCGGTAAAATAAATCAAATACCGCCACATCCCCTTCTTTTCCGTTTTTCAGATAACCGTCCATCATCGTCAGCTGATACAGATCGGTCAATAACGTCAGATTACGCGCCTTGCTTTTCATTTCTCGCTTCCGTCCTGCGATTTCTTTTGTTCATCCGTTGCAGCATTTTCTGCCTGCATCGCTCTCTGTGCCGCCGCCAGCTTTTTCTTCTTTTCTTCTTCCATCTTACGGCGCTGTTCTTGCGTATAATACTTCGGCAAAATCGCCAACGGCTCACCGCTGACCGCACCGAACGCTCTTCCGTATTTTTTACGGTTAAAATACAATACCGCAACAAAAAGCAGAATTCCCGCGAGAGCCATTCCCATCGCAAACAACTGCGATACAGCCACCTCGCTTCCGAGAATAAACTGCGAATCGCGGAGCGGTTCCATAATCGAACGCACCAATCCGTACCCGAAGAAATATCCCGCCGTCGCCAGTCCGTGCGGCTTTTTCACAAACTTCCACATCAGCGTGAACAAAAGCGCAAAGATGATCAAATCCAAAATACTTTCATAAAAGAAAAACGCATAATGCCATTCTCCGCGGCTTTCAATAAATACGGAAAGCGGAAACCATTGCAAAGCAGGATCGTTAACCAGCGGCCCGTATACCTCCTGGTTCATAAAATTCCCCCATCTGCCGACCGCCTGCGCTAGAATCACACAAGGCATAAGACAATCCGCAACCCTGAGAAAATTGATTTTATGGATCAGGCAAAACAGCACGACGCCCAACGCCCCGCCGCATACGCCGCCTATGATCGACAAACCGCCTTCTCTGAATCTGGAAAACCATTCCGTGATCGATGTGCCCGGATCCGTAAGACAATAAAATGTCCGCGCACCGATAATTCCGAGCGGCAGAATACACAAAAGCAGATCGATCACCCAATCCGTCGGCAGATTGCGCCGCTTAAAAAGAATTGCACAGACAATTACCGCAAGGATAATTCCGCACACTATGCACACAGCATAATAATAAATATCAAAGCCAAATATCGAAAATGATCGATCCGGTATAAAGTAATTAGGCTCTTTCATTCTGTTTCTCCGGTTTGCGCCGTCCTTTCCCGAACGCACAAAATTTTGTAGTTATTTTCATTATACCATTTTCCGTCGTATTTGCAAAGCGATTGCGAAAAAAAACGTGCGGAAATATTGTGTGTAATCCGCTCAATTTTAACACCCTTCTTTCACCTGTCAAAACCAAGCTCCGCGCAGGCCTCTTCAATATCTCTGCATGTCTTGCCGATATGTTCGTCCGTATGTGCAAACGAAACAAACATCGCCTCAAATTGCGACGGTGCAACATAATTGCCGCGCTCGAGCATTCTTCCGAAATATTTTGTAAATTTCTGCAGATCGCATTGTTTTACATCCGAAAAACCTGACGGACTTTTTTTTGTAAAAAACGGCGAAAGCAAAGATCCGACACGGTTCACCGCGACCCCTGTCTTGCGATAAGCGTCCTCCAGTTTTTTCGCCTTTTGCTCAATTTCTGCATATACGTTATCTTTATTTTTACGCAAAAAACGAAGGGTTGCCAAGCCTGCCGCCGTTGCTATGGGATTCCCTGAAAGCGTGCCTGCCTGGTAAACAGAACCCAGCGGCGCTATGAGCGACATAACATCGCGCCTGCCGCCATATACTGCCAGCGGCATACCGCCGCCAACGATCTTTCCGTATGCCGCAAGATCGGGACGCACGCCGAAAAGCTCCGCCGCACCGCCGAACGCCACGCGAAATCCCGTGATGACCTCATCGAAAATCAAAAGCGCACCGTTTCGATCGCACAATTCGCGCAATCCTTCCAAAAATCCTTTTTTCGGGGGAACAACGCCCATGTTCGCTGCGATCGGCTCGACTATCACACAAGCAATCTCACCCGAATTTGCATGAAACAAGTTTTCTACGCTTTGCAGATCGTTATATTGCGCGACCAACGTATTCTGCGCATATGAGGCAGGCACCCCCGCACTGTCAGGCGCCGCACCTGTAAGACATCCCGAGCCTGCCTTGACCAACAGCCCGTCCGAATGGCCGTGATAGCAGCCTTCAAATTTAATAATTTTATCTCTGCCCGTATAACCGCGCGCGACGCGGATCGCAGACATCGTCGCTTCCGTCCCAGAATTCACGAGACGGAGCATTTCCATGTGCGGACAGGCATTTTGTATTTCTTCCGCAAGCTCCGTTTCCCTGCCCGTGGGAGCGCCGAACGTCAAACCGTTCTCCGCCGCCTCTTTGACCGCTTTCACGACCTCTTCCCGCGCATGCCCCAACAGAAGCGGTCCCCAGCTCATCACGTAGTCAATATATTCTTTCCCGTCCGCATCATAAATGCAGTCGCCTTTCCCGCGCACAATAAACCGCGGCGTCATCCCGACCGCGCGAAACGCCCGCACCGGGGAATTGACCCCGCCCGGCATTATTTTTACCGCCTCTTCATACAGTCTTTGATTTTGCGTCATCGTATTTCACCTTCCCGTTCCCAGCGGACATAATCGAGCGCATGGTATGTGATCACAATATCCGCTCCCGCACGGAAAAACGAAGTCAGGATCTCTTTCACAATTCTGCGTTCGTCGATCATTCCTGCCGCCGCAGCCGCTTTTACCATCGAATATTCTCCGCTTACATTGTAAACCGCCAAAGGCAAATCACTTCTTTCCCGCGCCTGCTTCACGATATCGAGATAACATAGCGCAGGTTTGACCATCAATATATCCGCGCCTTCCGACTCGTCCGCCGCAAGCTCGCGCATGGCTTCTCTGCCGTTTCTACAATCCATCTGATAGGATTTGCGGTCTCCGCTCTTTGGCGCCGACTCCGCCGCATCGCGGAACGGTCCGTAAAACGCAGAAGCAAATTTTGCGCTGTAGCCCATGATCGGGATATCCGTATACCCTTCCGCATCCAACGTTTTGCGAATCGCTTCTACGACCCCGTCCATCATAGACGAGGGGGCTACCATGTCCGCTCCCGCCCGCACCGCTGCAAGCGCCGCGCCCGCATGCAAAGGCAAAGAAGCGTCATTATCCACATCGTCGCACGCCAACACGCCGCAATGACCGTGCGACGTGTATTCACAAAGGCAAATGTCCGCTATGATCAGAAACCGTTTGCCTGTCTTTTGAAAAAACGACTTGAATTTGCGGATCGCCTGCGCTACCACGCCGTTTTCATCTCTTGCTCCGCTTCCCGTTTCATCTTTCTCTTGCGGGATCCCGAACAACATCACCCCGCCGATCCCCGCTTGCACCACTTGTTCGGCAACCGTATCCAGCATGTCTACACTGTAACGACAAACCCCGGGCATGGACGGTATCTCCTCACAAATCCCTTCCTCATAGCGCACAAATACGGGATAGATCAACCCGCTCTTTTTTATCTGCGTTTCGCTGACCAGCTCACGCAAAAGCATATTCTTTCTCGTTCTTCTCAATCTTTGCATATTTTCTCCTTCGCTCTGCCGACGGCATCTGCCAATGCGTCCGCCGACGCTTCCGCACATACCTCAACTCGATAACCATACCTGCGCACGGCTTCCGCCGTCTTTTCTCCGATACAGACAGCCGTGCAATCTGCAGGCAAAATATATTTATCCAATACGGCGCGTGCGCCGTTTGCCGACCCGAACGTTATGATTTTGGCTCGTTTTAAGATACCGGACGACTTTTCAAGCATATCCGCATCGGGAACAGTATCATATAAATCCATCTGTTCACCGACTTCCTCCAACATCTTATCCCCTGAAACACTCCGCAAAAGCAAGACTTCCCTTCGCGGCAACCCGAGTTTTTGCAACATCTCACGCAAACATTCACAGGTAAACGTTTTCGGGATATAGTCCGCGCGAAAGCCGTAACGCGCCAGCATATTCGCCGTAAACGTCCCGATCGCGGCAAATTTTTTATCGTCGAAAATGTGAAAATCCACGCCGCGTTCCAAAGCACGATCAAAAAATATTTTGACCCCGTTTGCGGACGTGAAAACAAGACATTTGTGCCCCGACAATGTATTCCACACCTTTTCAAAATCCGACACAACTACGCGCATACAGGCACAATTTTCCGCATCGATACCTCTTTTTTTCAATACGCCGCAAACTCTTTCCGCATGCATGGAAGTACCCGTTACCGCCACGCAAACTTTTCCCGTTTGCAATATCTCGTCCGTCGGATTTTCAGCCGTCAGATCAAGCGCACAAACTTTCCCGATCACGATCACCTGCGGTGCAGGAAGCATTCGGGCTATAGCAGGCAGATCCTGAAGTAAACCACGCTCGGCACGGACAGAAGGGCTTCCCGCTTGTGAAATGACGGCACAAGGGGTATCTTTCGGCATTCCGCCGCCTGTAAGCTCCGCGCATATATGCTCGGCCGCCGATTTTCCCATCAATATCACCAGCGTATCGTTTTCACTTGCCAATCGGGAAAAATCCGCAAATCCGCTCTCCGTCTGCGCCGTAACAATATGGACGCCGCGCGAACATCCCCTGTGTGTTACGGGGATCCCGGCAAGTTCCGCCGCGGCTACCGCACTCGTAACTCCCGGCACACTCTCGCATGCAATATTCTCCGACAACAGCGCGAGCATTTCTTCTCCGCCTCTGCCGAACACATACGGATCTCCGCCCTTCAGACGTACCGTCATCGCATATTTTTTGCCGCATTCCTTCAGAATACGGTTGATCTCATCCTGCTTCATTCCTTGGCCGCCGCTTCGCTTGCCCGCAAAAATGCGTACACAGTCCGCACGACATAATTCCAAAAGCGATTCGTCCAGCAGGCTGTCATACACAACGCAATCCGCTTGTTTCAGCAATTCCGCTCCGCGCAGCGTTAAAAGATCTTTCCCGCAGCCTGCTCCGACCAGATAAACCTTGTTCATAAGAGCATCCCCGCAAGACGGGCAATACAATCTTCCCCGTCGTATACAAGACTTGCACGTTTCCCGTCCCGCTGGGCATACAGGCGCGCCCCGTCAAAATATGCCCCGACGCCCCCTTCACAATCGCCGCCCAACATCCGTTGCAACTTTCTCTCCAGCAAAGCCGTCTTCTTTGTTTCGTCATCGGAAATCAGCCTGCCGTATTCTCCTTCTATCGCAATAATTCCCTGACATGCCGCAGGAACACATTCGTTAACCTCAAAATACCGAACAAAAAAAGTTTCTCCTTCCCAGGTAAACCTGTCCGATTTTCCATCATACAGCCCGAGGCGAATCAAACCTGCCGCCGCAAGAACCAGTGCGCCGTAATCTCCTGAAGCAAGCTTTCGAAGACGCGTATCCACATTGCCGCGTACAGGCAAAATCTGAGCCCCCGGAAACTTTTCCGATACACTCGCCGCCCGCCGCGGCGAACCTGTCCCGATGCGGACTGTTTCGTTTCCTTTGAAAATCAATAAGTCGCGTGCATCTCCCCTCGGAAGACAAAAAAAATTGTCTTTTTCGGCAACCGTCGGAAGATCCTTTGCAGAGTGCACCGCCACATCGATCTCTCCCTTTTGCAGAAGCAGTGTAAATTCATCCGTAAACGCTCCCTTTCCGATCTGCGAAAGCGCCGACCTCTGATCGGCATCTCCCCGCGTCCGTATAATCCTCAGCTCCGTCTCGATCTCTTTGGCGGAAAATGCCGCCGCACAAATTTCTGCCTGTGCCAATGCCAGTTTCGATCCGCGCGTTCCGATTCGTACTGTTTTCATTTCTCAGTCTCCTTACCCAATGAACGGAAAAAAAGACTGCGCACCGTCGAAATATACTCAGCCCCCTTCTTTTCTTCTCTCAAACGTGCGCATTCTTTTGATATTTTGCTAAGGTCTGCCGGCAAAACGCTTTCAAGATATTCGCGCAATACTGCCGCCAAAGCCGGCGACGTACCCCCCGTCGATATTGCGATCGTTATATCTCCGCGTAATATGAGCGCGGGAAAAAAGAAATCACAGCCGTCCGGGTCGTCTACACTGTTCACCGGGATCCCTCGCCCCCTGCAATCCTTCGAAACCTGTGCGTTTACCGTCCGTTCATCCGTTGCCGCAACGACAAAATCTATGCCATTTAAAAGAGAACTGTCATAACAGCACCGAAGAATTTTGACCGGAAGTTTCAAAAAATCCTCACACGGTGTTTCATCGCAGACAATCACAGATGTTTTGAACGGAATAAGCTTTTCCGCTTTTCGCAACGCAACGTTGCCTCCTCCGACGAGAAGACACTTCTTCCCCTCGATTATTTTCATAAAAGGAAAACTATTCATTTTCTGCTCCGAAGTCTCCCCATTTTTCCAATTCCCCTGCAAATTTTTGCGGGTCTGACTTACGCAGCGCATACAGTGCCCGTCTCTCCGTTTCGCCTAAATTCGCAAGCTTCTTTGCGTGCCTGCGCGCCGCGTCGTCTGCCAAAAATTCCGCAATACAGTCGTTTACGATCGTCCCTGCTTCCTGTGCCGCTTTCTGTTTTTTCCGATTGTTCTCTTCTGCCTTTGCAAGAAAGCCGTCTACACCTAAAAGCGTACATTCACCAATATCTGCCGCCGCAGGATCGATATCAGGCGGAACAGCCAGGTCAATAAACAGCCTCGGCTTTAAAACATGCAAATTTTCCCGTACGTCTTCCGCCTGCAGGATCGTATGCGGCGACGCCGTCGCACAAACAACGCAATCCGCTTCATCCAACATCTTGTAGCGTTCTTCGTAAGGAATCACATGTACATTTTCCGCCTTCGCCTCGAATGCGTGCGTACGCAATGTTGCGTAAATTTCGACATTCTTGCCCGCCGCAAGATTTTTCAGAACAGACCCTCCGATCTTGCCCGTTGCCCCGATCAACAGAATTGTTTTATGTCCCCGTTTGAAATGAAATACCGCATTCGCCGCAAGCGTCGCCAACGAACAGGCTTGTGAAGAAATACCCGTATTGCTTCTTACTTTTTTCCCGCATGCCAGCGCCGCCTGAAAAACCGCGTCCCAGCGTTCCGTCATCCCGTTTTTGCGAGCTGTTTCATACCCGTCCCGCACCTGGCCCAGAATTTCATCTTCCCCGACCAGCATCGAACAAAGTCCCGCCGCCAATTCAAATAAATGCCGCAGTGCCGAATCATTGCCGTAAAAACGGAATATTGCCGTCGATTCCCCGAAAACTTTCTGCAAAATCGACTCCGCCTGCTCACGAGGGCAAGTGAAATAAAATTCCGATCTGCCGCACGTAACGATCGCGACACATCCGCCCACCGGTCGGAATTCTCCGTAAAGCTGATCACGCAACCGATTCGTCATCGCAAATTTGCGGCGCACAGCAACCCCTGAACTTTTATAATCCAGCGAAAGACATTTCATCTTCAGATCTCCTCTCCTGCCCGGTAACCGCTCGTCATTCGCCCTCAACAACACAAAGGCGGAGATCTCATCTCCGCCAAATCATGTGAACTGTCAGCCCAGCAACTTACTCTCTACGTTTTCAAACCCCAAACGCGCCACCGAGTCTGAGAAACGTTCGCCGTCAATACCTTCGTCCCGGAACAAATAAATCGCACGTTCTATGATCTGCATTACTTCTTCTTCCGTCGTAAATATCTTCGACATAGCCCTGCCCTGCGCTACCTTTTTACCCCATCTGCCGCCCAGGTAAATCTTATAACCGTCCTGATAGTCCGTTACCGCTTTGAACGGGCAGCGGTTTCTGCAACGCCCGCAATAATTGCACAACTGCGGATCAATATTGATTTTACCGTCAACCAGTTTTGCCGTTTTGATCGGACAGGCAAGTTCCACCTGGCATTTTTTGCAACCGCGGCACTTATCCAGATACACGGTGGGAATACGCTGACCGATCACCCCGACATCGTTCAGATCCGGTTTGACACAGTTGTTCGGACATCCCCCGACTGCAATTTTAAATTTATGCGGCAACACAAGATCGCGCATTCCTTCATAAAACTTCTCATGAATCTTTTCACTCAATGCATATGTATCGATCAGCCCGTATTGGCAGGTCGTACCTTTACAGGATACTACCGGACGGACTTTCTTTCCCGTTCCGCCCGTCGTCAGCCCATACTGCGCCAGAAAAGCGCGCAACGGCTCAATATTTTCATATTTTACTCCCTGAATCTCCAGAGTCAGCCGTACCGTCATCGCGATTTCACCCGAACCGAATTTTTCGCTCGCCTCCGCTATCGCCTTATGCTGCTCTGCCGTAATTTTTCCGTTTTTGGTGATCACCCTACCGTTAAACACATCGCCGTAACGCTTGTCCTGCAAAAAACCAAGCGCTTTTACTCTTTTTACTTCTTCCGGAGTTACTTTAATTTCCATAAAAATTACTTGCCCGTCCGCACCTATTTATACGGTTTTATGTTTTTATTGATTGTATCACACTTTTCGTGGTTTGTCAATTTTTAAGCCGATTTTTAATTTTTTCTGATTTTCTTATCGATTTTTTAATACGGATGCAAAAAAATTGTAAAATTTCGAAAAAATCCGAAAAAAATGTTCATTACATTATTGACAATTCTCAAAAAAAGGGTTATCCTTAAAAAAAACAATTAAGGAGGGGATTTTAATTATGTTTTGTCAGGACTGCGGCGAAAAATTATCTTTAAAATTCTGCGACAACGAAGGGCTTGTCCCCTACTGCAATACGTGCGGAGAATTTAAATTCCCTGTATTTAAAACTGCGGTAAGCATGGTAGCCGTCAACAAGGCGCAAGACCGCATTCTCATCGCGAAGCACAACAACGGAGATTTTCTGCTTTTTGCCGGCTACGTTAAAAAAGGCGAGTCTGCAGAAAAAGCAATCGTCCGCGAAATGAAAGAAGAAACGGGACTCAACGCTGTCAAATACCGCTATATGTCTTCCCGCTACCATGAACCCAGAAACGTACTTATGCTCGGGTTTATAGTCGTCGTTTCCGACGGTGAACTTAAAATCAATACCGACGAGATCAGTGAAACCCGTTGGTGTACGTTCGATGAGGCTCTGCAAATCGTCAGCCATGACTCCACTGCCGAATATTTCCTCAAAAATGCAGTAGCTGAATTAAAAAGAGAAAAAATCTGACCTTGAGAAGCATCGCGATATTCGCGGTGCTTTTTTCTTGCCCGGTAAAGTTGTTCCCTTTCTTTATTTATCCCGAAATTTTTGCTTATAGCAGAAGCAGATCCGCGCTTCTTTACGCGGATCTGCTTCTGTCAGAAAATTCTGCCTTTTGTTCCTGAATGCTTACTTCTTCTGATAATTTTCACAGCACGTGCAGGATTCCGCATTGCAATCGCAGGTGCTCCCTACAACGATATGATCCAGCGTGCAATTTTTTCCTTCGCAGTTGAACATGCAATCGGATACTTCACATCCGATCGATTTATTGTATTTTTCCATTTCGTTCACCTCCTTGACGTTATTATGTGCCGAATCGATTGCGTTTATAAGCAAAGAAGTTGACTTTTTTTACTTTTCATTGTAAAATAAAGAAAATTAGATGATCCGTTGAGGTACTTTATGAAAGTCATACTGAAACAAGATGTAAAAGGAACCGGAAAAAAAGGCGAAATAATCGATGTGAGCGACGGCTATGCCAAAAACTTCTTACTGAAAAAAGGCTTGGCCGAACAGGCTTCTGCCGTTGCAGTCAACAGTCTGAAACTTCAACAGGAAGCGGAAGCACGCAGACGCGCCGAAGAGATCCGCGAAATCCGTGAACTCGCAAAGAAAATGAATAATTCCAAAGTTACTGTTTCGATCAAATGCGGCGAAAACGGCAAGGTCTTCGGCAGCGTTACTTCTAAAGAAATTGCCTCCAAACTTTTCGACCTCGGGTTTGATATTGACAAGAAAAAAATAATTTTAAAAGATGCGCTGAAAACTCCCGGCGACTATCCCGTCGAAGTCCGACTGATGGAAGGCGTGTCCGCTAAAATTTTTGTCTCTGTCGTTCCGGAATAATTCAATCCTTCTACGCCGCTGCATATGTAAATATGCAGCGGCTGTTTTTATTTTTCGGAACTGTATCCGTAAAACTCGCTCTCCGTTATAGCAAACGGGTCTGTTCAATTTCTTTGAACAGACCCGTTTGCTTTTAACAAAACTGAAATAATAAAAGCTTTATTTTTCAACAATTTACTGTGCGGCGATCTCTCTCTGCAAAACGGGAATTTTGTCAATTTTTTTATTATACGTTCTTGCCTTTTTACAACAAAACCACCGAACTGCGATTTTGTAAACTTCTGCGATCGGAATAATCAAAACAGAAGAGACAAAAACGGTAATCCATTGCACCATATTTAAAGAAGATATGTCAAAAGCAGCACGGACCGGAGCAAAAACACACAGGAGCAGATTGACAAAAATCCCTGCAAAAACTGTTATAAACAACATTTTATTGGAAAAGAAGCCCTTTCCGAATGCTGAATTTCTCTCGGAACGGATATTAAAAGAATGAAAAAGTTCCAGAAAAGATAAGACAAAAAACGTCATCGTAACAGCAACCGCATTTCCGTAAGCGTGCACACTGAAAAGAAATACACCGATGCATATTGCCGTCTGCATAAGACCGTAGAAAATGACCGACACCATACTTTCCGCCTTAAATATCGATGCTGCTTTCTGAGGCGGCCTCATCATGCAATCCCGCTCCGCCTGCTCAGCCCCGAGAGACAGTACGGGCAAACTGTCCGTGATCAGGTTGATCCATAACAGTTGCGTCGAAGTAAGAAAATCATAATGCCATAACGCCAATGATACAATCAGAATAGAAAGCACTTCCGCCAGATTCGTCGCAAGGAAAAACTGTATCGTCTTTTTTATATTTGAAAAAATATGTCTCCCTTCCCGCACAGCCGTTACAATCGTCGAAAAATTATCGTCCGCTATCACCATATCGGCAGCACTTCGCGTTACATCGGTACCGGAAATCCCCATCGCTATGCCTATGTCCGCTTTTCGTATCCCCGGAGCATCATTGATCCCGTCGCCCGTCATTGCGACTACATTCCCGGCACCTTGATATTTTTCCACGATCATACTCTTATACTTCGGACTCACGCGCGCAAAAACACGCGTTCTGCCAATCCTTGCACTCAATTCGGGCTCATTCATAGACTCAAGTTCAGCCCCGGTCATCACCTCCGCTTCACTTGAAGCGATCCCCAATCGTTCCGCAATCGCATACGCCGTTTCTCTGTGATCTCCCGTAATCATCACAGGCATAATTCCGGCACGCTTACAATCCGCCACAGCCTCTCTGACTCCTCTTTTCGGCGGATCGATCATTCCGCATATCCCTATAAAAATCAGCTCACTTTCTTTCGGACCGTCCGTACATTCTCTGTACGCAAAACCTAAAACTCTCAGCGCTCTGGAAGCAAGCTCCTTTGTCGCCGACAAAACTTTTTCCTTGTCCTGCGTTGTTATCGGCTGCACCGCTTCTCCTACCTGTATACGGGTACACCGCTCCAGAAGAATATCGGCTCCGCCCTTTACGTAACAGTACCTTCCCTCCTTCGTCTGAGCCGCCACCGTCATCATTTTGCGTTCCGACGAAAACGGTATGCTTCCGATTTTTTTAAACTCTTCTTTAAATTCGCATGCACAGACAAAATTAACAAGTGCAATCTCTGTCGGATCCCCGGATTTCTTGCCGCCGCGGCCTTTTACAGTGTTACAAATGTCCATACATTCAAGCATGCGGCGTATATCTGTTCGCTTTTGCATCGTCATACATTCCTTTACCCCAAGACGACGATCTGCATGTAAAAAATCTACCTGAATTTCTTCCACCGTCATGCGATTTTCGGTCAACGTACCCGTTTTGTCCGAACATATGCAGCTGCACCCTCCCAACGTCTCCACCGCATGCAATTTTCGGATGATAGCCCGCTCCTTACTCATTTTCTGCACACCCAACGCCATAATAACGGTTACAATGGCAGGCATACCCTCCGGAATGGCTGCTACCGCGATCGCTACCGATGACATAAAATTTTGCAAAAGCGTACTTTCTTTAAAAAAGATTCCGAAAATAAAAATGACCGCCGCAACCGCAATGACAAAAATAGTAATGACTCGTCCAAGGGTTGCCAATATCTTTTCCAAAGGCGTCTTGACCGTCTGCGTATCGGCAAGCATCCCGGCTATTTTTCCGATCTCTGTGTTCAGTCCCGTTCCGACCACTACTGCCTTCGCCTGTCCCTTCACGACAAAAGACGAAGAGTAAAGCATATTCTTACGATCCCCGACACTTGTTTTTTCGGGATACAGATCCGTATTTTTCCCGACCCCGTGCGACTCCCCCGTCAAGGCCGATTCATCACAGCGCAATTCTTCACAATGCAGAATACGGCAATCTGCCGGCACCATGTCGCCCTCTTCCAAATAAATAATATCCCCCGGCACCAACCTCTGGCTTTCCAGCAACACGTCTTTCCCGTTCCGCACCGTTTTTACGTGGCATACGGATAGTTTTTTCAGCTTTTCCACCGCATTATCTGCACGATATTGCTGAATAAAACCAACGATCGTATTCAGCAATATAATAAAGAGCAATATTCCCGTGTCGGCGAGTTCATGGACGTCTCCCGTCAGATAGGCGATCGTTCCGGATATAACAGCTGCGCATATCAGCAGTATTGTCATAAAATCCTTGAACTGCGCCAAAAAAAGCTTGATAGCCCCGCCTTTCTTTTTACTCTGCAGAGCATTTTCTCCAAATTGACGCATCCGCTCCTGCGCTTGCGCATCGCTGATCCCCAATTCGGAAGTTTTTAATTCAGACAACACTTTTTCCGCCGTAATCGAGTAAAATGCAGGCATACCGTTCTCCCTGTTCATAAAACTACAAAATAGTTTATTCGCCTCTGCTCTCCGATATGCCCATGCTTGCCCTTAAACAAGAAAAAATAAAGGTTTTTTGAAATAATTAACTTTGTACGCCTTTTTTATTTGACAAACTACCTGCAAAAATGATATTATAATAAAGCTGAATTTGATTTTCGGGGGTGTAGCTCAGTTGGTTAGAGCGCATGCTTGACATGCATGAGGTCATAGGTTCGAGCCCTACCATCCCCACCATCAAAAAAGAACATAGCAAATGCTATGTTCTTTTTTTTATACTATTCAATTCCTCGAAAGCACACTATCTGTAAATGTTTACTGTATCAAGCTCTGCAAACAGAATGTCTAAATCTTTGTTTTTATACCGCGATCCGTCAATTCAACTGCTCTTTTCAAAAAATTACACTGCAAAAGTTTAACACGATTACAACTTAAATCGGCGTCGGGCGAATATGATCCGCCCGACGCCGATTCTTTTACTGTCTTTGATTTTCTCAAATCAAGAATGTGCTTTGCCGCTTGCAGATCCGGTGTATAGCTTTGCCATTCCTGCTTCGCTCGTTTCACGGTAACGGCTGGAAAGATCTTTACCCGTCTCATACATGACTTCAATGATCGTATCCAACGAAACTTTTCTGGTCGAAAAAAGAAAATCAGCCAAACTGAGAGCATTCAATGCACGCATCGCCGCAACTGCATTACGCTCGATGCAGGGAATTTGGACAAGACCATCCACGGGATCGCACGTCAGGCCAAGATGATGCTCAATAGAAATCTCCGTTGCATATTCGATCTGATCATAACCCAATTCAAATATTTCGGCGAGACCGCCCGCTGCCATGGCACAAGCACTCCCGATCTCTGCCTGGCACCCGCATTCCGCTCCGCTTACCGACGCGTTCGTCTTGATGATATTCCCGATCAGTCCGGCGACCGCAAGACCGCGAAGAATCGCGTCTTTTGTTACGTTCCGCGTCTTTTGCACATAATATAAAACCGCCGGCAAAACTCCGCTTGAACCGCAAGTCGGCGCCGTAACAATAGTTCCTCCTGCAGCATTTTCTTCTGCTACCGCAAACGCATAGGAACAGACCATTCTGTTCTCGCGCGTCTCCGGTGATTCGTCGATATGACGCTGCGAATAAAGAAATCTTGCTTTTCTCTGCAATCCGAGTCCGCCCGGGAGCACCCCTTCCGCACTCAGACCGCGCTTGATAGCCGCTACCATCGTATCCCAGATCGTATCAAGATAATCACGTATATCCGGTTCAGCACGAAACACATATTCGCTCAGACGTATATCGTTTTTTATGCAATATTCCTTGATCTCTGCAAATGATCTATGCGGATATACTTGCGGCGCCGCGTCCTCGGCTTCTCCTTCAATTCGATACGCCCCGCCGCCGAGACTGAACGCACGCCTGCATGCGATCCGCTTGCCGTCCATAAAAACTTCCGTATCCAATGTATTGGGATGCGGTATATCCGTTTTATCGTAATCAAAAATAATTTCCGTATCTTGACCCAGGACCTTTTTTAAAACCGTATCCGTTCCATGTCCTTTTCCCGTACGAGCCAATGAACCATACAAATGTACCTTAAATGTAGCCCCCGGATATTCCTTTTTAAAAATTTTCGCTATCTTTTCCGGTGCCATCGTATGCGATGATGAAGGCCCGCTTCCGATCTGATACAATTCTTTTAACGACTTCATAGCAGCTTAATATCCTCTCTTTTGCACTTGCTCTATGATTATATCACTTTTTACTCCGCATTGCAAAAAAACAGAAAAGAATTTTACGAATAAAATTCTTTTCTGTTTTTTCTGACATGAGATCTCTCCCGTTTTCTGTCTATCAACATTACCGCTTGAGGCGATAACCGATCCGTGCAAAGCAACATAAAGCATTTAACCTGAAAATCACCTTAAACCTTATCTTTCGAAAATATGCTTTGAAAAAGTTTTATCAGCCAAAATATCTGCCTTTCTTGCGTTGCATTTCTTGATTTACTGTGCTATACTGACAACAAATAAAATCAGTATTGCATTTATCTTTCTCCGGATCAAAAAAGACTTGCAAAACGTTAGATTGGGTAACTTATGTGGGTCATAACTGCTTGTTTATCAGCCCTATTTGCGGGAATAACATCTATATTGGCTAAATGCGGTATCCGACGCACCGACGCAGATGTAGCCACTGCAATACGGACAGGCATTGTTTTGCTTTTAGCCTGGGCGATCGTCCTTATCGTCGGCTCCGCTCCCTCCCTCCGAACCGTCAGCCTCGAATCTGTCTGCTTCCTTATTCTTTCCGGAATCGCCACCGGTATCTCCTGGATCTGCTACTTCCGAGCTCTTTCTCTCACAAACGTAAACAAAATCGCTCCGATCGATAAATCCAGCACCGTCCTTACATCCATACTGGCAATCGTACTCTTTCAGGAGACCAATCACCTGTTCCTGAAACTTTTCTGCATTGTTTTAATTTTTGCCGGTACGATTCTCATGATCCAAAAAAGCAACAGCACAGATACGGAACCTTCTTCAAGCAAATGGCTCATCTATGCGATTCTTTCCGCCGTTTTTGCCGCCCTTACATCCATTTTTGCAAAAATCGGAATTGAAAACGTCGAATCCAACCTTGGCACGGCAATCCGAACAGGAGTCGTTCTGGTTATAGCCTGGGGAATCGTCTTTGCCAAGAAAAAATATAAACTTATTCCCGCTATTCCTAAAAAGGACCTGCTCTTCATACTGCTTTCCGGATTGACAACCGGTGCTTCCTGGCTTTGCTACTACCACGCCCTTCAAACAGGGATCGTCAGCGTTGTCGCCCCCATCGACAAGCTAAGCCTCGCAGTAACAATTCTGTTCTCTCTGATCTTCCTCAAAGAAAAATTATCCTTAAAAGCATGGATCGGATTCTTCCTTATCCTTGCAGGAACGATATTCATGACAATTTATGCGTAATTTAAATTCTGTAAAAAATATGGCAAACAGCAAAATAAGAAAAGCGGCAAAACGCGAATGCTTCGCGTTTTGCCGCTTTTGTTTATTTTCAATATGATTCATCAGAGCAACTGTTTTCTTTGTTCCGACTCCGTAAGCGGAGAAAGATATTTCGGAGCGATATCGAATACGGTTACAGCCCCCGTTTTACCTTCCTTTGCCAACCGATACACCGCACGTGCATAGGCAACCAGAACACTGGACGTAAACTCCGGATTGCTGTCCAGCTTTAAAGAAAATTCCATCAAAAAATGATTCCCTGTCGCAGATTTACCCGAACGAAGCACAAAACCGCCGTGCGGGATCCCGCTGTGATTTTTCTTCAGTTCCTCTTCCGAAATAAAATGAACGGTTGTATCGTAATCGGCAAAATAATTGGGCATTTCTTTGATCTCTTTTTCGATCCTTACAAGATCCGCCCCGTCTTCCGCCACAACATAACATTCGCGCGTATGCTTTTCGCGTGTCGTAAGCTCCGGATTTTCACCGTTTCGCACTCTTTCAAGAGCGTTTTCTATCGGCACGGTATACTGCCTGGCATCCTTCACTCCCTTGATGCGACGGATCGCGTCGCTGTGGCCCTGGCTTACCCCCTTACCCCAAAAGGTATAGGTACTTCCGTCTGCCAGCGAAGAACCGAAATAAATGCGTGCCAATGAAAAAAGGCCCGGGTCCCAACCGATACTCATCGCCCCGACATGTCCCGTTTCTTTCGCCGCCGCATCCAGTGCATCAAAATATGCCGGAATCTTTGCATGCGTGTCAAAGCTGTCGACCGTATGAAACATTCTCACCGTCTGCACCGACTGCTCCGGAAGATCGGTCGCACTGCCGCCGCATAAAATCATTACATCGATCTTATCCGCATATTTCCCTATATTTTCCGTCTTGTCAACCGTAACGGGCAGCACCGTCTGAACCGCCGCAGGATCGCGCCTCGTAAATACAGCAACCACTTCCATATCCGGATTTTGTGCCGCCGCATACTGCACGCCGCGGCCAAGATTGCCGTAGCCTAAAATTCCCAATCTGATTTTTTGCATAAATGCTCTCTCCTGACAAAATATTTTCATAAATCAGTTTACCGCGTATCCCGAAAAATGTCAAGCATATATACGCGCAGCCTTTCCCGCCGATTTTATCGTAACTTTTCCGCACCATCCGCAGGAATTTTCCTTTTTAATAAATATCTCTTTGATGCCTGCAGCCGCCTTTTTTCCGATCGGAAAAATGCCCGCCCGCGCAGATTTTTGCGCGGGCGGGCATTTCCCAAAATTTAATTGCTATTCAAATTTTTTCAGCTTTCTTTACTAAATTTTCATTCGGGAAATTTCATTTTCGTCAATATCTTTCAAAATAAGTTCCGCATTTTCCAACACGAGATAGCTGTTGGGCGTTCCGCCTTTCGGCAGTGATACCGAACCGCAATTTGCCACGACAAGCCCTCCGACACGACGAATAAAACCTGTATGATAATGGCCGTAAAGAAACGCGTCGCCGCAGTTTTTCGGCAGATTATCGATACAAAACCGATCGCCGTGCTGCAAAAAGATTTTTTTGCCGCAATCAAAGATCACTGCTTCCGAAACAAACTCAAAATCCGAGATCATGGTGTCCACGTCGCTGTCGCAATTCCCTTTTACAACCGTCAGCTTCTTTGCCAGTCCGTTCAGGACAGAGGCCACTCCCATCGGGTCGTATCCTTCCGGCAAAGGATTGCGAGGGCCATGATTATATATATCTCCCAACAAGATCAATTGATCCGCTTGTTCGGCTTTAAACCTTTCCGCCACTTTTTCCGTATAATACTTCGATCCGTGTATATCCGATGCGATCAAAAACTTCATAAATATCTTTCCTTCTTCGCTTTCTGACTTCACCGACGCCGTGCTTATCGGTCGTAAATATATTTTCATCGCTGCAAAGCTTTACATAAACTCCGCAGCATCTTGGATCATTTTACGATAAATTTATACGCCGTAACCGAATGATAGATCTTGTTTTTTTCAAACATGCAATCACCCAATGCCGCATACGCCGGCACATTCACACTGTTCGGTATATACTGCGTTTCCAGACAAAATCCGTAATTGCGGTTGTAAAATCCCGATTTTCCTTTCTGGCTCAGCCCGTTCCCCGTATACAGCTGCACCGCAGGCATATCCGTATATACTTCCATGGTCAGCCCGCTCCGTTCGCTTTCCGCTTCCGCGATCTTCCCGTATACACCCGAAGCCTTATTCAACACATAATTCACGTCATATCCGTCCTGTACACGGATATCCGGATCTTCATCATTTCCGATGCGCTCTCCGATTCTGTGTGCTTTACGGAAATCAAACGGTGTTCCCGTAACATCGCGGAATTCCCCGTGCGGGATCAATGTCTCGTCCGTCGGAGTGATCCTGTCCGCATCGATCGTCAGAAACGTATCCAATACATTTCCGCTGCCTTCGCCGTCCAGATTAAAATAAGCGTGATTGGTCATGTTGATCGGCGTTTTTTTATCCGACATCGCCGTATACTCAATTTTCAGTTCTCCGCCAACCAATGTATAGCATACCTGTATCCGCAGATTGCCCGGATAATTTTCTTCGCCGTCCTTACTGACCGTACTTAATGCCAATGTATTGCCGTCATGCCCTTCAAACACATAATTCCAGATCTTTTTATCAAATCCTGATTTTCCGCCGTGCAGATGGTTTCCTCTGTCATTGCAATATAACTGGTATTCTTCCCCGTCGACGACAAGATGTCCTTTTTCGATACGATTGCCGAAACGGCCGATCAGCGCGCCCAAATATCCGTCGTTTTTTTCATAGCTTGCCACATCATCATAGCCCAAAACCACATCGACCAACTTGCCTTCACGATCCGCTATCTTCAGCGACTGAATAATTCCGCCATAGTTCAGGATCGTTGCCTCGTTCATACCGTCTTTGATCTTGAATGCAAGAACATCCCTTCCGTCCGACGTTTTTCCGAATATACTCGCGTGTATCATAACCATTCCTCCTTTTTCTGAGTCTTTTCGCTGTTATTTTATCAATTCCGAAAGCTCCAGTCTGGTCGCCCCCGGTATACGTACGCTGGCAGTAAACACATTCTCTTTGCCGAAAACCTTACTCATTTGCGCAACGTATTTTTCAACTTCCGCATCCGCAAGATATGCCAGGATCGTACCCGCAAATCCGCCGCCGTGTATACGTACGGCTCCGTCTTTGATCAGCCGCTCGGACATATGTATCGCCAACGCTACGGGCTGCTGTGTACTGCCCGGAACATAACAGTTCTGCAAACAGTTTAAACTGCTTATCCCGGATTCTCCGACTGCTTTGAGAAAATCGGAAATCCTTCCCGCTCTTAACGCCTCGGCCGCCGTATCTACGCGGTCATTCTCTTCATAAAAATGAAATGCCCGCAGAATTGCCCTCTCCGATACTTTCCCGCGAAGCTGCCTGATCCCGTCAAAAAACTGTTCATACGGCAAATCGCGCAAACATTCTTTTCCGAAATAAGCCGCGACTTCCAGCATCTCTGATTTGATCGCCGCATAATGTTCCGTCAATGCCGCATGCGATCCGCCTGTATTCGTGATGACAAGCGTATATCCCTCCGCCGGTTTTAATTCCTCGATCACGGGTACTTGCGGATTGCCGAAATCAATTTTATTGATCCCGCCCAAGGAAATCCCCGATTGATCCAAAAGCCCGCAAGGCTTCCCGAAATATACGTTCTCCGCATACTGCGAAATGATCGCTTTATCCACTTTGTTCAATCTTCCGCCCAAATACATCCGGTTGAAGATCTCACAGACAAGCAGTTCAAACGCCGCCGACGACGAAACTCCCGCGCCGCGGAACACCGTACTCTCCGTGCAGGCTGAAAAACCGCCCACTTCCATTCCGCGGTCATGGATCGCTTTCACGACCCCGCGCACCAACGCTACGCTCTTTCCGTATTCTTTCGGATTGACCTCAAGATCATGAACATTCAACTCAAACGGAGGAAACCCTGCCGAATGGATACGTATGATCCCATCCGTGCGCTTCTTTACAGCCGCCAGGATGTCGCAACTGATCGCCGCAACGATCACTTTCCCGTGATTGTGATCGGTATGATTGCCGATAATCTCCGCTCTTCCTGAAGACGAATACCATTCTTCAGGTTCGCCGTCCATATTCTTCCTGAATTGTTCTGTAATCGCTTTGACTCGCTTTTTCAGGCCCGATATTTCCGCTTTGGCGCCATAAAGATCTTTGATCTGCATTTCACTTTCCCTTTTCTGTTTTCCAACTTTCTTTTCCTTATTTATAAAAATAATAAAGAGAGAACGTTTTGCTCTCTCTTTATTATAACATTTTCCGATCTGTATTGCAACGGATTTTTTTTATTTATTTCACGAATTTATCCGGCTCATGATCTGCACAGGCTTTCACATTTTTTTAATTATTCCAAAAAGATTATGCCCGATAAACTGCTTTTTATTTGTTCTGCGGAATATCCGGAATACTTTCAAACCCGCGCGCAAGATCCGCATCCGTGGGGATGGTATCCGTCATTGTGCCGTCATTGTATTGTTTATACGCCGTCATATCGAAGTATCCCGTCCCCGTCAGACCAAACAAAATCGTTTTCGCTTCGCCTGTTTCCTTGCATTTGAGAGCTTCGTCGATGGCAACTCGGATCGCATGACTCGATTCGGGCGCAGGCAGTATCCCCTCTATGCGCGCAAATTTTTCAGCGGCTTCAAAAACCTTTGTCTGTTCTACCGTAACGGCCCGCATGTATCCTTGGTTATACAGAGCCGACACGATCGGACTCATCCCGTGATACCGCAAACCTCCCGCATGATTCGGTGCAGGCATAAATCCACACCCGAGCGTGTACATTTTCGCAAGCGGCGTAATCTTCGCACTGTCGCAAAAATCATACACGTATCTGCCCCGCGTAAGCGAAGGACAGCTCGCTGGTTCAACGCCCACAAATTCAATGTTGTTTTTACCCTCGATCTTATCACCCATAAACGGAGCGATCAGTCCTCCGAAATTTGAACCGCCGCCGCAACAGCCGATGATCATATCCGGCTCGATTCCGTATTTATCCATCGCCGTTTTGCATTCCTGACCGATCACCGACTGATGCAACACGACATGATCCAATACACTCCCCAAAACATAACGGCAATCATCGGAAGTTACCGCCTTCTCCACCGCTTCGCTGATCGCACAACCGAGCGATCCGCCCGTTCCGGGAAGCTCCTTTAAAATCTTGCGGCCGGCTTGCGTCGTGTCCGAAGGAGATGCGATCACCTTTGCTCCGTACGTGCGCATGACCTCACGCCGATGCGGCTTCTGTTCGCTCGAAACTTTGACCATGTACACCGTAAGATCCAATCCAAAATATGCCGCAGCCATCGATAAAGCTGTACCCCATTGCCCTGCGCCCGTTTCCGTCGTGATCGATTTCAGTCCCTGCTTTTTCGCATAATATGCCTGTGCTACTGCAGAATTCAGCTTATGCGAGCCGGAGGTATTGTTTCCCTCAAATTTATAATAAATTTTTGCAGGCGTCCCGAGCGCCTTCTCCAAGCAGTATGCCCGCACCAACGGCGACGGACGGTACATCTTATAAAAACTGCGGATCTCTTCCGGTATCTCGATATACCGATGCGTCCTGTCCAGTTCCTGTTCCACACATTCTTCGCAAAAAACTTGGCTCAGTTCTTCCTTCGTGCAAGGTTTCAGCGTGGACGGATTCAAAAACGGTTCATGCTTTCTTGTCATTACCGCATTCAGATTATACCATTCCTTCGGAATTTCAGACTCGGATAAATATATTTTGTAAGGGATCGTTGCTTTTGACATGATTTTTTCTCCTTTCCTTTTTTTGTAACAAAAAAACACGGGTCTATTCGCTTGGGACGAATAAATCCGTGTTGCCACCCAAATTCACAGCGCTTATTATTTTCCTTGCACTGCCTCTTCACAGGTACTGTCATACCCTCTTCCTGTAACGTGAAAGCCACGTCGGAAACTACTCGAAATTCTTTCGCCCCCGCCCTCGGTAATCCATTCACTCTGCGTCAAACTGCCTTTATCCCACCGCCAAAGACTCTCTGAAAATTTGCGTTAGCAGGCTACTCCTTTACCTCATCGGTTTTTTAAAGGATACCATATCCTTTCCCGTTTGTCAATAGGTTTTTTTAAATTTTTTTCTGAATTTTTCCGTCTGATTCCCTTATATGCTATGCATATAAAAATTTTGATTCTTTTGCTCTGCAACTGCTTTCACGGAATGAAACCGAATATTTTCGGGCAAACTGTTTCTATGATTAGAATTTTCGGCACGCTGATACTGGCAGCGGCATTGATGCTTTCTCCGCCGCTTTCTGCGGCGTCTTCCTGCATGAACAACGACCCGAATCCGACCGATGCGGAAATAAAAACGATCTGCCTGACTTTTGATGACGGCCCGACCGATTCCACCACTCCGAAAATACTGGATATTCTCCAAAAAGAAAAAATTCACGCTACATTTTTTGTCATCGGCAGACAGATCAGTCGTCGAAAAGAAATCCTGCAGAGGATTTTTGACGAGGGACACTCCATCGGGATTCACACCTATTCCCATGAATACAAACAAATCTATGCTTCTCCCGCCGCTTTGCTCGGCGATATCCGCCGCTGCCAAAAATCCATCCGCGAAGTACTCCCCGAATGGAGCTCGGATCTGTATCGATTTCCCGGCGGCGAAGCAGGTCTTTCCGACGCGCTGATAGCCGCTGTTAAAAAAGCCGGTTATAAAATATGCGGCTGGAACGCTTCCATCGAAGACGCAGTTTCCCCCAACGCTACCGCCGAGGATCTTTATAACAACGCCGTCCGTTCAGCCGGAGAAAAAAATCACGTTGTCCTGCTCCTGCACGACGGGGTCGGCTACCGGGAAACCGTGCGCGCGCTTCCCAAAATCATTGATTATTTCCGCGGCAAAGGTTATAAATTTCAGACCCTGTAAAACAACATTCAGTTTGAAAGTCTGTTTCCTTGCAACAAAACAAAACCGCCGGCAAAAAACGTTGATGCCAGCAGGCTTTGCGTTCGGCTCTTGAAAGGTGCGGGCACCGCCATGTGGCGGTGCCCGCACCTTTCAACTTTCCGTTTATACAAATTTTTTATGCCGCATTGAAACAAATTGTTGCAGCCGTATTATTTTTACCGCTTAAAAGCATGGAAAAACGCTCAGCCGTTCAAAGACAAAGTTCCTTTCAATTCGTTGATGTCGGCAATCCCATGCCGATCCAACCATGCGTTCAACCCGGAAATGATTTTCGGCATTGCCAGTGTATCCGTGAAATTCGCCGTTCCGACTTGTACGGCACTTGCCCCTGCGATAATAAATTCCAAAGCATCCTCCGCACAGGTGATTCCGCCCATTCCGATCACGGGAATATCGACAGCCTGGCAAACCTCATATGTCATGCGTACGGCGATCGGCTTGATCCCCGCACCCGACACGCCGCCCGTATTGTTTGCGATCAGAGGTTTTCTGCGCTCGACATCGATCACCATGCCTGTAAGAGTATTGATCAGAGAAACGCAGTCTGCTCCGCCTTTTTGCGCCGCCAGTGCATTGACGGCTATACTTTCCACATTCGGAGAAAGTTTAACGATCAACGGCGTTTTTTTCAGGGAATTTTTTGCAGCACGCGTTACTTGCTCCACACTCTCGGGCCGAATTCCGAAAGCCATGCCGCCGCATCTCACGTTCGGACAGGAAATGTTCAGCTCGATCATATCCACAAGACCGTCCAACCGCGCACAGATCCCTGCATAATCGTCCAACGTTTTGCCTGCAACGTTCGCTATGATCACGATCCCCTTGCTTCTTAAAAAATCCAGATCTTCCGACAAAAAGCGCTCCACCCCGGGATTTTGCAGCCCGACCGCATTGAGTATCACCCCGTGTCCTTCCGCAATACGAGGCGTAGGGTTGCCGAGACGAGGCTCTAAAGTAAGCCCTTTCGTACTGATTCCGCCAAGCACGGAAATATCATAGATCTCGTTAAATTCTTTGCCGAATCCAAACGTACCGCTTGCCGCAATGACCGGATTTTTAAACTTAACGCCGCAAATTTCAATATGTAGATTTGCCATTAAATTTCTACCTCTTCTATCTCAAAAACAGGGCCGTCTTTGCAAACGCGCACATTTTCAGCCCCGCCTGTTTTATGGCACACGCACACAAGACACGCCCCGATTCCGCATCCCATTCTTTCTTCCAAAGAAACAAAGCAAGGCACATGCAAATTGCGCTCCCGCAAACCGTTCTTCAAGGCTCTCAACATCGGAACAGGACCGCATGACAAAATCACGTCCGGCTTTGCCTCTTCATAATCTTTGAAAAACGCTGCCACGGCGTTTGACTTTTCACCCAAACTTCCGTCGTCCGTAACAATGCTGCAACGCGAAGAGAGCGACCTGAACACTTCCTCCATACAGACGGCATCCTTGTTTCTGAACCCGATATACGAGCAGAAATTTTTACCCTCTCCCGCATACTCTTTGAGTACGGAGACCATCGGAAAAACCCCGACTCCTCCGCCGATGAGCGCCACCTTTTTTTCTTCCTTTTTGAGAGCAAAACCATTGCCAAGCGGAAGTACGCAAGACAGCGTATCCCCGGTCCGGACGCGGCTCATTGCCCGCGTTCCTTCACCCTTGAGCTGATAACATATCGTAACCGTGTCGGGGGTATATTCACAGATCGCGATCGGGCGGCGAAGCAGATGCCCGCCGTCGCCCGTCGAAATATTGACAAATCTTCCGCAAGCCAATCCTTCTGTTTTTTCCGGCAATGAAAACTTCATTTTATAGACGCCCGCAACAAGAGGCTCGTTTTCGATCACCTTAACAACCAGTTCTTTCATTTTTACAAAAACTCCGGTTTTTTATTCAATTATGTCAGACATAATACTATATTTTAGCCATTTATTGCGCGATTCAGATCATTTTTCATATCAATACAGGCTTGACGCGCTGCCTCATAATAAGAACGGCCCGCGTATTTTTCCTGCCTGTAAGCACACAAAATTCCGCGCGAAGAATTGACTATACCACCCAATCCGTCTTTATTGAAGCATACTTTCAGATCGTCCGCCGTACCGCCCTGCGCGCCATAACCGGGTATCAGGAAAAACGTATGCGGCATTTCTTTGCGAAGGATTTCGGCCTGTGCAGGATGTGTCGCACCCACTACAGCGCCGACCGCCGAATACCCGTATTTTCCGATGCTGTCCTTTCCCCATTCCTCTACAAGCGAGCCCATATATTCATACACGGTTTTGCCGTTTTCCAGCTTCAGATCCTGTAACTCTCCGCTCGATTTGTTGGACGTTTTTACCAGAACAAATATCCCCTTGTCGCGCTTTTGCATCCACCCGAGAAAAGGTTTAATGCCGTCTGAACCGAGGTATCCGTTCACCGTAAGAAAGTCCGAATCAAAGGCAGTATAAGTTTTATCGCCGACAGCTGTCTCCCCGAGATACGCCTTTGCATAACATTCAGCCGTCGCGCCGATATCGTTGCGTTTTGCATCCGTCATGACCAGCATTCCCTTCTTACCCGCATATTTTACAGTCTCCGCAAACGTACGCATGCCGTCCAGCCCGTACATTTCATAATAAGCGATCTGCACCTTTACACAAGGCACTATATCACAAATATTATCAATGATCCTTTTGTTAAATTCCAAAACCGCTGCCGATGCAGATTTAAAATCTTTCACACCGTTTTTCATATCGTCCGGAAGATAATCAAAACTCGTATCGATACCCGCCACCGTCGGATTATCCAGTTCCTTGATGCGTTCAATCAATTTATCCGTAATCATGTCAAACCTCAATATTTTGCCCCGTACTGTGCCAGGTATTCGCGGATCGCCGGAACATGCTCTTTTCCTTCGATCACGCCCTGTTCCAACGCTTGTATAATGTCTTCAATAGTTACGATAGAATAGACTTTGACCCCTTCTTCCGCATAGGCCTGCTGTACCGCAGAATGCTCACTGCCCAACGCCTTTTCCATGCGATCGACCGTAATCACCATACCGGTGATATCAACTTTCGCTGCGCCGCGCAGCTTCGGCAAAACCTCTTTCAACGCCTTTCCGCTCGTCATGACATCTTCAACGATCACGACTTTTTCTCCGTCCGAAAGCTGCTTTCCCACAAACATGCCGCCTTCTCCGTGATCTTTCACTTCCTTGCGGTCAAAACAGAAATTTACATCCACACCGTATTTTTCATACAGAGCCACTGCCGCCGACAGTGCAAGCGGGATCCCTTTGTATGCGGGCCCAAAAAGCGTTTCCACTTCGATCCCATGCTCACGGATACAAGCCGCGTAAAACTCACCCAGACGCTTGATCTGCGCCCCCGTCTTATATTCTCCCGCATTCAGAAAATACGGGGCAATTCTTCCGCTTTTCAGCGTAAACGTTCCGAATTTCAGAACGCCGCATTCCGCCAAAAATTTAATAAACTCTTGCTTATAACTCATAACGCTTCTCCTGATTGTTCTCCCTTTCCAAACTCTTCGCCAAACCCTTCGCCTTGGCGTTCTCCAATCCGTCCGCTCCGCGCGGCGGAAAGTCCCGCTCAGCCGCGAAATCAGTTTTCTTTATATTTCACCGCTCCGTCGACGATCGTATATTTCACCTTTCCGGAAACCTGCATGCCGTTAAACGGAGTGTTCTTCCCCTTGGAAACAAATTTTTTACTATCGATCGTATAATTTTCTCCCAAGTCCGCTATCATCAGATCAGCAACTCCGCCTTCTTGGATCTCTCCGCCTTCCAGTCCGAGGATCTTGGCAGGATTCAAACTCATGCGGCACGCAAGCTCTTCCAACGTCAAAATTCCTGTCTTTACAAGATATGTGTACGACAGCGAGAACGAAGTTTCTATGCCGCTGATCCCGAAAGCCGCAAGATTATATTCCACATTCTTTTCATCTCTGTGATGCGGTGCATGATCCGTTACGATGCAATCCAGCGTACCGTCGCGAAGACCTTCCCGGATCGCCGCCACGTCTTCCGCTTCCCGCAAAGGAGGATTTACTTTCGTATTTGCATCATACGACATCACAACGTCATCCGTCAGCGAAAAATAATGCGGGCAGGTTTCCGCCGTTACCTGCACACCGCGCGCTTTCGCTTCCCGCAAAAGCTGTACGCCGCCCTTGGTCGAAACATGGCAAATATGCACGCGCTTTCCAAGCGTTTCCGCCAAAATGATCTCGCGCGCGATCATGATCTCTTCCGCCGCACGGGGTATTCCCTTCATCCCGGCCAGAGTACTGTTGTATCCTTCATTGACGACTCCGCCGTCTACAAGATCTTTATCCTCGCAATGCGAAAGACAGATCAAGCCGAAATCGGAAGCATACTCCATCGCGAGACGCATGATCCGTGCATTGGAAACAGGCCTGCCGTCATCACTGACCGCTACAGCCCCCGCGTCTTTCATCTTTCCCATTTCCGCGAGCTGCTCTCCCTGCTCTCCCTTTGTGATCGCACCGATCGGATGAATTTTACACAAATTGACTTCCTTCCCGCGCGCCACAATGTATCCGACAACCGCCGCATTATCACACACCGGCTGCGTATTCGGCATACAGCACACCTGCGTAAAACCGCCATGCACCGCCGCCGCGCTGCCGCTCGCAATACCTTCCTTATATTCATAGCCCGGTTCGCGCAAATGAACATGCATGTCGATCAACCCCGGAAAAATATGCATTCCGTCTGCATTGATCACCTTAGCCGCACTATCCTCAACATTTTTAGCAATTTTGATTATTTTCTTTCCATCCGTCAATATATCGCAGATCTCAGATTTTGTCGGGAAAACAACCGTACCGCCCTTTATGAGAAGTTTACTCATTTTTCTCGCCTCCCTGTCTGTTTTTAACGAGCAAGAACAACAGCGCCATACGCACAGCGACTCCGTTTAAAACCTGTTCGGTGATCTTGGAATTTTCGGCATCGATGACATCCGACGTAAATTCAACCCCGCGATTCACAGGGCCCGGATGCATGACAATGCAATCCTTGTCCGCCAAGCGCAGATGCTCTTCGTCCACGCCGTAATACTTTGCATATTCGGAAAGAGAAGGAAACAATCCGCCGTGCATCCTTTCCAACTGAATGCGTAGCCCCATCACGACATTTGCCCCCGCAAGCGCCTCTTCGCGAGATTTTGCAACCTTCGCACCCAACCGCTCGATTCCCTGCGGCATGAGCGTTGCAGGCGAATACATCACAACTTCCGCGCCGAGTTTTGTCAACCCGAACAAATTGCTCTTTGCCACACGAGAATGCTTGATATCGCCGAGGATCGCAACTTTCAGTCCCTTGAGCGATCCGAATTTTTCGCGCATCGTATAAAAATCGAGAAGAGCCTGCGTAGGATGCTCATTCATACCGTCCCCGCCGTTTACAACCGACGCCTTCACATTTCGTGCCAAAAGATGCGGCGCTCCGCCCATCGGATGGCGTATCACGATCACATCGTTCTTCATTGCATCCAAAGTATATCCCGTATCGATCAACGTTTCACCTTTCTGCACGGAACTCGACGAAGCCGTAATATTTACCGTGCCGGCCCCCAAATATTTCGCCGCCAGCTCAAACGAACAGCGCGTACGCGTACTGTTTTCATAAAACAGAGTCGTTACCGTTCTGCCCTGCAAGTGCGGAAGCTTTTTCAGGTTCTGGGTCAGAAGTTTTTTCATCCCCACCGCCGTGTCAAGAATCAGCATTATATCCTCAGCCGTAGCATCGTACAGCCCGAGCATATCCTTTCCTATCATTCTATTGACCTCTCGTTAAATTTTTTGCGTAGTTTCCGGTGCGGTTACGATACCCAGCGAATCTTCGCCTTCAATCTCACACAGCCGCACATCTATAAATTCCTGCCGTGAAGTAGGAATGTTTTTCCCGACAAAATCCGGACACACCGGCATTTCTTTTCCGCCGCGGTCGCACAATACCAACAACATGATCTTCGCTGGCCTGCCCAGATCCATGATCGCTTCGATCGCCGCACGAACACTCCTGCCCGTATGCAACACATCGTCGCACAACACAACATTTTTTCCGTCCACCGAAAAATCCAGTTTGTTGATCCGCGCATCCGGAACAAAAAATCCGCTGACCAGATCATCCCGATACATCCCGATATCGATCCCTCCGCAAGGCGGAAAGCATTCGTAAAACCTGCCGATCAATGCTCGTATACGCTCCGCTACGATCTCACCGCGTCGGCGGATCCCCAACAGGCATAACCCGTCCGTCCCTTTGTTTTTTTCCACTACTTCATGCGAAAGCCGCGTAAGCATACGCGCGATCGCCGCCGCATTCAGAATCACATGTTCGGACATTTTTCTCTCCTTCCGCTTTATTCATCCGATCAGCCCTCTCAGGCTTGCTCCCCGCTTCGCCGCATTTCTTGCAAAACAAAAAACCATCGCTCCGTTTACAAAAAAACGCCCGTGCGTTGAGCACGGGCGTGAAAAATCCTAATCCGATTTGCGGCAAAACACGGACGCACTGCGCCCTGTCATTCCGTTTTTTAAGACTTTCCGGCATCCCGTACCGAATCATTAAAGTCATTTTACTTTTTTATTTTAGCACACTCACAAAACAAAGTAAAGCATCTGAGAAAACTTTTCAAAAAAATTTACGGGCGGCTGCAAACACATTTACAGCCGCCTGTTTCTATTGTTTATTCTTATCCGATTATTTTCCACGCGTATATTCTGATTTATATCAAACACCTTTAAAACAGCGGATATAAGCCTTCTAAACGATCTGAACCAGACGGAAGCCAAGCAAATCACAGGAAGTCAAATAATATCGGATTCCGTTTCTTTCGCATTGAAGCGGATAACTGCCCGCATTCTGATGGATATGACCGTAGACAACGACATCCGCGCGCTGCTCTTCAAACATCTGCGTAAACGCCGAATCCTCTTTTTTCGCATTGAAGGGCGGATAATGGATCATACACAAAAGCTTGTCCCCTTCCCGACGCTCTTTCCCGACACAACGAAACGCCAAGCGAAATCTTTCGCATTCGCGTTTATAGATCTTTTCGTCCGACGCATCATAATCCGCACTGCCCGGACATGCCCAGCCGCGCGACCCGCATATGATCCAATCTTCCAGCCGCATGCAATCATTCTGAAGAAAATAAAATGTTTCATCCGGCGCACTGCTCCGCAGTGCCGTGATCCCTGACCACCAATAATCATGATTGCCGCGTATCAATATTTTCTTCCCCGGCAATTCCGCCAGCCGCTTCAGATCGGAAAGCGCATCGTCCAACGTCATCGCCCAACAAAAGTCTCCCGCAAGCAGCACCGCGTCCTCCGCACTCACTTTGTCCAGCCAATCCGCTCGCAATTTTTCAAAATGCCCTGTCCAGTTTCCGCCAAATATATCCATAGGCTTTTCCTGATTCCCCGGCAAATGCAGATCACTGACCGCAAATATCTTCATGAAGCTCCGTCCTTACACTTTTTCTTTCAAATTGTACCACAAATTTTCTTTATTTAAAAGCGTTTGAACCGTTCGCCCCGCAAATTTTACCAGTTGTTTTTCTCGCCAGATAATTTTCCATATCGCAAAGAACCAGACTTTCCAGACAGCATTCGCATATTTTTTTGCCCGGCTCCGCAGGCCCTTTGCAAATCATACACCTGCCCTCTTCATGCTTTCCGATTTTTTCCATACATAACCTCCTTTCCTTCAGCGGCCCATTCCCCGCCCTTGAATTCTATCCCTTCCGAACTTTTCTCAAAAAAAACACCGATAGCTCTTGCGCTTTGCTCATACCCCCATACAACAGTCCATCGCACAACTTGCCAACAAATGTCGCTTATGCCAAAGCGAGGCTCTTATTTTCCGCATATTGACCTAGGGAATATCAAATGAAGCCGTCAAAAAAAAGAAAAAGCCGATATGAAAGCATACCGGCTTTTTCAAAATTTGCGTCGGTTACTTGTTGCAATTATTGTTGCAACCGCCACAACCGCAGTTTGTATTGCCCTGCGGATAGAGCGGCAATTCAAAGAATCCCGCACATACCTCCTGCGTATACTCCTGCGCAGGCGGTATGACGCAATACCCATACGACGGGACAAGCAGATCCACGTTGATCACGATCTTCAGGATCACCGTCGTACACAGATCCACCACAAACGTATTATTCTGTGTGTTGAACGTCCCTTCGGGCGAAACCGCACTTACCACGCATTGCACTTCGTAGGGCATGATCGAGGGCTGCGGCACAAACAAAATAACATCTTCATTGACCGTTACGACAGCATTGGCTTTCCCTTCCGTTCCGTTGGCATCCGTATAGACTACCTCGACAGGAATATTCACCGTTGCCTGTACACGGGCACACCCCGCGCGATCCGGAAGGCGATCTACCTGGAACGCCGCCACCTGCCCCACAGAAGTTGTACTGCGCGCACTGATAAATGTCAGCGGATATGTAGGATTGGAAGGCACAGGATCTGTTATATTCAAAACAACCCCTTCGCTCTGCCCTTGCTTGATGCAGGCGTCAAAAACCCGTTGCGCCTGTATGCAAACTTTTTCGTTCAGTCCGTTAAGCGGATTGCCGTTGATCGGGCCGGGGCATTTATCCGTCTGGAAATTGGAAAAAAACGACATATTTGACCTCCGATTTGTAAAAATTCAAGATAGACGCCGCGCGTTTTGATTCCTTCAGAGCGCGCGTTTCCTATATTTCAGTATATGAACTACCCCGCTTGACTGTTACTTCCTCTCTGTACCTTTTCCCCCGCCCTCATGAAAAACCAGAACCTTTTGCGTCGGATACACATAGGAGCACTTGTTCAGACGCGAAAACTCAGCTTCCGTCATCTGAAACTTTCCGCAGACAGACGCAAGCGTTTCCCCCGCCTGCACCTCGTAAATCTCCCCCTCTCGCTTTGGGATCAGCAAAATACTTCCGACCGGCGGAAATCCGGTAAGCCCGTTCGCCGAAACCAGCTCCTGCGGCAATATGCCGTGCTCACTGCTCACCGACACCGCCGTATCGCCTTCTTTTACTTCATATAATCCAAGCGGATTTTCTCCCCCGGGCATCAATCGGCACATCCGACTCAACCTCCTTCTCAAAGCGTAGTATTTATCTTATTCACCGAACGTCGATTTATGCTCGGTTTCCCGATAATTTGACTTAATTTTATAAGAAGCGCCGCGTCTGCGAATATTCGCAGACGCGGCGCTGTATATATAATATGACAATTTCCGACAAAATGTGCTATCGCATGAAAGGCAGGTCCTATTTTGAGCAGACAAAATTTATACAGAACGGCGGCTTATGTAACCGTCTTTTCCGTAGCGGAAAAAACATTCGGGTTCATTTACCGCATTATACTTTCCCGCACCCTCGGTTCGGAAGGTATGGGGATCTACCAGATCGCCCTTTCCGTATTTGCCGTCCTCGCAACGGCGGCGGCTTCCGGCATCCCTTTGACCGTTTCCAGACTCATTACAAAATACCGCGCCAAAAATAACATTTCGGCACAGCAGTCCGTCGTAACGGCCGCCCTCGTCAGCGCTCTGTGTTTTTCTGTCCCCGTATTCTGCATCCTGTTTTTCGGCCACAACGCTTTCGATTTTCTTTTCTCCGATCCGCGCTGCATGGCAGTCCTGCTCATACTTCTGCCCAGCCTCGTTTTTAATTCAATTTATTCCGTTATACGAGGCGCTCTTTGGGGAAACAAACAATTTATTCCGTACTGCGTCATAGACCTTATCGAAGAATTGGTCATGATCATAGCCGGCGTCGCACTCGTCAGCGCCATGACCGATGTCCTTAACGGCGCAAAACGAGCTGCCGTAGCCATTGTCCTGTCCTACCTCGTATCTTTTTCGCTCTCCGGAATCTGGTACTTCGTAAAAGGCGGAAAATTTAAAAATCCCAAACGGCAATTCAAGCCTTTGCTGTCGTCCGCGCTGCCTATCACCGGTATGCGCACATCCAATTCTCTCATCAATTCCGTCATCTCCCTTCTTTTGCCGGCAAGGCTCATCGCCGCCGGTTTCTCAAGCAGTGAAGCCATGAGCGAGATCGGCACGGCCATGGGCATGTGTATGCCTATACTGACCATTCCTGCAACGCTGATCGGTTCACTTGCACTCGTATTGGTTCCGGAACTCGCCGAAAATTTCTACCGCAGCGAACATACGAAAATGCGGCTGAATATCGAACGTGCCCTGAAAATTACCGTCCTGATCGCCTGCCTGCTCATTCCCGTACTGCTGGTTCTCGGCAAGGACATCGGCATTCTCCTCTTTTCCAGCCTGCACGGCGGAGAAATCATACAAAACAGCTGTCTTATGATCCTGCCCATGAGCCTCGGCATGATCTCCACCAGCGTCCTTAATTCCATCGGGTGCGAAAAACACACCTGCCTGTATTTTTTCGCCGGCGCCGCCGCAACACTGCTATGCATTTGGTTCCTGCCGCAGTTCGTGGGAATCTATGGGCTGCTCATCGGTATGGCATCCAGCTCCGTTATTTCCATGATACTGAACCTGCGGCTCATCCAAAAAAAATGCAAAGAAAAAGTGCGTTTTCTCAAATACACTCTCTGCTCCGCAGCCGCCATCCTTCCCGCTTCCGTTTTCGGATTCCTGCTGCATAATGTATTGTCCGCCCTCCTGCCGCATTTGCCTGCGACAATTCTGTGCGGAATAATTTTACTCGGTGCCGAAGGTCTATTTCTCCTCGCGCTGGGACTTGCGCAACCGAGATGGGTAAGACTTCTCGTAAAAAAGGCCTGATTTTCTTATCCTTACAGCTTTGCTCTGACCATTTTCACAAACCGCCTTTACAGGCATTCCGATCTTTTCAACAGCCCCTTTCAGCACTCAATTTTATTGCGCCGCGGTAAAACCGCGGCGCCTTTTTATCATACAAGATCGCGAAAAGTCTTTATCTTCACACTAAAGGGCAAAGCGATAAAACATAACGCCACATTGACCAAATATACGATACTCTGAAATCCGATCCTTCCTGCAAAATACACCCAGAAAGCTTTTTTAAAAACGCCGTCCCAAATAAACAGGTACGCATAGTAATAATTTATGATCGAATTGATAACGCAGGTTATCAGCAGAAAACATACCGCAAAAGAAATCGCAGCTTTTCCGTACAGCCAGCCCGTTCCCTCCTTGCGGATCCCGTTCATGATCAGCCCGGAGAAAAAGCCGAAAAGCCCGATCGTAACCCCGAAAAACCAGTACACCATCACCGGCCTGATCAGAAATCCGATCAGATCCCCCAAAAAGCCGACAATAAAGCCCGGCAGCGGACCCAACAAAAACCCTGCGAAAAAGCAAACAAAATACGAAAACGTAATTTTGTTCGTTCCGCCCACGTCAATTTCTATGACAGAATTGACGGCTACGCTCAGCGCAACAAAAATCGCCAGAAAGGAGATCTGCTTCGCCAAAGACATGGATCTGAAAACTTTTGTGAACATAGAAAAAAACCTCCCGTAATCTGAGAGGTCCGATGAAAAACAGTGCGCCCCCGTAAGCGGGCGGCTATCCTTGCAACGGACGCGCCTCGGCACCGCAGGGATTTTCCCTTTCGTTTGCGAACAACGTCCCGTTTCGCAACACTTAACGCGCCTTGGCTACTCTGCATTAATTGTGTGCCATTATACACTTTTTATCTTGTTCTGGCAAGCATATAAAACTCAGTTTTTAAAAATTTTTTATTTTTTATACCATTTCGCAACAAGTGATACTCGCTTTATTTTCATGCTAAAATACATGCCGTTTCCGCGCGCCGCAAAAGAATATTTCTTTTACGGCGCGACATACTAACAGCATGGGACTGATATTTTTACGCACAGCCATCATCTTTATCGCATTGCTGGCAGTGATGCGGCTCATGGGCAAGCGACAGATCGGCGAAATGCAGCCGTTTGAACTGGTCATCACACTCCTGATCGCAGAACTTGCCTGCATTCCTATGGCCGATACCTCCATTCCTCTGCTTTACGGGATCGTATCCATTGTAACGATCTTTTTACTGCATCAGCTTTTGCTTCTGATCGACTTGCATATAAAGCCTTTTAAAACTTTGGTCGGCGGGAAACCGTCCATTGTCATTAATAAAGACGGAGTCGATATTTCTCAACTGAAAAAAAACCATCTCGATCTTTCCGACTTGATCGAATCCATGCGGACCGCAGGATTCTTTTCACTCGACGAAGCGGCGTATGCGCTGTACGAAGCCAACGGGCAATTCACCGCCATGCCGCGCGAAAACAGCCCGAAAGAAAACAAAGAATCTTTGCCCGTTCTTATTGTCGACGACGGTAAATACGTGAAACACAACTTAACCCTCACCAAAACAGGACAACCCTATTTCGACGCGCTCCTGAAAGAACAAAACATTCCGAGCGTAAAAAAAGTATTTGTGCTTACCCTCGACGGAACAGGGAAAATTTATCTGCAATGCAAGGGCGAAAGATTCCGTACATTCCGCGTACGCTTACCGGAGGGAAGTACATGGTAAAAGCACTGCTCTCGATTCTCATTTCCGCGGCACTGCTCTTATCCGCCGCTATCTTCGAACACTTTTTCGTATCGTCTCAATTTGAAAAATTTTCAGCAGCAGTCTGTGCTCTGGAAGATAAAGTTCGCGGCCAAAATGCCACCACTGCCGATACTGATATGGTCAAAACTCTTTGGGACAGCGAAAAAAAATTATTGCATATCGTTATACCGCACGGCGACATCGCCTATATCGATTATTGGCTGGGCGAAGCCGCCGGATGTATCGAAACAGGCGATTTTGACGACGCCTTATCCAAGATCGAAGTACTCGTCGTCATTTGCGAACAAATACCGCAGCAATACTCTGTGTCTCTTGAAAACATCTTCTGATCGTCAAGCATTTTAACCTATTATTAGCATTTTATGTCTGACATAGTACTTTAAATATTTTATTTTTATTAAAAAACAAGCCGCGGAATAACCGCGGCCTGTTTTTTTTATTTAATAAAAATATTTACAGAACAACCAGTTAAACGTACCCAAAAAGTTACAATAACTTCTTCAAAAAGCGACCCGTATAACTTTCATCGCAGGCGGCAACCTCTTCCGGCGTTCCCGTAACAACAATTTCACCGCCGCCGTCTCCACCTTCTTTTCCGAGGTCGATGATCCAGTCCGCAACCTTAATGACATCCAAATTATGTTCAATCACAATAACCGTATTCCCGGAACTGCGCAGCGACTGAAGGATTTTAATCAGCTTGTCCACGTCATAACTGTGAAGACCGGTCGTAGGTTCATCAAGGATATAGCAGGTCTTTCCCGTCGCTCGCTTTGATAATTCCGTTGCAAGTTTTACGCGCTGCGCCTCCCCTCCCGAAAGAGTGGTGGCACTCTGACCCAGCTTAATATAACCGAGCCCGACATCATTGATCGTCTTTAATTTATTGTAAATACTCGGCACCGAAGCAAAAAATTCACAGGACTCCTCAATCGTCATATCCAATACTTCGGCTATATTTTTACCCTTGTAGCGAACTTCCAGCGTTTCACGGTTGTATCGCTTTCCTCCGCACACTTCACAAGGCACATAAATATCCGGCAAAAAATGCATTTCAATTTTTTTAATGCCGTCGCCGCAGCAGTTCTCACAACGTCCGCCCGAAACATTGAACGAAAATCTTCCCGCTTTATAGCCGCGTTCACGCGCGTCAGGCGTTGCGGCAAAAAGCTCACGGATCATCGTAAATACGCCGGTATAAGTTGCAGGGTTGCTCCGCGGCGTTCTGCCGATCGGCGATTGATCGATCGCAATGACTTTATCAAAATATTCCAGTCCCTTACAACCGTCGCTCTTGCCCGTTACCATATGGGCACCGTTCAGTTCGTTCGCCATAAAAGGATATATGATCTCATTGACCAAAGAACTTTTTCCGGAACCGGAAACGCCCGTAACCGCCGTAATCAACCCGACAGGAATTTTAACATCGATATTTTTCAGATTATTCTGTTTGCACCCGAATACCTCGAAATACCTTCCGTCCGGCTTCTGCCGTACGGGCGGAACCTCGATTTTTCTCCTGCCAGCCAGATAATCCCCCGTGATCGAGCGCGGGGAATTCATGATATCCTGTACCGTTCCGCACGCCACGACCTCCCCGCCGTGAACGCCCGCCTTCGGCCCGATATCCACGATATAATCGGCCGCGCGCATCGTATCTTCGTCATGCTCCACAACGATCAGCGTATTTCCCAAATCCCGCAGCCGCAAAAGCGTATTCAACAGTTTTTCGTTATCGCGCTGATGCAGACCTATGCTCGGCTCATCCAGAATATACAAAACGCCCGTCAGCCCGCTGCCGATCTGCGACGCAAGGCGTATCCTCTGCGACTCTCCTCCCGACAACGTACCTGCGCTTCTGGATAAGTTCAGATAGGCAAGCCCCACGTTTCTTAAAAAATTCAGACGAGCCTTGATCTCTTTCAAAATCACATCCGCGATCCTGTGCTCCGTTTCGCTCAGCTGCAAGTTTTCGCAGAAATTGTACAGATCGGTAATGGAGAGATCGCAAAGTTCCGCTATGTTTTTTCCGCCTACATACACGCTCAGCGCTTCTTTCTTCAGTCGCTTCCCTCCGCAAACCGGACAAGGAAGATCGGTAATATATTTCTCAAGCTCAGCCTTGACCCCTTCGCTTTCCGTATTGCGATATCTGCGCGAAAGTGTATTGACAAACCCTTCCCATGTAATCTGATAGGTACCGTGGAAATTGTAGGAATCATATTTCATCGGTATTTTTTCACTGCCGGCCCCATACATGATGATATCGTACTGCTCTTTCGGAAGATCTTTGACAGGCACATCCATGTCAATGCCGAAATGTTTTGCAACCGCTTCGACGTACATGTTGTTCGTCTGCTTACTTTCCAGAAACCAACCGCCGACCGAAATTGCCCCTTCCCGCAATGTCTTTGTCTTATCCGGACAGATCAGTGCTTCATCAATAATCTGCTTGAAGCCCAATCCGGAACATTCCGGACAAGCCCCATAAGGCGTATTAAATGAAAACAAACGCGGTTCGATCTCTTCAATACTGATCCCGCAATCGGGACAAGCATATTTCGTCGAAAACAATTCTTCATTGCCGTTACAATCGATCACGACAAGCCCGTCCGCCAACCGCAAAGCGTTTTCCAGACTGTCGGTCAAACGTTTCTGAATGCCGTCTTTTACCACAAGCCTGTCGATAACTACGCTGATCGTGTGCTTGATATTCTTGTCCAGGCGGATATCTTCCTGTAAATCGTACACAATTCCGTCGATCTTGACCCTGCCGTAGCCGCTCTTCCGGTACGATTCAAGATTCTTTGTGTATTCTCCCTTTCTGCCGCGTACGACCGGAGCATTGACATGTATTTTACTTCCTTCCGGCATCGTCATGACTTTATCCGCTATTTCATCTACCGTCTGACGTCGTATCTCCCTGCCGCATTTCGGACAGTGCGGAATGCCCACTCTCGCAAACAAAAGGCGCAGGTAATCATAGATTTCCGTTACCGTGCCGACCGTCGAACGCGGATTGTGCGACGTCGTTTTCTGATCGATCGAAATTGCAGGCGAAAGCCCGTCGATCGATTCCACGTCCGGCTTTTCCATTTGACCCAAAAACTGCCGCGCATACGACGACAGGCTTTCCACATACCGACGCTGCCCTTCCGCAAATATCGTATCGAATGCCAGCGTCGATTTTCCGCTTCCCGATAACCCCGTGAATACCGTCAGCGTATCGCGCGGGATATGGACGTCTATATTTTTTAAGTTGTTCTCCTTTGCACCTTTTACAAAGATTTCGTCTTTCATGTTTCGCCTCATTTCCGCAAGCGCTTTTTCAGCTGGTTGATCGTATCCCGTATTTCGATCGCCTTTTCAAAATCCAACTGATTTGACGCCACTTTCATCAGCGCCTTCAGCTTCTCGATCTCCGCCGGAATATCCTCTTTGCGGATTTTATCCGCCCCCGCCGTCTGCTGTTTCTTGGTTATGTTCAGTGTACTCTTTACTTCTTTTATGATCGTTTTCGGCACGATCCCGTGTTCTTCATTGTATTTCTTCTGAACTTGCCTGCGGCGGTTCGTTTCATCGATCGCACGCCGCATGCTCCCCGTGATCGTATCCGCATACATGATCACGCGACCTTCCGCATTTCGCGCGGCACGGCCGATCGTCTGGATCAACGCCGTATCGCTCCGCAAAAAGCCTTCTTTGTCCGCATCCAGAATTGCAACCAGCCTGACCTCCGGCATATCCAAACCTTCTCGCAAAAGGTTGATCCCGCAAAGCACGTCAAATTCTCCGCTGCGCAATCCGTTGACTATATCGATCCTCTCCAACGTATCGATATCACTGTGCATATAACGCACCTTGATCCCGTTTTCCTTCAGATAATCGGTCAGATTCTCCGCCATGCGCTTTGTTAAAGTCGTGATCAGTACCCTGCCTTCTGCCTCCGTTTCTTTGCGGATCTCCCCGAGAAGATCGTCGATCTGCCCTTTTACAGGCCGCACTTCAATTTCAGGATCAAGCAATCCCGTCGGCCGAATGATCTGTTCCACTACCTGCCCCGCCTCACTCAGCTCATACTCTGCAGGCGTCGCCGATACGCAGATCATCTGCGGTACCCTTGCATCAAACTCTTCAAACGTCAACGGCCTGTTGTCGTACGCCGAACGCATGCGGAATCCGTAATTCACAAGATTCGTCTTTCTCGAAAGGTCTCCGCGGTACATCGCTCGGATCTGCGGAATCGTCATATGACTTTCATCGATAAAAACAAGAAAATTGTCAGGGAAATAATCCAAAAGCGTGAAAGAAGGTTCCCCGGGCTTTCTTCCGTCAAAATAGCGGCTGTAATTTTCCACCCCGCTGCAATACCCGACTTCCCGCATCATCTCAATATCATAACGCGTACGCTGTTCCAGACGCTGTGCTTCCAGCAGCTTCCCGTCATCCCGAAACGCCTTTACCTCGTCTTCAAGATCACGCTCGATCGCCGCAAGCGCTGCCGTCATCTTTGCACTTCCCACCGCATAATGACTGGCAGGAAAAATACAAATATGTTTCAGTTCCGCCGTAACTTTACCCGTTACAACTTCTTCTTCACACAGCCTGTCGATCTCATCTCCGAAAAACTCCACGCGGATCGCAATTTCCGAATTCCCCGCAGGAAATATCTCCACAATGTCTCCGCGCACACGAAAGGAGGAACGCGTAAAATCCACATCCTTCCGCTCATATTGCAATTCAACCAGACGACGCAGCAAATCATCCCGCGAAAGCGTATCGCCCGGCCGCAAAGATATCGCCAGATCGAAATATTCTTCCGGCGCCCCCAACCCGTAAATACACGATACCGACGCAACAACAAGCGTATCCGAACGCTCCCCGAGACTCGCCGTCGCACTGTTCCGCAACTTATCGATCTCATCGTTGACCGACATGTCTTTTTCTATATAAGTATCCGTGCTCGGGATGTAACTTTCCGGCTGATAATAATCATAGTAGCTGACAAAATACTCCACGCGGTTGTGCGGAAAAAATTCACGGAATTCGTTGCACAACTGTGCCGCCAGCGTCTTATTGTGGGCGATCACCAACGTCGGACGGTTAACGTTTTTGATCACATTCGCCATCGTAAACGTTTTGCCGCTCCCCGTAACTCCCATCAGCACCTGCGTCCGTATTCCGTCCAATACTCCTTCCGTCAGTTTTTCGATCGCCTGCGGCTGGTCTCCCGTAGGTTTGTATGTCGATACCAATTCAAAATCCGCCATTTTTTCTCCCGTGCCCTCCCGCGGCTCTCAACGCGCCGCGGACTTCCGATTACTCCTTCTGAAAAGTTCAGAATAATCACAAACAAACGTTTAAAATATTATACACGAATTCCTTTTTCAAGTCAAGCATTCCGCTTTACCGCATAAAAATTGCAACGCCCGAAAGCATTGCATTTTCAAAAAAATATACTCGGCAATCACACCCGTAAGCACGAACGGATCCGCAGCCGATCAGGTAAAAATAATTTTCAGCAATAGTCCGACCACAAACGTGATCACCGCTCCGGCAACCGATAAACCGATCTTGAACGCAACGCTGCGCCGCACCTGCAGGGCGGTACGCTTGTACGCCATCCCGTTCGGATGAAGGGTGATCACATACATCTTTTCCCCCTTCCGATCCGATTCGATCAGATCAAAATAATCATCCAGTTCCAGCGACCGCAAAATTTTTTCCACTCGCTCCGGTGTATACTTGCGCTTGACAGGAAGGATGCTCATGATCTCCATCGGACTCACAAGACAGCTGTCTTTTCCGTCGCACATATCGTACACCGCGCGCATCACTTCGTTCTCTTCTTTGTTTAACATTTCCCGTTCCTTCGGTGCAATCCGCCCCTTCCGCGGTTTTTTCGCCTACAAAACCAATAAAAACAAAAGCCCGGCCAGACATCCGCCCACAAAAGCTCCCGCCAACGCACCAAAAAACGTCAGAAGCATCTGATTTCGAAACGTGCGCTTACCGCGGTACCGCTCCGCTCCCGCCGTTTCGTCGTACGTCCTGCCTTTCGGCAAAGAACAGACACAATACGTGCCTTTCTCCGAATAGCGTATGTCGATATATCCGCGCTCCGATAAATATCGCATTGCATTCGCAAGCCCTGCGGAATCTGTCTTCAGCCGCGGCGGGATATCCGCCATGATCTCGTCTTCTTCCAGTACCTTATACGTCCCGTCCGTTTCCGAATTGACCGCTGCCAGCACCGATGCCGTAAGTTTATCCAGCATTTCATCACCGATTTTACGATGTCTTTACCACCGTACTTTTTTTATGTCTCATTTTTCTTTATATTATACCATCCGCCTCGCAGTTTTGCAAATAATCGAGCAATTTTTTCAACAAAATTCAAAATATACTTTATTATTTATCTGCTTTATGGTACAATATAGATTGATATTCAGGTTACTCGCCTGTACGGAGGCACTTTGCAATGAATCTTTTGAGGCGTTTTTCCAACGCAGCACACTTTCGCGATTACAAAGATTTCTACAATCATTTTCAATTAAAAGTTCCGGCAAACTTTAATTTTGCTTACGACGTCGTGGATGAATACGCCCGTCTGGAACCGGAAAAGCGTGCGCTCATATGGTGCGACGATTATGGCGGCGAACGCATTTTCAGTTTTTCCGACATAAAACGTCTTTCCGATAAGGCAGCCAACTTCTTTCTCTCGCTCGGAATAAACCGCGGCGATACCGTTCTCGTCATCCTGCAACGGCGCTACGAATATTGGACCGTTCTCATGGCTCTTGCAAAAATCGGAGCCATCGCTATTCCGGCGACCCATATGCTCATGGAAAAAGACCTCGTTTATCGCATGGAAAAGGCCGACGTTAAAGCAGTGATCTGCGTCAACGAGGACGAACTTTGTGAAAACGTCTGCAAAGCAGCCAAAAAAGTTTCATCTGTAAAATACCTCATCTGCTGTCAACCGCGCGAAGGTTTCATCGATTTTGCCGCCGAAACAGAAAAACAAAGCGATTTATTGGAGACAGAATACGCATCCCAACGCCGTGCCGACGATATCGTCCTGCTGTATTTTACTTCAGGCACGACCGGCCTTCCCAAAATGGTAACGCTCAGCGAACGCTATTCGCTCGGCCATATCATTACTGCGCGCTATTGGCTGAACTGCATCGACGACGGTCTGCATTTTACCCTTGCCGAAACCGGTTGGGCGAAAGCCAGTTGGGGTAAACTCTTCGGACAATGGCTCTGCGGCTCAGCAATCTTTGTATACGATTTCCACGGAAAATTCGATCCGGAAGATCTGCTCAATTACATTACCAAATATAAAATCACTACATTCTGCGCTCCGCCGACCGTCTATCGCTTCATGATCAAAACAGACCTTAGTAAATATGACCTCTCATCCATCAAATACATGATGACCGCCGGCGAAGCTCTTAACCCCGAAATTTACAGACAAATCCGTCTGAAAACCGGGCACCCCATTTACGAAGGATTCGGACAGACAGAAACGACGATCGTCTGCGCTACTTTCTCCGAATTTATGGAGATCCGCCCGGGATCTATGGGAAAACCTTCCCCTCTCTATTACGTCCAGCTTCTGGATAATGAGGGCAACCCCGTCGAACAGGGGGAAACAGGCGAAATCTGCATCCGCCTGCGCGAGCCGCAGGAAGGTATCTTTGCCGGATATTACCAGGACCCCGAATTGACGGGAACTGTCATTTATGACGGGTACTATCATCTCGGCGATCTCGCTTACTGCGACAGCGACGGGTATTATTGGTTTGTCGGACGAAAAGACGATATCATCAAAAGTTCCGGCTACCGCATCGGGCCTTTCGAAGTGGAAAGCGCCCTCATGGAACACCCGGCCGTGTTGGAATGCGCCATTACAGGAGTCCCCGACCCCGAAGGAATCCGAGGTCAGCTCGTCAAAGCCACCGTTGTCCTTGCCAAAGGATTTGACCCCAGCGATGATCTTGCCAAAGAATTACAAAATTACGTCAAAAAGACAACCGCCCCTTATAAATATCCGCGTGTGATTGAATTTGTCCGCGAATTGCCAAAAACGATCAGCGGTAAGATCCGCCGCGTGGAAATCCGCGAAAACGATTCAAACCGTTTCTGAAAGCTTTTGCCCGTCGGTGCAATGATTTGCACCGACGGGCGTTTTCATTCCGTCCGTTCTATTCGCCCGTTCAAAATGCTCACATTCTTATACAGAAGTTTCTTTTTTCCATTCCCAAAATCCATCTGCCACCGTTTATAGCTTCGAATTAAAAACAGAAAATCTTATCATAACGGCATTTTTTTAAAAAAGCCCATAAAAGACAAACTTATTACTTCCATCGGGTTTGATATTCATACATTCCTAAGCCTTTGACTTAAATGCCTAAAACATCTATTTTATCTTATCCGCGCTTCTTCCCTTTCGTCTCCCCTATCCATTTTAAAGGCGCAAAAAAAACGTAAACAACGACCCTCATGCACATAACAAAAGAATATTAAAAAACGAAGAAAAGGGCGCTAAATGTGCCCTTTTCTTCGTTTTTGCTTTCGTTGATATAAATGCTATCTTATCCATTCATGGTGATAGATATTTTATTTAAAAATTTTATCGCAAAATTAAAACACCTATTGCTATCCAACCACTAGGATTCGGATTGCAATAAGTGTATCACATGGTGTACCCGACAGGAGTCGAACCTGCGACCTTAGGAGTCGGAGTCCTACGCTCTATCCAACTGAGCTACGGATACATTTCACTTATTTATTATACCAAAATTTTCAGAAAAAGCAAAGAGTTTTTGCACATTCCTGAAAAATTTTCCGTATGATAATAACACAGGTTAATTTTTTATCTGTACAAAAGAGGTCCCACCATGACGCTTGGTCTATGCATGATCGTGAAAAACGAAGAAGAAGTACTCGGACGGTGCCTTCAATCCACCCAAAAAATCTGCGACGAATTCATTATCGTCGACACAGGTTCCAGTGATAATACGATGAATATTGCACTCAGTTTTGGAGCAAAAGTTTACTCGTTTCCTTGGAATTTCGATTTCTCTGCAGCGAGAAACTTTTCTTTTTCACTCTCTGCTGCCGATTATATCCTTTGGCTGGACGCCGACGATATCATTACGGAAGAAAACCAAGAAAAATTGCTAAACCTCAAAAAATCTTTGGACGGTACCGTCGATACCTATTTTTTGCGCTACGACGCCGCTTTTGATGAGTACGGAAACGCTACTTCTTTCTTCTTCAGAGAACGTATCGTCCGCAGAAGTGCAAACTTTCTCTGGCACGGCCCTGTTCACGAAACCATAGGCATCAATTCAAATTCCCAGCGTTGCGACGATATATCGATCACCCATCTGCGCAGCCACAATGAACGACGCGGCAGAAACCTTTTTATCTTCGCCCATTCGTTCGCCCACGGTATGATACCGGACGAGCGGCAAAAATATTACTTTGCACGGGAGCTGTCAGACAGCGGGCTGTACGATACAGCTGCCTCCGTTTTCGAAGTTTTTTTGCTCGGCAACGGTTGGGCCGAAGATAAAATCGGCGCATGCCGCTCTCTCGCATTTTGCTTTCAGAAACTCGGAAACCGAAACAAACGCCTCTCTGCACTTTTGAGAAGCTTTGACTTTGCTCCCCCACGCCCGGAAATCTGTTGCGACCTGGGGCTTCTTTTTGTGGAAGAAAAAAATTGGAGTCAAGCCGTTTTTTGGTTTAAATTGGCTATAAATCAATCATCTGATTCCCAAGGCTTTGTCAGCCCGGATTGTTCCGGATTCCTTCCCTGTATTTGGCTCTGCGTTTGCTATGATCATCTCGGCAATCACCAAAAAGCTTATGAATTCAACGAACGAGCCGGGTCGTTCAAACCTCTCGATAAAAGTTATTTGCATAATAAGCTTTACTTTCAATCACTGTTTCATAATAATGGAGAAAATAAATGAACGATTTTTACAAATGTGAATTTTGCGGATGCTCAAATTGCTGTTGCGATTGCTGCAATGCAAACCAAATGATCCTTATTCGAGGTACCATGGGTCCACAAGGTCCTACCGGTCCGCAAGGCCCAGCCGGCCAAACCGGTCCCACGGGTGCAACAGGCGCTACTGGCCCGACAGGTCCCACGGGAGCAACGGGCGCTACGGGCCCGACTGGTCCCACAGGTGTAACAGGCGCTACTGGCCCGACTGGTCCCACTGGTGAAACGGGCGCTACTGGCCCGACAGGTCCCACGGGAGCAACGGGCGTTACTGGCCCGACCGGTCCCACGGGAGCAACGGGCGCTACTGGCCCGACTGGTCCCACGGGAGCAACGGGCGCTACTGATTAAGTCACTTATGGGAAAAAATCAAAGCCATCATATACAGTGTAAAAAACAGCGGATTATCCGCTGTTTTTTCGTATATTCAATAAAACCGTTAATGAGGATACAGCGATTATGACAATTACTTTGATAATTATTTTGATTTATTTATTTGTGTGGGCATATCAGAAAATCTCCAAGCAAATTTCTATAGAAGATGAAAACCGCAAAAATAAAACAAATCCTAAATTACAGGCAAAAATTAGAGAAGACATTCAATTAAAAATTACAAAAGAATGGGAAGCTCTCAATGTCTCCATGTTTAGTAATACTGAAAGACTAAATTTCCTCTATAAAAAATATAACATTCCTCTTAAATCCGAATTACAAAATACTACTTTACAAGATAGATTTAAAGAAGATTCTTTGTCTGAGCTTATCAGAGCTATTACGATGCGCACAATGCATAAACTTGGATACAAATACCATTACGGCAATTCAATCTCTGCTCCTTCTATAAAAGAAAAACTTTGCAACAAAAATCCTCTAAAAGAAAAATACCCCTGGCTTTAATTTTAAATTCAACTTTTAATCAATTTTAACATTCTAGGAGATCCCCAATGGATAAAAGACTACAATATATTTACGAAAACTTTGACAAGCTAAAAATCGGAGTAGACGATACATTTAATTTTCGCTGCATCATGTGCGGAAATTGTTGCCGCGATCGTGAAGACATTCTATTACGCCCTGTTGATATATTTAATTTAGCAAAGCACTTTAATAAGCAACCATTTGAAATAATTAAATCTTACTGTGAAGTCTATATCGGAAATTCTTCAAAAATGCCTATTGTACGATTACTCCCGATAGGCATAGACAAAAGATGTCCTTTTTTAAAAGGCAATCGTTGTTCTGTCCACAATAGCAAGCCGAATGTTTGTGCTCTATTTCCTTTAGGTCGAAGTTGTTACCTATCTTTATGGACACTATTTGTTAGAGGACAAGAATGGGCAGAAAATAAGCGTATGAGTTCAGTAAACCCATACGCTTATTTTCATTTGTTGAGTTTATAACGTAAAACAGAAGCGATATCAACTTTATAGACAATATCTATCACGCGTTCCTTGCCTGTATGTTTCGGATGACCGCCTACTACTACACGGTCTAAAAGCTCATAGCACATTTCGCGTGTAAGTTCCGGCGCTTCAAGGTATTTCTTTATGTTCCGTATAAACTCATCTGCGCTCTGTATCGTGTTCGTCGTTTCGGTAAGCCGCTCTTCAAGCTCCGCGATTTCCGCATTGACTTTCTTCTGCTCTTCGGAATACTTTTGGATAAAGCCGATGCAGATATCTTCCGGCATTTTACCCTTCAGCCTGTCCTCATAGGCAAGTTGCATAAGGCGGGATAATTCCTCCGTGCGCTTGCGTTTAATCTGCAATTCCTTCTTGGCAGACTTTATGGCTTTATCCGCAAGCTCGGCGTTGTGACGGATAAAATCTTCGCGGATAGTCTTTTCATCCAAAACAATCCGTTGTGCCATTTCGCGTATATCGTTAAGAACGATTGCCTCAATATCCTTCGCCTGTATGAAATGCGAAAAGCAATACGATTTTCCTAAACGCACATGATTGCCGCAGTTGAAATTGAAATCTACTTTGCCGTTCCGGTTGATGGAATTCATCTTCATTTTTCCGCCGCAATCGGCACAAAATAAGAATCCCGACAGCGGATGCGTATAGCCGCGCTTTGTTTTCCTGCCCTGCGCTACGGATTTCTCCACTTCCCGTACCTTATCCCAAAGCTCCTGCGTTATGATCGGTTCATGCGTGTTTTTTACTACGATCCATTCGCTTTCATCCCGCTTATACCGTTTATGGTTCTTATACGAAATCGAACTCCAACGCTGCTGCGCCATATGCCCTAAATAGGTGGGATTGTTTAAGATGCTGTTCACCGCACAGAAAGACCATAAGCCCATGTTTTCTTTGCGACCGACGATTCCGTACTTCTCCATGCAGTAACGGCTGGGTCCCTTCGGCATTCAGAATATCCGCTATCTTATGCAGGCCTAAACCGCTTGCTCGCATTTCAAATATCCGCTTTACGACTGCGGCGGCTTCCTCGTCAATAATCGGCGTTTTCTTTTCGGTATCGCTTTTGACATAACCGTAAGGCGCTTTCCTCGCATGGTACTTTCCCTCCCGTGCATTCGCCTTTAACACCGTCCTGATCTTTTTGCTCGTGTTTGCGGCGTGCCATTCATTAAACACGTTCATGATCGGCATCATTTCCATTGCTCCGCTGTCGCGGTTCTCCGTATCTACGTTATCTTGTATCGCTATGAAGCGTATCCCGAACGCAGGGAAGACATAATCGACATATTGCCCGACTTCGATATAGTTTCTGCCGAAACGCGAAA
>ERZ1108162.8-NODE-8-length-205847-cov-585.745559_pt1 | contig 205847 bp, 170 predicted proteins | sample MGYA00403698_ERZ1108162 | MGnify/ENA primary metagenome ERZ1108162 (study PRJEB35170, sample SAMEA104062405) | human gut metagenome | biome: human gut; feature: human-associated habitat; material: faeces | place: Denmark | collected 2012-04-30 ... | reverse complement strand
AAGATTTGTTTGAACAAAATCTTGTCAAGTGTTGCACTTAGTTTGACAATTCATCCGCCAAAGCGCAAATAAGATCATAAGTATTTTGCCAGCTTTTCAGCCATATCCGTCTTTTCCCAAGGAAATTCTTCCCTGCCGAAATGCCCGTATGCCGCCGTCTTTTTAAAGATAGGCTTACGAAGCCCGAGTTTGCGGATGATCGCAAGCGGACGCAGGTCAAAATTTTCGCGCACGATCTGCGCCAGTTTTTCGTCCGTAACCTTGCCCGTCCCGTAGGTATTGACAAACACCGACACGGGATTGGCTACACCGATGGCATAGGCAAGCTGCAGCTCGCATTCGTCCGCCAGATGCGCCGCCACAATATTCTTGCAGATATACCGCGCCATATACGCCGCACTGCGGTCCACCTTCGTGCTGTCTTTGCCCGAAAACGCCCCGCCGCCGTGCGCACACCTGCCGCCGTAGGTATCCACAATGATCTTGCGGCCCGTCAGCCCGCTGTCGCCTTCCGGCCCGCCGATCTCAAACCTGCCCGTCGGATTTATAAAATATTTCGTGTCTTTATCCAGAAGTTTTGCGTCCACGACCTCGTCGATCACATACTTGCGGATATCCTGTTTCAGCTGTTCCTGCGAAACATGCTCGTCATGCTGCGCCGAAACCACGATCGTATCCACACGGATGGGTTTCTTGTCCTCATATTCCACGGTTACCTGTGTCTTTCCGTCCGGGCGCAGATACGGCAGGATCCCGCTCTTACGCACTTCGGCAAGCCGCATCGCCAGCTTCTGCGCCAGTACCGCCGTAAGCGGCATTAATTCGGGCGTCTCGTTCACCGCATACCCGAACATCATTCCCTGATCTCCCGCGCCGATCTGATCCGCTTCATCGCCGCCCGCTTTCTTTTCCAAAGAATTATCCACCCCCAGCGCAATATCCGCGCTCTGACCGTGGATCGCCGTAATGACCGCCAGCGAATTATAGGAAAATCCCTGACCGTGCGTATACCCGATCTCTTTGACCGTATCACGCACGATTTTGGATATATCTACATAACAGCTCGTTGAAAGTTCGCCCATCACCAGAACCATTCCCGTCGTCGCGCAGCATTCGATCGCCACGCGGGAGTTTTCATCTTTCGTCAGGACTGCATCCAGAACCGCGTCCGAGATCTGGTCGCAGACTTTATCGGGATGTCCTTCGGTTACGCTTTCGCTCGTAAAAAAGTATTTCATGCTTTGTCTCCCAAAACTTGTCCGCCGTTTACGGCGGACAGAGCGCGGTCTTGCCGCGCTCTTCGATTTGTCGTTTTTCAGCTATTATTATAGTATGAAACGCACAACTTGTCAATAATTTCCCCGCTGCGCACTACAATGCTTTTCAAACACCGAAAAATATGATACAATTTCCGTATGAATACAAAATGCAAGCTTTGCCCCGCAGAATGCGGAGCAGACAGATCACATGAATGCGGCGCCTGCGGTGCGGACAACACAGTACGCGTCGCCAAATACGGTCTGCACCCGTTTGAGGAACCGTGCATCTCCGGGAAAAAAGGTTCGGGTACCGTCTTTTTCAGCGGATGCGCCCTGCGGTGCGTGTTCTGCCAGAACCACGAAATCTCCCGCGCCAACACGGGAGAACCCTGCGACACGGGCACGCTTGTCCGCATTTTCCGCGAACTGGAAGATATGGGCGCCGAAAACATCAATCTCGTTACGGCCTCCCACTACGTTCCGCAGCTTTTGCAGGCTTTCAAGGAATACAGACCGAAAATACCCGTCGTCTACAATACCCACTCCTACGAAAAAATCGAAGTACTGCAGGCTTTGGACAAGTATATCGACGTCTATCTTCCGGATATGAAATACTATTCGCCCAAGATTTCGGCGCGGTACACGGGTAAGGCAAACTATTTCGAATACGCCTCGCGCGCCGTGGAATTCATGGCACGGCGCGAATGCGAGTTCGACGGCGAAAAGATGATGCGCGGCTGCATCGTGCGCCATCTCGTACTCCCGCTTTGTACGGACGATTCTTTAAAAATCGTGCAATGGTTTGCCTCTCTCAACTCCCCCGCCTATTTCTCTCTGATGGGACAGTATACACCCTGCGGCGACATTGAAAAATTCCCCGAGCTGCAAAGGCGCATCACGCCGCGCGAATACAGAAAAGTGCGCGATTTCGTCTTTTCCTGCGGCATCGAACGCTTGTTTTTGCAAAAACTCGAAGCCGCCGATTCCCGCTTTATCCCCGATTTTTCGTCGGACACAAACACCCTTTTCTGATTTTTCGCCCCTGCATTCCGCAGCGGGTCATGCCGTTGACGGCAAGCTTTGTTCCCGCCTGAACGCATTTAAATCTCTTTCCGCCGCTTGTATGCCCGATTTAAAACCGCTCTTTGCCGCTTTCAGAGGGTAAACTTGCTAAGAATCGGTATGATTTTGGCGGATAAAGGCATGGCGGGCTTTGACCAATTTTTTTACGAGCGGCGCGACCTCGGAAGGAGGCGCCGCGGCAAGTTTTTCTTCCAATAATTCTATATCGGCCATTGAAATTTTTTTCATGCCGCTATTTTGCGGAGTTTTACGAAAATTATGTTGATATCGCTGGAAAACGTACGCTTCGGCTACGACGACAAAATCATTCTGGACAATATATCCTTTACCGTATCGGAAAAAGAACGCATCGGGTTTATCGGCGCGAACGGGGAAGGAAAAACCACGCTCATCAAACTGATGACGGGCGCGCTATTTCCCGACGAAGGGAAAATTTATAAAAAAACGGGACTGAAAATCGGCTGGCTGGAGCAAAACGGCGGACTGGAAAGCGAAAAGACCGTTTACGAAGAAATGCGTTCGATCTTTGCGTTTGTATATAATTCGATGGAACGTCTGCGTGAAATCGAACAAAAATTGGCGACAGTCCCCTTTCAGAGCAAGGAATATCTCGATCTTTCCGCAAAATACGAACAGTTGGAGCGCGCCATAGCCGCCGCGGACGGTTACAATGCGGAAGTGAAGATCAAAACGGTTTTAAACGGTATGGGATTCGGCCAAATGTATGAGCAGAAGATCTCCACCATGAGCGGCGGAGAAAAGACACGCCTCAAACTGTGCCGCCTTCTTTTGGAAGAACCCGAAATTTTATTTTTGGACGAGCCGACCAACCACCTGGACGTTTCCACCCTGTTCTGGCTGGAAGATTATCTGAAAAATTACCGCGGCGCGATCTTTACCGTTTCGCACGACCGTTATTTTTTGGATGCGATCGTCTCCAAGATCTTCGAACTGGAAAACTGCCGTATTCAGGCTTTCCGCGGCAACTATTCCAAATACAAAGTTTTAAAAGCTGAAAAATATGAACACGATCTGAAAGAATACGAACGCCAACAGGAAGAGATCGCCGATTTGAAAGACTACGTTGCGCGCAACATCGTGCGCGCAACGACAGCAAAGAGCGCGCAGTCGCGGGTAAAAAAGCTGGAATCGATGGAACTGCTCGAAAAGCCCGTTCCCCCGCCGAAGCCGCCCAAATTTTCCTTTGAAACGGTGGAAAAGAGCGAAGAACGCGCCCTGTCGGTGAGCGGTCTGTCCCTTTCTGCAGGCGGAAAACTGTTGTTTTCCGACGCAAATTTTGAAGTACGTCGCGGCGAAAAAATTGCGATCGTGGGCGAAAACGGCACGGGAAAATCCACGCTCATTCGCACGCTTGTGCAAAAACGCGATCCTTCCGTGCGTTGGGGACGTTTCAATAAGATCGGCTATTACGACCAGGAAAACGCCGACCTCGACCCCGATGCAACGGTTTTGGGAACTCTTTGGCACAAGCATACGGGCATGACCCAGACGCAGGCACGCGCCCTGCTCGCCCGCGCAAAGCTGACGGACGAGGACATGGAGAAAAAAGTCCGCTCCCTTTCGGGCGGAGAACGCGCAAAATTGTCTCTCGTGCTTTTAGAAGCCCTCTGCGCCAATTTTCTCGTTCTGGACGAACCGACCAACCACCTCGATCTTTTGGCGCGGGAAAGCCTGGAAACAGCCTTGAAAGCGTTCGAAGGAACGCTCCTGTTTGTGTCGCACGATCGTTATTTTATTTCCAACATCGCCGAGAAAATTCTGGAGATCGAAAACGGAAAAATCACCCTTTATCCTTGCAGCTATGAAGAATATACGGCGATGAAAAAGGCGCAAGCGGATGAAAAAGCGGCCGTCGAAAGAGCCGAAAAGGCGGAAGAGAGAGCCGTTCAGAGCACGGCATCCTACCGATCGAAAGCGGAGCGCGCCGAAGAAGCACGGAAAAAACAAAAGATCAAAGAGATCGAAAAGAAGATTTCCGATACGGAAAAGGAAATCGCGGAAATCAATGAGGAAATTGCAAAACCGGAAATTGCCGCCGATTATAAACTTTTAAACGGAAAATGCGCGCGTCTCGATGAACTGCACGCCGTCGCCGAAAAACTTTACGAAGAGTACGAAAAACTTTTATAAAAGGGGAACCCCTGCAAACAGATTGCGGATTCATAAAAGGAAACGATTGGTTCCGATACCGCGCCGCGGCGATCATTGTAGAAAAAGGTTGTGTGCTTTTTGCAAAAAACAGCACAACAGATTACTACTATTCCGTCGGCGGTGCTGTACAACTGCATGAAAAAGCAGAAGATGCGGTCAAACGAGAAGTATTGGAAGAAACCGGGGTCGCTTATGAAATTGACAGGTTGGCTGTCATTCATGAAAATTTCTTTACCGAAACTTTTGCAAATCCATCGTCTCTGCATTGCCATGAAATTACATTTTATTTTCTGATGCGTCCGCGCGGAACACAAAAACTCAACAGAACAGCTATTCTGCGGGCGTAAAAGAAGAAATGGTTTGGATCCCTGTAAATGAACTCGATAAATACAAAGCCTATCCTTCTTTTTTAAAAGCGTATTTAAAAGAAAAACATACAGAAATTGTCCACATCGTTACGGATGACAGATAAAAAATGCAGGAAACGTTGGCGCGTTTCCTGCATTTTTGATTTTAACAAGCGGCGCCCCGCGAATTTTTCGCGGGGCGCCGAACTTTTTAATTTTAACTAAAACAATTGTAAAATATCCACTAAAATCGCAAACCCGATGAGAAGGATAAATCCTGCCGCGTGAATGATCGCTTCCACTTTTCGATTGATCGGCTTTCCGCGCACCCATTCAATGAGCGTAAACACGATCTTGGAACCGTCCAGCGCGGGAATCGGCAATAAATTGAACACCGCAAGGTTCACGCCGATAAACGCCGCGATCTCCAAAAACTGCTGAAAACTCTGCGACGCGATCTGCGAAGTCAGTTTGATGGTCGTTACCGGCCCGCCAAACGCCGAAAGCCCCAAATCGCCCGTAAACAGCTGTCCCAATACCTTAAAGATCGTGCCGCCGATCTGGAATGAATAGGTAAACGACCTTCCGAGCGTCTCAAAAAAACCGAACCCTTTGTAGGAAGCCGACGCAACCATATGGATATATGTTTCGCCGTCTTCCGCATATTGGCGCGCGATCCCCAAAGAATCCCACAAAGCGCCCGTATCCGTCAAGTTTTTAAAATCCGCGTCGCGGCGGAGCATGACTTTGATCTCCTGTTCGCTTCTTCCCGTTTCCCCTTTGCGCGAAACAAGAAACGTTACGAGATCCCCTTCCTTTTTCCCTTCCAGCACTTCCATGAGATCGCTCGTCAAATAGATGCCCTTTCCCTCGCATCGTATGATGACATCCTCGTCCTGAAAAGAATACCCCGCCACGGCGATCCCGCTTTGCGTATACTCCGAAGCATCGACGCGATAGGTCATTAAAAGCAGCTGTCCGTACGCAAAAAACGAAGTAATGATCAGAAGCAATGCGAGCAGATAGTTCATGAATGCGCCCGCAAACAATACGATGATCCTCTGCCAAGGCTTTTTATTGTTGAATGCGTCCGGATGGGAATTTTCCTCGTCCTCGCCCTCAAACGCGCAATAACCTCCCAGCGGCAATGCGCGCACCGAAAACACTTCTCCGTTCTTTTTCGTACGTTTGTAGAGCGCGGGCCCGAACCCGATCGCAAATTCGTTGATTTTAAATTTAAAGATTTTTCCCGCAATGTAATGCCCGAACTCGTGTACCGTGATCATCGCCAGCAAAATAAGTATTGCCAGCAGCACCGAACCGATCGTTTTCATCACATCCGAAAATGCGAGAAGATTGAGCGCCATACGTCTCCCCTTTCCTGATTTCTCCCATGCTCAGCCGATTTTCAGCCGCGCACAGGCACGCGCCCTGCGATCTGTCTCTTCCAGCGCGCCGTAACTTTCCGCACTGCCCCCGATCTCCGCCGCAAGCACGTCTTCTATAATGTCTGCAATTTGCGTGTATTTTATTTGTCCGTTTAAAAAAGCAGATACAGCCACTTCTCCCGCCGCGTTCAAAATACAGGGATACGTCCCGCCTTTTTCCGCGCATTGCAATGCCAACACAAAACAAGGATAGCGTTTCTCGTCCACTTTTTCAAAATGCAGCGAACCCGCCTTGAAAAAATCCACCGACGGCAATCCGCAATCCAGCCGTTCCGGATACGTCAGCGCCAACTGGATCGGCAATTCCATCGAAGGCATTGCCATCTGCGCCAGCACCGCGCCGTCCGCAAACTCCACCATTGAATGCACGATGCTCTCCCTGTGCACCAGCACCTCGATTTGAGAAAGCGCCGCCCCGTACAGGTGCATCGCTTCCATTACCTCAAAGCCTTTGTTAAGCATGGTCGCACAGTCGATCGTGATCTTCGGCCCCATTCTCCAGTTCGGATGCGCCAGGGCGTCTTTTGCCGCTACCTGCCCCAATTTTTCCATGGGAACATCGCGCAGCGCCCCGCCGCTTGCCGTCAGCAATATTTTTCGGAACGGCGCTTTTCTGTCGAAGTTCAGACACTGCCAGATCGCAGAATGTTCGCTGTCTACGGGAAGGATGCGAAGCCCCTTCCTCTCCGCCAGCGGCATGACCAGATGCCCTCCCACGACCAGGCTTTCCTTGTTTGCAAGCGCAATGTCTTTCCCGGCAGAAAGCGCTAAAAGCGCCGCTTTCAGCCCCGCAAAGCCCGTTACTGCGATGAGCACTATATCCGCATTTTCATAGGAACAAGCCTCCTCGAACGCTTTTTCCCCACAGGAAAAGCGCGTCCCTTTCGGCACGTTTATATTCCGCTCCGTGCGCAGAGCCGCAAATTCCGGCCGATTCTGCTCTATCTGTTCTTCAAAGAGCGTTCCGCCCGTATTTGCCGCCAAAGCGACGATTTGAAAGCGTTCCGGATACCGCCTGCAGACTTCGATTGCCTGTCTGCCGATCGAGCCCGTGCTCCCGATGATCGAAATCCTTTTCATACGTTTCCCTTCCGTTCAATATATGCCGTGAAAAATTTTTTATGACGATCGGATTTAAGCGAAACCCGATTTTTCGGAATTTTCCGATAAAACACAATCGGAGCGGTGCCGTCAGCACCGCTCCGCATTTTTCTTTTCAAAGCCTCACACTCATAAAACCGCGAGAATAAATGCAAGATATATGAACGTGCTGGCAAATAAAGTTCCGTCAATGCGGTCCAGAACTCCGCCGTGTCCGGGAAGAAGCCTGCCCATATCCTTTATGCCGCATTTGCGTTTGATCACGCTTTCCACAAGATCGCCGAACTCTGTCATGAACGAACAGATCAGCCCGATCACGGCAAATACGATCCATGGCGTGCCTGCCCAGCCGCTGAAAACACCTTCATAGACATAGCCGGTTGCCAACGTGTACAGCCAGTACAAAAGAATGCTCGCAAGACTGCCGAACACGATCCCTCCGATCGCTCCCGAAACCGTCTTGTTCGGACTGATGGTCGGACATAGTTTTTTTCCTTTGCAGAGGCTTCCCACAAAAAACGCAAACGTGTCGGTTACGGGCGATATGACGAAGATCAGCAACAATCCGAGTGCGGGCGCACCGTGCGGCGGAAGCGCATTGGTCAGAATGGTCGTGGAAAGGATCGCCGTGGGATAAAAGCCGCACATCAGTGCCGCGCCCGTACCCTTGATGTCCGTATTTTTATGATCTACCACCAACAGACAGAAAAGCACCAGCGCAAACAGGAACGACAGCGTTAAAAGGCAACGGAATCCTGCACGCTCATGAATAAAATCCGCCACGTAAAAGGAGGGCGTAAACAGGATCGCATACGCATAGACGACAAACTTTTGCGATTTGCTCATGGGCATGGGAGGTTCTGCGGTATCCTGGGCATTAATGTGCGGTCCCGAAAGCGCGTGAACCATTTCATACGTTCCGATCAGCGAAAACGCGTAGATGAGGATCCCGAACAAGCGGGCATCGACCAGTCGCAGCGCAAAAAAAGCAACGATGACGGCAAAATATACAGCTCCCGTAATGACTCGAGTACGAAGCATTCCTCACTCCTCCTGCACGTTTCCGAATCTCCTGTCGCGCGCGGAATAATTTTCGATGGCCTTTTCCAGATCGCGTTTGGAAAACTCCGGCCACATCTTTCCCGAAAAATAAAGTTCGCTGTAAGCCGCCTGATATAACAAAAAATTACTCAGTCTGAGTTCTCCGCCCGTGCGGATGATCAGATCGGGATCGGGGATCCCGCCCGTTTCCAAAAGCGACGAAAAGCTCTGTTCATCCACAAAACGGCCGTACGATACCGCCGCGTTCACGGCTCGGATGATCTCCTGCCGCGAACCGTAATTGATACAAATATTCAAAAGTCCCCGAACAAGATGCGACGTTTCGTCCATCATCTCAAGAATACTTTCCTGAATGTCGGGCGGGAGTACCGTAATGTCGCCCACCACGTTGATCTTGACGCCCATCTCCTGCATTTTATCTTTTTTCTTCCCGAAAAACGTTCGGAAAAGATCGAAGAGTTCATCCACTTCTTCTTTGGGACGGGAAAGATTCTCCGTGGAAAGAGCATACACCGTTACGATCCTGACTCCCAGATCAAACGCGTGGGAGCAGATCTTAAACATATTCTGCACTCCCATTTTATGGCCGTATCCGCGCGGACGAAACCTGCGCTTCGCCCAACGGCCGTTTCCGTCCATAATAAACGCAATATGGACAGGTAATTTTATTCTTTTCATACCTTAGCCCTGTCAGACGGACATGATTTCTTTTTCTTTATCGGCGGTATGCTTATCGATCTGCTCCATCGCCTTGGAAACCGTCTTTTCGACATCCTTTTCCAGCGACGCGCATTCGTCTTCGGATATTTCTTTGTTATTTTTCATCTTTTTCAGAGACTCCATCGCGTCGCGGCGAAGATTACGCACCGCTACTTTCGCGTCCTCCGACAAAGATTTGATCTGTTTGGCGATATCGCGGCGGCGTTCCTCCGTCAGGTCGGGGAAAATAAGACGGATCACTTTGCCGTCATTCGTCGGAGTCAGTCCGATATTCGATGCAAGGATCGCCTTTTCGATGCCTTTGAGCAAAGATGCATCCCACGGGCTGATCACCAGACATTTTGCATCCTGCACCGAAATATTGCCCACCTGATTTACCGGAGTCATCGCTCCGTAATAGTCCACCTGAATTTTATCCAGTACATGAGGATTCGCTCTTCCGGCGCGAATGTTCGTATATTCTTCGCGCAGAACACTCGCCGTTTTATCCAGCTTTTCTTCCAGAAGCAACAGCATCTCTTCTACTTTTTCGCTATCGACCATGGTATCCCTCCATTTAAAATTTCTCGCGCACTGTTCAAGTCCGCACCCCATTCTCCTTTCGAACAAGGCATGCGGCAGCGGGCTTTCCGCCGTGCGTGCGGAATTATTCGTTCGTGATGATCGTGCCGGTCTTTTCGCCGCAGATCGCGCGGACAATGGCGTCCTTTTCCGACAGCGCAAATGCCAGAACCGGAATATCGTTGTCCATACACATCGTGATCGCCGTCGTATCCATCGCTTTCAGGCCGCGGTTGATCACTTCCATATGCGTGATCTTGTCGATCTTCTTTGCGTTCGGATTGACCTTCGGATCGCTGTCATAAATGCCGTCCACATTTTTTGCCAAAAGCAGTATGTCGGCATTCGTCTCGCAGGCACGCAGAGCCGCACCCGTATCCGTCGAACAGTACGGGTTGCCCGTACCGCACGCAAAAATCACGATCCTTCCGAGCTCAAAGTGCCGAAGCGCCTTGCGCAGAATGAACGGCTCCGCAACGCTGATCATGTTCAGCGCCGTCTGCACCCGAACAGGTACGCCGCGCTGTTCGATCGCGTCCTGCATCGCCAGCGAATTGATGACCGTCGCCAGCATTCCCATATGATCTGCCGTCGTGCGGTCCATGTTCGTTCCCTGTCTGCCGCGCCAGAAATTTCCGCCGCCCAGCACGATCCCGACTTCCACGCCCAGATCGTGAATACGGATCAGCTGATCCACGACTCCCGCTATGATCTTTTCGTCCAGTCCGAATCCCTTCTCACCGGCAAGCGCTTCGCCGGATAACTTCAAAATGATACGTTTATATTTCGGTTTTAACTCCATGTTAGCCCCCGCTGTATGAATTTTGCATTTCGGGCCGAAAAGCGTACCCTTGCATCCGCCGATATACCGCCGCGCAGAGAACGCAAAAACAAACCCGAAACTGAAAAGAAAGGCACACAAATATACACTTGTGCGCCTTCTCTTGCATTAACCTTTCATCTTGGAAACTTGTTTCTCGACTTCCTCTGCCAGGTCGTCTTTTCTCTTTTCAATGCCTTCGCCCATCTCGAAGCGCGCGAAACGACGAACCGTGATCTTCTCGCCGATCGCCGCGATCGCTTCCGTGATCAGCGTATTGATGGTCTTGGAAGAATCCTTTACAAACGGCTGCTCCAACAGACAGAAATCTTCGTAATATTTCTTGATTCTGCCCTGTACCATCTTTTCGGCGATCGCTTCGGGCTTTCCTTCGTTCATCGCCTGGATCTTCAGGATCTTTTTCTCTTCTTCCAGAACTTCGGCAGGAACTTCTTCCTTCGTGATATACAAAGGTTTCGCCGCCGCGATCTGCAGAGCGATATCATGAACCAGCGCTTTGAACTGATCGCCGCGTGCGACGAAGTCCGTCTCGCAGTTCACTTCCACGAGCACGCCGACTTTTCCGCCCATGTGGATGTAACTGTCCACAATGCCTTCCGCCGCGATCCTGCTCGCTTTCTTTGCCGCGCTCGCCATTCCCTTCTCGCGAAGGATCTCGATCGCTTTATCCATATCTCCGTTCGCTTCCGTGAGCGCTTTTTTGCAATCCATCATGCCTACGCCCGTCTTCTGACGCAGTGCGTTTACATCACTTGCCGTAATAGCCATTTTTCCGTGCCTCCCTTTTTTCTGTTTTTCTTGACTTCCGATTACTCAGCGTCTGCAGGTGCTTCTTCCGCCGCTTCCACTACTTCTTCGATGGAAACGTCGCCTTCGGCAACTTCCTGAGCGGCCTGCTGCATTTCCGCATTCACCGCTTCGCCCTGGTTCGCTTCGATGACTGCATTCGCAATTACGCCCGAAAGCAGTTTTACCGCACGGATCGCATCGTCGTTGCCCGGGATCACGTAATCGATCAGATCGGGATCGCAGTTGGTATCCGTGATCGCTACGATCGGAATATGCAGTTTGCGCGCTTCTTTCACCGCGATCTCTTCGTTATGAGGATCGACGACGAACATAGCGCCGGGAAGCGTCTTCATGTCTTTGATACCGCCGAGATTCGCTTCGAGTTTTTCCATTTCCTTCTTCAGACCCAGAACTTCTTTCTTGGGCAGAAGGTCGAAATCCCCGTTTTCTTCCATCTTTTCCAGTTTGTTCAGACGGTCAATACGAGAACGGATCGTCTTGAAATTGGTCAGCGTGCCGCCCAGCCAACGGGAATTGATATAGAACTGTCCGCAACGCACCGCTTCTTCTTTGATCGCATCCTGTGCCTGCTTCTTCGTTCCGACGAACAAAATGCTCTTTCCCGCTTTCACGGTGTCTACAACAAACGCATACGCCTTTTCCACAAGGCCGACCGTCAGCTGCAGATCGATGATGTGAATGTCGTTACGAGCCGCAAAGATATACTTCTTCATCTTCGGGTTCCATTTCCTTGTCTGGTGCCCGAAATGCACGCCTGCTTCGAGCAGCTGTTTCATAGTGATAACTGCCATAATTAAACCTCCGTTTTTTCCTCCCACGAACGCTTTCAGGATCGTATACAGCCTGCCTTATGAGATTTTGCAGGAACGGAATACGACACGCCCGAGGTGTGAATTTTATAGCCTTATTATTTTACCATAACGCAATTATTTTTGCAAGCAAAAATAATTGCTCTTATGAAATTCTCCGCAATCTGTGAAAGAATCGTTATCCTTAAAAACATGCAAACGCGCGCGCCCTGCCATTCAAAGGGCGCGCCGCAGCTTTTTTCGAAAATTTTGACGGATTACCGATTATTTCTCGTGCTTATGATCGTGATGTTTGCAGCCGCATCCGCAGCCTTCCTCATAGTCCGTATCCAAAGACGCCGCTTCGTCCGCGTCCTCGTCTTCTTCCATCACGCGGCAGAATTCTTCGAATACTTCGTCTAAAAGTTTATCGTCTTCCACCGGAACAAGTTCCTCTTTTCCCTCATCGCCGACGATCTGCAGGATGGTAACTTCATCCTCTTCCGATTCCTCGTTCTCGTCTGCGGCCTGGAAAAATGCATACCATCCGCCTTTATATTCGATCGTACCGATATGATAACATTTGTGAACTTTGCCCTGATCGTCGATCAGCTCCACTACGTTCACTTCCTCTTCACAGCATTCGTCGCAATCACAATCCGCTTCGTGCAATTTCTTTTCTTCGCTCATGTTGTCTCTCCTTTCTTTTTTTTGTTCAGATACCCTTCCAGGATATACGAGGCGGCAATGCTGTCGATCGACTGCTTCCTGTTTTCTCGCCGCACTCCGCCGCTGATCAGCACCCGCTCCGCTTCCATCGTCGTGAACCGCTCGTCTTCATATACGATCGGCACGTCCGTCTTCTGTCTGAGCAGTTCCACAAACCTGCGCGTCTTTTCCGTCTGCACCGATTCACTGCCGTCAAAATTCAGAGGCAATCCGCATACGATCAGCCCGGCATCCTTCTCCTGTACGATCTTCGCCAGATTTTCGGCATCCGCCGCGGCACTTTTCGTCCGGAAATAAGTCGTACCGGGCAACGCAAACGTATTGAACGGATCGCTCGCCGCCACCCCGATCCTTTTATCGCCAATATCAAAGGCGATTATTCGCTTTTCCATTCGTCCTCCTGCCGCCATTTTTTAATCGCATTTATAGTATATCATATTCCCCGCTCCGCCGTCCACAGTTTTTTCAAACTTTATTCTTTTTCCAACAATCTCCGACTTCCTTTCACTTCTTTTTCAAATTCGCCCACTTAAGGCCTGTCCCATGTTTCCCTTAAAAATATCGAAAGGCCGCCCTTGCCCTTTAACCGCCGCCTGTGTACCCTTTAACCGCTGTCCGCGCCCTTTCATCGAAGCCCGTTCACGCTTCCTACGGACAAAGTAATTCTTGCGCTTTTAAATTTTCAATTGACCTTTTCCGCCTGAACGAAAACTTTATTCCTGTTATTAAAATCTTTGTCTTCGACTGCGTTTTACCCTGTAAAAGCCGATACCGGCCGCGCTTTTCGCGCGGCCGGTACCGTAAGAAAAAGTTGTTGAGGGTGTGAGCTGTTGAAAGCCTTGCGGCGCGCATGAAAAAGAAAGAAACGCCGCAAAGGATGCAGATCGGAAAGTTTTCCCTCTCCTCAAACCTGCACACATAGTATAACAAATAATTATCCACAAATTTTTCATTATTTGCAATAAATTTGTAAAATTTAAAGTGTCTGCCGAAATATCACGGGTATATGGGAAATTCTAAACAAAACACCTGAACACTTCATATGAGGTATTGCTTCTTATATTTATGATGACGGCAAAGCGCCGCGCAATTTGCGCGGCGCTTTGCCGAAAATTTCAAAACTCATTTGATAAATAATTTTCTACGTTTTGCACTTATGGGCAGCAATGGTTTGACTGAACTTTCAGTTTTCTGCGGAAGCATTTTTCTGATCGCATTCCTTACGGGAAGAATGCATTTCCGCCTGTGCTATGCATACGGGTCTTTCTTTGCAACGCACCGCAACGATAAAGAAAATAAGTCCGATCACAAACATAACGGCGAGCGCACCGACCCCAAAGCTCTGATTTGAGGTAACGTCCGTTACAATGCCGACCAACAGCGTACCCATAAAGGCCGCGCCCTTGCCGAAAATATCGTAAATGCCGAAATATTCCCCTGCTTTCTGAGGCGGAATGATCTTCGCAAAATACGCGCGCGACATGGCCTGAATAGTTCCTTGAAACAACCCGACGCAGACGGCAAGGATCCAGAATTCATAGATCTGATCGAGAAATACCGCATAGACCGTAATAAAGAAATACGCGACGATACATGCCATGATCAGGTATTGCGGCTTTATCTTCCGCGAAAGCATTCCCAAAAGAATCGCCGACGGAAATGCCACGATCTGCGTTACGAGCAGAGCGACCAGAAGCATGGTCGTATCCAATCCCAAAGAGGTACCGTAAGCGGTCGCCATATCGATGATCGTATAGACGCCGTCGATGAAGAAGAAGAACGAAATCAAGAAGAAAAGAACTTTCTTATTCAGCGCCACTTCTTTGAACACGCCGCCGAGATTTTTCAGACCTGTACGGACAGGGTGTCCGCAAGGTTCGACAAAATGTTTCTGACGATAACTTTTCCAAAGCGGAAAAGAACAGCCGATCCACCACCCGGCAATGACAACAAATACGAGCAGCATGGCGGCAAACATACTCAAAAGCCCCGCCATCGCATACAGGACATAAATGACCACCGTTACCAAAAACGGAGCACAGCTGCCGATATATCCCCAGGCATAACCGCGGGAAGAAACTTCGTCCATACGCTCCGGCTCGGTAACATCGCAGAGCATGGAATCATAAACGACCAAACTGAGCGAATAGCCCGATTTTGCCAGCACGAAAAGCACTAAAAACCACAGCCAATGCTGCATGAACCCGAGCAGGACGCATCCTGCAGCCCCGCACAGGATCGCGGCTGAAAATATTTTCCGCCGCATGCCGCGAAGATCGGATACCGTACCGAGAACAGGCCCCAGCAAAGCCACGACAGCCGTGGAAATACTCGTCGCATAAGCCCAGTATGCGAGATAGCTGTCTTCCGACAATCCGCCCGACGCCGCTACCGTATTAAAAAAAATCGGCAACAGTGTGGAAACCAGCAGCGTGAACGCCGAATTTCCCACATCATACCATACCCATTTTTTCTCCAGAGAAGTCATTTTAAACTTCATAATTTTTTTCCTCTTTTTCACTCAGAACAGGAATCTCACGCCAGTTCCCGTTCGGACCGAACGTACGGTCAAACGTGTCGCAAAGCTCTGCCTTTCCCTCCAGATATCCCATAAAATTCTCCGCAAGCCGCACGCACAGATCTTCCGCCTTGCGCATGAGTTTTTCAAGTCTCAGATTGCTGTCTCTGCACGCCTCGATCGGCTTTTTTGCCATCATCATGCCGTGCATCTCCCGATAATTTCCCGACAAATGCAGGACCGTTTCTACAAAAAAACGTTTCAATGCATGCGGCGCGCGCAACAGTTCGCTATACCGACACATGGACCGCAGAGACTTTAACACCTCTTTTCCCGTAATCCCTTCGAAAAACGGTGCGATCGTATCCGCATTCCGAACCGACGCCACGATATGACTGGTCAGCTTTGCAGACAGAGGCTCGATCCCCTGTTTCTCCAAAAGCATGCGATCAAATTCACTTTCGATTTCCGTATGACGCACATCCGAAACCGCAATTTTGTTTTCAATGTAACTGTGGCACTCCGTGTCCAAAGCAAAATGGCAGACAAACCCTAGAGCGTACGCCGCCGCCCCCGCGGGGTCTTCCGCATGCAGGCACGCTTCCTTCGCCCTCGCAAAAAATTCGCGCGCCGGACGTTCGTGCGTCCCGAACCCTACAGCGTTCACTCTGTTCGATGTCAGCGGATGATAATAAAACAATATATCCGGGCCGTGCAGTCCGATATCATACAACTCCCTGCGGCTGCGCACCGTTTCCGCCAATGACTGCGGGAAACGCTCCAACATCTGTTTTCCGAATACATAATGTGCATACGTGGATGGCATAACTCTCTCCTTTTATCTGCTCTATTATAACACAGCACAGCCTCTTTGCATGAACTTTTTTGTATTTTTCATGTAAAAAAATTGTAATATCCCCCTGCGTTTTTTGTACGCGTTTACCGGATCTGCCGGCACGTCCTTTTATTTACATACACTGTCTTGTATTTAATTTTTAAACCGCCGTCTGCGCATTCATCCTGTACCTGCGCCCGTTTCATACTGCTTTTCAAGAAAAGAAATCTGATTTTATTGATAAAAAGCGCCCGTCTGCGCAATTTTTGCGCAGACGGGCGCCCTTTCATTTCGGTTGAGGACAAGAGCCGCAATTAAAATAATTGCGGCTCTTGTCCTGCGGCAGATCGATTTAGCCGCGCTTATGCAAACGGAATCAGTTTTTTTTCTTGGTTTCGTCTCCGCTGCCGCTTTGCTGGAAAGACGCCAGTTTCTCATCGATATAAGCGTCCAATTTTGTTTTAAATTCTTCCTGACCTTTCTGTACAAGGGCGCGCGTCTTGTTGCTGTTGGCGACCCATAATGCGCCGAGAACCGCGCCTGCGGCCATTCCTGCAATAAATTTTTCCATACTGTATTTCCTCCGAACGGACGTGATTCGTCCATAACCGAAGTATGTGCGAAATTCGTGAGAATATACAGTATTCCGAAAATCACGGCAAAAGCGGAATTACCCGTTATTTCGCATTCCGATTGGCGGCAAGCATTGCTTTCTTGACGCGGCTGGCACGACGGAGAAGTTCGTTTTCTTCCGTCAGACGATGCACCGTTTCGCGAAGACGGGCGTTTTCCTCGCGAAGCGATATGGCGAGCCTTCCGTAAAGAGCATCTATCTCGGCTTGCAAGCGTTTTTCAAGCAACTTTGCGGGACGGCGGTCGGACTGTACCGACACACCCCATTTTTCTGCCGCCGCCCGCACTTCCTCGGGCTGTTTTTTCAGCATGTTGCGGTACTTATTCTGGTACCGCAGCATCTTCTTTTCGTCTCCGCCGCATACGTTTGCGATCGATCGACGTACCGAAAAACCCTTTCCCCGCTCCAAAAGGATCTCTTTTAACATTTCCTGGCGTTCGCTCTCCGTAAAAGGGCGAACCTGCTCGGCGTGCAGGTCTTTCCCTTCCAATACTTTTTGGACGGGCTCACTCTGCGTTTTCAGAAGTTTATAATAATAATTGCGGACGCTCCCGCCTGCCCTGCCATGTTTTTTCCCGTACTCTGAAAACAAAGATGTCAGTGTTTTGCCTTTTTTCTTTCCTTCTGCTATACTGCGGACCAATTCTTCCGCTTCTTCCCGTGCGTAACCGTTGATCTTTTCCATAAAATTACCTCCCTGGGGTTTGTACTTTTATTGACATACTTTCATTTGTTTATACATACAAATAACAAAAGACGTCGCAAGCGACGTTACGGGAGAAAAATTATCATGCGGATCTATTTTTCGGCGGCAGTACCGTGCGTACTGCGCGTAGGCGGCGCACCTGCCGGTTTTTTGAGCGGAAATGAACTCTGTGCGGATGTGGACGAACATATTCCTGCGGAATTTATTCCGGTCGACGCAAATTTACTGCCTCTTACCTTTGTGGCGGGAGAGAGTTTTTTTCAAAAACCTCCGGCGTGCTGCGATATCTACCGATGCGGCTGTTACAACATGATCTACGCGGCGCGTTTTATCCCGCGCCAGGCAGGTTTTGACGGAAAATGCCAGGGACGGGGCGCAGGCATGCAGGCAACGGTATTTGAATGCGGCGGACCGTTTTTGTGTATTCAGGACAGCGCAGGGTTCGATACTTATCCCCTGCCGCAAAGCGGAAACTACTCGATCGAGGAAAAACAGATCGGAAACGAAACATTTTTATGCGTGCATGACCCAGTTTCCGGATTTCTCGGTTTTTTCTCACCAGGGAGAAAGCGCGCTCTGCAACTGAAAGCACATTCCTTCGAATGCGGCGATCTATTGCGCGTTACGCAGGCGTTTTCCGACATCGCATCTCATACCGTGCAAACGGAATACAGCGCGGAAAACGGAGAACTGATCATGCAATCAAAAAAAGTTTCCGCAAGGGAAGATTTTGATCCAAAAAAGCTGGACTCAAAAATTTTACCGTTTGCTTTTTTTCAGGAAATAGCCGCAGGCGGAAACTTTAGCGCATATCTTGCGCCGGAACTGGCAGAAAAAGCCGAGCTCATGCAACAATATCTCGGTAATTTCTGCGCCGCTGCGATCCCAAAAGAAATATTTTATCGCGTTTACGGAAAAATAAACGGAGTCGGACTCGTTTACCGCCGCGCCGAAAATATTTTTGACGTCCGATTTTTTCGGGCTGAAACAGAAAACGGCCTCATTACAAACATTCTTCCCGTAGAATCATATTAATTTACGGCAATACCTTACCTGTCTGTAAATTTTTTGACTTTTTTTTGCATATGCTTTATAATACAGACAGAGGGAAAAATCATGTTTCTGGATATTTATCTTGTTTATCTGATCTCGGGCATTATTCTGCTGCCCTGCATTCTGATTTCTGCATGGGCGAGCGCCAAAGTGCACACCACTTTTTCAAAGTACGACAAAATGCCCACATCTACCGACTGGACAGGCAGCGACACGGCGCGCATGCTTCTGGAAAAAAATAACGTGTACGAAATTACCGTAGCGCGCGGGAAAGGACGGCTCACCGACAACTTCAATCCGAAAACTATGACCGTTACCCTTTCGGAAAGCACTTATGACTCCAATTCCGTTTCGGCAGTCGCCGTCAGTGCCCATGAGGTGGGCCACGTTGTTCAGCGCGAACACGGCTACCTTTTTTACCGTCTTCGCGGCGCACTCGTACCGATCACCAATTTCGGCACGATGCTCGCCTTTCCGCTGGTCATCATAGGCGTGCTGATCACATGGGTGGCTTCCGTTACCGAAATCGGAAACATCATCGTTTTTATAGGCGTTTGCCTGTACGGGCTTTCCACCTTGTTCTCTCTCGTAACCCTTCCGGTTGAGCTCAATGCTTCCGCACGCGCCAAGCGTATGCTTGCCGAAACGGGCATCCTCGTTACCAAAGAGGAACAAAAAGCAGCGTCCAAAGTGCTTTCCGCCGCAGCAATGACTTACTTTGCCGCACTTCTCACATCTCTGCTCCTGTTCCTTCGCTTCCTGCTCTATGTCTTTATTCTTCTGGGCGGCAGGCGCAGAAACGACTGAATCTCCGTAATGTTCACGGTTTTTTAGTTTTACGCTTAAATTCATACCGATCTTATCAAAACTCAGCCGTTCAATAAAATCTGATTTACAAGCCCGCCTACACGTTCAACATGCAGGCGGGCTTGCCATGTAGGTAAACCGACACAATTTTAGCAGGTTTTACTCATCAGGCAGCGATCATCCCGTCGAAAATTTCGTTGACAGGAACTGTTGCCTCTTTTCAAAATTATTAAAAAACCTCGGCTATGTTTTAAGAATCAAAACTAAAAAACAAAAATCAAATTTTCCCTTTCACGATTTGTTTGCTTACGGCGAGGATTTTTTGATTGCATTGAAAAAAGGATAGCCTTCACACATTCGTGTGAAGGCTATCCTTTTTATCGGAATTCTCCGTTTTTACAATTCAAGATTTTGGAAGCGTTCTCAATATTTGACGACGCTGATTTCCTTAATAATGATCTTTTCGACAGGAACGTTATACGTTACATCGCAACGGCCGTCCGTTGCATACGTATCCATAAGTGTTACGTCTTTCTCTTTCGTAAACGTCTCATTCTCTTCGAGCGCTTCCGTATAATCGCTGATCGCCGTGATCAGGTTATTGAGCGCCGTCGTAGATGCTTCGTTCGCGAGTTCGCCGAATACGCATAAATTTTTATCCGTCGTAGAAGACGAGCTGGTATAGATATAGAACATGCTCGTAACGCTGTTGTAGTAATATGCGTTGCTGCCTTCCGCGCCGCTCTTCGTACGGTTCCAGTACATAAGCCTCTGGCTGTCCGACTGAACATACGAATAGGTACCGAGCGCACCGAGTTTATTGGTCAGGCCCGATCCGTTTTCAATGATATGTCCGCCGGCTTCCACTTCTCCGTACAGACGGTTCGTGGGCTTTGTATGCTCCGCATCTTCCCAAACGGACGTGGTGATCACTTTGACAGTCCCGTCAGAATTGAGGGTCGTTCCGTCATAATCGAGCGCTTTGAGGTCTTCCACCGCGTCGGACGTATCCATACTCTCATACGTATAAGCACCGCCGACCATACGGTTGGACTGATAATCATGGATTACCGTGTTGTCAAAGAAGTTCGCATCGATCAAAGCCATATAATGGTCGACCGTCTGACGATAATAATCGCGGTAAAGCGTGTAATTGAGTGTGTATTCTTCTCCGTTAAAGGAAATGCGGACGGAGATTTCGGGGCGACGGGTACTGCACGCCGTAAACATAAACGCACATCCGCAAAGGACTGCCGCCGAAACCGCAACGGCAAACAGCCGCACAAGTTTTCCGCCGATCGTTTTCAACATATTGCCTCCTGAAAATTAGCTTTTCCATGCGCAAAAATTGCGCTTTCCGCCACTTTGAATGGGTACTGTTTTATTTTACCTGTTATTTTGAAAATCGTCAAGTACTTTTACGCATTTATGCAAATTTCGCACAGAATTATCCGAAGTTATCACATTTTTAGCGAATTATTATGGCGCATACCGCAGTACATGCGCAAGTTTTTTCCGCCGGAATCTTCCTTAAAAAAACAGAACCAAAACCAGGCTTACCCGCTTTGCTCTTGTTGCACCGTACACTTTTGACCTGAGCCCGAAATTGCAGAGAGTATTCCCCTGCAATCAGTTTGTTGTCTCTCAAAAGGATTTGTAGGCAAACACCCGATCAAATTTTTATTCCACGTCAAAACAACACGGCGTACAATGTTACGAAAGTTTACAAAAGATAATGCCTAAAATAATTCTGCGCATTGGTTCTGTATTTTATGCCATAGTGAACATAAGGAAAGATTCCGGTTCAAACCGCTGTTTCGGCGCAGTCTCTAAGACTGCGCCGATCTTACTTTGGCTATATTCCTTATTTCTGCCCCTTCTGTAGGTCTGTTCGCCCTTGATTTTCCCGCAGCTTTGACATCGATTGTCTTAGCCCGATACTTTTTCATAAGATAGAGTGCATTATAACAAAAACGGCGCGGCTAAAGCCGCGCCAAATTTTTGAATTGTTTGCGACAAAAAACAGGAAGCGGATCCTGTTTTTTGCACGAAACGGCCAAAATCGGATTACACCAATTCGATAATTGCCATTTCGGACGCATCGCCGCGGCGTTCGCCGAGGTTCACGATGCGCGTATAGCCGCCTGCGCAATTCTTTTCATCGTTGCGCTGTGCGTATTTGGGAGCGATCTCATTGAACAATTTCTCGATGAGCGGATGTGCGACGTCCTTCGTGCGAGCCTTGTAAGCAGACTTGCTTTCGTTGAACGCTTTGATCTCCTGCAGATCGTAGAGTTTGCTCATGATCCTGCGGCGTGCCGCAAGTTTCTTCGGGCCGTCTTTCACGACCGTAACCGTAACTTCGCGCTCTTTTTTGCCCGTTTTTTCGGTTACGACCTTGCTGCTTTCGATCGTATCGTCATACGAATTGATTGCCGCAGTAATAATTTTTTCGACGTAAGACTGCAATTCTTTCGCGCGGGCTTTCGTCGTTTCTATTTTTCCGTACCAGAGAAGGTTGGATGCCTGGTTTCTCAAAATGGCAATTCTCTGTTCGCTCGTTCTGCCCAGTTTTCCCGGCATAATGTTAGTCCTCCTTTTTTTCTAATGAAAGTCCGTAAGATTCCAGTTTCTGAATGACCTCATCCAACGACTTTCTGCCGAGGTTGCGAACTTTGAGCATTTCTTCCTCGGTTTTCTTGGTTAAATCTTCGACGGTGTGGATGTTCGCGCGCTTCAAGCAGTTGTAGGAACGGACGGAAAGATCCATATCCTCGATCGCCATAGCGAGAACCTGCTGCTGTTTGTCGTCTTCGTTCTTTACGAGAATGTCCATTCCCTTGATCGAATCGCTCAGGTTCACGAACAGGCCGATGTGATCCTGCATGATTTTCGCGGCGAGAGAGACGATCTCTTTCGCGGAAAATGCGCCGTTTGTCCAAACTTCCATGACCAGTTTATCGTAGTCGATGCTCTGCCCTACGCGCGTGCTTTCAACGTTGTAGTTGACCTTTTTGACAGGCGTGTAGATGGAATCGACGGGGATATAACCGATCGGATGGTTTTTATTCGAACCCGCACCTTTGTAGCCCCTGCCGCGACCGACCGTGATTTCCATATCGATCTTTGCGCCTTCGTCTACCGTGCAAATATACTGGTCTTTGTTGATGACCTCTACTTCCGCATCCTGTTCCAGGTCGGCGCCCGTGATCACCACGGGGCCTTCCTTGCAGATGTGAAGCGTTTTGACGTAATCTTTGTCTGTCGTCGCCGTCTGTATGGCAAGCGTCTTCAAGTTGAGGATGATTTCCGTAACATCCTCCTTGACGCCGGGAAGCGCAGAAAACTCATGCTTCACCAGCCCGTCCGGATAGAACCGGATCCCTTGCACCGCAGCACCGGGAAGCGCCGAAAGAAGTATCCTTCTCAGACAGTTTCCTATTGTAAGACCGAAACCCTTTTCGAGAGGCTCGACAACGATCTTCGCGTAGCTTTTCGCTTCGTTCTCTTCCACCTCGATTTTGGGCATATCCATTTCGATCATGCGTTATTACCTCCTTGCTTCGGCGTTACTTATTACTTGGAGTACAGCTCGACGATCATATGCTCTGCAATCTGACTGTCGATGTCTTCCCTTGCAGGCAAAGCGATTACCTTTCCTTCGAGTTTTTCGGGATCGAATTCCAGCCATTTGGGCATGTTGCCGACCTTAGCGGATTTGATCTCCTCAAAATATTTATCTTTCTTTCTGGTTTCTTTGACGGCAATGACGTCGCCAGCCTTCACGATGTAGGAAGGGATGTTGACCGTTCTGCCGTTGACAGTGAAATGTGCATGGTTGACAAGCTGTCTTGCCTGTGCGCGGGAACCGCCGAGTCCCATACGGAACACAACGTTATCCAGACGGCGCTCGAGCAGGGAGAGCATGTTCGCACCGGTGATGCCCTTCATGCGGTCAGCCATTTCATAATATTTACGGAACTGGCCTTCCTGTACGCCGTAAATTCTCTTTGTCTTCTGTTTTTCACGAAGCTGCAAGCCGTACTCGGAAACTTTTTTTCTTGCCGCACCGTGTGCACCCGGAGCCACAGGGCGTTTTTCGAACGCGCATTTGCCCGAATAGCATCTGTCGCCCTTCAAAAAGAGTTTAGCACCCTCTCTGCGGCAAAGACGGCATTTGGAATCTCTGTATGTTGCCATTTCTTTCTCTCCTTAAACTTATACTCTGCGGCGTTTCGGGGGCCTGCAACCGTTGTGCGGAATAGGCGAAACGTCGGTGATCATCGTAATTTCCAGTTCAGCCGCTGCCAGAGCGCGGATCGCCGCTTCTCTGCCTGCGCCGGGGCCTTTCACATAAACTTCGACGGAACGAAGCCCGTGTTCTTTCGCGATTTTTGCCGCGGTATCCGCTGCAGACTGCGCTGCGAACGGCGTGCCCTTTCTCGAACCTTTGAAGCCGAGACTGCCTGCGCTCGACCACGAAATCGCGTTGCCGTTCATATCCGTAATGGTTACGAGCGTATTGTTGAACGAGGACTGGATATGTGCCTGGCCCTTGTCAACTTTTTTCAGCTCTTTGCGACGGCGGACTTGCGCCGTCTTTTTCGTTGCTGCTGCCATTGTTTCTTATCCTCCTCGATTATTTCTTCTTCTTCGCTACCGTGCGGCGCGGACCTTTACGCGTACGCGCGTTGCGTTTGCTGCTCTGTCCGCGGACAGGCAAGCCCTTTCTGTGACGGATGCCGCGATAGCAGCCGATCTCCATAAGGCGCTTGATATTCAGGTTCACTTCGCCGCGGAGTTCGCCCTCCACGCGCAAATTGTGATCGATATATTCTCTGAGTTTGGAAACGTCGTTTTCGTCCAGATCTTTGACTCTCGTGTCGGGATTGATGCCCGTCGCCGCAAGAATTTTCTTGGACGTGGTGAGCCCTATACCGTAGATATAGGTAAGCCCGATTTCCACCCGTTTTTCTCTGGGTAAATCTACACCGGCAATGCGTGCCATTGTCCTTTTGACCTCCGTTTGGATTTTTAAATAATGATTGTTATCTATATGCCGATCGTGCGCGCGCAGACGCAAAAAATTGGAATGACGCGGCTGCTTCTCGCGCATGAGATTATTTTCGCTTTATCAGCCCTGTCTCTGTTTATGGCTCTTGTTCTTGGAGCAGATGACCATGACCTTGCCGTTTCTTTTGATGACTTTGCATTTGTCGCACATCGGTTTTACTGACGGTCTTACTTTCATTTTTTTATTCCTCCGAAAAAATTCTTTCGCTCGTATTCCGCGCTGCGGAATGTCTGTTTACTGTGATCGTACGGGACACAGTCCCCCTGCCTTGGCAATCAGTTCTTGCTGCGCCAGGTGATCCTGCCCTTCGTGAGATCGTACGGGCTCATTTCCAGTTTGACCATATCTCCCGGAATAATCCGGATATAATTCATACGAAGTTTTCCGGAAATGTATGCCGTGATCACATGACCGTTGGAAAGCTGCACTTTGAACGTTGCGTTCGGCAACGCCTCGATGATTTTGCCTTCGGTCTCTATAACGTCGTCTTTGGACACAAAAACTCCCTCCGAAAATTGTTTGAACCGCTTTTGCGGTCATTTATCCGTTCTGCCGCTCCTGCGCAATCTTTTTGAGCAATGCGCGGATGTTGCTGTTCTCGTCCTTGCCCTCGGCGATCCGCTCCGCCATTTCGCGGTCGAATACCGGCATGAGCCGGACGTGCCTGCGGTTTTTCTGCTTCGGATTTTCCGAAGTCCTGTACTTGCCGTCGGCAAGATATAGATTTGTGCCGTCCTGCCGCACGATCAGATACAGCCTGCCTTTATCTCTTCCGGCAACGCTCATGCAAACGCCGCCATTTTCCGGTTCCTGTACTTTCATGTCTGTTAAATCGTAAGGATCTCGACGCCGTCTTCGCGGATGACAACCGTGTTCTCGTAATGCGCCGCCGGTTTCTTATCGCGCGTAACAGCCGTCCAGCCATCGTCCAGCACATCCACGAACCTCGATCCCGCCAGGATCATCGGCTCGATGCAGAGTACCGTACCGGCACGCAGCCGCACGCCTGTTCCCCGTTTGCCGTAATTCGGCACCGACGGGTCTTCATGCATTTCTCTGCCGATCCCGTGCCCCACGAACTCGCGGACTACCGAAAAACCGTTGGATTCCGCATAGTTTTGAACGATTGCACCGATGTCGAACAGGGGCGTACCCGCCCGCAGGTTCTCCACCGCTTTCCAGAAACATTCCTCCGTAACACGGATGAGTTTCTGTTTCTCTTCGTCGATCGCGCCGACCGCAAACGTCCGCGCGCCGTCGCCGTGAAATCCGTTCTTATACGCACAAAGATCCACGCTGATGATGTCGCCCTCTTTCAGAAATCTGTCCGGCGACGGGATACCGTGCACCACTTCTTCGTTGACCGATGCGCAGATGCTCGCCGGATATCCGCAATACCCGAGACAGGAAGGCTCCGCACCGCGCGAACGAATGTATTCGCGCGCCAGATCGTCCAGTTCCTGCGTCGTTACCCCCGCCCGTATCTTTGTTCCGATATAGGCAAGTGTATCGCGCACGATCGCGCAGGGTTCACGCATGGCGTCGATCTCTTTTTCCGTTTTGACTGTGATCATGACCCCAAACGCTTACTTTTTCAAAGCGTCGCAAATTCTTCCGAACACTTCGTCGATGGCGCCTACGCCGTCGATGTTGATCAGCACGCCCTTTTTCGCATAATAGTCGATCAGAGGAGCTGTCTGTTCGTTGTACACTTTCAGACGGTTGCCCACCGTCTCTTCGTTGTCGTCCTTTCTCTGGTACAGCTCACCGCCGCAGCGCTCGCAGTCGGTCTTACCGTCCAGAAAATTCACGTGATAGCTTTCGCCGCAGCTTTTGCAGACGCGCCGTCCGCAAAGACGGTCCATCAGAAGCGATAAATCGATGTCGATGTTGATCACCGCGTCGACTTTGGAAAATTTGTCCAGCTCCTGCGCCTGGAAAAGATTGCGGGGAAACCCGTCGAGAAGATATCCGTTCGCGCAATCCGCTTCTTTCAGCCTGCCCTCCACGATCTTGCACGTTACTTCGTCCGGTACCAACTGACCCTTGTCCGTATAGGATTTCGCCAGAAGTCCGATCTCGGTGCCGCGTTTGATGTTGTCGCGGAAAATGTCGCCCGTCGAAATATGCGGAAGGTGAAACTTTTCGGAAATCCGTGTCGCCTGCGTTCCTTTGCCTGCTCCCGGTGCGCCAAGAAGTAGAATGTTCATGGAAACCTCTCTCATTTTTTATTTACTTTGCCGCGCGCCGCAAAGCGCGCGGCAAAATGCGTTTTTGTTTTCGTTTCCGGGCAGCGTCCCTGCCGTTTTCGGTCAAAGCCCGATGCTTGTTTCCGGAAAACTTCTTTATTCCCGGCCGCGAACCTGCCTCTTTCGGTCAGATGCCGCGCCTTTCTTATTTCAGGAATCCTTTGTAGTTTTTCATCATCAACTGCGACTGCAGCTGCTTATCAAACTCGAGCGCAACGGATACGACGATCAAAATACCGGTCGTCGAGAACACGTTGACGAACTGTTCGCCCGCAAAACTGAATGCCAGCGAAGGTACGAACGCGACCAACGAAAGGAAGATCGCCCCGAACAGCGTAATACGGTTGGAGATCTTATTCAGATAATCCGCCGTCGGTTTGCCCGGACGGATGCCCGGAATAAACCCGCCGTTCTGCTGAATGCTCTTGGATACGTCTTCGGGATTGAACTGGATCTTTGCATAGAAGAATGAGAACGCAAAGATCAACAGGCACAATACGATGATGTAGACCCATGCCCACGGTCCCGTACCGCCGCTGATGTTCTGCGCATACCAGCTGTTGGAATAACCGCTCCAGAACAGACCCATGATCAGATCGGGCAGGCTGATGATCGCAAACGCGAAGATCAGAGGCATAACGCCGCTGCCGGAAATCTTGATGGGGATAACGGTGGACTGTCCGCCGTACATCTTTCTGCCCTTGACCTGTTTCGCGTACTGCACCGGAATGCGGCGTTCCGCAAGGTCGACCGCTACGATGAGAGCAAAGATCACAATGGCGATGACACAGAAGATCACGATGGAAACAAGCGTTCCCGCATCGAAACCGTTTGCCACCATTTCTTCGATCGGCTGAACGATGATCGTAATGCCTGCAGTTGAAATGATACCGACAAAGATGACGAGCGAAATGCCGTTGCCGACACCGTATTCGGTGATGCGTTCGCCCAACCACATGGTGAGCATTGCGCCTGCGGAGTAAATGATGGTCATGTAGATGTACACGATCCATTTGTTGCCTTCGCCGCCGAACAGGGCTACGATCTGACTGCTGATCGCACTGTCATTCGCAAAATTGATGATAACGCCGATCGCCTGCACGATGGCAAGGATAAGCGTGAGATATCGGGTGAGCTGCGCGATTTTCTTCTTGCCCTCTTCCCCCTCTTTGGAAAGCCGTTCGAGCGCAGGAATACCGACGCTGAGCAGCTGAATGATAATGGACGCGTTGATGTACGGCCCGATACCGAGCGCGAACAGCGTGCCGCTTGCCAGCGCGCCGCCCGTGACGGCGTTCATAAGAGTCAGGAAGTTGTTTCCGCTGATCACGGTTTCAAACTGTGCGCTGTCCAGTCCCGGGATGGGAATATAGCATCCGAGACGGTAAACAAGCAACAGAAGAAGGGTGATGAAGATCTTCTTCCGGATCTCTTTGACTTTAAATGCGTTCTTTAAAGTTTCGAACATCTTGCTCTCCTAAAAATAAAGTAACGCTCCGCGCAAGCCCCCGACGGGCGCGGAACTTAGAGGGTTTCCGCCGTACCGCCGGCCTTTTCGATCGCTTCTTTCGCGGAAGCGGAGAACTTCGCAGCTTTCACGGTCAGCGCGTTCGTGAGTTCGCCGCTGCCCAGAACTTTCAGGCCGCTGTTGTCCTTGACCTGCTTGGCGAGCTTGTTCGCCATGACGTATTCGTAATCTACGACCGTGCCTGCCGCTACATTCGCGAGCGCGGAAAGATTTACGATGACATATTCTTTACGGAATTTGTTGTTGAAACCGCGTTTGGGAAGTCTTCTGTGGATCGGGGTCTGACCGCCTTCAAATCCGGGACGAACACCGCCGCCCGAACGTGCCCACTGGCCTTTATGTCCTTTGCCGCTCGTCTTGCCCAAGCCCGAGCCGATACCCCTGCCAAGACGCTTGGCGGGAGTGTTCGAGCCGATTGCGGGTTGTATCGTATCAATTCTCATAGTTACAACTCCTTACAGCGTCTCAACCTTCACGAGGTGAGCCACTTTTTTGATCTGTCCCTGCAAAGCGGGAGTATCTTCATGAACACGGAAGGAACGGATCTTTTTCAGTCCCAAAGCCGCAACCGTGTCTTTCTGCGTCTGTGTGCTGCCGATGGTGCTCTTGACCAATGTTACTTTTACCTGTGCCATTGTAAGCTCCTCCTCAGCCCAAAATTTCTTCCACGGTCTTGCCGCGGAGTGCCGCAACCTGTTCCGCCGTCTTCAGCTCGGAAAGCCCTGCGATCGTCGCTTTTACGCAGTTGATCGGGTTGCTCGTGCCGTGCGATTTCGTACGGATATCCTTGATACCTGCGCATTCCATGATCGCGCGGACAGGGCCGCCCGCGATAACGCCGGTACCTGCGGATGCAGGGAGCATATATACATGGCCTCTGCCGAACTTTCCGTCCACTTCGTGGGGGATGCTCGTGCCGACCATCGGCACCGTTACCAGGTTTCTCTTCGCCTGTGCGGTAGCCTTTTCGATCGCTTCGGGAACTTCGTTTGCTTTACCCGATCCTGCGCCGACCCTGCCTTTGCCGTCGCCGACGACTACAAGCGCAGCAAAGCGCATGTTGCGGCCGCCTTTGACAACCTTCGTAACACGGTTGACCTGGATCAGTTTTTTGATGAACCCGTCGTTCTCTTCCTGTCTTCTTTGAGGTTTTCTTTCTTCTCTTGCCATGGAACTCTCCTCCCTCAGAACTTCAATCCGGCTTCTCTTGCGCCGTCGGCAACACTCTTTACACGGCCCGTGTAAATGTAACCGCCGCGGTCAAAAACGACCGTTTCGATACCCGCCGCAAGCGCCTTTTTGGCAGCTTCCGCGCCTACGACTTTGGCTGCTTCCGTCTTGGTCAGATCTTTGATCTGTTCCTTGACCGATTTTTCCATCGTGGATGCGGATACGAGAGTTACGCCCTTTACGTCGTCGATGATCTGAACGTAAATGTGATTGAGACTCCTGTAAACGTTGAATCTGGGCGTTTCGGCAGTGCCGGAAATCTTTTTGCGGACGCGTGCATGACGCACGACTCTGTCCGCGTTTTTATCAAATTTAGAAATCATGGTTTACGCTCCTTTATTTGCCTGCCGTCTTGCCTTCCTTACGTTCGATCACTTCATCCTTATAGCGGATTCCGTAGCCGTGGTAAGGTTCGGGTTCGCGCAGAGCGCGGATGTTCGCGGCGATCTGTCCGACTTTCACTTTGTCGATACCCGTAACGGTGATCTCCGTCTGCGAAGGGCATTCCAGTTTGATGCCTTCCACTTCCGCAAATTCGACCGGATGGGAGAACCCGATGTTCAGCACGATCTTGTTCCCCTGCTTTGCGACCTTGTAACCGACGCCGTTGATGACGAGTCCTTTCGAATAACCCGCCGTAACGCCCGTTATCATGTTGTGCAGCAACGCTCTGTACAGACCGTGTTTTGCTTTCAGTTCTTTGGAATCGTTCGCACGGGACAAAACGGCATGGCCGTTTTCCACTGCGAGACTGATCCGCGCGTCAATATCCTGTTCCAGCGTTCCTTTCGGGCCTTTGACGAACATTTTGCCGTCTTTTACTTCGACCGTAACGCCCGCGGGGATCGCAACAGGCATTCTTCCTATTCTGGACATTGCGTGTGCCTCCTTACCAGACGAAACAGAGCACTTCGCCGCCGACGTTGGCAGCCTTCGCCTGTTTGTCCGTCATTATTCCCTTGGAAGTGGATACGATCGCCGTTCCCAATCCTCCCAAGACCTTGGGCATTTTCTCCGCACCCGAATAGTTTCTCAGACCGGGTTTGGATACTCTCTTCAGGCCGGAAATGACCGATTTGTTGCCCTCAGCATATTTGAGTTCGATCACGATCTTGCCCGAAAGACCGTCGTCCACGAACTCAACGTTCTTGACGTAGCCTTCCGAAAGCAGGATGTTTGCGATCGCTTTTTTCATGTTCGATCCGGGTACTTCCACTTTCTCGTGTTTTGCCGTGATGGCGTTCCGGATTCTTGTAAGCATATCTGCGATAGGATCTGTCATGATGTACCTCCTTACCAGCTCGCCTTCTTCACGCCGGGGATCTGCCCCTTGTACGCGAGATTGCGGAAGCAAATACGGCAGATTCCGTATTTGCGCAGAACTGCATGCGGACGTCCGCAGATACTGCAGCGCGTGTACGCCCTCGTGCTGAATTTGGGCGTCCTCTGCTGTTTATTGATCATTGATTTCTTTGCCATAAGTCCGTTTCTCCTTATTTCTTGAAGGGCATTCCCATTGCCGCAAGAAGTTCTCTCGCTTCCTCATCCGTCTTTGCCGTCGTAACAAAGCAGATATCGAACCCGCGGATCTTTTCCACCTGATCGTAGGAGATCTCGGGGAAGATCAGCTGTTCCTTCACGCCCAGAGCGTAATTGCCCCTGCCGTCGAAGGAATTCGCGGATACGCCGCGGAAGTCGCGCATTCTGGGAAGCGCGATGGATACGAACTTATCGTAAAACTCGTACATTCTGTCTTTGCGAAGCGTTACCTTCAGGCCGACGCTCATCCCTTCACGGACTTTGAAGTTCGCGACGGATTTCTTCGCCTTGGTAATGACGGGCTTCTGGCCCGAGATCGCTTTCAGTTCGTCGTGTGCGATCTGAACGCTCTTCGCGTTGTCTTTGATGTCGCCCAAACCGGAATTGATGACGATTTTCACGAGTTTCGGTACTTCGTTGATGTTCTTATAGCCGAACTTCTTGACGAGATAGGGAACTACTTCCGTTTCGTAAGCCGCCCGGACTCTGTTCTTTTCTTTTTCTGCCATTGGAAATTACCTCGCCTCAGTCCTTCTTCTCTTCGACCGCTTCTTCTTTCTTTGCGGTACGCTTTCTCGTTCTCTTCTTGGGCGCTTCCTCTGCCTTTGCAGCGGTCTTTGCCTGTTTCTTGTAAACCTTATCGAGAACGGCTCCGCATTTACAGACGCGGACTTTCTTCATTTTGCCGTCCTGTTCGACGAACGAGTGTTTTACGCGGGTGGCTTTGCCGCAAGCATCGCAGATGACCATGACGTTGGACGCGTCGATCGCGCCTTCACGCTCCACGATCTGCGAAACCGCATTCGCCTTTCTCGCTTTCTGATGTTTCTTCTGGAGGTTGACGCCCTGCACGGTTACGCGTCCGGCTTTGGGGGAAGTGGCGACCACTTTGCCCGTTTTGCCTTTGTCTTTGCCCGTGAGTACGACGACCGTATCATTCAATTTAACGTTCATTGTCCGGCCTCCTTACAGCACTTCGGGAGCAAGGGAGATAATACGCATATAGTCCTTATCTCTCAATTCTCTCGCGATGGGCCCGAAAATACGCGTGCCCCTCGGCTGCTTCTGGTTATCTATGATGACGGCTGCATTGTCGTCGAAACGGATATACGTTCCGTCTGCTCTGCGAATGCCCTTGCTGGTTCTGACGATGACTGCCTTTACGACTTCGCCTTTCTTTACGGCGCCGCCGGGAGTTGCGGTTTTGACGCTCGCGATGATCACGTCGCCGATGTTGCCGCTCTTTCTGAACGAACCGCCCAGAACCCTGATGCACATGAGCTCTTTCGCACCGGAGTTATCCGCCGCTTTAAGCCTTGTCTGTGGTTGTATCATATGGCTCTTTCTCTCCTTATATTATTACTTCGCTTTCTCGACGATCTCGGCAACTCTCCAGTTCTTGTCTTTGGAAAGTTTTCTCGTCTCGACGATGCGGACCTTGTCGCCGACGACACATTCGTTCGCTTCGTCGTGCGCCTTGACTTTCTTCGTCTTGGTGATGGTCTTCTTATAGAGAGGGTGTTTGCTCTTGTCAACGATCGCAACGACGACCGTCTTATCCATTTTGTCGGAAACGACAAGCCCGACTCTTTCTTTTCTTAAATTTCTTTCCATGATTGATTAACCTCTCGCCTTGATCTCTCTCTCGCGGATCACGGTGTTAACGCGCGCGATGTCCTTCTTGCAGGACGCTATCGTCATCGGATTGTCGAGCTGGCCCGACGCATGACGGAAACGGAGGTTGAAAAGCTGCGTTTTCAGCTCGCTGAGCTTATTTTTCAGCTCCTCGTCTGTCATGTTGTGAAGTTCTTTCCCTTTCATTAACCTTCACCGCCTTCTGTAATTTTTTCGCCGCCTTCCGGCAGTTCGCCCGTTACGGGATTTGCCTGACCTTTGGCCATGAATTTCGTCTTGATGGGCAATTTGTGTCCTGCAAGGCGCATTGCTTCGCGCGCCGCTTCTTCCGGAACGCCCGCCATTTCAAACAGGACTCTGCCCGGTTTTACGATTGCCACCCAGTATTCCACCGCACCTTTACCGGAACCCATACGGGATTCGGCAGGGTGCCGCGTGATCGGTTTGTGCGGGAAAATATCGATCCAAACCTGGCCGCCACGTTTGATGAATCTCGTCATAGCGATACGAGCTGCTTCGATCTGGCGCGACGTGATGCGTGCGCCCTCGACAGCAACCAGTCCGTATTCGCCGTAAGCCACTTTATTGCCTTTATGCGCCTGGCCCTTGATGTTGCCGCGGTGCTGTTTTCTTCTCTTGACTCTCTTCGGGATTAACATAATTACTTATCCCCTCCTTCACGCGCCTTTGCTCTGAGCACTTCGCCTTTGTAGATCCAGACTTTGACGCCGATCATACCGAAAGTCGTGTGCGCTTCCGCAAAACCGTAATCGATGTCCGCGCGCAGCGTCTGCAGAGGGATGGATCCTTCATGATACTGCTCGCAACGTGCGATCTCGGCGCCGTCCAGACGGCCGGAAACCATCATTTTGACGCCCTTTACGCCCGAACGCATCGCTTTGCCGATCGCCTGTTTCATTGCGCGGCGGAAAGACATACGTTTTTCCAGCTGCTGTGCAACGCTTTCCGCTACCAGCTGCGCGTCGCCGTCGGGTTTGCGCACTTCCGTTACGTTGATGACGATGTTCTTGCCTTTCGTGAGTTTGGAAAGGTCTTTCTTGATCACTTCGATTTCCGCGCCCGCTTTGCCGATCAGAACGCCCGGCTTGCCCGTGCAGACGGTTACGACGATCCTGTTTGCAGCACGCTCGATCAGGATCTTGCTGATCGCTGCCGCATAGTACTTGTGTTTGATGAATTTGCGGATTTCGTAGTCTTCTTTCAGGTTCTTGCCGAAATCCTTTTTATCGGCATACCACTGGGTGTCCCAGCCTTTGATGACGCCGACTCTCAGACCGTGTGGATTAACTTTCTGTCCCATGACAATTCTCCTTACTTACTCTGCACGTCAAGAATGACCGTGATGTGGCTGGTTCTTTTCAGAATGGAATGCGCTCTGCCTTTGGAAACGGGGTTCATGCGTTTGAGCGTAGGTCCCTGATCCGCGAATGCTTCCGCGACGACCAAATCGCCCCTGTCCATGCCGAAATTGTGCTCAGCGTTCGCTGCCGCGGACAGCAAAACCTTTTTGACGGGTTCAGCCGAAACGATCGTCGCATATTCGAGGATCGCCGCCGCTTCGTTCACGCTCTTGCCGCGGATGAGCGCCAGTGCTCTGCGCACTTTGTAAGGGCTCATGCGGATATGCCTTGCGGTCGCATAAGGACGTTTGTCCTTGTTTTCCGCGATACGTTTTGTCTTTTCACGCGTATTTTTAGCCATTTTGAACTGCGACCTCCTTTACTTCTTAGCAGCGGTGGTCTTGCCGCCGGAATGTCCCTTGAAGGTTCTGGTGGGTGCGAACTCGCCGAGTTTGCAGCCGACCATGTCTTCGGTGATATATACGGGAACGTGCTTTCTTCCGTCATGCACCGCGATCGTGTGCCCTACCATCTGCGGGAAGATCGTGCTCGCTCTCGACCATGTTTTGAGAACTTTTTTATCGTTTGCCGCGTTGAGCTCTTCGACTCTTTTGAGAAGTCTCGCTTCAACGTAAGGCCCTTTCTTTACGCTTCTGCTCATTTGGATGATCCTCCCTTAATTGATGCGTTTAAGAATGAATTTGCTGGTAACATTCTTCTTCTTTCTGGTCTTATACCCCAGAGCAGGTTTGCCCCAAGGCGTAAGAGGACCGGCATGACCGACAGGGCTCTTGCCCTCGCCGCCGCCGTGCGGGTGATCGCAAGGGTTCATGACAGCGCCGCGTACCGTGGGTTTGATGCCCATGTGGCGCGTCTTGCCCGCTTTGCCGAGGCTGATGATCTCGTGCTCCACGTTTCCGACCTGACCGATCGTAGCCCGGCACACGACCGGAACGAGACGCATTTCGCCGCTCGGCATTTTCAGAGTCGCATAAGCGCCCTCTTTTGCCATCAGCTGTGCCGCGATACCCGCCGCACGCGCTACCTGGCCGCCTTTACCCGGCTTGAGCTCGATGTTGTGTACCATCGTACCGACGGGGATGTTCTCAAACGGCAGGCAGTTGCCCGCTTTGATGTCCGCGTCCGGTCCCGAAAGAACCGTGTCGCCCACATTCAGACCGATCGGCGCGAGAATGTATCTCTTTTCGCCGTCCGCATACTGCAAAAGCGCAATGTTCGCGCTGCGGTTCGGATCGTACTGGATGCTCGCAACTTTTGCCGGGATCCCGTCTTTGTCGCGCTTGAAGTCGATGATACGGTATTTCCTGCGGTTTCCGCCGCCGATGTGGCGAACCGTGATCTTGCCCTGGTTATTTCTGCCGCCGGATTTGCGCATATCCTCGATCAGAGAACGCTCCGGTTTGGTTTCCGTGATCTCTTCGTAGGTATGCACCGTCATGAAACGGCGCGCAGCCGACGTAGGTTTATATCTTTTAATAGCCATTTTCTGTTTCCTCCGATTTGCTCACATTAAGACAGCGAATTGAAATACTCAATCGGCTTGCTGTCTTCGGTCAGCTGAACGATGGCTTTCTTGTAGGAGGATGTGAGGCCCTCGTTTCTGCCCATTCTCTTCAACTTTCCGCGCACGTTGCAGGTGTTCACGCTTGCAACTTTGACTTCGAAGAGTTCTTCGACAGCCATCTTGATCTGCGTCTTATTTGCGCCCTTTGCAACCTTAAAAGTGTATTTCTTCGACGCGATGCCGTCGTAACCTTTCTCGGTGAGGATGGGCTTAATGATGATGTCCTGCGCTTTCATTATGCTCCGTAGACCTCCTGGATTTTTTCAGCCGCGGCCTTGGTAAGAACCACTTTCGCATTGGCGACCACGTCGTAGGTGTTGATCTGTTCGACGGGCAAAGTGCTCAGCGTCTGGATGTTCCGGCTCGCGAGAATGACGTTTGCGTCGCTGTTGTCCATGACAAGCACCGTACGTTTGTCAAGTTTGAGCGCTTCCACGAATTTCACCATTTCTTTCGTCTTGGGTGCGGAAACTTCCAACTTGTCCACAACGATCAGTTCGCCGTCCGCCACTTTTTTGGAGAGTGCCGAGAACAGCGCGCCGCGTTTTGCTTCCTGATTCATTTTCTTGGAGAAGTCGCGGCTCTTGGGTGCGAACACGACGCCGCCCTTGATCCACTGCGGCGCACGGATGGAACCCTGACGCGCACGGCCCGTGCCTTTCTGTCTCCAGGGCTTCACGCCGCCGCCGCGGACTTCCGTCCTCGTGAGCGTGCTCTTCGTGCCCTGTCTGTCATTGGCAAGACGCGTTACCACCGCCTGATGGATCAGGGGTTCGTTGTATTCCGCGCCGAAGATCTTGTCGGAAAGAGTCATCTGACCCGCTTCCGATCCGTCCATTTTATAGATTTTCACGATAGGCATTTCTCTTACTCTCCTTATTTGGACTTGACGCTGTCACACACCGTGACGATGCTGCCCTTCGGACCGGGAATCGCGCCCTTGATCAGAAGTGCGTTTCTCGCCGCGTCCACCTTGACGACTTCAAGGTTCTGTACGGTTACTTTTTCATGACCGTACTGTCCCGGCATATGCTTCTGTTTGAAAACTCTGCTCGGCGTGGAGTTTGCTCCCATGGAACCCACTTCCCTGTGAACAGGGCCGACACCGTGCGTCTCTTTCAGACGGCGCTGGTTCCATCTCTTGATGACGCCCGAAAATCCATGACCTTTGGAAACGCCCGCGACGTCTACTTTGTCCCCTTCCTTGAACGTATCCGCCAGCACTTCTTTGCCGACTTCGTATCCCGAAAGATCTGCCAAACGGAACTCTTTGAGAACTTTCTGCGGTTTTACGCCCGCTTTCTTGAACTGTCCGAGTTCAGGCTTGTTGATGCGCTTTTCCGTCGTTTCGTCAAAGCCCAGTTTCAGAGCGGCATAGCCGTCTTTTTCCACTGTCTTGATCTGCACTACGGGGCAAGGTCCTGCCTCCACTACCGTTACGGGGATCACTTTCCCTTCCGGAGTAAAGATCTGCGTCATGCCGACTTTGCGGCCGATGATTGCTTTATTCATTGATAAAGTTCACTCCTTAAATTTTTTATCGCGAATACCTTGATTTTACAAAGTATTACATTGACTTGTTTTTGGCGCTTTCCGCGCTTTTCTGTATTATAGAAACAGAATCTTTTACAGCTTGATCTTGATGTCTACGCCCGCGGGGAGATGAACGCTGTCCAAAAGTTTCGCGTTGGGGCTGTAGATGTCGATGATCCTCTTGTGCGTACGGATCTCGAACTGCTCGCGGCTGTCCTTGTCCTTGTGCGGCGAGCGAAGGATCGTTACGATCTCCTTTTCGGTGGGCAGAGGAATGGGGCCGCCGATTTTCGCGCCCGATTTCTGCATCGCGTCCACAATACGCTGCGCCGCCAAATCTACGAGTTCATGATCGTATGCGGCGAGTTTGATTCTGATTTTCTGTCCTGCCATTTGTCTGAATTCCTCCGTTTTTTATACTAACTTTACGTCAACTGTGCCGTGTGTGTCGGAGCAGCCGAGAAAAATAAATGCCATTCAAATATTCTATTGAATGGCTGTACTCCGGTTAGTCGCAGGGATCGAGTCCCCACATTTGTCGGCATAAATTATCTTCGCTTTGGGCGCAATTGTGCTGTATTTATCCTTGCAAACCCGAAGCGATTAAAGTAACTTTACGCCTCAACCCTATTACACAGCTTAACTATAATACCATATCCGTCAAGAGTTGTCAAATAATTTAAAGCATATTTTTATCTTTTTTTACATAAAATATAAGATGCGGAAAGAGAGACGATTTTACCGAAAAAATCGGTAAAACCGCCCCTCTTTTTTCACAAATTCTATTTGTTTTTCTTATCTGAAAGAGCCATAATCCGCCTCTTTGCAAGTTTAAACATCCGAAGATTTCGTTGCCCTAAGCGAACAGATCCGCCCCTATTGCACTAAATTTGCGTTTTTCGCGCGGCGGACTTATTTACGAACGCAAGCAAAAATGTCTTGGCGTCTTTTTTAAGATGCTTCGCCGCTTACGATTCCCAGCCGCTGACGTTAAGTCCGCTGTAATCGACATACGCAATGTCGAATTCATACGCCGAATACTCGATCATTCCTGTTTGTCTGTTCGTAGAAATTGAAATCAAAACAAGAAGGCATACGCCGGGTTCGTCGTTGCTTATATACACGATCGGATTCGCTCCGACGCAATCCAGAACACCGTGATCGATCGGCGTTTCCGTATCGCTCACCGGATAGGAATGGTTCCGGGAATAGAATACAACTCCCTTTTGCGCCGTCCAGATTTCAGGTGCCGCATATGTAAAATGTTTTTCCAAAGAAAAAGAAGACGCAGAAGAAATATTGTCGATCTTATATGCAATATACTCTTCTTCCGCATACGACGAGGACGTTCCTCTCCTCAGAACGACACGCATAAGATAATCAGATATAATTCCTTTTACTTCCTCACCGTTACTATTTTTATACCGTTCTTCCACATATATACCGATGTAATAATAATCTTTTCCGCCTTCCAGTTCAAACGAGGCATAACCCGTACTCCCTACCGAGAATTTCATCGTCGCCGACCACGACGCATTCTTTGGCTCGGCCCCTTCATAATATGTCATGGTATGATCCTCGAACTGCAGCCACTTGCTCGCCGCAACAAATTCTTTCGGATCCGGCACGACCCCGTCCTCGGCACTCGTCTGCATCTCGTCGCCTTCCAGCAACGCCCAATAGCCCGCTGCCATCTCGATCGCCTCTTTCTCATTTGCTCCGCCGCATCCAGACAACAGTATGGCAGATGCCGCCAAAACCACCGCAAGCGCGGCACATAAAAGTTTACGCATACCTCTCCTCCATAAGTTTTTCAAGAAGTTTTCTTCTTAATACACCAATTTTACATAATATCGACAGAAAAATCAACTACATTTTAAAACAAAATGACATTAACAAGAAGTTTTCTTCTTTTACGTTGTTTTTGAGAAGAAAATTTCTACAATATACATATGAGAGTCGGTGAGATTATCAAAGAATTGCGCCAGGAAAGAGATCTTTCGCAGGCAAAATTAGCAGAGGCGATCGGCGTAAGCCAGAAGGCCATCGATTATTGGGAGCGGGGGCTGAACGAACCCAAAGCATCCTATATTGTGGCGCTGGCGGATTTTTTCGGAGTTACTTGCGACTACCTGCTCGGACGAGAATAGCTCAAAACGCAAGATCTGACGAACGGATACCTGAAAAAAGTATTCTTTGCAAAGGACAATTTATTTTAAGCCTGTCAGGACACCGTCATCTGTGCTGACAGGCCGCTTGTCTTGCTTCAATGCAGCACTCTCCCGCATTTTTTGCGGGAGAGTGCTGCATTTTCTCTTTTTGTTCTTTTCTCTCTCAAATTTCGAAACGTATTTCTGACTGCTCGCACCCTATTCCGACCCAATATATTTGTAATTCAGTATTTAAGCTCATGCACAGCGCCTGTCTGATCGGGCAAAAAACCACATGCGCCCTATTATAAGCTCCGCGCGCAGGAAGTACAAACAAACACGAAACGGGGGAAACAGGCAAGGAAAATTCAAAAGCGGTCAAGCAAAGAAAAAAAGGCGCAAAAGCCATACGGCTTTTGCGCCTTTTAATTTTTTCGTTACCGCGGAAATTAGTCGATAACGACTTCTGCGCCGGCTTCTTTCATGCGGGCAGCGATCTTTTCAGCTTCTTCCTTGTTGACGCCTTCCTTGATCATGCCGAGGGACTCAACAAGAGCTTTTGCTTCCGCAAGGCCGAGGGACGTGAATTCACGGACAGCTTTGATAACTTCGATCTTCTTAGCGCCGATGTCCTTCAACTTAACGTTGAATTCCGTCTTTTCTTCAGCAGCTTCTGCAGCAGCAGCGCCTGCAGCCGGAGCAGCAGCCACAGCAACGGGAGCAGCAGCGCTAACGCCGAACTCCTCTTCCAAAGCCTTAACGAGCTCATTGAGCTCAACAACCGTCATACCTTTGATCTCTTCGATGAACTTAGCGATATCAGCCATTTTAATATTCCTCCGAATAATTTTTAAAATAATTTTCCGCACCTGATTACGCCCGGGCGAAGCAGCGGCGGCTTATGCCGCATTCACTGAAAAACTCAGCCGTTTTTCTTTTCCGCGATCGCGTTGAGCGCAACCACAACACCTCTGAGCATTGCGGAAAGCACACCTGCAAAATTTGCGATCGGAGCCTGCATGGAACCGAGCATCTTTGCAATGAGTTCTTCTTTCGAAGGCATCGTTGCGAGAGCTTTGATCCCGTTGACATCCACATACGCACCGTCTACATAGGCGCTCTTCGGGATGATCTTTTCGGGCATCGCCTTCACCGCATCCGCAAAAATCTTTGCGGCAGCCGTTTCGTCCGGGCTGAACGCGGTTGCGGTCGGGCCGTTCAGATCGTTATCGAAAGCAGTTACGCCGAGTTCGTTCATCGCCTTGCGTACGAGCGTGTTTTTATAAACTTTATACTCTACGCCGACAGCACGGAACTTGTTGCGCAGTTCGGAAACTTCTGCAACCGTAAGGCCCTTGTAATCGACAAAAATAACCGACTTGCTGTTCTGGATCTTCGCTTTGATCTCTTCGACTACCTGCTTTTTTGCCTCTAAATTAGCCGACATTGTTTACCTCCTATAAATATTTTTACTCGCGCGGTTCTCGCAAAAGAGTTGCTGCGAACCGCTGCGATCTAAGGGCGACAACAATGTTCGGGCTGTGCCCTCGGCATTGTTTTCTCCCTCTGCGCGATGCCTGTTACGGCTCTCCGTCTTTTACGCATCGCGCTTTCACCCTCTTTCATAAGCCTCACGGCAAATCGGGTGCGCGGGCGCAAAAGCGTCGTTTTGCTTGCGCAGTTGTTATTGAAAATTCTCCCACAAAAATTGTTTTGAGCTGACAAAACAATTTTTCGTGATTCGGGAAAACCCAGCGGGCACGCGGCCTTGCCGCTGGCCGCCCTGTTTTCCCCTTTGCAGCGCTTTTTGGGGCACACCTTTTTCGATGCGCCGCAAATTCCTCTTTCCGTCCCCGTCGCTTCCGCGACGTTTCGGGAAAAAGCAAAAGCGTCGTTTTTGCTTTTTCATACATCTGTTTATTCTCGCGCGCCTCTCGCAAAAGAGTTGCTGCGAACCGCTGCGAGTTTTCGCCGCCGTCCGATCAGATCGGTAAAGCCGCGAAAAAAAAGTCCTTGTACCGCGAGGATACAAGGACTTGTCCGTAAATTCAAACAGTCTGACGTATTACCTCGGCGGGCTGCTCACGCAATTAAATCAAAGATGCCTGCTTTCTGCGGTACTATGAAATTTTCCTGTACATTATACCGTTTACCCGGTAATCTGTCAACTGTTTTTCGTGCGCCGCGCAAAAATTTTACAGTTTCGCGTAGTTCACTTTGATGCCGGGGCCCATCGTGCTGGAAACCGCGACACTCTTGATATACTGGCCTTTCGCCGCAGCCGGTTTTGCTTTGACGATCGCATCCATCAGCGCGGTGAAGTTTTCAGCAAGTTTTTCCTTGCCGAAGCTCTTCTTTCCGATCGGGCAGTGAATGATCGCGGTTTTATCCAAACGATATTCAACCTTACCGGCTTTCACTTCTGCGACTGCTTTTGCAACGTCCATTGTAACCGTACCGGACTTCGGGTTCGGCATCAAGCCCTTCGGGCCGAGCACTTTACCGATACGCCCTACCACGCCCATCATGTCGGGAGTCGTGATCACGACGTCGAAATCGAACCAGTTTTCCGTCTGGATCTTCTGGATCATTTCTTCCGCACCGACATAATCAGCACCTGCCTGTTTTGCGATATCTGCGCGTTCGCCTTTGGCGATCACGAGTACTCTCTTGGTTTTGCCGGTGCCGTTCGGAAGAACGAGCACGCCGCGGACCTGCTGATCCGCCTGGCGGGGATCGACGCCGAGACGTACGTGCAATTCGATGGTTTCATCGAATTTTGCCTTTGCCGTTTCCACGACAAGGCCGAGCGCCTCATTTGCGTCATATAATTTGGAACGATCGTATGCCTTCAAGCTGTCGGCATATTTTTTCCCGTATTTCATTTATTTACCTCCTTGTGGTTCAAACGAGTTTTCTCTCCCACATTCTCCTTTCTATTTACTCTTCGACGGTAATGCCCATGCTGCGTGCCGTTCCCTTGATCATGCTCTTCGCAGACTCAAGCGAAGTCGTATTCAAATCGGGCATTTTCAGCTTGGCGATCTCTTCGACCTGTGCCGCAGTAAGTTTTGCAACCTTATCGCGGTTCGGACGAGCGCTTCCGCTTTCCACCTTAGCAGCCTTCTTGATAAGGACGGGTGCCGGAGGTGTTTTCAGAATAAACGTGAAAGATCTGTCCTGATAAATCGTGATAACTACGGGGATGATCAGTCCTGCCTGGTCTGCGGTTTTCGCATTGAATTCCTTGGTAAAGCCGGGAATGTTGATACCGTGCGGGCCGAGCGTCGAACCGACCGGGGGACCCGGGGTAGCTTTACCTGCGGGCAGCTGAAGCTTTACGACCGCGGTAATTTTTTTAGCCATAAGTTCTCCTCCTGAGATTGTGGTTTTAACAAAGCGCCGAAAAAAATTTGCGCTTCTCCCACTTTATTAGAAAAGGGAAAAACCCTATTCCTGCGTATTATCCGCCGTGCTCTTTTGCACCGCGTCTATTTTTTTGATCTGCACATAGTCAACTTCCACGTCCGTATTTCTGCCGAACATGAGCACATTGACTTTAGCCTTCTGTGTGGAATCGTTCAGTTCCTTGATCTCACCGATAAATCCGGCAAGAGGACCCGCATCGATGCTGACGCTGTCGCCGACCGCAAAATCTGCATTCACGGCAACTTTTTCAAGCTGCATTTTGCGGACTTCCTCTTCTTTCAGAGGCAGCGGCCTGCCCTGCGGCCCGACAAAACCGGTTACGCCGCGCGTATTTGTTACCAGATACCACACCTGATTGGAATAAATCATCTTGATAAAGACATAACAGGGCAGAAGTTTGCGTTCCACAACCTTCTTTTTGCCGTTCTTTTCTTCGATGGTCTGTTCCATCGGGATGCGCAGATCGAAAATACTGTCTTGCAGATTGTTGTTTTCGATGAGTTGTTCCAGGCTGCTTTTGACCATCGCTTCATACCCGGAATAGGTATGCAGGACGTACCATTTCGCCTGGCTCTCGCGCGAATTCTCCATAACCTCTCCTTACATTCCGAGGCCGGTGATCAATTCAAGCAGCTTGCTCAGTCCGTAATTGATGCCCGTGAACACGATCAGGAACACGATGACCACTGCAAGTACTGCGCCCGTCGATTTGATGACTTTGCCGAACGTAGGCCAAGTAACCTTTTTCAGCTCGGAAAAAACTTCTTTCAGTTTCCTGCCCATTCTCACAAAGATGTTGGGCTTTTTAACCGCTGTTTTCGCTTTCATTTTTACCTCTGAAATTTTGCGCCGAAACGCCTAAGCGCTCCCCCGCTTATCCTTTAGGTCCTTACTTGGACTCTTTATGCACCGTGTGCTTCTTGCAGAAAGGGCAGTACTTATTCAGCTGCAGTCTTTCCGGATCGTTCTTCTTATTCTTCATCGTATCATAATTTCTGTGTTTGCATTCGGTGCATTCGAATGTAACTTTTGTTCTGTTTATGGCAGCCATTTTTTAAAAACTCCATGCAAAAAAATCACACCTTCCGCCGGTGTGTGTTTTAAAGTCTATCATAATATTTTTACCTTGTCAACCGTTTTTTACATTCATTTTCTAATTTTCCGTGTTTCCGACCGTCGATTTTATAAAAATCCGCGCCGTTTCCGTTTTTTTTGCGCTCTGAGCCGAAAATTCCTTGCCTACCCGTGCCTTTTCGGTGTATAATATCCGCGCAAATAAACTGATTATTGTTTTAGGATCGACAACTCATCTTATTATATAAATAATGAAAAGGAGAATTTGCGACATGAAGGCACTCAAGCTTTGCGAAGGCGTCTATTGGGTCGGCGCCATCGACTGGAATCTTAGAAATTTCCACGGATATGAAACGGAAAAAGGTTCTTCCTACAACGCTTATCTGATTCTCGATGAAAAAATTACCCTGATCGACACGGTCAAGGAAGGATTCGAAAGCGAAATGCTTTCCCGCATATCTTCCGTGATCGATCCTTCAAAAATCGACATCATTGTTTCCAACCATGCGGAACCCGATCACAGCGGCAGTATTCCTGCCGTTTTGAAAGTTGCGAAAAACGCGAAAATATACACCGCTTTCGGCGCGGGAATCAAAAACCTGACCGCCTACTACGGCGACCTCGGCTACATCGGAGTAAAGGCGGGCGAATCTCTCTCGCTCGGGAAACATACCCTGCATTTTGTCCCCACCCCCATGGTGCATTGGCCGGACAACATGGTAACTTATATGACGCCCGACAATATTCTGTTTTCCAACGACGCATTCGGTCAGCATTATGCCTCCGACGAACGTCTGGACACAGATTGCGATCTTGCGGAAGCATTTATTCAGGCTCGCAAATACTATGCCAACATCGTACAGCCTTACGGCATGCAGACAGGAAAAGCTCTGGCGGCCTGTGCAGGGCTTCAGATCGATCTGATCTGCCCGAGCCACGGCATCTGCTGGACAAAACATATTCCCGACATTCTCGCGCTCTACAAATCCTGGGTCGCCAATGAATACGACGATACGGCGATCATCGTTTACGATACGATGTGGCATTCCACGGAAAGCATGGCACACGCCATCGAAAACGCTTTCCTTGTCTGCGGTCTGAAACCGCGCCTTTACAATCTGCATTACAGCCACAATTCGGACATCATCGCAGATGCAATGACCGCTAAATATATTGCCGTCGGGTCTCCTACGCTCAACAACAACATGATGCCTTCGATCGCTTCCTTCCTGACCTACTTTAAAGGTCTGACCGGCAACAAGAAAAAATTTATTGCGTTCGGCTCATACGGCTGGGGCGGACAATCCCCCGATCAGGTTTATGAAGCATTGGCCGCTTCGAAATGCGAAGCGCTTCTCCCTGCCATCAAGCAGGCGTACAAGCCTTCCGCAGAACAGCTTAGCAAAATCGAACAGGATGTCATCGCGGCGATCCGCCAGGGCTGACTTCCCGCCCCTATAAAATTTAACGTCAATCACCTGCCGACACGGTAAATTTCCGTGTCGGCTTTTTTCACAATAAAAATATCGACCAGATCCGACTTTTCCTTCTGCCCCTGACCCTGTCCCTCTTTTCTTTCTTACGACATATTCTGAACACGGATCAACCGTCCCGAAATTCAGCATGCCTGTCTTCAACAAACAGGAATTTAAAATCCCTGCCTCTTCGCACTTTTCTTTTATCCCCCTGTTTTTTCTTGCAGACTTCTTCTTATCCGGTCCTTTTGATTCCATCGCTTCCGAATTTCCCGCTCTTAGCATTTTTGCCGTCCGCATCTTATGGTGCTTTGATTTCCCGCTGTCTTTTAAAACCCTGTTCTCACGCCCTTCCATTTTATTCACGCGAAGAATCATAAAAAGGCGGCAGCCGAAAAGATTTATCTTTTTCGGCTGCCGCCTTAATTTTCTCTGCATCAGACAGGCAATTCCGCTTCCCGAAACTGCCTTTTCCATATTCACGAAGCGGTCAAGGGTTCAGATATTGTTTCCGAGAAAATTGGTAATCAGATTCCCCTTCCCGACCAGCCGACGGTCTTTGTCGTATGTTTTGTCGCTTTCGGGATTATAATAACCGAGCATCCGGTAATCGGAATCATACACGGTGATCTTGCCCGTAGCCCCCGTCGAAGTATAACCGATCAGCTGCATATCAGAATCATACAGTTTTTGCATAGAAACAGCCCTCCTTATTTTCATTATAGAGATATTTCGACGCAAAAACAAGAGTACGTGCCACTTTTTTATAAACCAATTTTCGATGAATCGCGTTTCGTGCGGACCGGCCGCACAAATGTCTTTTGTGTATCCACGCCGGACAAAAAGCCCTTCCCGAAATCCTCACGAGACAGAGCTTTCCCCTCTTGAAGATTGCAGAAAAACTGACAGATAAGCCGACAGCTTTCTCGTACCGCAAGATCGAAAAGCGAATCGGCATTGTCTTCATAGATCGGACCCGGATCCGACAAATTCGACCAATGTTCTTTTGAGCCGTTTAAGATTCTCTGATCCGGCTCCTCTCGCCGGCAAAGCACGCTCAAAACTTGCGGCAAATGCAGAAGCTGTTCACTCCTTTCAAAAAAACGACGCTTGCGAAAGTTTTTATCCGTAAAAAAACGTTCAAACAAAAAATACCGCGAGATTGCCCTTCGCAAAGAATTTTCCGAAACATTCGGCAGCCCGTTTGCAGCACAGACTGCCCGTATCAGTGCGGCAATCTCTTTGGAACCCCCGTTCCCCTTACGCAGTCGGCATTCATAACGATTCACGCTCGTCTGACAGAATTTCTTGACAAAATAAGTATCCAGATCACTTTCGATATAAGAATGCCATCGCACTCTGCGCGACGGCTCTTCCTTATAAAATTTTTGAGTCAGACTGTATACATACGGATGAAACACACAATCCGCCGCATAATGAGTAATATAACCGGCTATATAAGATAAGACCGTTTCATCGGCATTGACGGCCGCTTTTCGGAAGGCTTCAAACGTTTCATAGACCTTTTCATTATGAAACACCTTTCCGAGATTTTTGCGCCGAAATAAGTGTAAAAAATAAAATATATCCGCTCCCTGTGCTCCCAAATCGAACGAAAACAGATCCCCTATACGGCTGCGTAATTTTTCAGGAAGTGCTTCGTATACTTTTTCGGCAATAATCTGATGCGTGTATTCGGCTGGCATTGCACCCGTATTCCTCCCCGGCAAGCTCCTCCCCGACATTGTCGCTCCGATCATCATCGCAATTTATGCCGGTTTGGAAACCTTTACCCATTTCTTTCATATATATATTATATACATTTTTTGCACATTCGTACTGTTTTTTTAAGAATAAAAATAAATGCCAACGGATATTGCTGCAATTGATCAAAAGTTTTTAAAAAAAATCAAAAATATAATGCAAATTCGCTTGCAATTCTTCTGAATATTTGGTATAGTATATAAGCGTTCGAACGGAAGTTTAGCTCAGTTGGGAGAGCATCTGCCTTACAAGCAGGGGGTCATAGGTTCGAGCCCTATAACTTCCACCAATAATTTAATTTATAAATACAGTGCGGAATGAAATGCGGGAATGGCTCAGGGGTAGAGCGTCACCTTGCCAAGGTGAATGTCGCGAGTTCGAATCTCGTTTCCCGCTCCAATATAACTTCCGCACTTATTTTTTGGCGCTATAGCCAAGTGGTAAGGCAAGGGCCTGCAAAGCCCTGATTCCCCGGTTCAAATCCGGGTGGCGCCTCCAAAAAAAGCCTCCGCTTCGCTGCAGCGAAGCGGAGGCTTTTGTCCAATGAAAATTATCATGGAAACCGAAAGGCTTTTTCTTCGAGAACTCACCCCGAGCGACCTGGAAGACATGAAGCGCGTTTTACAGGATAAAGACGTCATGTACGCTTACGAGCATGCATTTTCGGATGAAGAAGTCCTCCAATGGCTGAACAACCAGCTTGCACGTTACAAGAAAGACGGCATCGGCCTTTGGGCAGTTATCCTGAAAGATACCGATCGAATGATCGGACAATGCGGTTTGACCTATCAAAAGGCTGACGATAAAACATTGTTAGAAGTCGGCTATTTATTTGAAAAAGATTATTGGCATCGAGGATATGCAAGCGAAGCAGCTTTCACCTGTATCTGCTACGCTATCGATGTTTTGGACGCAAAAAAAGTTTATTCCATTATACGTGAAAACAATTTCCCCTCGCAGAAGGTTGCACTTCGAAATCACATGACTCTTTGCGGAAAAACCGTAAAGCATTATTACGGAATGGATATGCCGCACCAAATCTACTGCGTCAATGCGGAGGAAATCGATCGGATTCGTGATGAACTTTATCAGGTACCTTTATCGAACGGAAAATTCGCATAGTTTGTAATTGCTTTTGCCCCGATTTTTCTATGCTTGCGTTGTGAAATTGCAAACGCGCAGGACTTAAAATCAGACGGCATCCTCTGCTTTTGATCAAAATTAACTATAATTGAATACATTTTTCATATGCCGCTGTGGCGAAACTGGCAGACGCAAGGGACTTAAAATCCCTCGAAAGTAAAATTTCGTACCGGTTCGAGTCCGGTCAGCGGCACCAAAAAACCACTATATATGGTAGATTTTAACCAAATTTGCTGTATATCGTGGTTTTTTCTTTTTGTCTTTTTTACGCCTTTCATCCCCTCTATATTCCCCAAAAAACAAAATGTTAAATGTTTGATTTTAACACGCCAAATTCACAAAAATTGGAGCTAAAATCCGTGAAACACCGCTTTTGGGGAAAGATTTGGGGAATAAATTCTATGTTTTTACATTTTTTCAGACCGTTTACGGGACATAATCGAACTTTTTGATCTCATCCAGCTGTAGCTGCTCATTGAATTCCAAGTGGGTATAAATTAAGCTCGTTATGCTTGAATCGGGAGCGTGCCCTACCCACAAAGAAACGATTTCTCTTCGGATAGCAACTTCCTGCGCACGCGTGATGAAAGTATGTCGCAGATCGTGTGTGCGATGCCCTTCAAAGTAATCTTTCACGTGGCGTGCAATGGCATCCGAGCTCAGCTTTACAATCTCGTCTATCCGAATGAGCGGTAAAAAGCGCTTCAGATTGGGCGATACGGGAATACGCCGTATTTTGTCTTTTAAGCCCTTTCTGCCCTTCAACGATACAGCGCGCACCCAATCTCCTTCCATGGTCACAGACGCCAATTCTCCGACACGTAAGCCCGTATACAGAAGGAATACGAGCGCCTGCGCATAAATGCTACCCGTCCGTTGCAGTTCGTCAAGCAAGCGCCTTTCTTCCACGCGCGTGAGCGGCATTCCTACCCTCTTGTCATACTTGGGCAAAACAATCTTGTCCATTGGATTGCGCGGAATCACTCCGTCCGCCACCGCATACTTAAAGCAAGGCATCAACAAATTATAAATCTTTACCGCCGTACGAAAATGCCTCTGCGACGTAAAGCTATTGATGTATTGCTGTAAGAAAAAGCTGTCTATTTCTTCGATTTCCTTGCCTTCGAACGTAGGAGTAATATTTGCGCGATAATAATACGTATATTCGGCGTAAGTACTTTCTTTTATGTACGGCTTCTTTACCGTTTCCAGCCAACGCAAAAAATAGTCGTTGAACATCACTTTCGGCTTTGCAGGCTTGCGTCTCCTCTTGCCTCCGTGAATGAGACTGTCAATAAATTTTGCCTTGGCTGTTGCAAGATTTTTGGACGAGCCCGAATAGCGCACGCCGTCGATCATACAGCGCACCTCGTAAATGTTTCCTTTGCGCATAATGATATGCGCGATCACTTTGTTATATTTGAAAATATTTTTGAATTTTTGCGGCATTTTGCTTATCTCCTTTTGGGTAAATTTAACTGCCGCTTTTTCGCCTTCGTTTTTCTCTTTTGCAGGTCTTTCTCCGATGAGCTTGGCGATGTTCTCAAGGGTAATCGTTTGATTTGCCGCCTTGATCACTTCGCAAAGCTGTTCATCGGAACAGTCTTTGTTGTTTCTGAGTTCATGTACAATGTTTAATAATTCTTCCTGTGTCACTTCTCCTTATGATTTATTTGTGCGGATCGCGGCAATGCCGCTCACAAATTGCTCCTGTCCGTATTTTCGCGCACGCGGCGATTACAGCGACGGCTCGTTCACGCCATGATCGCTTCTCGCCGCATGACTGCGAATTCATTCAGTTGTGATTTCCGCATTTCTTATAGTCGTCCGTCTCCTGAACGAGAGACTTCCCACGTTCCCTAAGTTTTTGCGATTCAGTTGTCTTTCTTCTGCTTTTCAAAGGCTTCCAACTCGCTCGAAAAGAAATCGTCATAGCCGTCCACAAGTTTGCCGAGCGCAAGATTGTGTTCCGCTGCATCGTCCTGCAAGGCTTTGTACCCTGCCTCGATCAACTGTACTTTCGTATAGCCGTATCGTTTCAAAAACGAATTGATCTCCTCAAAAAGCTCCCGCGGGATCATCGTTCCGAAGTTCCCGCTCTTTTGCTTTCTTTGCTCTTTGTTCCTCTCCTCGTACCGCCTGCGAGTTTCGCGCATAGGCGTGTTCTCTTTTCTCTCCATCTTTATCCCTCCGTAACCGCGCAAACAATCAAACCGATAAAATTTGCTGCCAGATGTCCCACGAGCAACACCCCTATCAGCGCAATCTTCAGCATCGTACCGATTACTTTTCCGCTTGCATGCAATACTGTTTTCATTTACATCTCTCCTTTTTTATTTATCGTATCGATACGATACCGCATTTTTTGCGTTTTGTCAAGCCTCTTCCCCAAATTTTTTTGAAAAGGCGGGTTTCCCGCTTTTCTTTTTGCGGAAAGCAAAATCCGTCGAAAGTGGGAATTATCCCACTTTCCTTAACCTGCTTCCTTTTTTGGGCAAAATCGTACCACCTCCCCGTTCCTTTTTGCTTACCCTTTTTGACCGTATTTTTGTTCGTACCGTTTTATAAGACGGTAAATATCGCACTCTCTTTGCAGATCCGTCTCTGCCTTTAACTTTGCGGCAACGTCTGACCAATCCAGTGCTGTTTTATACCGCTCTGCACTTCCGAACAAGTCCCCCTGCAAATCGGGATGAGAGCTTCTGAACTGTTCATACTTCAAGGGCAGCGCGGATACTTCCTCCGCGGAACTTTCTTGTAAAGGGCAAGCATTCTTCGGTATACTATCCGTTTCCACGGTCGGCACCTTGCGCTTTTTGTTTATCCCTCCCTTACTTCCGCTGCTCTTTCGTTTTTTGGAAGTATCCATCTTTAACCTGCAAATGTTGAAATATCCCTGTATGCTCACATCCTTGAACTGCGGCTCAGTCCCTTGAAACATATAGCCGCAAATTGCTTTAACAAACGCACCCAACTCATTTCCCTTCAATAACTTCATTGCATCAAAATACGTTTCATAGAACGTAAAATGCTCCGAACGAAGGTTATACCTCTTGAGCGACCCGCCGCTGCTTTCTGCCTCCTTCACCTCTGCAAGCATGTCCGCAATGTTGTTCCAGTAAAAACGTTCTTTACCGTTCAACTTCTCTTCCGGCAGCTTGTCCTCGAACTCGTACTCACATATCCGCATTGCAAACTTGCCCGCATCCGTATCGTTCATTCCGTCTAAAATGTCCGAATACAGCTTGTAAAATGTAAATTGTTTCAATCCTTCTCCTCCTCGCGTTTTATTTTGCCGATGTTTTACGGCGCTTCGGCTTTGCCCTATCTTGCTACTTCATTTTCCACCTCCCGCATCTTTGTGATAAGGAAATTTATCAAATTTTTCCCTACATATAACATCGTGAAATTTCACCCTACTAACTTTGACGTTTTTTAAAAAAAGATAGCCGAGCATCTCTGCTCGGCTATCCGAAGTCCTATTTATTTACTTGCAAACTCCCCGTGAACGATCAAATTCTCCTCTCTGTCGTCGTCTTCCGCATCCCACACAAAATAAAGATAATTTTCTCCCCAATACGTAAACCGTGCATAAGTTTCCTTTGTTCTGAGATTAAAAATGGTTATCTTTGGATTATCCTCGCTCCCTTCTAACACCCCTCCGAACGGAATCCCGAACAGTGTGAAGGCAATCTCACGTTCAGCAAAATCTATTTTAAATTTCTTAGTTCCGTCAGAAGACAATTCTCCAGGACGGCAATCATACAGCTCTCCTGTCTTATAGTTGACCTTTATATACTCAGCCGGTGTCTCTTTCCCGTCCTTTGTCGATATGAAATGACGATACCTGATCGCAAGGTACTTTGGATTTCTTATACACGCAGACTCATCTTTTTTAAAATGTCTAAGATATCTCCCTCGCACTTTACGCCGTTGACTTTTTGAGATGTACAAATCCTGCAAGTCAAAATATCCCTTGTTCTTGTAGCTGTACTCCTCCCAATCCCAGTCACGAAAACCCGCCCTGTTTTTGACATCGTAAAGCATTCCTATCGTCAACCCCGAACCAAACTTTTCGACAGGTGGACCGATATACCGATAAGAATTATGCCTCTGCTTGCCCCACTTGTCGAACGTCGGTTGAACATCAATCAGCCCTTCATCCTTCAAACTCTTCATAAGCAGCTGTATTGTGCGTTTGGACACGGCAAGTTTATCAGCGAGATTATCTATGCTTATCGGCTTTCCGTTCCGGCGAATAATATAGTTTACGACCATCTCTCGCCGCTCTTCAGGCGTTGCCTTCCGCATCAGAAACTGCGGCGGAGAGTAATTGTAATTATTGTTGTAATACACAGGATTTTCGATCTCCACAAAGCCGAGTTTGTTCTTGTGGACGGTCATATCTCCCGCCTCACCGAGAGTATGCTTGTTGTGCCTTTTCCTCTTCTTTACCTTTTCTTCTCTCGTTCCGCAGCTGTTTTTCTCCATCCCCCTCTCCAAAATACGAACATTTGTTTGTATTATAGCACAAAAAAACGCTCTTGTCAAGAGGGTTGAAACCAAAAAAACAAGTACACTTTTGACAACTCTTCGACCAAATCTGTTCTAATCTTCTAAATTGCAAAAGCCGTGCAGAAAACCGCAACGGCTTTTAAAAAACACTTTCACATTAAATCGTGATCAACCTTGGTCTATTTTTTCTAATGAAGGTTCTACTCCGCAAATTTTCTGAAATTAACAGCTTGTGCGAGGACCTCCTTATACACCTCATCGACGGTGACGGGCGGATAATGATAATCTGCCAATTTCAAAATGATATTGACCTTAAATTCCGCTTTGATATCATCACGCGCAGACCAAGCCGCATATTTTGCTTTATCATCTACAATCGCCTTGATGTCTTTCGCTAAATTTAAAAGGCTTTCCTCGCCGTATTTTTCGATATACTCGTCATAGAAGTTATACTTTTTCGCCACAGCTTCAAGAATATCGAAAAACGCCTTTTCTTCAAAAGAAATATGAAGTGCCTCGAAAGACATCTTGTCTTTTCCCAAATCTTCTAAAAGCTTTGTGAGCTGTTCTGCGACCTCATCCAAAACTTCATTGGCAAAAGCCTTGTCCTTACGGCGCGCATTGTACATATCGACGATCGCATTCATTCTCTCGGTAAAATCTACTCCTTTGATTCGATTTACCTTACGATAATCCTCGATTGCACGGCGCAAAAGCCTCTGCAAAAGCTTTATCTTCGTGTTAATGAGCGGAATGCGGTTGATTCGTTCAATATACTCATCGCTGAAGATATCCTGTTCAAGCCGAGGCGTATCCTTTTCAACGGTAAACACCTCCGACACACCTTCCGCCAGAATCGCCTCCTCAATGAGTTTAGAAACACGCTGATTCATCTGCTCTGTATCCGGTGCATTGCCTTTTGTCAATTTAAAAAGAACAGACCTCGCTGCAAGATAAAAATGGATTTTATCCCTTTCGGAATCCGTCAGCTCATCCCCGCCGCTGCATAAATTATATGCGTCTTTCAGGCGTTTAACGAGCACCATAAACCGATCTTCCAACTCTTTGGAAAACTGCACAAATTCCACGGCATGGTTCAGACAATCCAACTGTTCGGTCGGCGTCCCTTCAAAAAACGGTTTTTCGTTGAACGTCTTGAAAATCCCATCCAAAATTTCAAGCGTATCACGCACGATCACAACAGATTTTCCGATTTCTTCCAAATCGTTTTCCTTATAATCGGTATAAATGCGAAGCGCTTTGTTCATGCTGTTCTTGATACCAATATAATCGACAATGAGCCCCTTGTCTTTTCCTTTACATACGCGATTGACTCTGGAAATCGTCTGTATGAGCGTGTGCTGTTGGACGGGCTTATCTATGTACATTGTATCCAGCTCTGGCACGTCAAATCCCGTCAGCCACATATCCACGACAATGGCAATTTTGAAATTTGACTTGACTTTTTTAAACTGCCTGTCCAACTCTTTTTTATAGTCATCCGTTCCCAGAAGATTCCACAAATCTTTCGGATCGTCTTTGGAACGCGTCATGACAAGATTGAGCTTTGCGATCGGTTTGATCTCTTTGCGCTCTTTTTCGGTCAAAACGGCCCCTTCGTCCGCCTCGCGCGGCTTCGTCCATTCCGGACGGATCTCCTCGATCAGACGATACAATTTATATGCGATCTGACGATTTGCGCAGACAAACATCGCCTTGCCACACACGGTAGCTCCTTCTGCAACGCGTTTTTCATAATGCGCGACAAAATCTTTTGCTATTGCTTCAAGTCTGTCGGGGTCGCCTAAAATGACGTCCAGACGCGCGATCGCCTTTTTGCTCTCCTCGATCTGATTCTCGTTCGCGCCTTCCTCGGCGCACTGAATATAATATGCCTCGATCTCTTCCAGCTTGTTTTTATCAAGCGTAACTTTTGCCGCACGCCCCTCGTACACAAGATTGACGGTGATTCCGTCTTTGACGGATTCCGTCATCGTATACTTGGAAACGACAGGTCCGAATACGTCGATCGTGGCATCGATCGGCGTACCCGTAAAACCGACATACGTCGCATTCGGAAGCGAATCGTGCAAGTATTTTGCAAAACCGAATTTCTTTTCCACTCCGTTTTCTGAAACGCGTACCTTTTGTTCGAGATTTACTTGCGAACGGTGCGCCTCGTCCGAAATACAAATGATGTTTGTCCTTTCCGAAAGGAGCTGTGTATCCTCTGTAAATTTCTGGATGGTAGTGAGATATACGCCTCCGCTTGCCCTGCCCTGCAACTTTTCACGAAGTTTTGCACGCGATTCAATACTTTCCACAGTATTGTCGCCGATAAATTTTTTTGCATTGCAAAACGTTGCCGAAAGCTGCGTATCGAGATCGGTCCTGTCTGTAATAAGGACAATGGTCGGACTTCTGAAAAACTCACTCCGCATGAGCATGCGCGTCAAAAAAAGCATGGTGAAACTTTTTCCGCAACCCGTTGCGCCGAAATAGGTACCGCCCTTGCCGTCTCCTTCCGGCTTTTGATGAAGTTTTATGTTTTCCAAGAGTTTTGTTGCCGCAAAGAATTGCGGATAGCGGCAAACGACTTTCGATTCGTTTTGCGACTGGTCAGGGAAGAAAATAAAATCTTTGATGACGGAAAGCAACCTATCTTTACGGAACAACCCTTTTACCATCGAATACAGAGAATTGATCCCGTCCACTTCCGTTTCGCCGTCCTCGATCTTGCGCCAAGCGTAAAAATAATCGTATTCGGCAAACAGAGAGCCGTATTTGTTGTTTATCCCGTCGCTGATGACGACAAAAGCGTTGTATTTGAACAAATCGGGAATATCACGAGTATATCGTACCGTTAGCTGTTCATATGCGTTGAAAATAGTTGCATTTTCGCGCGTCGCACTCTTGAACTCGATCACGACAAGCGGCAAGCCATTGATAAAAATCACCGCATCGGGAATGCGCAAGCACTCCATACCCTGCACCTCAAACTGATTGACGACTTTGAAGATGTTGCTTTGCGGATTTTCAAAATCGATCAAACGAATGAACAAATCCTTTTTAAGCTTGTCCTCACGGCGGAAAATAAAGCCCTCCGTAATTTTATGGAGCATTTCGCGGTTTGCGTCATACAGCGGATCATGGGAAGAGCGCACCAAAGACATGATGATACTGTCCGCTTCCGTTTCCGTCATGCTATCTACCGAATAGCGCGACAAAAGATATGCTTTTAGGTCATCACGCAAAAGCACATCTGAAGTCTGACGAAGCAAACTTTCCCCGTTTATGCATTCATACCCCTCTTGCCCGAACAACTCCATTACAGACAATTCAAGTTGAGATTCGTTCATAACGCCCTCTCCTATCACTATTCTTCAATATGTACCACTATGTCGTGCTTTTGACAACAATCCAATATCTGTTTTTTGTTTTGATCAGTCATGTTTTTTCCTAAATAAACGGCATGAATTGTAGGAGCAGGCAATTTATCATTCGCATCGCCGAGCAATCTCCATTCTTTTTGATATGCCCATTTTGTATCTTTCGTTAAAAACATCCGCATAAATTGCGACCTGTCCGCCGCTATTTGCCCGTAACTCATCCCCACAATCATTTGCCCGATAAACGCGGCGACCATGTTCGTAACAATATTTGTTTCGCGGTTATCCTGATACACAACAGGAAAGAGCAAGTTGACATTTTCATATCCCCGCAAATCATATTCAATACAATAGCCTTTTGCATCATCAGCGTAGTTTTGCCACATTTCGTTTGAATTTTTCAAAGCGCTTAAAGAACAGATACCCATTCCCTGACGGGCATGGTAGGCAAGCGCAAGCAACTTTTCAAGTTGTTCTTTGATTTTGGGATCATCCAACTTTTCCGGAATACTTCCGAGAAAATTGATAAGCGGAGCAGTATCTGCTTCGGGAACAAGTTCTTGTATATCAAAAGATATATCCATCAAAAAATGCCTTCTTACCTGTCCGCGAGGGGTAACAATTTGAAAAACTAAACTTCGTACTTTTTGGAAATTTTCTTCGGTCGTGTATGGCTTGATTTGCTCCAAAATCATTTCTATACACTTAAATTTAATCAAGCCTGTTTCTAAATGATAAAAATCTTGAACAAAAAAATCAGCCGTACACTCACTCGGATCGTCTAATTTTTCAGCAGGACATAAATACACATACCCCTTCTCCAACATATCTAAAGCAAAGCCATCAAAAGGTCTGTATTTATACAAAAATTGCGGGATTGGCACATCTTGCTTATTCATTTTTGCGTTGATAAAATCGATGGTTCTATTCATGGTTCAAGAAATTTATTGTAAGTTTAGCACATCGCCAAGACAAATATACGTCTGAATGATACATCGTGCGGCATCTTGCCTTGTAACTTCAGAATGAACACCCTTACATTGCAAACTCACGAGTTCATCCAGCCAATCCAACAGATAACTTATATGACTTCCTACTATGCTTTTAGAAACAGACTTGTTCTCTAATTTTTCTATAACCGCCGACAATCTGTTTTTATAATGTTCACCACTAATATCAATTTCTTTTCCGGATATCGTCTTATAAGATTTCTCTTTATAATCAGGAAAATATTTATTAAAAAGCTCATCAGCGGTGCTTGCAAAAAGCCTTCTGCAAGTCGTTAATGCTTGTGAATACAATTCAGGATTATCAGTATTTATTTTATCTTCTATCGCTTGCAGTTTTAATAACGTATCTTTTGATAATTTAGAAAAGCCATTTTCTACCCTTGCTCTATACTGGGCAAAAATATCTTCCGCTACATTTCCAAAAGATAATTCAATTTGTTTTTTTAATGCGTAATCATAATATTTTGATTTTAAAATTGACAATCTTTTTTGCGATAATGTTATATTAATCAATAAACTTTCAGTAGAATGCTTAACACTGGATGTTAAACTATTCATCGCAGTCCACGCCTTTTCGCCTGCAACAGATACGCCTTGTGTAGTAAAATTACTAACAGCATTACATCCTGATTTAATTTTAGTTTCTAATTCAGACGCTAATTCACTAAAAATACACTTCTTTCCTTCATGAATGTATCCGCGGCCATTTGTATATGCTATTGCAAACGCATTTGATTGAATAAACTTTCCATCATCTGTTTTAGGATATCCACCATACTCATATTGCAACCATTCAATCGCTTTAATGTCGTTTGTAAGCCTTGCGACCTTTAAACATAATAGTAAGGCTGCAGAAGTTGTTAAAGTATCATCCTCTATTCCATTGAGTACTTTTCCACATGCTTCTAATGATTTTTCACTTTTCGTCATATTATCGTCTCCGCAAAATATTCTAACCTTTCCTTTTTTGCGCCTTTAACATTATATTTTGTTTCTGTTTTAACCACTAAATTATTACAAACAATATGTATAATATAACGCCCTAACGGTTTCATAATATTTATCTTCAAAAGTTTCCGGCTGTTCGTCCGTTAAATCTTCATGGAATAAATCCCCGTCTCTGTCTATGGTTTTATTGTGAATAATTACAGTTATAGCATCTATAATTTCCATCATCCAACCGCAAACTTCTGATTCTTCACACGATGCTAAATTTTGCGAGTCCCATAAATAATCTATCGGCGGTAATGGATCCTCTTTCACTTTATCCGTATTATGCTTTTCAATCCAATAATAGAAATATTCGTCCACATAACTACTTATGGAAATCAAATCTGTTCCCGTAAAAGCTTTCCACCTTTTATTTTCGACTATCGGCTTAAATGAACGTTTATGACTATAATCCCATTCCAGTTCCCGAAAATATTCAAATCCTCTGTGAAAATATTTTGCCCCATCGTAAAGATAATCTCTACCAAGATTATATTTTTCAATATCTGCTTTCAATTTTTCTATTGCCTTATTTAGCCAATCGGCACCCTCTATCGTTCGACACCTAAATTCAGCCACTTCAAGTATCTTGTTCTGTAATTCAGTACGACATCTGCAAAAATTGGTGTAGATTTTTCTTATGTGTTTTTCATGCCGATGTAAATTAGACGCAAATACGCATAGAGGCAAATAATCCCGTTCGGATTCATTATCTATTAAAAATCTGTCTGCTTCCTCTTTTAATTGCTTTTCCGCATTTTCTTTTGCGATGTGTTCCATTTCCTTTTCATGGCGCGATTGTAACCAATAAATAGCAAATGATACACCCACTGTCGCAATCAAAGACAATATACCTATGATGATTTGAATAATGTCAGCAGTTGTCATAACATCCCCTTTAAGACAAATGATAATTTTGCGACTTAATTCGTTAATCGCGACAATAAAATAGATTTAGTATTTAAAAGATTACAAATTTCGTTTTCGTTATCACTAATTATCTTATCAATAGACGCAACTTGCTTTTCAAATTGAATTTGTTTATCATTACTTACTGTAAAAATTTTTAAAGCAAATAAATCATCTTTAGATATTGAACCAAATACTGTCCCGTCATCGTTAAAACGATTGAGTTCATAATACAATCCTTTCATTGCGTAATACAAAAAGGAATAGCAGTAATTTTTGGGGCGCAACGAAGCTATTCCTCGCCCTATTGCGCAGTCAGTATTTGCAATATTTACGTCACCAACAGGTGCTCTAACACTCATAAGGACATCTCCTTTTTTCGCAAAACGCTTTGGTTGTGTAGTAAAGAGTCGAACTGTTGGATGGCGAAAACCAAAATCTGTTCTTCCTTGATAGAAAATCATTCCATTACCATCTTGATTGAACGATTCGCCCTCTGGTGAAGTCCCCATTGTTATTACAGCCATGTCGCAAAGAACAGAGTTTTTTTCTGCATTAGCAGTATAATTATTAAAAATACAAAACGCTTGTGATTCTAAATTCTCATTGATTTTCTTTTTTAGGGCGATGCGGGTTTCGATTTTTTGATAGGCGTCCACAATTTTTTCTTGCTCTTCGATCGACGGAACGGGGAGTTCTACATTGCACATTTCTTCCCAATCAAAAATTTCCCTTGCGCTACCGTGAGAATGAAATCTCGCATATCGGTCAAATTCCGGTCGTTTGAACCACAAATTCAAATATTCAGGCAATAACTTTTTCGTATCTGTTATTTCAAAAACGGTATAAGAACTTGAAATAATACACTCTTCTTCTGTCAATAGAGCAATCGAAACCTTATCCCCATTCCTTGAAGTTACAGGGCCATAGGCAAATTGCCCACGCTTGACTATCTTATAGACGGACATATCCGTACCGACTGTATTTGCAATGGATTCAATAAATACTTTGTCTATACTAACGCCTAAAAGGCGTTTAACTCTTTCATCCCTGTTGCGAACATCGACTTGCCTGATATAATCTCCCAGCCGCTTATAATTTGATCTCATAGCCAAGCTCCTTAAATACCGCAAGCAAGTCCTTTGTTGACTGTTCTTCCTGCTTCAAAAGGTCGATAAGCTCTTCCTGCAATGCACGCATTTTTGTGTCGTAGTCAATGTTCTCATCGCGGTTGACAAACTCAATGTACTTGCTCGGCACAAGCGAAAATCCCTTGTCCTTCACTTCTTCAAACGTTGCAGAATAGCAATATTCGGGAACATTATCTTCCTTTTTCCACTCTTTTGTCTGCCATGCATGGAACGTATCCGCTACCTTTGCCCGATCTTCTGCCGTCAGTTCAATATACTTCTTTTCAAAGGGAGAGCCCATCTGACGCAAATCCATAAACAAGATCTCGCCGCTTCTGTCCCGATAGTTTTTGGGCATTCCGTTTTGCAATACGGTGCGCGCCTTTTTATTTTTGTTGATAATCCAAAGAGTTACGGAAATATCCGTCGTATAAAAAAGGTTTCTCGGCAAAATTATGATCGCTTCCACCAAGTCGTTTTCGATAAGTTTTCTACGAATCGCAAGTTCTGTTCCGTCACCCGAAAGCGCGCCGTTCGCAAGCAAAAATCCCGCCGTTCCATTTTGCGACAGGTGAGAAACCATGTGCAATATCCAGCCATAGTTTGCATTGCTTGTGGGCGGAACTTCATAACCATCCCAACGTGGATCGCCCAGAAGTTCGTTTTCGCCGCGCCATGCCTTCTGATTAAAAGGAGGATTCGCCATGATATAATCAAACTTTTCGTCCTTGTGCTGGTCGTCCGTAAACGTACTGACCGCTTTCTTGCCTAAATTTCCGCTTATCCCACGAATAGCAAGATTCATGCGCGCAAGTTTTAACGTCGTGCTCGTCGCTTCCTGCCCGAATACCGCGATCTGCTTTGTATTGCCGTGGTGCGCCTCTACAAACTTCATCGACTGCACAAACATACCGCCCGAACCGCAGCACGGGTCATAAATTTTCCCCTCATACGGTTCAATAAGTTCGGCAATCAGATTAACGATACATTTCGGCGTATAGAATTCACCTTTCCCCTTTCCTTCCTGCAATGCAAAATTGGAAAGAAAATATTCGTACACTCTGCCCATGACGTCCTGTTCATTGTCTTTAGTGAGTTCGATTTTGTTGATCTCATCCAAAAGCGAGGCAAGTTTTGCCGTATCGATACCGAGACGTGAGTAATAGTTATCCGGCAATGCGCCTTTGAGTGTGGGATTATTTTTTTCGATCGTATACAGCGCAGTGTCAATTTTAAGCGCAATGTCGCTCTGTTTAGACTGCTCCATAATATACGACCAGCGCGATTCGGGAGCAAGATAGAACACGTTTTTCATCGTGTAGAAATCGACCATTTCCACATACGCGCCTTTTCCCTCGTCAATAAGTTCCTGCTTGCGCTCTTCAAACTTATCGCTTGCATATTTTAAAAAGATAAGACTTAAAACGACGTGTTTGTATTCCGACGGCTCTACGTTGCCTCTGAGTTTATTTGCCGACTCCCAAAGAGCCGATTCCATTGATTTTTCTTGCTTTTGTGTTTTGGGCATAAATCTATCCTTATAAAAATTTTTTAATTATATCATAGCGCATACACGCGTTCAAGATTTTAATTCACTTTTTGCCTTGATAAACGCTTCTGTCTTCGTTTACCGCCCTGTTCAAGCGATACTATAGCCTGTTTGGGCAAATCCCACTTTGTATCCCCCTCTTTATTCTTGTTTTTCTTGCAGTTACTTATATCTTCTTTTAATTTCTCCCCTACTTCTTGTGGCAAAAAAGAGATAAGATTTAGTATATTATCTCGAAGTGATGCCCCAACTTTTCCATTTGTTAAATAACAAACAGAAAAGCCTCTGTACATCAGCAAAAATCTATTATGCATTACGGCGTTTCTAAATACTATTAAAGCCTCAGTATTTTTGTTTAATCTTGTTCTACCAGAAAAATCACATTTTTGCTTTATTTCATCAGGCATTTCTTTCATTTATTTTATTAACTCTCTGAAGCCTAAGCCTTCAAGAACGTTATCCAATTTTTCATCTTTATCCACCTTCGACTTTATTTCGGGTATCCAAAAATTTTGATCTGTATTATCAAAAAAAGCATCTAATATAGCCGCCCGATAATATTCTTCAAGATATGCTATGTATTTATATAAAACAATTCTTATCCTTTTATCGTAGCGATAATAAGACGCGATTTGCGAATATCTGATATTACCCCCTTCCGTCCATGCTAAAAGCTTCTTCTTAATCTGAAGATGAAAAAACAAACCTTTTGCATTTAAGTATTTTTCCGCCCTTTCACGATCTTTTTCTTCTATTTCTAAATTATCAAAAAATTCATTGGCATCCATTCAGACTTACACCTCAATGCATTTACCGGTAAAACTCATTTAAGGTTTCTAAAAAGATTGAAAACGATTTTACATCATCGCCACGGACTAAATGCATATTCTTTAATTCCAAGTATCTGTCTTTGAAATCTTCCCATTCTCCGTTATCTTTGATAGCTTGCATCTTATCTTCGTAGTTTCTTGATTTCGGAACTTGATTCCAAATATATCTTCCGGTGTTTTTATCATTGATAAGCCTGTACACATATCCGTTATCCGCTTCCACATAAATTGCAACGTCAAAAGAAAAAGTTCTTTGAATTCCGTCTGACAAAACTATAGTAATAACAGATTTAGAATCTTTTGCTCCTCTATAGCCTTGTACTTTTTCTCTCAAAACTCTATCGAATGCATTTCGTATAATATTTTTTAAACTTTTTGGATCGTCGATTAACCCTTGCTTATCCTTTTGTATTATGAGATTGTAGTCCAGATCGAACGCTTCTTCTGCATTTTGCGTTACCAGTTTTTTTCCGCCGCTCCCTATAAGATTAAAGCTAAACGTAAGATATTCTTTGACCTCTTTCTGCACCTCTTTTATAATACTTTCACACCATTGGGCCAATTCTTTTACGTCTTTTTGTTTCGCAAATTTGTACATATTTAACCCTCTTCATGTTTTAAATCTTTTGATTGCCGCTCGTCTTTTTGTCTCTGTTATAGCCATAACTAGTTTTAATATGTCTCAATTTTTAGTAACATCCATAATATCCCCGACATTGCAATCAAGAACATTGCAAATTCTCAACAATACATCCATTGAAACAGTTTCATTTTTACCCATTTTTGCGAGAGTAGTCGTGGATATATCCGCTTTGATGCGCATTTCTGTCTTTGTCATACCTTTATCGATTAGTAATTTCCAGAGTTTATTGTAACTAAGAGCCATAGAGTCACCTCTAAAATTTATTACGATTCCATTATATCATACACATACACGAATTTCAATACTTTATCAGGATTTATAAATAATTTATATACAGAAATTTATAAAAAACCGAGAAACGAGCAATTTGCCCGCTTCTCGGTTTAGCTTACTCATCATGAGAAACCTACTGATACCCCTGTTGTTTTCCTATGAGATTAAAGAATTTACCTATTAGATTTCAATTTATACTTTCTGCTTAATATGGAAGCATCCTCTTTATTATACATGAAATGCATGCCTTCAAGAATCTTTTTTTCAGTTTTTGCTGACCAATAAATCTTCAAATCAGTTTTCGCTCTTGTGATTGCAGTATAGAAAATATTGTGAGATATAAGCTCTCCGACTTCATCAGTTATGATAATTTTAACAGAATCAAACTCTAGTCCTTGTGCCTTATGAATTGAAACCGCATGAGCAACCTTAAAAGGAACTATATCCCCTGCTGATCTGTCCTCATCGTCTTTATTTACAAATTTACCAACATAAAAACTTATAACGGACTTGCCAGTATGCAAAGGAGAACAGAGTACAAGGGAGTATCCTTCAACATCAAAACCATTTAGGGCGATATCCACTTCAATAGTAAACTTAATTTGTTTTTCTTCCTCTTGGATATCTAAAATTGTTCCTTTTAAATTATTATAAAGTAAATTTTTAAAGCGATCGGTTTCAATAAAGATTATAGGATCTCCTACTTTATACCGCTCTAAATTATACTCTACTGCTTTTCCTTTTTGTCCATCCTGCAAAAAACGATTTATATTGTTTATTCCATACAAACCGTCATAATTAAGGCATAAAACTACTTCATCTTTCTCTTTTGCTTTCTCAAATATACTATCTGACATTGGAGAACAATAATGATGACTCTCAAGCAGTGCTTGCATACTATCATCCAATTTTCTAACCGAATCCCACAATTTTTTTAAAAATATATCTGAGCTTCTATGCACATAAGTCAATTCACATATTGCAGAACGTGGAACAAACTCTTTTGCGATTGAAAACCAGTTACCAAATTTGATAGACTCAATCTGATAAATATCCCCTACCAATATTAATAACTTAAATGTGACTGTTTCTAAAATGCCCAACATATCAGCGTTGCTTATGGTACTACATTCATCAACCACTAAAACATCACATTCACACCGACCATTTTGTATACATCTTTTAACCGTCTTAAATTGATCAGTATTTCCAGCAACTATTCTCCTCAAGTTATCAACTGCAGTATGAGTATTGGCCAAATACAATCTCTTTTTATCTGCAAAAAAAGCAGAAATATGCTTCACCATCGTAGATTTACCTGTTCCAGCAGAGCCATATAATAATGCTACTTTTGATTTCTCGAACAAGCTTATCAATAATTCCTTCTTTTCAGAGGAATCTATATTATAACCGCTTTTGTTGAGCCAAGCTTCCACAGAACTTCTGTATCCAACAATACCGCTTTGAGCAAGATTTTTTATTTTACGAATAATGCTTATAGTATTGTCTTCGTATCCTTGAATAAACACAAAACCATTTTCAATGCGTAAACAACTTGCCGGTTTATGCTTATAATATACTTTTTTATTATATTTTTCCACTAAAAGTTGAAGATCTTGAAACTTTGATAATTCTCCGACAGGAGTATAAAGTTTTGCATTAATCTCAGTGTTATTTTTTATATATCTCCCTAAAAATTCATATTCACGGTTGGTGGGATCAACACAGTTTAATAAATCATACAATTTAGTAGAATGCTTAACCAAATCATTTGCATAAGGCATTTCATCAAAAGGAATACATCCGTATTTCAAACGTAAATTTGACAATTTTTCATTGTTTGCTCTATCATATTGATCTTTCAAAATAGAATTATTTAAATGATAAAGCAAATAGCTTAGAACATTATAACCCGGCCTCCCCTTTAATTTTCTACAGTCCTGTAACCCCAAAAATACAGGTCTACTTTTAGCATTTTCACAAATTTTTGCCTGAATTTCGTAAAACTTTGAATCAGAGTAAAAAAGAAAATCCGTCAAATTTATTCCCGTTTCGGTGAGATACGCCATTAAGTTACGATACTCATTATTAGAGGTTGATATATTTGTTGAATATCCAAACAATCTGTTAAAGTTATCCAGCTCACACGGACGAATAGACACAAAAAAACCAGTAATTATATTAACTTCCATTAAATGATTAAGTACTCTAATTTTTGCCCTGCAAAACTCTAAATGAATAGCGTAATAATCTGGAATATTGGATCGCGTAAACGCAATAACCCTGTCTGTTTTTTGCGCTGTGCTTTGGACACTTGCAAGCGTAAGTTCATAATACGTTTTCGCTTTATATCTAAATGGCCTTTTCTTAAATATATAATATCTATCTGTAGGATTTTTTGTTACCTTATCTGTTGGATTTTCCTCTAAAGCTTTTGCAATATTTTTATAGTATTCTTCAAGTGTTTCATCGTTGATTAATTCCAAATCATCTAAATTCTGTAAAACTTCTAATCCAAACTCATTTTTTAAAAAAGAACGACATTCATACATGCTTTCCAAATATTTCCACATCATGCGCACGGCAGAATCCGGCTCCATTGTAGAATGTGATGAAGTGATTTGAAGAGAATTATGAAATTTTCTTAAAAAAGCATATTTATCATTTGCTCTAATATATCTTAATGCTTTTTGTTTTTCTTCATAAGTAATATCTGTTTTGCTTGTCAGACTATATATTTTTAGTGCAGTGGCTTCAACAAAATTGCGGAGTTGCGATATGATATTTTGCGATAAAAGCGCTGTTCCTAAAGCTTCTTTCTTTGCTATATTATCGCTGATAACTTGATTTGCCTTTAAAATTTCCCTATCAAATATATCCATTTGTTTTTCCATAAATATTTGTATTAAAATATAAAATCTACTCTACTTTTCTGCCAATGTGCGCAATAACTCAAATACTATTTGTCGCTTTTCAGTCGGTACTTTTGAAAACAATTCTAATAAAACAGTCTGTTCGGAATCCAAATTCATTTCATCCACACCACTGTAAAATTCTGCTTGCGATATTCCCAACGCAAGACAGATACTTTCTATAGAGTTTCTATCTGGAGTATAGTGCTTTTCATTGAACCAATCATATACGGTTGTAGGATAAAAGCCCGCTTCTTTCGCTAACTTGTATTTCGTCCATCCGTTCTTTTTCAGCAACTCTAATATTCTATCTTGAACAGTCATTATTACGCTCTCCCATTTATAGTGTTTACACTAATATTTTATTATTGTTAACACAATTTTTATTCGTGCTACAATGTAAATAATATTATTGTTAAAACGTAATTATAGGAGTTTTTATGAAAACATGCTGTCTCACAGGACATCGTCCGAAGGGATTTCCTTGGGATTATGCGGATAAAAAATGTATGGAACACAAAAGCTATCTTGCCTTGCTGCGAGAAAAAGTTGTTGAACTGATTTCAGAGGGATACAGTCACTTTATTTCAGGCGGTGCGCTGGGCGCGGATTCGGACTTTGCGGAAATTGTTATTGACCTGCGGAAATCTGCTTACCCTGATATTACGCTTGAAATTGCCGTTCCCTGCCCCAATCAGGATTTGAAATGGCGTTCAGAAGATAAACGCAGATACAAGAAAATCTGTAAAGCGGCAGATTCCGTTAATGTTATCAGCGAAAAGTATACTAACTTTTGTATGCAAAAACGAAACGAGTATATGGTTGATCACTCCGATTTTGTCATCGTTGTCTGGAACGGCGAGAAACAGGGTGGTACGTATGGTACATTCCAATATACACAAAGAAAGAAAAAGCCATTTATGGTTATAGATCTACAAGACCTTCCACAAGACATTGAAAGCAAAATAAAAGGAGCCGTCAACAAAATGACAGTTCCCAGTTTTGAAGAAGTTTATGAGCGCCTTAAAAGCCGATTAAAGTGGTAAGTATGAGCGGAGCGGCAAATTTGCCGCTCCGCTTCGTTTATTGTTTCACATCATTCTCTTCACTACTGATTCTGAGTAGATTCCATCCGTTTTTCTTCAGGAGGAACCAATACGCCCCGAAAGACACAACGCTGTCAAACGCCATACCTATCCCAAACAACAAAGCGATTCCCGTCAGTGTCGGCACCCAAACGCCTGTCAGATAAAGAATGAATGCGCCCACATAATAGATTCCGTTTGTGACAATGGATTCAAACGCCATATAATGTGTTTTACCCAGGCCGTAAAAGGTTGCATCGAACACGTTCTGAAACGCATACAGAACATAAAAGCCAAGCAATATCAACACTAAGGAAAACAATTTGTCCACATCGCTGTATTGCAATACATTCGTCATAAACGGTTTCCACATCGGAATACTGACACACCAAAGAACACAGATCACAAACGTGATGAAAAAGTAGCCTAATGTTTTTTCTTCAACCGCCTTCTTATCCGCCGCGACATCTCTCTTGATCAATTCTGCCAATTGTGTAACAGGCAAAAGCAGCCATCCCCAAATGAAATTGTTTGCCACCCAATACGTTCCCTGCTCGTTGACGACATTGACCATACGCACAACCATCAACATATATGCAAGGTTCCGAACCAGCGATTCCAAACCGGATATTCCCCCAATTTTTCCGAACTCTCGCATCCACGCAAACTCAAGTTTCTCTTTGCTAAAAACCCTGATCCCTTCCTTGTATAATATAGCGATCGTAACACCCAGCAAAAGAACGTTGACAATTATGTTGGAAACACCGATTCCGTTTACGCCCAAGTTTGCCGAAAAAGGCAGCGTGGAAACCAAAAAGGTGTCCGCCAAAATGCACAACAGGACTTTAGCGCCCGTGATGATATAAACGTATTTCTCCTTGTTCAAGGTCACAAGAACAACAAGCCCGAAATTTGCCATCATGGAAAAAATGCTTGCAACACTTTCTATCCGTATGTAAGTTACAGACGCGGATAAAATCGATTCATCTGCCGCCATCCACCGCAAAAGAGGATTTGCAAACGAGATGATCAATGCCGATAAAACTGCAAATACCCCGAACGTCACGATCAGTCCTGTCCGAACGCGATTGCCTAAAGCAGACTTATCTTGCCCTACTTGTCCGATAAAATAAAACAACGGCAGTATAATTGCTTCGCTCAAAATTTCGTATAAAAGATTGACCCAGCTCAGCTGTCCTGCAATCGAATAAGAATATTCGCTCGGAAGTTGTCCCAAAAAGAAGATGCGAACCGTTGTATAAATCGTGGGACACAGTCCGAGAATGATCAACGAGACAAGCATTTTGTAATTGATGCTTTTAAGAGACATACCCAACTTTTTTAACATATTCTGACTTTCACCCTCACATAAACTATCTGATTGTCGTCGCCAAGACTGCCCGAATACCATTTTAACACGTAAACTTTTTTCCGTCCATAGTTTCATCAAAAAAGCAAACATAATTTAAGTCAAAAACAAAAAAATATGCCTGCTAGCATGACAAAATTTTAAAAAACGATTTTCATTTTTTCTTTTTCGCCCTTCAGCGGCCCCATAGCAGAAAACAACCTCCAAAATTTGCTTATAACCTAGCTTAGTCCTAAGGGAATATATGAAAAATGATACGTTTTGATCATTTTTAACACGAAAAAATCCCGCCGGACGGTGTTTCCGGTGGGATTTCAAGGGCCAGGGAAATTTGGGGAATGAACAAATATAACTTAAAAAACGAAGGTTTTTCTTTCTATAAAAACTAGGCAAAAAAGCGGCTTTTTTAATGATTTATCGATAATCCTTCGGTTGTTTTCCGAGGAATGATCGATGCATGTTTGAGGACCCTGCTTGCCTTAAAATCAGGCGGGATCGTGTGTTTTTAATTAAAAATAACTATTGTTGAATAATTTTTTATTTGCCGCTGTGGAGAAATTGCCAAACGCAAAAGAATTAAAATCATAAATAAGAACTATCGCGTGGTTTTCTTTATACAAAAAAAGCCTCATCAGTAACGATAAGGCTTTCCGTTTATAATAAAAATTAGAAAGCCTTATTCAAATATTCGATTAAGGCTTCCCAACAATTAAAGACTAAAAAATTTATTAAAAGCTTACTTATATCTTTTTAAATCCGTTGATCAATTCAATTTTAGTATTGACTGTTGATAATAAACTTTTACCGAATAAAGATGCATCTGTTTCACATATACCGTTTTTAAATGAAACATTGACTTTCATCATCGGAGCTCCAAGCACAAAAGAATTGCCCTTATCCTTAAGAATTGCAATATTCCCAACGCCCTGCCCCATAAATCCTTTTTTAAACGCCAAAATAGCTTCACTGTCGCTCATTGAATATGAAAATTTTGCCATAAAAATCCTCCTTACAATTTCCTTTGTCTTCACGAAAAATTTTTACTTTTAGTCTTTAATTGATAACAACACCTTTCGGAGCCTTATTCCCCTGTACCGTCAAATGATTCTTCCGCCGCCATAATGCGCGAAGGTCCCTCGGCACGCGCAGCAAATTTTTTGTTTAAAACGACATAAACAATAATTCCTGCCACAATCAAGGCTCCTAAAATGATTACTGCAACAGGAATCCCTGCGCTAGCCGAATAAATGTCGACGGAATTGCTTGCATATATTGAAGACCCTACAAGCATCAGTATACCGACCACTAAGGCACACACTCCCGAAATCAAGATATTCAGTTGTGAACGTTTATTCAAACGATTTTCAACGGATCGGAACGCATTGGAAACAGCCAACGTGAGAAATACGCAAAAAGCGAGCGCAAAAATAAAAAGCAATGCTCCGACGGCGAGACTTAAGCCATAGGCACTGTTGGAATCGTTCATGGCATGCATTGCCGCAAGCAATCCAAACCAAGCTTCGATTCCGTATGTAGTCGAAACGCTTTCCACGCCAAGAAATATGGCGCCCCCGCCGACTAATCCCAACACGACAAAAGCCAATATTGCATATACTGCTTTGCTCGCGCATTGCAACACAAATCCACCGACGGGAACGCGAACCCCACGAGAAATGACGCCCAAAACAACCGACGCGGCCAAAAATACCGCCCCAAGGATAATTCCCGCAACCGTTACGCCGCTAGCAGTGAGTCCAATCGTAACGCCGCCGACATTTGTTTTGCTCGATATGCAAAATAAAAACAACGCTATTCCGCAAATATATGAAATATAGGTAGCAGCCGCGGGAACAAATATGCTTTTACCTGTTTGTTTCCGCAAAATTTTGACCAAACGGAGCACGGTAATGATAAAGCTAACCGCAGTACCTGCCAATGCTGCTACACTGCATATAGTACCGATAATTGCTCCGATCATCTTCGATGTGGATACACTTCCGGCGGCACCGCCCGTCGTCTTATAAGCCTCACCGAAAAAATAAAAAATCGATTGCAAAGGGCCGCCGTCAACGGAACCTGCGCCAGTGCTTGCGCTCTGCACGGCACTGATCAGGAACACAAAAATCATTCCAATTAAAGCCGCCGACAACGCGCAGATAAGTGAGATTTTATCGGTAATAATGCTCATCTTGCTGCGCAATTTAATTTCCTCAGAACCGTACGCCTCCGTATCATCTTGCTTTTGCGCAAGCTCTTTACCCTTTACACCTTCTAAGTGTGCAACATTATCATACACTTTTCCTGCCTTCATACCTGTCGACGCGTTTCTTGCATCGGGAAACCGTAAAGGCATTGTGTATACGGGCGCATTTCTGTTGGAACCGCAGTTAATGCAGAATTCCCCGTCTGACGGGGTCAGTTTTCCACAGGCGCTACAGAGCGACATACCATCGAGTCTTCTTCCGCACTTTTTGCAAAATACCGCGTTTTCAGGATTTTCAGTCCCGCAATAATTACATTGCATAGTTTCCACCCTCTAAATGTTATTTTATGATAAAAATTATACCACTTTTTATTATTAAAATCTAAAAAACAAATGACAGGCGTATGACAGTCATTATTATTTTTTTGCGTTGTTTTTTAAAATATCCATCCGGACATTCATCCCAAAATAAGTCAACTCATAGATACGAAAAAAAAACGGTAATCACATGAACATAGCGATAAACAGTTCGTTCCGAAACCTTGCGTTTTACACAAATTTCCTTGTGCAAAACAGTCTTCCCTCTGATAAGCTCGTCATACAATAAAAGAATCAATTCAATTTTCAATTTGTCTGCTACTCATTTAAGCAGACAGCTCTGTCTTTTTTGTAGATACTCGCTGCCCTGTTACAACGACTGCATTATAGCATATCATTTGCTGTTTTTGTTCAGCCTCATCCGCGGAATACCCCGCGATTTCGGCTGATTTTACCGCGATTTCGGTTTAGTCGCCTTAAAACGAGCGAAAAAGACGCCGTCTGCATAAATCAAAAATCCCGTACCGGAATCTTCCTTGCGCAGCTTGATTTCCACCCATCTGTCCGCACCGGCGACCCTGTCGACAATATGCCCCGTCGAGTTCCGTCGTTTGTTCGTAAATAACCCTCCGCCGCCGGTACCGAGTCTGAAGAGATAAAATTTGACCGTCTCGTACTGCATCAGATCGAGGCTGACAAGCGCTTTATGCTGCCAACTGTCAGTTTTGTAACCGACGTTAATGCCAAGCGAAGTTTCCGTTGCGGTAAGTTTCTGGTCTTCCTTCGTTTGGTGCTGTTCGCGCACAGATCGAGGCTGAGTTTTTCTTCCTTCATCGGGACATAGGAATCGGAATCGACCATCAGATTCGAGAAATAAGAAATGCCGTCGTTCTCTCCGAACTTATTGCAGTTGATCTCATTCAGCTTGTTTATGATCAAACGCACCCACTGCCGGCATTTTTATTTTTAACATAATTTTCATGGACTTTCTGCCGTCTGAATTATGCCTTTTGTGCACATGCCAGATCGACCGTCGGAATAACTTTTTGCTTTGCGGATAGTACTGCTCTGTATTGAGCGAAATATGGCAAGTATTCACTGTCGAAAAAAACGGTGTCCCGCAATCGACCCTGGCAACCATTAAAAAAAGCGCAGTTCTCCGCGCAGATCAGAACACTTAACGCTATTTTTGAGAGATCTGACATCTGCTTCGCCGAGTTTTTATCGTCCTTACATTGCACAATGGACGCACAAAAAAACAGGGCAAGATGTAAGCCTTGCCCTGTTTTGCTCATTTCAGCCTAATCAATTTTCAGTGATAATTTCTGCATCGACTTACCACCCCTACCGTGCCACACTCTCTGCCCGAAAGGAAAAAATGATTGAGGGGAAAAATATATAATTTCTTGTTTCCGATAACCGAATACTCTTTATAAAGCGCGAAAAGCCATCCTAAGCAGGCACAAAATATTCTCTAAGGAAACGACTAAGTGCCCCCAGTAGCTTTAAAATCAGACGGGTACCACTGTTTTCTACAAATTACACGATTTGATTTTTTTCTACAGGCCAGAAAAATTTGTCTGTAATTATAGCCTTTAAATTTTACCTAAACAATGTATTTATATTTATTCAGATTATACTCTTTGATACAAATAAATTTGATTTTTTATTTTGTTTATAATTTATAGTTTCAAACATACTGACTATACATTGACAAACAAAGAAAAAATCTGCTAAAATAACAGTGAATAATTAAGGACGATCAATTATGGATTTCCGATCAATTTCTACAAAATGTACTCGGACTGAATTTGTGGGTACTGCGGTACTGGATACAATCGGTCTTGTTATTACCGGAGTTGACGAACAACTGCTTCAAACAATGGGAGTGGGTGAAAGTTACCGTTGTTTGGGCGTATACAGTTCCAGGACGGGGGCAGCCGGTCAATTAACGGCTCTGGATGAAGCGGTGAAAGCAACAAATACTGAGGTTTTAGATATTGAATTACCGCGCGATACAAAAGGCTGGGGTGGACACGGCAACTATGTCGTGATCGGCGGGAGTACTCCTTCCGACGTACGCAAAGCTATTGAAATCGCATTGTCCCTCACGGATAAATATGCGGGTGAATTGTATATCAGTCAAGCAGGACATTTAGAATTTACTTATTCCGCTTCAGCAGGAAAAGTTTTGCAAAAGGCGTTTTCTGCAAAAGCAAATCAAGCCTTTGGATTTTTGGCAGGATCCCCTGCCGCAATCGGATTAGTCATGGCTGATAATGCAATGAAAGCAGCTCAAATTGAAATCGTGCGGTATATGACCCCGGATAAAGGAACAAGTCATTCCAATGAAGTTATCCTTGCCTTTTCAGGAGATGCCGCCGCTGTAAAAGAAGCTGTACTTGCAGCAAGGAAAACCGGACTCGAGCTTTTGATCTCTATGGGAAGTTACCCTGAAGTTCCGGGTACATCCTATCTGGATTGAAAACATATAAACTCCAATTTTTACTGTATGTTACATATTGAATAACACATATATCTTTTTCCAAACAGATTTTTGATTCTGAACCATGAAAGAATACGCTGATTACCATAAACTACAAAACTAAATCAAAAATTTTTTGAAAATTGAAATTTCAAATTAAAAAATCTATAAATATATTTGAACTTGTCTGATTTAAGAACACCGATGCGGACTTACCTGTCCGCATCGGTGTTCTTTTGCACAATCCAAACAAAGCCGCCCCGCCTATCATCTGAATTTCTGGCTTTTGCAGACACAAACTTTTCCTTTCATACAATGCAGCAAAATTTTTGTTTACACAAAAAATCGGGAGTAGCTCAACTCCCGATTTCATTTACCGATACTACTATCGGATATAATTATCCTTTATAAACAAAAAACAATTTTTCTTTCAAATATTTATCCTTTCAGGCCGGTCAGCGAAACGCCTTCAATGAGCGAACGCTGGAACAAAGCAAATATGATCAGCGACGGGATCATCATCAGGATACACAGCGCCATCTGCACATTCGGTGCTTTGTCCTTGTTTGTAACAGCTCCCAAAAATCTGTAATAGATCCCCACGGCAAGCGTAAACTTGTCGGATGCGGTGCTGTCAATGTACATGAGCGGCGTCGTAAAATCGTTCCAGCAAGCCATGAACGTATTTACCGCCGTCAGCAAAACAACAGGTTTGACCATCGGCAGGATCACTTCAAAGCAAGTACGCAATTCGGACGCGCCGTCGATCATCGCCGCTTCGTTGTAACTTTTCGGAACCGAACGCAGATACTGCCTGATAAGAAAAATATTTACCATTCCCCCGCCGAACAACTGCGGGATCGTGAGCGGCAAAAGCGTATTCAGCCAGCCTATCTTGCTGTACGCGACGTACAGCGGCACCTGCGATACGATCCCCGGGAGCATCATGGTAGAAAGCGCAACGGCAAAAAGTATGTTGTTTCCCTGAAACCGGATGCGTGCAAATCCGTAAGAAACGATATACGCCGACAGCGTTCCGCCGATCACGTTGACCAGCAAAACGATGACCGTATTCTTAAAATAGATGAAAAACTCGGAATTCATCGCCTCTGCATACGAGGAAAAATTGAGCGATTCGGGCAGGATCTGCACAGGGTAAGACGTCGCCTCCCGCCAGGTCATGAAACTGCGCGTAAACATGACGAAAAACGGAAACAGCAGGATCACTGCCAAAAGCGCCATCAGAAAATATTTGACCGTTGCAAACACGATCTTTTTTGTTTTTCCGTTATTCATACGTTACATTTCCTCCCCGTAGTACACCCATTTGCTGGTCTTGAACACAACAAGCGTAAGCAGAGCAATGATGACAAACAGCACCCAGGAGAGGGCGGAGGCCAAACCGAAATTCAGCTGTGTAAATGCCGTATCGTAAATATTCATGACGTAAAAGAGCAATGCGTCTCCGTCGCCGCCCGTGCCGCCCGTCAGCACGTAGGCATTGGCAAAAATCTGCAAGCTCCCGATGATCCCCATCACGAGATTGTAAAAAATATACGGAGTAGACATGGGGATGGTAATATGCGCAAGAGATTGAAGTTTATTGGCACCGTCCAGCCGCGCCGCTTCGTACATGCTCTGCGGAATGGATTTAAAAGACGCGATCCAGATGATCATACCCCCTCCGACACCGAAAAACTGGATGGCGATAAACGTACCCATGATATGGTCGGACGTCAGAAAATCGAAAGACGTCGCAAACAGATCCCGCAAAATTATGTTGGCAATGCCGTACTGAACATTGAGAATGTCCTGCCACAAAAGCCCCACCACAACCCCGGGGATGAGCACCGGAAGATAATAGATCACGCGGAAAGCATAGATACCCTTGCTTGCCTTGTTGAGCAAAAGCGCGAGAAGGTAGGTCAGAACCATGCTCAGCGGAATATAGATCACGGCATACAAAAACGTATTGCCGAGAGATTTATAAAACAGCCGGGAAGAATTGCTCCCGTCAAACAGGGCGACATAATTCTGAAACCCGAAATTTGACATGGGATTCACGAGATCGGTATCGTGCAGGCTATAAATGAGCGAGCAGATCGTAGGATAGAGCGTAAATAAGAGCAGGCCCAAAACGAGAGGCGAAACAAACAGCCACCCCTTGTAATTGTTACGGATACTCTTTTTCAGTTTTTCGACATTCATGGCAGCCCTTCTCCTTTTCCGCCCCGCTTTCCGGCGGGGCGGTCATTTTATTTTACATAACACCTTCTACCTGTGCCTGTGCATACGTACAGAATGCCGCGGCGCCGGAAGAATTGGAAAGTTCGCCGATCAGCTGACTTACCTTGTTGTAAATTCCGCGCTCTTTGGACGGATCATACCCGCGGGCGTATGTAGCGAGCACATATGTGTATTCGTCCGAATCGGAGCGGATAAACGCGCTCTGATCGACGCCTTCGAGGTATTTGCGCCAGGTCGCATTTTCATCCTGCTGCATGGACAATAGGATGGGAACGCAGTTGCCTGTGGCGCTGAATACTTCCTGCCCCGATTCGCTCATCACGTATTTGCAGAACTCCCAAGCGAGGTCTTTTTTGTCCGAAATGGATGAAATTGCGTATCCCGTATTGCCGTAACACAGATAATGTTCGTTTTCCCCCATCAGAGGCATCGGCAGAAAAGCAAGCTCGATCTCGCTTTCTATGCAGGAAGAAACGCGCGGACGGGATGTGATCCACATGGCGGCATTGCCGTTGAGGAACGCTCCGCCCGATACGGTCGAGCGCGGGTCTGCAATGAGTTTGTCTTTGATCAGCTGCATGATCTCACCCATCGCCGCCTGCGTCCCTGCTTCTTCAAATCCCGCCTTTCGGGTTTCGGCATCGAACAGGTAACCGCCTTCGGAAAGCACGAACGCATTCAGCATGGCCGCCCACTCGAAAGACGAATCCAGCGGATAAATGTAATCGCGGTTGGTCTGCGCGTCCATTTTCGTGCGGATCGTGCGCAGCAGCGCAACCATCTCGTCCCACGTCCAGCCGTCCTTATACTGCTCGTAATCGATCCCGTACTGCTCCAGGAGCGAAGTGTTCAGATAGACGACGGGCTGATTGTATTCGCGCGGCGCATAATACAGCGAACCGTTGTAGACGCGCGCCGGCTCGAACGCATTTTCGTCGTACTTGGAAAAATCAAAGGAATCCTTTTCAAAATAGGGATCGAGATTTTCAAACACGCCGTTTTCCGCCCATTGCGAAGCGTAATCGTCGTACGTGTACACGACATCGGGCAGGTTTTCCCCGTTGTACATTTTCAGGATCGACTGGTTATATTCCGCCGCGGGAACAGCGACCGGATTGATACGGACGCTGACACCCTTTGCCTGCTGCTCTTTTACAAAACCGCTTGAAAGAGCCGTAATGATGCGCGCTTCCGAACTGTCCTGCTGATACGCCACCTGCAGTTCCACCGCATCCGGATCGTCGCTCCCGATCGGCCCGTCGCCGATATCCGTTCCGCCCCCTCTGGTACAAGCCGCGGCGCCGAACATCATACCGACGATCAGGCAGATAAGAACAGGGATCCGCAATATTTTTTTCAACATATTTACCTCCGCTTTATTGAATGGCAATATTCACGTTTCCGAAAGGAACGCTCATCACAATGGTATCCCCTTGCACCGTGAAATCGTTCGTCGCTTCACCGTTGACAAGAACTTTATAACTGCTCCTTTCAGGCACTTTGAATGTAACGCACATCGTAAGCCCCGCCGTATCGCCCGTGATTCCGGAAAGGATGAGCTGATCATCCGCCGCAAGGCAGTCATACTTGTGCCCGCCGAACTTCAGATTGGTCATGGCGATATACGTAAGCTCTTCGGGCAGATCGGGCGTTATGCTCAGTTCAGAATAATTTCCGTCCAGCCCCAGATACGCCTGCGGCAGGATCGCATAAATCATCGCCGATTCATAAAATTCGTTGTCTAACCCAAGCGCGCCGTCAGAGCCGCCGCCCTGCAGGGTGTAATAATCGTAATTGTCAATGTCTTCCATACGCTTTTGCGCATAGTACGTCTGATAAAAACTCGTTCCCGTACCGCCCGCGTTCATCACTTCATGATACCATTCGCTGATATCCGAAAGCCGCTCGTAACTTGCGTCCGATCCGAGAAGCTGCTGGCGCGCGATCACGTCGTAATAGGAAGTATAGAGGATGGCGCCGCCGTCCTGCACTTTAACGGAAAATGCCGCATCACGGTAAATGCTCGTATAGTCGTACTGATTGTCGCGCGTGGTCGAACGCGGCCCGAACTGATAGAAATAAATATCGCTGCCCGTCGACGTATCTCCCTCGACCGTGCGCGTGCCGTCCAGCCAGGAATAAATGGACTGTGCCTGTTCGTCGGTGGCAAGACCGTGGAATACCATGCGTACATTCGTTTCCACCATCCCGTAATCGAGCGGCTTGCCCGCTTCGCCATACGAATTTTCATCGTAAATGCCCCACGCATACCTGCCCGTTTCCGGATTCCAGAATCCGCCTTTGTCATAGTCGCGCTGTACGTTGGTTTTGATCGTTGCGGCAAGCTCGCTGAGTGTTTCGGGCGTAAAATCGTACACGATATCGCCTTTCCCCTCGTTCGATTCGTCAAATACGCCGAACGGGTCATAATTGGCTACCGCCGTCTGTTCCGTTTCGATCCCCGCATCCAAAAGCGCCTGCTCCATGTTCGCAAGAGCGATACAGCTCAGATAAAAATACATATTCGCTTCCAGATTCAGATTGCAAGGCGGATAAATATCATAATACCCGTTGCCGATGCGGTGTCCCGTCCCAAGAGCGCTGTCATGCCCGGGAAGATAGGTCAGATCGACCAACCCGTCCGCTCCGTGAAGCGCATACGCCTGGAACATGAACGCCTGTCTCGCGCGCCCGATGTTGTTTGCGACCGTTTCCAGATCGTTGGAATAGGAAGTCATCTCTTCCAGCGTAAGAATGTATTTTGCCGAACTGGTACTTTGGCGCGTATCCGCCATGGTACGGAAATATTCGAGACGTACATTGATATCCAGGCTTTCCCCCGTCTTCGGATAAATGCGTACGCCCACCTGCGTAACCGTTCCGTTCCAGTCCGGATGCAGATACATGGGGAAATAGGTGCGCACCTTGTTGTACTGCGAAAGCGTTACGGGATTGGAAGCAAATTCCGAAGCCTTTACTTCATGCCAGCCAGATGCCTCCCCTTCTTTTTTCCAGAGTATGCCGTAATCGGCGATATCCGTCTCCCGTATGCCGGCACTGTTTGCAAGATCTTCCAGGATCATGCGGATCTCCACAAAGGGCGCCAGATCCGCAGAAAAACTTGTTTCGGCGGAAGTCAGATCGTACGTCTCGCCTTCTTTGCCGTAAAAAGATCCGTTCAGGTATCCGCCCGAAACATTTCCGTTCTTTCCGCCGACCGTCCAGCCGTCCGCCGACTGGCTGAATTCACTGCCGTATGTACCCAGTTCGCTGTAATCGGGGAAAACCCAGCCCTGTCCCGGCATATCATAGGCTCTTGCATCTACCGGGAAATCCGTATCGTTGAACCACACGTACGCATTCCCGAATTTGTCGATATCGATGGAATTGATGTACCGCTGCATGAGTGCGTCCGCATCGTATTCTTTCAGTGCGAGTGCCGAGCTGTCGAACCAGGAAAGGGCCAGTGCTTCCCATTCCTTCGCGTACGACCAGCACGCCCCCATCCGCGCCGTGCCGATGGATTCTTCTCCCGAACGGATATGCCGCGTATAAAAATCATTCATAAACTCGGTGAGTGAATCGTCCGACGTATAAAAAGTAAGATTTTCGCTCGTGCGGATCAGCTCTAAAAGCCCGTCATCGCCGCGCTGTACAAACTTCAGCCCTTCCGCATTCAGCGTTTCATACGATTTGGATGAACATCCGCTCGCCCCTGCGCATACAAAGACAAGCGCAAGCGCCGCCGCACAGATCTTTTTTATAGTTTTACGCATTTCTTATTTTCCTCCTTATAGGTTTGCCGCCCGAATGCCTCGGCGGCAGGTCCGCGGACTTTATACCAGCAACAGGGAACGGATCGAGGCGATCTCTTCCGCCGTAACCCCCACATCCAGCAAAAACGCTTCGCATTTTTCCGACATGGTGTCCCCTTCGTAATTTTGATCGATATAACTGTACGTCGGCCAGAAGTACGTGTAAAACAACGTGTTGACCGGGGTATTGTCCGAACATCCCGCCGCAGAAAAGAGGGATAACTCATAATCCAGATAGATATCGTACTCCCCGACTCCCAACAGCATTTCCAGCAGCATGGCAAAAGTGCCCGTTCTGTCCCTGCCGATCGAACAATGCATATACACAGGATAATTTTCCTCTTCGGCAAACACTTTCATGATATTGGCGATCGCTTCGCGGTTTCCCGCCACGTCGATGCCCGTCGTACCGTTCGGCGTCGTGTAATATGGCGCCGAAATCTGTATATACTGCATTTCGTCCCCGAACACGTTCGTGCTCTCTTCGCCGCGGCGAAGATCCAGATCGGTGCGTATCTTGTACGTCTCGAGCATTTTTTCCCTGCCCGCCTGTGTGATATCCTCTAACTTTCCGCCGCGGTAGATCATACCCTGGCGCACGCGCTTTCCGTCTGCTGCCGCATAGCCGCCGATGTCCCGCGTGTTGGAAACCCCTTCGATCAGCACCGTGCGCGGCTCCTCTTTTGTCGTGAAACGGAATACATCCGAACGCAGCGTTCCGCTCTGTGTTTTTGCTTCTACCTGCCAGTAATAATCGGTCGCCGCAAACAGATCGTCTACGTGCAGCTGCGCCTGTTCCGTTTCGTATACTGCCGCGTCCGACATATCCTCCGACTGCGACAGGGAAACCGTATATCCCTGCGCGCTCTGCTTGCACGTCCAGGAAAGCGTCAGCCCCGCGGGCGCATACAGATCGGTGCCGTCCGTGTATTTTTCCGATTCACAAATATCAAACGATTCTGCAAATGCCGCGATCTTTGCGTTGGCAAGCGACGCACTTCCGCCGTCGGCGGGGTCGGACGCCTCGATATCGCGCTCCTCTTTCACAGGCTCCTCCTCTTCCTGCCCCGGCTTTTCCTGCGGCGGAGGATCCTCTCCGCCGCCGCACCCTGCCAGACAGAATACGAACAGAAAACAGGCAACGAAACAGCAAATTCCTTTCAAAATCCGCTTGTTCATGTCATTCTCCTTTTTTCCCCGTTTCCGTACCTTTTGCGCCGCGTTTTTTGCGTACCGCCAGTGCCGCAACGGCACCCGTTACCAGCAACGCTCCGAAAATCGTACCCGTTCCCGCCGCAAAACCGCTGCAGCCGCCGCCGAACGTAACCACGACCTCTCCGACTTCGTCTTTGAGGTGCGCGTTCGGATCCACGGTCGCGTTTGCAGACGCATCGGGCGCCCAAGTCTTTGTTTCGGGATCCCACGCAAACTGTACGTCCTTGTCAAATACGCCGAACGCAGGCGTTATAAATCCTTCCTTGAAGGTGATCGTGTGCGATTCGCTCCAATCCATGACGGCCGAACTCTGCGCGTTGATCACAAGCTGCATATAATAGACGCCGAAGTTCGTGCCCTGGTAATAAATGTCGATGTAGCGCGACGCATCCGCACCGCCGTCTGCAACCGCCCACTCCCGCAGCGTTTTGCCGTCGATCAGGAAATAATCCCACAGGCTATCGCGCATTCCGTAACGGTTGAGTTCATACACGTACAGCGCCGGCATCGTAATGCCGACCGAACCATAACTTGCAAAGATCGTTTCGGCATCCGCCTGCATAAACGGCAGATACTTTGTGCTGCAAGGGGTCGTGAACTCGATAAACAGCTGGTTCGTGCCCGGCGCAACGCCGTCCGTTGCCGTCAGGATCGTATTGACGTCGGTCAGTTTAAGTATGCTTTCGATCTCCTCGCGGTGCACTTCACCGTTAAACTCTTTAAAAATTTCATCGTAGAAGAAACTTTCATCCGCCGAAAGCTGCCCGCCCGCAGGCGTCGTGAAGCCCTTCTTTACCGTAATGACCAGACCTTTCGCAATATAACTTGCGGGGATCTTTATGCTGAGCGTGTACCCTGAAAGCGTCGCGGATGCTCCGCTTTCATCCGTAAGGATATTCAGAAGATCGTCGCCGCCGATCAGAATATTTTTCAATACAGAAGAGCTGAAATTTTCAAGCACGGCATTCTTCACGGACAGACGAAGGTCAAACGTAACAAAGCCCGTATCTTCCTCGTTTTCCGCCGCCATTGCTTCGGGCGACGTCGCCCAATACACGTGCAGCGTTCCGCCCTGGGCAAAGAAATAATTTTCCTTATTTTCGCCGCGCACAAAATTCGCGGTAGTCTGTACCGTCTTCAGCGAAAGCGCTTCATCGGGATTGGTCTGTACGTTCATTCCCTTTTCGATCGTAATGCGCACATCCGCATCCGCCGCAAGCGTTGTCGCAAAAGAAAGTTCGATCGTCATTGCGTCAAACGAAACGGTTACCTCGCTGCCCCATTCGGAAAGCGCTTTGCCGTCCACTTGTATGTAGCGCAAAATGTTTTCCGTAAAATCGCTTCCTTCCATGCGCACCGTCTTGTCAAACGTGATCGAAATCGTCGCAGTACCGCCTGTAACCTTCCATGTAACGAGAAGCGGCGTCAGGCTCTGATCTATCTGCGGATCGCTCTCTGCGGACATCGTTGCCTGCGTGCCCGATTCCAGCGCGCGGTTGGTATAGAATACCGCGTCTTGCGCCAACGTGTACATGGTATAATCGCCCGTCGAACCGCGGATGGCAAAACCTTTCGCAAACGTGATCTTGTCAAAGGCATCGTTATTCAGACTGCCCGTCGAACCGCTCTTGATAAAGACACCCAAGCGATCGTGCCGCTCCCACATGGAACGAAGCGCATAGTCGCCGATACCGCTTTCCGAAACGGAAATGCCGTTGATCAGCAAAAATTCCGCAAAATCATCCAGCCCGACGCGCTCGTTATTCAGCCCTTTATCCGATGTCTTATTGAATATATTCTGGTCGAACGTGATCAGCAGAAGATCGTCGTACCCGCCTTCATAACGGTATGTGTACGAAACTTCCACGATCGAAACGGTGGCTGTGGCATATTCCGGCTCGGTCAGATCTTCCACCTCCGCCTGCACCGTCTTCTCGCTCAGCGTAATGCTGTCTAAGAAGAACTGCACGCCCGAATCCGTCATCGCCTGTACGATAAACCCGCGGAACACACCGTCTTTGAACAATTCCGTCGCCGACAGCTCCACCGTCGAAAGCCCGTTCGACGTGCGGAAACTCTGTACCGCGCTGTCATACCCAAGCTCCGTCGTTCCCAGCGGATATACATAGAAGCAGGCCGAGGCATTGTTCAGGATCTCCAGAGAAAAACTTTTGATCGAAGTATTTTCAATGGGGAGGACAAATTCGATGACAAAATAATCGCCTTCGGAAAGGATCTGCGTGTTTGCAAACCCGTCTCCCGTCAGTCCCCAGTCGGAATGGCCGCTGCCAAGCGCAATGCCTTCCGTCTTATATTCGCCGATCTTGCCTGCACCGTTCGTTTTGATCACCGATGCATCGATGTCGATCTTCGTATCCGCTTTCCATTCGAATTTGACGACCTCTTCCACTTCTCCCGGATCGAAACTTTCCGCCGAAAGCGTGATGCTGTCCAGGAAGAACTGCGCGCCCGTTCCGTCCGCAAGCCAGAGAATAAATCCTTCCAACATGCCGTCCGGCTCCGCAAGCGCTTTTGCCGAAAGAGTTACGCTGCTGTTGCCCCCTGCCGTACGGAAGCTCTGTTTCGCCGTTTCAAAGCCCAGCTTTTCCGTATGCAAAGGATACGCGTAAAACAGCGTCTTTGCTTCGTTGAATTTATATTCGACGATCAGGCTCCTGAATTGGGATGTGTCGATCGGCGTGGTAAGTTTGAACACCGCAAACTGCTCTAAATTCAGTGCATTCACGGTATACGCGGCATAATCGGTCAGCCCCAGGCCCGCATGCCCCTCATCACCGAAATACGAGGGCAGTACCCGCTGTGAATCGTAACCGCCCAAAACGTTTGTCTGCGCGGCGGTATCCATAAAGATCTCCGCGTCGGCATCGTATTTCTGCGCCGCCCACTCGATCGGCTTTGCCTGTTCCGCAAACGTTTCCGGTGTATCGTCTGTCGCATGATTTCCGCCCGATACCGATCGGAAAGCGACTTCCTCCGCCACTTCATAATAATCTATGGAACCTTGCCCCTCGATCGGGAATCGGCAGCCCTGCGCGATCGAAATCACGTCGTTCCCGTCGTTCTTCAAGGAATAACTTTCCCCTGCTTTCACTTCGATCATAAAGCGCGTCGGTTCACCGTAGTGCCCCTTCCTTGCCATGATCACTGACCCTGCATTTTCCGAAAGCAAGGTGCCGTTGATCGAAATGTACGGCATAAAATAATCAAACTGATCGGTAAGATCTTCATTGCTCGCAAAAGCCGCACCGCTGAGAGTAAAATAGATCCAGTTGCTCGATGCACTGTGCCAGACTACCTGTACGCCCGTAACCTCTACGTCCGCCTTTTTTGCAGGCTGTGCAGGTTCTTCCGGCTTTTCCGGTTCTCCCGGCGTGAAACTATCCGCCGAAAGAGTCATGCTGTCCAGGAAAAACTGCAAGCTGTCGCCGTCGATCAACTGCACAATAAAGCCGCTGCAGCTTCCTTCCTTTGCCAACGATTCCAAAGATATCGTCAAGGAATTGATACCGCTGCCGCTCGTGCGGAAACTCTGCACCGCATTCTCATACGTAAGCGCCTGCGTATCCAACGGATAAATATAGAACAGCGCCTTCGCGTCATACTTGACTTCCGCTATCAGGCTCTTGGCGAGCGACGTTTCCACAGCCTTCGTAAATTCAAAGACCGCATAATCCCCGATCGCAAGGCCCTGCGTATAAGCGTCGCCGCCCGTCAGACCCCAGCTTTCGTGCCCGCTGCCCAGCGTTACGCCTTTCGTTTCATATTCGCCGATGTTCCCCGCAGACGCCGCTTTCAGAACATCCGCACCGATGTCATACTTTTTGCCCGTTTCCCAAATAAATTGCTTGGCAAACGTTTCCGTCTGACCGCTTAAAGAAGTTCCCGAAGAAAGGTAAACCGCGTTTTCCGTAACCAGATAATAACTCTCGCCGTCATTATGCGGGATATGGCAGCCGCGGCGCACCTCAATGATATCCGTACCGTCCTGCTTCAGCACATCCTGCGGCAGATAGAAACAGTAATGTTTCGGATTGGTGTACCGCCCTTCGATCGCCCATGCCACGCCCGAAATCGCCGTACCGTTGACAAAAATATGCGATTCGATCTCATGACGATGCGTATTGCTCGTCAGGTTGGACTCAAACGCCGCCCCATCCAGTGTGAGGATGACCAGATCGTTGCCTCCGCCGTTGCCGTCCCATTCGACGGAAACGCCGCCCACCGTTACCGCAGAACCCTTTACAAATGTTTCTGTTCCCGTATTCTGCGCATTCACGGGCGCGACAAAGGATGCCGTTTCGGATACGACATAATAATCCGCACCGTCTCCCAGCGGTATTTTACAACCCTCGCGGATCTCGATCAGATCCGAACCGTCCTGTTTCAGGATGTTTTGGTTCAGATAAAAACAGAAATTCGAAGTCGCGGTATACCGCCCTTCGATCGCCCACGCCACATTGCCCGTAATCGCCATACCGTTGACATATATGTAGGGCGCAAAATATTCCCAATGGCTGTTGCTGTCGGTATTGGATGCAAAAGCCGCGCCGTTCAGCGTCAACGTTACAAGATCGTGGTTATTGCCGTTGCCGTCCCATTCGACGGAAACGCCGCCCACCGTTACCGTATCTTCCTCCGCAGCGCGCACATCCTGCATTCCCGTAACCACCGCAAACAGTACCGAAAATACAAAACACAATGCAAAAAACGCAACCGCTCCTCTGTACAATACGTACTTTCTACTCATTCCGATTCCTCCCTATCGGTTCATTCACCGCCCGGCGGCGGCATTAATCTTTACGATACGATGCCAATTCCACCAGCGTACCGCCTTTCAGCCTCGATTCCTCCGCCGCAATCGCCATATAATGGCTTTCCGCTGAATTTTCAATGGACGTATCCACCTGCTTGTTTCCCTCCGCAAGAATTTCATAGAGCTTATCGAGCATCCTGTGATCACCGCCGCCGTGTCCTTCCAGATCATCGGTCAGCTCGGAAATCTTCCACACCGTGTCCTCTCCGAAATACTTTTTCAGAACGATCTTGTCTTCCCCTTCGTGCAGCGACAACTCCCCGTCCGAACCGAAAAAGCGAATATCCCTGCCGCCGTTTTTCACAAACGCTTCCATTTTCAATGTCGCCGTGATCCCGTTTTCAAATTGCATGATCGTCGTCTGATTATCCACCACATCGTTGTCGCATGCAAAAACACACCTGCCGTAAGGGCCTTCCTCGATGGCTTTGTGTAAATTCTGCGCCGTCAAAGGCAGTTCGTCTGTGATCACGTTCATGGGCCAGGCATTTTCGGGCGCACCAAACTCGTTCTTCCACATGTCGACGTAGATACGCTCCGCACTGTACGGACAAGTCCGCACATATTTACATTTTGTACAGCGATCCGCCGCCCCTTCCGGCTTGTTTTCCTTGCGAAAATAAAACAAAGATCCCATGGAAGAGACGCTGCGGCATTTTGCCCCGATAAAATACTGGATCAGATCCAAATCATGACAGCACTTTGCCATGATCATGGGCGTCGTATCCTCGCTTCTGCGCCAATTTCCGCGCACATAACTGTGCGCCTCATGCCAGAAAACAACATTTTCCGTCTGATCGATGGAAACAACTTTCCCGATGGCACCCGAATCCAGCACTTCCTTCAGTTTGTTGACGGCCGCCGTATAACGCAGAACATGACAGACCATGATCACCCTGCCCGACTTCCGCGCACACTCCACCAGCTCACGCAGTTCTTTCGGATCCGCCGAGATCGGCTTTTCCAGCAAAATGTCGTACCCCAGCGCCAATCCCCGCTTCGCCATCCGCACATGCATCTGATCCAGCGTACAGACCAGCAACAGATCGCTGCGCTTTTTTGCAAAAAATTCATCTTCATCACGAAAACGATCACTTTGCGCCACGCCAAAGGTCTCTCCGTACTTTTCAAGGCGCTCTTCGTTGATATCACACAAACTTACAATCCGATATTTGTCTTTTAGCTTGTAAAGATATCTGCCATACGCTTCTCCGCCGCGCGCGCCGACACCGATAATAGACACTGACACGATTTTGCCCATCTCTCCTAAACCCTCCCAAGCGGCACAAAAAAAACTTTATCTGCTGTCCGCAAATAAAGTTTATCACACATAGATTTGCAAAATCAATATCATATTGACGATAATCAACTTCAAAAATTAATATTTTTATCTTTTGCCTCTTTTTGTGCCCTGTAAAATGTCGCCGTACTGCTGAATCCGCATTTATAAATAATTTCCAGAGTCGTCAGCCCCGTGCGCTTTTGTTCGGCAAAATATTCCTTAGCTTTGCGCAGTCGCAGAAAATTTAAATAGCTGCGAAAACGGATCCCCACAATGTCGCGGAATATTTTGGAACAATATTCCTTTGTATAACCGCTCTCGTTCGCCACCGTCGTCAGCGAAATATCTTCCGCATAGTGTTCGTTTATGTACTTCAAAACATTTACCGTAACACGCTTGTCCTTGCTCTCCACAATAGGCATGAGCGGATAGTATTTGACCAACTTTGCAAACAACAGCGTACTGTACCCGAAATTGCACAGATACGTATTATTTTCATCCTTCTCTTTCAGCCAATGCCGTATCATTCCGATCACATCGCGGTTGTCTTCCGTATTCTTCATATAGGTGGGCAACGTGAACCCTTTGAACGACTCCGAAAATACTTTCGTATACTCACGGCTTAAAACCAGCACAACGGCACGAATGTGCGGCGTGCATTTCTTATAACAATGGTATTCGAAACTTCCCACAAAAAAAATCTCGCCCGCCCGAAGATGTTGCACTTCGGCAAGATGCCGCGCTTCGATCTCACCTTCCAGCAGAAATACAAATTCCACACTGTCATGGAAATGTCCCACCTCGGAAAGGATGGTTTCGTCTTTGAAATAGATCTGCCGCTCCAGATCCGCTTCCGAAAAATATACGCCCTTATCTTTCATCGTCCTTCCCCTTCATTCTCGTTTTCTACCCGTCCACGGGTATGCTCCGCCGCTGTTCTCCCCCTGCCACAGGTATATTTCGCGCTGTTCTACCCTGCCACGGGTATAGTTTGCCGCTCCTTTTGCAAAAGCATCTGCCTGCCGATTTCCGATCTCGGATTTAAAGTATATGCCCTATACTGATTCTATTATACCACACGCTCACAAAAATGCAATACTTAAAGTCAAACCTTCCACGGCGCCTTATTCGTCTTTTTACGGATCGCGCACCGGCATTTACACGAAATTTCTAAACGCCGCTTAAACCGTATGGAAAATATACCTTGCAAAAGACAAATCATAATATAAAATATTCCCTGCAAAAGACAAAACGCCCGCAGATTTCCGAACGGAAATCTGCGGGCGTTATTTTCAATGATCATTGCGCCATCAGCATAAGCAAAAGAAACAACACGGCGAGGATCAACAAGACGACGCACATAGGCAAAAACATCATTTTGACTGCAGAAAAATATGTTCTGAGCTTATCCTTGAAAGTAGAACGGGGCGGCGGATCTTGCTGCGCTCCTTTCTTTTTTTTCACGGTAGCGGACATATCCACGATGGTGCTGTTGTCGTCATAATAAATGACCTTTTGTTTTTGCTTCTTTTTCTTTTTAGACATCAGTCCTCCTGAGGATAGCAATGGCAGGCAACAAAGTGCCCCTCCTCGTATTCTTTATAGACGGGCGCTACCTGGCCGCAGATCTCCATAGCACGCGGGCAGCGCGTGTGGAATTTACAACCCTTCGGCGGGTTGGCAGGCGAAGGAATGTCGCCCGTAAGCAAGATCCGTTCCACTTTTTCGTCGGGATTGGGATTCGGGACGGCAGAAAAAAGTGCCTGCGTATACGGATGCATCGGGTTATCGAAAATTCTGTCCTTGTCGCCGTATTCCACCATGGAGCCCAGATACATGACGCCGATCTTGTCGGAAATATGTTTGACGACGGAAAGATCGTGCGAAATGAACAGATAGGTGAGCTGACGCTCTTTCTGCAGTTTTTTGAGCAGGTTGATGATCTGCGCCTGAATGGAAACGTCCAGAGCGGAAACCGGTTCGTCGCAGACGACAAAACTCGGATTCACGACCAGTGCGCGCGCAATACAGATACGCTGGCGCTGACCGCCGGAAAATTCATGCGGATAACGCTCGTAATAGTAATCGCGCAAACCGCACTTATCCATGACGGAAAGAACATATTCCTTGAGCTGCGAACGGGGTACGATGTTATGGATCTTTGCCGCTTCGGCAAGGATGCCGCCTACCGTACTGCGCGGCGGCAGCGAAGAATACGGATCCTGAAATACGATCTGCATTTTCGTGCGCAGAGGGCGCATTTGCGCGGAATTGAATCCCGCGATATCGGTACCCTCGAAAAAGACGTGCCCTGCGGTCGGATGATGAAGGTTCAGAATTGTTCTGCCCATCGTCGTTTTTCCGCAGCCGGATTCGCCGACGATGCCGAGCGTTTCGCCTTTCCGGATCTTGAATGACACGTCATCCACCGCTTTCAACGTGCTCAGCGCCTTGCCCGTAATCGATTTTTTGAGCGTAAAGTACTTTTTCAGATGCCTTACTTCCAGGATCGCATCCGGATCGGGAGGAAGGTTTGTTTCCGAATCGGGCTGAACGTCCGCATTTTCCGTTTGCACGTTTTCCATGGTTTGCGTTTCGTTCAATTCGGCCGCCTTGTCGAGATCGGCGTTTTCCGTTTCGGGATTCTTCAGATTGTTTTTCTTTTTCATATCAGCCCCTCCACTCCTGATCGTCATACAGATGACATGCAACGTAATGCGTGGGACTGACCCTGATCATTTTCGGATATTCTCCGGAGCATTTCTCGATGCATTTGGAACAGCGCTCCTTGAAGTAACAGTTATCCGGCATATTGATCGGATTCGGCACGTTGCCGGGTATATTGAAAAGTTGATCCACCTTCGATTTCATCGTCGGTTTGGACTTCTGCAAGCCCTGCGTATAAGGATGGCAGGGATTATGGAAAATTTCGGACACAGTGCCGCGTTCGATGATCTTGCCCGCATACATGACGACGACATAATCCGCCATTTCGGCGATCACGCCCAAATCGTGCGTGATCAGGAGGATCGATCCGTTGATCTTTCTCTTCAGTTCATTGAAGAGGTTGAGGATCTGTGCCTGAATGGTAACGTCCAAAGCCGTCGTCGGTTCGTCTGCGATGATCAGGCGCGGTTCGCAGGCAAGCGCCATGGCGATCATAACGCGCTGACGCATACCGCCGGACAACTCGTGCGGGTACGAACTGTACACACGCTCCGGCATGGCGATCCCGACAAGATTCAGCATCTCGATCGAGCGTTTTTTTGCAAATTCTTTGGTTGCGTCGGGTACGTGAATGAGCGTAACTTCGTCCAGCTGATTGCCGATCGTAAACACAGGGTTCAGCGAAGTCATCGGCTCCTGAAAGACCATCGACATCTGTCTGCCGCGCAGGCGGTACATTTCATGGATAGGCATTTTGGCGATATCGAAAACTTTCTCTTCCTTTTCATAAATGCCGATCCCGTTTTCATCGCGCGCCTGTACCGGCCGCATGATCGCGTCGCCGTTCGAATCCTTGCGGATGTTGCCCGCTTTATCCAGGACAGGTTCATACATGATGTCCCCGTTGTCGTCCCGAACATAGACAGGAATCAGCTTTCCGTTTTCGTCGCGCTTGAAATCCAATGCCTTAAAGCGGATGGAACCGCTCACGATCTGCCCCGAAGGTCCCTGCAACAGGCGCATGACCGACATGGACGTAACGGATTTTCCGCAGCCGGATTCTCCGACCACGCCCACGGTAGAATTCATCGGAACTTCAAAGCTGACGCCGTTGACTGCCTTCACCACGCCCTGATCGGTAAAGAAATAGGAATGCAGATCCTCAATTTCAAGAATATTTCCGTTGTCCTTCATCTGCGTGGTATACGCAGACACGGGAAGTTTGCGGCGCTTTGCCTGTTCCAAACGGCGCATTTCCTTATTGTTTGCCTTGGCAATCGCACGAACCTCTTTGCCCGTCAGGTAATGGCCGGAGGCAGAAGTTTTCACTTCGCCTTCTTCTTTTTTCTTAAATAGTTTGATTAACTTCATGCCTATCGCCTCTGTTTCGGATCGAGCGCGTCCCGCAGCCCGTCGCCAATAAAGTTAAAGCCAAGCACGGCTATGACGATGCAAATACCGGACGGCACCCAGACGCTCGGGTAATTCTGCAGAATATCGCTGCGGCGGGAAATAACTTCGACCATCGTACCCCAGGATGCGTACGGGATCTGTACGCCGAGTCCCAAATAGGAAAGCGTCGATTCGTAAAGGATCATGCTGCCGAGCGAAAGTGTCATCGTAACAAGGATCTGCGGAAGTACGTTCGGGATCAGGTGTTTGAAGATACGGCGCATCGTGGAATACCCCATTGCCTCCGCTGCGACCATGTATTCCTGCTCGCGCAGATACAGGATCTGTCCGCGGACCAGCCGCGCCATGCCCGTCCATGACCATAGCGAAACCAAGCCCATCAATAAGTATATGTATAGTTCCGGCGGAACGCCGTTCGCTTCCAACACGGTACCCAATATCAACATCAGCGGCAGCGTCGGGAAGCACATCAGTATGTCGCAAAGACGCATGATGATGTTATCCACCACTCCGCCGTAAAACCCTGCAATACCTCCCAGCACGATTCCGATGAACGAGATCAGAATAACAGCCAGAAAGCTCAGCGTAAGCGACAGCCTGCCGCCGTACATCAAACGGGTAAAGACATCCATGCCCTGCTCGTCCGTACCGAGGATATGCTCGGAAGAAGGCAATGCCAGCGCGTTGATGGAGTCATGCGTAACGATCAGCTGCACAAAGGAGCCATCCTCGCTTTCCACTTCGTACACGGTGTAGGTGTTTGCCCCGGACCTGTCCACTTCCGTCTCGCCCCAAGCACTATAGACCACGGGGCCGAGCCAACTGAATACGATCAGAAAGGCAAGCATGACGATGCCGGCAATGGAAAGTTTCGAACGGAAAAACCGCCGCAGAACCATGCGCATGGGCGACATCAGTTTTATGTTTTTGTCCAGAGGGGTTTCCGTATCCTCTATTTCGGAAATTTCCGCCGCGTCTGCTTCCGCAACGACGGTATTTTCCTCTTCGGCGGATACGCCGAGTCCCTCTTCTTTTTCAAATTCTTCTTTGTCCATATCGCCCTCTCTTTATGCAAGCTTCACGCGGGGATCCACGATCGCATACATAAGATCCGCCAGCAGAACGCCCAGAACGGACAGACATGCCAGGAACATATTGTAAGTCATGATCACGGGAATATCGCCTTGCTGCATTGCGTTCAAAGCATAGCTTCCGATACCCGTAAGACTGAATACCTGCTCGGTGATCATCGCACCGCTGAACAGCGACGGGATCAGACCTGCAAGACTGGTAACCAGAGGGATCATCGTATTGCGGAAGGCGTGCTTGTAAATGACCGTCCGCTCATTCAGACCCTTCGCACGCGCCGTGCGGATATAGTCGGAATTAAGCACTTCGAGCATATTCGTTCTCGTCATACGCATGCGCGCACCGATACTTAAGATGACGACGGTGAGAATCGGAAGGACCATGTGCCACAGGTAATCGCCGACAGCCTCAATTCCCGTAAGCGAAGAACCTGCACTCGTCATGCCCGAAACGGGGAACCAGCCCAGTTTGTTCGCAAAGATGTCTTTCAGCATCTGCCCGAAGAAGAAAGAAGGCAACGAGATACCGATCAGCACAAGCACCGTAACGACATAGTCGCGCACGGAATATTGATGCGTCGCCGCCGTGATGCCGAGAGGGATCGCGATCATGAATTCGAATATAGTCGCTATAAACGCGACAAAAAAGGAAGTTCCGATCCTGTCCGCATTGAAAATTTCGCTCAGAACCGGCCGTTGACTGATAAAGCTGTTCCCGAAATCTCCGCGAAATACGTTGCCCAGCCAGGTGAAATACCCGACAAACATGTTTCCGTCCAGACCGTATGTCCTGTACATCTGCTGTATGAACTCTTCGCTCACCTCGCCGCCGTTTTGCACGAGGGCGAGGATCTTGTTCTCTACGAAGTCGGTAGGCATACAGCGCAACAGGACATACAGAATGATGGATACACCGAGCAACAAAAATATTGAAATGATGATTCTCTTCAGAGTGTATTTCAGCATACTCGTTCCCTTTTATTCACCGATCAGGCGATCAGTTCAAGTTCCCAAATCTTTTCCAGCGGCGAAGAATACGGGTTTACGTTATCGTTGAAACCGGAAACGGTCTTGCTGTTGTAAGCAAACAGTTCCTGTCTCTGGTAAACCGGAAGTTCGACCGCCAGATCCAGCACAAGGCTCATCGCCTGCTGATACAGCGGCTTTCTGACTGACTGATCCATCGATTCTCTTGCGTCGTCGATGATTCCGCTCAGCTCTCTGATCACGCTGTATTCATAGCTGTAAAGGGTCGTATCGCTCTTGATTTCACGATAGCCCCACGCATAAACGGAGGTAGCCGTGGAATTCATGTGGTAAACCTGATACATATCCGGATCGACAGTGGAACCCCATGCCGCCGCCCACACTTCGAGTGCACCGGTGGCAAGTTTGGTCAAAGCCTGCGAGTCCGCTTTCAGTTCGATATCCCAACCCATACTGTTGAGGATCTCCTGCGCCTGACGGAACACGTTGTAGCAAGGATGTTCGGTGATGGACGCGCCTGCGATCGTGAAGGTGATGCTCAGCTGCGAATCCCCTTCGCTTACGCCGGCCGCTTTCATGTATTCGCTGATCTTCTGTCTTGCAGCCGTTTCACCCGTCCACTGCGTGTAAGGATGTCCGTTCTGCAGGGAGGTTTCGCCGTCATCCGCAAACGGGTACGCCCAGCTGACGCGGGACATAGGCCAGTCGATGGTAACGCACGTGCCTGCCTGGTAGTACGATGTAGCCAGCGAAGTGTTCATCGCAGCCATGATCGCACGGCGGATATTTACATTGGGGATCTTGCCCGCATTGATACCGATATAACCATAACCGAGCTGCCAGGTATCAAGGCTGACAAACCCGTCTTTTTCCATCGAGGACAGACGATCCGCATTGTCTTTGGTGAACTGCGGTACGACATAGTCCACAGCGCCGCTCGAGAGAACGTCGATCGCGTCGGACGAGCTCACAACCTGCATACGCAGTTTATCCGCTTTCACTTCAAACATGAAGTTGTCGTTTGCCTTGAAATATACAACGTTCTGGCTCCAGAACGCGGATCCTGCAGGATTGTCATTGTTGTCGCGGTCGGTCGCGGCGTAAGGGCCTGCACCGACAGGCACTTCGACGTGCTCAAGCGACTGGATAACGTTCTGCTGGAAATCGGAAGAAGCATAATCCACACCGAACTGGTTGTTTGCAATGTCGATCTTCCTGCCGTTGGGATTTTCTGCGTCCGCCGTATAGTAATGCGCCGGCGCAACGGTAAAGCCGAAGTTATAGATCGCTTTCGGGTCCGTGCCGTTTACCGTGATCTGCAATACGTCGTATTCATTTTCGGAAACGGGCGTACCGTCCGCATTGTGGTTATGCGCCACCGTGTAATCTTTTCCGTTCACCGTAACTTTTGCAGTGTTCGAAGTATGTCCGAGCGATACGATACCCGAAATGTTCGGGAAAAGCAGCTGCCCGTCGTCGCCCAGCCTGTTGCGCAGGAGAATACCCGTCGCATCTGCCGCGTAGAGCGTCTGCAGCGTACCTGCCGTGCCCCACTGCGTCAGGATCGCGTTCAATCCGGTCGTAACCGTATCGTTATAGACGCGCTCGATCGCCGCTTCCTTCGTCGTGATGCGGTCAACAATGCTCGCATTTTCAAATTTTTCGATGACCGTCTTATCGTCCCTGCCGTTTACCTGCTTGTATTTCGGGGTAATGTACCCTTCGTACAGGAAGAATTTGAAAATATCGTTATCTACCTGATCTTTCCATGCATCCCAGGGAGCCGTCGTCGTATCGTACGATTCCATCGCCGCAACATAGTCGGATTCCAGTTCTTCCTTAAACGTGTCAAGCGTGGTCTGGTAATCTTCCAGAAGCTGGTTGCGATAATCCGCTTCCGTCCAGGTCTGGCGCTCGCTTTCCGTCGCCACGGCTTCCATGTATCCGTCGCTGACAGACCATTCGTTGATCGCGTTGCGCATTCCCTCTTCGTCCAGGCTGTACGAGGACGACGTTGAGGAAAGTTTGCCCGCGGTCTCATAAATGTCTACCATCTCCAGAATACGCACAGTCGCCATCGCATTCGCCTGCGAGGAGATCTGCGATTCGGTTTCACCGTCATCGCCCGACTGGTTGGTCTGCGTCCTGTACTGGGTAAGTCCTTCGATATCGATGGAATACATCGTCGACGAACCCGTATAGACAGGATCGAGATATTCGTAAATGTTGAACATGACGTCGTTCATCGTGAGCGGCATGCCGTCCGAGAATTTCAGTCCGTTTTTAATGACAAATGTGTAAACCGTCTTGGCATTGTCGCCCGAGCCGGTGGTCGTAAATTCGAAATCCTTGACAACCGTGCTTTCATCGTCGCCGGCGACAGGGTTTCCGCTTTCATCCGTGCCGAGCATACTGATCTGCGTCATTCCGACCACGTCTATGTCCGTGCCCGAAGTGGCATAGAAAGGGTTGAACAACCCGCTCAGCTCTTCCGTCATGATGACGATGCTGTCTTTTTTCTTGCTGCATGCTGTGATCGGAAGCACGATCCCTGCCACAAGCAGGATGCTCATGACGATCGCAAGCACGCCTTTTGCTCTGTATTTAAGCATTGGTTTCCTCCTGATAATTAATTACATAGGATGCGGTGTTTGTCCTTACCGTTGTAACAAATGTAATGCCGATGACACCGGTATCGCTGACCGTTATATCCGGGCGCAGAGGATTGTTCTCCGCATCGCGGACAAATTGAACCGTGTAATTGTACTCGCCGTTCATCAGATCGGTACCGTACACCTCCAGTTGTATGTTTCCCGTAACGGTTACACCGGACGCGTCGCCGTTCGCCAGCAGGTTGAGACTGTAACCGTTGCCCAACGTGATCGCACCGATTTTCATCAAGCCTTCGGTTACGGTAACGGACGTGATCTGCGCGCCTTCCTCTATATACCCGGCAAACAAACCGAAATTGGTATTGGACAGCCTTTTTCCCGTATAGGCAAGATCGTACGTGATGTTGTCAAAGGTTACTCTGTCCATGACCGCTTCCTGAGCGATCGACCCGAACAGCCCGCCCTGCAGCGCAGACGCGTTGCTGTGCTTGATCGAGACGTTTTTGATCGAATAAGTCTGCCCTTCCGTACTGTAAAATCTTCCGGTGAATTCGCTCACGCTCAACGTTGCGGGCCATGCCACTTCACCGTCTTTAAAGTCCAGATCTGCCAGGATCTCGTACCAGCCGCTCGGATCGCCGTGCGCCGCAAGCTGCTCCGCATTCTCGATACGGTAGCGCGTTCCTTCCAGAAAGTCAACATATACGTTCTGAACACGGTTGACCGCCGTCCCGTTTTCATAATTTATGTATCCCGCATGCACGAAATCATCCGTGATCTGCTGCGATCTGCCTGCATCCGCATATGCCGCGTCAAACGTGCGATTTTCCAGCGACGGGAAATTGAATTCATTGTTGTCCGCATAATTGTGCGCATAATTCATCGCACCGTCGTCCCAGCGCGGGATCCAGATCGTATCACGGTCTGTCGTCGTTGATCCTTCCGCATTGGTCGTCTTGTAATCGAAATTCGTCGAGCCGTACAATACCCACTCGCCGTCCGATTCATAGTAATAATCAAATTCGAAATACGGGATCCAGCAAGCATAGAGCGTCAGCGCATACGTGCCGTCCGCTTCGTTGTAAATCAGCCTGTCGTTTTCGAAATCCCACATTTTTTCATAGGTGTACGCGGGATAAGACGTCGTTTCCGTTCCCGCTATAACATACGAACCGTCTTCCGTCTCTTCCAGAACTTCTCCGTTCTCATTGACCGCGTTTCCCGCTGCATCCGTAACGAGATTCCTTGTCTGATACCAGCCCACCAGGAAATATCCCGAACGCGTAAGCACGATGTTCTCAGAACTGCCCGAAGGCCGGTTCGGACTCGTAGGCTCCGTGAGCTTGATGCTCACGTTGCCTTCCGTATCCTTGGTATAGAGCGAAGGATTGAACATATCGACGATCGTTATGCCGTCCCGCCCCATAAACGAGCCGCCGTTCGGATCGTAAGATACCGATACCGTATAGCCCTGCGCTTCATATTCGTCGGCGACCGACAGCGCCGTGCAGGCCGCTAAGCCCAGACACAGCACCGCCGCACCGAGAAGAAGCAGTAAAATTTTAAATCTTTTCATAATTCTTCCGATCCGATTTACGCATTGCGTTTATTGTTTTTCTTGAGCATGACTACCCATACAATAAGGCCTGCCACAGCTACAAGAAGTACGCCGGATATGATCAGACCGACCATATTGTTTTTGAAGAACGTCGCCACCGACGAAGTTGTATCCGAAGGAATTTCCGGGGTCGGATCCGTATTGCCCTGCTTGAGGTATTCGAGAATGGACTCCGCATCCGTCAGACGGGTGTAATTGGTAACCAGAGCTTTCTGCTCTTCCGAAGTAATGGCATCATACGCCTGCCGTGCCGCCACGATCTTCGCTTCGTCCGCAAGCGTTACCGCCGATGCTTCGGGAAGCTGTGCGATCATCGCGATCACTTCCAGCGTCGGCTGCATTGCTGCAGGAGTGCCGGATACCTTCACACTGAAGTACTTGTCAAAAATAAACGTATCGTATCCCTGTCCGTTGGAGGGGCTGACCATGATCAGAGGAGTTTTGATGTGCCCGATATAATCCACAAAGTTCGCGCCGTAGAAATAATTGCTTCCGCCGCCCGTTCCGACGTTCCACATGTAGTAATCCACAATGCCAAGCCCGCCGGCACTTTCCTTATACGGAACATTCTCTTCCGTCGCGTAAGCCGTATTGTACTCCTCTTCCAGGATCGGCGCTTCGTAGCCCTTGAACACGACCATACGCAGCGATTCACAATCATAGAACGCCTTGTCGCCGATCGCAAGCAGAGAGCTGGAAAGCGTTACCGTCTGCAACTCGGATCCCGCAAAGGACCTCGCCGTAAGCCGAACCGTTCCTTCTTCGACCGTGAAATCCGTACCCTGTTTTGCCATAGGATAGCAAACCAGTTCAAGACCGTTCGGAACTACCTGATACAGCACACCGCCGATCACGCGGACCGTCGAGCTCACATCATACGTCTCGGTCAGCTGCGAGCCGATCACACTGCCGTTAAAGATTACATCCGTCATCTTTCCGAATGTGGAAATCGCACATCCGTAGAAAGGATTTTCACCCAACGTAAGGAGCTGATCGCCGAGCGTTACTTCCGTAACAGCCGATTCCGCAAACGCGAAATCACCGATCTCGGTTGCCTTCGTAAGCACAAGCTTCGTCAGCGCCGTTCCCGTGAACGCATAGTTGCCGATCTCGCTGACTTTGTCAAGATTGTTCGCCGTCGCAAGGCCGTAGCAGTACGCAAACGCGCCGTCTTCCACTGCAGCGCCGTCCATGAACGTTACTTCCGTCAGATCCGTATCCGAGAACGCATACGCTCCGACAGTCTTTACGTTCGAAAGATCGATATTCGCAAGTTTGGTTCCTGTAAAGGCATAATCGCCCACCGCAGTGATGTGTGCGGGCAGTTCTACCTGAGCAAGGGATGTGCAGTACGCAAACAGATAGGCAGGAATCTCGCCTGTTTCGCTGCCGAACGTTACCGTCGTAAGCGAATTATTGAAAGCAAACGCACCTTCGCCCAATTCTTTGTCTTTGACAGAAGTGAGATCCGCCGAAACGATCTGCGGCGCCGCGCTCGTGTATCTGTATCCGGTTGCCGTCAGCTCACCGTTCATGTAAGCAAATTCATACGCCGGACTGATCATATTGTCCTGCAGGCACAGATCCATCACTCTCGTTCCCGAAAAGGCATAGGCTCCGATTTTCTCCGCACGGGAAAGATCCACCGAAGTCAGCTTCGCCGCATTGAAGAACGCATAATCTCCGATCTTCGCGCCGTCGCCGAGCGTAAGAGAAGAAAGCAGTCCGTTGCCCGCAAAAGCATAATCTCCCAACACCGCATTGCTGCCGATCCTCACTTCCGTAAGAGAGGAAAGCACCCCTGCATCAAAATTATAACGATAGTAATTGTAAGTCGTGCTGCCGCCGTTCGGATTTTCTACCGTATACGTATAAAGCGTATAGTAGCGGCTGAAATTGGTAAGCGTGCTCTCGTCTGCCACATCGACGACATACATCTGCATAGGATTAAAGAATGCATTATTGCCGACCGTAACATTGTTGCCGATCGTAACCGTCTCCAACGATAAGCAGTACGCAAACGCCGCCTCGCCGATCGTCGTTCCGTCCGCGATCTGCACGTCTTTGATGCCCGTGTTCGCAAATGCAAACGCACCGATCGAAGTTACTTTGGAAAGATCGGGAGTTTCCGCAATGGATGTACCGAAGAAAGCATAATCGCCGATCGATTCCACCTGAGGCAGAGAAACCCAGTGCAGGTTCGTGCAGCCGGCAAACGCATACGCGCCCACGCTCGTCGCGTTGGGAGCCGTTACGCTGAACAGACGCGTGTTCCCTGCAAACGCACCGTTTGCGATCGAGTCCGCATCGACGGTGATGGAGTTCTCCGAACGGTTGGGCGCCGAGAGAATGAGTTCCCCGCCCTTATAGACAAGCGCACCGCCTTCGCCGAGCGAAAGTTCCTTATTCTGAGAACTGAGCGTGAATGCCGAAACAGCCGTTCCCGCAAATGCATATTCGCCGATGACGGAAACATCTTTACCCAACGTTACCCCCGTCAGGTTGCTGCAGTTATAGAAAGCATACGAAGAAATGACCGCCGCATTGATATTGACCGAAACAAGCATCGGGCATTCCGCAAATACATACGAACCGATCTTGATACGCGAAGCGCTGATCCTGACATCCGTCAGATATTTGTTCGCGTAGAAGGCGCCCATACCGAGCGACTGGCAGGATGCCGGCAGCTCCAAAAATCCGAGGCTGCTGTCCGCAAAGGCGTAATCGCCGATCGCCGCCACCGCGTCGAGTGAAATATCCGTGAGCGCCGTGTTCCGGAACGCCTCTTTGTTGATGAACTGAACGTGTTCGAGGTTGATCTTCTTCAGGCTCGTGCAGCCGTAGAAAGCACCCATGCCGATCCGGTTCAACGTGGAAGGAAGCACAACTTCTTCCAGCGCCGTCAGACCCGCAAACGCATACTGCTGAATATCGGTAACGCCCTCGGGAATGATCACCTTCGTGATCGTGTCTTCCCCGATGTACACAGGTTTCGAATACAACGGATCCTCATCGTTGATGACGTCGCCGTTTTCAAGATCTTTGGGCACATATTCATATCCGGAGAAGGCGTACGAGTAAATGGTCGTGATTCCCCTGTCTCCAGGGATCTCCACCGTGCCGCCCAATCCTTTGTAAGACATCAGATATATACTGTTCGTCGTGAACGGATCTTTGACCGTTACCATCACGCGTTCGGAATACAGCGTGTTTTTACCGTCGAATGTAACCGTAACCGTAACGATGGTCGTGCCTTCCTGCTGCGCAACGAGCGTGCCGTCCGCCGTAACGGTAGCCACCCTCGAGTTGCCCGAACTGAATTTGACCGAAGTCCTGTCAGGGAAATAAGAATCCAACGAATAATGCAGCGTTACACTCTCGGACGGGAACATCGAAAGGTTGTAATCGCCGCCGAAATCGTATTCGTAACCCGTTGAACCGATCTCCCTTTCGTCCGAAGAAATACTGTAATATGCCTTGTTGACTTTGTATCCCGTCAACATGAAGTTATTCACTTCCGGAATGGTATAACCGGGCTTGTATCCTTCCTCACCCTCCGAAAGCACATGCACGCGGATCGTGTCGGATACCGGATTTCCAGAAGCATCGTAACCCGTCGCCGTGATCGTCGTGTCTCCGCTCTCTCTCGCAAGCACCGTCCTGTTGACAACGTCCGCGATCGTCGCGTCATCCGAAGTAAATTCGAGCATCTGGAACCAGCTGTCCGAAGGGTAAATGCTCAAAATCGAAGAAATGTCGAACGTTTCGTTCGGACTGAGAACGAGCTCGTCCTGCGTGAATGCCAACGCCAGGAATTCATCCGGAAGCCGGACCTCAAACATCGAAGTGTTGAGTGCATAGTCGTAGCAAACCGCTATGAACGAATTGTTGTTTTCCGCAAGCTGGACCGAACCGTCTTCACCGAACGTGAATCCGTCCGATTCCTTGATCTGCTCGATATAATCGGTCAGATCGATCGTAACCGTCGAGGTCGAGTTGAATGAGGAATAAACAGGCGTCAGGTATTTTCCGAAAGAGGAAAGCATGAATCCGCTGTCGCCCATCGTAACCTGACCGGCCTGTACAGCCATCGCATAATGGTTGTCGTAAATGCTCAGGTCTGCATAATAGGTCGTTTTACGCGTCGTCCTGTCATACTCGCTGCGGAACGTTACATCCGTCAGCGTAGGCGCCTCAAAATCAATGTACAGCGGGAACTGGAATGTATTGCGCACATTCTTCTGGTCTTCCTTCGCCCCGTAATCGATATAGGCGGTTACCGTAACCGTGTATTGCGTATTGTTTTTCAGGTTTTGCTCCAGCGCGCTGAAATCGACCTCGATGGCAGATGCCATGATCGAACTTCCCGTATTGTGCGATTTGTACTGGTTATACTCGGTACGTTTGAACACCTCGTTACCCGTCGAATCTTCCACAATGGAAATATCCACTTCTTTCGCATTTCGCAAAAGTCCTGCGTAGATGTATTGTATACTGTTGATCGCCGACGAAGCGCCGTCTTGCTGGTTGGATATGGCAATGTGATCTTTGCTCACCGCGATCTGCGTCGCCGCAGGATTCTGCGTGAAGGCATAACTGCCGAGCGTCATAATGTAATCATTATACATACCGCCGATCGCACGGGTCGCATAGGCGTCCGCCATCAGCTTGTCTTCAGGATCCAGTCCGTCGTTGATCTCATCTTTGTTGGTATCGTAATACTCTTCGTCGAAGATCGGAGCTTCCGTCCAGTCGCCGTAGAATGCCAGCATCGGGATGCTCATGTCGACATCCGTGCCGCTTGCCGCCGTCAGAGTGATGAAACCTTCCACATACATGCCGTGCTCGAAAGACTCGTCCATGTATTTTTTATCTTCGGCCGAAAGAGTGATGCTGACGGATACGGTGGCTGTGCCGTGTCCGCTTACCGTAACGCTGTTGCCGTTGCTGGTGCCGCCCGTAACGTTTTTAACGGAAAGAACGCTGCCGGAAAGCAGATATCCGTCCATCGTAACGGTGGTATCACCGTGGCTCGTATACGTGGGGCTGACCCCTTCGGTCATCACGATCGAACCGAGATCGTACGTTACCGTGCTGTCACTGACATTGTTGATATCAAATTTCATCGTATAGACGCCGCTCTTGCTCTTGTCGTCGCCGAGCTCCAGCTTTGTCTTGTCCATTTTATTGCCTGCCGTATCGTACGTGGTGATGTACGAAGCGGAAGCGGTCGCCTTGGCAAGGTTGACAAGTCCTGCGCCCTGCTTTCTGACAGCATACGGCAAACCGTTCTTGTTATAAACGATATCCGCCGTCGACATCATCAGCTGATTGACCAGAGCCGTTACTTCCGTAGGAGCGATATTCTCGCCGAATACGCCGCTGTAACGCACATACTGACGGATCAGCGCCGTAACGCCCGCCTGGTTCGGCGCAGCCATTGAAGTACCCGAAAGCCTGTCGTATCCCTGTCCGGGAACGCTCGAATAGATCTCACCGCCGTGAGCCGTGATCTCCGGTTTGATCTTCAAATCGGACGTCGGGCCCCAGGAAGAGAAGTCTGACATGAACGGCCCTGCCGTCTGATCCCTGCTGATCCTGATCACGCCCGTCTCGCTTGCCGCAAGCAATTCGCCGTCATCCTGCGAAATGGAGCACACCGCACCCATATCCGCACCGACGGACATGGAAATGGTACCGGATACATTGTTATAAATAATGATACCTGCCGCGCCCTTTTCCTGCAACGCTACACGCACTTTATCTTCAAATGAAGTCGTTCCGCGCTTGACCAGCACGATCTTGCCTTCATAGAAGCTGTTCTCATACATGTAGTCGGATGAGCGCCCTACGCCGGGAATGGTTACATACTCAAAATCGTATGAATTTGTTCCTTCTCCGACCGTGGAAAGAATATCATCCACGAAACTCTTCTTTTCCGTGGACGAGGTGGTCGCCTCGTTGAAGTAAATGATCTGATCGTTATACAGCAGATACGGAGTCTTGACACCGTCTACCGACGCAACCGAAAGCGCCGCGTCGTAGGTACTCGGCGAACCGACCGTTCCCGAATCGGGGTTGGACGTCAGACCGTTGTTACCGTTCTTTTCGGAATTGAACGTGGAGTTGTAATCGTTGGACGCCGCCGCGATCAGAGAGATGCCCGCCTCTTTGATGCTTTCGTATATGTCGTTCACATTCTCCTCATCCACTTCGCGGGAGAAACCGCAGGATGTGCCGAGAGACATATTGATGACGTCTACACCCAACACGACGCAGTCTTCCAACGCCGCAAGAATAGAGGATGTTTTTGCACCGTCGGAATAATCGGAAAAGACTTTCATGATCACGAGCTGCGCGTTGGGTGCAACGCCCGTGATGGTGTCATCCTTACCAGCGATAATGCCCGCAACGTGCGTGCCGTGTTCGGAATTGAGCGGGAACACGTCGCTGTCTTTATCCGCGTAATCGTACGCATACGGAACTTTGTCGCTCACATACACGTCTTCGCCCGTCAGCCCCGTATTGTAGCTCGCCGCGACCGTATTGCCGACTTTCTCGGAGACATTTTGCAAGTTGAAAGCTTTGTCCGAACTTGTAAAATTGTTCACGCTGAATGCCGAGTGCGTATAATCGAGCCCCGTATCCAGAACGGCCACGACGACGCCGTCGCCCTGGTATTCGGATTTAGAACTGTTAAAAATACCCGTTTCATACACATCGACTTCGTTGGTAACGACTTCGGTTACAGCGGCGGGTTCGTATACCTCCCCAACGATCACTTTGGAATTACCCAAAATGCTGTTGACCTTGCTGAAATCCCCGGCGCTTACTTCGATCTCGAAACCGCTGAAAATCGTGTTGTACGATTCACCGGCAACGTAATCGATCCCCGCAGCGGTCAGTTTCGCCTTGGCCCGCGCACTCTCCGCATCGGCACGGTTTGCAATCCCGCGCGCCTGCGACGTCGTAGCGTATTCCTCCAGCGACAACGCGCTGCCGCTCTCATTATAGGAATCAATGACGGATTCCGCTCCCGTCTCGACGATCAGTGAAATCGTCTGGTCGTCCGAAACCGTATCGGGAAGCTTATAAACGGAGTTTTCATCGTAGAAAGATTCCACTCCCGTATCGATGGGGGCCGTTATTTTGTTGATCGTGCTGTTGTCTGCAACCGTACTGATTTTGTAATCACCGAAAACAGTACTTGTAAACAAGCTTGCCGCACAAAACAGCGCCAACAGGCTAACGGCAGATTTTTTAAGTCTAATCATCGTGTGTTCCTTCATTTTTTAGTTTATCGCTCACAGCCGCGGAGCGGACAGCGGGCTTACGCCTGCTGTCCTTCTGCCGCAGCGGGGACTTCCGTTACTTCGGCTACACCTTCAGCAATGCGGATCGTGTATTTTGCGCCCGCGGCCGTGGTTGCCGTATAAGTCTGTGTCTGTTTGTCATACGAGCTTTCCTTGATCGCATAAGTCGTTTTGCCGATCACGAGAAGTTTTACCGTATTGCTTCCGGACGTAATGTCCACATAAGAATTGCCGTCCGCCGTGTAATACGTATTTGCCGCTTCTTCCGTAACGGTAACCGACGCATAGACAGGAATAACTTTATCGTTCGTTTCGTCGACCGACTCGCCCGTCTTTTCTGTAAGCACGACTTTATAATACGTAGTGGAAAGAATCTTCCCTTGTGTATCGTCCTGCGTTTCTTCGCGCGTTCTTGCCACAACATAAATGTCTTCGCCGATATAGCCGGTCCATTCCGCTTCGAGCGTTTCGCCGTCTTTCACGATCTGGACCGAGAACAGCGATCCTGCCTGGTACGCCTCCGATCCGACGATTCTGCCGACTTTGACCGTCAGCCCGCTTGCCGTATCGGTAAGCTCCTGCATACGGACAAGCGCATAAAGCTGATATCCGTAGCTGCTCACATAACTGTTGTAAGAAGCAACAAACAGCAATTCGTAATCATAACCGTCCGTTCCTTTGAAGGAAGCGGAATATACATTGCTGCCCTCGCTCTTATAAGGAACTTTCGTCAGGTTGAACAACTCTCCGTTCGCGTCGTAAATGCCGGATCCTTCTCCGAACCAGAAGTTCAGATACGGTTCTCCCGCTTCGCCCGCTTCGTTGTAGTCGGTCATCAGCCAGATCTCACCCATACTGTTCTCAAATGCATTGGCCGTAGAAGAACCGTAGAACAGATACACAAGATAATACGTTGTGAGATAATTGTTGGAAGGAAGCGTGCTTTCCAGGCGCATTCCCGTGATCTCATACACGCTCGCAGACTGGCTGCCCTGGTAATTGACTGTAATGTCAAAACGATAGTAAGAAAGATTCGACATCGTCGGAAGTTTGATGTACATTGCATAGCCGTCTTCCGTCTTTTCACGGACAACCACGCAATTATACGTCGTATCGCCGACATACAGAGTTCCGTTCACGCTGAATTCCGTGCCGCCCGAAGGTGTGAAATACAGTGCTTTCAGATCTTCCTTGTGTTCCGTACCGTCTTCGTCCACGGATACCAGAACCGGATACTTCGAAGCCGTACCCTCTACCCTTTCAAACGTCAGGCGGAACCCGTCGTTCTTGTAATATGTTTTGCCTTCGTACACAAATTCATCCGTAAAGGAAGGGACGCTCGTGCTGTCCGGCACAAATCCGTATTCGTTCGCTCCGGATGCGGAAGGATCCTGCAAGTAGATGGTTACCTTTCCGTTCTCGATGTTGTAATAATATCGCGTTTCACCGTTGAATACCGCAAATCCGTAACTCGTGAAGAGCAGTGATTCAAGATCGGAAGTATAGTAAGCATATTCATTCAGTTTGACCGGTTCAATGGTGCCGTCTTCATTGCTGTATTTGTAAAGCGACGCATCCGTTCCGGCTGTATTCGCATAATAGAGCAGGTTGTCGGTGATCACCGTGTAAGCGCCCGATTCCGCAACGCCTTCCGAATTGTAACGGGTTACGTTGCCGAAGCCGTCCAGGATCAGAACCGACCAGTCGCTCTTGTTTACGTATGTCCGCGTGAACTCTTCGTAACGGACAACAAAAACATTGATGTACGAACTTGAAGATACGCTGTAAACTCGCAGCGCGCCGACTACCTTAAGCGTCGTGCTGGCATCCTTTTTATATGTAACGGATACCGTGCCGTCCGCATTCATGGTATAACTTCCGGCCTCGTCGATGTAATTGTACTCATCTTCTCCTTCACCGGGAGTGAATACCGCTGCCTTACCGTAGCCGTCCAGACGCACGTAAATATTTTCTACTGCCTGGTTGTTCAAAAGCAAATACGTACCGTATTCTCTGCCGCGGACCGTGAAATCCGTGAGAGATTCGCTCTCATAATCAAAGTAGAAATATCCGCTCTCCGTGTACAGGACGATCACTTTATCGGAAACCACATCCGACGTGATGAAATACATTCCCGTGTAGTTCTGACCGTTCAGATCGGTGTAACGCGCTCCGAATCCGTAGCCGTCCAGAACCAGGATGCCCGCCTTGGCCGAAGAATATGTACCGCTGCCGATGCTTTCGTTGTATTTTGCAAAATAAATGCTGTTCGATGCCGAAATCTGCACAAAGTTGAACTGCATTCCATCTGCCGTAAACGTGTATACAGGCAGGCCGAAATCCGTCTCGCCGCTCTCTTGGAAAGTACCTGCATATTCCGTTTCACCCGAAGTGTAAACCGCTTTGCCCTTTCCGTCAAACGCCATCGTTTCTTCCGAAGAAATGGTTCCGTCCGCAAGTACGCCCTTCGCCGTATACGGCGCCGTGGTGAGGGAATAATAGGTCTTTGCGTCAGGATTGATCTCAACGTACAGATACCCTGCCACCGTTCCGTTGGAAGTTACGGCGATCGAAAGCAGATTTTTATTGGTGCTCGAAGCCGAATAGGTTCCCGTATAAGTGTGCCCGCTCTCTTCCAGAACCGCAAAACCGCCTGCTAACGTGAGCTTGCCGCCCGCAATGTTCTCACAGGTATAAACCGTTGTATAATCTTCATTGACATCCGTGCCTTCTTCCGTTTCGATCACGGCAGAATGCCAGTAGTTAACATTGTAAACAGTGCCGTTGCTCGCCGTCGTAACGGTAACCGCAAACACCACACTCTTGACCTTCGTAACGTCCACAACGCCGCCGGTGATCTCCACATCGGCAGGTTCACCCACAATCGTGAGCGTGTACAAGCCGGTTGCCGCGTCGTATTCGTACGTGCCTTCCGAAACATAGACATATTTGCCCGTTTCCGTATCGTAGCCGTACAGCGACGCCCATCCGTCTTTCTTGTCGTTGATCACGATCAGCGGAGCGTAGTAGATCGAGCCGTCGTTCTGATACTGATACTCGGCGTACCCTGCCGGTTTTTCTTCATAGGTGCTGACCGTGGTCGCGGTATCACCCGAGCCCGTCTTCTCAGTCAGAACAAGGAAAAGACGCGTCGTGCCGTTTGCCGTAAAGTTGACAAGCGTTCCGCCGAATACAGACGAACTTACCAGCGAGTAGTAGCCTGTTTCGGAAACAGAACCGTTGGTATAAGTGGCGTTATACAGCCCGTCCAGAACCAACGTTCCGCCGTCCTTACCCGTATACGTCGTATCGTATGCGGACTGGTAAAGCATATAGCCCTTCGTGCCGTTGAATTCCATGATGCGGGCAACGCCTGCCGTCAGCCCGTAAGAATTGAGCAATGTGATTTCCGTACCGTCCGCGTTCATCACATAGCGGTAAGCAGTGGATGAATCTCCCACATTCATGACCGCCGTGTTGAAGCCGTCCAGCGTGATCCCGTAATATTCGGGTTTATAATAGACAACCTGACCTTCGGAAATCGCGAAACGAACCAACGTACCCAAAGCTACCTGCTCTTCGTTGCGCACCATAAATGCGGGACGGGCAGCATTGTCTATGGTAATGGTCCCGACGCTCATCACAAGCGTTTGTCCGGCGAGATCGCCGTCCGTAAACGTAACGTGATAATATCCCGTTTCGTCTATGACATACGTACCCTTGGAATTGCTGTTGAGTCCGCCTTCCCCTTCTACCGTATAGGTCAGGCCGTTGTATTCGTCAAAGACGATACGCGTTCCCTCGACAAGCCCTTCGCCGACCACATACAACGTTGCGGAAGCATTGCCCCTGTCATCATTGTAATAAGAAAATGTTCCGTCCTCATTGAGTCTGCCGCGGATCATAAGATCGTCTTTGACAGGATCAATAAAGTTGAACTGGCGGCTTGCCGCATCGTATTCACCCTTAAAATATTCATCGCCGCGGCAAAGATAAACTTCCGCCGCATCTTCCGCAAAGAGGAAAATGTAGTCGTTGCCGCCGAACATATCGGTGTAGCCCTTGCTCCATACTGCATACAGAGCCATGTTGCGCGACGGGATAAATTCGTCCGCTTCCGCCACACTGCTGTCATCTTTATTATAAATAAGCGTATCTATGTAGTTGAGCCTGTACGCAATTTCGCCGCCTGCGCTCGTCGCCCAGCCGGACAGGAAATATCCCTCAAACGTATAATCGTAAGGCAGTTCCACAGCAACGCCGTAACGCACCTTGACCGAATATTCCGCAGCCGACGATCCGTCCGGATAGTTCGCCACAAACCGAACGGTATATTCTTCGCGGTCATAATACAGTTTCAGAACATTGTCCGCAGCATTTTCCGTAAGCACGATCGATGAAATTTCATCATCGTTCGTAACACGCTCAAAACCGGTCACTGTTTCTTCCGGAGAAACCGTCGCACCGACATAATCACTGCCTTCCACTGTCCCCGTCTGCTCGTAACCGGTAAGAGAAATATTCTGTGTCCAAATTTGTAACGTATATCCGACTTTGTATTCCGCCGTCAGAGTGATCCCTTCTTCAGGCATTCTGGTATTGCGCGCAAGTTCCGACTCACCGTTAAACCACGCCCCGAATTTGAATCCGCTCTTTGTGGGGACATAATCCTTCATGAAATCGTAGATCACTTCACCGCTCTTAAGATAGAGGGTCGTGCCAGCATCAAGCGTGCCGCCGTTCAGATCCAGCGTGATCACTCCCAATTTCTGCCATTTTGCATAAACCGTAACATTTCCCGTAACAGTAACGACTGTTACCGCATCTCCGGAGAAATCTTCCGCAAGATACCAGCCCTCAAAGCTGTAACCGGTCCGTTCGGGAACAGGAAGCTTAAACTCCTTTCCGTCCTCTACCTGCACAGCCGCAATGCTTTCCCCGCCGTCCGTATCGAAAGATACGGAATATGCCTTTGCCCCGCAGGATACCGCAAACGCGCTCACCGCAACGACAAACAGCAAAGACAGGATCACCAAGAATTTTTTCATTAAAAATTACTCCTTCAAGAGGTATAAAATCTCTTTCATCCCTTGTATGGCAAATGCCACGCCTATTATACCTTTTTCTGCGTCCGCTGTCAAATATTTCACACTACGGACATTTTCCGATCTTTTTCGGGAGAAAAAATTTTTTGAACTATCGTAAAAAATTCACCGCAAAAACACAATCAGAATTTGTTTTCGGCAGCAAACTTACGCTTGCTGCCACACTGCATACAAAGTCGTGCCGCTCGGCACATTTCCGATTTCCTTCGCCGTATATTCTACGGCACCGTCTGCACTCAAAGCCCACCCGGCAAACGTATAACCGCTGCGCTGAGGCGCTTTTACTGTGTTATGTTCATCGACATACAACAAAGAACTGTCAGTAACCGTTACGGATACTACATAGCTGCCGTCTTCCGAAAAAGTACATCCGAAAACGACGGGACAATAGGAAGAGTTCCAGTATTCGACCCAGCTTCCGACAACGCCTTCCCCGTCGGAATAGATGGTTGCACTCACATCCTCAAAGAAAGCATGGATCCCGATCTGTTCGACAGTTCCGGGTAAAATAACAGAATTGATCATCGTACAATAACGGAACGCACTGTCTCCGATATAGCGTACGCTCGAAGGAATGACGAGACTTTGCAAAGCACCGAGCCCGCGGAACGCATAGTTTCCGATGCTCTCCACTCCGTTTCCGAGATCAAGTTCCGTAACAGCGCTGCATCCGCTGAATGCATAATCCTCGATCGTCTTGACCGAATCGGGAATCACCACCGAGGGAATGCTCACACAGTTATAAAACGCACCCTTACCGATCACTTCAACACCCTGGCCCAACGTGAGCTGCTTGACATTCGTGCATTCGTAGAAAGCCGCAACGCCGATGCTCTGTACCGTATCGGGCAAGGTGATCTCCTGCAGCGACGAGCAATACGCAAACGACAGGTTGCCGACGCTCGTAAGTTTGCTGCCGAAATTCATGGAAGGAAGATTTATGCATTTATAGAAAGCATAATCATCGATCGTCTCCAGCCTTGTTCCCGTAAAGTTTACTTCACTCAGCTGTTCACAGTTATAGAATGCCGATCTGCCGATACTGCTGATCATCGGAGGAAGCGTAACACGGAAAACCGATTCGCAGCCATAGAAAGTGTAATCTTCGATCTTCTTCAGGTTGCCGTTCAGGTTGACCGTACTCAGCTTCTGACAAGCGTAGAACGCAGCTTCGCCGAGATACTCTGCATTGGACATTCCGTCCACCTGTTCCAGATTGATATGCCCGTAAAAAGCATAGTCCGCAATTCCTTTGACATCGTTTTCCAAACGGATATACGTTACCTTGGAAAGCTTTGCATAAGCCGCCATCGCATTCTTGTTATCGCCTTGTGCCATGTAATTAAAATATTGTATGGCGTAATTGGAATTTTCGTAGCCGATCACCCAGTTCCCTGCATAAACGACCCCGTACTCATCTACATTATTGTAGAGAGACGTTCCCGAAAATGCAAGCATTCCGATATGTGTAACGCTTTCAGGAATAATGGAACTGATCGAATTGTTCTCCAACACGCTGCACTCATAGAATGCGTACGCACCGATATCTTCCAACGCGTTGCCGAGATAGATCGTACGCAGGACACCGCAATTGATAAATGCCGCCGTGTCGAGAACGCGCAGAGACGAGTTAGAAGAAGCTTCAAAATACCACAATTTATCACAGCTGCTGAATGCAGAGTTGCCTATATAAATGACCGAATCGGGCAAAAATACGCGTTCCACTGTTGAATTTTTATAGAATACCGCATCCGCAATGCCCGTAATGTCGTCCCGCATGGGAACAAAATTTTCATTTCTCAAATTGGCAGGAGTGTTTTCGCCGCCGGCAACAACGATCGCGTCTGCCTTGTCTGCAACGATTTCAACCAGCCATGTATCGGCATATACGTATGTATCGCCCCGCTCTTTTGCCGCATTGTACAGCCCCGTCATCAGAAAAGCAAACTGCCCGATGCGCGTAACGCTGTCCGGAACGGATACTTCGTTCAATGCCGCGCAATCACGAAATGCGGAATCTCCGATACTTTCCAGCCCTTCAGGGAAGGTTACCGACGAAAGGAGCGCACAACTTTCAAACGCCTGACTCCCGATGCTTTTCAGTCCTTCGGAAAAATTCACAGACGTAAGGGAAAGGCAATTACTGAACGCCTCTGTCCCGATACTTTCCAGTGCTCCGGAATCCGAAAATTTTACAGAAGCCAGCTTTTCGGCGTTGCCGAACGCAAGGTCTCCGATGGTGCGAACTCCCGCCCCGATCGTTACGCTTTCCAGCGCCTTATCGTTCAGAAAAGCCGCCATGCCGATACTCGTAACACTGTCCGGCACTACAAACTCCGCAAGCAAAGAACAGTTGGCAAACGCATACTGGCCGATGGACTCGATCGCAGGGAGCTGAATGTTTGTTAAAGACCGACAGAAATTGAACATATTGTCGCCGATCTCGGTGATACTGTCAGGGATCACGACATTATTCAGCGCAAAACAAGCCTGAAAGGCTTCCGGCCCGATATACGTTACCGAGTCGGGAATCGTAACCGAAGTCATCTGCGCCGCATTGTAAAACGCGCTCTTTCCGATGCTCCTGACGTTGTTTCCGATAATCACGCTTTCCGCACGGCTGTTGCGGAATGCGGCATCGCCGATCTCCGTAACGGGCTTGCCGCGATACAGATCGCCGACTTCCACGACTCCGGACGAAGTGCCGTAACCGGTCAGACGGTATTCGGCACCGTTGGCGATCTTCTCGTAGATACAGCCGTTTTCATAATCCTTGTGGAAATAAACGACTTCTGACCACAGCGAATCCGCATAGCCGTCGTCGCCCACCGCCTTGATACGGATCTCGTAATCGCCGACTTCCTGTTTTTCAAGGTTGAAGTTGGTCAGACGCGCTTCCGTTTCGGTGGTTGCTCCTGCCGAATCCGTTACTTCCACAATGTACCCGTGCGAATGCTCGATCGCCTCCCAGCTCAAAACATAGGAATCATCGATGGTAATATTTTCGGGAGCAGGCAGTTTGTTCTGCGAACACGCCGTCGTACACACCGAAACAGCTACGAGCGTCAACGCCAGAAATACAGCCGTTAACAATTTCTTCATGGTTATACCTTATCTGCAGAGGATGTACCCTTTGTCTTGTTCTGTCCGTACACTCCCCTGCCTGTAGTACGAACTTTCTTTTGCTTGTAATCGCGTACAATCTCATGGATCCATTTAAATTTGAACTTTCTCACGGCAATATCGAGCAGGAACAGCACGATCGCTATGATCAGCAATACAAGTCTGGGATCATACTGTTTGGACATCACCGTTACGAAATCTTCATAAATAGCGTACGGGTTCATAAGATCTTCGATCACTTCGCCGGAGCCTGCTTTCGCCAGTTCCTGGAGGAACAATGCAGGATCTTCCCGCGTCTGATCAAAAACTACATCATATTCTCTCGAATAAGAATATTCAAGGTACGTTTTATAAGAATCGATAACATTTCCCTGCCCGTCAAGCAATTCCACGACCAATTGGTAAACACCCGGGCGCTTCAGGACAAAGTTGCTCATACTGTAGAGGTTGCCTGCATTCATCGTAGTGATGACATAGCAGTCTTCGTCGCCGCCTTCACCTGTATTCAGCGAAAGCGAGAAATCTCCCGAACCGTCTGCCGAAACAATGCTGCCTCTGTATGAATAAGAGTCGTCCGGCAGCGGATTGTATATGCTGAGACTGTTGATAAAGTTATCCGTTTTTATACCTGTCTGGAAACTGTTTGGTTCAATTTCCTTCACGGGCATCAGCCCCTGAACCATGTTCACGATAAATCGGATCCCGTCTTCACTCTGCATGAACGACTTCGACCAGGCTCCGCCGTTGAGATCGCACATAAAACTTCCGACAGAACCCGCACCGAATTTCCACTGCGCATACAGAGGAACTTCAAAATCTCCCGCAAGGACCAAATAATCGGAATCCCGCACCTTGCCGCCGTAGAAACCGCCGAGCACGGCATTCAGCTTGTTGTCCTCCAAAAGCTCGATCCCGTTAAAAAGATTGGAACTCGTGTCGTATGCGATGGGATTGAATCCGTTTTCATACACGTTGACATCTTTGATTTCCGGTACATTGAGATCTTCGCGCATTTCCTGGACCAGCTTATCGCTGTCCGTTACGGCATGCAGCCTTCCGCCGCCGAGATCGCAGGCCTCCTGCATCTCTTGTGCAGCCGAACTGCCCTCTTCCACGCCGATCCCCACTACGGAAAGCGTAATGCCATCCGCCTTGAGAATTCGTATGTTCTGCATATATTGTTCTTTATCAGCACCCGAAACGGCACCGTCCGTAACAATAATGATATGCCTTCTCGCCACATCGGTCTGTGCTCTGAGCAATGTCCCTGCACGGTTGATCGCTTCAGAAAAGACCGTACCGCCGCCCGTTTCATCGATCGAACTGATCGCATTCCGGATGGTCCTGTCCTGTGTACGCCGCGTGAGCGGGAGCACAAGATCGTACAGAGAGTTGAGAGCCATTACGCCGATATAATCGCGTTCGCTCAGGCTGTCCAAACAAGCAGATGCGCCCGTGCGCGCCCATGCAAGCCTTGTATCGTCCCCGAAAGTCTCGCTCATGGATCCGGACGCGTCGATGATGATCATGACGGCAACCGGAGGCGTATAATTGATCACTTCCACGGGAAGCATCGACTGGTAAGTCGTTCCGTACATATCACTGCGGTTGTATGCGTTGTTTTCGCCCGATTCGTCCGTACCGCCGAGCGTCAGCATGCCTCCGCCGTAATCATTGACATATGTATACAGAATATCGATAAAACCTGCAGGCAGATCTTTGTTGGCAATATTGTTCAGGATGACCTGGTCGTATTTGCAAAGCTCCTCTGCACTGGCCGGAAGAACCGTGTCCTCATCGTGGACATTCATCACATCCACTTCAAAGTCTCCGTTTTCTTGCAAAAGATTCTGCAGTTGTTCCGATTCTCCCTCGCCGCTTTCCAAAATCAGTACCTGATTGAAGTTGACGACATTGTAATAGGAATAATACACATTGTTTCCTTGCAAAATGTCATCATCCGACGTTACCTGGAAACGCAATTCATGGAACCCGTCCTCGGCAAAAGAGTACGAAAGCTGTATGCTGTGAGTTCCAGCCTCCACCATGGCCATCTCTTGTTTGACCAGTTCTCCGTTATCGTACATCTCGACATTGACCGACTTGCCCGCGGCACTGTACACCTTACAGCCGAGCGTGAATCTGTCCTCCGCCTGAATGTGCGTATCCGGGAACTCCACACCGATCACTTGCAGTTCGGTCTTTTTATCGTTATTCGTATTCGTCGAGGGAATGTACGCCGTATCCACGGTGATTCCGCGCGAACTCAGAGAACGGATCACTGTCATCGCTTCCTCGTCCGTTTCTTTGCCGTCCGAAACCAACACGATCTTTTTGGACGCTGATTCCGTAAACAGCTCGCTCGTATAAGTCAGAGCCGCGGCAATGTCTGTACCGTCCCTTTCGGAAGGGAGCTTCGCCTTTGTATAGTTCTCATAAACGTTTTCGACATTGCTCGTCAGCGGTACTGCATACACCTGATCGAATCCGAAAGTTACCACGCCGACTTTGATTCCGTCGTACCAGTCTCCCGTTTTGATCGCCGCAGTAAGGAATTTTTCGCGATTTTCTTCCGCTTTGTCTCCGGAATGAGACACATCCACAACAAAGATCACTTCGTTGCTTTCTACCGGGATATTTTGATTGATACGAATGTCCGCCAGCACGAAAACGCAAAGCACGCATATAACGCAGTGCAAAACAAGAGAAATGATCCGGTTTCTTGTCCGTCTGTATTTTTTGTTGCTCAAAAAATACAGCAGCAGCGCTACACCGACCAACGGGAGGATCAGGAGCAAAAGAAGCGGATATGTAAAACTGATTGAATAACCAAACATATCGGTTTGTCCCTCCCGTCAGAAATTCTCACGCGAATGCAAGATCCATTCGCAGAACAACATTACAACAAATACGATCGCAAAATACAAGATAAGATCTTTATATGTCGTACCCATGGAATCCACAAGGTAAGGATTCCCGCAAGTATCCTCTTTGCTCCAGATATTACTCTCTTCGGCAGGTATTTTGACATAGATCTGCGCTACGATCTCTTTCCCGAAATCGGTCGTCTGCCGAATGGTATAAGTTCCGGGAAGATCGAGCGTTATGCTCGCAGGAAATTCGTTCAAAACGATTTCCGAATCCTGCGTCGCCGTACTCGTAACGGTTGCGGATTCTCCGCGTGAATTCACCGTAACTTTCTCGTGAACGTCGAATGTGTGCCCCGGCACGATGACCGGCATCCAGTTGTTGAGCACATTATAAAATAATCTGCTGAAATCAACGATATCCAACGCAATGCTGGAATAGTGAATGCTGAAAGGCAATACCAATACTTTTGAATTTCCGGTATCTTTGGCAAGGAGCACCGGACGCGTATCACAAGTAAGCAAAACTTTGTATAACGGATCTTGCGAAAGAATATCCGTAAAGCGGGATACCGATATATTGCCCGCATTGACACCCGAAAGCAGCGGGCTGTCCGTTGCCTGCGACAGATACAAACCGACTCCAGTCGATGTGTAATCCTTTATGCTTCCCAACGTAAGTCCGGAACCTGTAGGCGCTTTATCCAGATCCCACAAGATCACAATGCCGTCCGTCGGCAGCACATCGGGCATCGTATGTTCATAAACATAAATATCGTACCCTTCTGTAGGAGGATCGCTGTGCACTTCCGTGATCTGCATCTCCCAGACGTTTGTGTTATAATTTGCCTGGAAAGCTCCGAACAGACCGGATATAAAGTTGTTCGGCGCCGGCGAACTGTAAAGTACCTTGACAACTTCTTTGTCTCCTTCATAAATGGAGAAAGAATTGTCTTCCGAGAAAGAGTCCGCACAATTCAGCGTAACCGTGATGCTCTTATAGGAGAAAAACCGCTCACTGTCCAGCATGGAAACGATCACAACGTTTTCTGTGTCCTCAGGATAAGACCCGTCTCCCAAACTTTCCGAACGGAAAATAACCGTAACCGGTTCACTGTCCCGACAGGATACACTCGTATTCAGCGTAACCGTCTTTCCTCCTTCGATTTCCTCTGTGTTTGCGTTGTTGGCCTGCATTGTCAGGCTGATGTTCTGCGCTGCACCGTAACACGCAACATTCACATACACAGAGTAGTAGTTGTTTTCCATGACGGTATAGGCATCCAGAATACCTGCATTCCACTCTCCGTCTTCCGTAACATCCACTATTTTTACCTTTTCCGGAACATAAGAGTATTGCGTGTCCGTATAAAGGTAAAGTTCCGCATTCGCATTTTCGCGGATGACGTTCTGACAAAGGGTCATTGCCTCCTGGATGTTTGCACTGCCGTAGGAACAGCTGTCTTCAGTGATCAGCGCGTCCAGAGACTGCATAACCCCGTCTTTCATATCCGCCGTCGCACGCTGCGCAAGGATTACGGGTGTAGCACCCGCAACGATTACACTGACATATCCGCCCTCATTGAAGACCGTATCGGCAAGTTCGCTTGCCTGTTCCACCGCTCTGTTAAAACGGGTGAAACCGTTATCGCCAGCTCGCATGCTGACCGAAGAATCGATGACGGCGATCACTTCGCGCTCGGCTACCGCCAAACGTGTGATCTGCGAAGGTTGAGCGATCGCAAGGACGCACGCAGTCAAAAATAATATCTGGCAAAGAATCAGCAGAAGGTTCCGCAATTTACTGACAGGCAGCCTCTTCTTTTTCATTTTCAAGCTGAGCGCCCATACGTATGAACTGGAAATCTCTTTTTGCTGGTAATTTGCCCGGATTATATAAATTATGATCAGCGCCAGGATCGATACAAAAGCAACCAGGCCGATCGGTAACAAAAATGTGATCATGACAATATACCCGTCTTAAAAAACTCGGAGAATAAAACTCTTTCGATCGGCTCCGCTGTAGATACGGAAATAAAATCCGCACCGCGTTTCACACAATAATTGCGAAGTTCGTCTTTCATACCGGTAAGCGCTTCCTGATACGCGCGCAAAAGAGAGGAGTTGATGCGGATCTTCATATTCCTGCCATCCTCTACCGACTCTGATTCCGAATCGATCAGATGCACTCTTCCGTTGTAAGAAGGATCGATTTCTTCGGGTGAAAGGATTTGGATCAGCATGACCTGTCTTCTTTTGTAAGTAAGATAGTCCACTGCTTTTTTCCAATCGGAATCCGTAAAAAAGTCAGAAATGATAACGCTGAGGCCGTTTCTTGTCCCTGTATCCGGACAACTTGCAACACACGCTTCAATGTCGGTTTCGCCCTCGAAACCGACATTGTCAAGATTACTCATGGCCCTGTAAAAGGCGTTTTTCCCCACTATCGTACCAAACGGATTTTCCGAATGTTTTCCTCGCATCAAATTGATGGAAACTTTATCCATGTTATGAACCGCAAGGAACCCGACCGCCGCGGCCGCCGCCACGGCATATGCCCCTTTCTTGGGAGCTACTTTCCCCATAGAAGCCGAACAATCCAAAAAGATCTGCACCTGCATCTGACGTTCATCGGTAAATAATTTCAAAAAATATTTTTCGAAACGGCTGTACAGATTCCAGTCGATACGACGGATGTCGTCTCCCAGCTGATATTCCCTGTAATCTGCAAATTCCACCGTCTGCCCGTAAGTCGTAACCAGATGCTTTCCGCCGAAATAACCCGTCAGATTCGATTTCAGATTAAGGGCTAACGCTTCTAACCGGCTGAAAAACCGGTCGTTCAAATATGTATTTTTCATTGAAAAGTTCTGTCCTGTGGAGGCACTTTAAATTTTGCCCTGGTATTTCTTGCTGACTTCCTGCACGATCTGACTGATGATCTCGTCCGGAGATACCCTATCCGCGATCGCTTCGAAGTTGAGCTTGATCCTGTGCCGCAGAACAGGAAATGCGAGTTCGTTGATATCTGCATACGCAACATTCAGTCTGCCTTTGATGAGCGCCATGACCTTTGCCGCAGAAATAAGAGCCTGACCGGCACGAGGGCTGGCTCCCATTCTCACATACTTCTTTGCCGCTTCGGATGCGCATTCGCCGTCCGGGTGCGTAGCAGAAATGAGGATCATTGTGTATTTGAGAACTTCTTTCGCCACGGGGATCTGATTTGCCGTTTCGCGCATCTGCAGAAGTTCTTCTTTCGTGCAGGCGCACTCCGCGACTTCTTTCATTGTCTTCTGCGTCATATCAACGATCTGAACAAGTTCGTCGATGCTCGGGTTGAGAACGTTCACCTTGAACATAAAACGGTCCATCTGCGCTTCCGGCAGCGGGTAAGTACCGTCCTGCTCGATCGGGTTCTGCGTAGCAAGCACGAAGAACGGTTCTTCCAGGCGTCTGGAAACGCCCATGACCGTAACCGTGTGCTCCTGCATCGCTTCCAGCAGTGCAGACTGCGTTTTCGGAGTTGCACGGTTAATTTCGTCCGCAAGAACGATGTTACTGAAAACAGGTCCGGGTTGGAAACGGAATTCCGAATCGCCTTTCTCGTTTTTAACTATGATGTTTGTACCTGTAACGTCGGCAGGCATGAGGTCGGGCGTAAACTGAATACGCGAAAACGGAAGGTTGAAAACTCTTCCCAACGACCGCACAAGTCTCGTCTTGCCGACACCCGGAACGCCTTCCAGCAAAATATTACCGCCTGCGATCATGGCGATGACCGCGTTCTGCACAACTTCCTGCTGTCCTACTACGTCCCTCGAAATCTGTTCGAAAATGCGATTGCACTGCTTGCAGAATTGTTCTATGTTCTTTTCCGTAACCATTAGTGTTTGTTCCTTTCCCTTTTTTAATTATCGTTTGATGATATCCATGTAATCTTTGATGATTCCTTCCAGATCATCCGGCATACCTTCCGAGGAAGATACCTCATCCTGCGCTTCTTCACACGCATTTTCATACGTCGATCCGCCGTAATCGGTCTGGCCGTCGATCACCTGGAATGCAGGATTCGAACTCCCGCCGGCACCGCCGCCGCCGGGATTTTGTTCTTTGTCGTCATTGTCATCGGGCGAAAAATCGGTGTCGGTATTACCGGGAACTCCGGGAGTCGCGCTTTCACCATTTCCTTCTTCTTCCCCTTCCGGATTATACCCACTGTCGTCAGCCGGCAAGAAAACCGCAATAAGAGTCATATCTTTGCGAATATCTTCGTCTACACGGAAAGGATCGCCGTTACCATCCGACCATCCGGCAAAGAAATAGTTGACCTCATTATCAAAGCCGGCAATCGCCCAGACCGGAACCGCGTCTTCTCCTTCCTTTACAACCTGGGTGTAAACAGTAACACCGTCTTGCGTATCGGAAGCGGTAACGCCCACCAGTCTGCCCTTACCCTCAACCGAATACGTAATGACGTATTCTTTTGCTGCTTCTGCTTCTCCCTTCATCAGATCCGCGCCGCTGGGAATGACATCCGCGGCAGCAAGAGCGGAAACAGTCGTCATACCTGCACCGAAAACCACGGCGACCGGAAGCATGATCGCAAGCGCAGTCGTAAATACTTTCAGAATGATCTTTTTCGGACCTCTCACACCCTGCATACGCAGAGCGGACACAGCGTTCGCCCTCTGCGCACACGCAAGCACTTCGCTGCTGTCCTTAAACTCCAGCGAAGTGATCATCCTTTCTTCCATCCCCAGATCTTTATCGATTCTCTTTGCAACCGATTTTTCCGTAGGACGGAATTTCAAAAAGTATAAGGCAGGTGCAGCACCGCCGAGAACTAATGCAAATACAACGGCGCAGATCCATACGAGTTTAAAGTCGACTAACCAAAAGATGATCCCGCAAACGGCAACCGCTGCCAACGCAAGCACAAGCGCACTCAGAACTGCCTTAAAAACGGCTTCTTTTACCAAACGCTTTCTGTATAATTTTATAAGTTCGTCCATGATGCCTCAACCTCCTATAATAATTTATTAATCATTATTATAACTCATTTTTTTTATAATGTAAAGTATAAATATAGGGAAGCAAGAAAACCGGCCTAAAAATTCAGGCCGGTTTTCCTTTTTGTTTGATTATGTTTTGTATAAAGCCAGCTTATACAATTACAAAGAAACACATAATTATGCGTTTACTTCAGTATCGCTGCTTCCGTAGGAATAAAGCACTACAAATTCCAAAGTTGCCATGCAGTTCTTCTTCCAGTTCATGTTCCAGTTGCAAGCCGAATCCAAAGCATAGATCTGCGCGATGATCTTCTGATCTGCCGTCCAGCCGCCGAACGCGGTACCGAATATGGAAGTTACACCTGCGGGGATCACGATCTCCATCAGAGCCGTGCAGTTCTCGAAAGCATTGGACCCGATTTCGACGAGCGATTCAGGCAATGTAACATTTTTCAGAGCCGTACAACCTAAAAATACCTTCGAGCCGATTTCCGTAACGCCTTCTTCCAGCACGACTGTTTCAAGCGACAGGCAGCTCTCGAATATGCTTGCACTGAGAACACTGATGCTTCCGGGAACCGTAACACTCTTCAGGCCGCTGCCTTTGAATGCGGAGTCGCCGAGCGTGGTGAGATTCTCCGAGAAAATAACTTCGCTAAGCGATGTGCAATTTCCGAACGCACTTGTATTGATACTCGTGATGCACGAGAGGTCGGCAACGCCTTCCTCGATCTGATTCAGAATTTCCATCTCACCCTCTTCGTTGATACGATAGGTAAAGACGTTTTTCAGCGATGTGCAATTATTGAAAACATCTTTATCGATCGCCGTCAGGCCTTCCGGAATATATACCGTTTCCAATGCCGTGCAATCCGCAAAAGCATAGATGCCGATCGTAGTTACGTTTGCAGGTACTACCAAAGAAGTAATGCCAGACAGACGGAATGCGTACTCACCAATAGACGTAATATTGTCAGGAAGATCGATCTGCGTCAGATTCGTCATTTCATGGAAGAAATAATCCGGCAATATCTCTACGCCATCTCCGAGAACGATCTTTTCAAGCGCCGGACAATCAACAAAAGGTTTTGTAGTCGAACCGTACGAATACGCCTCCTTGAGCGACAGAATTGTAACTTCTTTCAGATTCGTGCATCCTCCGAACGGAGTCGAGCCGATATACTCAAGATTTTCGGGAAGCACGATGGACGTAAGTGAAGTACAATTTTTGAATTCCTGGTTACCCATTGTTTTAAGCGTCGAGGGAAGCGTAACACTCATAAGAGCATAGTTATTGTTGAATGTGAAGCCGCCCAACGTTTCGATCCCTTCGGGGAGCGTAACGCTTAAGAGCGAAGAACAATCACGGAATAACTGCGCACCGACCGCCTGTACCGTATCCGGGATATCGATTTTCGTCAGATTGGAAGCGCCTTGGAAAGCATGATCGCCGATTTCTTCAAGTCCTTCCGGCAAAATGACGGAAGTTCCGCGATAATCCGCGAACGCATACGCGGCAAGCACTTTAGACTCACCGAGTTTGACGATGACGTCGCCCGTAAAGTACGCAAACGAATACTTAGTGATCTGGTCGGTCGTTACGGTGATCTCTTTGATTCCCGTAACCTGATTGAGCGCATACGAACCGATCTTGACAACTTCTTCCGGTACTACCATCGAGCCGTCCGTTCCGGTCATACCGGCAGGAGCACTCAATACCGTACCGTCGATTGAAAACAACATACCATCCTGTGCGAAATAAGCCGTATTTCCGTCTTCCACCGATACCGTATGACCGCAGAATGCATTGTCGTCGATTTCGGTAACTCCGGCAGGAATAACGATCTCAATATCCGCAAATGCGAGGAACGCGTCCGACGCGACCGAAGTAAGCGAGGACGGGAGCGTGATGCTCGTAACGCTTGAGCAGCCGTTAAAGCAGGAAATACCAATGTGTGTGATCGCATCCGGCAAGAGCACTTCGTTTTCATTTCCCGAAACGGTCTTATCCGTACTGTTGTAAACCTGAACGGTCTTAAGAGCAGAACATCCGGAGAAGAACCTGTCAGGCAAATAAGTGATCCCGTCGCTGAGAACAACTTTTTCAAGTGCCGTGCATCCCGCAAATACATTGGTAGAATAATTGCTCGAGCCCGTGCCGTATTTGCAGGAGGACGTAAGGTACTGCACTTCTTTAAGCGAAGTACAATCCTGGAACAAAGACTTCCCTACTTTTGTAAGCGATTCAGGTATGACTGCTTTTTCAACGGCACTGCCGGAGAAAACACTGTCGCCCAACAGAGTCAGGCTATTCGGAAGAGTAACTTCTCCCTCTTTACCTGCGATCGTTCCGTCCGGCTGCGCATACTGTATGGTCTTTAACGAAGTACAATTCATAAATGTCTTGTATCCGATAGACTGCAAAGCATCGTGCAGGATCACTTTTTCAAGTTTAGCGCAATCCGCAAATACACTGCTGGACGTGGTGTTCGACTTAACTTTCGAAGACAAAACAGTCAGCGTCCTCGGAATCGTTACTTCACGGATCGCCGTGTTCGTGAACGCACCGTAATCAAGATAGGACAGGGAGGAAGGCAGTACCGCAACGCCTTCTTCGTTCTCCGTCGTCGTCTTGGTCGTTGAATCGTAAAGATCGACGGTCGTTAACGAAGTACAATTTCTGAACGCATTGCTTCCGATTGCCGTAAGAGCATCATTGAGGACGACGTGCTGCAAAGATGTGCAACCGTCAAACAAATTATTGGCATATGCCGTCGATGAAGTGGAATATTTGCCGGAATTGGACAAATATACAGCTTCCTCCAAATCAAGACAATCCTGGAACGCACACAAACCGATATATTTTACGGATTCAGGTATAAATACTTTGGTAAACGAAGCACCTCTTTCCCCTTCATCCAGGGTAGAACTTGTACCTCTTCCGCTGCCAAAAGCATAGCTACCGAGAATTTCAAGGCCTTCCGGCAAAGTCAATTCGCCCTCGTTGCCGATCAGTTCGTTCTGAGCATTCAGATACTGCACCGTACGCAGATTTCCGCAATTTGTAAACGTATATGAGCCGATCGCGGTCATCGCATCGTGCAGGACAACCTTTTCCAGCATCGGGCAGTTATTGAAAGCATAGGAACTGGAAGAAGCATTCGACGCATTGCTCGGAAGTTTCGTAACACCGCGCGGGATCGTTACTTCACGGATCGCCGTCTTACGGAATGCATAGGTTCCGAGTGTCGTCAGGGAGCTAGGGAGCGTTGCCACACCCTCTGCATTCTGCGTTACCGTGCCGCTCGACAAATTGCAGGTATCGATCGTAGCCAGCATGACGCATCCGTCAAACGAATAGTTATTGAGCGTGCTTACTACGTCATTCAGGATAACATGAGTCAGCGAAGTATTGTTCTGGAATACATATGTCCCGATCGTAACGGCGCTGGAAAGATTTGCTTCCGTGATCGAAGAACATCCGCTGAAGGCATAATTGCCGAGCGTCGTTACCGTAGAAAGATCTACGTCGGAAAGAGCCGCACAATTCTGGAATGCATTTGCGCCGATCTCCGTAACCTTGCTCAGATCGATCGTCGTAAGCGACGCACAATTCTTGAACATGTTGGCGGGGATTGCCGTCAAGCCGCCAAGGTCTACCTCTTTCAGGCCGCTGGCATCAAAGGAAGTATCTGCACTTGTAAGGCTCTTGACTTCTGCAGGGAGTGCAATGGATTCAAGAGACGTGCAATTTTTGAACAAATACTTAGGAAGCCAGGTAATATCCTTGCTGAAGGTAACATTTTTCAATGAAGGACAATCTGCAAACATCGATTGCGCCGTGAAGTCCGAAGTAGACACAAGCGCAGGAATATTGACCGTCTCCAGCGCCCAACAGTACTGGAAAGCACTGCTTCCGACATGGATCAGCGAGGAAGGCAAAACAACCTCGGTCAAAGAAACATCAATCGAGAACGCGCTTTTACCCAGATCCGTAAGGCCTTCGGGAAGAGCAATGGTCTTGAGAGAATAGCAGCTTGCAAATGCTTCGTTACCGATCTCTGTCAGCAGGCTGCCTTCCGCAAACTCGATCTCTTCCAAAGAACGGCAGAATTCAAACGCATTTGCGCCGATCGACGTAACACTTGCAGGAATATAAAGTTTCCTGATTCCGTTCTGTCCGGAGAAAGCACTTTCGCCGATCGTTGTAAGGTTGTCAGGCAATCTGTATTCGCCGCTTCCGCCCTCTTCTGTTACAGGCCCGTATGCAAGGACGATAGTCGATCCCTCGACATTGAGCAGCAGAGGCTGCGTCTCATGCCCTTTATAGTTTTTATTGTCAGCCGCCACGGAAATGGTGCTGATCGTCATGCACTGCGTAAACGCACTGCCGATATCCACAATGCTCGTCGACAAATGAACCGTCGTCAGCTTATTGCAAGTGGAGAACAGATAGTTGCCCAACGTAATGTTGGAATTGCTCTCCGGGAAGATCATTTCACTGATCGAAGTGCCCGCAAATGCAAGATTTTCGATGGATTTAAGATTGCTTCTGGAAACACCGTCTTCTCCTGCAGCCGCCGTAATGAATTCAACCGCCGTAAGAGAACCGCAATTCTGGAACGCCGATGCACCGATGGTTTCAACACTCGCAGGGATCTTCACTTCAACCAATCCGGACATTTTAAATGCATAGGCATCAATCACCGTCAGCGAAGTACAATTTTCCAGGTTTATCGCCGCAAGTGCAGAACAATTATTGAAAGCATACTCTCCGATGCTTTCGAGCAAGCTGTTCTCCGCAAAAGTTACCGATGCAAGCGCCGGGTTATTGTAGAAAGCATAATTTTCAATGGTTTTCAGGCTGGCAGGGAAGCTCACCGCAGTCATATTCTTGTTAGCCTGGAACGCCCTTTCTCCGATCGAAACAACCGTCGAAGGAAGGTTCAGCTCTTCGATCGCAGCTTGATAGAATGCATACCGCTCGATCGTCATTTCCGCAGAGCCGCCCGCCGTGAACGTTACATCTTTCAAAGTAGCAATAGCAAATGCATATTCACCGATTCTGGTAACCGTAGAAGGAATGGTCAGGCTTTCCAAACCATTTCCGCTGCCGTAATCTAAGTTTGTATCATATGCCCTGTAGAACGCATAGTCGCCGATTTCCGTCGTACGTTCGGGCAGCACAACCGCTTTCAAACTTGCGCATCCCGCAAATACGCCGTAATAGGATGTCGATGACGACGAACCCGAACCCGATGAAGAATTCGTACCGTCTGCCAGAACGAGAGGACTCGTTCCGCCTTCTTCAAACACAATTTCTGCCAAAGAAGCACACTTGTAGAAAGCACCCTCTCCGATCGACGTTACCGTGTTCGGAATATAGATCGTCTTCAACGATGCCTCGCTGAACATTCTCTCAGGGATCTCCGTAAGACCGGAAGGAAGCGTAACTTCTGCCAGATTCGTAGCAAAATAGAACAGTCTCGAACCGATCGTCAGTGCTGTCGATCCCGTCCTGTCTTCAAAATCGACAACGGTGATCGCGGTGTTGTTAAAGAACGCCCTGTCTTTGATATCCGTAACAGTTGCAGGGATCGTAACTTTTCCGTCCGTGCCGGCGTTGCTCATGGGCGAGAAATACAGTGTATCGACAACGCCCGTTTCCGCATTTTTGCCGTACAATACGCCGTCGATCATTACATAGCTTGTATTGCCTTCCGCAATCGTGATCGTTTTAAGGGCCTGGCAATCATTGAATACATCGATGTTGTCCGTGCCGGCGCTTGCGATCTCGGAAGGAGCCCACATATCGCCGGAGATGATATCAGTGTAATCATAAGAAGTCGAATAGGAAGTCAAACTCTTTAAGGACGCAGGCAGACTGACACTCGTCAATGCCCTGCAGAAGTGTAAAGCCGCATGGCCGATGGAAGTAACACCTTCAGGGAAGACCATCGTCTTGAGCCCCGCGCAACCCGCAAATGCTTCATCCCCGATCGTAATTTCCGTCTTACCCTCAGGAAGCGCTACAGAAGTAAGGCCCGTGCAACGGAAAAATGCTTTTTTGCCGATCGCAAGCGTGCCGCCTGCGGAAGAACCGCTTTCAAAAATCACTTCCGTGAGCATGCCGCATTCCTGGAATGCACTTTCCCCGATACTCGTAAGATTTGCACTCAGAGTAATGGAGGTCAGGTTGTCATTGTTATTGAATACGTTCGCGCCGATTTCCTGAACGCTGTCGGGAAGCGTATATGCACCCGCTCTGCCGCTCGGATAGTAGACGATACGCGTCATGCCCTTGTTGAACAGAACGCCGTCGACCGCTTCATAGTTCTGGTTGGAAGGATCCACTTCCACACTCGTAAGGCTGGTGGAACCGAATACACCGTTTACATCGAATACTACGACATTCGGTCCGAGGACAAGCGTCCTGACGTATGTTTTGCCGCTCATGTCGGCAAACGCACCGTTGCTGTACTCGATTTCCGGAAGTACCGTATTGATCGTTACTTTCGTAAGGCTGACAATGTTACCGAACGCATACTGGCCGAGAACTTTCAGGTTCTCAGGAAGCGAAAGCGACGTAAGCGACGTGCAGCCGTAAAATGCAGACTCTCCGATCGTCAGCGCCGGGTCGGAAGCGATCCCTTGGAATACCAGCTGATTCAGCATCGTGCAGCCGCGGAATGCTTCTGTACCGATTTCTACGACGTTGCCGGGGATTACAATCTTGGTCAGTTTATCGCAGCCGTAGAACGCACGTTCACCGATCTTGGTAACGCTCGAAAGCACAACATATTCACCCGTTCTGCCTTCCGGACAGAACACGATCGTTGCACCGTTGTCCGAGAACACGATACCGTCCACAGAGGTGTAAACGCTCGTGCCGGTTGCAGATGCTTCAACGTTGACTCTCTGCAATTCATCGCAGGAAGTAAAGATGTTGACGTTAAAGTTCGACAGGCGCGCGGGAAGCGTGATTTCCTGAATGTTGGAGTAGTAGAATGCTTCATCTTCAATGACAAGCGGTTTCTCCTGCGTTCCTTCCGCTGCAGGCAGGAAGTTGACTTCCGTGATCTTGCTGCTGCCGAAAGCACGCATACCGATCTGCGTTACGCTTGCAGGAACATTGATAACAGTTATATTTGTAGAAGCAAAAGTTCTCAAAGGAATGGTCGTAACCACGTCAGGGATAGTAAATTCACCCGTGATCCCCAGAGGAATAAACGCAAGTTCCGTTTCGCCGAACGGGTTGTCATAAATCAACACGCCGTCAACCGTCGAGAAGTACTGTTTATAGTTTCCGCTGATGGATGCGGAAGCATCGTAAATAACGATTTCTTTCAGGCCCGTGCAGTTATAGAATGCCGAACCGGTACCGTTGGAACCATTGTCGCCCGTAAAGATCTGAACGATGCTGTCCGGGATATTGATGACTTGCAGTTTTGCACAGCGGGCAAAGCAGTTACTTTCAATCGTAGTAACGGGCAACCCGTTGTACATTGCAGGAACCGTAACCTTCGTCAGATAATTGATGCCGGGGCCCTGCGAAATCGCATAAGACTGCTGTGTAGGATTATCCGGATGCGCTATCAGCGTATAGGAGAATGCCTCCACCCAGCTCGGATAGAATGTCTGGTCGGACGCAAGATTCCAAACACGCCCTTCCAGGCTCGCGCCGTCCGGATCCGTGTATTGCGTACCCGTGCCGCCGAATTCATTGTACCAGCCGAAGAATGCACGCGTGCCGTCTTTGCTGTAAGGAACAGGCAGTGTAAATGCGCTGCCGAACGTTACATCCACTTCCATCGTGTAAACCTGCCCGGAGCCGCTTTCAAAATAGCCTTCCGATTCAGGCACGGTGATGGTAACCACATAGGTATTTGCCGTCCAATGCGCGTAATACGTTACATTCGCCGTAGCCGTAACGCTGCCGCTTTCCACTTTCTGACCACCCGTGGCGCTCGTGAACCAGCCGCTGAACGTATAGCCAAGACGCTCCGCATCGGAGGGCAGAAGAATATGATCGTTCGCCGCAAAATAAAGTTTGCTCGTCGTGGAGCCTGTACCCGTATTGTTATCAAGCGTTACCGTAACCGAAGCATCCACATTGATCCCGATCCAGTCGCTCGGCTTCGAACCGGTATAATATCTTACCTGCAAAACGTTCTGTCCCGCCTGCGTCAGAGCCACAGCAACGCGCGACGCATCTTCCACCATCGTCTCTTCACCGCCGTTGACGCGCACGCCGTACTTCGAAACGCCGATCATAGGATTCCAGCTGAGCGTTCCGTCCGCATAGACAATATTCGTGAGTTCACGCGAAACGACCGCCGACGCCGTAAACGAATTGTTTGCCGTATCCGCCGCCACAGCCTGTACCGTTACCGTAAACTCCGACCCAACCGCCGAAAGATCTTCCGGCGTGAACTTGTTCTCCGTTACCGTATACTGCTTGTCGCCGATCGCCACAACATATCCCGTTGCACCGGAAACAGCATCCCAAACGATGGAATCGCCCGATGTACGGATGTTTGCAGGCGTGCTCAGTCTCGTTTTATTGTAGACATATGTAGCCGCCGCCGAAGCATTGTAGCCATGCGCCGCCGCACTCACGCTGATCTTGAGTGTTCCGTAGAAAGATTGCAGATCGAAGCTCAAAGCCTGCGAAGTAAAGCTCTTCGTTCCCGATTCGGTTTCGATCGTAATGGTATAAGATGTTGCATTTTCAACCGCATCCCAGGTAAGGACGTCTTTCGCAGTGTCGACCGCGATCCCCGTTACTTGTTCCAGATGACGTTCAAACACGAAAGGCGCGGAAACGGAAGTAACATACCCTTCCGCAACAGCCTTCACGACGAAGGAGAACCCGTCAGCGACCATCTCGCAGTCGGAGAAATCATACGATGCCGTATCCAGACGGATATCCGTATGCGTATGTCCCACCGTACCGCAAGTATAGCTCAGCAGATAATATTCCGCGTTCGCCACTTCGTTAAAGATCAGAGTCGATCCTTCTACTTTAAAGAGTGAAACTCTTGCCAGCTGTTTATTGGTATAATAAGCGGTCGTCGTCTTGCCTCTGGCCGCAACGGTAACCACATATTCGCCCGCCTGCGCAGAAGCAAAATCAAATGCCTGCGTCAACGCGCTGCTGATCTGCCCGTTGACAGTCGTCGGGCTGCCGTCCGGTCCGAGGATAGTAATCGTATAGGATATGTTGACGCCCATAGAAAGCCAGCTCACTCCCGTTGAAGTAACGGAAACCGCCGGAGCACCGTTATCCCACACCGCGAAAAGCGTGGTGTTTTCATCCAATTTCTGACCGTCTTCCACTTTCGCCGTCAGCTTTGCAGCATCCTGGCTGTCGCTCATCCACCATCCGAGGAACGCATTCGTTCCCTGTGCAGGCAGTTCAGGCAGCATATACACGCAGCCGCCGATCGTCTCCATATCCGCGACGGGATCTCCCGTGTAATCGGAACCGGTGTCGAAAGACACGACGAATTCCTCATCACTCAGATCCTCCACAAACCGCGCATACAAGGTCATATTCGACGTAACAGGTGTATCGAAAGAATATACTGTTTTAAACGAACTGTCCTGATACCATGCCAGGAATACAAAGCCGCTCTTTGTAGGGTCTGTCGGACGAGTCAGGGTTCTGCCGTTCAGCACAGTTGCCGATTCGGTGCCTTCTCCTCCGTCCAGATCAAATGTAACGATGTATTCGATCCGCGGCAGCATTTCATATGTAACACCGTTGTATGTTACTTCCAGAATGTCGCCGTCGAATGCCGCAGACGCGCTCGTACCGTTGCTGAACGTGAGCGATACAGCGCTGCCGTCGTAAACATAGGTACCCGTGAGCGCATTCTCTCCCAACGTGAACGTAAACGATTCGCCGTCAAAGACAAACGTATACTCGTCTCCTTCCACGTCGGTATAATATGAACCGCTCAGAGTATCGCCCGAGGTATCGTCCTTGCCGTTCTGGCTGCATGCACTGGTCGCAAAGAGCACGATGCCCAGTGATAACGCCAAGAACAAGCACAGGAATGCCATTGTTGCAAAACGCCTGATACTTTTCATATATCTCCTCCGTTTATGATTTCCGCTGCGTTCGTTTTTCCGCCGCGGTTGCATGAAATTTTATCGTTTATTCATTTATTCACCGCTCTATACATTCGTGAATCTGAATAATTTTCCCCTTGTCATTGTGATGATATTGTATGAATTGTGTTCATTTTGTAATGATTATAGTTTTTATTATAGTTTAACCGTTCTGAATTGTCAACTATTTATTATAAAATTACGTATAGGAATGGCTTTAAAAATGTATAATTATACTTTATATTTTGTCCTGTTGCGGCAGCGGAAAATACCCTTGCCGCAAGCGAAAATCTTCTCCCGGGCTATCGGCTTTTTGCTGAAAGTATTTTTTGCACCTCCGTAAAAGGTATATTCTGATTTGCAATATACTTCAATAGATAAATGGAAAAGCGGAGCTTCCCGCAAAATTTGCGGGAAGCTCCGCTCAAAGTTTAAAACATAAGGAAAAAGCGGCCGCAAATCCGACCGCTTTTTATTAAGATGATCTGTTAAGCTCTTTTACGGAAAATTACGATTGCAGCGCCGACACAAAGGAGCGTACCTGCTGCCAGGAGCGAAATTCCTGCCGAAGAGTTGCACCCGCCCGACGTTTCGGGTTTTTCCGTATTGTCCGTATTGCCCGTATTATCTCCGCCGCTTTTTTCGGTAACCGTAACGGAGCATGTCGCGCTCTTGTCGCCCGCTTTTGCCGTGATGGTAACCGTCCCTGCCTTTTTCGCGACAATTTTACCGTTTTCTACCGTAGCGACACTCGCATCCGATGTCGTCCAGACGACCTCGTCCGTGCTGCCTTCCGGCTGAACGGTCGCCTTTAACGTCAGCTCATCGCCCACTTTCATTTCCGCCGAAGTTTTATCCAGCGTGATGCCCGTTGCAGGAGAGCTGACCGTAATCTCAATTTCATTGGATACGACGCCGTCCACACTTGCCGTGATCTTCACCGCACCGCCTTTCAAGGCCCTGACGATATAATTCGTTCCGCCGCTTGTTTCGTCCGTAACCGTTTCCACTTTTGCGATGGTTTCATCCGAAGACGTAAAAACAGGGGTACCGCCTAAAAACGAAGGGTCTTCCGTAAGCGCGATCGCCGTACTCTCACCCACATTCAGCTGTGTCTTTTCGGCAGAAATTGCGAGGGACGCAGGTACAAATTTCTGTTGCGTACCGTCATAACGGAGGGTTATATCCTGATCGATGTATGCCCCCGAGAAGAACGTGAACCCTGCTTTGAACGTAATTTCGATGTTGTCCGTTTCGCCGAATCCGTTGGTTACATTCGAACGGATGGATAAAACATTTTTGCTGAGAATGTGCATCTGGAAACGGCTGGATTTTGCCTCCGCCCCGGACAGTTCTGCCCAGTACTCGCCGACGCTTTTGCCATTGATGTAGATTTTTTCCAGCACGTTGCGCGTAGCTCCCGAAGAAGCGAGTGCGTATGCCTGTTCTTTTGCGTAACCTGCCCCTGCGGGAACGGAATTGGAAAGCAGATATTCGGGATGTCCGCTGTAAAGGAGCATCATGCCCTGCGCGATATCGCCGTCGAACGTAATATCCACGCTTCCGTTGACACCGTTATCGATAACGTCGAAGGAAACGGACGAGACATTGACTGCCGTCGTCTTTTCGATCTCATACGGCTCCACGGTTGACCAGAACGAGAGTTCGGGGATGAAATACCGTACGATATCCTCGGTAAGGACATGTTTTGTATCGAAAACAAACGCTTTCGAAATTTTGAAGGTAATATTCGAGGCGGGATCCAGCACACCCGTATCCGCCACTGCCGTGATCTTGATCGTCGTACCTACTGCAGACATCGTAACCGCCGGTATCTCGATTCCGTCCGCGTCTTCCGCTTTCACTTCTTCATTGATCTGCTTGATACTCTTGCCGTTGATGAAGAAGTTTTCCGAATAATTTGCCTGATTCTGCAGATCGGACGCCTCCGTCTCCGATGCTTCCAGTTTAAATTCCGCAGAGAATTCATACATGGCAGGCATGGTCGCACCCGCTTCGATGTAAGTCAGCCCGCCCAGTTTGTTGAGAGAGTTCACCGAACCAGCTTCCGCGCTTTCCGCCCAGGAACCGTTGGAAAATTTCACTTTGATCCCCGTGCCCAAATAGTCTTTGAAAACCGAACCGTCCTGGCTTGCAGGGAAATGCAATCCCGCAAGGATCTCGATCATGTCTCCGTCTTCAAAAGAAAATCCGGTATTCGGATAAATGTAAAAAGCATTTTCATACAGATGCACGGAAAATTGTTTGTTTACGGGATTTCCGTTGTAAAGAATAAACGAAGCTACCTTTTTGCCGCAATCGGTAAGATTCTGCACATTGGTATAGTTCATGTTGCTCTGCTGGCGTCCCAGATCGAAAACAATGGATTCTCCGTTTCCGAAGCCCGCACCCAGTCCCGTTACTTTTACATCGGTTCGCTCCTGCGAATCGGAAGCGGCAGTCCTGATCCAGCCGTTTACCGTATAAACGAGCTTGAAAGATTCGCCAAGCGTTCCCGCAGACGTCGTTTTGTCCGCATTTGGGATGGGAAGCCCTTTTAAAAGTTCCAGCGTCGCACCGACCTTTTTGATGCTCTGATCATTGATAGAGATCGAAAAAGTGCTCTTTGCGCAATAATGCACATTGATCTTGTTCGTGTCGATGACTTCGCCGTTGAAAAGTATATATTCTTTGAACGGTTTTCCGTCGATCGTCGCACCTTCGAGATTTCTTACATTTTCGCCGCCAAGCCCCGTTTTACTGAGTTTCAAATCGGTATCGTTGATACCGCCGGAAAATTCACTGGGGTATGAAACGATGGTGATGGGCGCCGCCTCTTCTTCTGCCACGGCAAACATTACGCCTGCTCCGATGCAGGAGATCGCCATTATCAGACTCAAAATGAGCGTAATGACTCTGCTACGTTTTTTCATACATTTCCTCCTATATTTTAGGGGTACGTACCCCTGTTTTAACAAACTTTTTTACGCAGGATCAAAAGCGCGGCAGCACCGAGAGCAATCGCTGCTGCGGCAAACACGCCCGCGCCGAGCGCGGAAGAACATCCGCCTTTTTGGGTATCGCCGTCGCCCGTATTTTCGGTATGATCGGGATCTTCCGTATCGCCGCCGGGTTCCGTTTCTGATTCGCCTACCATTATTTTGAACTGACAGGAATAGCTGCCCTCTTCCACGTCCGTGGTGCGCACGGTAAAGGTGTACGATCCCGCTTTTTTATTATTCAGAAAATCCTTACTGATCGTGATGACATACACCGTACTTCCTTCCGCTTCGGGCTCAGCCTTGTAATTGTTGGTCATAATGCCCGCACCGGAGAAAGATTTCCAAATACCGTTGTGGATATCCACTTTGACCACGAGATCCTCGGTACCGCTACCCGTCTTCCAAAAATAACTTTCCTTTTCTACGGTAGGAGCCAGCGTAACGAGATCGGGATCGGAGAAACGCACCGTTATTTCGGCACTTCCGTCGCCGTTGCTCGCGTACAGTTTGTAAATTTCGTATGCTTTCCCTTCAAACCAGGAATATTTTACGGTCAGCTTTTCCGTTGCGGCATCGTAGCTGTACAGGGAAGGATCCATTTCCTGCAAAACGCCTTCCGCATCGGGTGCCAGCATCGTGATCTCCCCTTTCCCGGGATTCTTTAAGCCTACCGTAAGATCTTCGTTCGAATTGCCCACTACCTTGTATTCGGCGTCTTCTTCTGTAAGCTCGGGAACATTGAATCCGTTCACGACGATGGTGTTGCCCTTCGCCGTACTTGCCACGTCTTCAAAGAAATGGAAGTAAGGGTAAGCCATATATCCGTTGGATTCGAAATCGGAAAGTTTGGTAACGAGATCACTGAAAATCAGTTTGCCGTTGTGATACATGTCCGTACCGTTTTCTTTGACGATAAAGGTGATACGGTCCATGTTTTCTCTGCCTTCGTACGGTTTGGACGCGGAGTTCGTGGTATAGCTTTCCAGCCGGTTGTTCTGCGTAGGCTCGGTCGGCTGCGCCATGCCCGTACCCGTCTGGAACATGATCCCGTCGTTTTTGACTGCAATGCTGTCGCTGTAATCCTCCACTACTTCGGTCTTGTCTTCGCCGAACACGTCGTATTTGAGACGGTTGATGGAATTCAGCACATTGGGACGCCCCAGCCCTACCGCATACCATACGGCGGAAGCATTGGAAACGTCATAGCTGTATTCGATCGTGATGGGCTGACGCACGTCGTAACCTGTTGCACTGATCAGGTGCTCTCTATAGCGGATCTGCTGCCCCGGATACTGCGCCGCACGCTGATCGGCGATCTTGTAACGCACCGTATCGTCCGCAAGCTTTTCGATCTGGTCGGATCCGAACTGCAAAAGATTGTTTTCAATGTAATGTTTTTTGACGCCCGCTTTCGCCGTGTACAGCTTGAAAGAGGGTGTATTCGTTTTCGAATAATATTCGAACGAAAGCGACGCTTCCGAAAGATCCATCGCGTTAAGTTCGGGAACGGGGATCGCTGTCAGCCCGTCAAACGCGAAAAACCACATGTCGTTCTCCTTGTGGATATCGATGCAATGGCGGGTGTCTTCGATACGCTGGTACGTTTCAAACGTTTCCAGATATTTTTTCCCTGCCACGGCATCATCCCCCGCCTTAATGGAGGGATCCAGCCAGAACACGTCCACATCCATCTTGTTCACAACGGTAGCGACAGAAGAATAACGCGCGTAAATCACCAATTCAACGCCCACTCCCTGCGCGTTCACTGCCGTGAAGCGTATGTAATTATCACCGTTTTTGCGCGCATCTGCGGAAATGGTCGTATCCGTCGCCTTTACGATGATGAATTCGACGTACGCGCCTTCGTTCAGGTTGGCTTTCTCTTTCTGATTCAGCAGGATGGCCGTTCCCGCTTTGCCCGTTACATTGGCAACGGTTTTGTTTCCCGTTACGGATGCGCCCGCGGAAGAAGTTTCCCACATCGGCGTGCTTTCCGCCGCAAAGACAGCCCCGACCGAGACGCTCAGAGCAAAAAGCAATACAAAAGCGATGATCCAGACAAATCTTTTCTTCATCTCTTAACTCCTTAACCTTTGAAAATATAGTTGATCCTTCCGACGGGTGCAACGTCGCCCGAAATGTAATAGCTCTGAATATTTTCGGGTTCAGTAACATTGTCGGCTACTTTAAAGTTGATGGTAAATCCGTCCGTAATGCCGAGCGCGGATTTGGGGATACTGAACTGCATATATTTGCCGCCCAGAGTAAACTTTGCAACGCCTTTCCCCTGATAAGCGATCTTTCCGTCCTCTTTTGTGTACTGTTCCACACTGCAATCTCCCGTATAAGAAGACTGGCGGTTGACGATGTAATCGTAGCCGCAGAACACGTCGTTGTCCTGGCCTTCCACATCAATGAGAAGATTCATCCAATTGTTTGACTCAACGTTGGAGACAATGTCCTCTTCGCACACGACAAGCACGTAAATGTTTTCATCGTCGTGCGCCACGCGGATCTCGGAAATGTCGTTTTTCAGGCTGTCGTCTTTGTATTGCAGGTTCTGCGAGAATCCGCGGTAATCGCGATTTCCTTCGCCCGTAACGTCATAATACACGTCCGCGACCTGCGACCATTGCGTCATACCCTGCCGGATGTCCATCGTTGTCTTTGCGCTCGCCGCCATTTCTCCCGCAGCACCTTTGAGCGTGCGCGTATTGCGCATCAGCTGCAAAAATGCGGTATCTCCGTAGCCGCCTTTCATCATTTCGATGTCGCGCGAGTATTCACGGTTGACCGTATCCACAAAGAACACACGGTTGCCGCGGCATTCCGCATATTCTTGGTTGTTGCCCAGCGCGGCAGCGTTCTTGATCGCTACCCATTCGTTCCAGCCGGTAACAAAAGTGTATTTCACGTCATAGCGGATGGCATTTTGCCACATTTCTTCAAAATTCAGACCCGCGTCAATGGCGTCGTCCGAATGATCCGGCCCGTTCGCCAACGTATATCCTCTCCCCCACATTACATCGGCAAGGTCCGCCGAAAGAAGGGCATCCGAGAAGGGCAGCTTGTTGTGCTGCGCCACCGACACGTTGACCGTGTCCGTATAGACCGTCTGCGGTTTATTCCAATCCATCCACGGCAGTCCGTTTTCGTACTGCGTTTTGTTCGGCCAGAGTGATTCCCAAAAATCAAAGAATTTCAAAAGCACCGGGTCGGTAACGACATGGTCTTTCGGGTTTCCGATCTCGCCGTTCGTGCTGTCGGGATCGGTGATCGCCGCGACCTTCGGTTTCCCTTCGGGCGCAAACCACAGATCCTTATAATATCCGTTTTGGTAGATCCCCTCTTTTTCCAGCACGTTGTCCGAAGACGTTACACGCCCGTAATACAGCTCGGTGAGTACCTTTTTGGAATTGGTATTCAAATAAAACATGAATTTGGGGACATCCCAACCCTCGTCGTACATCTCCTGCATAATGGGCAGAATCACGGAAACCACGTCAATGTAATCGTAACCATTGGTACAATCGAATGCGATGAAGTCAATGCCCGACAACGTGAACAGTTCCATCTGGCGGCGGATCACCCACGGGTCTTTGCTGTTGTAATAGCCGTAGAGCGGCTCACCCCAATAATGATACTGCCCGAGCGGACTCTCTTCATTTCCTTCCGTATCCCAAAGCGCGTCGGGATTTTCATCGATAAGTTTGGTAATATCGTAAACATCCTGCATCTGTGTGCCGTGCCAGCCCAGCCATGTAAAGTAAAACAAGCCCACATACCGCTCTTTGTCCGTCTTGTAGCCGTCCATATAGCCGAAACTTCTGTCGTAATCGTCCGTCGCCTGCAATTTGTTGATCGTATCCTGACGTGATACTGTCGAAACCGCAAGTTCTCCGTCCGTTACAAAAGTATAAGTGGGATTTCCGGAATCGCCCTTGTCTATCGTCATATCGCTTTCTCCCTGAGATCCGATATCCGGATCTTCCACCGGTTTTTCGTCATCCTTCTTACCGCACCCGACAAAAAAGACAGACGAAACCAAAAATAGTATGCTCATCAATAAAGAAATAACTTTCTTCAAAACCTTTCCCTCCTGCATCAGAAATTACCGTAAGTGTAACCGAGCGCACCGATGGGCGCGCTGTCGCCCTGAATGTAAAAATTCATGGGATCGGAAGCGTCCACGTTATCCGAAACGCGGATACGCAGAGCTTTGGGACTGCCCAGCGCATCTTTGGACACTTTCACCGTCATCACGTTCGCCGAAACACTGATCTCCGCATTCACCGACGATTCATACCCCGCCTCGCTGATTTTTCCGAGTTTTCCGTATTCACGGTTGATCACATAGTTGTAATCACGGTCCGCCGACGTCGCGAGCCAGATGTTCATCCAGTTCCCGTCGCCTTGCTCGTATTCTGTGATGTCGGAAGCCGTCGTGATTCTGAAATAATAATTTTTGCTGTCCTGCATCACTTCCGTCTTCACGATATCGTTGCGGTTCGTCGTATCCGTATATGTAACATCCGTATCGTATCCCGCAAAATCGCGTTCCATCGCATCGCCTTCGAAATCAAGATAGGTAACAGCCTTTGACCAGTCCCCTTCCTTCCCGGCGGGGAATCTGTAATTTTCCGCACTACGGTACTTAAATTCCTTCACGTTACGGAACATCTGCAGATAAAAATTATCGCCGTACCCGCCTTTCATCATTTCGATGTCGCGTGAATACTCCTTGTTGAACGTATCCACAAAATACACGTCCTGCTGAGCAAATTTGATGGCGATCCATTCGTTCCAGCCTGTCATGAACACCGTATGCACGGAAGTTTCGTCCTTGTCAAGATAATTGAATACGGTCTGCCACTGCGATTCGAAATTGATACCTTCATCCGCACGATCACTGACGTTCATAAACTTCATCTGATCGTACCCCCTGCCCCAGTTTTCCGACTGCAAGCTCATGCGGCTGGTCGTATGCTGCGCTACAGACACGCTGACGGTTCCGTTAAAATTCTTCTGGGGATACATCCAGTCCATCCACGGAAAACTTTCCTCGTCGTGGAAAGCGCTGTTCGGCCAATCCGTCTTGTGGATATCAAAGAAATTACCGATCTCGCTGTCCTCGGAAAAATCGCGGGGATTTCCGCAGATCATCGGCTTGCCGTTCGGCGAATACCAAAGATCGGGATAATAATCTTCCGCGCCTTCCTTGTAATACTTTTCATACAAGGAATTGATCACGTCTTTTGATCCGGAATTAGTGAGAAACATGATCTTCGGCACGTCCCAGCCCTGTTTCTGGTATTTATCCAGAATTTTCAGCATCTGTTTGACCACGTTGTCATACGTAACCGCGTTGGTTACGTCAAACCCCAGGAAATCGATCCCGGCCATCGTGAACAACTCCACATGCCGCGTAATCACCCAAGGATCGTCCGAACGGTAGTAGCCATAGAGCGGCTCACCCCAGAAATGATACGCACCCGTCGGGCTTTCCTCAGTTCCTTCCGGATCCCAAAGCGCATCGGGATTGTTCTCGAGAAGGTCGGAAATGTCGTACACCTTGTTTCCGTGCGCGCCCAGCCACAGAAAATAAAACAATCCCACATCCCTGTTTTCCTGTTTTTCGTAACTCGCATACGATGTTCTGCCGTATACATCCGCAGATGCGGTACTTGCCACCGTAAATGCGGCGTCCGACATTGCAGGTATCGGTTTCGCACAGGCGGCGGCAGAGAGAAGCAACGCCCCGCCCGCCGCGAATGCAACTATTTTTTTGAGTAATTTTTTCATATTCTACCCCTTCAGTGCGGAAGTCGAAATACCCTCGATCAGCTGTTTCTGGAAAACCAGGAACAAGATCGCAGGGAATATGGACATGAACACGCCCGCCGCCATTTTCAGGTTTGCCTTATCAGGCGTAACGAAAGTATAAAGCGAATCTTTGAAAATCGCGTAAGCGAGCGTTTCCGTACCCTCTTTGCTCAGATACAGGAGCGGCGTATAGAAATCGCTCCAGTTCGCATTGAACACCGTTACCATGATGAAAGTAAGCACAGGCATGCAAAGCGGCAGCGTAATGCTGAAATAACGTACCAGCGGATTTGCTCCGTCGATCTTTGCAGCCTCTTCCAGTTCTTTAGGAATGCCGATCATGTACTGACGGATCAGAAATACATAGATCGCACCGCCGCCGAACAGGTTCGGGATGGTGAGCGGAAGCAGGGAATCCAGCCAGCCGAAATCGTTGAACAGAACATACAAAGGGATCTGCACCACAACACCGGGGAGCATCATAGTCGCCATCATCAGCGAAAAGAAAAACCGTTTGCCGCGAAACCAGTATTTGGAAAACCCGTATGCCACAAACGACGCCGAAAGCGGTATGGCAATCAGGTTGAAAACAACTACTTTTGCCGTTTGAAAGAAATATTTGAAATAATTGTTCGCCGTGAAAAGATTGACATACGCTTTCAAACTGAAAGGTTCCGGCCACAGTTCCACGGGATAAAGCATCACCTGCGTATCCAGCATCAGACTGCGCAGCAGCATGAACATGTACGGGAAGAGCAACACGACTGCAAGCACGGTCATGAACAGATACATCAGCGTCAGCCCCACGGCACGGCGCACTTTCTGCGCCTTATTTTTATCAAAAGCAGTGTGCAGCATGTTATTCGTCCCCCGTATAAACCCATTTGCTGGTCAGGAACGTAACTGCCGTAAGTGCCGCGATCACCAGGAACAATACCCAGGCAAGCGCCGAAGCATACCCGAAGTCCTTTGCAATGAACGCTTCGTTATAGATCTTGACCGCAATAAAATAGAGCGAATCTTTGGGGCCGCGGCCTCCGTCGGAGGCAAAGACCATCGTATTGTTGGTCTGCATCGCACCGATTATTCCCGTAACAAGATTGTAAAAGATCATCGGCGTGGAAAGAGGCACCGTAATAAAGAAAAACCTGCGGAATACCCCTGCCCCGTCAATGCGCGCGGCTTCGTAAAGCCCTGCGGGAATATTTTTCAGCGCTGCCAGCCACAATACCATGCCGCCGCCCAGTCCCCACAGGTTCATTACGATCGCAGACGCCAAAGCCGTGGACGCCGTCGCAAAAAATCCGCTGGGAGGAATACCGAATTTCCCAAGAAATAAGTTCAGCACACCCTGCGAAGAAGGATCCATGATCTGGCTCCAGATCACGCCCGACACCACGCCCGGAATCACGACAGGCAGATAATAAAACACGCGAAACGCTTTTACTCCGCGGATTTTCTGGTTCACCAGCACCGCCAGCAGATAGGAAAGGCACAAATTGACCGGCACGCTGATGATGCCGTAGAGAAAAGTATTCCCGAAGACCTTAGCCACTTCTTCGAAGTCCGGTCCGAACATGTATCGGAAATTTGCAATCCCGCTGAATTCGAATAATCGGCCGCCGTCGTAATTGTAAAAGCTGTAAATCAGAGACTGGACCATCGGATAAGCGGTAAAGATCGCAATACCGATAACCAACGGAGAAATGAACATCCAGCCTGCCCAGCTCATCCGCCATTCTTTTTTCAGAAATGCCAGAAAGGCGTTTCCGCCTCCCGACACTCCTTTATCCGTTTTTATGCGCATAGATCATCCTCATTTGGCAATATATTTATTCATGTTCTTCACGCATTCATCGATGCAGCTTTGGATCGTGTATTCCGGTTTGAGCGATCCGATTTCCGTTCCCGTGTATGTCATGATCTCGTTGACAAACGAAGACATCGTGCTCACCAGGATCTGCTTTTTCGAAGCGGGATAATTCAGAAAGAATGTTTCGCTGTAATTGCGTTCAGGCTCCCAGACCGTCGCTTCCAGATTCAGATCGCGATACCCTTCGCCCCATGATGCCGTGTTGTAATCCTGTAAGTCTTCACGCACGGACGGGGTTTTCATGCCCGCTTTTGCAAGATATTCCTGCCCTTCGTAAGAAATGATGTAGTTCAGGAACTGCCAGGCAAGATCGCGCTTTGTCTCTTCGATTCCCGCAAAAATGCCGTATCCCGGAACGCCGAATCCGAATACGCCCGATTCGCCGTTGATCACAGGGAATGTAACGATATCGTAATCTTCTCCTATATATCCCTTGTATTTTGCGATCGCGCTGGAAGAATGGAACAGCATCGCTCCGTTTCCGTTTTCATAGTTCGCTCCGCCCGTGGCTGTATGCCCGATATATCCCTTCTCGATCATTTCGCGGATCATTTCCGCCGTCTTTACCGTTCCTTCGTTGTCTAGGGTAAAATTCTTACCGTCCGAAATGGAAGCATTGTTCGATTTGAACAGCGAAAACATGACAGGCTCCCACGTGAACGTATGATCGATAAGATAACGCCCCTTCGAAACCGTCCAGCCCTGGCTGTCAAAATACGCGCGCAGCGCCGCACAAACGTCCATGAAATCGTCCCACGTCCAGCCGTTTTTGATAATATCTGTCGGCAATGCTTCATCCGGATGCTGTTCGTTCCAGTATGCGATCGCCGCATCGGTGTATTTTGTGTTCAGATGCGTTACGACACGGTCTGACGAACGGGGAATAAAATACTGGTCTCCGTTATAATTTTCCTGTCCCATCTTCCACGCTTCCGGAACAAATTGTTTTTCAAAATCCGCGTTGTTCTTCGTTTCCGCTTTTATGTACGGCGCAAGATTGAGAAAATATTCGCTGGAAATAAAGCTAAAGCTTTCCGATTCGCTCGTGTAGATAATGTCCGGTACGTTTTCCGCATTGACTCGCTTGTCTACTTCGCTCACATAATTCGTTCCCGATATTCGCACCGTTTCAATGGTTACATTCGGAAAGAGAAGTTTAAAACCTTCCGCAACCGCATCGATCAGCTCCGCTTCGTACGGATCCGCCGTAACCCCGACAGTCAGCGTAGCCGTCTGCTGGTAATCTTCGTCCGTCATATCGACATTGACTTCATAATCACTGCCCGGATTTTGAAATGATTCCCTTTTACCGCACCCGACCGCCGAAAAAACGGAGGCAAATGTGGCAACAGCAAGAATCATCGCAACCAAAGTCTTCTTCATAATTTTACTCCTTTTTCTTTATATTTTCTGCCTGCCAAATTTTTACGTATTGCCAAAAATTGACACACGTTAATTTATTAGTTAAAAATTTACCATCGCAATCGGCAATGGCATGATACCGCATTTTTGCGATATTCAATTTTTATTGATGTTTTCTGAAAAACGTTCACCTTTTGATTTCTATGTCAAAAAATTAAAATTTATCTTCGTTCGGCCAGAGATTCGCGATAAACCACGTGCGCCGGATAAACCTTGCGTACGCGCGTACGTTTCCCCTCTATTTCCCCGATCACCTGTTCGGCGATCTCTTCTCCCTGTTTGCGTTTGTCAATCGTGATCGTTGTCAGCGACGGAATAAACAGCTTGCCTTGGTCAATGTCATCGCAGCCGATCACGGAGATATCCTGCGGGACACGGATCCCCGCATCTTTCAAGGTGCGGAGCACACCCATCGCACACAGATCGTTTGTGCAAAATACGGCAGTTGCGTCCGAATAATGACGAATCAGCCTTTGGCACAGCGCCCTGCCGATCTCATCGCTGCGAAGCTGAAAATCATGATTGTAAAAAACTTCCGCCCGCTCAAATCTTCCGCTTTCCGCCACCGCCTTCCAGGCTTTGCCCCGGCTGTCCGCGTAAAACCCCTCTTTGTCCGTATTGCTTATGTATGCAATTTTACGATGTCCGAGATCATAAACCTTTTGCAAAAGCTCGCTCATTGCATCCGTATAATCATTTTCAAACAACGATCCCACTTCGCCGTTAAAATTGATCATCACAGCACCATAATGCGCCAGCCAGTTGATAAAGCTGTCCGGGTATTGGTTCGTCATAAAATTGATAATGCCGTCCAGGCGATGCTGCACAATAACGTCCAACTTGTTTTTCATGTTGTTGTCAAGCATGAACAGGGAAACAATATACCCCATTTTGGTCGCGCGGCTCTCAATATGCCGTGCCAACTCCATATGATACGGATTGGTGGTTTCATAGATCGCAATCCCTATATGTTTCGATTTTCCCATGACCAGCGTGCGCGCATTCTGATCGGGCACATAGTTCAACGCGCTGATCGCTTCCATGACCCGCCTGGTCTTATCTTCGGAAACACATGTTTTTCCGTTAATTACGTTTGAGACTGTTGCCTCGGATACGTTTGCAAGTTCAGCTACCTGACGCCTCGTTACCATGATTTCCCACCAAATAATATTCTATAATAATTAAAAAAAACAACACAAAACAATTATTGACGCGCGTTAATTTCAGAAAAAATCATATCATACTTTCTTTCCCTTGTCAATAGGTAATTTAAAAAAATATAAAATTATTACAGAACTTCGCTTCGCGCCACATAAAATATGCACAAGATTTAATATTAATCCGAGCTCTTTTTTTCGCGTAAAATATAAAAAAACGGCAATATTTACAAAAAAACGCCGACATATCGTAACAAAGCGGAGCGCAGGATTTTTTTGAAAACAAAAAGGACGGAAGCCGTAACCCCGTCCTTTGATTCACCGAACCATAAAAATTTTGCCTGACCCGACAGGGCCGCGGCGTTTTACAGAAAACCGAAACAAAAATGCTGAGCATGCAAACTACGGCCGCTGTGCGCGCTGAAAAACCGAATGAAAAATTAAAAGAGTATTTTCTGCGGTTTCCCATCCGCGAGGCGGCTTTTTTCCGCCATAAAACACATATAATGCGACAGCAGGCTGTCTTTGAGCGTGGTGCGTGTTTCCGATTCCTTGTCCGTTCCGAGATACTCGCAGAAATCGCGGTACAGCAGCTTATCTCCCCCGCCGTGCACGCTGAAATCCTGGAATTCCTTTGTCAGATCGATCGTGTACGTTTCGCCGAGAAAGGGCATTACTTTGATGAGATTGGTTTCCATATCCCCTTCGATCTCACCGTTTGTGCCGCAGATATGGATGGTGCGATGGCATTCTTTTGTGAAATCCGTCATGGTAAGGCGTGCCGTTATGCCGCCTTCGAACCGCATCATCACTTCCTGATGATCGACCACATCGTTATCGCAATGGTAGACGCAGCGCCCGAATTTATTTTCCCGCGAGCCTAAGATCTCGTCCACGTCGTTGCTTGCCTTCCCGCGAATGAGACTGTTGTTCCCCAAAAACGGCGCATTGGATTTATAAATATCTTTATATATTTTATAGGCGTCGTAAGGACATTCCCTGCGCGTTTCGACCGCACAGTCGACACAATAATCCGCACTGCCTGTTGGAGCGTTTTCCTTTCTGAACTGCAAAAGACTTCCGAACGAAGCGACGCTTTCACAAGGTTTACCGATCAGCCAGAACAGGATATCGAGGTCATGGCAGCATTTTGCGAGAATCATGGGACTGCTCTGCGCCGTATTGCGCCACGCGCCGCGCACATACGAATGTGCGGCGTGCCAGTAAGCGACGTGTTCCGTCTGCCCCACGTTGACGATCTTACCGACCGCGCCCTGCTTCAACAGATCTTTCAGCGTACGGTAAAAATGACTGTACCGCAGCACATGACAGATCATTACTTTTTTGCCTGTTTTCTGCTGTTCGGCGTAAATTTTCAAACAATCTTTCCAGTTTGCCGCTGCGGGTTTTTCCAGACAAATATCATAGCCGAGCTGCATCGCCCGCACCGCATGGGCGCGATGATCCTTATCCTGTGTACAGATGAACAGCGCGTCGGCGATTTTGCCCTTTGCAAAAAAACTTTCCGCACTGTCAAAAATTGCGTCGGACGGTACATGAAATTTGTCGCGAGCCGTTTCTCTGCACACTTTTGCCGTATCCGCCACGGCGACAAGTTCCGCCTCGTCATCCCCGGCAATAAAATCCCCGAACAGCTGTCCTCTGCTGCCAAAGCCAAGAATCGCAAATCTTCGTTTTTCCATCGATCTCCGTCTCCCTATGCAAGATTTTCCTTTTCCTGCAAGATCCACACCGCTTCACCCGGTTCCAAAGCCAGTGTGAAAATGCCCTGATCCGCCTCCAGCCGCATTTTTTCGCCGCGCTTGAGGATCAGGATCTCTTTCTCTTGGTTTTGTACCCGAAAACGCAGTACGTTTACAAATTTTTCGTAACAATCCCGCAAATTCAAAACACAAAATACCTTTTTGCCTTGTTTGTCCAAACGGTTGATCAGCACCGGTGCCTGACTGCGGCAGGCATAGATTTGCGGGATCGGGGATTGTTTCAATCCCTGCATCGCCTTGTTCGCATGCGGCGCGGCAACAATGCGCGACGCTTCATAGCGCGCCCCCGCGATATGCGGATACGTTCGGCAAATGAGCGCATTGTTTCTCTGCGCCTCATCGTACAAAAGTTTTGAACCGTCGTCGTCCATGATCGCCGAGGTAAAATGATCGCGCGTACGCGTCGTAAACCGCCAATACGTAAAGTAATAGATCTTGGTGCAGCCGAAGGCCAGCGCCAGATTGGACTGCCAATTCAGATCGGATTCATCGACCCGCCGCAATTCGTCCGCCGCGCCCGAAGAAAAAGACTGGATCGTCATATGAAAAGGCACGCCGCATTTTTGCGCAGTCTGCGCGACTTCCTGCATATTCCGCAAGTATCCGGCACACATATCGTTTTTTCCTTCCCACATTCCGAAAGGATAGGCGTCGTAACCGAAATAGCCGATGCCGCTTGCAGACATTTTCCGTATGTAATTCCGATACGCGGCCCAACCGTCGGCATATCCCTTGCCGAACGCGCCTTCCAACCTGCCGCGGTCCTGTATAAAAGGCAGAAAGCAGGTATGCACAAAAGCCTGCGGACAGGCCGCGTGCACCGCCTTGCAAATCTCGCGTATCACTTCCCTTTTCCCGATCATCGGCTCGTCCGTAACCGAAACGCCGTAAAACGCAGGGTGAAAACTGTAATCGGAAAGACATTTCGCAACGAAAGCGTTCAGCTCCCTCTGCGTCTTGAAAATTTCACCGACGATCCGCTCTTTTGCGTCCGCCGTCAGGCGCAGGATTCGCTCGTCAAATACGATCGCCCGCAATTTGCATTCCTGCGCAAGATCAAGCATTTTTTTCAAAGACGAACCTTCAAAAGGCTCGCCTTCGTATTTCGTCTCTCCCGAAAAAATCATTTCCGTAAAACCGCAGTTGCGCAATTCGCGGTACCGCTCCGCCGTGCGGAAATCTTTCAGGAATTGTTTTTCGCCGTCGATACATAACCAGCCGTCAGGTGGCGGCGTGAATGCGCTGATCGGAAATACCGTCTGTTCCGACAATGAGAAGTTTTCCCCTTTTGACTGCATAATGTCTTTCTCCTATGATCAATTCCCCGTCCTGTTCGCTCGCAAAGACACTGATGCGTCCCTGTTCCGACTGCACGCGCAGGATCCCGCGTTTGAGAGGCACTTCGATCTTTGTTCCTTCGATCAGCTCCGGCACGGGACGCACTTCAAATGTTTCCCCGAACGCTATGTCCTTGCGGATCCCGTAAAAATACCTGGGAATCAGATAAAGCACGCTCGCGCCCCAGATATGGCAATGGCTTCTGCCGAACTTTCTGCCATACATTTCGCAGGACGTCTCCTCCGTTTCGCCGCGATGGTACACTTCCCAGAAGGTCGTCGCACCCGCGTCCAGCATGCCGCCCCAGTAAGACAGGATCTCCTGCGAAGCCGCTTTCCATTCGCCTATTTCAAACAGGCATGCCAGCTTGTAACTCTGCATATACGGCGTGTCGATTTGCGGTATGGAAGTATCCTCCAGCAACGCGCGGCGGATTTTTTCCGATTTTTCCGCGTCTGCAAAGCGATACAAAACCGCAAACATATTCGCATACGCCGTAACGCATTCGCCCGTTTTTCCGTCGATACGGGAGTGCAGATACACCCCACGCTTTTCATCCCAGAAAACTTCGTCTGTCTTTTGGCGCAGCCGTTCCGCGCGCGATTCGTATTCGGTTACGTTTTTGCCGATCCGGCTGCCCAGACGGCACATGCTTTTTAATGCAAGATACAGCAAGATCTGCTCAAAACATACTTCGCCGTCCGTATTCAAATCTCCCCAGTCCACAAAAACCCAGTCATTCGGCTGTTTATACAGGAACCCGTCTTTGTTGGTACGTCCGAGCACAAAATGCATGTGCTCTTCCAGCATCGGAAAGATGTATTCCGCAAAAGATTTGTCGCCCGAAAAACAGTAATATTCCCATACCGACATGATCGTATAGAGAGTATAATCCATGATATGGTTGACATAGGTAACGACAGGGCTTTTTCCGCACAACGCAATGATATTGCGGCGGATCTTTGCATAATCGCAGGATACAAAATATTCGAGCTTGAATGCCTGGTAAGCATCGCCGCCCCACAGCCAGCGGTCGCGCTTTGCCCCGTCCAGGAAAAACTCGCGGTCGCAGACCGAAAACGTGTGTTTTGCCACCTCGATGATCTGCATCATCCGCTTATCCGATGACTCGTATACCATGGATTGCGCCGACGGGTTGTATTCCTCTTCCACCTTCAGCGTGTAGGCACCGTCCGCAACGATGCGAAGATAGCGGAACGCCTTGCTCGTATCCGTCGCATATTTCCCGCCCGGTCTGAAAAAAGCGATCTGCTCGCAGAATTCATCGCTCATGACTTCCGCCAGCGTTTCACCGAAATAACAGAAAACGGGCCGATCGGCGCAGCCTGCGATCTCCACAAAACACATGCGTATCTTTTCGAAATCGTATAATGTACCGCCCGCGCATTTGCTTATGCTTGCGGCAGAAATTTCACGCCTTGGAAAGCAAAAGGTGTTCGGCGTCATGTCGAGGCAATCGCAGACGAAACTTTTCCGCAGCTGAAACTGATTGTACGATACCAGAAAATTTTCGTCTGTGCAGACTTCCTTTCCGTCAATTTTCAGGCAAGGCAGGCCGCAGGGATTGTAAAGCCAGATCTCCATCCGATAATTTCCCGCCGGCAATGTTACTTTTCCGTCAAATCCGTACAGATATTTGTCCCACCCGTAAAAATATACGCTGATCCTGCCTTCGTATTCAAAATACAGAGTATCTTCTTCGGAAAGCGTAAATTCTTTGTAAAATTTGACGTTATGCCAAGGACTGTCTACCCGCCAGAACGGGCCGATCGGAAAATCGCGCATATACCTTCTCGCCATGACTTTTTCCGCCAGCATCATTTCGTAATCGCCCGGAAAACAGATCCACTTACCCTTTTTTACCATGCCTACCCCCGTTAGCCGCCGCGCTCTTTGCCAAAGAGCGCGGCACGATACGTTTATTTTGTAATTCTTTCCAGACTGTCAACGTAATAATTGTACGCCCAGCTGTTTACGCCGCCGATCTCTTCGATCTGCACCGTGAATCCGCCGGCCTCTACAATATCCATGATATTGCACGGCTTGCCGCCGTCTTCCGTATTGAACGTGATCTCCAGCCATTCTCCTGTGGCGATGTTGTCCATATACGCAAAGAACGTGCGCTGATCGTTCACCGTGGTCGTGATGCGGAGATTGTAACTCGCTCCGTCGCTCGTCGCTTTGTCCAGATACAATCTGAGTTTCAGATTGCTCTCGGAAGTCAAAGCCGCTTTCATTTCGTCCGTCAGCGAAACAAACAGGAAAGTCGAACCCGACCATTGTCCGTTCGCCACTTTCAGCGACTGCGTTCCCGAATAAGCGCGCTCTGCGGAGATGCTGACTTCGGCAACGTTGCTGTCGGATGTCAGATGATACATCGACGCATCGTAAGGCTTTTCAAAGTCCTCTATCAGATCTGCGCCCGCAATGGAGATCTGCAGGGTGTATTCGTTGGCGTTATAGCCCGCCTCCGATACTTTTACGCGCACCTGATACGTGCCGCTCTTTGTAAATTTACCTTCCGTAAGTTGATACGCCGCGCCTTCCGCGTCTTTGATTTCAAGTACTTCCGCTTCCGCAGACGGGAATTTTTCCGCTAAAATCGTCTCCAGAGTACGCGTTCCGTCCTCGGTAACGTTGGATTTTACTATGCGGATATTATCCAGATAATACGTGTAGTTGTAAAGACTTGCGCTCTCCCCGTTGATGATGACATAGAGCGCGAAACCGCCGTCGTTCATGATATTTGCCACGGCTTCGCCAGTCATTTCAACCGTAATCCACTCATCAAAATTTGTCTGTTTGTTCAACCAGTAATCTTTGCCGCTTTGAATGTTAGTTTCCGTTCCCGCCTTGAATATGCGCAGGTCATAATTTACGGCTCCGTCCGTCTTTTCGATTTTTATATCGAATTTCAGCGAATCGCCCGCCGCCATCTGCGCGGCAACATAAGGTTTCACTTGTGTAAACGTCCATGCGGAATTGGGGTTGTTGACGATCTGCAACACGTTTCCGTGTTCGCCGCCTTCCTCTGCTTTCGAATACACCGCATTGCCGGCGCCGTCAGGATAGAATTCCGTATCCGAAAGAGCCAGCTTTTCTTCAAAATCGACAAGGCCATACGTTTTCTGATAAAGATGCTGCGTCGCTTCGTCGTACAAAACGACATCCTGTTCCGCCGTTACACCGTCCGTGCCGTTTTGATAGAGATAATAAATTTTGAAATTACCGGAAACCGCCGGGATCGCAATCCCCTGCGCCGTTCCTTTCAGCGGCGTCGACTCATTCGTCTCGAGATTATAGAGCATTGCCGTGATGTTCTCCGCATCCGTCGCGCCCTTTAACTGATCCGCCGTCAAAACGGTAACTTCGTCTTCGCCTTCGCAATTGTGCAAAATTTTTTGCGGCTCAATGCTGTATGCGGGCAGCGTATCCGCCGTGTAAACTTTGAATGCGTCAAAATACAGATCCAGCTGCGCATACAGTTCGGGGTTGAGGTTCTGGCCCATGTACAGTTTCAAAAACTGCTGATCGCCGACCTTTGCAAGATCCTCGGCCGAAAGTTCCATCTTCGTCCATATTCCCGCAGGAGCGGAGAAATTGGCGATCGTTCCCTTTTCTTCGATTTTTTCCGTACCCTGTTCGCAGACCACGGCGCTCAGGTTGACCGTTCCCGCCGAATTGTTGTATACCCACATGACCGCCGAAACAGCACCCTTGAACGCAGTGCCGTAGATGTTGCGGAGAATAAATCCCGGATAAATCGCGCCGGAGTTTGTATTTGTTACGTGTGCCGAGCCTTCCCCTTCAAAAATATACTGTGCATCCGTATTGAACGCAAGTTCGGTATTGTCGGTCAGATAATTTTTCAGAGTGTACGAGGAGGAATTGAAAAATTCGAGTTCACCCTCCTGCACGACGGCAAAGGAAGCTACACCCGTACCTTTATTGCCCGAAGAATCTGTTGCTTCCGCCACGATGAAATGCTGCTCGTAAGACTCGATTTTGAACGAATTGTTCGTAACGTTCACTGTTTTTCCGTCCGCAGACCCCAAATGTACGGAAACGGTAGGCGTGATCGTTTCGCCCGAAAGATCGGCAACCGTGATCGCGGGAATCGTAACCCTTTCGCCGTAATCGTACTTTCCTTCCATCTCGCCGACCACGACCGTGGGAGCAACTTCATCCACACTGATCACTTTTTGCGTCATCGTATAGACCTGCCCGTCGCCGTATGTAAACGTATATGTGATGGTATATTCGCCCGCTTTATCCAAGCGGAAGCCTCCTCCTTCCGTTTCCACGGTCTGGCCGCCGTGCGTTACGGAAACTGTGGGCGTGATCGTCTCGTCGCCGTATTTTCCCGTCAGTGAAGGAATGGAAAAATCCGAACCGAGTTCCAGGCTTTTCCGGCTCGGCTGCTCGGGCGCTTCGAATTCTTTTTTCACCACCGTGGTACAAGCCGCCACGGTCAGCGACGCGGCGCATACCGCCGCACACAATGCCAACAAGATCTTCTTCATGATATCCCCCTATCCCTTTTAATTATTTTTTCCCGAAAATTCAAAGCGGAAATTATCAAAGTAAAAAGTCTTGTCGGGCGCATCGAATTTTCCGTAAGAAATCACGATTTGTGTTACGTTTGCCGCCAACATCTGTTCATTTTTGGTTACGCCCAAAAATTCTTGCATGGAAACGCGCACTTCCGTCCAGCCGTTCTTTGCCGTAAACGAATATCCGCTCTTAAGTCCGTTAATGTCCGACCACGCTTCCAGTCCGAAATTATAAGCACCGCCTTCGTTGTAAACATCGAATACAAAATCCGCATTCTGTTCCGTCAGAGAGACAAAATCAAACTGATCCATAAGCTTGTCGATAAAGGTGAAATACGGCCACCCGTCGTTAATCGGAGCCGTCCCGCGCGGCAGCACCGCTTTGAGACTTCTGCCCGTATAATCCTTACAGTATTGCAGATCGGTATTGATGGACAAAATCGGCTGACAGCCTTCCGTCGGGCCTACGCCCCCTGCCTGCACCACATATTTTTGATATGCCTTGTCAAAGGAACAGAATTCGTTTTCATCCAGCACGACCTCGATCGGGGCAGGCGGCGCATCCAGGAACGTAAAGCGCAGATTGTCCAGATAAAACAGATTCGCATTCGCTTCCATCGTTTCCGCTTTCGGAAATTTGATGACGAGCGCTTCCGCTTTCGTCATATCCGAACCAACGCTTAAGCCCTTCACGTCGTATTCTGCCGTGAGCAATTTATTCTCACCCGCTTTTGCCGTTACCTTCTGATAGTCGGTCGTTACTCCGTCAATGACCAGCGCCAGTTCCAGCGTCTGTTCCGCGCCTGTCTCGTTAAAAAGATCCATTTGCACGCTTTCCAGACAAGAAAGATCCACATACGGAATATTTTCCCGTTCCAACCCCGTAAAATTCACCTGCATCAGCGTCGGTGTACTGTTCGGAACATAATCTCCGTGTACCTCCAGGCGCAGCGAACGATCTCCGCTCGTAACATATTTTTTGTCTTCGTTCAGGCTCACTTTCCCGAATCGGTTTTTGAAACTCATACGAGCATACACTTCGTCCAGACTTTCAAAGTCGCTGATGACAGGCAGCGCCGACACATATTCCTGCGGCTTTTCCTCCGTTTTCTGTTCGCAACCCACAGCCGCGAAAATACTCACAGCACAGCTCGCCGCAAGGATCAAGGAAATCCACTTTTTCATTTCGTTCCCTCCTTATGCCGTATATCCCACCGCGCCGGTGCGCAGGCTGAACGGCTGTGCATTCTCAAAGACAAAGATCAGCGATTCCGCTTCAAGCATCGCACTCCAGTCAAGGTCGCAGACCCTGTCGAACCGAAGGATATTGTTCCCGGGATGCAGATATACGCTGTCGAGCAGTCGGGAACGATTCTCTCCGTACAATGCCACGCTTGCCCTGACTCTTTCCGTTCCGTCCAGATAAATTTCGACCAGAAGGCTGCCCGTATCCTTGTTTACTTTTATTTTGGAAAGCGACAGATCCATGCGTCCGTTTGCGGGAATGACCGCACCCGTCATGCCTTCTTCTTCCTGCACGGCGTCCTCCGCCGGATTCAGTTCGCCGTCATATACAACGACATCGGAAGTTTCCGTCTTTGACTAGCCGAGGACTTTGGCTCCCTGCGCATCGAAACGGATGCCGTCCGCCTCAATGACAAAGCCGTCCTGCGCGGACACTTCACATTTTCCGCCCGTAAAGCTGAGCTCTTTCCCGTTCAGACTCACCTTCACGCCGTTGCCCGAATAAATCTCTGCCGTCATGCTGCCGTCGGTATGCAGGGTAAATCCGGAAACGGCGATCCCTTTTTCCGCCAGCAAAAGCAGGCGCGCCAGCGAATCTTTCGCCGCAAGTATATCTTCGCTTGTGCAATACGTCTTGACGTTTGAATACAATTTGCCGTAGATCTCATTCAGCACGCCGTCCGCACTCAAAGTTACCCCCGCTTCCGCAGACATCGCCGCATAGCGGTTTTCCAGATCGTTGAGAGCTTCGTAATCTTCCATGCCGTCGCGCACCGTGAACAGGCGCAATGCCGGTATCGGTTCGCCCAGTCCGAACACATTGCCGGGATAGAAGAAAAATCCGTCCCCGTACGCGTCAGGCCAGCGGTGTACGTTTTCATACAAGTCGATCCCCCTCAAGTCGACGGAAACGTCGTTCACAAATTCCATATAATAGGCGCTTTCCCACGTCAGATACCCGGAAACGCCGTATTCCTTTGCCATCCAACCCATCAGCCGCGACGAAATGCCGTTATCGTCGATATGTACCGTCGGATACGGGATCTTCGGCAGGGTACAGGTGTACCACCAGTAATCTTTCCCGCTTTCTTTGAGCAGGCGGTAATCTTCCACCGTCGCCGAGTCTCCGATCACGTCGATCGTCGGGCAATACGTCTGTACGTCCTGTAATTTACTTGAATACCTGCCCGTAACAATGTTGTCCAGCCCCTGCAGCGACTCGATCATATCTTGCGGCGCGTTTTTGCTCTGCGCATACGTTACCGCCTGCGCCAGCACGCTGTCAAACTGGCGGCAAACATAATTGGCTCTGTCCCAGAACATCCCCACATCCGGCTCGTCGATGATGTTGCCCATGTATACATACGCCTTTTTGAACAGATCGACTTTGTTTTCCGTTCCGACGTCGATGTATGCTTTCAGATATTCCAGAAAATATTCTTCGTTCAGCACGTAGCCGTCCGTAAACTGGGGCGAACTCTTTTCAAAGACGCGGATCGCATACGACGGCACCGAAATATCCTGCGCCGCATCCACCGCAAGTTTTGCGTCATACAGCGCGCATTCTCTCGCCGTGCGCGACCCGGAAGGATAGAACGAACTCAGATACTGGATGCCCAGCCTGTATTCTTTCAGCGCTTCCCCGTACACTTCATACATTTCCTGCGTATCGTTCAGTTCACCGTTCATAAAGTAACCGATCTGCGTGGGAACACTCGATTTGAGGCTGACCGTATCGGGAAGAGTATAATCCAGCACTTCCACCGTCCCTTCCAGCGTATATGCCTTTCCGTCCAGATCGACCGTGATCGTTCCGGTATAAGTTCCCGCCGCCTGTTCTTTGGGGACCTTTACCGTTATGTATACGCCCTGATTTTCTCCCGCGCGGATCGTATTCAAACCGTATTCCTGCGCCGTCTGCATCGGAATGAGCGCATCGGGATACATTCCCGGCAGCATCGAAGATTCCGGATCGTAAATGGATTCGACGCGGTGATAATATTCATGCCGCACATCAAACGCAGAAGCGGAAAGCGTGTTTGCTCCGCTTTTAAAATCGCCGACGCTTACCTTGTAACTGCTCACGTTTTTGTCGGGCGTAATGATGATCTGTTCGCTTTCATATTCGTTGCGGAACGTCTGTATGGAAAACTTGTCGCTCAGCACCTTGTCAAAGCGCTCTTTGAACGCGGCACCGTCCATTGTGGACGTATCATAGCTTTGCAAGATCTTATCCGCCCCGTTTGCCGTACGGATCACGGCGTTTGCACCGCCGCTTTCCGTTCCGCCGCATCCGCTCAGCGCAAATACCGCACCCAACAGACAGGCAACTGCCGTTTTCGCTATTTTTTTCATTACACGTTCCCCCTTTTTTAAATCAGATCCGCATAATCAAGAACGTTCTTCATAATCGGTTTGTAATGATCGATCGTCGCCTGCACGAGTTCCGCCGCCGTCTTTTTGACCTGCGGGTCGCGCGAGCCGAGCGCCACTTCAAATGTCGAGCTCTTATAAACCGGCTGCAGTCCTCCCAGATAGGCCGAGGGATATTTTGCCGCAACAGGGAACCACTGCGCCCCTTCGTAAAGTTCATACTTTTTCTTCGCGAAATCGGAAAGGCCGCTGTAACCGCTCCAGCTCTTGATGTCGAAATCATAGGGAAGGTTTGCGCCGTTTGTGTTTTCCAAATAAATTTTCAGGCCTTCGTCCGACGCCATGAATTTCAAAAATTCTTTCGCGCCTGTTTTTGCCGTCGCATACACGGGTATCGCACAGGAATGCGAAAGCCCGATCGAATAGCGCACCGAGCGCGCTTCGCTGACAATGCGCAGATCTTCTTTCACATCCTCTTCCGTACCGTACGTCGGAAGCTGCGTGCTCACGCCGTCCGCATAATCCACAAGATCGCGCAGATTTTTGTCGTACTGCGTACGCTTTTCGTCCGTCAGCTGCGCTTCACTGTAGGAAGAGCTTTCCGCCCAATAGGAAAGTTTATCCGAAATCGCGCTGTTGATCGGCGTGCGCATGGGCAGAACGTCTCCGATCTCCAGTCCGCCGCCCGCCATCATCTTCATTTCGTTTTCGATCCAGTCCGCAGCAGGCATCATCGCACCGTCCGTATCTGAGCCGCGCAAAAACAGCGCCTGCGCATCTCCGTAATCTGCGTCTTCCGCCAGATTATATGTATAATTTTTTGCGGGATCCAAAAGCTTTTGGATTATATCCATGCTCGTATAGATCCCCTCCTGGTCAAAGATCCCCATCGAGGCTACAGGATCCGGGATCGCGTTGTCGGAAACCTTTCCGTTGAAGAAATTATCATATCCCTTCAGCGTGTTGTACTGCACCCACCACTGGTAGAACAGGTATTCCCAGTAACCAACTTTTGCCGAATACATGAACGGGAGAATATTCGCCTGTTTGAGCGTCGCGCAGTACTCTAACAATTCGTCCGTCGTGCGCGGTTCGTGCGTGAGTCCCGCCTTTTCGAACAGCGAAGCGTTGTACATCAGCGCCGTCAGACCGCTCGCCCACGGCATCGCATAATAATGTTCCGCTTTGGCACCGTCTTCCACGACAGCCATCTTATAAAAATCTCTGTAATTGTCCCACATTTTATCGCCGATCGTCTGATTTTCTCCCGCCGGCGTATATCCATAGACATCATCCAGCGGTTCCAGGCAATACTCGTATCCCTGCACCGCTTTGGGCCCGAGTTCGATGTAACGATCCCAGACTTCCCCGACCACGAACAGATCTACCGTCGTGCTCGACGTTTTGACCATGCTCTCCACGACGTCCGCACTGTTCTGCACTTTGATCTCGATCTCATAATCTGTCCTGTCTTCGAAAACTTTTTCCATTGCGTATAGCCAATCCACACCGTAGCCCGCTTTGTAGGCAAAGATCTCGATCGTGTTTTCCGAATTGTCCACTTTGTGTCTACATCCGGAAAACATGAGAAACGGAACCGCCATCACAACCGCCAATGCCAAACAGATAATCTTTTTTTTCATCATTTACACTCCTTATTTATCACCCTTTCAGACCGCCAATGTTCATGGCAGTCATAATGCGATCCTGGAACAAACCGTAGAGCAGGATACTCGGCACGGCCGCCAGGATCAATCCTGCAAAATACACGGGATAATCTATGGACGCGGATGTTATGTTTTCGTATTCGTACAAGCCGAACGCCATAGAAGGATATTCCGGAAGGTAGAGCATGGATGTATTCGCGTCCGTCCATCCCGCAATAAATCCCAGCAGAAACATCGTCCCCATGATCGGAAATGCCTGCGGAACCATGATCCGCCAGAAAACAGTCATGTCTCCCGCCCCGTCTACAAACGCAGCTTCCGCATATTCCCAGCTTACACTCCGCCAAAACCCCGTCAGAACAATAAAATATGTGCCCAGTCCTCCCGTCGCACCGATCAAAAACAACGGGGAATTCCGAAGGTTGAGATCACTGTACAATTTATAGGTGGCAGGCAGCGATCCCGGCAGGGAAATCGTCAAAAGCACGATCGCGATCCAGTACACCCCTTTGCGCATCGGAAACGCATAGCGGGCATACGCATACGAAGCCATCGTCGTACTCAGCGTTGTCAGAAGGACCGCTCCGACCGTTTCCCAGATACTGTTGAAAAACATTCCGATGTAACCCGTATTATTGACGACGAGAACTTCGAAGACCGATTCATAATTCGTCCACACCCAAGTTTCGGGCCAGCCGTACGTATTGCCGTACAGATATTCATACTTGCCTTTGAACGTATTGAGAAACGTCAGCCCGAACGCAAACAAAAACGTCAGAATGTGCAGGCATAAAATGACAAAAACGATCGAATACAGGATTTTTTCTCCGCGCGATCTTTTGATCTTTTCTTTCCCGGGCAATCTCTTTTTGCCCGTTTTATAAAATATCGTTTTCCCCATATCAGTACTCCACGTCCGACGAAATTTTTCCGGAAAGCCATTTCACGATAAAGATCAGCGGGATCGTTACCAACGTCATCAGTATGCCGAGCGCCGAACTCGTACCCGTTCCGCCGCCCGTATACACCTGCTTGAAGATCCAGAAGGATAAAGTCATTGTCCCGTAATCGCCGAAGGTCAGATACAAGGTCGCCCCGCCTGAACTGAGGATACCGGCAATACCTATTATGTAAAGCGTGGAAAGCGTACCGCTGATCATCGGCAGCACGATATAGATAAATTCGCGCCACGGCGTAATGCCGTCCAACGCCGCCGCCTCCAGAAGCTGCTTGGGTATACGCGCCATCGCTCCGCTCGACCACAGCATGACCGCCCCTACGTACAGCCAGACACTGTACCCGACGCTCGCCCACATCGCATAGCGCGTATCGGAAAACAAACGGATCGGCTCCTGGACCCATCCCCACTGGTAAATTGCAGTCATGATAGGACCCTGCGGACCCAGCATCGACTTATAAACGCTCACCATGATGACGGTAGCCAGTATGTTCGGCATGTAAAACAAAAAACGAAAAATTCTGTATCCCGCGATCTTTTTATAGAAAAAATATGCCAGGATTACGTTGAGCGTCTGCGTAATGAAATACCCTACCGAAAAATAAATCAGCGTATTGCGCAGCGCTTCCGAAAAGATCTCCCCCGATGCGCTGAACAAGTTCACCAGCACATAGTCATAATTTCCGATCGTCCATTCCCCATGCGAGTCCTGAAAAGACAGCAATATGGAATCAAAATTCGGATAAAGCCAAAACAGAAAAAAATTAAACAGCGCCGGAATCAGCAAAATCAGGGCAAACCATGCTTTCCCCTGTTTGAGTCCGTTCACCATCGATATGCTTTTTTTCTTTCGCCTTAAAAAATTACTCAGCATTTCCGCTCCTTCGTCCGTTCTACTTCAATTCCATTATAAAGGCAGAATTTCGGACTTTCTATCAATTTTTCCTTAAAAAATATCGATTTTTAACGATTTGTTGACAACGCTCCCTTTCCGTATTACAATATTGTCATGAATGAAAATCAATTCGATCAATCGATACGGCTTTGCCCGAGCCTGAATCAGATCACCAGCGAATACACTTCTCCGTGCCTCTTACACAGCCACAAGCAATGGGAATTTACTATTTTCCTGGAAGGGAAATATCTTAACCGCATCAACGGGAAAGATTACATTGCCGTTGCAAACCGCGTGTTTATTCTCGGCCCGGCGCATTCGCACGCGCTCACGCAGCTTGAATCGAAAAACCGATACCGCGATATCTACATCGAAAATAAAAAATTATACGATATCGTACTCATGTTTTTCGGTAAATCACTGATGCGGCGGCTGTGCAATACGGAAAATCCTATCTGTTTCGATCTGTCTCCGCAGTGCCTGACAGAACTTCAGCCGCGCCTGAAAGCGCTTACCTCCATCAGCCGCATCGATTCCGACTACAATTCGCAAAGACAGATAGCCGATTCCATTATCGTCTATCTTCTCGGCAAGCTCATCGAAAAGGATTACATCGAAAAACAGCCTTTCCCCGACTGGTTTTTGCAAGTGTTTACACAGCTGCAGGAGCCAAAAGTATTTTGCAGGCATATCAGCGAAATTATCGAAATCACGAATTATTCGCATTCCCAATTCAGCATGCTCTTTAAAAAATACATCAACCAGTCGCTCGTCGACTTTATCGGCAACATCCGCCTGGAATATTCTCTGGACCTTCTCGGCAACGAAAACTTGTCCGTCCTCGACATCGCCTACACCATAGGCTACAATTCCGTTTCCCATTACATCAGCAAATTCAAAAAAAAATACGGAGTTACCCCCCTCCAATACAGAAAAAGCAAGTTTCCCGGATGACGGGTACCTTTACGCCGCACCTACCGTTCGGCTTTTTGCAAAAAATTTTCTTTCTGTTTCCGATAAAGAAAGCCGCGATGCGCAAAGTCTTTGCGCATCGCGGCTTTTGGTTTGTCTGATCAACAGAAAGGCTTTTCCCCCGCCCTCTGTTTACTTTTTCTGTACTTTTGCGGTTTTCCCGTCCCGCTTCTTTTACGATCGTAATTTTTACTTCCCTTCGCCCTGGCAAACGCTTTCATATACCTGCATGTTTGTCATGCTCTGCGCGTCTGCAAGTCTTGCCAGACTGTCAAAAATCTTTTCAACGCGCGTCCATCCGCCCTCGCGGTCCAGTTCGTAAGAATGTCCCCAAAGATAGAGCAGACAATCGCCCTGTTCCTGCGCAAAACGCTCGATGAGCGCTTCCGTCTTTTCGTCCAGAATGTGCGCCGTCGGATTCCATACCATAAAATCTTCGGGAAAGCCGAAATCGTATGAGGAAACGATCGTACGGGCATAACGGATATCCGTATATTCGCGGACGGTTTCCGTAACCAGTCTGTCGTAATTGGGATGAGCGCCCGGATATGCCATACCGCGCACCGCATACCCCGTCAGTTCGCCGAGCCTTACCGAATCGCCGATGACTTCTTCCAGAATACGGCGGACGGAACATCCCGTCAGCATCGGATGCGTGCGCGTATGCGCCGCCACTTCAAACCCTTCGTACAGCGCAGGCAGCTCTTCTGCCGTGATCTTGTTGTGCGAAACGCTCTTTCCGTCCCCGAACACGATCTCTCCCGTCTTTCCGAGAAGCCCCGAATTGACGTTGAACGTACATTTCAGCCCGTATTTGCGCAACAACTGCACGAGCCGCCTGTCCTGCGTTACGCCGTCGTCAAAACTCAGCGTGAAATATTTTTTCATACATTCCCTCCCCGACATTTGCAGGTTTACAATTTACAGCCGCTCACATTCTCTTTGCAACGGCCTTCAAAAATGCGCGCGACTCGAGTTTCTTCGGCGTGATGCCTTCCGCATGGAACAAAGGCACCAGATCTCCCGTCATTTCTCCCTCTTCGATCGTGCGGACCGTCGCCTGCTCCAAACGCTTGGCAAATTCGACAAGTTCCGGCGTATTGTCCAGCTCGCCGCGCTTTTTCAGCGCACCCGTCCAGGCAAAGATCGTCGCCACCGAGTTCGTGGACGTCTCTTCCCCTTTCAGATGCTTATAATAGTGCCGCGTAACCGTGCCGTGCGCCGCTTCAAATTCATAATTTCCGTCCGGCGAAACCAGCACCGAAGTCATCAGCCCCAAAGATCCGTACGCCGTCGCCACCATGTCGCTCATCACGTCGCCGTCATAGTTCTTGCACGCCCACAAAATTCCGCCTTCCGAACGCACGATGCGCGCGACCGCATCGTCGATCAGCGTGTACATATATTCGATGCCCGCTTCTTCAAACTTCGCTTTATATTCCGTCTCGTAAATGTGTGCGAAAATATCTTTGAAATGATGATCGTATTTTTTGGAGATCGTGTCTTTCGTCGCAAACCACAGCGGCATTTTTACGTCCAGCGCATAATTGAAACAGGAACGCGCAAAACTTTCGATAGACTTATCCAGATTGTGCACCGCCTGCACGATCCCGTCGCTGTTTTTGAAGTCCTGCACCAACAGCTTTTCCACGGCCTTCCCTTCCGCGTCTTCCACCACAAGGTACGCTTTGCCGCCCTGCTTTACCTGCGTTTCTACGCCCGCATACACGTCGCCGTACGCATGACGCGCCAGCACGATCGGCTTCTTCCAGCCCGGGATATACGGCGTGATGCCCTTCGCCAGAATGGGCGCACGGAAAACCGTTCCGTCCAGAATACGGCGGATCGTTCCGTTCGGGCTCTTCCACATCTGTTTGAGCTTGTACTCTTCCACGCGCTGCGCGTTGGGCGTGATCGTCGCACACTTTACCCCGACTTTATATTTTTTGTTCGCATTCGCCGCGTCTACTGTTACCTGGTCGTTCGTTTCGTCGCGATGCACCAGTCCCAGATCGTAATACTCTGTCTTTAAATCCACATACGGGCAAATCAGATCTTCCTTGATCCACTGCCACAATACCCGCGTCATCTCGTCCCCGTCCATCTCTACGACGGGATTTTTCATTGCGATCTTTGCCATATTCCACAGCTCCTGTTTTACTTTTTTCCATTTTACCAAAAATCCGCAAAAAAAACAAGCGTTTGCCCGCTGCCCTTGTCAGCCCGAAAAAATAAAGATATCCAAGCGCTTTGCTCACTCGTTCTTTGAAAATTCGCGCTTTTACTCCGTAAAAACAAGTTTGCCTATTCTTTGCCATTCCGTTACATAACGGAAAAAGCTTTCCGATCGCCTCAGACAAAACAACTTTTTGCTTTTTATAAAAGGAGAGCGGGCGCAGATATACTTCGCGCCCGCTCTCCTTTTGCCGCTTGAGCCTGAAATTTTTTTACTCACGGCAGCAAATCCGTTCATTTTTATGCTGTTTATCAAAGTTTTATCTTATGCCCGTCTGCCCTTCCCATGCTCGGTTCCTGCCGAACATATTTCCCGCTTACGCCGGGCTTATTCCTGACTCATTCCTGACTTATGCCTGACTTACGCCCGCCGTTTGGACGATGCGCGAACGCCGCTCAAAACACCGCAATTGGAAAGCATCTTTTTTTCCGAACGCGCGACGCTGTCGCAGATACCCTGTTCGATAAAGACGGTGAGAAGGTGTTTGAAGTCAGCGAGATTTTTGCAGAAAAGATACCATGCGAGCGACCCTGGCACCGTGTTCATTTCGTTGAAATACACTTCGTTCCCGCTCAAAAGGAAGTCTGCCCGCACCACGCCGCGAAGATTTAAGCGCCTGTACAGCAATTTTGTATACCCCTGCACGAGATCCGCGCTCGCTTTGGAGATTTTTGCAGGAAAGTCATTTGCGTTTTCCTTTCCGCCGCCCAGATATTTATCGCCGAACGTCAAAAATTTGTGCTGCGTTTTCGGCTCTTCGCAGGGCGAAACGACGATTTCGTCGCCGTTTTTATAACACGCACAATTGATTTCGCGCCGCTCTGCCAGATATTTTTCCGCAATCAGAAGGGTATCGTAAGCAAATCCTGCTTCGATGGCGAGCAGCAGCCGCGCCCGATCCTCTGCCACCGCCACGCCGATGCTCGAACCCTGCCGCGCAGGCTTAATGATGACGGGATACCCCAATCTTTCTTCGATACAGCGGACAGCAAACGCCCCGCGCTTTTTGTAATCGTTCTCGCTGATGCGAAAATACGGCAATGTACGGACTCCCAACGCTTTCGCCGCCAATTTTGTGAGCGATTTATCCATAAAAAGCGCCGAAGAAGCCATATCGGGAGATGCATTGGCAATGCCGTTGAGATCCAGCATGGCAGAGACGGCGCCGTCTTCTCCGCCCATGCCGTGGCAGCAGTTGAGTGCGCAGTCGATCTTCGCAAGCGGTTTCAGTTTGTTTTTGCGAAGCAGGCACAAATCCTGCATACAAAAAATGGCCCGATCTGCCTTTTTATCCAGATTCCCGCCCCGATAAAAGGAAGTATCCAGCAATTCCCTGCCCGTATACATCGCACCGTCCTGCGCTATGTAAACGGGATAAACTTGGTACCGCTCCGTATCCAGAAGATTCGCTGCCATTGTACCCGTGATGATCGAAATTTCGTTTTCGCATGACTTTCCGCCGAACAGGACTGCCACATTTTTGCGCATAAAAAAACACCTCCGCAAAAAAATTTTTCGCTTTGGTGTTTTCGTTTTTCGGTTTTTGCGCCCTGTAAAACCTCGCGGTTTTTCAAAAAAGCTCACATACGTCTTTCAATTTTTTATTCAAAATCCTAATTGTAGATATCCGGGAGATCGTTTAAAAACAATACGGTATCGCCCTCTTTCAGCTCCGTTTCCAAAAGTTCCTGTGCTTTTTCAAGCGACGGCACGACCGTCAGTTTCTGCGCGTCTCCGCCCGCCTCCAGGTAGCCGTTCTTCACTGCCGTAACCAGCGTCGCGCCGACCAGGATCACCCGATCTAATCCTACCAAACGCGCACCCAACGCTTTGTTTTCCTTTTCTTCCAGTATTCCCAGTTCCACAAGCCCCGGCGTTACGACGATCTTGCGGCCTTCAAACAGGCGCAATACGTCCAGCGCCGCCGCCGCTCCGCGAATGTTGGCGTTGTACGCATCGTCCAGAATAGTAACGCCCAACCTTTCCACCGGCTGCAGACGGTGCGGAATATAATCGAGTTTGGCAATTCCTTCCGCGATCTCTTCCTTCGAAAGTCCCAGTTTGAACGCCATCGCCGCCGCAAGCGCAATATTCTGCGCATTGTGCGCGCCTAAAAGTTTACAAGCGCATTCCACCTGCAAAATGCCCAGCGCCAGTTTGAACGAAATGCCGCCCGACGTGCATTTGACACCGATCGCCGCACATTCCCCGTGCTCTCCCACAGGCACTTTGATCAGTTTCTCGGTGCGGCCGAACAGTTTTTCCGTATTTTCATCCATTCCGATGACGGCAAAACCGCCTTCGCGCGTACCGTCCAGGATCTCCCCTTTGGCGCGAATGATGTTGGCAAGACTTCCGAACGTCTCCAGATGCTGCTCGCATATTCCCGTCAGGATACAATGATCGGGCTTCACCAGCCTGCAAAGCTCGGCGATGTCGCCTTCGTGCCGCGCACCCATTTCCGCCAAAAAGAAATCGTAAGAATCGAGATCTTCCTTTTCCACCGCTTTCGCAATGCCGAGCGGCGTATTGTAAGACGCGGGCGTAGCCAAAACTTTATAACGTACCGACAAAATTTGTGCCAGAAAATTTTTGACGCTCGTCTTTCCGAAGCTGCCCGTGATGCCGATCTTCACACAATGGCAGGAATCGAGTTTTTGCTGTGCCGCCGTCAGATATTTTTTGTTTTTCGCGCGCGAAAACGGTTTTTCCAGAACATTGGCAAAGCGGATCAGCTGCGGCATCAAAAGCGGAACGACCGCCAAAAGGATATAGCGGAGATTCGTTACGATGCCGATCTTCGCATAGTACGAAGCCGCATTTCCGATCAGCACGAGCACAAAGCAAACCACCGCAAGAATCAACACGTTCAGTGCATAAATGCGGTTCGCGCGCGCCGTGGAAGACAGGGGCACTTTCAGCGCTTTTTTATCCGCCGTGCAGTACAATCCCACGAAAAGCGGAACGGGAAGCAGGGCTATATACGCCGCCCATATTCCCGCAAACGAGAAACAAAGCCCCAATACCAGCATTGCCAAAGCGATCAGAAAAGCCAGCAGCGTAAAACGCGAGCGAGCCATGTTGCCCTTGCGCCTGAGCCATGCGGCATACATTTTTCCGTCATACCCCGCCTGTTGCAAAGCGCCCAGCACGTTGAATGCGCACATTCCGTATAAGAGTGCCGCCGCCAGCGCTATGACGATGTATTCGGCGATCGCAGTGATTGTAAACATATCTTTTCCTCTTACGATGATTTTCAGCGGAAAAATTCCCGCGCGATGGCGTTGAATTTTGCCGGATTTTCACAAAAACAAAAATGCGTACATCCTTCCATGTACACGAGCCCCGATCCGCGCGTGAGCCGATGCAGCCGTTCCGCCATATACGGCGGTGTTGCCGTGTCTTTATCCCCGAACACGTACAGAACCGGAATACGGATCTTCTGCGCGCACGACGCAAGATCCTCGTTTACGATTTTTTTGAAACTTTCGCGCATCACGGGCGAAAGAGTACGGTATTCTTCCGAACCGAATTTCCTCTCCGCATATTTTGGCGCGATTTTCCGTATGACGCGGTAGCTTTTTACGCGCAAAGCGTACTTGATCCCCCGCCGCGGCAAAAGCCCGGCACACCCCGTCAGCAATGCACGCTGAAAGGGCGGATACGGTTTTGAAAGAAGTTTCAAAGCGACCCTGCCCCCGAAAGAATGTGCGATCAGGTACGCATCTCGAATGCCGAGTTTTCTTAAAAGTTCGGACGTATGCTCCGCATAGTCTCCCACCGACCACGGCTGCGAAAGCGGTTCGCTCTTGCCCATGCCCCAGAAATCGAAGGCGGTTACGCGGTAAAATTTTTTCAAACAGTTTATCTGATGGTAAAAGCTTTCCTTGCAGGATAAATATCCGTGCAGGAATACAAGGTCTTTGCCCGCGCCTTCGCGAAGCAAGGACACCCCAGCCGCTACCGACAAATTGTTTCCTCCCGATCAAGCTCTTTCATCATGACGAGCGCATCTTCGCCGTCGCCGTAATAGCGCGGCCGCGCATACTTCCCGACAAAACCGTGCTTTATATACAGCGCCATGGCCGCCGCATTCGAGACGCGCACTTCCAAAAACAAGCGTTTTACCCCCGACTTTGCGGCCTGCATTGACAAATACTCCAAAATTGCTCCCGCGATCCCCTGCCGCCGGTATTGCGGAGCAACGGCTATATTCGCAATGTCCGCGTCCTCGCCCGCCGTTACGGCAAAACCGTAACCCGCGATCTCCCCATCCTGCACCGCACACGACGTGATCGTGTTTTCGCTCACGAACGAATCCGCAAGCATACGGAAATTCCAGGGATCGGAAAAGCACTCCTTTTCCAGTTCCGCGATGCTCTGGATGTCCGCATACGCCCAGCTGCGCAACTCCATATTTATTCTCCTCTTTTTTCAGCGTTTTTCCGCCGCTATCCCTTTCTTGCCAGACGCTCTTCTTCCGCCTGGCTCTTTTTCAGATAAAATGCGCCGATCTCTCCGAATTCACTTTCTTTCGCACTTTCCGCCGCTCCCGCAAGCCCCGCCGCAGGGTCTGCCTTTGTATAAGGGACGGGCAGCGGTTCGTACGCATACACGGGATACTCTTTTGCAAGCTCTAACAGACGGGTCTCGTCGACATAGGAAGGCGGATAACAAACACTTTTATCTTTTTCAAAGCCGCAGACGTAATAATTCCCGCGCCCGGCAGGCACTGCCGCCAGCGCTTTGCCTTCTGCATTATATGCAAGCACCTGAAAAGAAGTTCTGCCGAGCGACGGTTTTCCCGTGCCTTCGCTGAATCCTTTGACTGCCGAGATCCCGATCCGAATGCCTGTAAACGACCCCGGACCCGTAACCGCACAGAAAAAATCACACTCAGCAGGCGCCAACGACACCGCGCGCAGCGCTTCGTCCGCCGCGTCCATCATCCGAACCGAATGCTGCAATGCCCCGTCCGATTCAAATATTGTCTTACGTACCCCGTTTTTGCAGGCGATCACCGTAAGATATCCGCCCGACGTATCGATCGCAAGATAATTCATTCGCACAAGATCTCCCTTTTATTTGCGTCCAGTTTGCGTATTTCCACCACTTTACAGTTTTGCGGCAAAACATCTTCTATGTTCTGCGGCCACTCGATCACACAGATCCCGTCCGCGTAAAAATAATCGCAAAGCCCCAAAGCTTCCGCCTGCGCGCCGTCTTTCAAACGGTAGCAGTCATAATGATACAGTTTCCCGTCATAATCGTTCATATAGGCATACGTAGGACTCGTGATCTCATCCTCGATCCCCAGCCCCTGCGCCAGTCCTTTCACAAAAACCGTCTTGCCCGCACCCATTTCTCCGCGCAGCAACACGACGTCTCCCTTTTTCAGACTCTTTGCATATTCCTTCGCAAACGCCATCGTCTGCTCCGCACTTTCCGTTACCATGTTCACACCCCGTTTTACACACTGCCGTACGTTCCGGGCAGTCCTGTCCCCGTTTTATAAATCATCCGCCCGCTGTCAAAGGCGTACCGTTTCGCTATACAAAAAAAGAAGGAACGAAGTTTTCCGTCCCTTCCATTATAATATACAACACGCAATTTTGCAATTAAAACACCTTTACTTGCCGCAATTTCTGACTTTCTCCCGAAAATCTTCCGCAAGGGAAAACCGCTTGCAAGACATCTTATCCGCTTAAAACTTATTCAAAAGCCAAGAAATACGCTTATAAAGCAAAATCGTAACCAGACTGACCGCTGCACCTTTGATAAGATTGAACAAAAGAACATACCACCAAAGCGATTCGAAAGCCGCGAGCGCACCGTCGCCCATGAACAACGGGAAATTTATGTATCGATTGGACAAAAGACCTGCGGCAATCTGCAGTACGCAACCGATCGCCAGCGTTATTGCCACAGTCGGCAATCCTTTTTTAAAGCGATAGACGAGCGTCGGCACGATAACGAAACTGAATGTTACGATAAAGTTTGCGATCTCACCCACGCCGCCAGTGGAAGATTTTAAAAGACACAGACATTCCTTGATCAGGCTGATGATGATCGCGGCGACGGGTCCGTACATAAATCCGCCGATCAGCACGAATACGTTTGCAAAATCCAGTTTCAAAAAGGATGCGGGCGGGAAAATCGGAAATTCCAAAAACGTAACCGCAAACGCCAGTGCGGACAGCATCGCAAGCTTTGCAATAGTCGAAGCGGTAAAATATTTCTTGCGGAAACGCGTCCATTTCTGCGCACGCGAATTTTCCGCACCATCCGTGTTCTGCGCAGCCGAAACTGCCCCGTCCTGTACCTTTTCCTGCACCGTTTGCGCAGATTCTTTCACCGCGTCCTGCGCATTCTGCGACGAAACATCCTTTTCCCGCGCGTCTGATCCCGCAGGAACCGCACGGCGTTTGAGAGCTTCTTCCTTCATAAAAAAACACCTCGAAAAATATTTTCAAGGGGCTTCAAAGAAAAAACCCGTTCGAATGAACGGGGCCAAGTTTTTCGATCTGCACGCAAAACGCAAGCAAATTTTCGAAACATTCTTTTCCTTTCCGGACTATACCGTCGGTACGGGAATCGCACCCGTTCGGAGGCTCGCGCCTTTCGCAGACTTTTACTGCCGGTGGGGAATTCCACCCCGCCCCAAAGAATCGTTTTTATTCTTTAACATTATAGCATCGCTTTTCAGACCTGTCAAATGTTTTACACAACCTGCGATCAAAAAAACCATTCCGAACAGATACGCCTGAGTTCTTCCGTCAAGGCGATCACTTCGTCCAAATGCTCTGCCGACACTGCCTTTTCTCCTTTCGGTCGGTTTTTATAAAGCACACAATATCCTTTTGCGTTTACTGCTGTACCCTTTCGCTCACAATACCCTGCTTTCTCACGATAAAACGCACTCGCTCCTTTCGAATCATACGCCTTATAAAAGCTACAACCGCTGCATTTATATGTGCAATTGATTTCAGTTTCCATTATAATTTTCCTCTTCTTGGTTTTCCTGTATAATTTGACGAATTGCAGATAAATCCATCAAAATTTCATACAGTGCTCTTGCAACCGCACGTTTGCGCACATAATTATATTTTCGGATTTTAGTTTTCCAGCAATCACATTTTTCACTGCCGTCAACCACTTTATTACTTTTTGAACAAAAGCCTTGCCTTGTACGTTCAAACCGCCGCATACCCTTTGTATAATATGCTTCATAACTTCCGCAATAGAAACATCGTTTTTCCTTTACTGCTTTCTTTTCCACTTTATTATCCTTCCAAAAATTTTAAGACATGCCTTACGATTAACTATAATGTAAAATATGTCTTATATAAATGCTTTTTTGTAAAATTTATCTTACAATTTAAGTATGGAAAATTTATTTGCGATGCGATTAAGCGAATTTATAAATGAATCAGGTCTGAGCAAGCGGAAATTTGCTGAAAAGGTCGGAGTTTCTGCCATGAGTGTGTCCGACTGGACAACGGGGAAAATTCAGCCGAATGCGGAAAGTATTTACCTTATCTGCAAAACGTTCAAAATCAGCGCCGACTACCTGTTGGGTCTTTCCGACTGACAGATGATCGACAGTCTTTTTGATCGACAGCCGATCTGCAGTCTTTCCCGATCGATAGTTTTTCCGATGAAAAATTACACTGCAATTCCGATCCCATACCTTTTCGCCAAAACATGCGGCAAAAGGATTTGATATGCACCCCAAAAGTCAGACAAACTGTTGGGGTGCATATCATTTGCGAAAGGCTTTTTTATTTGATCTTTTTATTTGATCTGTCTTATTTTAGATCGATCGCGCTTTGGGGGTAGAATCAGTTCATTGGTCGGAGGGCGTATGTACAGTCGAAGCGGGCTGCACGAAAAACAGGCAAACGTTCACAGCGATCGATGCCACTGCCGCCGCAGCCGCTACCGCCGCCAAAACGACAGGCCACGTATACGCGCCTGCAACGGCCGTAATTGCCGCAAAGAGCAAACCGATCGCCGAAATCGAAATGCTGACCCCAAGCCATAACCTTTCTTGCCTGAGAACAAAAGTCTTTTCCCCCGCCCCTCGGCAAACGGAGCGGATGCCCGTGAGAAGATTGAGCAAAAACAAGATCCCGAGAAAAGGGATGAAATAAAAGAATACCGTCATCAGCGCTGTAAAACCGATCATCATCAGGGGCTGTTCCGACTGCGCCAAATTTGCTTTATAATCCAGAAAAGAAAGATAAATTACCCACTCAAACGCCGCAAAGCCGACGATTGCCAATAACATTTCCGAAATTCCCGCCGTCATCATAAGGCGGTGTGCTTTTCTTTCCATCTGATCCCTCCCTTTTTTCATCCTCACAGGGGTATATTATATACGACGGACGGAAATATGTCAAGAACCGATAAACGACGCAAATAAATCCGTTCTTTCATTTCAAAAATTTACCTGAATCATCTTTTTTACGAAGTCTGTCTGTTCCCTTGCGAATCAAAATATTTTTTGATATAATCAAAAAACAATGTTACAGCAAAAAACGCAGCCCTTTTACAAAAATTTTGCGGCTCTCATGAAAGAAAACAAAATTACAAGGTATCGTTTGGCAAAGGATTTAAAATTCAGCCAGCAGACGGTCTCCAACTGGTATTACGGCATTTCCGAACCGAAACTTTCGCAGCTTGTTAAACTTGCCGATTATTTTGAAGTGAGCATCGATTGCCTTGCCGGAAGAAAAGATTATTGAAATCCTCACCCAAGGCTTGCTCTTGGCTGGTTGAGATTTTATAGCTTAAAGGGAAGTTTACCCTGCGCCGCCATTTTATGTACATACAAAAAAAGAACCGTCTTCCAAAGCATATGCTTGAAAGACGGTTCTTTTTGATTCATACGGACGCCGAATTTATGGTTCCGAAAACAATTGTCTATCCGCACGTTCGAATAGATGCAGACAGGAATAAGGATACCGCACAACGCGCCGTAAACGCAGTCAAAACGTTTTTTCTCTGACTTTCCCGACGATCTTTACAGAATGTCGTTGGCGTACAGAGGATATTTGTCGCAAAGTTTTTTCACTTCTCCGCGGACAAAATCAAATGCAGCTTCCTTTTCCTCGATAATTTTTGTGATCAGCCTTGCAACCAGCCGCGCATCCTCTTCTTTAAAGCCGCGCGTCGTGATGCTGGGCGTACCGATACGGATACCGCTCGTGATGAACGGGCTGGTTTCTTCGAACGGGATGGTATTTTTGTTGACCGTGATATTCACTTCGTCCAGCATTTTTTCCAGCTCTTTGCCCGTCATATTCTTGTCGCGAAGATCGACGAGCATCAGATGGTTATCCGTTCCGCCCGATACAAGGCGCACGCCGCACTTTTTGAATTCATCCGCCATTGCCGCCGCATTCGCCACGACCTGTTTCTGATAGGCTTTGAACTCGTCTGAAAGAGCTTCCTTGAACGCCACCGCTTTCCCTGCGATCACGTGCATGAGCGGGCCGCCCTGCATTCCGGGGAATACGGCTTTGTCGATCGCTTTCGCATACTGCTCCTTGCACATGATGACGCCGCCGCGCGGACCGCGAAGCGTTTTGTGCGTCGTCGTCGTTACAACGTCCGCATACGGTACGGGCGAAGGATGCAATCCCGCCGCGACCAGTCCGGCAATGTGTGCGATGTCGACCATCAGATATGCGCCGACTTTATCCGCAATTTCGCGCAAACGGGGAAAATCGATAATCCTCGGATACGCACTCGCCCCTGCCACGATCATTTTCGGCTTGTTTTCGATCGCCAGCTGCTCCAGGGCATCATAATCGATGCGCTCGTCCTCTTTCGAAACACCGTACGGCACGATCTTGAAATATTTTCCCGAAATATTGACGGGCGATCCGTGCGTAAGATGACCGCCGTGCGACAAATTCATTCCCAGAATCGTGTCGCCGGGATTGAGCAGTGCAAAGTATACCGCGGTATTCGCCTGCGCTCCGCTGTGCGGCTGCACGTTTACATGATCGCACCCGAACAGTTTTTTGCAACGCTCGATCGCCAGATTTTCAACAATGTCGACATACTGGCATCCGCCGTAATAACGCTTGCCCGGCAAACCTTCCGCATACTTGTTCGTCAGGTGCGAACCGACTGCCGCCATCACCGCGGGCGAAACAAAATTCTCGCTCGCGATCAGCTCAATATTGCCCCGCTGACGGGAAAGTTCGAGATCCATTGCCTCGTATACTTCTTCGTCGGCGTTCTTGATCGTGGACATATCAATCATATTGTTTTTCTCCGTCGTTTTTTTGATTCTTCCATCATTATACCGCAAAATGTAAAAATATACAAGAAATAAAAGGCGGGGGCGCAAAATTATTTTGCGCCCCCGCCTATCCTAAAAAATGGACTTTTCGCTTTCTCTCAAAATCACAAACGTTTTTTTGAATTCCCTCCCCTTTTCGTTTAAACAAAGCGGGCAGACTGTCTGTGTTTCAGAGAGTATTTTACTGTATAAAAATATACTCGCAAAAGAAAGCGGAATATTTTCCAAGAAAAATGTACAAGAAACTGTTCATTGTCTTTTACATTATTCCTTTTTTCCGTTTTTCAAAAAACAGGCGCGGCTTCTAAAAGCTAAAAAGCCCTGCCGCCGCAACGACAGTTGCGGCGGCAGGGCTTTTCTCCTTTAAAGCTCAGATATTTTTCTGAATGAACTCTTTCATGGCAGCCTTCGGAATAAACCCGAGATTCTTGTCGGCAAGTTTGCCGTCTTTGAAAACCATGACGCACGGAATGCTCATGATGGAATATTCGCGCGCAAGATCGGGGTTGTCATCTACGTTAATCTTGACAAACTGTGCTTCTCCTGCAAAATCTTCCGACAGGGCGTCGATGACAGGCGCAAGCATACGGCACGGACCGCACCAATCCGCATAGAAATCCACGACCAGCGTCTTTTTTTCTTCCAATGCCGCTTTGAATGCGGCTGTATCAAAATTCTGAACCATTTTTTGTATCCTCCTGATAATTATTGGTATTTTGGCAAATTTCCACAACTTCCATACCGAAGCCGCGCGATTTTGCCGCAAATTTATCCAGCATATAAACGACGGCAAACCCCAATGCAAGCCCGATCAGGCACAAGATGGCCGCCCAGACCTCCGCTTTGAGCGCAAGCGCGCCGATCGCAACTCCCGCCCCTGCCAAAAGCACGGGAATGATATACACAATGAACGAAGCCAGCAAACGATTATCTTTTTCCGCCTGCACGATCACTTCGTCGCCCGCCTTTGCACCGACCGTGTTTTTCGCTTTCACCTTTACGGTGCTTTTGTCCGAACGGAACGCACAAACTTTACAGGAATCGCATTCGGGATGTTTTTCGATACGTAAGAGCGCGGTTTTTCCCGCCGTTTTCACGACGATGGCACGTTCTTTCATCTGCAATTTTGCTCCAAAAATGCGATAACGTCAACAGCTTTTACGTTTACTGACGTGGAATCGGACATATTTTTTACGGTGTATTCTCCGCTTTCGAGTTCATTGGAACCGATCACAATGACATACCTTGCCCCGATCTTTCCTGCATATTTGAACTGCGCTTTGACCGAGCGCGACGCGTGATCTATATCCGCCGAGATCCCGCTTTGGCGCAATTGATCTGCCAAAGCAAACGCCGCTTTTCTGCCTGCGTCGTCCAGCCCCGCTACGTAAACATCCAGCGGCGGCTCTTCGGGGATCTTCTTGCCCGTATTTTCCAGCACCAGCAGCATACGCTCGATGCCGCTTCCGAAACCTACCGCCGGCACGCTCGGCCCGCCCAGGTTCTCGATCAGCGTATCGTATCTTCCGCCGCCCAGCACCGTGCCCTGCGCACCGATGCTCGTCGATACAAACTCGAACACCGTCTTGGAATAATAATCCAGTCCGCGCACAAGTTTCGGATTCAGTCTGTATTTCATCCCGCAGGAATCGAGGATCTCCTTGAGTTTTTCAAAATGCTCGCGGCATTCGTCGCAGAGAAAATCCGTCGTTTTCGGCGCATTTTCGTTGATCTTCGAACAAGCTTCTTCCTTGCAATCGAGAATGCGCAGCGGATTTTTTTCAAACCGCGCGTTGCAGGTGGGACACATTTCGGGAAGGTGAGGCCGCAGATATTCTTTAAGCGCTTCGTTAAACTTCGGACGGCAGTGTTTGCACCCGATCGAATTCAGGTTCAGCTCCACGCCTTCCACGCCCAGCGCACGGATGTAGTCGCGCGCAAGCAAAATAACTTCCGCATCCGTTTCCGCGCCCTTGCCGCCGAAAATCTCTACGCCGAATTGGTGATGCTCGCGCAATCTGCCCGCCTGCGGACGTTCATAACGGAATACGGGCGTAATATAATACATCTTCAAAGGCAAAACGCCGCCGGAGAGTCCGTTTTCGATAAAAGAACGCACCACGCCCGCCGTACCTTCGGGTTTGAGCGTAATGGAACGCTCGCCCTTGTCCAGAAAAGTGTACATTTCTTTGTTGACAATGTCCGTCGTATCCCCTACGCCGCGCAAAAACAATTCCGTATGTTCGAATACCGGCGTGCGGATCTCTTTCAGATTATACAGCGCCGCGACGTTGCGTGCCGTGTTTTCAACAAAATGCCACTTATACGCCTCTGCCGGCAATACGTCTTTCGTACCCTTGGGAATATTGATCATAAAAAACTCCTTTCCTCACACAAATTCCGCCGAAAAAATGCGGAAATTGCCGTGATTTTTAAGAAAAAACAAAGCCAAAGCATTCGCCTAGTGCTATGTTTTCTCCGCCTTCGGCGCATTTTTGCGGGCTTCCCCCGCAACGTCATGTTTTCTTGTCCGATGCATGACTGTGCCGAATTCTTCCTCTTTCTTCCGGCCGCACATGCGGCGCAGTGTAAAAAATCAAAGCCTGCCGCTTTTTCATAAATTATTTTAATTCAGAAAAATTCTTTTGTCAACTTAAAAGAAAATTCCATGAACACTTTTTAAAATTTTTGCGCTTATCCGAATGAAAATTTCGGATAAGCGCACCTTTGCTGATCTTTTGAATATGCGAAAAAGCTATCCGCGCCTTTCGTTGCGGTGTTAACTTGCGACGTTTTTGCGCCGCCGCGTTCGCTTTTCGTTTTTAAAATTTACCTGTTCGAACCGCGCCAGGCATCAAAGAACATATTTTTTCAGATCACGGTTTTTAATGATCTTTTCCAGATGTTCGTCGACATATTTTTTGTCGATCGTTACCGTAATCGTCGGGTAGTCTCCGCCAGCGTTAAAGGAAATGTCTTCCAGCAAATATTCCATTACCGTATGCAGACGGCGCGCCCCGATGTCTTCGCTCGTCGCGTTCATGTCCGCGGAAATTTCGGCGATCTCTTCGATCGCGTCGTCCGTGAATTTCAGGTCGATATTGTCTACGCCCAAAAGTTTTCCGTACTGCGTCGTGATCGCATTCTGCGGCTGCGTCAGGATCTTTACAAAATCTTCCTTGCTCAGGCTTTCCAGCTCCACATTGATCGGGAAACGCCCCTGCAATTCGGGGATCAGGTCTTCCACTTTGGAAATGTGGAAGGCGCCTGCCGCGATGAACAGAATAAAGTCCGTCTTGACCGCACCGTATTTCGTCATGACCGTGCAGCCTTCTACGATCGGCAGGATGTCCCTCTGCACGCCTTCGCGCGAGACGTCCGCCCCGCCCTGGTTTGCCTTGCCTGCGATCTTGTCGATCTCATCGATAAAAATGATGCCCTGCTCTTCCGCACGCGAAAGTGCTTCGGTATTTACCGCATCGTTGTCGATGAGCTTTTCCGATTCCTCGTTGATGATCTGCTGCATCGCCTGTCTGACGGTCATCTTGCGACGTTTCTTTTTCTTGGGCAGCATATCCCCGAAAATCGAACCGATATTGATCTCCGCACCGCCGGGAACGATCTCCATCGCTTTGGGCGCGTCCATCACTTCCAGTTCGATCTGGATGTCGTTGTATTTTCCTTCGCGCAGTTCGTCCAGAAGTTTCGCGTCGAAAACTTCTTTCGCCATCTCGCCGCGCTCGCCCTTTTTCATCTCCGATAAAATGGCGACTATCTTCTTTTCCGCCGTGCCTTCCGCACGCACCGCCACCTCTTTCATCTTCTCTTCGCGAACAAGGCGGATGGAGCATTCCACGAGATCGCGGATCATGCTTTCCACGTCGCGCCCGACATACCCCACCTCGGTGTATTTCGTCGCCTCCACCTTGATAAAAGGTGCTTTGACAAGCTTTGCAAGCCTGCGCGCGATCTCCGTCTTACCGACGCCCGTCGGACCTTTCATAATGATGTTCTTGGGCGTGATCTCCTCTCTGTCCGCTTCCGAAAGCTGACTGCGGCGATAACGGTTGCGCAGCGCGATCGCCACCGCACGTTTTGCCTTGTCCTGTCCTATAATATATTTATCCAGTTCGTTTACGATCTGTTTGGGTGAAAGATGATTCATATGCTTTCTCCTCCGGCCTTACCCGTTACACCACTTCGACCGTGATATGGTCGTTCGTGAATACGCAGATCTCGCTGGCGATCTTCAATGCCTTATACGCGATTTTATCTGCAGAATATTTGGTTTCCTGCGCCAGGGCGCGCGCTGCGGCCAATGCGTAATTTCCGCCGCTGCCGATCGCACACACGCCTCCGTCCGGCTCGATCACTTCGCCGTTGCCGCTGATGATCAAAAGCTGGTCTTTGTCCGCTACGATCATCATCGCTTCCAGCTTGCGGATCATCTTGTCGTTGCGCCAAAGCTCCGCCAGTTCCACCGCCGAACGCATCAGATTGCCCGAAAATTTGTTGAGCATCCCCTCAAACCGCTCGGAAAGCGAAAATGCGTCGGATACCGATCCCGCAAATCCCAAAACCACTTTTCCGCCGTAAATGCGGCGTACTTTCACTGCATTGTTCTTGAACACGACCGATTCGCCCATCGTAACCTGTCCGTCTCCTGCGATCGCCGTTTTGCCGTCCCGTTTGACGGCACATATCGTTGTACCTCTGAATTCAGGCATAATTCCCTCCGTTTGCGCGCGCCGCCCTTTCAGCGCAGTGCGCGCTCTGTATTTTCATAAATTCCGCGCATCTTTTCCAGTGCGCGTTCCGCAAAAAGTTTCTTTTTCAGCGCCTTGTCCCGAATTTTCTCAGGCAAAGGCTCCAATATCCCGTAATTGGCGTTCATCGGCTGAAAATCCGACGTTTCCGCCGAAACATGCCGCATCAGTGCTCCCGATACGGTCTCGGCGTCCCATTGCACAGGCTCTTTGCCGCGCATTTTCAGCGCACAGCCCAACGCCGCCCAGATCCCGCTCGCCGCACTCTCGACATATCCTTCCACGCCCGTCATCTGCCCCGCAAAAAACACAGTTCCGTCCTTCTTCCAGGAAAGATCCGCGTTCAAAACTTGCGGAGAGTTCAAAAACGTGTTCCGATGCATGACTCCGTATCGCAAAAATTCCGCGTTTTTCAGCGCAGGAATCATTGAAAACACCCGCTTCTGCTCGGGAAATTTCAGATTCGTCTGAAATCCTACCAGATTGTATGCAGTCCCCGCGCAATTTTCCTTGCGCAGCTGCAATACGGCATACGGTCTCTTGCCGTCCGCATCGTACAGCCCCACGGGCTTGAGCATTCCGAACCGCAGCGTATCTTTCCCGCGCGCCGCCATGATCTCAACCGGCATGCACCCTTCAAATACGTCGCGCTTGTCAAAATCATGCACGAGCGCCCGCTCCGCACTTCCCAGCGCTTCCACGAACGCCTCGTATTCTTCCTTCGTCATCGGACAATTGATATAATCGCCGTCGCCTTTCCCGTACCTGTCCGCCGTGAACGTCTTTGTATAATCCACACTCGACGCCGCCACGATCGGCGCCGCCGCATCGTAAAAATACAGGTTTCCGCCCATTTTACTGCGGATGTCTTCCGCCAAAGCCTCCAGCGTCAGCGGCCCCGTCGCCACGATCGCATAGCCTTCGGGTATCTCCGTTACTTCTTCATGGACAACTTCGATCCTCGGATGACTTTCGATTTTCTCCGTTATAAACTTCGAAAACGCATCCCGATCCACCGCGAGCGCTCCGCCTGCCGGCACCTTCGTCGCCTGAGCTGCCTGCATGGTCAAAGACCCGAAAACCCGCATTTCTTCTTTTAAAAGACCGCAAGCATTGCCGTAAACATCGTTGCTTTTGAGCGAGTTGCTGCACACAAGCTCCGCATACCCTTCCTGCGTATGCGCCGGCGTGTATTTCTTCGGCTTGCTCTCGTACAGCCGCACAAAAATCCCGTGCTCCGCCAGATAGTACGCCGCTTCACACCCCGCAAGCCCCGCTCCGATTACCTTTACAAGCTCTGCCATCCGTTCTCCTTTCCGCTCTTTTTGCGTTTAGCACTCTTACAATCAGAGTGCTAACTCATTATAAATCGTACTTTCGATCTTGTCAAGAGTTTTTCATAATAATTCAAAAAAATTCTCACAGGCAGTTTAACGATGACTCCGAAAGCGGGCGACGTCAAAACTTTGTTGATTATACTGCATAATAATTTTAAAAAATTTAATACAGACGAAAAAATGAGTCCGGTCGGCGACCGAACTCATTGACAAAGAAACGAACTTTACTGAGCGACGGGGATGCTATTCTCCCCTGTTTTTAATCTTGTGTATTCTCCTGCGCGTCGGAACCGTTCTTCGGGTCGGGTTCAGCGGGAGCGTCCTTTACAAAATCGCAGGAGGAACAGCGGATCTGTTTCCCTTTTTTGAAAAGATATTTGCCGCACTTGGGGCATTTTTCGCCCGTAGGCATTTCCCAGCTCATAAATTTGCACTGGGGATAATTCGAACAGCTGTAAAAGATCTTGCCCGCCTTGCTCTTCATGCGGCGCGTAGGTGCACCGCACACGGGGCATTTCCCCGCCAGTTCTGTGATGGGCTGACTCGCCGAACATTTCGGACAGCTTAAATATTTCCCGTTTCTGCCCGTCCTGTAATACATGAGCGTGCCGCATTTGGGGCATTTTTCTTTGGATATCTCGCTGTCAAAAGGCAAGGTCGCGTTGCATTCGGGGTAATTCGGACAAGCAAGGAACTTTCCGAACTTGCCGCTCTTGACGACCATGTTTGCACCGCATTTGGGGCATTTGGTTGCCGAAATTTCCATGCCTTCGCTCTTGATGTTCGAACATTCGGGATAATTGGAACAAGCCAGATATTTCCCGTAACGCCCGCTCTTACGGATCATCGGGTGCCCGCACTTTTCGCAGAGGATGTCCGTCATTTCGTCGCCGTCGTTGGCGGCAAACACCAGTTTTTCCGCAAACGGCGGATAAAAATCCGCAATGATCTTGTGCCAGTCCACACCGCCGTCTTCGATGCCGTCCAGCTTGTCTTCCATTTTCGCCGTAAAGCCGACATCCATGATGTCTTTGAAATATTTCATCAGAAGATCGGTGATCTCGAACGCGACTTCCGTCGGAACCATGTATTTTCCGTCTTTTGTAACGTACTTGCGCTTGTTCAGCACGGAAATGATGCTCGCATACGTCGAAGGACGGCCGATCCCCTTATCTTCCATCGCCTTGACAAGCGACGCGTCCGTATAACGCAGGGGAGGTTTCGTAAATTTCTGCTCGCTCAGAAGGCGGATGAGATCCAGCTCTTCCCCTTCTTTGAGATTGGGAAGAAGCTTTGCGTTTTCGTTCTCGTCGTCATCCTTTTTCACTTCCTGGTATGCCGCCGTAAATCCCGCAAACTGCATGGTCTTGCCGCTCGCTTTGAAGCCGTAAATACCGTTTTTGATCTTGATCTGCATGCTGTTGTACAGCGCTTCGCTCATCTGCGAAGCCATGAAACGATCGTAGATCAGCTTATAAACATTGTAATGTTTTTTGTCCAATGTGCCTTTCATGCTTTCGGGCGTACGGCTTAAATCGATGGGACGGATACATTCATGCGCGTCCTGAGCGCCCTTCTTCGAAGCATAAAAATTCGGCTTTTCGGGAACATATTCTTTCCCGAATTTTGCGGCAATGAAATCGCGCGCTTTCGCCTGCGCTTCCGCCGATACGCGCACGGAGTCGGTACGGATGTAGGTTACGAGCGCAATATGCCCTTCCGCTTCCGTATCGATGCCTTCGTACAAATGCTGCGCTACCAGCATGACATCGGGCGAGGTCATCCCGAACTTGTTGGACGCATCCTGCTGAAGCGTGGACGTCGTAAACGGTGCGGGGGCGTGCGACTTTGTTACGCTTTTCTTGATCTCGCTGACAATGTAAGGATTCTCAGCCAGTTCCGCACGGACTTTTTCGTTCTCTTCCGCATTGGACGGGAGATATTTTTTTCCGTTCTTTTCGCCGAGAAGCGCTTTGAACGGTGCGTATTCTTTGGGTTTATCCTGCAATTCCGCATTGATGTGCCAGTATTCTTCGGGTACGAAAGCCTTGATCTCGCGCTCACGGTCTACGATCAGCCGCAGTGCCACCGACTGCACGCGCCCTGCCGAAAGTCCCGAACGGATACGCTTGCACAGAAGCGGCGACAATTTATAACCGACCAGCCTGTCCAGCACGCGGCGCGCCTGCTGTGCGTCGACGAGATTGTAATCGATCTCGCGCGGATTCTGCAATGCATGCGTAACCGCCGCCGGAGAAATTTCGTTGAACTCGATGCGGTTTTTGCCGTCCTTAAGTTTTAAAACGTTTTTCAGATGCCAGGAGATCGCTTCGCCTTCGCGGTCCGGGTCGGTTGCGAGATAGACGTGTTCCGCTTTCGCCGCCTCGTCCGAAAGGCGCTTGATCACCGCCTTTTTGTCGGGATTGTCCACATATGTGGGCTCAAAATTATGATCGATATTCACACCCAGCCGTTTTTCGGGCAGGTCGCGCACGTGTCCGCCCGACGCATCCACGCGGTATTTCCCCTTCAAATATTTGGATATCGTTTTCGCTTTGGAAGGCGATTCTACAATGATTAAATCCATACAGACCTCTTTCCGACATCAAATTTTCCGATTTTTTAAACACACGCGGCCCGTCAACACACGGCCGCCCAACGGTTCCCTCCGCAGGATACCGCCAGTTTCTTCATTTCCAGCATGGTCAGCACGATCGGAACTTCATGCAATTTAAGACCGCTCTTTTGTGCGATCTCGCTGATATGCGCTTCCCCTTCTCTGAGAATTTCATAGACCGCCCGCTCCGCCGCACTCAAGGAAATTTTTTCCGTTTCGGTCAAGTTTATACCAAAAGCGGCGTAAATGTCAACTAAATTTTCCGTCAATTTCGCGTATTCTTTGATCAGCGCATTGCACCCGACTCCCGACGGAATGCCGATGGAATAGGGAAACGCAAACACGTCGCGCCCGTATTCGTACGCCTTCGCCGCCGTGATCCGCGTACCGCTCTTTTCCCCGCCGCTCACGACAAGCACGCCTTCCGACAGCCCTGCAATGATCCTGTTGCGCATGGGAAAATGATAAGGCAGCGGCTTTTCCTGCGGCAGATACTCGCTTACGGCGAGCCCTTTCTCCTCTACTCTTTCCAGCAAAGCGCGGTTACAGCCCGGGTAGACATGATCGAACCCGTACGCAAGCACGGAGATCACCTTTCCGCTGTTCAAAGCACCTCCGACGGCCGCACTGTCTCCGCCGTCCGCCAGGCCCGATACGATCACAAACTCCGAAGAAAGCCCTTCGGCGAATTCTTCCGTACGCTTCATCACCTGCGGCAGCGTGCGACGCGAACCGACGATCGCAAATTTTCGCTCTTTCAAAAGATCTGTATTGCCGCGGCAATACAGCATAAGCGGCGGATCCGGGATCTGCCGCAATTCTTCCGGATATTTTTCCGAAACAAACGCAACGCATTCGATCCGCTTTTCCGAATACATATGCAAGAGCCCGTCCGTATATTCCTTATCCGCCAAAGAACGTTCTATTCTCTCGGCCGTCTCTTCGCCCGCCGTCTCTGCCACCGCGCTGCGGTATTTGCCGAAATCGGCAAAGAGTGCCCGTGCCGAAGGCGCCAAACGGTAAAGCTTTGCTTTTTTGGAATATTCCAACCCGAACGAATCCAGGCGGATGATCGCTCTTTCTTCTTCCGTATACTTCATGAAAAAGACCTGCCGTTACTGAAAATTTTCATAACTGCGGTAAGATACCGCTTCCAGGATATGTTCGGGCGCGATCTGTTCGCTCTGCGCCATATCCGCGATCGTGCGCGCCACTTTTATGATCCTTGCCCGCGCGCGTGCCGAAAGTTTCAGGCGCTCGAACGACATACGCAGAATGTTTTCGCATTCGCGCGAAAGACGGCAAAATTTTTGCATCTCACGCTCGCCCATATCCGCGTTTGTCGTCATCTTTTGCAAACCTTGAAAGCGATCCCGCTGAATTTCCCGCGTACGTTCCACTCTTTTTTTGACAATTTCCGAACTTTCTTCCGCGGTATCCGCTACGAGATCGTCGTATTTTACCGAATCCACTTCCACCTGAATATCGATGCGGTCCAATAGCGGTCCGCTGAGCCGCGAACGGTATTTATGGATCGCAGCGGGAGTACAGGTACACACTTTATCCGTACTTCCGTAATTTCCGCAAGGGCACGGATTCATGCTTGCGCAGAGCATGAAATTTGCCGGAAACGTAACCGCCCCGCCCGCCCGCGTAACGGTAATGCAACCATCCTCCAGCGGCTGACGCAGCGCTTCCAGAGCGCTCCTGTGGTATTCGGGCAATTCATCCAGAAACAATACCCCGTGATGCGCCAGACTGATTTCCCCCGGCTTGACCGCACGCGTACCTCCGCCGCACAGCGACACCGTCGTCGCCGTATGGTGCGGTGTACGGAACGGCCGCAGGGTTACGATCCCTTCTTCCCCGAGAATGCCGGCCACAGAATGGATCTTGGTAACTTCCAACGCTTCCTCAAACGTCATGTCGGGCATGATAGTGGGAATACACCTTGCGAGCATCGTCTTGCCCGCGCCCGGCGGCCCGACCAGGAGAATATTGTGCCCGCCCGATACAGCCACTTCCAGCGCACGCTTTGCGATCGCCTGGCCCTTTACAAACGCAAGATCGGAAGAGTACTGCCCGCGCTTTGCCGCTTCGTATTTTTTCGCCGCGAGCGGCGAAAGCCGCAAAAGTCCGCTCAAGTGATCCACGACCTGCGTCAGCGTGGCCGCCGTATAAATTTCCAGTCCCTCTATATACGCCGCTTCGCCCGCATTGCCCGCAGGCAGAATAAACGAGGTGTAGCCGCGCGCTTTTGCCGATATCAAAAGCGGCAGGATCCCCGTAACCGGCCGCAGGCTTCCGTCCAGAGCAAGCTCACCCAAAAACACCGTCTTGCCCGTATCGGCGCCCTGCAACTGCCCCGTCGCTTTCAAAATTCCCACCGCTATGGGAAGATCGTACCAGCTCCCCTCTTTTTTCAGATCGGCAGGAGCAAGATTTACCGTGATCTTCTGCGTCGGAAATTTTCGGCCGCTGTTTTTCAATGCCGAACGTACACGCTCCCGACTCTCTTTTACCGCCGCGTCCGCAAGTCCTACCAACTCATAGGAAGGGAGACCGTTGTTGATATCCGTTTCCACTTCCACAGGGACGCCGTCCAACCCCGCCAGGGCAAAACTCATTACTTTGGATAACATACATCCTCCTCCCCCAGGCTTTTAGCCGTTTCTTCTTTCGATCCCGAAATGCCTCTCAAAAACTTTCAAAACCGGCCCGCTCTTTCTCCGATGCGGCATGCGCGCCAGCGCTTTTGCCGCATATCGTCTGCCGCTTCGGCCTTTCACAAACACATCGGTTGCAGACGGACAAAAATTTTTTTAAGCCTTAAAGCGCAATTCGCTTTTATCCGTGCACCGTTTTCCGAAAAAAGGTGTAAAAATACCGCGCATACGCGTGCGCGGATATTTTTAATTGAATTTACGGTCTGTAGAAACCGTTGCTCAAAAACGTCGTCCAGCCGAAGCAGATCTGCGCCGCAAGAGGAGCGATCGGAATGCTGAACAGCATCGGGATGGTTAGCACAAAGATCAATGCGTAAACCACACATACGCCCGTGAGCACTTTCAGCGTCGTGTTCATCGGAACGCCGAAAAGTTTTTTCCGCGCACCCGTGTCATGCACATACGCCGTATAGAACATCAGTACGGCGAATCCGCCATAGAACACGGTGAACAGAAGGCTGTTTGCCGCGCTCGAGCTGCCCGCAAACAAATACTGCAAAAGCGACGTTACCAGCCCCGCCAAAAGCAGGAAGTACGCGTTCAGAATGCCGGACGTGTGAGCGGATGCATAGGCGCTCTTGGTCTTGCCCGTAGCAAAATATAAGATGACGTAGATCGTCGTAAAGATCAGACCGATCAGCGACGTGATCGCCAGCGCAAGATTCATCTGCGCATTCATCGCCGTATAGACACTCTCATTTCCCGACGAGAACAGCGTGGCGCCTTTGAGCGAAAGGAACCAGCCGAACGGATTGATCGCATTCGCCGACGTGAACGCCGTCGTATTCGCGAGGGTAAAGCTGTCTTTCACCGCCGCCCAGACAAGCCCAAATATGCCGATTGTCGGCACAGCCGGATTTGCATCGTATAACTTTACATACGTAAAATAAGAAGGTATTGCAGAAAGCACCGTGATGAGCACCGTTGCCACGATGAACGAAACAATAAAGAACAGCCACAGTACCCTCGACGAGTATCCGTTTTCCATGCGGATCAAGCGTTCCTGATGTTCGCTTTCCTGCAGATTTTTCAGCATGTCCTCTTCCGAACCTGCCGCCGCATTCTTGTCCAAAGCCGCCTTCCGCACCGCCGCAAGTTCTGCCTTTCCCTGTCTGTGGATACGCACCCATCCGACTACGAACAGCGCCGCCAGCCCGATCAAAGCAAATACCGCTTTCGGATCGGTCGCGAACAAAAATGCAAAAAAGATACCCGAAATTAAAACGTTCGCCGCAGATTTGACGGGACGTTCTTTGGAAATTCCGTCCTCATAGAACTTGAACATGAAATAATATGCCGCCACCGCAAACAGCGCGATCATGGCATATGCAAGCCCCAGCCTGCCAACCGTGAGAGCCAGACCGCCCAGCGCCGCAAAACATGCAAACATGAACCCGAAACCGCTGCTCTTAAACAGGCGCTTGCCCAATAAGTACACAAAGACGATCATCGCCGTCGTGCAAAGCACAGAAAATATTCTTAAACCGAACGGGCTTGCCCCGAAAATCAGAGTTCCCAGCATGGGCAGCAATACCGCAAACGGCCCGAAATCCGTCTGTGCGTGGAACGTTCCTTCTACCACCATACGGCCCAGCAGAATATCGTCGATCTGCATCAGCGTGTATTTTTCATCCTGCGTGAAATCCGTATATGCCGTATTCCCGTCCGCATAGTTGTTCTGCGCGTCCGTCAGCCGCACCGGATCGCCCGCTTTTCCGTATTCCTTGCTATGATCGTTCTTCGTGAACAGATCGCGGTAATACGGCCACTGCGTGTCCGTGAAGAATGATTTTACACTCTTTTCCGTTACATATGCGGGAATTATGTTTCCTTCCGCATCCACAAACACAACTTCGTTGACCAGCATTTCCGTTTTGACGGTCAGGCGGATCAGACAATAACTCGTACTCAAAGATCTGTCCGCTTCCGTCAGATCAAAGACTTTTACCCAGTCGTAATTCGTGCCTTTCGTGCCCTCCACGCTCGATGTATATACATTGCCCAGCTTTACCGTTCCCAACATCGAACTGCTGAAGGTGGGTTCCGAAGAGGATGACTTGGACGCATACCGAAATTCCACCGAAAAATCTTTCCCGACTTCCCCGTAGACGCTCCCGACATTCAGATAAACTTTGTCCAGCTTTGCCCCGTCCTGGTAATCCAGATAAAATACGACATTGGAATCCGCCGCCATATAATAGGACCGGCCTGCTCCCGTAAATCCGCCGATCGTGCAGGCACTTACGATCAAAAATACCAGCACCAGAATGAATGCCGCTTTCCCGAACAGGGGAACTCGCCGCACACGCTCTTTCAGATTCTGTAAACGGGTCTGTTTTTCCATCTGCATATTCTGCCACCTATTTCCTTGAAATCCATCACCCTGCGTTCTATGACAGGATGAACTATATTCTATTATAACGCAAAAATATTTATCTGTAAACCCCTTTTACCCTTCCCGAAGCAAAAAATCAGGACAAGGCTCCCCCTTTCCGCCCTCTTTTTGCCGTTGTCTCTGTCTTTTTTAAAAAATATTCCACTCTTTTCCAAAATATTCTGCGGTTCTTCAGGTACCTACGATCCCCTTTCTTTTCTCCTTTTTACGCTTTCGGGACAGAATCGCATACGCCGCCAGCGCTCCGATACAGACAAGCATTTCGGTTAGAGGGAATGCGAGCCAAATACCCGTTTCGCCCCAGAGCGCCGCCAGGAGAAACGCCGCGGGGATCAGAACGGCAAATCCGCGCAAAAGAGATAAAATATGCGCAGGCAGCGGCGTTTCGGTCGCCGCAAAATAAGAACAGAACAGAATGTTGAGCCCCGCAAACGGCGCGGCAAGAAAATATAACTTTAACCCGCGCACCGCCATTTCACAGAGCAAATCCGATTTTTCTTTATTAAAGATCTGCGTGATTGGCAAAGCAAAAATAAACAATATCATGTACACGGCAACCGCAAACACTGCAGTGCAGAGCACAGACATTTTTAAAAAAGATCGTTCGGAAAGCGAGTCTGCACCCGCGCGTGCACGGCTGAAAAGCGGCTGTACGCCCTGCGAAATGCCGTTGAAGACCGAAAGCACGACCAAAGAAATATTGGCAATGACGCCGTATGCCGCCACGCCCGTATTGCCGGCGATCCGCAGAAAAAGAAAGTTGAACACGAGGATCGCAACGGCGGAAGAGAGCTGTTCGACGAGCGAGGGAAATCCGAGCGTGAAATTACAGCGCATCAGGCGAAGCGAAGCGCCGCGCGGCAAAAACCGAAACCCGTTTTTCCCGCGAAGGATGTGCGACGCGGAAAAAACCAGCCCGATCACGGGCGCAAAACCCGTCGCAAGCACCGCGCCGAGCATTCCCATGCCGCAGGGAAATATAAAGATATAGTCGAGCAGGATGTTGGCAAGGCTTCCCGACACGGTGGAAAACATGGCAGTATGCGGCGCTCCGTCGTTGCGTACAAAACACATCAGCACGGTGTTGAAAAGAAAGGCGGGCGAAAACAACAGCAGCACCCGAAGATAGGTCTGCGTCATCGAAAAAGTCTGCGCATCGGCACCGAGAAGCCGCGCCAAGCCCCCCGAAACAAAACATCCAGCCATTATATATAAAACAGAAAAGCACGCCGCAAGATATACTGTATTTGTAAAGACGCGCCAGGCATTGCGATCGTCCCCCTGCGTTTTATACACGGAATACCTGGTCGCTCCGCCGATCCCCAGCATGAGCGCCGTGCCGTTGATCAGGTTATAGACAGGGATCGCCAGATTCAGCGCCGCAAGGCCATTGGTACCCAATCCCTGCGCCACAAAAAAAGTGTCCGCCAGTATATAGCAGGACACACCTACCATTCCCAATACACTCAAAAAAGCATATCTTGAAAACTCTTTCGCAAGTTTTTTCATTCTCTGCCTCTCAACCGACCTTTTTTTGGACCGCCGTAAAATGGATGTCCGAAAAAATTCTCCGATGTGTGCTTTATGCCGCCGCACAACCTTTCCGATCATAAAAAATGCGCCGGCAATTTTATGTCTGCTGTGGCCTGACGACATAAATCCCGACGCTCACGCTTACCCGGCGGCAAAACGCAATCTTTTTTCTTTTTCCTTACAATACCATAAGCGGCGGCGTTTGTCAAGCAAACGCCGCCGCTTTCTTTTTCGGCACCGAAAGACGACTCTCTCTTTCAGTTCAGAGGCTGGATCGTAATAACGTCCGCCTGATATTCGATCTCTTTATACAGCTTCGCCTCCACCGACAGTTTTCCGTTTTCGCCTGTCGTCTGTACGAGCTCATATACCGTCGTTCCCTGCACTTCTTCCATGCGCACAAACGCTTTGCTCCCCTCCGCATAAAGTATTCCGCGATCGCAGATATATCCCTGATTCTCGGTCTCCACACGATCGCCTATATACATTTCGGACATATCGTAATACCAGATCTGATCAGGCTGACCCGTCCCGTACGTCGCATACGCCGCGATCATCCCCGGCGCGACCGGCACGGCTCCGTCCATATACCACAGATATTCCTTGGACACGACCGTTCCCGCATCCGTCCGCTCTCCATACCAGAAATAATACAAACTGTCGCTGCCGCTTCTGAACACATAAACTTCATTCCCCAGCAACATGATATAAGCCACTGTATCTGCAATGTCCCACCATCTGTAATAGCGGATGATTGTGTCCGAACTCCAGTTTTGCTCCACTTCTCCGTCTGAACCGTAACGCCGCAACAGATATGTATTCCCGAGGCTGTAAGCCATTACAATGTCCTCCGTCATTTCGTAAACATATCCGTCGTCGCCGGTGTAAAAAGGATTCTTTCCATAAACAACGTTACCTTCTTTGCCCTCATAACTGTCCGTTTGCACATAACAATTGCCGAATTTATCCTCTGCGACAAGTTTTGCTTCTATATTTTTATTCGGCAGCAGGTCGATCACCTTCAAAACACCGCTTTCAACGGACAGACGATAATATTTGTACGCCGGAGATGAACACCTTATGACACTGTTTGCAACCACCAAGAACCTCGAAAGTTCCTCCAACGAAAACAGCTTTCCCGTACTACGGTCTATTACAAAATTTTCATCATAGCTCTTGTAAGAAATCTCATAGGAGGGATCTTCCAGCTCATATGCTTGCGGCGTTCTCGTACTGTACGACAGAAAAATAAACATATCCGTTACGTGCAATTTGATCGGGTTCCCTTCGATCTGCTCCTGCGTTACCGTGTACGTCCCGTCGCTGTATTCGTCCGTCTTCGTGAACAAAAAAGTGATCTTGTCAAACGACCCGTCGTCATTGAAACTTACGATATAACTGCGCTCTGTTACCGAATCCGTCAATACGGGATCTTCTTCCTCTTCTACAATGATCCCGATATTTTCCGCTCCGTCCAGCTCTACGCGCGCATTGTCAAACATCCGCGCACTCAACTGCACAGTCTCTCCCTCATTCGACGCCCCACCTTGCGTCTGCTCCGTGTTTCCTCCCGTGCCGTCCTCTTTACGCGCCGAACGTTCGCATGCCGCCATTGAAAACAGAAAACATATCGCCAGTAAAATACATAAAATCTTTTTCATTTTCCCCCTCCAAAAAAATTAAAAATTTCACTACTGAATTAGCATATAAAAAAGTATGTGATTTGTCAATATCCATGCTAAAAATATGGAAAACGGGATCAGCGGACGAACCTGAAACGCTCGAAAAGGAAAGCGCTCCGCACAATGTGCGGAGCGCTTGTCGATTTTTCGTTTAACGAACTTCCTTGATTTTAGCAGCTTTACCCGTTCTGCCGCGCAGATAGTAAAGTTTTGCCCTGCGGACCTGACCTTTACGGATCACGGTGATGTCCGCAATTTTCGGGGAATGCACGGGGAACGTACGCTCCACGCCTACACCGTAGGACAATCTGCGAACCGTGAACGTTTCACGGATCCCGCCGTTCTTCTTGGCGATGACCACGCCTTCGAACGCCTGCAATCTTTCACGCGTTCCTTCGACGACTTTCACGCTTACTTTTACGGTGTCGCCTACGTTGAAAGCGGGAACGCTGTCTTTCAGATTCTCTTTTTCGATTGCTTCAATCAAACCTTTCATCGACTTTACCTCCATATTACGAAGCGTTCGTAGCCGTTTTTGCCAGAGGACCGCCCGAAGTCTTTTGCTATTTTATCATATTTGCGCGATCTGCGCAACCTTTTTTATGCGCAAACCGCAAAATATTTTACAGAATTCTGTTTTTCACGCTTCAAACGCGGATAAAATGTGATGGATCCCCTCGTCCGTTACTTCCAAAACGTCGAACCGGATATTTTGCTCGCCTGCGCGCATCAAAAACGCGCGCGCTATATTGATATAGCGTTTTCTCTTATGAAAATCCACCGCTTCCGCCGGAGTGCCGAATGCATCGCTCTGCCGCGTTTTCACCTCGCAAAAAACCACCGTATCGCCGTCGCGCGCCACAATGTCCGCTTCTCCGAACGGCGTCTTATAATTTGTCTTTAAAATTTTATAACCTTGCTCTTTCAGATACCTTACTGCCCGTCTTTCTCCGAATCTTCCGAGTAATTTTTTATGAACGTCCTGCGGTGAATTTCGCATAATCCGTACTCCCTGATCGCGTCGCGGTGCATTTTCGTACCGTATCCTTTGTGCTTTGCAAACCCGTATTGCGGATAGATTTTGTCAAACTCGCACATCAGCCTGTCCCGATATACCTTCGCCAGAATGCTCGCTGCGCCGATCGAATAGGAAAGCGCATCCCCTTTGATCAGCGTCTGCTGCGGAAAGGAAATGTCGATCTTGAAATTCCCGTCCACAAACACGACGTCCGGCTCCACCGCCAGCCCTTCCACCGCCTGCTTCATGCAAAGCTTCGTCGCCTGCAAAATATTGATACGGTCGATCGTTTTGTTGTCCACTTCACAGATCTTATAAGCGATCGCCCGCTCCCGGATAAGTTCCGCTAGCCGCTCACGCTCCCCTTCTTTCAGTTTCTTGCTGTCATCGATCCCTTCGATCAGATTTTTTTTCTCCAGCGGCAAAATCACCGCCGCACAGACGACAGGCCCCGCAAACGGACCTCTGCCCACTTCGTCTACGCCCGCAATATACTGTGCCCCCAGTTGTGTCATTTCCCGCTCGTAAAACAGTTTATCGATCGAGCTCTTCTCTTCCTTCATTCGTTTATCCCCTCTTTGCTTCTCGGCGCCTAAAGGCACACCATAAAATACTGCCCGCCGCTGCGCCGATCCTGCCTTTTAACATCCTGCTTTTTATAAAACATGTATTTCAAAGCGTTAACGCTTGCAAAGTCCTCTTCCTTCTTGCCGTAAGAAGGGAGGTTCAGGATAGGCTGAGTTCCGACGCGTCTTCCAGCGTGATCCTGCCCGTTCTGCCCTTGCGGAAATCGTCGAGGATCGCTTTTGCGCCGCGCTCATAATCGAATTCACCGCCGCGCAGGACAAAACCGCGCCTGCGGCAGACGTCCTCATACATGGCAAGAGGCGAGGAAAAATCGGTAATTTTGTACCGTTCGCTCAGAAACTGCGGATACGTTGCCGCAAGTTCGCGCAAAAGCTCCAGCGCGATATCGTCGAGATCGAGGATATCGTCATTGATGCTGCCGATGTACGCGAGATGCCTGGCAAGTTCCTGATTCTCGAAGGCGGGAGGCATCGTACCGGGGGTATCGAGAAGTTCGAACCCTGCACAGCGGATCCACTGTTTGCCGCGCGTTACCCCCGCTTTATCGCCCGTAACGGCGCGCTTTTCTCCGCTCAGCGCGTTGATAACCGTGCTTTTGCCCGTGTTCGGAATGCCGCAAACCATCAGCCGCAGTGGACGCACGATCCCTTTTTGTGCGTCTTTTTCTAACTTTTCTTTCAAAAGAGAGGGCAATTTTGCCGCGATCTTCTGCGCCGTACCCGCACGCGAAGCCGTACACGCAAGCGCCGCCGCACCCTGCCGCGCAAACGCCGTCAAAAAGGCATCCGTCTTTTTCTCGTCCGCAAGATCCGACTTGTTCAAAAGATACAAAACCGGCTTATTGCCGAACAGTTTATTCAGATTTTTGTTGCGCGTCGCAACGGGCGCACGTGCGTCGAGCACCACCAGAACTCCGTCCACAAGCGCCGCGCTCTCTTCCATCATGCGCATCGCTTTGGTCATGTGTCCCGGAAACCATTGTATATGCTTCATATGTCTCCTCCCGTGCGTTTTTTGTGTATACGTTTTACAAAAATAACAGCCGCATCCGTCCCTTTCGGCTCCCGATCGCCGTACATCCTTCCTCGCATGCATGCGCCGTACAGTCCGCCGCGTTATGCAAGAAAATTCCGACTTGTATTTTCACTGCCGCCCGTATCTTTAAACGCATTGTACCTCTTCGCCCTGTATTTTGCCATTGCCGCGTTTTGAAACGATGGGCATCCTCTCTGTCCTGTACTTTTACCCTTGCCGCGTTTTAAAACGCAGAGGGCCTTCTTAAAATTTATTTAAAATTCCTGTTTTTCGCCCAGAAGATCGGGGCGTTTTTCGCGCGTGATCTTTTCTGACTGTTCCCTGCGCCATTTGTCGATTTCGGCATGGTTGCCGCTGCGCAAGACTTCGGGGACGGTCAAGCCCCGATACTCCACGGGGCGTGTGTACTGCGGATATTCGAGCGCATTCTCCGAAAAGCTTTCCTGCACCAGCGACGAAGTACTGATCACGCCGTCCACATACCGCGCCACGCAGTCGGCAACGACCATGGCAGGCAATTCGCCGCCCGTCAGCACATAATCGCCGATGCTGATCTCCTCGTCGATAAACAGATCGATCGCGCGCTGATCCACGCCCTCATAATGTCCGCACAACAGGATCAGATGTTCATATTCCAACAATTCAAAAACTTTCTGCTGGCGAAAAGTCTGCCCTTTCGGGGACATATAAATGCGCCGCGCTCTGTGATCGGGATCCAGCGCCTCGATCGCCGAACCGATGGGCTGCGCCGTCATGACCATGCCCGCGCCGCCGCCGAACGGATAATCGTCGCACTTCAGATGCTTGTCCTGGGTATAATCGCGGATATTTACAACGTTGATCTCGATCTTTTTCTCTTTCTGCGCTCTGCCGAGAATACTTGCCTGCATCGCCGCAAACATCTCGGGAAAGAGCGTCAAAATATCAATTTTCATACTCATTGCTCCACCGCGACCTGCAGAAATCTGGCTTCGTTTACCGTGATTTTCTTGTTTTCCACATCCACGTCCGCAACGACCCCTTCCGCCGCGGGGAACATCCATTCTTTTTCCCCGTCGCGCAGGACGTAAACATCCGTATGCGCAGGCAAAACGTCCTCGATTTCGCCAAGACGTACCCCCGTTTCCGTGTATACGGTACAGCCGATCATATCCACGATGTAATACCTGCCTTCCTGCAAAGCGGGAGCATCCGAACGCAGGGCTTCGATCTGTTTTCCGCGCAAAAGTTCCGCAGCATTCCGATCGGCAATGCCGCTCAGCGCCAGGTATGCCGCCGACGCGTCGAACCTTGCCGACAAAACTTTGTATTCCGTCCCGTTCACATACACTTTGCGGAATTTTCTGATCTGCTCCGGCTCATCCAAAAGCGCTTTTATTTTGATTTCGCCGCGTATGCCCTGCGGCTTGAGTATTTCACCGATGACTATTTTTTCCTGCATAAACCCTCCGCGTAAAACAAAAGAAGGAAAAACCGTTCGTCTGCCGCGATTTTTCCCTCATTCCGTTCGGATCTTCCGCAAAAATTATTCCGCGGCTTTTTCCTTTTCCTTGATTTCAATGTTGTATTTTTTGCCTTCCTTCGCCGACGCACAGCGAACGAGCGTACGCAGCGCCTTTGCGATCTTGCCCTGCTTGCCGATAACCTTGCCCATGTCCGATTCTTCCAGCAAAACGGTGATCTCCGTCGCGCCGTCCTTTTCTTCCACGCGGTACTCGACCTTGTCTTTAAACTCGGCAAACTGCTCTACAACGTATTTGACCAGTTCCAGCATTTTCATGTCCCCCGCTCAGATTACTTCTTCTTTCTGGTCTTCGTCCTGGGTGCGGAAAGTTTTGCGGGTTTTTCGATGATGCCCTGACGGATCAGCAGCGTTTTTACCGTTTCCGTCGGCTGTACGCCCTTCGAAAGCCAGTCTTTCGCCTTGTCCGCATCGATCACGATGTCTTCCGGCTGCACCGTCGGATTGTAATGTCCGATCTTTTCGATATACTCGCCGTCGCGAGCCTTTCTTCCGTCCACAACAACAATACGATAGAACGGGCTCTTTTTGTCGCCCAGTCTCGTAAGTCTCATTTTGACTGCCATAATTCAATCTCCTTTCAGAAATGTTTTTCTTCTTTCTACGGCTTTATTCCGTTTACCGCTCTATTATACCCGATAAAAACATGGCTGTCAAGTAAAAATACTTGACAGCCGTACTTTTTTAAAAAGATTTTATGCGGCGCAAAGAGCGGACGTTCAGCGCATGAACGGAAGTCTTTTGCCGTTTTTAAGCTGTTTCATCATCAATTTGGTCTGTTCGAACTGTTTTAAGAGCTGATTGACTTCCTGCACATTTGTTCCCGAACCCAGAGCGATGCGGCGTTTGCGAGAAGAGTTGATGATCTCGGGTTTTTCGCGCTCTTTCATGGTCATGGAAAGGATGATCGCTTTGATGCGCTCGATTTTCTTTTCGTCAAAATCGCTTTCCTTGATCTTGAGCTTGCTCATGCCAGGCATCATGCCCATGACCGACGCGATGCCGCCCATTTTTTTCAAAGATTCGAACTGCGTAAGATAATCTTCCAGAGTGAACGATGCCTCGCGCAATTTTTTCTCCAGCTTTTTCGCCTGTTCCTCGGTAACCGCTTCCTGCGCCTTTTCGATGAGTGAAAGAACGTCGCCCATGCCCAGAATCCTTGACGCCATGCGGTCGGGATAAAACGGCTCGAGATCGGTCAGCTTTTCGCCCACGCCGATAAACTTGATGGGTTTGCCCGTAACCGCCTTGATGGAAAGACAAGCACCGCCGCGCGTATCGCCGTCCAGCTTGGTCAGAATAACGCCCGTAACGTCCAGACGTTTATTGAACGTTTCCGCCACGTTGACCGCGTCCTGGCCCGTCATGGAATCGACCGTGAGCAAGATCTCGTTCGGATGCACTTCGTTTTTGATGTTTTCCAGTTCCTGCATCAGCGTTTCGTCGATGTGCAGTCGGCCCGCCGTATCGATGATGACGACGTCATTGCCCATCGAGCGCGCCTGCTCGATCGCCTGTTTCGCGGTCTTGACGGGATTTTGCGTACCCTTTTCAAAGACAGGCACGCCCGCCTTTCCGCCTACGACCTGCAGCTGGTTGATCGCCGCAGGACGATAAATATCGCCCGCGACCAAAAGGGGCTTTTTGCCCTGTTTTTTCAAAAGCATGGCGAGCTTGCCGCACAGCGTCGTCTTGCCCGCGCCCTGCAAACCGCACATCATGATAACCGTCGGCGGTTTGTCCGCAATTTCCAGTTTCGCGTTCGTCGAACCCATCAGCGCGATCAGCTCTTCGTTGACGATCTTGATCACCTGCTGGGCAGGGTTCAGGCTCTTGAGGATTTCCTGCCCGACCGCCTTTTCCGATACGTCCGCAATGAATTTTTTCGCCACAAATATATTGACGTCCGCTTCCAGAAGCGCAATGCGCACTTCGCGCATCGCCCCCTTGATCTCCAGTTCCGTGAGCTTTCCGTGCTTGGTCAGCTTGGAAAATATATGGTTCAATCTGTCCGACAACGATGAAAATAATGCCATGATCCTCCCTTTGCGCCGATCTTCGGCGCGGTTTGGAATTTTTTATGCGGCGTTTCCGCCCGCCCCCGCGTTTTATCAAAAAACTTTACGCCCGAAAAAATCAATCTTCCTTTTCCGCAAGGATTTGTTGCAGTTCGTCCGCAAATTCGGGATGAGTCTGCCCGAAATCCTGCAAAGCGCTCCGTATCCGCGAAAGTTCCCTGAGCGTTTTGCCCAGCCGCAGCTTTTCTTCGTATTCGTCCAAAAGCTGTCGGCTCTTGGCAAGCGTGTCCGATACGCTCTGCTTGGATATCCCCTTCTCCTCGGCGATCTCCGTCAAAGACAGATCGCACATATAATACAATTCGCACAGCTCCCGCTGGTGCTCCGTCAGGAGCGCACCGTATGCGTCAAAAAGCTGTACATATTTCAGATCTTTCATGGTATGACCATTCTATACGATTTCTTTTATGCTGTCAATCCGATTTGCGCCTTTGGGCGTCAGATGATGCCTTCGGTAAATTCTTCCGCGTCAAACAATTGCAGATCGTCCAGCTTCTCGCCCGTCCCGACAAACACAACAGGGATCTGCAATTCGCCGCAAAGCGAAACCACAAACCCGCCTTTTGCCGTGCCGTCCAGCTTGGTCAGCACGATCCCGTCCAGATCCACCGCCTCATCGAACAGCTTCGCCTGCGAAAGAGCGTTCTGCCCCGTCGTCGCATCCAGGACAAGGAATTTGTAAAAATGCGCTTCCGGATAATCGCGCTCGACCACGCGGTCCATCTTTTTCAGCTCTTCCATCAGATTCGCTTTCACGTGCAGCCGCCCCGCCGTATCCACGATCACGACATCCGTCTTTTTCGCTTTCGCCGACGAGATCGCATCGTACACGACCGCCGAAGGGTCGCTCCCCTCTTCATGCTTGACGATACGCACTTTCGCCCGTTCCGCCCAGACCGTCAGCTGATCCGCCGCCGCCGCACGGAATGTGTCCGCCGCCGCCAGCGTTACGCTCTTTTTCTCCTTGACAAAATAATTCGCCAGCTTGCCGATGGTCGTCGTTTTGCCCACTCCGTTCACTCCCACCAGCATGATCACCGCAGGATATTCGATCTCGGGCACTTCCGCCTGCGAAAGCGTATCTTCAATGACATCTTTCAAAAGATCGATGACGTATTCCTTGTCCTTAAGCTTTTCCTTCTTCGCTTCCGCTCGGATCTGATCCACAATATCTTCCGCCGTGATCACGGAAATATCCGCCGAAATCAGAATCTCTTCCAGCTCGTCGTAAAAGTCATCGCCTAAACCCTTTGCAAACAATGCAGAAAGTTTGCCCGATATGTTGTCCTTCGTCTTTTTCAATGCACCGATGATCTTTCCGAAAAATCCCATCCGATTTTCTCCTCGTCTTTTTTATGTATAAACTATTCTGTCAAATTCTTTACTTAAAAGTCAAACGCTTGCGACTCTTGCAGGAAAAAAACAAATCTTTCGGCGCGTTCCAAAATCGCATTTTTGGATAAGCGCACCCAATTTGCCGCATACCTGCGGCTCATCGCAAGAGGGTAAAGCCGCACGATTTTTTTAAGGTGTGCCCTTTTTATCGCGCGGCGAGGGAGAAAACGCCGCTAAGGACGCTTTCGCTTCCGAACGGCGGTGTAGCCCTCAAATCACGGAAATTTGTTTCGTCAGCTCGAAACAAATTTCGTGAACCACTTTTGTATAATTTCTGCGCAAGCAAAACCGCGCTTTTGCGCCCGCGCACCCGATTTGCCGCGAGGCTCTTGCAGGAAAAAAACAAATCTTTCGGCGCGTTCCAAAATCACACTTTTGGATAAGCGCACCCCATTTGCCGCATACCTGCGGCTCATCGCAAGAGGGTGAAGCCGCACGATTTTTTAAGGTGTGCCCTTTTTATCGTGCGGCGAGGGAGAAAACGCCGCTAAGGTCGCTTTCGCGTCTGAACGGCGGTGTCGCCCTCAAATCACGGAAATTTGTTTCGTCAGCTCAAAACAAATTTCGTGAACCAGCGCCGCGAGGAAAACCTCCGCGGTCAGCGGCAAGGCCGCGCACCCGTGGGGTTGTCTTCAAATCACGGAAATTTGTTTCGTCAGCTCGAAACAAATTTCGTGAACCTCTCAATTTACCGTATCTCCGCCCAGCTTGCTTTCCACTTCCGAAAGTTTGACGGAAACGATCTTGGATACGCCCTTTTCCTCCATGGTAACACCGAACAGGCAGTCCGCTTTTTCCATGGTCGGTTTGCGGTGGGTAATGACGATAAACTGCGTTTCTTTTGCAAATTTCTTCAAGAACTGCGCAAATTTATCGACGTTCGCTTCGTCCAACGCCGCTTCGATTTCGTCGAGAACGCAGAACGGCATCGGACGCAGCATCAAAATCGCAAACAAGATCGCGATCGCCGTCAAAGCGCGCTCGCCGCCCGACAAAAGGGAGATCTTCGTCAGTTTCTTGCCCGGCGGGCAAGCCACGATCTCCACGCCCGCGTTCAGCGGATCGTCGCAATCGGTATAATCCATCTGCAATTCCGCTCTGCCGCCTCCGAACAGTTCGCGGAACAGTTTTTTGAAGTTTTCGTTGATCTGGTTGAACCCTTCGTCGAACTGCTTTTGCATTTCGCCTTTCAATTCTTCCAGAGCCGCCGTCGTATCGTCGATGCCCTTCTGCACGTCGTCGCGCTGCGCGGTCATCTCCTCATACTGCGCATTGAGCGTTTCATATTCTTCGAGCGCGTTGTGGTTGATCGCGCCCAGCGAATTGATCTCGCGCTTTAAACGGTTGATGGAAGTCTGCCCGACTTTCGGGTCAAATTCTTCGTCCTTGAATTCCAGGCAGCTTTCGTATGTAAGCTGGTACTCCTCGTCGATGCGCGCCTGCAGATTTTCCAGTTCCGAATCGATTTTTGTAAGCTCGATCTCCTGTCTGTGCCGCTCTTCGCCTTCCCTCTCGATCTGTTCGTTCAGCGAACGCGTGTCGCTCATGATCCGCTCGATCTCCGCATTCAGCTCTTCTTTGGCGCGCAGCTGTTCGTCTTTCTTTGCGCGTAAGGCGTTCAGCTCTTCGCGCTGTTCGGGCGTAAGCGCCGCCTTTTCCGCCATCTCTTCCAAATCGACAATGGTGGCCGCGATATTCTCGATATTCGCCTTTGCGTCCGCAATGCGCTTTTCCAGTTCTTCGCGCTCGCGGTCAAGCCTTGCGATGTCGTTTCTGTCCGCTTCCGCCGCCGCACGGTACTGCGCAATGTAAACTTGCAGAACATTCTGCCTGAGATTGCGCTCGCCCAATTCGGACTTTAATTTGTCGTATTCTTCCTTGCGCCTGTCCGATTCTCCTTCCGCATCCGTTTTGAGCTGTGTGATCTGCGCCTGACCCTGCGAAGACGTAGAATACTCGCTGTCGATCCCCTTCATGCGCTCGTACAGCACCGCCATCGATTCGTTCTGAATTTTCAGCTCCGACTCATCTTCGGCGATTTTCTGTGTCAACGTATCTTTCTTTTCAGACAAAGCCGCGATCTTTGACCGCGCTTCCTGAAAACTTTCGCGCAGAGTTTCCAACGCGTCCAGCTGTTTCTGCTTTTCGTCTTCGAGAGCGGCGCGCTTTTTTGTGAGCGATTCACGCTCCTTTATTGCCGAAGCGATCTCCGCCTGCGCCTGCTCGATGCGGCGCTCGTTGGCAAGGAAATTGCCGCCGCCTTCCCTGCGCGAACCGCCCGTCATCGACCCGCTCGTCGAAATGACGTCGCCGTCCAACGTTACGATACGGAATGCGTGCGGATATTTTTTGGAAATTTCCGTCGCGTTTGCGATATTGTCCGCGACCAGCGTATTACCGATCAGATTATAAATCACGTTGTCGTAATATTTATCATAGCGCACCAGTTCGTTCGCAAGCCCGATCGCACCGTTCTCCTTGAGCGCTTTGCGCGTGTAATCCGTTTCGTAATGCGGTTTGAGCGATTTGACGGGCAAAAACGTAACCTGTCCGCCTTTCGTGCGCTTTAAATATTCGATGAGATAGCGCGCATCGTCCGCCGTCGCCGTTACAATGTTCTGCATGGCGCCGCCGAATGCCGTTTCGATCGCTACTTCATATTTCTCGTCGCATTTGACGATGTCCGCGATCACGCCCTTGATCCGTCCCGAAAGATCGGAACTTCTGCGCGCGTCGCTCATGAGCTTCTTGACCGAAAATTTATAGCCTTCGAAATCGTCTTTGACGTTCTGATAGAACCGCTTGCGGTCTTCGAGCGAAGAAATGCGTCCGTTCAACTGAAACAACGCTTCGCTCGCTTCGTCCGCCTGCGTATTCAGCGCCATGATCTCCTCTTCTTTCGCCGCTTTCAGTTCCTTTTCGCGCGAAACGTATTCCACGACTTCGTTATACCAGTCTTCGCATTCCGCAAGCGCTTTTTTGTCCGCTTCCAGCTGCGCGGAAATCTTTTCCGCCTCCGCTGCCAGCTCTTTCATGCGTTCTTCCGCCGCCTCTTTCTTCGCCGAAAGCGTACCGATGTTGCGGTTGATCTCCGAAAGATTTTCCAGACGGTCGATCGCGCTCCGCTGCGATTCGTCGTTCCACGCTTCGTATTCGGAGAGCTTTTCGTTGAGTTTTGCCACTTCCTGCGTCAGCGTTTCCGCTTCGCGCCGCGATTCCTCGATCTTCTTATCGTAATCTGCCGCGCTCTTTTGCGACGTTTCCCGCTCCACGGCGATCGCCGCAAGCCTTGCGCCGCCATCTTCCACCGCCTTCTCTTCGGAATTTCTCTGTTCCTTGAAAAAGGTGATACGCTCGCGGATGACGTTCGCGTCGCCCTCTTTCTTCTGCAGATCGACCGTGTATTTGAGGATCTGTTCGTTGAGTTCCTGCAACAGCGCGTCCCCTTCTGCTATGCGGCGGCGATCCTCATTGTAACGCTCTTCCAGCCGCTCGACCTGCGCCCTCCCTTCCGTGATGCGCGCCTGAATACGGCCGAGCACCGTATTGATGGACGAACGAGCCGATTCCGCGTTGTCGTGTTTATAGATATAGAGATTGATCTCGTCGTGGCGGAGTGCGTCATACAGTTCGCGGTATTTTTTCGTCTTTTCCGCCTGCCGCGCAAGGGGCGCCAGCATATGTTCCACTTCGCCCATTCTCTGCAGGAAAATATTCAGATTCGTATACGAATTGGCGAGCCGCCGCTCGATATCCTGTTTTCTCGATTTGAAAATGACGATGCCCGTCGCTTCTTCGAAAATGGCACGGCGGTCTTCGGGTTTGGCGTTCATGATCTGTTCGATCTTGCCCTGCCCGATAATGGAATACCCCTCTTTTCCCAGACCGACGTTGTGCAGACGATCCACGATGTCCTTCATGCGGCAGGGTTGTTTGTTGATCAGATATTCGCTCTCGCCGCTGCGGAAGAGCCGGCGCGTGAACGCCACCTCGTCGTATTCGAGATCGGCAAACATGTGCGTGGAGTTGTCGAACGTGAGCGTAACTTCACAGAACGACTGGCTCTTACGCGTCTGCGTGCCGCCGAATATGACGTCCTGCATGTTCGAACCGCGCATGGTCTTTGCCGATTGCTCGCCGAGCACCCAGCGGATGGAGTCCGCCACGTTGCTCTTGCCGCAGCCGTTCGGCCCGACGATACAGGTAACGCCGCTATCGAATTTTATTTCGGTTTTATCCGCGAAGGACTTGAAACCGTTGAGTTCGACTTTCTTGAAATTCAAATTCCTATTCTCCCCTGTTTTCTTTGAACAGTTTTAAAAGTGCCTGCGCCGCGGCTTGTTCCGCCTCTTCCTTGCTCGCCCCCGTGCCTTCCGCACTTTTACCGCCTGCGCTCACGCATACCGTGAAGCAGGGCGCATGATCCTGCCCCGAACGCGCACGTTCCTCATAAACCACCGCGTGCGGAAAAAGTTCGTTAAGTTTGCTCTTTCCGTCGTCATAATTTCCTGCATACGGTAACAGTTTTTCGCGCACAAACGTGCGTGCCGCTTCCATTCCTCCGTCCAGGTAGATCCCTGCCGTTATTGCCTCGAAAAGACTTGAAATGCTTTTCTTGCCCAGATTGCATTCACTCCCTGAAAAATAGACGTAACCGATACCCATCGCGCGCACCGCCGATTCCAGCGGCTTTTTCGAAACCGTCGCAATGCGCTGTTTCGTCATCTTTCCTTCCGATCCCCCTGCGCCGTACAATTCTTCCGCAACCAGAAAACCGATCAGTGCATCCCCTAAAAATTCCAGCCGTTCGTTGCTCGCCCCGCCGTGCGCATTGGCATAAGAGGAATGCGTAAAACAGGTCGCAAGCAGTTCCTTGTCGCGAAACGTATAGCCGAGTTTTTCTTCGATTTCCGAAAAATCAGCCTTCCGCACCGATCGCCTCCAGATCCGTCTCGGACAGCATTTCTTTGATCGAAGGCACAAGCCCGCTGTCCACGGCCGCTTTCGCCTGCAGTACCGATGCGCAGATGGAGTCCGCTTTGCTCGACCCGTGCGACTTTACCACTACTTTGTCGATACCCAACAGCACCGCGCCGCCGTATTTGCTGTAGTCCATCACGCGCTTGATGTTTTTAAATGCTTTTTTCATGAACAGCGCGTACCCGACTTTCGCCCAGAACGATCCCATGATGTTCTCTTTGATGATCTGCATCACCGCCAGCGCCGTGCCTTCCGTCGTTTTCAATGCAATGTTGCCCGAAAAACCGTCGCAGACCGCCACATCGATATCGCCGCTCATAATGTCGCGCCCTTCCACGTTTCCGACAAAATGAATGCCCGGCAACGTTTTCAGAAGGTTATGCGCTTCCTGGTGCAGCGGATCGCCCTTGTGGTCTTCCGTTCCGTTGGTTACAAGCCCCACGCGCGGCTCCTTTACGCCCATCGCCTTCGCATACGCCGTACCCATCAGGGCAAAATGACACAGATTGACGGGCTTGCATTCCGCATTCGCACCAGCATCGATCAAAAGCACTTTGCCGCCCTTTGCCGTAGGAAGCGCCGGACAGACCGCGGGCCGCGATATGCCGCGGATCCTGCCCACGCGCAAAAGCGCTCCCGTCAGCACGGCGCCCGTCGATCCCGCCGAAACAAATCCTTGCGTTTCTTCGTCCTCTTTGAGCATCTTCAGCGCCACGACCAGAGAAGAATCCTTCTTCTGACGGATCGCAAGCGTCGGCGCATCGTCATTGGTGATCACTTCCGCGCAATGCACGACTTCCAGCCGCGCTTTGTCATAAGAAAGCCCCGAAAGAATCTGCCCGATCTTTTCCTTGTCGCCCGTCAGCACAACTTTCAGATCTTTATCACTTCCCAGCGCCTGGACGGCGCCCTTCACGATCTCCGCAGGGGCATTGTCGCCCCCCATCGCATCCACGACTATCTTTATCATAAAATCTTTCTCCGGTTCGTTTTGTATTCGATCATATTATTTCCGCCTGAACCTTTTTCAGGCTTTTACACTGAAAAAATTTTCTTTACTGTTCGTAAAAACCGCTTTTTCGCCCGCGCACCCTGTTTGCCGCGAGGCTCTTGCAGGAAAGGTGAAGCGGCGCGCGTTCTTTAAAGGTGTGCCCCGATGGCGTGCCGCGAGGAAAACCTCCGCGGTCAGCGGCAAAGCCGCGCACCCGTGGGGTTGTCTTCAAATCACGGAAATTTGTTTCGTCAGCTCGAAACAAATTTCGTGAACCTCTTTTGTATAATTTCTGCGCAAGCAAAACCGCGCTTTTGCGCCCGCGCACCCTGTTTGCCGCAAGGCTCTTGCAGGAAAGGTGAAGCGGCGCGCGTTCTTTAAAGGTGTGCCCCGCTGGCGCGCCGCGAGGAAAACCTCCGCGGCCAGCGGCAAAGCCGCGCACCCGTGGGGTTGTCTTCAAATCACGGAAATTTGTTTCGTCAGCTCGAAACAAATTTCGTGAACCTCTCTTAATACTCCAGATTTCCCACCGTCCGCGGGTAAGGCAATACGTCGCGGATGTTGGAAATTCCCGTTAAATACATGATCATGCGTTCAAACCCGAGCCCGTACCCCGAATGGACCGTTCCGCCGTATTTGCGCAGATTGATATAAAACTCGTAATCTTCGGGTTTGAGTCCCAGCTCTTTCATGCGCGCCAGCAAAACGTCTTCGCGCTCTTCTCTCTGCGACCCGCCGATCAGCTCGCCGATCCCGGGAACCAGCAGATCTGCCGCCGCAACCGTCTTTCCGTCGTCGTTCAGGCGCATATAGAACGCTTTGATCTCCTTCGGATAATCGGTCAAAAATACAGGTTTTTTGTAAACCTGCTCGGTCAGATACCGTTCGTGCTCGCTCTGCAGATCGCAGCCCCAGTATACGGGGAATTCAAATTTGTCCTTGACCTTTTCCAGAATCTTGATCGCTTCCGTATAGCTCAGGCGCACAAATTCGCTCTCCGCTACGTTGTTGAGGCGCTCGATGAGCCCCTTATCCACAAAGTTGTTTAAAAATTCGATCTCTTCCTTGCAGCTTTGCATGACATATGTGATGATGTACTTGACCATCGCTTCCGCCACGTCCATGTCCCCCGCAAGATCGCAGAAAGACATTTCCGGCTCGATCATCCAGAACTCTGCCGCATGGCGCGTCGTATTGGAGCGCTCCGCGCGGAAAGTCGGACCGAACGTATAGACATTGGAAAATGCCATCGCAAACGGCTCGACGTTGAGCTGTCCCGAAACGGTCAGGCTCGCCTTCTTGCCGAAAAAGTCCTTTTTATAATCCACTTCGCCCTTGATCTTGTCCAAATCCAGCGTCGTTACCTGGAACATCGCGCCCGCACCCTCGCAGTCGCTTCCCGTAATGATGGGCGTGTGTACGTACACAAAGCCGCGTTCGTTGAAAAATTTATGAATGGCATACGCCGCTTCGCTGCGGATCTTGAATACCGCACCGAATGTGTTCGTACGCGGACGCAGATACGCGATCTCACGCAAAAATTCCATCGAATGCCGTTTTTTCTGCAACGGATAGTCGGGAGCCGACGTACCCATCACTTCGATCTTCTCCGCCTTGACTTCGAACGGCTGTCTGTTTTCGGGAGTCAAAACGACTTGCCCCGTTACGACAAGGCTCGCTCCGACGTTCTGCTTGGCGATCTCGTCGTAATTGCCGAGTTTTTCCCGCTCAAAAACGACCTGGCAGTTTTTGAAAAAACTTCCGTCGTTCAGCTCGATAAAACCGAATGCCTTGGAATCGCGCAATGTACGCACCCATCCGCAAACCGTAACCGTCTTTCCGCCCAGTTCCGCCATCTGCTCAAAAAGCTGGCGGATATAAGTTCTCTTCATAACCTTTCTCCGTATTTTGTATAGAATACCGCAGTTTATTTCCTAATATTGTAACAAATTTTTTCGGATTTATCAAGTATAAATTTGTCGAAACCTATTCTTTTTTAAAAGAGCCCTTTTTTGCGTGAAACATTTTTCACTTGCTCCCCTTTCCGCTCCGTTTGTCCTGTCCCGAAACCATTCGTCGCTCCTTCAAAACCATAAGGGCAGCACATTCTTCCGCACGCACGTTACCGGCCTCCCTCCGTACCCGTATCGGGGCGTAAAAGCCCGTCGCGGGGCGAAAAAATTTCGCCCCGCGACAGGCACAGAAACAAAACCGATATAATATATAAAAGTGAACACAGAAACGGCGAACGCCTATGCAGAAACAGCAGAGCATCGAACGTATAAAAACCAACACAGCGATAACTCGGCCGCACCTTTTGCCGAAGATGAATTGTCAAACTAAGTGCAACACTTGACAAGATTTTGTTCAAACAAATCTT